>ERZ791810.13-NODE-13-length-255345-cov-14.053692_pt1 | contig 255345 bp, 189 predicted proteins | sample MGYA00510304_ERZ791810 | MGnify/ENA primary metagenome ERZ791810 (study PRJEB30046, sample SAMN00791967) | human gut metagenome | study: EMG produced TPA metagenomics assembly of the A metagenome-wide association study of gut microbiota in type 2... | reverse complement strand
CGGGAAAAGGTAATACTTTCATGCGTACCAAGCTGAAAGATGTAGTCAACGGCTATGTTCTTGAACGTCGCTTCAACATCGGTGAAAAACTGGAAGACGTACGCGTAGAACGTCGTCCTCACCAATACCTCTATCACGATGGTGACAACTACCAGTTTATGAACCAGGAAACTTTCGACCAAATTCCTATCGCACACGACTTGATTAACGGCGTGGACTTCCTGTTGGAAGGAATGGTTGTAGACGTAGTATCCGACGCTTCTACCGAAACAGTTCTGTACGCTGACGTACCTGTGAAAGTTCAACAGAAGATTACGTACACCGAACCGGGACTGAAAGGCGATACAGCTACCAACACACTGAAGCCTGCAACTGTGGAGTCGGGCGCAACCGTACGTGTACCGTTATTCATCAATGAAGGCGAGACTATCGAAATCGACACTCGTGACGGTTCTTACGTAGGCCGCGTAAAAGCATAAGAAAGTTATTCTTCAAAACATACGGAGAGGGTATCAAACAACTTTGATACCCTTTTTTTATTCCCATACGCCCCCCCCTTTTTTCTCTTCACTACGAAAGAATTACCGGTTGTACAACTGGAGCATAACAAGTTGTACAACTCACACACGACCGGTTGTACAACCCGTAAGTTTTTCATAGCAACCGAAACAGAAATATCCCGAATTAAAGCCATATTGCATAAATAGCTGTATCTTTGTCATAGGAAACGAACTAAAAGAACAGATATGCGATACTCCGTTATCATCCCCGTGTACAACCGTCCCGACGAAGTGGACGAGCTTTTACAGAGCCTCACCCGGCAGAGCTTCAAGGACTTTGAAGTCATCGTTGTAGAAGACGGTTCCTCAGTTCCCTGCAAAGACATCACCGACAAGTACCGGAACAGTCTGGACATACATTATTATACAAAGCCCAACTCCGGACCGGGGCAGACACGCAACTACGGTGCCGAACGCAGCCGGGGGGAATACCTCATCATACTGGACTCCGACTGCATTCTTCCCGAAAGCTATTTTGCGGCAGTGGAAGAGGAGTTGCAAAAAATTCCTGCCGACGCCTTTGGTGGACCGGACCGGGCACACGCATCTTTCACCGACATACAGAAAGCCATCAACTACTCCATGACTTCCTTCTTCACCACCGGCGGCATCCGTGGCGGAAAAAAGAAAATGGACAAATTCTACCCGCGGAGCTTCAATATGGGAGTACGCCGCGAAGCGTATGAAGCGCTCGGCGGATTCTCACGGATGCGTTTTGGGGAGGACATTGATTTCAGCATCCGCATCTTCAAAGACGGATATAGATGCAGGCTGTTTCCCGAGGCATGGGTATATCACAAGCGGCGGACGGACCTGAAGAAATTCTTCAAGCAAGTACACAACTCCGGCATCGCCCGCATCAACCTCTACAAGAAATATCCCGAATCCTTGAAGATAGTGCATCTGCTGCCTGCCGTATTCACAGTAGGAGTAGCTATGCTATTGGCAGGCGCACCTTTCTGCCCGTACAGCCTGCTTCCCATTGCGCTGTATGCACTGCTCGTCTGCACGGACTCTGCCATTCAGAACAAAAGCCTGCGTATCGGCATCTTTTCCATTGCCGCATCCTTCATCCAGCTTATCGGATACGGAACAGGTTTCTGGCGTGCTTGGTGGAACCGCTGCATACTTGGCAAAGATGAGTTCGAGGCTTTCAAGAAGAACTTTTATAAGTGATCAGGAGTTGGCGGGACAAACAAAAGAAAAAATGGAGAAATTGACTATCAATCAGTGGGCAGCAGAAGACCGCCCGCGGGAGAAAATGATGCTGAAAGGCGCAGAAGCCCTAAGCGACGCGGAACTGCTGGCAATACTGATAGGCTCCGGAAACACGGAAGAGAGTGCCGTGACACTGATGCAACGGACACTTGCCTGCTGCAACAACGACCTGAACCAGTTGGGTAAATGGGAAGTGCGTGACTTTTCCCGTTTCAAAGGCCTCGGACCTGCCAAAAGCATCGCCATCATGGCTGCCCTCGAACTGGGGAAACGCAGAAAGCGGCAAGAGTATCCGGAACGTATCATCGTACGCTCGTCCAACGACATATATGAAATTTTCCATCCGCTACTGTGCGACCTCACCATAGAAGAATTCTGGGTGCTCCTCCTCAACCAAGCCTCCCGCGTCATAGACAAAGTACGCATCAGCCGGGGCGGCATCGACCAAACCAGCGCCGACGTAAGAAGCATCCTGCGCGAAGCGTTGCTGCAACGCGCCACACAGATTGCACTGATACACAACCACCCCTCCGGAAACCCGCACCCCAGTACGAACGACCGCCAACTGACGCAACTCATACAGAAAGGCGCACTGACCATGAACATCCGCCTGATTGACCATGTTATAATCACGGACGGCAAATATTATAGTTTTAATGATGAAGGCATACTGTAATGTGGTACACACATTCTTTGTAGTTTCAATTAAAATCTTTAGATTTGCTTCGCTAAACCAACAAACCTTACGTATATGACCAAATTTGAAATAGAAGAGAAAATAGTTGCCATGCTGAAAACCGTATTCGATCCGGAAATTCCGGTAAACGTGTACGATTTGGGACTAATCTACAAGATAGATGTTTCCGACAACGGCGACGCCACAATCGATATGACCCTGACAGCTCCCAACTGCCCTGCCGCAGACTTCATTATGGAAGATGTCCGTCAGAAAATAGAATCGATAGACGGAGTAAGTTCCGCCATCATCAATCTGGTATTCGAACCCGAATGGGACAAGGATATGATGAGTGAAGAAGCCAAACTGGAACTGGGATTTCTTTAAACAATCAACCGGTTATGAAGAACGTATATTTCCTATCAGACGCACATCTGGGTTCACGTGCCATTGAACATGGACGGACGCAAGAACGACGGTTAGTCAACTTTCTGGACAGTATCAAACATAAGGCATCCGCCGTATATTTACTGGGAGATATGTTCGACTTCTGGTACGAGTTCCGTACGGTTGTGCCCAAGGGCTACACCCGCTTTCTCGGCAAGCTGTCCGAACTGACGGACATGGGCGTGGAAGTACACTTCTTCACCGGCAACCACGACATTTGGTGCGGAGACTACCTGACTAAAGAATGCGGAGTCATCATCCACCGCAAACCTCTCACTACGGAAATCTACGGCAAAGAGTTCTACCTTGCCCATGGTGACGGACTGGGCGACCCGGACAAGAAATTCAAGCTACTACGTACCATGTTTCACAGCCGTACGCTCCAAACCCTGTTTTCCGCCCTTCATCCCCGCTGGAGCGTAGAACTCGGACTGACGTGGGCCAAACACAGCCGCCTGAAGAGGATAGACGGGAAAGAACCAGACTACATGGGCGAAAACAATGAACATCTGGTGCTGTACACCAAAGACTACCTGAAAAGCCACCCGAATATAAATTTCTTCATCTACGGACACCGGCACATCGAGCTGGATTTGATGTTGAGCACCACTGCCCGCGTCCTTATCCTCGGAGACTGGATAAATTACTTCTCATATGCCGTATTTGACGGCGAAAACCTGTTTTTGGAAGAGTTCATCGAGGGAGAAACCAAGCTATAAACCATTTAGCACAACTTTCAAGAATCGTTTATTCTTATAAATGATTACGAAAAAGGACGAAAAGCCGGAACTTTTTGCCCGAAATCTTGTAGTATCATCATAACCATTAAAAACAGCATTATTATGGATGATATGATTTACAGAAACGATTCTATTGCCGAAGAGAATATAGACCCGAACGGCCGCCCGGCAAAAAACGAGTTTGAAGAATGGAGTGAAGATGTGTCCGAACGGACAAGTATCGGCTACAAAGATAAAAAGGTAAAATCCGCCAAAGAACGGAAAAAACTTATTGAAGAGATGGATGAAATCATCAAAAAAGAGATAAAGTGAAAAGAGATGTGTCAAAACAAAATAGTAAACGCTATTTTGTTTTGACACATCTCTTTTCACTTTATTTATATCCGGCAGCTTTCGCTATGCGTTTCGGAATTTCGGTATTGTCCATCTTTCCGACAAATAGATTGGAGCCTGCACCTATTGCAAAAACAGGGACATATCCGGCAGTGTGGCTATAGCCGGTCCACCCCACCATCGCTATCTGGCTCATCACCTTTCTGGCAGCGGCAGCCAAAGGTTCGGTCTTGGAATAAAGACTCTCTTCGAATACCACCTTATTTTTCACGAAAGACGTTTCATATTCATCACGAAGCAGCTTTTCCTGTTCCCAAGTTAAAGGCAATTCTTTCCAGAAGCCCATCTTATTGGCAAGCAAGTCCTTGATTTCGTCCCAAGAAGTTTTACCGGGCTTTTCTTTCCGTAAGTCAGTAATCGCTTTGGAAAGAAGATCTTGGGATTGCTCCTGATGCAGTAGAGCTCTTAAGAACATTTCATATTTTCCGGTTCCCAAACTCATTCCACCGGTCTCGTGGTCGGCCGTTACAACAATCAAAGTTTCTTTCGGATGCTCTTTGTAGAATTCATAAGCAACCTTAACCGCATTGTCCATATCAATAACTTCTTCGAAAACAGTAGCCGGGTCATTGCTGTGACATGCCCAGTCTATCTTGCCACCTTCCACCATAAGGAAAAAGCCTTTGTTATTGTCTTTCGTCAAAAAAGAAATGGCACTCTCCGTTATCTCCGGCAGGGTCAAGTCTCCCTCTTTATGGTCTATGGCATAGGGCAGAACAGGAGATTCGGCATTTTCTTTCTGAATAAGCACCATTTTCTTAGCACCTGCTAATTTAGCCTTATATTCATCCACCCCCCTGGCAATGGTATAACCTGCTCTTTCTATAATCGGAAAAATACTCGGAGCCTCCTTTTTATCTGCTGTTGTAGTGGGCTTCAGGAAGCCGCCACCCGCATAAAAGTCAAAGCCGGATTTCGGAAGATCGAGCGCAATCTCATAGTACATACTACGATTCGGCTGATGTGCATAAAATGCCGCCGGAGTAGCATGGTCTACACTGACACTGGTAGCCACACCTACTTTCTTACCGGCTTTCTTCGCCTTTTCAGCAACGGTCTGAAGAACGTTTTTATCATCATCCATACCGATAGCACCATTATATGTCTTTACACCGGTGGCAAGAGCTGTGCCGGCTGCTGAAGAATCGGTCACTGAATTGGTGGCGGAAAATGTGGTAGCCATAGTACCAACCGGGAATGTGGTAAATAAAAGCGGCTCTACTCCGATACGCCCCTCATGTTCCGCCAGATACATCTCTGTCCCGTTCACCTGATTCACACCCATTCCATCACCGATGAAATAGAATACATACTTTGCCCGCTGGGCATAGGATGCACCTGCCAGCAGTACAAAGAGCAATACATACATTAATCGCTTCATAAATCTATACTATTTAAATTATCATATTATCAGTACTTTCTCTCAACGAACAAGCAAAGATAAGAATTTTAAGTCATTCGCATATGACGATGTTATTAAAAAGAAAATGCCGGAAACAGCTTCAACTGTCTCCGGCATTTTTATTAAAACTCTTGTAACAATATTGTTATTTCTTCAAGATAGCCATTGTATCCGAAGCAATCATCAACTCCTCATCGGTCGGGATTACTACCACCTTCACTTTAGAGTCTTCCGTAGAGATTACAGTTTCTTCGCCACGAATATTGTTCTTCTCCAAGTCAATCTTGATACCCATAAATTCGAGACCTTCGCATACTTCGCTACGACAGTTGCATTGATTTTCGCCAACACCGCCTGTAAATACGATGATGTCCACGCCACCCAAAGCGGCAGCATAAGCACCTACATACTTCTTGATGCGGTAGAAATACATCTTCTCTGCAAGAATAGCTTTCGGATTGCCCGCTGCTACGGCATTTTCCAAATCGCGCATATCACTTGACTCACCGAAGATACCCATAACACCGCTTTTCTTGTTCAGCAGATTGGACACTCCGTTTGCATCCAGATGTTCCTTATCCATGATAAAAGTAACGGCTCCGGCATCAATGTCACCGCTGCGAGTACCCATCATCAAACCTTCCAGCGGAGTCAAACCCATACTGGTATCTATACATTTGCCATCCTTAATGGCTGAGATAGAACCGCCGTTACCGATGTGGCAAGTGATGATTTTCTTTCCTTCCGGCTGCACTCCCAAGAATTCGCACACACGCTTTGATACATAGCGGTGAGAAGTTCCGTGGAAACCATAACGACGAACGCCATATTTCTCATACAGTTCGTAAGGAACGGCATACATATATGCGTAATCAGGCATTGTCTGGTGGAAAGCAGTATCGAACACACCAATCTGCGGAACATTAGGCAGAATAGCCGAAACGGCATTCACACCCTTTAAGTTGGCAGGATTATGAAGCGGAGCCAAGTCATTGCAAGCGGTAAATGCATCCAGCACTTCCTGAGTCAGCAATACAGATTCGCTGAACTTCTCACCACCGTGCACCATACGGTGACCTACTGCATTGATTTCATCCAAAGACTTGATGGCGCCATATTCGGGGCTAATCAACGTATTCAGAATAAACTCTACACCCACTGTGTGTTCCGGTATGTCTTTTTCAAGAATCTTCTTCTCGCCATTAGGCAAAGTCAGTTTCAAGAAAGAGCCTTTCAGACCGATTTTTTCAATACCACCTTGAGCGATAACCTCTTTGTGATCCATATCAAACAATTTGTATTTGATGGACGAGCTACCGCAGTTCAATACTAAGACTTTCATATTATATCAGATTTAAAGTTATTTAGCGTGTTTAGCGGCAATAGCCTGATTGGCAGTAATTGCAATCATACGATAAACATCCTCGATGGAGCAACCGCGTGACAAGTCATTTACAGGACGGGCGATACCTTGCAGAATCGGACCGACAGCATCGGCATGTCCCAAACGTTGTACCAGTTTATACGAAATATTACCTACTTCAAGGCTCGGAACAACCAGTACATTTGCGTTGCCTGCAATGGCTGAACCCGGAGCTTTGCTGGCGCCAACTTCGGGAACCAACGCAGCATCAGCCTGCAATTCACCGTCGATAGCAATATCAGGAGCCATTTCTTTAGCAATCTTCAAAGCGTCTACTACTTTATCCACCACTTCATGTTTTGCAGAACCCTTTGTAGAGAAGCTCAACAAAGCCACTTTCGGGTCAAGACCTGCAACAGCCTTAGCGGTACGTGCAGTACAAACAGCTATTTGCGCCAACTGAGAAGCATCGGGAACCGGAGTAACGGCAACGTCACCCATCACCAAAATACCATTCTTACCATATTCGGGAGCGTGTGTCAACAAAAGCATCGCACCGGAAACACAAGTAATGCCGGGAGCAGTCTTGATAATCTGCAAAGCCGGACGAAGCACATCGCCGGTAGTATTGCGAGCACCTGCCAACTGGCCGTCCGCATCACCGTTCTTGATAATCAAACAGCCTAAATAAAGCGGATTGGTTGCCAACTTGCGAGCTTCTTCAATAGTCATGCCTTTCTTCTTACGCAGTTCGAACAGCAACTGTGCATATTCTTCCTGCTTCGGGTTGTTCTCCGGATCAATAATAGTAGCCTTGGAAATATTGCCAAGTCCCCACTCTGTTGCGCAAGCGTTAATTTCAGTTGGATTACCCAACAGAATCAGGTCTGCAATACCATCTGTCAAAATTTGATTGGCAGCTTTCAATGTGCGTTCTTCCGTACCTTCAGGAAGAACAATGCGTTGGCGATCGGCTTTCGCACGCTCTAAAATTTCATTAATTAATCTTTGCATGATATTTTAATTGTGTATAAGAATCGGTAGTTCGTGTTATTCACGCCGCAAAAGTACACAATTTTGCAATATACACATTGCAATTTCGAGCCTTTTTCTACACCAAACGAGAATTATTATAATATTTAACACTAACAGATGATTTGCAAGAGAGTTCCTCATTTCAAATAGCTAACTTTGCAGCGTTTTCGAATATTCAATAGGTAGATATTATTTAATAATCAGGTATTATGATCCGTCAATGCGCCATCCTTTTCGGATGTTTAGCTTTGGGTGAATTGATTGTATTCTTAACGGGTATCAAACTTCCATCCAGCATCATCGGTATGCTGCTGCTCACCCTTTTCCTTAAGTTAGGTTGGATAAAACTGCACTGGGTGCAAGGTATGTCCGACTTTTTGGTTGCCAATCTGGGATTCTTTTTTATCCCGCCCGGTGTGGCGCTTATGCTTTATTTCGACATTATCGCCGCCGAATTCTGGCCTATTGTTATCGCCTCATTAGTCAGTACCCTGTTAGTACTTGTAGTTACCGGCTGGGTTCACCAATTAACACGTAAAATCAAATGAACTTTTTAGAAAATGAATTCTTCCTGTTGGCTATCACTTTCGGGATATTCTTCTTAGCCAAAATTCTTCAAAAGAAAACAGGAATCATGCTGCTGAACCCCATCCTACTGACCATTGCCATACTCATCATCTTCCTGAAAATGACAAATATCAGCTATGAAACCTATAACAAAGGCGGGCATCTGATTGAGTTCTGGCTAAAGCCCGCAGTAGTTGCACTGGGGGTTCCCTTGTACCTGCAATTGGAAACCATCAAAAAACAACTGCTGCCTATCTTGCTCTCACAGTTGGCAGGATGTATTGTAGGGGTTATCTCCGTAGTCCTGATAGCAAAGCTAATGGGGGCTTCCGATGAGATTATTTACTCACTGGCTCCAAAATCCGTCACTACCCCGATAGCCATGGAAGTAACGAAATCAATAGGTGGTATTCCCGCACTAACAGCCGCCGTAGTGGTTTGCGTAGGACTGCTGGGCGGAATACTCGGCTTTAAGACAATGAAACTTACCCACATAGGAAGCCCTATGGCACAAGGGCTATCTTTGGGAGCGGCCGCACACGCAGTCGGGACATCAGCTGCAATGGACGTCAGCAGCAAATACGGTGCGTTCGCCAGTCTCGGACTGACACTTAATGGAATTTTTACGGCCCTGTTAACTCCAACTATTTTGCGATTATTAGGGTTGCTCTAACAAAATCTTCTTATTTTTGTTATTATATTCTCAACCAATAGAAATTATTTATGATTCCATTTAAAGATATCGAACTAAAAGACAAAGATGTTATTACCTCTTTCACGCTGAACAGTCCGCGCCGGAATTGCGATCTTTCATTCTCCAACTTATGCAGTTGGCGGTTCTTATACAACACAAAGTTTGCCATTATGGACGGATTCCTGTTATTGAAATTCTGGGCAGACGGAGAACTTGTATATATGATGCCTATCGGCAACGGTGATTTAAACAAGGTACTGGATGCGCTGATAGAAGATGCCAACCGTGAAGGAGAGCCTTTTTGCCTGTTAGGTATCTGTGCCGGAATGTGTTCCGAACTGGAAACTTTTATGCCCGGCAGATTTCAGTTCACGGCAGATCGGGACTATGCCGATTATGTGTATCTGCGCTCTGACCTCGCAACCCTGTCCGGCAAAAAATTCCAAGCAAAGCGAAACCATATCAATAAATTCAAGAAGACTTATAATTACGAGTATACTCCCATTACAGCCGACCGCATTCAGGAATGCCTCGATTTGGAAGCGGAATGGTGCAAAGTCAACAACTGCGACCAGCATGAAGGCACAGGCAACGAACGCCGCGCATTGATATATGCCCTGCATAATTTTGATGCGTTGGGACTGACGGGAGGCATTCTTCATGTGGAAGGCAAAATTGCGGCTTTTACGTTCGGTATGCCTATCAACCAGGACACCTTCGGAGTACACGTAGAAAAGGCCGACACCGGTATAGACGGCGCTTATGCCATGATTAATTATGAATTTGCCAACCATATCCCGGAACAATACATCTACATCAACCGGGAAGAGGACTTGGGTATTGAGGGACTGCGAAAAGCCAAACTCTCCTACCAACCCGCCATTATCTTGGAAAAATACATTGCCTGCTTAAAGGAACATCCGGTGGAAGCCATTAAGTGGTAAGGTTATGATAAGGAGGTGAAACGATGCGGGAAAAAGTAAAGAACTTATGGAAACTATGTTTTAACGACAGCGAAGAATTTACGGATATGTATTTCCGCTTGCGTTACAGCAATGACGTCAACATAGCCATTCAAAGCGGTGAAGAAGTGATTGCCGCCTTGCAAATATTACCTTATCCCATGACCTTCGGAGAAGGAGAAATCAAGACCGGCTACATATCAGGCGCCTGTACGCATCCCGATTATCGTAACCGCGGGGCTATGCGTGAGTTGCTGTCACAAGCATTTGCCCGTATGCAACGGGATGATGTGTGTATCTCTACATTGATTCCGGCAGAGCCGTGGCTGTTCGGCTATTATGCCGGTGTGGGGTACGCACCTGTATTCAAGTATGCCTCAACTCTCTTCACTGCTTCAGACAAGATTATCGCTGATGAAACGGTTGTCCTACATCAGATTAATGACTATCAAGAAGAGACATACCGCTATTTAGACCGAAAGCTGAGGGAACGTTCTTATTGCATCCAGCACACGGAAGAGGACTTTCGGGTAATCATCGCTGATTTACAGTTAGGCAACGGATGTATTTACACATTAAATCAAGGCGATAAGATTCTGGCTATGTCTGTCGCATATCCGACAGACAGCAGTTGGCAAATCGGAGAGGTCGTTGCGGAAACACCCGATATGCACTCATTATTATTGCAACGTATCTGCGAACAGCTGAATATCCCGTCCGCCCGGGTCATTGCTCCGCCTGCGGCACAGCAAGACTCACAAGTACTGGGCATGGCACGCATCATCAACGCCAAAACGATACTGCAACAATATGCAGCCAAGCATCCGGAACAGGAAATGAACATCGCACTTACAGACCTGCAAATCAGTGCCAACAACGGTTACTATTATCTGAACAACGGTAAATGTATGAATAGTGCCAAGCGTCTGCCGGGCAGCCACTTGGCACTTACTATCGGCGAACTTGCCGAAAAAATATTATCACCAGTATACCCTTATATGAGTCTGATGCTGAATTAGCATTTGCTACAATCCGCTGAAGTCTACACCCTCAAATACCAATGAAGGAATACGCCAAGAGGAAGACATACGGGGATCATTGCCCACAGCGGATAAAGAAGCCCAAAGGGTAATCATATTACCTGTCACGTTCATTTCATTGATTGGTTGGGTCAGCTTGCCATTCTCAATCAAGAATCCCTCAATGCCGTACGAGAAGTCTCCGGAACTGCTGTTGCAGTTACCTCCGTTGAAACCGGTAACCAAGATACCTTTCTGCACATCCGCCACCAGACCATTCAAATCTTTATTACCCGGTTTGAGTATCAATAAGGAAGGAGAATTAACGGTAGGTTCCACTCCCATCTTCTTGGAATTGTAAGTGTCGATGAAGTATGTTTTCAGCACTCCGTCTTCAAATACAGAACGCGGTTCTGTTGCCACTCCTTCGCTGTCAAAATAGCGTGCGCCCCTTGCACCTATCATATGAGGTTCATCCATAAGATTCAGCAATCCCGCACCTACTTTTGTATTCAGTTTGTCCAGCAGGAAAGAGTTCTTTTGCTGTAATGCAGAACCGTACAACGCACTCAATACCGGACTGAGCAGATTACTCGAATTCATAGGGTCTACCACCATCGTGTATTTACCGGAAGCCACCTTCTTTTGTCCGAGTTTCTTCAGGACACGTTCCAGAGCGTTCACGCCTATACCCGACTTCACCAGCTTATCATAGAACAAAGCCGACTCATACCAATAAGAAGACGGGCGGGCTTCTCCCTCTCCCCGCATCGCTACATCTGCAGACACTGAGAACCAAGTGGACTTGGACTCTCCCTCAAAACCGTTGCTTGTCAAGCGGTAAGAAGAATTCTCACCGTCACTGTACGAAGTACCTACGGAGATGATACGACTATCCTTACCCAAAACCTCCTCTGCGGCAGCACGTGCAACGGCTACCTTATCATCCGGATTGATAGTTTCGAATCGCTTGTCGAACAATTGCAAATCAGGCTTTCCACCTTTATAATAGCGGGAAGCGTCCGGCAATACACGCGCTTCGTCCACAGCCAGATAGCGCGTGGACTCGATACCATTCTTTATAAACGACTCCAATTCCTTCTTATCCAAACGGTTGGTTGAGTAAGAGCCATACTTGCCATCGACATACAGACTGATGCTAAGCCCGCTTTCCGAAGCTTGCTGCAATTTGTCCATTTTGGCATCACGCAGTTCAAATGAAGCGTTGGAGTTGGAATACAGCACCAACTTTGCTGCCCGGCATCCGTTCTTCAGGGCATAATCCATTGCCCACTGTGCCAGTTTTTTATTATTGTCCGTAATCATATTCTTAATTGATAGTTAACAGTTGACAGTTGATAATTAGAGAAACATTATCAGCTATCAATTATCCGTTAGTATTTAATTTTCTCCTCCTACAGTGAGTTTGCTGACCAATGCCGACGGCATACCGCACGTCACGGGACAAGACTGCCCGTCTTTGCCGCAAGTCCACGTACCATTGTCAATCTTGTCGTTGTCGGCAACCATTGTTATGTCTGCCAATGCCTTCGGACCATTGCCTATGATGTTGATATCCTTAATGGGCTGCGTCAGCTTGCCGTCCTCAATCAAGTAACCGGACTTCACAAAGAAAGTAAAGTCACCGGCTCCAATCTGAACCTGACCATTCGTAAACGTATCTACGAAAATACCGTTCTTCACAGTGGAAATAATATCCGCTTCTTTCATATTGCCGGCTTCCATATACGTAGCGCGCATACGGGGAATAGGCAGGTTGCGGAACGTATCGCGGCGACCGTTTCCGGTGGGATTCACGCCATAATGTTTGGCGCTGATACGGTCGTGCAGATAGCTGGTGAGCACACCTTCCCGGACAATATACGTTTTCTGTCCCTCCACACCCTCATCGTCGAAGTTCACAGAACCGCGGTTGAAGGGGATTGTACCGTCATCCACCACGTTAATATGCTCGTTGCACACTTTCTTATTCAACTGGCCGGAGAATATGGATATGTCCTTACGGTTGAAATCCGCCTCAAAAGCATGACCGATAGCCTCATGCAACAAGATGCCGGAACCGCCTGCACCCATTACAACAGGCATTTCACCGCCTTTGGGTTTGATGGCCTTAAACAGGATAGCTGTCCGGTCCACCACCTCGCGGGCAATCACGTCTACAACATCGTCTGTCATAAACTCAAAACCCCGACGATAGGACCTGCCGGCATAACCGTTTTCCATCTTACCGTTTTCTTCCATGATACAAACCGCCATGAAAGACACCATCGGACGGTAATCGTAGTAACTGACGCCTTCCGAATTACAGAACAACACGTGCGACGTGCTATCCTGCAAATAGGCCTGCACCTTGCGGACACGATTATCCAAAGAGAAAATCTTCTCATTCAGTTTTTCCAGATAAGGAATCTTCTCTTTTACGCTCACATCTTCCCAAGGAGAGGTCACAACATAGCGGTTTCGGGCTATTGTCTTCTCCGTCAGCCCTACCGGTTTGCCCGCCTTGCCCGAGGATGCAATGCGGGCGGCAGTGCGCGCGGCACGTAACATCTCTTCCAAAGTAACACCTTCCACGTATGCATAGCCGCTCTGGTCGCCGGCAAGCACACGCACTCCCATACCAAAATCAATGTTGGAACCGCAGTTATTTACCTTGCCGTCCATCAGACTCACATCATTGTTGAACGTATGCTCAAAATACAAATCTACGTAATCGCCTCCTTTTTCCAAAGCAACGGCCATTACTTTCTTTAAATCGGCTTCCGTCACGCCAAAATGATTGATGGCAGCAGCAACAGCTGACTTATTGTCCGCCCCGCCCAACGCTCCGCGCACAGACTCCGGCATAGCCAACGACGGCATAGCCAGTGAACCCAAGACGGCCATTCCGCCGGTTCGTAAGAAGTTTCGTCTATCCATTCTATTCAGTTATAAATTATGAATTATAAGTTACTTATCTTTACATACACAGAATCATGGGAAATAAGTCGTATATGGAGGTAGCCTCAGTCGTATACTTAGGGCATCTCAGTATACGACTGAGACTACCCTACAGAAACCGCATTGGTTATCAACCACTTACAAGCCGATAGAAACATCCGGTTTCATTTAAATTTCTTTTGTCAAAAGGCTCTCCAATTCCTCCGCGCTCAAGCGCAAATAGAACTGCCCCTTATAGGCAACAGAAATAGAACCCGTCTCTTCCGACACAATAATCGCATGAGCATCCGACACCTGCGATATGCCCATAGCTGCACGATGGCGCAGCCCCAGTTCCTTCGGAATATCCAGATTGTGCGACACAGGCAAGATACATCCCGCAGCCTTGATGCGCTTCTTGCTGATGACCATAGCCCCGTCGTGCAACGGGCTGTTCTTGAAGAAGATGTTCTCTATCAGACGCTGGTTTATATCGGCGTTGATTACCTCTCCCGTCCGCACCACATCGTCCAAAGGCACATTGTGTTCAATGACAATCAGCGCACCTACTTTCTGTTTCCCCATACTGATACACGCCATTACCACAGGCATTATTTCATCATGCTCCATGCTCTCTTTCTTATTCCCGGTGAAGAAACGCACCAGCGCACTGGCATGCTGATGTGAACCGAGCGTAAGCAGGAAACGCCGTATCTCGTCTTGAAACAGGACGATAAGCGCAAGCACACCCACACTGACCAACTTGTCGAAGATAGACCCTAAAAGTTTCATCTCCAACACTTGGGAGACCACCAGCCAAATCAGGATAAACACAAGAATACCCGTAAACACGTTGATAGACCCGGAGGCTTTCATCAGCTTGTACGTATAGTAAAGCAGGAAAGCCACCAGCAGGATGTCTATAAAATCTTTTATGCCAAATTCAAAAAACACGGTCGTTAGCGATTAATGGTTAGCGATTAATAATTTGCACCCGATGCAGAACCGGCAGCAGTCATTGCTTCCACGATTTTCACCGTTTCCACCGCTTCCCGCACATCGTGCACACGAAGTATATCAGCCCCCTTCAGCAAACAAATGGTATCCAATACGGTTGTACCATTCAGCGCATCTTGAGGGGTAGTTCCCAACAGACGGTAAATCATCGATTTACGTGAGACACCGACCAACAAAGGAAGTTCAAAAATACGGAACTCCTCCAAATGAGCCAACAGTTCGTAATTATGCTCTACGGTCTTGCCGAAGCCAAACCCCGGGTCCAAAATAATATCTTTGACGCCCATATCACGCAGTTGCTGCACTTTACGGGCAAAATACATAAATACCTCTTTCAGCAGATTATCATAATGAGGATGCAGCTGCATATTTTGCGGCGTACCCTGCATATGCATCATGATGTACGGAACATTCAGGTCGGCAACAGTACGGAACATATTGTCATCCATTTCTCCGGCTGCAATATCATTGATGATTGCCACTCCATACTCCTCAACACACATCCTCGCCACATCCGCCCTGAAAGTATCTACCGAGACAACCGCGTCGGGCTGTACTTTCCTGAGAATACCCAGTCCCATACGCAGACGTTCCATTTCTTCATCGGGCGACACATTCTCCGCATTAGGACGTGAAGAGTAAGCGCCGACATCGATGATGCCCGCCCCCTCGGTCACTATCTGTTCTATGCGGCGCGTTATATCGATTTCCGTCTGCATACGGCTACCGGCATAAAAAGAATCGGGAGTGACATTGAGAATCCCCATGACACAAGGAGAAGAAAGGTCTAACAAGAAACCGTTGACATTTATATATTTGGATTGCAGAGCTTTCATTGACAGTTCTTTTTTATTAGATAACTGCAAATGTAAACAAAAAAGCCTTTGTTGGTGCACCAAGTTCAAAAAATAAAGTATCTTTGTTCACAATATACAAGTATTTATCATGAAGGTAAGTTCCAAACAATTCTTTGCCATCTTATTCTGCGTTCTGTGCTTCTCTTTTATGCTCTATGGCTCATCTGCGCAAGGACAACAAAAGAACGCAATGAAGGAATACAACGTGGATAGTGTTCTATACGACTATTATCTGCGCTGCAAGGCAGAGATTTTATCTCCCGCCATCATGCAGATGGCAGATACTTTATTCCGCATGGCAGGCGAAAAAAAAGACTTGCGTATGCAGGCAGTAGCCTTAACCAACAAGCTGGACCACCATTACTTTCAAAACAAAAACAAAGACAGTATCCTGTACTACGTAGAACTGGTAAAGAAGTTCTCTACAGAGACAAACCAGCCTAAGTATTACTATTTTGCATGGAGCAAAAGGCTCATCAACTATTACATCAAACAACGCCAATACAATATGGCTTTGTACGAAGCCGATAAAATGATGAAGCAGGCTGAGCAAGACAACTATCCCGCCGGGATGGCTAATGCTTACAATATATTGAGTTCCATTTACCAAACCAAAAGACTTTTTAAGCAGGCTGCCGAAGCTCGGGAAAAAGAAATAGAAATTACCCTGAAGTACAACATCGACACCTATAATCTGGGAAATACATGCTCCCTGCTAGCCTCTTTCTATTGTACTTTGAGAGAGATGGATAAAGCCAAAGAATGTCTGGACAAAGCCGAAAAGTATATATATAGCGCTCAGCAGGAATATTACTTTTACTTAAGATACGCCGATTACTATCAAGCCCTTAAAGAATACCCCAAAGCAAAAGAATGCCTGCAGAAAGCCAAAAAGCTATTGGATGAGGAAAAAGAAGTGCAGCGAATGGCTACTGACTATTATCAGAACGAAAGAAACTATTACATGGCTACCCGCCAACCTGCCAAAGCGCTATCCGTACAGGAATATATCTCCCGGAATTATGCAAATAAAGTCTCTTGGGGAGATGAATTATTGAGCAAAGCAATCATCTACAGGGAAATGGGAAATACTGCCAAAGCAGTCGAATATTATAGTGCATATATCCAGAAGACCGATTCCATAAACCGGATTCATGAGGATATTGCCGCCGGAGAATTCTCCGCCATATTAGGAGTGGAAAAGCTCAACATTGAAAAAGCGGAACTTCAGCAAAAGGCCCAACAGCAAGATCTGGCAAATAAACAACGCATCATTGTACTGCTAATTGTACTGCTAATCCTCGGCTCGATATTCTTCTACCGTGAGCACCTGCTCAACGGAAGGCTCAAGACATCTCAAAAAGCAATTTCCGAGAAAAACAAACGGCTGCTTATCTCCGAGCAGGAACTGCTCATCGCAAAGGAGCGCGCCGAACAGGCAAGCATAATGAAAACGGAATTCATACAGAACATGAGTCACGAAATCCGTACTCCCCTAAACTCTATCGTGGGTTTCTCCCAGATACTAAGCAGTATCAGCGGTGAAAGTACGGAAGCGCAAGAATATGCCGGTATCATAGAGCAAGGCAGCAACAACCTGCTACAACTGGTAGAAGACGTATTGGATATTTCGAGTTTGGACAGTGGCACAGAGATACCGACCGATATTCCGGCAGATGCTACGAGATTATGCCGGGAGTGCCTTGAAAAAGCCACTAACGACCTTAAACCGGGAGTTACGCTCAGACTGCAGGCAGAGCAGGAGGAATTTGGCTTTTATACCAACCCGAAGCGCATCTGCCAAATACTCTCTCACCTGCTGAAGAATGCCTCGAAATTCACGTCAGACGGTAATATTACTCTTGGTTGGCACACGGACAAGGAACAGCAACATATCATCTTCAGTGTGACAGATACCGGGATAGGCATCCCCGCGGACAAACAAGAGTTTGTATTCGAACGTTTCACTAAGATAGATACCTTTGCGCAAGGCACCGGACTGGGACTGTCCATCGGACGCATTTGCGCAGAAAAGATGGGTGGCAACCTTACGCTCGACCCGAACTACACGAACGGCTGCCGGTTCTTGCTAACCTTACCATTGAAAACCAAAGAATAGAAAATCATGGATATAACCACTCTTTATCAAATATTCCTTAGCTGCACCGGCGTCACCACCGACAGCCGCAACTGCCCGAAAGGCTCATTGTTTATCGCCCTGAAAGGCGATACATTCAACGGCAATGCCTTTGCCTCCAAAGCGCTGGAAGCAGGAAGCGCCTACGCGGTTGTGGACGAAGCCGCCTATGCCCCCGCCGGAGATATACATTATATATTAGTGGACAACTGCCTGCATACCCTGCAGCAACTTGCCAACTATCATCGCCGCCAACTGGGCACACGCATCATCGGCATCACCGGAACCAACGGCAAGACTACGACCAAGGAACTTATATCTGCCGTCTTGTCGCAAAAGTACAACATACTGTACACACTGGGAAACCTGAACAATCCAATCGGTGTGCCGCTCACCCTTCTCCGCCTGAAAGCCGAACACGAGCTTGGCGTGGTGGAAATGGGAGCCAGCCATCCCGGAGACATCAAGGAACTGGTAGAAATAGCCGAACCAGATTATGGAATCATCACCAATGTAGGAAAAGCCCATTTAGAAGGATTCGGTTCTTTTGAAGGCGTTGTCCGGACTAAAGGTGAACTGTACGACTATCTGCGCCGGCAAGGCAACTCCACAATCTTTCTTCATCAGGACAATCCTCACCTCACAGAAATAGCCTGGGGGCTGAATCCGATAACCTATGGAGAAGCGGACAATTTATATGTCAATGGACACGTCACCGGAAACTCCCCTTATCTTGCTTTTGAATGGAAAGCCGGGAAAGAAGGAGAGCGTCATGAAGTGCATACCCGACTGATTGGCGAATATAACTTCCCCAATGCCTTGGCAGCCATCACTATCGGGCGTTTCTTCAGAGTAGAACCGGAGAAAATAGACAAAGCCCTGAATGAATATGAGCCTCACAACAACCGTTCGCAACTGAAGAAGACAGCGGACAACACACTGATTATTGACGCTTACAATGCCAACCCGACAAGTATGCTGGCATCCATCAGCAACTTTCACAATATGCAAGCCTCACAAAAAATGCTGATATTGGGAGATATGCGCGAGTTGGGGAAAGACAGCCCCGAGGAACACCAAAAGATAGTAGACTATCTGGAAGAATGCGGCTTTAAGGATGTAGCGCTGGTAGGTGAACTGTTTGCCGAAACCCGTCACACCTATCCCACCTACCCCGACGCTCCGGCATTAATAGCCGAACTCCGGAAGAATAAGCCCTGCGGAAAAACAATCTTAATAAAAGGTTCAAACGGAATCAAACTGAACACCGTAACAGACTATCTCTAATCCACAGATTTACGCATCATCCCCGGCTTCAATACAAAATAAGCTATCAATGATGACAGAACAGCTCCCGTGGTATTGGCTGCAAAGTCCAGCCAATCACCGCCACGGTAGGTAGTGCAATACTCCTGCAACAACTCCACTGCCCCGCTAAACAACACCGGACAAACAAATGCTCCCACCCACGCGTGCCATATAGGGGTATGGTCTCTGCGATGCGCCCGCAAGAATTCCAGCCACAGCATACCCGACATACCGAAATACATACAGATATGCACAACCTTGTCAAGATAAGGGATAGTGCCCAATTCAGTGGCAGGCGGTTTAAAAAACGACAAATAAATTACGGTAAGTATCACCGCAAGTGATGCCGGATATTTCTTAATATAATATAGCATATCTCAAATAATGAACAATCTGTGCACAAAAGTAGGGAACATTTTCTATATTTGCACGTTTTAAGAGCTATTAATAACGAATTGTAAGAAAAATCCACGTTTTATGACAAGAAATGAAAGAGCGAACTTTGGAAGCAAGCTGGGAGTGATACTTGCCTCAGCCGGTTCCGCAGTTGGTTTGGGTAATATCTGGAGGTTTCCTTTCGAGACAGGCAACCATGGCGGTGCAGCCTTCATACTGATATATTTGGTTTGTGTTCTTATCTTAGGAATCCCTATCATGATGGCGGAATTTCTTATCGGACGCCGTTCGCGCGCCAACACAGCCGGAGCATATCACAAACTGGCTCCGGGAACCCAATGGCGCTGGGTGGGACGAATGGGCGTATTAGCCGGATTCCTTATCTTGGGTTACTACTCGGTAGTGGCGGGATGGACTTTGGAGTTCATAGGAGAAGCCGCCACCAACAGCTTTGCCGGCAAATCAGCCGCAGAGTTCATCGCTTCCTTCAATGGTTTTGTCAGTAATCCGTGGCGTCCTATTCTATGGTTGATTTTATTCTTGTTGGCCACCCACTTCATCATCGTAAAAGGAGTGGAAAAGGGTATCGAGAAATCAGCAAAAATAATGATGCCTATGCTATTCATTCTGCTGATAGTACTTGCCATTTGTTCCATATCACTGCCCGGTGCAGGCGCAGGTATCGAATTCCTGTTAAAACCGGACTTCAGCAAGGTGGATGGCAACGTGTTCTTAGGAGCAATGGGGCAGGCATTCTTTTCACTAAGTCTTGGCATGGGGTGTCTCTGCACATACGCTTCTTATTTCAGGAATGACACCAACCTGCCTAAGACGGCGCTCAACGTAGCCGCTATCGATACATTAGTTGCCATTCTTGCAGGAGTCATCATCTTCCCCGCCGCATTTTCGGTAGGTATCCAGCCGGATGCAGGACCGAGTTTGCTGTTCATCACACTGCCCAATGTGTTTCAACAAGCATTCGGCGGCATACCTTGGTTGGCAATCGCCCTGTCACTCATGTTCTATATCTTACTGGCACTTGCGGCATTGACTTCAACCATTTCTTTACACGAAGTTGTAACGGCCTACCTGCATGAAGAATTCAAATTCACACGCGGTAAGGCGGCGAGATTGGTCACGGCCGGTTGTATCATACTGGGGATATTATGTTCGTTGTCGTTAGGCGTAGGAAAGAATTACACAATCTTTGGTCTTAACCTATTCGATTTATTCGACTTTGTAACCGCCAAAATCATGTTACCGCTGGGTGGCTTCTTTATCTCCATCTTTACCGGTTGGTATCTAGACAAAAAGATTGTCTGGGAAGAAGTCAGCAATAACGGAACTTTAAACATACATATATACAAATTATTAATCTTCATTCTAAAATTCATCGCTCCAATAGGTATCGGGCTTATTTTCATCAATGAATTGGGTTTCCTCAAATAAACCATCATGAAAAACCCGTTTAAAGACTTCTTATACTTCTCCCGGGGAGAAAGACGTGGCATCCTTGTTCTTATCATTGGAATTATCCTAATCTTTCTCTCCGGGCATATTTATTCTTTCCTGCAAAACAACCGGCAACTTTCTGATGAAGAAATTCGGGAACAGGCTGCCGCCCTGAAAGAATACGATAGCTTTATCAGTTCTATACGGGAACAAGAAAAAAAGGCGAATGCCCGCTTCAATAAGCCTGGAAGATATAAAAGGGAAACAGTCATATTAGCTCCCTTTGACCCTAACCGTGCGGATTCCATTACCTTCTGCCGCTTAGGCCTTCCTGCATGGATAGCAAGGAACATCTTACGCTATCGGAGCAAAGGGGGAAAGTTCCGCAAAACAGAAGATTTCAAAAAGGTATACGGATTGACAGAAGAACAATACCGGACACTCTCCCCTTACATCTATTTTACGGCAGAAGACACTATAAGAAAGGCAACCGCTCTACTTACTCTCCCGCAAACAAAGAAAGACAGTCTTTATAAATATCCGGCAGGCACAGTGCTCAACTTAAACCATGCAGATACCACCGAGTTGAAGAAGATTCCCGGCATAGGCAGCGGCATAGCACGATTAATAGTGGGTTACCGACAACGCTTGGGCGGTTTTTACCAAATAGAGCAATTGCAGGATATTCATTTGGACTATCGCCAATTGCAAACATGGTTCATTGTTGCGCCCTCTGAAATCAGTCGCATCAACCTGAACCGCGTCGGTATAGAACGTCTCCGCCACCATCCTTACATAAACTTTTACCAAGCAAAAGCCATTGTAGAATACCGCAAAAAGAAAGGTACACTACATAATCTCAAGCCATTTGTCCTCTACGAAGAATTCACCGAGAGTGATCTGGAGCAGTTGAGCCACTATGTTTGTTTTGAATAGGAACAAAATCTAATCCTTACATACCGCCCCATCTTTCAGATGAATAGTGCGGTCTGTAATTTGTGCCAATCCTTCATCGTGCGTTACAATGACAAACGTTTGTCCCAAGCGGTTACGTAAATCAAAGAACAACTGATGTAGTTCTTCTTTGTTATGGGTGTCCAAACTTCCGGATGGTTCATCCGCCAGCACCACTGCAGGATGATTAATGAGCGCACGTGCAACAGCAACCCTTTGCTTCTCGCCACCGGACAACTCATTAGGCTTGTGCGAAGCCCGTTCCGCCAACCCCATAAAATTCAACATCTCAATAGCTGCAATTCTGGCCTCTTGCTGCCCCACCCCGGCGATAAAAGCCGGTATCATCACATTCTCCAAAGCAGTGAATTCCGGCAGTAATTGATGAAACTGAAAAACAAAACCTATATGCCTGTTACGGAAAGCGGAGAGTTCTTTTTCATTCAACAGATTCACCAACGTACCGTCAATCGCCACCGAACCGTTATCGGGCATATCCAGTGTCCCCATAATCTGCAACAAAGTAGTCTTTCCCGCACCACTGGGACCGACAATACTTACAATTTCCCCTTTTTCTATTTCCAAATCGATACCCCGCAATACCTGCAAATTGCCAAAGCTCTTCGTTATTCCTTCTAATCGTATCATCGTTTTAGTTACTATTTGACTATTGACTATTTGATAGTCTTGTTACAATCTTTTAATGACGTATTCCGCAAGGTAACATCCAAACACTGCCGGCATATAGCTTACAGTTCCGCAAGTGGATTTCTTGTTCTGTTCATCTTCCGTCAACAGCACCGCCTTTGGGTCGGCTTGCTCGGTACTGAAAACGACCGGAAGTTTACGTTTAATCCCCAATTTTTGCAAGCGTTTTCTCACCGCCTTACTCAATCCGCAGTGATAGGTATCCCATATATCGGCAAAACGTATCTGCGTAATATCACTCTTGGCTCCCGCCCCCATGCTCGACACAATCTTGATATGCCGCTTCAGTGTTTCCGCTATCAAATAACATTTAGGAGCAAGCGTATCAATAGCGTCTACCACAAAGTCATAGCAGGCAGCATCAAGCAGTTCGGATATATTATCGTCTTTCAGGAATACAGGCAATACTGTCAGTTGTACCTCCGGGTTGATATCTTTAAAACGTGCCGCCAAAACTTCGGCTTTCTCCCTTCCCATAGTGGAGTGTAAAGCAGGAAGCTGACGATTTATATTGGTAGGCTGCACCGTGTCCGCATCTACAATCGTCATTCGCCCCACACCGGCACGGCATATCATTTCGGCCGCATAAGCGCCTACTCCTCCAAGACCGACCACCAACACGTGCGCTTGCCGCAACCGTTCCATTTTCTCCTCGCCCAACAAAAGCCGGGTTCTCTGTCTCCAATCCTCCATCATCGCTAACCGCTAATTATTAACCACTAATCACTTATCCTCTCAATCCTCCTTAAACCATTTATAAACCCACTTCCCTACTTTCTCATAGTGTTGCGCCTCATTACGCGGATTAGAGAAAGAAACAGCATCCTGAGGTTCGCCCAATTGGTCGGGATAAAGTACAATCAAACTATTATTAGAGAAATATTTGCCCAGCTGCGCCGGAAGTTTCTCGAAAGAACTATCGTAAGAGATAGAGCCTCTACGCGCGCTTATCACTACCAACAGGTGGTCATAATTCACCTGCCCGGTCAATATCAGCAAATCTCCCCAATCATCCAGACGAGAAAAATCCGTCAAGGTCTGCCCATGCTTCTTCTTTACCAATGCCTGCAACTGTACAGTCGTTTCCTCATTTGCAAAGAAATGTACCCGGCAGCCCAACGTGCCGCCCATCCGGCAAAAATGCTCCACCCATTTCTGGAATCCGGCTTCGTATTCCGCCTTAGGGGGGACGGCTATGATAATCCGTCGTATCGTATTAATCGGAATCAGGAACTTAGCAATCATAACTTCACGGTGCAAACCTTTCAGCAAGTTCTCGGCAAGCATACCGAAGAAAGAGTCCACAATATTGACCTTACGGTGCAAGCCGATAATCACATCAGTCACCTCGTATTCTTTCGCTGTATGGATAATGCCCGCAGCAATATTCAAGTCATACCGGGTAATCTGGCGCAACGGCACATCGGCGGAAGCCGTAATCATGGCCGCCTTCTCCAAATACCTCTTGCCGCGGAGTTCCAAGCCCTCGGAAGTATTGTTGTCATTGATTACGTTCAATGCCAACAGATTATCTTTCTGTTTGGTATCACGTATCAGCAAGGATAAGTTCATCAGATATTCAATCGTATCAGGATTCGCCACCGGAATAAGAATCCTTTCCGCCTCAACCGTACGTTCTTCTTCCAGATGTGCTTCGCACATAGCAATCTTACGCGCGGCCCTTTCCGTAATAAAAGAGCTCACCACACACGTAACGAGAATCAGCAATACCGTACCGTTCAACACATCCTCATTCAGCAAACGCTCACCGTTCGGCAAGATGATATTATAACCCACCAATACCGCCGCCAGCGTAGCCGCAGCCTGTGCATTGCTCAAGCCGAACATCAACTCACGTTCTATGGGAGCCATTTTATAGATTTTCTGCGTCAGCCAGGAAGCAATCCACTTGCCCACCAATGCCACAACAATCATAACAGTAGCCACCTTCAAGGCGTCTCCCTGTCCGAAGATGACATGAATATCAATCAGCATACCCACCCCTATCAGGAAATAAGGTATAAACAGAGCGTTGCCCACAAACTCCAGATGATTCATCAACGGTGACACATGCGGTATGAGACGGTTCAGCACCAACCCTGCCAAGAACGCTCCCAAGATGCCTTCCATGCCCACGAACTCCATCAGGCCCGCTCCCAGAAAAACCATGGCAAGCACAAAAATAAACTGCATCACATTATCATCATAGCGGCGGAAAAACCAACGTCCGATACGCGGGAACGAATACATAATCAGAGCTCCGAGAAAGACAACCTTAATCACCAGCCACAGCCAGAACAACCCGCCGGACTCTCCCTTGAACAGACCGCCCACCACTGCCAGTACCAACAACGTAAGCGTATCCGTTACCGCCGTCCCTCCCACAGCAATGCTTACACTGCGATGACGGGATACACCGTAACGAATCACAATCGGATAAGCCACCAGCGTGTGCGAAGCATACATACTTGCCAACAATATGGACGTCACGAGACTGTACTTCAGCAACATCATATTGGTGACCAGACCGATGCCTATCGGAATGACAAAAGCCAGTAATCCCAGCATCACAGCCTTTCCGCGATTCTTCTTGAAGTCACCCATATTCATTTCCAGACCTGCCAGAAACATGATATAATAGAGCCCGACCTTACCGAACAATTCAAAACTGCTGTCGCGCACCAAAATATTGAAGCCATGTTCTCCAATCACCAAGCCTGCCAAAATCATACCGATAATATGAGGTATACGCAATTTATTCAGCAATATAGGCGCAAACAATATAATAAGAAGTACAAGGAGGAATATCCATGTAGGGTCTGTTATAGGAAGTGTTAAACTGAGATTGAACCAGTCCATACGCAGCGAGTTTTAGGTTTTAACTGCAAAATAACGAAAAAGTTTTCACTTTATGCGGTGTCATACAGCAATTTGTTATAAATTTGCAACCAATTCTATCATTTATAGATAGATTACAATAAATTTATAAACTAATTTAAAACAAAAGAAAAATGAAAGTAGCTATTGTTGGAGCAAGCGGAGCCGTGGGACAAGAGTTCCTGCGAGTGCTCGATGAAAGGAATTTCCCGTTGGATGAGTTGGTGTTGTTCGGTTCTAAACGCAGTGCCGGCACTAAATACACCTTCCGCGGTAAACAGATCGAGGTTAAACTCTTGCAACACAACGATGACTTTAAAGGGGTTGATATCGCTTTCACTTCCGCAGGCGCAGGCACCTCTAAAGAGTTCGCCGAAACCATTACCAAGTACGGTGCGGTGATGATTGACAACTCCAGCGCTTTCCGTATGGACACTGATGTACCTTTGGTTGTGCCCGAGGTAAATGCTGCTGACGCCAAAGACCGTCCGCGTGGTGTTATCGCCAATCCTAACTGTACTACTATCCAAATGGTAGTGGCGCTGAAAGCCATCGAACAGCTTTCTCATATAAAGACCGTACACGTATCTACGTACCAAGCTGCCAGTGGTGCAGGTGCTGCCGCCATGAATGAATTGTACGAGCAATACCGCCAAGTTTTGGCGGGTGAACCTGTCACTGTTGAAAAGTTTGCCTATCAGTTGGCATTCAACCTGATTCCTCAGATTGATGTGTTCACAGAAAACGGATATACCAAAGAAGAGATGAAGATGTACAACGAAACACGCAAGATTATGCATTCCGACATTAAAGTCAGCGCAACTTGCGTTCGTGTACCCGCTCTTCGTTCCCACTCGGAAAGTATCTGGGTAGAAACAGAACGTCCTGTCTCCATCGAGGAAGCGCGCGAAGCGTTTGCTAAGGGTGACGGACTGGTATTAATGGACAACCCGGCAGAAAAAGAATACCCAATGCCGTTGTTCCTTGCCGGAAAAGACCCTGTATACGTAGGACGTATCCGTAAAGACCTCAGCAACGAGAACGGACTGACATTCTGGATTGTAGGAGACCAAATAAAAAAAGGCGCCGCATTGAACGCCGTCCAAATTGCAGAATACCTGATTAAGGAAAAAGAAGTTTAAAAAAGTAAAGGATGTGTCTCGTGAGACACATCCTTTACTTTTTTATAATAGACTATTCATTGAATAACCCTTACCAACCCGGATTATTAGGTGCCAAGTTCGGATTCAAGTCTATCTGACCGGATGGAATCGGATAGAGGTAATATTTAACATCAAACGTACGAGTCTTATCTTTTGAGCCATCCATATAGTTGCCTACAAGTGTCACCTTTTCATTCTTGGCGATTTCTTTATCGGCAGACAGGTTTGCACCAAGCAAAATATCAGGATTCTTAGTTGAATCCAATTTATCCAATTGATGCCAACGGATCAAATCCCAATAACGAGTCCAATTGTCGAACATAAGTTCGCAACGACGTTCACGACGAATTTCCCAAATGAGATTACTAACTCCTATCGTATTTTTCGGGTCTTTGTAATCAACGTCTTTATTCAGCTTAGGCAGTTTGGCGCGATCTCTCAACAGATTGATGGAAATATCCAAATCAGCCTGTGTTATAGCTTCTCCACCAAGTTCGGATAGTTCTGCAGATGCTTCAGCGTATTGCAAATAGATAACAGACAGCCAGAATAAAGGACAATGAGTGTAGTTGGAACTGGTCTGATTTCTAAAGTTTACAGGGATGGCTGCATTATCATATTTAGATACACCGTATCCGGTAGATGAAGTCATTTCCATACCCACATTGAAACGGGTAAATCCACGTCCGTTGTAGAATACACAAGTGTCAATAGTTTGTTCCAAACGCGCGTCTCTCAACTTTAAAATATCCTTGATAGAATAACGATAGACAGTGACTTCCTTTTCTGTGTCTTTACCTTTATCTATAATTTTCTTTTCCATCACTTCCGTAGGCAAATCACTTGTATTGGCGGATGTCAGTGACAAGGGCTTACCGTCTTCTCTGAACAAATAGGCCTCAAACGCATCTTTAGTCATACCGCTAATCTGAGTAGAAGAACAAGTATAGTCAACCAGAGAATGGGTGAGCAAACTTTGCTTATAAGCTTTGTACAGAATCATTTCAGGGTTAGAGCTCAAGTCTGTTGAGTTATAATTTCCCTGATAAGATGCGTTCAGCTCATATTCCTTACCCATAATTACCTTACAAGCTGCTTTTGCTTCTGCCAAGTATCTCTTAGCACCTTCCAAATCGGGAGCGGCTTGTTTATCTTCCACCTTACGATATTTACGGAAAGTTCCTTCATATAAACATATTTCAGCTTTGATGGCATTCGCCATATCTACAGAGAAAGTAATCTTGCTACCCTTACCGGCAATCATGTTAGTGCAGGCAAAGTTAATATCTTCCAACACTTTGTCCATAACAATGTCACGGTTTTCTCTTTTAGAATACAGTACGTCCCCATCATTGATATTCAACGATTTGTCTATCCAAGGAACGTCACCGAACATACGTACAAGGTGATAATACTCCCAAGCCCTCATCATGCGCGCTACGCCAATCCAATGATTTTGGGTAGCTTCATCCATGCTGGTAATTGCAGGTATCTTTTCCATCATAATGCAAGCACGACGGATTTCTTCCCAACAACTCTTCCAGTTAGAGTCAGTGGCAGGTACGTTCAAATTAGGCCAATCCGCAAAACTATTTCCCGCTTGGTCGTCCGACAGGGTTTTATAGTAAAACAATCCGGCGCCACCACCGTTCCCGTAACCGGTAAATTCTTCATAGAAAGCATTTGCATAACCTGACACGTTACTTTCATTGGTCCAGAAATTATCGTCTGTAAACGAATCTAATGGAGCCTTATCTAATATGCTGTCACAACCGCTGAAAGCTATTAGCGATGTTAAGAGTAATATATTAATTTTCTTCATAATTGTTACTATTCTAAAGTTCAACATAAAGTGTTTAGAAAGTTACCTGCAGACCGAATGATACGGTGCGGTACATCGGGTCAATACGTCCCCAAGTTCCGTTTCCATAGTCATTGTCATCAGCAGACTTATAACCCTGAGCGCTATCAATTTCGGGGTCAACCGGAGCTTTGCTTTTATTGATAAGTTCACAGATATTATTAGCGCTAAAGTAAACGCGTGCTTTCTCTATAAAGGCTTTACGAGTGAGATTTCTAGGCAGGGTATAACCTACTGTCAGATTCTTAAAACGCAGGTAAGCCATGTTGACCAAGTATTTGGATTGAGGGTAGAAGTTATGGTTACCTTTCTCCAATACGGAAATGGTTCCTTTACCTGCATTACCCGGCCACAAACGAGGGAATTCTGCGTTAGCATTAGGATTCTCTTCCGTCCAGTAATTCGTCTGATTGTCATAGATTGCATCTGCGCCACGCATCATCGGCATTACAAAAGCGGATTGTGTCCATACATCGCGCTTGCCTACACCTTGGAAGAACATATCGATGTCGAAACCTTTCCATTCACCACCGAGACGGAAGCTATATTGATAACGCGGAGTGGTATTACCGATTACTTTCAAGTCACCATGGTTATTGGCCGTACCGTCACCACCGTCAATTACGTCGTTGCCATCCAGATTCTTGAACTTGATGTCACCCGGACCATAAACAAAACCGTCCTGTTCCAGACCTTTCTGTGAAGCGATACCGGCTTTATAAGAACCGTCAGCATTGAAGTCATCCGCCGTAAACAATCTGTCTGTCTCAAAGCCCCAGATATCACCATAGACCTTGCCACTATAATTTTCACTTAACAACGGATTGTCATTATCCCATTTGGTTATAACGGTCTTAAAGTCACCGATATTGGCATTAGCGTACACTCTTACTTCATTGAAAGTATGATGCCAATCCAAGCTTAATTCCCAACCGCGTGTTCTCAATGTTCCTGCGTTGATTTTAGGAGCGCTTGCTCCCAATACTTCCGGCATGGTTTGTCCCGGAGCCAACATATCACGGGTTGTACGTTGATACCAATCGAATGTAACGTTGAATTCATTATTCAAAAAACCGAGGTCGATACCCAAGTCCAATGTCTGAATACGTTCCCATTTTAAGGTAGGAGATACAAGAGTCGGCATACCATAGGTAACCAGTTTAGTGCCACTACCGTCCAACCAATGAGTCTTAGCATCGGTATACTTGCTCAGTGTGGAAATAAACATATTGTCTCCGATAGCCTGATTACCGATTTCACCGTAAGAGCCACGCAGTTTGGCATTATTTACAATCCGTTTAAGAGGTTCAAAGTATTTTTCTTCGCTAAAGCGATAACCTACCGAACCTGAGGGGAAGAATGCCCAACGGTCTCCATTGGGGAATTTGGAAGAGCCGTCATAACGTCCGTTTAATTCCAGCAACCAAATGCCGTTATAGTCATAGTTGATACGTCCGAACCAGCCTGCAGTTCCCCATTCCGAATGCTTTCCGCTAACGGTTTGGTCACCGACTGCAAGGTTAAATTCCGGCACGTTTCCGTCCAATAACTCCTTACGCTGTGAAGAATGATATTCATATTCTCCTTCTTCGGCATTAGCACCCAACATAACGTTGAAATTATGCTTCTTGGCAACAGTCAGTGCATAGTTGGCATATACGTTCAATGCATAAGAATGGTCACGTCCTGAACCTTGGAATACATAAGTACTCTTATTGGTTACGAATGTAGACGGGTTGGTAATATCGCCACCCCAAGAGTTATAACCTACTACGGGCAAACCTACACTCTTTTCATTGGTGTTTTGCAGATTGAATGTATAATCGGCATTCAAAGTCAATCCCTTAACGATAGTTGCTTTCAAGAAAGCTCCCAAGCGGGTATATGAATCTTTAGTGCGGTCATCACCGGCTTGTTTGCGATAAGCGATATCATTTCGCATATCCATGCCGTTGTAAGTACCGTAAGGGCCGAAGAAGCTACCCCAGCGCCACATATAAGTATAAGTGTCACGCATGGTATTGGGTTCGGTGTAAGTCTTGTCACTATAACTGAAACGACCTCCCAGTTGCAACCAATCGGTAATGTCTGTTGTAAGGTTGATGTTGGCGTTATATTTCTTCAGGTCGTCCGGGTTAAATGTCATGACGCCCTCTTCGTGATTGTAACCGAATGACAAGAAGTAATTTGTCTTGCCGCTGGTTCCCTGTACCGAAATATTATGGCTTTGTGAAGGTTTCCAGTTGCGGAACATGATACCCACTACATCCCAATCCGCATAGTATAATCCTTTACCGTTGGCAAGCAAATCAAAGTCATCACCGGGAACCATTTCACGGTAGCCTGCTTTCTTGCCGCCATGACGTTCTTTCCAGCTTTCAGCTTTGGAAATGAATTCATCGTTCATGTACATACCGAACAACTCGTTGTCAAGTCCGGCGCGCAAGTTGGCAGAACGCAATGCTCTCGCCTGAGTGGCTACATCCGGATAGTTAGGCAAAATGCTGGGGGTATCCCATGCAAAATTATTGGTATAATTAACGCTTACTTTATCCACTTTCTTAGCTGCTTTGGTAGTTATCAATACCACACCGAAAGCGGCACGCGTTCCGTAAATAGAAGTGGAAGCCGCATCCTTCAATACAGAAATATTTTCAATATCCTGCGTATTAAGGAAAGAAATATCTTCCATCGGCACACCGTCCACTACAATAAGCGGAGCACTTTTGGCGCTGTTGCTTAAAGTACCTGTACCACGGATTGTTATGGAGGGTTCACTGTTCAGTTTACCGCTTGTGTTGATGATAGACAAGCCCGGAACAACGCCTTGCAGAGCTTTAGTCACATCCGATTGCGGGCGAGCCTCTAATGTCTTGGATACATCTACAGTAGATACGGCACCGGTCAGATTGGCTTTCTTCTGTACACCATAACCCACAACTACAACCTCATCCAAAAGCTCAGTATCTTCCTTAAGCGTGATTCTCATGCTCTTGCTCGCTTTTACTTCCTGAGTCTGATAACCTACAAAAGAGATTTGCAAGGTTGCTCCCGGGGTTACATTCAAAGTAAATTTACCGTCAAGATCAGTTACAATACCGTTCGTAGTGCCTTTTTCCACTACACTGGCACCAATGACGGCTTCGCCTTTAGCATCTACAACCAGACCTGTTACCGTCTGAGTTTGCATCTGTTCTGTTACTTCCAACGAACTGTTTGAGACAGTTTGAGTAGCCATCACATTACCGCTACTTAAAAACAGGGCACTGATAGCCACTGCGGTGAGGTATTTGCCATTAGCCAATCCTCGTTTTATGCGATCTTCATTCATAAATGATTGATGATTTTGTTGTTAATTAAAATGTTTTTCAAAATAGATAAGGGAAAATAGGTTAGGAATAGGGTAACTATTCTTCTCATAGGCTCTTGATTACTCCATAGGCGTTTTTAATTTAAAGGTTCATAACTATTATATTATCTCTTTATTTTTTTCAATTCAATCCAAGCCCATCGGGAACTTGTTATATATTGATTTTCAGTTAAATTATTAACTTTATTGGTTGTTTTAAGAGATAAAACGCGTTATTAACAAAGGTGATAAAGTATTCTGTGTACTTCACACGTAACAAAGATATATTATTATTCAATATCAAGAACATTTCTTTGCACTTTTTTAACCTTATACTTTTAAATTTGCAAAGACAGACTATATATACCTTATTATATATATGAGTTTAAGGTTCTTCAATATTTAAAGAATGGAATTCTATCAGTCCATTCATAGGAGTTTCTTCAATAACGTCCAATCCTATTCCGAATTCACCGGCCACTTCCCTTAATATGGCTGCATAACTATTGGCCAATGAACCGACAAATCTAATAGGATAATTCTTATAGTCATACTGACATACGTTTCGGGTAAAGAAAGCCCTTAAATTACCGGTTATCAAATTGAATACATAATCATCATTGGTATAGTCGGCCAAGAAATAAGAAATCGTAGAGAGGAAACGGTTTGGGAAAGGACGATTATACACCGACTCCATGACTTCATTAGGACTGATACGAAACTTTTCAAAAAAATCGGTCATCACATCCTTAGGCGTCAATCCCTTTAAGACATCAGACAGAAACATTTTTCCCAGTACGGCTCCACTGCCTTCATCTCCCAAGATATAACCACCTGCCCTTACATTCTTAACTACTATTTTCCCATCATAAAAACATGAGTTAGAGCCTGTTCCTAAAATGCAGGCAATACCCGCCTCACATTTAAACAAGCCTCGTGCCGCCGCGAGAAGATCGCTCTCCACTTGGATAGGCGTCTTAAATTGTGCTACTAATGACGCTCCTAATATATTTTTCTTTTCATAAGAGGTACATCCTGCTCCATAATAATATACTTGCTCTAATTTCCTTTTGAAAAAAATCTCGGGTAAACCTAAGCGCACACTCCGGCTAATCTCTCTCCTCGTTTGAAAGAAAGGATTCAACCCCTCGGTGAAAACACGCTGTATCAAGTGATTGTCCTCAACCAGGGCCCATTCAGTTCTTGTAGAACCACTCTCCGCAATCAGTTTCATAGGTAGTTAGTTTTAGAATTGAATACAAATATATAGTTATTTTTAATATTCCGAGAATAAATCATCAAAAAGTTTATCTTCTTATAAGCCACAAAGCGTATCTGCCTACTGAATAATTTATTTTTATATGTACGAACTATATGACAAATTTAAAAAACATATAAGGTGACTGCAACTGTCACCTTTATTCTTTTAAACCACTTCCTTAATTGCAAATTAATAATTATAATGCTAAATATTCGCAAATAATTGTTTTTGATATTAAAATAAAAAGTATCTTTGTCCATACGAACTTTCCTTAATAATACTATTATGAAGAAACTGCTACTATTGACCATTCTGTTATGTAGCTCATTGCTGTGCCAAGCACAGAAGGAGCGCATAATTTTAGGCGATGAACAGACCTCTGAGTATTTTCCAATCCTGAAAGGTAAACGGATTGCAATCTTTTCCAATCATACAGGAATGGTGGGGGACAAACACTTATTGGACATCCTGCTGGAAAATAAATTCAATGTAGCAGCTATATTTTCACCAGAACACGGTTTTCGCGGAGATGCAGATGCAGGCGAGCACGTATCCAGCTCAGTCGATAAGAAAACAGGCGTCCCTATTCTTTCCCTTTACGACGGAAAAGACAAAAAGCCGAGTAAGGCATCTATGAAAAAGTTCGACATACTGGTGATTGACATACAAGATGTAGGCTTGCGGTTCTATACCTATTATATAACAATGTGCCGCTTAATGGACGCTTGCGCCGAATATAACCGCAAGGTGTTGCTGCTGGATCGCCCTAACCCCAACGGACATTATGTGGACGGACCCATACTGGATATGAAATATAAATCCGGAGTAGGCTGGCTACCCATCCCGATTGTGCATGGCATGACGCTGGGCGAACTGGCATTAATGGTAAACGGCGAACGGTGGTTACCGGCTTCTCGCGTATGCGACCTCACCGTTATACCTTGCAAGAACTACACGCACCAAACGAAATACACGTTGCCGATTCCGCCGTCTCCCAACTTACCGAACATGAAATCCATCTATCTATATCCGGCAACTTGCTATTTTGAAGCTACTCCCGTCAGCTTGGGCAGAGGCACTGCACTTCCCTTTCAAGTGTACGGTCATCCCAATATGAGGGGCTACAGCTATAGCTTTACACCTAAAAGCACCCCCGGAGCCAAGAATCCACCTCAACTGAACAAATTATGCCACGGCGTAAACCTCAGCAATATGAGTGACGAAGAAATATGGAAACGCGGAGTAGATTTGAGTTATGTCATTGATGCTTACAAGAACCTGAATATGGGCAATCACTTTTTCCGTCCGTTCTTCGAGCTGTTGATAGGTACGGACTATGTCCGTAAAATGATAGTGGACGGAAAAAGCGCTGAAGAAATTAAAAGCCGTTGGAAAGGTGATGTGGAAAAGTTCAAAAAGCAACGAAAGCCCTATCTCCTTTATAAAGAATAATCATTTATAAAAAACAACTACGAATCAGTTTGTAAATACTAACATCCAATCACCGCAATGAGCCCACTATCCGTTATCATTACTATTGCCGCCTATTTTGCGATACTTTTTACAGTATCCTATATTGCGGGCAGAAAAGCCGACAATGCAGGGTTCTTTGTAGGCAACCGCAAATCATCTTGGTATGTGGTAGCCTTTGCAATGATTGGTTCCAGCATATCGGGAGTAACATATGTATCTGTGCCCGGTATGGTTGGCGCAAGCAGTTTCGGCTATTTACAGATGGTGTTGGGATTTGTCGCCGGACAGCTAATTATTGCGTTTATTCTGACACCCCTATTCTACCGGATAAATTTAATTTCTATCTACGAATACTTGGAAGACCGTTTCGGGATGTCTTCATATCGCACGGGAGCATGGTTCTTTTTTATCTCTAAAATACTTGGGGCAGCCGTACGTTTATTCCTTGTTTGCCTAACATTGCAATTACTGGTGTTCGAGCCATTCGGGCTTCCGTTTATCCTAAATGTAGCCATCACTGTAGTATTAGTGTGGCTGTACACTTTTCGCGGTGGAGTTAAATCACTTATCTGGACAGATTCCTTAAAGACATTCTGTCTCGTGGTATCGGTTGTATTGTGTATATACTACATAGCATCCGACCTTCATCTATCCTTCACCGGTATGATTGGCACGATAGCCGACAGTGATATGTCCCGTATATTCTTCTTCGACGATGTCAACAGTAAACAATACTTCTTCAAGCAGTTCTTTGCCGGAGCATTTACCATGATAGCCATGACAGGACTGGACCAAGATATGATGCAAAGAAACCTTAGCTGCAAAAACTTCAAAGATTCACAGAAGAATATGATTACCAGTATCATTTCACAATTCTTTGTTATTCTGCTATTTCTGATGCTGGGTGTATTACTTTACATATTCGCCGACAGTCAAGGCATACAGGTGAATAAGAGTGATGAACTCTTCCCCGTAATCGCCACAGGGAATTATTTTCCTGCCATTGTTGGCATCCTGTTTATTATCGGTCTCATTTCTTCCGCTTATTCGGCAGCCGGTTCTGCACTGACGGCCCTCACCACTTCTTTCACCGTAGACATTCTCGGTACGAAAGGAAAAACAGAAGAAGAAGTTGTAAAAGTCCGGAAACGGGTACATATAGGAATGGCTATAATAATGGGCATAACCATTTATGTATTCAATCTGCTGAATAATACCAGTGTAATTGATGCCGTATATATTTTGGCAAGTTACACGTATGGTCCTATCTTGGGCTTGTTTGCTTTTGGCATTTTCATGAAGCAACAGGTACGCGACAAGTATATACCATTCGTAGCTGTCGCCTCTCCATTTTTTTGTTTTATCCTGCAAAAGAATTCGGAAGCATGGTTCAATGGTTACCAGTTCAGTTATGAACTACTCATATTCAACGCACTGTTCACATTCATCGGACTCTGCATATTGATAAGGAAAGACAAAAAGAACATTTAACTTAATACATCATCATGAGTGTAAGACTTCACTTTTTATTTAGTATGCTCGCCGCCGCCCTCATCCCCCAGATAGGCGGCGCGCAAGAGCTTCCGGCAGAAACCCGTCAAGAGATAGGACAGTTTCTGGACAATACCGCACGGAAGGAAATATCCGTAGGACGCATCACTATTGACTCTGTAGCCATAGAGGAAAATACTCTGAAACTTTTTGCCAACATGAACTGCTCTTATATTCCTTTCCGGGAGAATAATGTGGCGGAAATTTATCAAGGAATCAGTGCTTTGCTGCCTGCCGAATTCTCGAAATACAAATTACAGCTGCGCACCAACAAACACAGTATTGAAGAACTCATACCGCAAATATTGCGCCTGAAAAAAGACAAGAAGGCGTTGACTTTCAGCCAACAAGTGCAGCACCCTTTAGTAACCAAAGTATCCAGACCCTATACTCCAACCAACGGATTGCAAAACCGTCACATTGCTTTATGGCAAAGCCACGGTTACTACTATGAATCAAAACTCAACCGTTGGGAATGGCAACGCGCACGCATCTTCCAGACCGTAGAAGACCTGTACACACAGAGTTATGTACTACCCTACCTCGTTCCGATGCTGGAAAACGCAGGAGCTAATGTCTTGATTCCACGTGAACGTGACTGCCAGACCTCCGAAATCATTATCGACAATGACGGTTGCCTCGACACACGCTCTACATATGCAGAAAACAGTGCCGACAAGAGATGGATACAAGGCAATGGTGAAGGCTTTGCACATCTTCGCCCTCAATATACGGATTTTGAGAATCCTTTTAAAGAGGGAACATTCCGCGCCATAGAGACCATTAAGAAGGGAAAAGAAAGTGTTGCCGAATGGATTCCCGAAATTCCCCAAAGCGGACATTATGCTGTTTATGTCTCTTATCAGACTGTTTCAAACAGCAGCAATGACGCACTTTACACCATTTATCATAAAGGCGGGGTATCTCAATTCAAAGTGAACCAGCAAATGGGTGGTGGCACTTGGATTTACTTAGGAACGTTCGGTTTCGATGCCGGAAAGAATAATGCCTGTAAAGTAACCCTGAGCAACCGCTCTGTCAAAGCCGGACAAATCGTAACCGCCGATGCCGTAAAGATTGGCGGCGGCATGGGAAACATTGCCCGACGTATCTCCGAAGAAGGCGCAACAGATAATTTGAAAAGTTCCGATAAAGCCGTCAATTCATCAAACGGAACAGGAAGCGCTCCGGCAACACATCAGCCCTCCTATGTTGCCGAATACCAGAAGAGCGGGTATCCCCGCTTCTGCGAAGCAGCCCGTTACTGGATGCAATGGGCGGGTATCCCGGACAGCGTGTATTCCGACAGTAATGGTAAAAATGATTACACTGATGATTATAAGAGCCGTGGCATATGGGTGAATTACCTTGCCGGCGGTTCTGCCGTCAATCCCGCAGAGAAAGGTCTGAATATTCCGGTGGATATGGCATTCGCTTTCCACTCCGACGCCGGTACTACGCTGAATGACTCCATTATCGGAACACTCGGCATCTATCAGACTGATGCCTATAACGGCGTATTTGCCAACGGTGCATCACGCTATCTCTCACATGATTTGACAGACTTGATTCAGTCCAATATCGTACGTGACATCCGCACACTTTACGAGCCTCAATGGACACGCCGCGGCAAATGGAATCAATCCTACTACGAAGCACGTGTTCCGCGAGTTCCGACAATGCTGCTTGAACTGCTTTCCCACCAGAATTTTGCTGATATGCGCTATGGACTCGACCCGCGTTTCCGTTTTACGGTGAGCCGTGCCATCTATAAGGGAATGCTACAATTCCTTTGTTCGCAATATAAGATGGATTATATAGTACAACCTTTACCGGTGGACCATATGAGTCTGCGCATGATTGGCGAAAATGAGATTGAACTGACTTGGCAACCGATAGCCGACTCTTTAGAGCCTACAGCCGTTGCCGAAAGATATGTCGTCTATACCCGTATCGGTGACGGAGACTTTGATAACGGTGTAGTGGTAGACAAAAACAGTTATCGGGGCACTCTTCCTGCCGGCATCGTATGCAGCTATAAAGTGACTGCCCTCAACAAAGGCGGAGAAAGTTTCCCCTCCGAGATACTTTCAGCCGGACAAGCCTTCAATAGCAAAGGCATTGTATTAATAGTCAACGGATTTGATCGCATCAGTGCACCGGCAGATTTTGTAGCTGCCGCACCGGCAGATACATTGCTTGCCGGTTTTTTAGATGAATTGGATCATGGAGTACCCTACATACAGGACATCAGTTATATAGGAAAGATGAAAGAGTACCGTCGCTCTATTCCGTGGATGGACGATGACGCATCCGGCTTCGGTGACAGTTACGGCAATTATGAAACACAGGTTATCGCCGGAAACACATTCGATTATCCAGCTCTGCATGGAGCCGCCATATTAAAAGCCGGCTATTCCTTTGTCTCCAGCAGTGACGAAGCAGTTGAAAACAAACAAATCACCCTGAACGATTATAAATATACCGACCTTATCCTTGGCAAAGAGTGCCAGACCAAAATGGGCAGGGGCGGAGTAAATCCTTTGGAGTTCAAAACATTCAGCCAACCAATGCAGGAATGTATTACAGCTTATTGTAACCAAGGCGGCAATATCTTCGTATCAGGTTCCTACGTAGGAACAGACCTGTGGGACAACCGTCTTATTCCTGCCAAAGAAGAAGACAAGAAATTTGCTATGGAAGTACTGAAATACAAATGGCGTGTGGGGCAAGCAGCCACAATGGGCAAAGTGAAGTGTGTAGCTTCCCCCTTCCCGGTTCTCTCAGGAAACTACACATATAACAATGAGCTGAGCTCAGATTCTTACATTGTGGAATCTCCTGACGCCATTGAACCGGCTACCAAAGAAGCTTATACGGTAATGCGCTATTCCGAGAATAACCTAAGCGCCGGAGTAGCCTATGAAGGAGACTATAAGACTTGCGTCTTAGGATTCCCCTTCGAGTCACTGCGTACAGCAGAAGAAAGAGAATGTCTGATGAACGCTATTCTGACATTCTTCGACAATAAAGCCAAGAAATAAAAAGAACTTATAACACCAATCATCATTTATGAATCGAAGATTATTCATCAGCGCCCTGTTTGTTTGCCTGTTACCATTTATGGTACAGGCACAACATGGGACATTCCGTTTCGCGCAATTGACGGACCTCCATCTGAGTCCGAACAATCCCAATCCGACGGAAGATCTGTTGCGCTCTGTAGCACAAATCAATGCAACCGACAGTATTGATTTCGTATTGGTAACAGGTGACCTCACTGAAGAAGGTGACCGTGCAACCATGGAAAAAGTAAAATCATGCCTTGACCTGCTGAAAGTGAAATATTACGTAGCACTGGGTAACCACGAGACCAAATGGAGCGATTCCGGCTGCACTGCTTTCGGAGAAATATTCGGTGGCGAACGATTTGATTTCGAGCATAAAGGTTTTTTGTTCTTAGGCTTCAACTCCGGTCCGCTGATGCGTATGGCCTATGGTCATGTTGTACCTCAAGACATCCGGTGGATGAAAAAGAGAATGGACCAATACAATGCCGGTAATCTCCAACTGAATAAGCCCGTGATACTTGTCACCCACTATCCGATGATAGAAGGGGATGTAGACAACTGGTACGAAGTAACGGATGCCGTACGCCCGTATAATATACGCCTATTCATCGGTGGACACTATCACCGTAATCGTAACTTACGCTATGACGGCATTCCGGGAATCCTGATGCGCAGTAACCTGCGCGACAAGGATAAAAAGCCCGGCTATGGCATTTATGAGATAACCAAAGATTCCATCCTCGTCTATACCCAACGTATCGGAGAGCCCCAAAAACAATGGGCTGCTTTCTCTCTGACAGATTCGAACTATGACCATAACGGAAAAGCCGAGAAATATCCGGATTTTTCCGTAAACAAGGAGTATTCACAGGTAAAAGAACAATGGACGGTACAAACCGGAGCAGGTATTTACTGCTCGCCGGCTGTGGAGAAAGATAAAGTATTCGTTGGTGACGACATGGGCTATCTGACAGCCTACGCTCTTAAAAACGGTAAAAAGTTATGGAGCTTCCAATCCGGGAAAAGGATAGTCGGAACGCCTGCCGTAAGTGAGGGAATTGTGGTCTTTGGCTCCGCAGACTGTAAAATATATGGTCTGAACGCCCAAAACGGTAACTTGTTGTGGACAGTAAAAGCCGCCGAACCCGTATTAGGGGCAGTAACCATAGACAATGGAGTTGCCTATATCGGTGCCAGCGACCATACATTCCGTGCCATAAACATCTATACGGGAGACGTAAAGTGGAACTTTACAAGCGTAAAGGGCTACATTGAGACTAAGCCTCTGGTAACAGAAAATAAAGTGATTTTCGGTGCATGGGACAACACCTTATATGCCTTGGACAAGGCAGACGGCAAGGAGTTATGGAAATGGACAGGCGGACTGACCCGTATGCACTTTTCTCCGGCAGCCGTATGGCCGGTAGCCACAGACGGAAAGGTATTCATTACCGATCCGCAACGTGCCATGACAGCTATTGACCTAAAAACAGGTAATACCGTGTGGCGCACTTTCCAGTCTATGGTACGGGAAACGATAGGCTTGTCTGAAGACGGAGAACGTATTTACAGCAAGACGATGAACGACAGTATCGTCTGTTATTCCGCCAAGGGCAACCAACCGTGCGAATTATGGGCATCCAACGTCGGCTTCGGCTACGAACACGCACCCTCCATGCAGGTAGAAAAAGAAGGCGTCGTATTTGGAAGCACTAAAGAAGGGCTTATCTTCGCATTGGAAGCCAAAACAGGGAAAGTATTATGGAAACACAAAATCGGAAATTCACTTATAAATACTGTGGTTCCGCTTAGTAATGACCGGGTACTATTTACCGCTACCAGTGGAGAAACCGGACTGCTGAAAATAAAAAAATAAAAAATAACACCTTATAGATATGAAGAAGATTGATTGCTTTATTCCTTACGCAGGAAAAGAACAAGCTGAAAAAACAGTACAAGGATTACAGGCTGCAGACCTCGTTGGAAACATCCATTTAGTAACGACCGACGCTACCCTTGAAACGCTACCCGGTTGTGAAGTCCTATTGGTAGATATGCCCTACAGCTGTACTACCATGAAAACCATAGCTCAAAGAGCCAATGCGGAATATACATTACTTTATACCAAAGAGACTACTCTTGAGCTGGGTATGTTCGCATTGGAACGCATGATGCACATTGCAGAAGATTCAGATGCAGGAATGGTCTATGCCGACCATTACCAGATAGCTAACGGCAAGCAAACGAATGCACCCGTCATAGACTATCAATTCGGTTCGTTGAGAGATGATTTCAACTTTGGTTCAGTGCTCCTTTTCAAAACTTCCAAACTGAAAGAAGCCGCCGACCGTCTTACATCCAATTACAACTTTGCCGGCCTCTACGACTTACGCTTGAAGTTGAGCCAAAGAGCCGACCTTGTACATATCAATGAATATCTGTACAGTGAAGTAGAAAATGATACGCGTAAGAGCGGTGAAAAGATTTTTGATTATGTTGACCCGAAGAACCGTAACCGTCAGATTGAAATGGAAGAAGCGTGTACAGAGCATCTGAAAGAAATCGGCGGCTATCTGAAACCGGAATTCAAACAGATTGAGTTTTCTGCCGGAAACTTTGAGTACGAAGCATCTGTTATCATCCCCGTACGTAACCGCATACGCACTATTCGCGATGCCATTCAATCCGTTTTAAACCAGAAAACAGACTTCAAGTTCAACCTTATCATCATTGACAATCATTCCACAGACGGTACAACTGAGGCTATTAATGAATTTAAGAATGACGAACGCCTCATCCATATTATCCCTGAACGCAACGACCTTGGTATTGGCGGCTGCTGGAATATGGGTGTACATCACCCCAAATGCGGCAAATTTGCCGTACAACTGGACAGTGACGATGTATATGCCAATGAAAACACACTGACTACAATGGTACGTGCTTTCTATGAGCAGAATTGCGCTATGGTAGTAGGTACTTACATGATGACGGATTTCAATATGAATATGATTGCCCCGGGTATCATCGACCACAAAGAATGGACGCCGGATAACGGACGGAACAATGCTCTCCGCATCAATGGTTTGGGTGCACCGCGTGCATTCTATACTCCGGTACTGCGTGAGGTGAAAGTACCTAACACAAGCTACGGCGAAGACTATGCCTTGGGATTGAATTTCTCACGCCAATACCAGATAGGCCGTGTTTATGATGTTGTCTACAACTGCCGCCGCTGGGATGACAATTCAGACGCTTCATTAGACATCGTTAAAATGAACGGACACAACTTATACAAAGACCGTATCCGCACTTGGGAATTGCAGGCACGCGTGGCAATGAACAAGAAAAACAAGAAATAATATATGAACCAGACAATACACAATCTTCTGACCGAACAACTTGCTTCTTGGGAAATGGCGCGTAACAACTACGCCGCCCTTTCCGGAGTGCAGGTGAAAGAGCTGAATGTGAACGGTATTCCTTATAAGATACAATTCAATCCGGCACGTATTGTATCTTCCGGAGCCAAGGTAGATGCCAAATCCATAAAAGAGCGTAGATGTTTTCTCTGCCCTGCCAACCTGCCGGCAGAACAAAAAGGCATTCCCTTTGAAGGGCATTATAATATATTGGTCAATCCGTTTCCTATATTTCCCCGTCATCTGACGGTACCGGAAACCGCCCACGTCAACCAACGCATAGCTCCCCGTTTCGGAGATATGCTGGACCTGGCACAGCATCTGACCGATTATACAATCTTTTATAACGGACCTAAATGCGGCGCATCCGCTCCCGATCATGCACATTTCCAAGCCGGAAACAAAGGCTTTATGCCCATCGAGCAAGACTGGCGCGAACAAATAGCGGGCAAAGTAGTGGATTACGGTCAGGCTACCCTTTGGTATCTGAACGACTCCCCGCGCACTACCCTTGTCATTGAGTCTGCCGACCGGAGAACAGCACTCAAACTGTTCGACATCATCTATCATTCCCTGGATATACAGCCCGATGAAGATGAACCGATGATGAACGTTCTCGCAATGTACGAAGCCGATAAATGGATTGTTTTCATCTTTCCCCGCGCCAAGCATCGCCCAGCTTGTTACACAGCAGAGGGTGATGCCAATTTGCTTAGCAGTCCCGCATCCGTTGATTTAGGCGGCGTATTCATTACGCCTGTTGAAAAAGACTTTATCAAAATAACGGTAGAGGACATTGCGCAAATATTAAGTGAGGTGTGTCTTTCACCTACAGATTTCCAGAAAGTACGGCAACGTATCAAAGAACAAATATAATATCCGTTATTCCTTAAACAGATGAATATGAAAGAGCCCAAAGTAGAAGTTGGTATATTATTCGAGTCGCAGATAGAGTTTGTCCTGTTAGCTCCTTACCGCACATCCGGCAAGGAAGTCAGCGGCAAGCAAGTTGTCACCTATGACGAAGGAAAAATCCTTTGGAACGGTCGTCAATATGACGAGTTACTATTTGAACCCCTGCAGGAATCTGCTGCGGCATTCGAATTGCTGGATGTAACTATCGGAATAAACTTTCATTGGGAACGGAAAGAAGACCAACGCTTTCAGGGCTCCTTAAAGATTATTGTGGAAAACGGCAAACTGACGGGTATCAATGTCATCCATGTCGAAGACTATCTGACCAGTGTCATTTCCAGTGAAATGAGCGCAACGGCTTCTTTGGAACTGCTGAAAGCCCATGCAGTCATTTCGCGTAGCTGGCTACTGGTACAGATACAGAAAAACAAAGAAATAGCAGAAGCGCAAACCGACTATTCCGCTTTTACCCAAACAGACGAAGAACTCATCCGTTGGTACGACCGTGAAGACCATACTCATTTCGACGTATGTGCAGACGACCATTGCCAACGCTATCAAGGTATAACCCGCGCCTCTACCGATATAGTCAGACAGGCGATAGCCGCCACTCGCGGACAGGTACTTACCTCGGAAGGCAAAATCTGCGACGCCCGTTTCTCCAAATGCTGTGGCGGCGCTTTCGAAGAATTTCAATATTGCTGGGAAGATATTAAATACCCTTATCTTGCCAAACAACGCGACTATAGAGTTGATAGTGAAAAATTACCCGACTTGACGCAAGAAGCCGAGGCTGAGCGATGGATACGTACTTCTCCCGAGGCGTTTTGTAATACCACGGATAAGAAAATCCTATCGCAGGTACTCAACAGTTACGATCAGGAAACTACAGATTTCTACCGTTGGAAAGTAGAATACACCCAAGACGAACTCTCTGCCCTCATCTTGAAACGCTCCGGCATAGACTACGGACAGATTATAGACCTTATTCCTATTGCTCGCGGCACTTCCGGACGTCTGTGGAAACTGAAGATTGTCGGTACAAAGAAAACACTGACTATCGGAAAAGAGTTGGAAATTCGTCGGACACTCTCTCCCTCACACCTTTACAGTTCCGCCTTTGTCGTGGACCGTACAGAGGTGTCGGAAGAAGGTGTACCCGGACGTTTTATCCTCACCGGAGCCGGCTGGGGACATGGCGTAGGGCTTTGCCAGATAGGCGCTGCCGTAATGGGCGAACAGGGATACGAATATGATGCTATACTGTTGCACTACTATATAGGTGCGAGCATTGATAAACTATATGACTAATCTAATAACAGAAAACAATTAATAGAATGAACAATATCAAGAAAATATCACCTTGGGCATGGGTTCCTACCTTGTATTTTGCACAAGGTATCCCCTACTTTATCGTGAACAATATCTCCGTACTGATGTTTGCCAAGATGGGCGTTCCCAATGGAGACATGGCGTTATTTACCAGTTTACTGTACTTGCCCTGGACCATCAAACCCTTCTGGAGTCCGTTTGTCGACATCATCAAAACAAAAAGATGGTGGGTTGTTTCCATGCAGATTCTGATGTCAATAGCCTTTATTTTACTGACGCTGAGTATACCGCGTCCGGATGAAGCAACCATGGCAGCCGGAACCACGTCCATCAGTATGTTCACCCTCACGCTGATATTATTTATAGTCACAGCATTCGCTTCCGCCACACACGACATTGCAGCGGACGGTTTCTATATGTTGGCGCTAAAATCGGGCGAACAAGCAGAGTTCGTCGGTATCCGAAGCACTTTCTACCGTCTTGCATCTATTTTCGGTCAAGGAGTACTCGTAGCTATTGCCGGTGCTATCGAACTGAAATACGACAATATTCCGCTATCATGGACCATCACGATGCTGGTTACAGCCGTCATGTTCAGCGCGGTAAGCCTCTACCATCTCTTTGCAATACCCAAGCCGACTTCCGACAAGTCTGTCTTGGCACCGGGAACAGCCAGCGCAAAGGCTATTTTCAAGGAGTTCGGACGTACATTCGCTACTTATTTCACCAAGCCCGGCGTATTGCTTGCCATTGTATTCATGCTACTCTACCGTCTGCCTGAGGCATTCCTCATCAAAATGTGTATGCCGTTTCTTGTTGCCAACAAAGAAGCAGGAGGCTTAGGACTATCCACAGCAGAAGTAGGCATCGTATATGGTACTATCGGAGTAATATTCCTCACGTTGGGCGGTATCCTCGGCGGGGTATTCGCATCACGCATAGGGTTAAAGAAATCCATCTGGTGGATGGCGGCATGTATGACACTACCTTGCCTGACCTTCGTCTATCTTGCCATTTGCCAACCCGAAAACCGGTTTGCCATATCCACTGCCATTGCCATCGAACAATTCGGTTACGGATTCGGTTTCACAGCTTATATGCTCTATATGATGTACTTCTCCGAAGGAGAGTTCAAAACATCCCACTACGCTATTTGTACCGCATTCATGGCATTGAGTATGATGATTCCGGGTATGTTTGCGGGTTACATTCAGGAATCTATCGGATACACCAACTTCTTCTGGATGGTAATCGTATGTTGTATCGCCACTGTGATAGTTACCGTCTTTGCAGACAGAAAGATAGACCCGGAATATGGAAAAAAGTAATTAGTGACTAATAATTAATAATCAGCTATGAAGAAGATAATGACAATCTGCCTGATTTGTATCCTTTGCGGAAGCATGGTACAGGCACAAAAAATAAGAATAAAGACCGGTATTGAAGTACTGAAAGAACAAAACTTCAAATGCCTGGAAGGTAAACGTGTAGGATTAATCACCAATCCTACCGGAGTAGACAACCATATGAAATCCACGATTGATATTCTGCACGAAGCACCGAACGTAAACCTCGTGGCCCTTTATGGTCCGGAGCATGGCGTACGCGGTGACGTGCATGCCGGCGACCACGTAACGGATATGAAAGATGCCTCCACCGGACTGCCCGTTTACTCCCTGTACGGAAGTACACGCAAAGCAACACCGGAAATGCTGAAAGACATCGATGTACTGGTATATGATATCCAAGACATCGGCTGTCGTTCGTTCACATATATCAGCACCATGGGACTTGCCATGGAAGCCGCTGCCGAAAACGGAAAAGAGCTTATCGTACTGGACCGCCCCAATCCCGTAGGCGGACTGAAGATTGAAGGTAATCTGACGGAAGATGACTGTGTTTCTTTTGTCAGCCAATTTAAAATTCCGTACCTTTACGGACTCACTTGCGGTGAGCTGGCTTTAATGTTGAATGGAGAGAAGATGCTGAAAGAGGGCAAGCAATGCAAACTGCAGGTTGTAAAAATGAAAGGCTGGAAACGCAAAATGGACTATACACAGACCGGATTGCAATGGGTGCCTTCTTCCCCGCACATTCCGCATCCGCATTCCGCATTTTTCTATCCCGTCAGCGGTATTTTAGGCGAGTTGGGCTATATGTCCATCGGAGTAGGTTACACGATTCCGTTCCAGATGTTTGCCGCTCCATGGGTAGAAGCTGACAAGCTTGCCAAGAACTTGAATAACCTGAATGTACCGGGTGTCATTTTCCGACCGATGTACCTGAAACCTTTCTACTCCGTAGGCAAAGGAGAATTGCTGCAAGGCGTACAAGTGCATATCATGGACTTCGGCAAAGCCCCGCTCAGTGAAATACAATTCCTCGTTATGCAAGAAGTTGCCGCACTCTATCCCGACCGCGCCGTATTCGACCATGCAGACAAAGGCCGTTTCTCCATGTTCGATAAAGTAAGCGGTTCGAAGCAGATACGTGAGCGTTTCAGTAAGCGGAACCGTTGGGAAGATGTCCGGGACTATTGGTATAAGGATGTCGAGAATTTCCGTAAACTATCGAAACAATATTATTTGTATAAGTGACATGAAAAAGAGTAGCTATATGGCTTTCCTGCAGGAAGCGAGACAATTCATCCCGCAGGAAAGGATTTATACCGACGAACTCCGCCGGCTGGCTTGGGGAACTGACGCAGGATTCTACCGCCTCATCCCGCAAATCGTAATCCGTTCGGAGGGAGAAGAGGAAATCTCCCGGTTGCTGAAACTGGCTGATTATTACAGCCTGCCCGTTACTTTCCGAGCGGCAGGAACAAGCCTGTCCGGACAAGCCATTAGTGACTCCATACTTATCGTAGCCGGCAAGCATTGGGAGAAATACAGCATATCTCCCGACCACAAGGAAATCACCCTGCAACCCGGCATTATCGGGCAACGGGTAAATGAACTGTTAGCTCCTTTCGGACGAAAATTCGCTCCGGACCCGGCTTCCGTAAAAAGCGCCATGGTAGGCGGTATTGTCATGAACAATGCTTCCGGCATGAACTGCGGCACGCACGCCAACAGTGACAAGGTGCTTCTCTCCGCCCGTATCATCCTGCCGGACGGAACACTGCTTGACACCGGAGACTGTGTCAGCCGTGCCGCATTCGAAGTGACACACCGCGATTTTATACGCCGTATTTGCACCCTTCGCGATGAAGTGCGTGCCAACGAAAAGCTGGCGGAACGCATCCGTTACAAATATTCCATTAAGAATGTAACAGGTCTTAATTTGCTTCCCTTCGTCCGCTTTGACGATCCGTTCGATATAATAACCCACCTCATGGTTGGTTCGGAAGGAACATTGGCATTCCTTTCCCAAGTAACCATGCAGACTGAGTACGACTATCCTTGCAAGGCAAGCGCCATGCTCTACTTCAAAACCATAAAAGACGCTTGCCGTGCCGTAGTAGCCATGAAGAAACTCACCGACAACAACGGCGAGTGGATTGTAAAGGGAGCGGAACTTCTGGATTGGAAGTCTTTAGCTTCAGTCAGCGACCCTATATTCCTGAAATATAGGGGAGAAGTATGTTCATCTCTCCTGCCCGGCGTAGAGCCGGGAGACGAAACCGGACTGACCGCCGTACTGACTGAAACCAAAGCCCGCAGCGCAGAAGAACTGAGACAGAATATCAGCAACATAGAATGCTGTCTCGCTGATTTCCGAACTTATACGCCCGTCCGCTTCACCGACAAACCGGAAGAATACTCACAATACTGGGCTATCCGATCCGGCATCTTCCCTTCCGTAGGCGGAACGCGGAAACCGGGAACAACGTGCCTCATCGAAGACGTAGCCTTCCATATCGAAGATTTACCCGAGGCAACCGCCGAATTGCAGCAACTCATAGCCCGCCACGGCTACGAAGACGCCTGCATATACGGGCACGCACTGGAGGGGAACTACCATTTCATCCTCAACCAATCCTTCGGCAGTGACGCCGAAGTGAAACGTTACGAAGATTTGATGAATGATGTCAAGACACTGGTTGTAGACAAATACGACGGTTCTCTAAAGGCTGAGCATGGCACAGGGCGCAATATGGCTCCTTTTGTCCGTTATGAATGGGGAGACTCCGCCTACGAAGTAATGAAAGCCGTTAAAAAGCTGTTCGACCCGAAAGGTCTATTAAATCCCGGCGTTATCTTCAATGACGACCCGAAATGCCACATCAAAAACTTCAAGCCGCTTCCACTGATACCTTTGGATACGGAAAGCCCGGCTGCCAAAGTAAACCGTTGCATTGAATGCGGATTCTGCGAAGTAAACTGTCTTTCCTGCGGTTTCACCCTTTCTTCACGGCAACGCATTGTATTGCAAAGAGAGATTGCACGTCTTCGGCAGAATGGTGAAGCCCCCGAACGTCTCTCCCTACTGGAAAAGCAATACCGCTATCCCGGCAACCAAACCTGTGCCGGTGACGGGCTTTGCTCCATGTCCTGCCCCATGGGAATCAACACAGGCGACTTGACACATATTATTCGCCAAGAAGAAATGCCGCAAGGCAGCTTAGGATATAAGGCCGGCAATTTTGCCGCCAATCACTTTGCCGGTATCAAGAGTACCCTGCGTCCTGTATTGGGATTGGCTAACTTCGGTCGCTCCGTATTAGGAACAAAAGTCATGGGCAGTATTACCAAAGGTATGCACAACGTCCTCGGTATTCCCCAGTGGACTCCTGCCATGCCAAAGCCCTATCATTTCGATGCAGCCGGCTCTCAACGTCCCACTTCCGGTCAACCGGCCAAAGTTGTTTACTTCCCCAGTTGTATCAACCAAACCATGGGTTTACCCAAGAAATCTCCCGTAGAGCAGGCATTGGTTAGCAAAATGATTGGGCTACTGCAAAAAGGCGGTTATGAGGTCATCTTCCCTAAGAATATGGAAAAACTCTGTTGCGGTACAATCTGGGAAAGCAAAGGTATGCTTGACATTGCCGACCGTAAAACAGCCGAACTGGAAACTGCCCTTTGGGAAGCCAGCGAACAAGGCAAATACCCTATTCTATGCGACCAAAGCCCATGCCTGCACCGGATGCGTGAGAAGATTCATAAAATGAAACTTTATGAACCGGCAGAATTTATCTATACGTTCTTACGCGGCAGACTGGTGTTCACGCCTATCGACCGTCCCGTAGCAGTCCACATCACTTGTTCCATGCGCAAAATGGGACTGGCTGACACGATTATCGCTCTGGCGCGTCTCTGTTCCACAAAGGTCATTGTGCCGGAGGAAGTCGGTTGCTGCGGATTTGCCGGCGACCGGGGCTTTACATACCCCGAGCTGAATGCGTATGCCCTGCGCAAGCTCCGTCCGCAGATAGAAGCGGCCGGCATCAGCATCGGCTATTCCAACAGCCGTACCTGCGAAATAGGGCTGACAACCAACTCCGGCATTCCATACGTGTCCATAGCCTACCTCGTAGACCAATGTACCGAACCTATCACCCAAAACTAACTTAACACACATAAAATTATGAGCAATCCGGTAAAAACAAACAAGCGTATTCTTGCCCTCGATATACTTCGGGGTGTCACTATCGCAGGAATGATTATGGTCAACAACCCGGGCACATGGGCACACATTTATGCACCCTTGCGCCATGCAGAATGGAACGGTCTTACCCCTACCGACCTCGTCTTCCCGTTCTTCATGTTCATCATGGGAATTTCCACATACATTTCTTTGAAGAAGTATAACTTTGAATTCAGCCGTACCGCCGGCATGAAGATTCTAAAACGCACCATACTCATCTTCCTCATAGGTATGGCCATCGGCTGGTTCTCGAAGTTCTGTTATTACTGGACCTCCCCCACCGAAGGCATCAGCTTCGGCGCACAACTATGGAAATCCGTATGGACATTCGACCGCATCCGTATTTTGGGTGTCATGCAACGTCTGGCACTCTGTTATGGCGCTACTGCTATCATAGCTCTGACCATAAAGCATCGGAACATCCCTTACCTTATTGCCGCCTTGCTGGCAGGCTACTTCATCCTGCTGGTATGCGGCAATGGCTTTGCCTATAACGACACAAATATCCTTTCCGTTGTAGACCGCACCATCCTCACCCCCGCACATATGTATAAGGATAACGGTATCGATCCGGAAGGTCTGTTAAGTACCATTCCTGCCATAGCCCATGTGTTGTTGGGGTTCTGCGTAGGCCGTATGATGCTTGAAGGCGGCAAAGCCAACGAAGACCGTGAAAATATGCTCAACTCACACCTTATCAAACTGTTTTTAGCGGGCACTATCCTTACATTTGCAGGCTTCCTGCTGAGTTACGGATGCCCCATCAACAAGAAGATATGGTCGCCTACCTTTGTACTCACTACCTGCGGACTGGCTTCCAGCTTCTTGGCACTCCTCATTTGGATTATCGACGTGAAAGGGTATAAAAAATGGAGCCTGTTCTTTGAGTCATTCGGTGTCAATCCTTTATTCATGTATGTATTGGGCGGTGTGCTTGGCATCCTCTTCGGCAGCATCAGCTTTCCATGGGGAGAAGGCAGCATCAGCATACACGGATTCTTATACAAGATACTATTGATGCCGGTATTTGGTGAAACCGGCGGTTCACTGGCTTATGCGCTGTTATTCGTCGGTATCAACTGGTGCATCGGCTATCAACTTTACAAACGAAAAATTTATATCAAACTATAATCGAATAACTCTAAACAACTAAAAATATGATTCTAATAGCAGACAGTGGCTCTACAAAAACCGATTGGTGTGTTGTAGAGAATGGACAACTCATCCAGCAGATATTCACGAAAGGGACTAACCCTTTCTTTCAGTCGGAAGAGGAAATCAGCAATGAGATAGCAACGGCACTGTTGCCCCGATTAACAACGAATGCGTTGGATGCTGTATATTTCTATGGTGCGGGATGCGGATTTCCCGACAAGATAGCCATGGTTCACCGGGCCATAACCAAGCATCTTCAGGTAAAAGGAGAAGTGGAAGTGAATACAGATATGCTTGCCGCAGCCCGAGGACTTTGCCAACATGAAGCCGGCATTGCCTGCATCATGGGTACAGGCTCCAATTCATGCTATTATGACGGGAAACAGATTGTACGCAATGTATCTCCCTTAGGATTCATTCTCGGGGATGAAGGCAGCGGCGCCGTATTGGGAAAATTGCTGGTGGGTAATATTCTTAAAAACCAGATGACTCCGGAACTGAAGGAAAAGTTCCTCGCACAGTTCAACCTGACACCTGCCGACATCATCGACCGTGTTTACCGCAAGCCGTTCCCCAACCGTTTCCTTGCAAGTCTCTCTCCATTCCTCGCCCAGAATCTGGATGAGCCTTGCATACGTACATTAGTGCTGGACAGCTTCAAGGCATTCCTCAAACGCAATGTCATGCAATACGAGAATTACCGCAAAAGTAAAGTGCACTTTATCGGTTCTGTAGCTTTCTACTATAAAGCAATATTGGCGGAAGCGGCTCAGGAAATGGGTGTCCAACTGGGCACTGTCATCAAAAGTCCGATGGAAGGATTAATAGAATATCATAAATCATAAAATAGCAAATAGCCTTATGTTTATAAAAATATCAGAGCAGCCCTCGCTCTACAACGACTTGGAAAAGAAGTCTGTCCGTGAAATACTGGAAGACATCAACAGAGAAGACCAGAAAGTGGCGCTTGCCATACAAAAGGCAATTCCCCAGATAGAGAAACTGGTGACACAGATTGTACCCCGCATGAAGCAGGGGGGACGTATCTTCTATATGGGCGCCGGCACAAGCGGACGCCTCGGCGTACTCGACGCATCTGAAATACCGCCGACATTCGGTATGCCTCCTACGTTGGTTATCGGCTTGATAGCCGGTGGTGACACAGCCCTGCGCAATCCGGTGGAAAATGCGGAAGACGATACGCAACGCGGCTGGGAAGAGTTGGTGGAACGCAATATCACGGATAAAGACACCGTTATCGGCATAGCTGCCTCCGGTACTACTCCTTACGTAATCGGTGCGCTGCATGAAGCACGCGAGCATGGCATTCTTACGGCTTGCATCACGAGCAATCCCGACTCCCCTATGGCAGCGGAATCCGATGTGCCTATCGAAATGGTTGTAGGTCCGGAATACGTTACGGGCAGTTCCCGCATGAAGTCGGGCACGGGACAGAAGATGATTCTGAATATGATTACCACTTCCGTAATGATACAATTGGGACGCGTGAAAGGCAACAAAATGGTCAATATGCAGCTTAGCAACAAGAAGCTGGTAGACCGTGGAACACGTATGTTGGTTGAAGAATTAGGACTTGACTATGGAAAAGCCAAAGCCCTCTTGCTGATGCACGGTTCCGTGAAGAAAGCTGCAGATGCATATCGGGCAAAGGAATGATAATGTTATGAAAACTCTTATCAGCATCCTTTTAATTATGTCCTGCCTGCAAGCGATTGTCGCACAACCTTTGCAGACCGAAGTTGCCGGCGAACAATCCCCGCGCATTTATACAGACCATTACTACAAACGCTTTCGGCAGTTTATGGACGAACCGGCCATCGGTAATAAAGACATCGTAATGCTGGGCAACAGCCTGACGGAGAATGGCGGTAACTGGGCTGCCCGTCTTGGCAATAAGAACGTGCGCAATCGCGGCATCATCGGCGATGAAGTAATGGGGGTATACGATCGTCTCCACCAGATATTGCCGGGACATCCTGCCAAGTTGTTTCTGCTTATCGGTGTGAACGACATCTCCCATGACCTGACGAGCGACAGTATTGTCAAGATGATACGTACAACGATAGAGCGCATCCGGAAAGAATCTCCCGGCACCAGACTCTATCTGCAAAGCCTGCTTCCCATCAACGAAAACTTCGGCCGCTATAAGAAGCTGGCAGGAAAGACAAGCATGATACCCGAAATAAACAAACAGCTGAAAGCACTTGCCAAAGAGAAAGGACTGACCTACATCAACCTCTTCCCACTCTTCACGGAGAAGGGCAGTAACGTGCTGCGTGCCGACTTGACGACAGACGGACTACATCTAAAAGAAGAAGGATATAAGATTTGGGTAAAAGCCATCAAGAAGAAGATTTAGCAAAAGATACACATAAGCAACCGCTAACAAACAGAAAAGGTGATAAAGCGTATTCTTTATCACCTTTTCTGTTTGTATCAAATTCGTTTATTCAACAAGTCCTGTCAAATACACATCAAACGTCAATGATGTATAGCCCGGAATAGAACCGGATGAACTGCCGCTTGAACCGTATCCGCTTTGCCAAGGAATATACAGCATCCAGCGTTCACCTACCCGCATATACTGCAAAGTCCACGTCCATCCCGGAATAACTCCCGAAACAGTAAATTCAGACGAAGAATTGAAAACTGTGGGCCATTTGGACGAATCGGTTAAAGGCAATGATATATCGCGGTCTGTTGCTCCATAACCGTCAAAGTTACCGTCAAACTCATCACCCGTGATGAGAGTTCCATAGTAGAAAGCCTCAACAGTAGAATTATATCCGTCGAAATTAGGACGTTCTCCAGTGTTATTCTTTACAAGTTTCTTGCAATATACATACTGAGGTACTATATTCGTGCTGGTTGTCGGCACTTGTATAGCAAACAACTCACCCTCTTCCATCTTATCGGCATCTTCAGCTGTAAGCACAAGCCTGTCGCCTGTCTTCCCCTTTATAGAGTCAATAAAAGCTTCGTTGCGCGGTTGCCAATTATCATACTTACCGGCTTCCTCCACTTCTTCGCAAGCCACAAACGCACCTGCCACAAATAGCAAGAAAGGTAAAAACAAAAGGAACGGTCTCTTCATCTAATTATAAATTACGGAATTACTATTATTTCTTATTGCAGCGTCTTCAGCAAAGACGTAATGCTTACGCGGTCTGCAATGATATTGTTCAGTTCGGAGATAGCCACACGCTCTTGCTGCATCGTATCACGGTTACGCAGAGTCACGCAGTTGTCTTCCAAGGTCTGGTGGTCTACCGTCACACAGTACGGAGTACCGATAGCATCTTGGCGGCGATAACGCTTGCCGATGCTGTCTTTCTCATCATACTGGCAGTGGAAGTGGAACTTCAGGTCGTCGATAATCTCGCGGGCCTTTTCGGGCAGCCCGTCTTTCTTTACCAACGGCATAACGGCCAGTTTCACCGGAGCCAATGCTGCAGGCAACTTCAGGACAACACGCGTCTCGCCATTCTCCAACTGCTCCTCGCAATAAGAAGCTGACATGATGCTAAGGAACATACGGTCTACACCGATAGAGGTTTCGATGACGTACGGAGTGTAGCTTTCATTGGTTTCCGGGTCAAAATACTTGATGTTCTTACCGGAGAATTTCTCGTGCTGAGACAAGTCGAAGTTCGTACGGCTGTGGATACCTTCCACTTCCTTGAAGCCGAAAGGCATCAGGAACTCGATGTCGGTAGCCGCATTGGCATAGTGGGCAAGCTTGTCGTGATCGTGATAGCGATAATGGTCGTCACCAAAGCCCAGTGCCTTGTGCCATTTCAACCGGGTAGCTTTCCACGTCTTGAACCAGTCGAGTTCAGTGCCCGGTTTTACGAAGAACTGCATTTCCATCTGCTCGAACTCACGCATACGGAAGATGAACTGGCGGGCAACAATCTCATTACGGAAAGCCTTGCCGATTTGTGCGATACCGAAAGGAATCTTCATACGGCCTGTCTTCTGTACGTTCAGATAGTTCACGAAGATACCCTGAGCCGTTTCCGGGCGAAGATAAATCTTCATGGCGCCTTCCGAGGTAGAACCCATTTCGGTGGTAAACATCAGGTTGAACTGACGAACTTCCGTCCAGTTCTTTGTACCGCTGATGGGGCAAACAATTTCTTCGTCAAGGATAATCTGGCGAAGTTCGTCAAGATTGTTATCGTTCAACGCTTTGGCAAAACGTTCGTGCAAAGCGTCACGCTTAGCCTGATGTTCCAGTACACGGGCATTCGTGCTGCGGAACTGCGCTTCGTCAAAAGCCTCGCCGAAACGCTTGGCGGCTTTGGACACTTCCTTGTTTATCTTGTCGTCATATTTGGCGAGTTGGTCTTCAATCAAAACATCGGCACGATAACGCTTCTTCGAATCGCGGTTATCAATCAAAGGGTCGTTGAACGCATCTACGTGCCCGCTTGCCTTCCAGATTGTGGGGTGCATGAAGATAGCCGAATCAATGCCTACTATGTTTTCGTGCAGCAGCACCATGCTCTGCCACCAGTATTGTTTGATGTTATTTTTCAGTTCCACACCCATCTGTCCGTAGTCGTATACGGCTCCCAAGCCGTCGTAGATGTCGCTTGAAGGGAACACGAATCCGTATTCCTTGCAGTGTGATACGAGTTTCTTAAAAACGTCTTCTTGTGCCATTTTTTGTTGTATCTTAATTAATTTGAAATCTTTGTTTAGCTAAAAACGCCACAAAGATAGGGATTTATCTTATATTGTAGGACAACAGGGGTATTAATTTATGGTAATGTTTGCAACCACGGCTCATGCTACCGCCATTTCCTTCGTGGTAAATGTCCATTTGCTTCGTCACAAATACGGCAATGCTTCAGAAGTAATGTTTTTTCCCTACGTTGTTTTCTTCGTTTTCCAGCTGCGGGCCCGACGGTTTCCAGTTGCGGGCTCTCCGTCCCGCAGTTGGCAACCGGACAGCCCGCAGCTGGAAAACGAGGTTTTACTTATAGCTTGGCGACATTATCCATCGTGCACTTCCGCATTACCAACCTGACAAACCGGGATTATGCTCACAACTCTTCCCCGCTCATATCGCAAACCGCTGTGATAAAAACCGTAGTCTTTACTTAAAAATATAAGAGTTGTATCTAAAAGTATAAGGAAAAGAAAGGGCATGCCCGTTACATTTGCAATATGTAACAATTTATAATATTATGAAAAGACTTTTCCTTCTACTCTCTGCAGCAGTTACTATCGCAAGTACGCAGGCACAAAACCCGGTTATCAGAAACCAATTTACCGCCGATCCTACGGCGCGAGTGTTCAACGGCAAGGTATATATGTATCCTTCGCACGACATCCCCAGTCCCATCGACCGTCTGAAAGAATGGTTCTGTATGGCTGACTATCACGTATTCTCCTCAACCAACCTGACGGACTGGACAGACCACGGTGTCATTCTCACCCAAAACGATGTACCTTGGGTACAGCCCGACTCTTACTCTATGTGGGCTCCCGACTGCGTGTACAAAGACGGAAAATACTATTTCTACTTCCCCAGTACTCCCAAAGGTGAAGGCAAACGCGGTTTCAGCATCGGTGTAGCCACTGCCGACAGCCCGGAAGGACCGTTCACACCGGAAGCCGAACCGATAAAAGGAGTATTCGGCATTGACCCCTGCGTGCTCATTGACACAGACGGAGAAGCATATATGTACTGGTCCGGACGCGGATTATCGGTTGCCAAACTGAAACCGAACATGACCGAACTCGCCTCTGAACCGATGCAAGTGCAAGGCTTGCCTTCCAAAGGCTTCAAGGAAGGCCCGTACGCATTTAAGCACAACGGCAAATATTACCTCACCTTCCCTTGGGTACAAGACAAGACCGAAACCCTGGCTTACGCCATGGGAGACAGCCCGATGGGGCCGTTTGACTTTAAAGGGATAATCATGGATGAGTCACCCTCCGGTTGCTGGACCAACCACCACTCTATTACGGAATACAACGGCCAGTGGTATCTCTTCTACCACCATAATGATTATTCTCCCAATTTCGACAAAAACCGTTCGGCACGCATCGACTCGCTTTTCTTCAATGCAGACGGCACTATCAAGAAAGTGAGACCGACACTGCGCGGCGTGGGGACAACCGATGCACGCAACAAAATACAGATTGACCGCTACTCTGCAATAAGCCCTTATGGAGTTTCCATCGACTACTTGAACCCCTCCAATACATTCGAGGGATGGCAGACTTTATTCCACAGAGCAGACACATGGGTGGCATATAACAGAGTAGATTTCGGCAATGCACCCGTAAAACGTCTCAAAGCACGTGTGCGCTCAGAAAAAGGAGGGACGATAACCCTGCGGACTCCCGGTGACAAAGGCATGGCTATTGCCGAATTACCCATAAAGCCATCCGAGAAATGGACAGAAATCAGTACAAGCGTGCGTAATGCACCTACAGGTATGCAGGACTTGATTGTTACACAAACCGGAGGAAATCCGGTAGCCGTAGACTGGATAAGTTTTGAATAATCTGCGGCTGGTATCCTCAAATCCTTTAATATCATTACCTCATGAACAAACACCATTCATTCTCATCATTATGCTACAAAGCCGCCTCAGCAGTCGTCGGGCTATCATTGCTCAGCGCCTGCGGGCAGGGCGGCTCTCCGTCATTCACACAGGTCAATAACTTGGTGTTAAACGATTCCAGCTATTTCGAAACTTGCGGGCTGAACTATTTCGTCTTTAACAACAACTACGATGCCATGTTCGATGACTCCAAAGTCAGCGCCGTCGAGATTATTCACCATGGAGTTCGTACAGCTACCAACGGTGATGTTCGTCTCAACCCCACACCGGGACAATGGGACAAGCTGCCCAGATTTGTAAACCGCACCGTAGACAAAGAGGCTAAACGTATCGATGTGAATCTGGAATACCCCCAATACTCTTTTGCATATACATTGACCGGAGAAGCCCGTGATGGCGGTTTCTACCTCAGCATATCGACAGACAAAGCGCTACCCGACTCATTGGTTGGAGTAGCCGGACTGAATATGGAGTTCTTTCCACCCGTATTTTTTGAGCACTCCTACCTGATGGACGGCAAACCGGGACTGTTCCCCACCTCGGCAGCCGACAACATGACTGTTATCAACGGCATTGTTGAACCTACTCCAATGGCTACCGGTACTAAAATTGAAATAGCTCCCGATGCTCCGATGAAACACGTCACAATCCGTACCACATTGGAAGACAGCAAGCTAATGCTCTTTGACGGACGTGACAAACAGCAAAACGGAACTTTCGTGGTGCGCACCCTATTGCCTGCCGGCAAAACAGGTAAAATAGCCGAATGGTTCATACAAGCCGAAACCGATACCCGCTGGTTACGCACTCCTACCATCAGCTATTCGCAAGTGGGTTATCATCCTGCGCAACAGAAAATGGCCGTGATAGAATTAGACAAAAACGACAAGCCACTTTCAAACGCCACCCTCTATAAGGTAAATGCAGACGGTTCTTTGGCAACAGCCCTGTCGGGCAAGCCTACTGCATGGGGTATATACACCCGCTATAACTACCTGCAATTCGACTTCTCGCAAGTGAAAGAACCCGGTATTTATAAAATAGCTTACGGCGAACAGCTAAGCGGCCCGTTCCCTATTGATACGGATGTATATCAACGCGCTTGGTATCCTACGCTGGATGTCTTCATGCCGGTACAAATGGATCATATGTTTGTCCGTGAAGCCTATCGCGTATGGCACGGTGCAGCCCACTTGGACGATGCCCGCCAAGCACCGGTGAACTACTCGCATTGGGACGGCTGGAGACAGGGACCGAGCACAGACAACAGATTCAAGCCCGGACAACACATCCCCGGACTGAATGTAGGAGGCTGGTTTGATGCCGGAGACTTCGACATCCAAACACCTTCGCAACAGCAAACCGTACAGTCATTGGTGGATATTTGGGAAGAATTTGCCCTCACCCACGATGAAACGACCATCAATCAGAAAGCTCGTTACACCGAAATACATCTGCCTGACGGCAAACCGGATGTTTTGCAGCAAATAGAACATGGCGTATTGCAGCTCGTGGCACAAGTCAATGCTGTAGGATACGCCATTCCGGGCATCAATGAATCACATCTCTATCAATACCGCCATTTAGGTGATGCCGTGACCAAAACCGATGGTATTGTAGGCAATGAAGACGACCGTATGGCATTCACCAACCGTACCCCTGCCCTCAACTATGGTACGGCCACTGCGCTTGCCGCAGCTGCACGTGCTCTGCCCACCCTCAATCCTCCACTTGCCAAAGAAGCCTTACGCATAGCCGAATTTATCTGGAAAGACGAACACAGCCGCCAAACCGGAAAAAAAGAGAATAACGAATGCCGTGCCGCCTTTGAATTATGGCGTACCACAGGTAATGAGATTTATAAGGCGCGGGTAGACGAGCTGCTGCCCGGCTTGACCCAACAGTTCGGCAGGAACACAAGTTTCATTATCCGCCTGTTACCGTTTATGGATGATGCTTTCAAACAACAGATGAAGCCGCAGATTGAAACATATATAGCACAACAAACCAAACTGGAAAGCAAGACTCCTTTCGGCATTGGTATCAGCTTGAGCAACTGGGCAGGCAACGGCACGATACTCCGCAATGGTATCACCAATTACCAAATCCATAAAATCTTCCCGGAACTGGTCGACCCGGAACTGGTGTTCCGTAATTTAAACTACATCTACGGTTGCCACCCCTATCATAACCGTTCATTTGTATCGGGAGTGGGTGCCCAACCCAAGAAAATAGGCTACGGCAACAACCGCGCCGATCATTCATTCATCCCCGGAGGTATAGTGCCGGGGGTTCGTCTCCTTAAACCGGACTTCCCGGAAAACCGTGACGATTACCAATTCCACTGGAGCGAGAACGAGTACGTAATTCCGCTGGCACCCGATTACATCTACTTGGTCAATGCAGTGAACAAGCTATTAAAGTAAAAGAACGGCTTATATTTTTCTGATATATCTAATTTTACAAACTGAATATCTAAAAATATAAGCCTATAAACATATTGCAGGGTTATTTTTGCATTAAGATTTATGCCTTATCGCACCTTAACAATTAATACTATTTAATAACATAAAGATATATGAAAAAGAATCTTCTCCTTGTTTTTTGTGCCATTGTCCTTCTCACAGGATGTACACAACGCCCACAGTTGCCCACTTTCCGCAACACAGGCAACCCGCTTATTAAAGACAAATTTACAGCAGACCCGGCTCCGCTTGTACACGATGGCACTCTCTATCTTTACGTAGGACACGACGAATTTTACGAAGGTCAAGACACCGCTCACGGCGGCAAAGAATTCAACATCACCGAATGGCTCTGCTATTCCACCCAAGATATGCAGACATGGACTGACCACGGTGTCGTATTGAAACCTACTGACTTTAAATGGGGAATAGGTGAAGCATGGGCATCACAGGTGATAGAACACAACGGAAAATTCTATTACTATACCACCGTGCAAGCCGGCGAACCTTACAACAGTAAAGCTATTGGTGTGGCAATCGGTGATACCCCCACCGGTCCTTTCACCGATGCAATAGGTAAACCCCTCGTTACTGACGACATGACTTCCAACGGTGCTCGTGGCTGGTGGAACGACATAGATCCTACAGCTTTCATCGATGCGAACGGGCAAGCCTGGCTTTCTTGGGGAAACGGCACTTGCTTCCTTGCCAAACTGAAACCCAATCTTATCGAAATTGACGGTGATATTCAAGTAGTAGACTTACCCCGCTACGTTGAAGGTCCCTGGCTACATAAACACGGAGATTTATACTACCTTACATATGCATCCTTCGGACAAGGACGCGAAACCATATCTTATGCTACCGCACCCAGTATGGAAGGTCCATGGACACCGCAAGGCGAGTTGACCGGTATGGCAGAAAACAGCTTCACAATCCATCCGGGAATTATAGAGTTCCAAGGTAAATGGTATCTATTCTATCACAATGCTACACTAACGCTCGATGGCCATGCCGGAGCAATAGGACGGCGCAGCGTATGTGTGGACGAACTACATTACAACCCGGACGGTACTATGCAGCCGGTGATACAAACTAAACAAGGGGTATCAAAATAAATTTCACTGTCCTATCCTATCTTATTATGAGATAGGATAGGAATAAATTATTTAAATATAGTTATTCATCTTTGTTAAACTAAACAAGTATTTTGCCTATGAGAAAAATTTAAAGAGAAAAACACAATTTGCAGTAAGGTTTACAATATATATTGCAAACTTTTTTATATAATCAATCTAGTACTAAACCATATTATTTATTAAAAATTACCAATCTATGCTTATGAAAACAAGAATTTTGTTGTTGCTGGCGTTTGTTGTTTTCTGCTGTACTACAGCAATGGCACAAACCCAAGTCAAAGGTACTGTTGTCTCAGCTAATGATTCTGAGCCAATGATTGGTGTTGCTATTCTCGAAGATGGAACTACCAACGGTTGTATTACCGATCTCAATGGTAACTACTCTCTCCTTGTACAAAATGGCAATGCTACCCTTACCGTTTCTTTTGTAGGTTACAAAACGCAAACAATCAACGTCAATGGTCGTAGTGTAATCAATATCCGTTTGGAAGAAGACACAAAAGTCCTCGATGAAGTTGTTGTTGTAGGTTACGGTGTGCAACGCAAAAGCGACCTTACAGGTGCTGTTGCCTCTGTCAATTCGGATGACATTAAAAACCTTTCGACTGTTGATGCTGGTGCAGCTCTTCAAGGTAAGGCTGCCGGTGTACAGATTTTAAACACATCCGGTGCACCCGGTGAAGGTGCACAGATTCGTATCCGTGGTTATTCTTCTAACTCAGACCAACTTGGTCCGTTATTGATTGTCGATGGTTTGAAGGTTGACAATATCCAATATCTTGACCCTTCCATGATTGAATCAATGGAAGTCCTAAAAGATGCTGCTTCAGCTGCAATTTATGGTGCCCAAGCCGGTAATGGTGTCGTCCTCATTACTACAAAGACCGGTAGTAGTGCAAACGGTCGTCCTAAAATTACGTACTCTTTCAAAGCCATCAACCAGCGTCTTGGCAAGACACCCGAACTGTTCGGTGCAAAAGACTGGATTAAATACAAAGAAATGTCAGGCTTTACCGACATGGAGGCCCGATGTGAAGCTAATGGCGTTGACTACAACAATCCTCAAGAGACAAACTGGGTAAAAGAAGTATTCGATAACAGCTGGGCCACCCAACACTCTGTCACATTCCAGGGCGGTAACGACAAAGGCCATTTCTTTACTTCTATAAATTACATTGACAATGATGGTATTGTACGTGGCAAGAAAGATACCTATACCCGTCTTACCGCTCAGCTCAATGCGGACTACCAACTTTATAAGTGGATAAAGGTCGGTACCAACACCTCTATTGAGAAATGGGCAACCCGCAACATTACCCACCAGAGTGCTTATGGTTCCATGCTTGCATCAACCCTCTTGCTCGACCCGTTGACCCCTGTATATTGGGACAGCGTCGATGACTTTCCAACAAGCATGAAGGATGTATATAACACAAACCCAGACAAGATACTTGTCGCTCCAAACGGCAAATACTACGCTACTTCAAAATTCCAAAATGACGACAATGGTAATCCGCTCCTTCAGCGTGACCGCCGTAATCAAAAAAACTCCGGTTTCACTGTTCGCGGAACAGCCTTCGTAGATCTTACTCCTATCGATGGTCTTGTGATGACATCCCGCTTCTCTTACCGCATTGCGCAGAGCAATTCACATAACTATTCCGAACCATACTACATGAATGGTCAGGCAAAAGCTGATGATTACTCTATTTCAGCCAATGCCAACAACAACCACTACTACCAATGGGAAAACTTTGCGAACTTCAACAAGACATTGTTTGACAAACACAATGTAGGCGCCATGATTGGTATGTCCTATACGGAATACCGTTCGGACAATGTATCGGCTTCAGCTACCGGTTCAGGCGGTAATAAAATTCTCTCCGGTGATGCTGACAACTTTAAGTATCTAGACTATGTCAATTCAGCTTCGACTACAACAAAAAGTATCGGAAACCTTCCGGGCGTCTCAACCAGTCTCTCATACTTCGGTCGTTTACTCTATACATATGACAACCGTTATAGTTTACAGTTCAACTATCGTGCTGACGCATTTGACACTTCCAAACTTCCGGCTGACAAACGTTGGGGAAAATTCCCTTCAATGTCTGCAGGTTGGACCATCAGTAATGAAAAATTCATTAAAGAAAATATCAGTAGCGATATTCTCTCATTCTTGAAAATCCGCGCCTCTTGGGGTCGTAATGGTAATGTCAACGTTCTCAACAATTATCCGTATACCGCACCTATCAGCTATAATTCAGCTTGGTATCAATACGGAAATAACCCCGATCAATACTATGGTTCTTATCCTTCCGGTCTTGCCAACCCGAACCTCAAATGGGAAACATCCGAACAGTTGGACCTCGGTCTTGATATGCGTTTCTTGAACGATCGTTTGACGGTTAGCCTTGACTACTACAACAAGAACACAAAAGACCTTCTTGTAAAGATCAATCCGGTTCCTGAAGTTTATACAAACCAAACTACCGTAAACGCCGGTGAAGTGAACAACAAAGGTTTTGAATTTGAAGCCAGCTGGAAAGACCATATCGGAGACCTTGCATACAATGTTAATGCTAACTTCTCAACATTGAAAAACGAAGTGACATACCTTTATGATGACCTCCAACGCATTACAGCCAGCAAAGGCGGTGTAGACGGTACAAACAATAAGGTACATACCGCATTTGAGGAAGGACATTCCATTTGGTATTTCCGAGCATTTGACTATGTCGGTGTCGACAGAGAGACAGGTGCTCCTCAGTTCCGCAACCATGAAGGTAAAATCGTAAACTCTTCAGAATTGACTGATGAGGATATGACAGACATCGGTAGTGCCATTCCAAAATTCACTTACGGTATCACCATTAACCTCGAATATAAAGGAATTGACTTCACAGCATTCGGTACCGGTGTAGCAGGCAATAAGATTTTCAATATCCTCTATCGTGCAGACAGCCCGTTACGTAACTCATTGAGATACTATATGGACAACGCCTGGACTCCGGAGAACAAAGGGGCTTCCATGCCAGCACCGGATCAAGTAGCAACAGACCTTAATTTCTGGGGGTCAAGTGCTTCTATGTTTAATGGTTCCTACTTCAAGATCAAGCAGCTCCAGCTCGGCTACACCTTACCCAAGAGACTTACTCAGAAAGTGGCAATCAAAAATCTCCGCTTCTTTGTGTCTTTGGATGACTTCTTTACTTTCTCCAAGTACCCGGGTATGGATCCGGAAACCGCAACCACAAGCAGAAACGGTGGTGCAGGTTTTGATATCGGTTCTTACCCCACTATGAAGAAATGTACATTCGGTGCTAGTTTCTCATTCTAATCGAGACAAGTCTTACTTGAAAAAACTCAAAAAAAAAGTATATTCATTATGAAAAAGATTATATATTCACTTTTAGGTGCTGCATTCCTCTTCAGTGCTTGTGAGGATCGCCTCAACATTGGGCAGAAGGGTGTCATTCCGTTTGAAAACTTCTACCAAACCGATGACGATGCACAAAATGCGCTCAACAACCTCTACCAGTCATTTTGTTTGAATATTGCTGGTAATGAGGGTATCTATGTCGCTCTTCCCGTACTCTTCAATGAACCCGGTGACGATATGTTGGCAGCAGGTAACTTTTATGGTGACAACGATTTCGGTGCACAGCTCAATGAATTTCGTTATGACTCACAAAACGAAGTTATCAAGAATGCCTATTGGGGACTTTATGGCGTAATTTACGACAGCAACCTTATCCTTGATAATATAGAACCTACTACTGACATCAAGAAACGTGTATGTGGTGAAGCCCGTGTTCTCCGCGCCTGGGCACATTTCATGCTTACCATCGGTTGGAATTGTCCTCCATTGGTTGACCATATCCTCCCCGCAGACGAAAAGCCTGCCAACTATGAAGGCGGACATAATGGACTTCTTGAATGGTGTGCAAAAGAAGCAGAAGCTGTTGTTAATGACCTTGATGAACGTACAAGTCCAACAGACCAAGTTGGAGCATCAAAGGTTACTAAGGGCTTTGCTCTCACCCTTGCAGGTAAGGCTCGTCTCTTTATGGGAGACTACGCAGGTGCCAAAAACAACCTCAAGCAAGTTATCCAATCCAGAAAATATGAACTTGTACCTACTGATCGCTGGGCAAATCTTTTCCACACCTCAGGTGATCTTTGTGAAGAAATGATTTTCCAAGCTAATGTAGTGGAAAATACAAATATCGGTACCTGGAGCAGTTATATTCAGCGTACAGGCTGGATGTTTATCCAATTCTGGAACTGGCGAACTGACAAATTAGCTTCTGTGCCTTCATTCATAGGTGTTGATGGTTGGGGTGGTCACTCCATTCGTCCGGACTTTGCTGAACGCATGCTGGCCAACGACGGTGACTCTCCTCGTCGTAAAGCAACATTCCTTACCGATGAAGAGTTTCTCTATGAAATGGAATGGAATGGAACAAAGGATAAGGGATTAACCCTTGAACAACTTAAAAAATCTGATCAGATTGGTATTAAAGACCAGACAGGACTTTATGGTTTTGGGAAGTATTTTGCCAATAAGTTCATCGCTTGGAAAGAAGATAACGTAAAAGGTAATTGGGGATTCAAAAACTTGACGATTTTCCGTTATGCTGAAGTTCTTTTGATGTATGCCGAAGCTTGTGCCCAAACAGATGACTCGGATGGACTGGGTCTTCAATGCCTTCAAGACATCCAACGACGTGCAGGTTCAAACCATATCTCTACCCAACTGACTTTGGACGAAGTCAAAAAAGAGAAGAGTTTCGAAATGTGGCTTGAAGGAGTTCGCTTTCCGGACATGGTACGCTGGGGCGACACAGATGGTGTTAAAGATAATGGAAAGAACATCCCTTCCGCTTACGATGCTTTCTTCACAAAAGGCGAACCTGAGCATCGTATCTACGTAGAATATTCAAATCCCAACAAGGGTACGACAGGTTTCATAAAAGGCAAGCATGAATATTTCGCATTCCCATTTGATGCAATTTCCGTTAATCCAAACTTGAAACAAAACCCAAGTGGTGAATAAGGCATAAAAAATGAAAGCTGAACCTTTTAAAGTTCAGCTTTCATTTTTTATGCCTTATTCACTGCAATACATATTTCTCACAAGACCTTATTTCAGGAAATTTACTGAATATCCCTACATAACCTCTGTCGGTGTCTTTCCAAAATATTCCTTAAAAACTTTACTGAAATAGGCAGGTGTATTAAACCCGCACATCTCGCTCACCTCAGTCACATTATATTCTCCTGAACAAAGTTTCTCCATCGCATAATTTAATCGGATTGAACGAATAAATTCCACCACTGATAAGTTAGTAAGCGCCTTTATCTTTTTATACAGCAATGACTGGCTCAAAGCAAGCGCGGCAGCAAACTCCTCTTTACCAAAGTTCTCGTTAGCAATATTGGTACGCACACATTCAATAGCTTTCTTGATAAATTCATCATTCATACGATTTGCCACAATAGAGCGCGCATCGTCATGTTTCGCTTCAATGGCTTTTTGGAGTACAGTACGTCTATTACGAATGATAGAAGTTATACGGCTTGCCAGCAATGCCATATCAAATGGTTTGACCAGATAGTTATCAGCACCCAGCCCCAATCCATGCAGTTGGTTAGTTTTGTCGGAAAGGGCTGTAAGCAGAATCACAGGGATATGAGATGTTTCATAAGTAGACTTAATTCGACGGCAAAGTTCAAAACCGTCCATACGCGGCATAACAACATCCGAAACTACAAGATCCGGTTGCAATTCATTCATCATTTCCCAAGCCTCTTGTCCGTCTTGAGCAGTAGTTACACGGAAATGCTCGCGCAACGGATGCATCATAAACTCGCGTAAAGTCTGATTATCTTCCACGATAAGAATATGCATATCATGCACTTCCACATCATCACTTATCAATACGCCGGCTTTAGTTTCCACCAGATTATCAGCTGTCTGAGTCTTGGAAGCTACCCGTAGTGGTATAGTCACATCAAAAGTAGTCCCCATACCAAGTTCGCTGGTTACGGTAATCTTCCCATTATGAATAGAAATGTATTCTTTAGTCATCAGCAAGCCGATTCCCGACCCTACAATTTGAGCGTTTACAGCATTGTCACTCCGGTAAAATTCACGAAACAGTTTACGCTGTGCCGCTTTACTGATTCCCATACCATGATCCCTGACACGCAATGTCCATTCAGCTGCCTTTCCTGTAAAGGTTACTTCAATACGTCCACCTGAAGTGGAATATTTAACTGCATTGGAAAGCAAATTATCAACCACCCTTTCCAACATACGTACATCAGCCTGTACCCAATAATTTTCCGGTGTAATGTCAGTTATCACATCTATCTGTTTTCCGGCTGCATATGCCGTATATATTCCTATACGCCGTCTAATTAAATCAGTCAAATTAAGATCCGTAAACACCGGCTGCTCACATCCGATGTCGAGTTTCTCAAAATCAAGCAACTGCGTAGCCGTATCAGATAATCGTGTAGTTTGTTCTAAAGCTAATGCCAGACATTTGACTCCCCATGTTGAGAGAGCCTGCTCCTTATTCAATTCTTCCATCGGTGCTTTAATAAGCATCAGTGAGGTGCGTATATCATGCGCCATCCGCGTAAAAAAGCGTATTTTCTCATCAGAATAGCGGCGATGCAAATGTTGTATATAATAACGGACAACAAGAAACAATAAACCAGCAACAACGGCAAACATCAGTAACCGGAACCAAATCGTCTGCCAGAAAGGAGGATCTATAACAATAGAAATTTGACGTTCTGACAAGAGACTGCCATCATACATCCGGATACACAGCATATAATTTCCTGCCCGTAAATTAGTATAATTGATATATCGGTTAGTGGTATAGGCAGTCCATTCATCATCCTGCCCCATCAGTTTCCAAGAAAAGGAAACGGATTTACTGACATATCCCAGTGGGAGTACCGACAGTGTAAAAGACGTCTGCGGATAACTTAAATGCAACGTGGAGAGGCTGTCAATCGGAACAGACAAATCAAAGTCAGCTATTTCCCGAATAGAACGCCCCGATACGCGTATATCCGAGAAATAGATGCGTCCCGAGGCGCTAATAGAATTAACTTTATCAGGATCAAACAGCACCACTCCATTGTTACTACCGAAAGCCAATCTTCCATCAGGCAGTTGACAAGCTGCACTGACGCTAAACGACGTATTCGCCAATTGTTGCTGAGTACCAAATTTTTGAATTTGCCTGTACGGAAGATAATAACAACATAGTCCGTTGTCCGTACCTATCCATAGGTTATTATCAGCCAACAGCACACTCTTAGTATAGTTACTGGGTAACCCTTGCTGTGTAGTAATATGTGTTTGCTCGGCATTACGCAAGTCCAAACCTATCACACCATCACCTGAGGTACAAATCCATACAGTATGCCCCAACACAGCAATATCATGTACTGTATAACCGGACAAAAGCACATCAAACTTTCCCGTTTCTTTATCCAACAATAACAAGCCATACGCACATCCCAATAAAATCTGCCCGGGTGAAAATTCCGCAAAGCAATAAACAGGCTGCGTATCATAAGCACGGAGTTTTCCGGTAACAGAATGACGGCAATATACACTCCCTTTAACACCGCCCATCCACACATCACCCTGACTATCAACATAAGTAGCAAACACAAACCCGCCTGCACCAAATAAACCAGCCTCGTTGCCTGTATAATGATACAACTCACGACCTGTAGCTTCATCCAGCACATAAACTCCTCCACCGTAAGTACCTGCATAAATACGTCCTTTTTTATCAGCTGCCAATGATAAGAATACTAATTGAGAACCATTATATAGCTGTCTCCATTTACGAGTATGAGCATCGCGCAGGCTGATGCCATCATTTGTCGCAATCCAAAGATTTCCCCTAGTATCCGTTAAAATATGGTTTACCTCATTATTATGCAACGATTGAGGATTATTAATCCCATGTACCAGATGTTCCACCTCAGAACGCGCCGTTTCTGTATATTGCAAGCCTCCGCTATTAGTAGCTGTCCATATCCGCTGATGATCATCCATCAATAAGGAATAAACCCCGTTGCCGCGTAGAGAAATAGGATTGTCAAGATTTTCATGTAATACTTGTTCTACCCGGCTAGCTTCCGAGTCAAGTATCCATATGCCACCACCATCAATACCAAGCCAGATTGAAGTGGTATCAGGTATCAGAATATCCCGCACGATAAACCTTGGTAACTGAGTAACCGTTGCTTTCCGAACAGTTTGGTCCATAAGCTCATACTTCCACAATCCCGCATTATAAGTACCTATCCAAACACGGTGTGTACGCTCATCATAACGGACAGACGAGATAAGATAGGGAAAATGCCCATGTAATTTGTGCTGTGTACAGTCACGGGTATTTATGTGGTAAATGGATGATTGTATAAAAGCCAATGCCTGACAATCCTCCAGCAAGGCGATGCTGGAAAAGCCCTCTATATCATTAAAAAATCGCACTACTTCTTCACCTGTCCAAAAAAAGATACCGACACTAGTACTTACCCACACTTTCCCGTCGGTATCTATCAATAAATTAGTCACCCAATCTTCATTGCCCAATAATGATGAGATTGTAAACCACTGTTCAAACTTATTTAAAATAGGATTATAACGAAAGATCTGCCCGTTTTGGGTAGCAGCAACCAACAGGTTGCCACGACAAGCCATTTTTACCTGCATCACATCCGTTGTTGCATAGGGAAGTTCATAAAGCCGGTAATCATCGGCCGTAACACGTAAAATCCCTGTACGCGAAGCAGCCCAAATAAAGCCATCATCATCACGTACCACAGCTGTTATCTCCCGCATAGAAATACCGGATAATTCATTGATATTATTGAAAGTAAAATCCTGAGACACTACATTATGAGGTCCTAACAATAGAAAGGCAAATATTAGTAATAGTAAGTTTTTCATATACCTTATATTTCTTCATCCAAAACACGACAAAGATAATAATATTACCAATACTAACATATCCCAACCTCAACAGTATGTCGACAAATTTCGAATTACCATTGAAATTGGGATAAGGTAGTATTCTTTATATCAGCTATCAGAGAGTATTGGAAGAACCTATTCTCGTCATCCAATTATATATTTATAATTATCTAAATAATTTTTGTGCGATTGTTGTTAAATATATTCTGCAGTTCATCCATGTATGTCCACCCGAGGTATAAAATGTCTCACAGGGAACCTTATTCTTCTTCAACTCCGCAGCCATGGCTTTAGCGCCGGCATACAAGCTGTCATCCTTACCACAACCAATCCAAAGGAGTTTCAATGTACGCAACTGTCCGGATGCAGCATAATCCTTTTGGAAACTCTCAGCCACTCCCTGCGGAAAGACAGCCGGAGCCATCGGACATACATAAGCAAACATATCCGGATGTCCTAAACCTGCACCTAATGTTTGCCGTCCACCAAGCGAGAATCCGGCAATGGCACGATTATCACGATCTGTTTTAGCATAATAGTTCGTTTCCACATAGGGAATAATCTCTTTCAACAATTCGTTCGTAAACAAATCCGTACTCATCAGATTCATTTGTGTGTTTGGGTCTTTCTTCATCAAAGCAGGATAAGCATTAGCGTAAGGCATTACTACAATCATAGGTTCAGCTTTACCCTGAGCAATAAGATTGTCGAGAATATTATTCATACGACCCACTTTATACCATGTTTCGTGTGTATCCGTCATGCCATGAATTAGGTAAAGTACAGGATAACGTTTATTCTCGGAATAGCTGGGTGGTGTATAAATTAGTAATGGACGCTCCAAATCGAGACTTTGAGAATGATAAAAAGCATAAGTTACCTTACCATGAGGTACATTCTGAAGATCCTGTACTGATTGGGATTTGCCTTTTACATCCAATAAGCTCCCCTTAAAACGTTCGTTGGGAAAGAGATCCACATTATTGGGATCAGCCACAGCAACGCCGTCGACTATGAAATTATAAGGATAAATATCAGGCTTTACCTTACCTGTCACAACACTCCAAACCCCTTTGTCATCTTTGATAAGCGGCAAGTTTTTCTTTAGGAACTGCCCGCTCAATTCAACCTTTGTGGCATTGGGAGCTAAATAACGAAAAGTAACCGTTTGATCGGCATGCACTTCAGGCGATACAATGCGGATAAAACGAGCATTCGAACGTGATACCGATTGAGGCCGAGCCGACTGTGCTTGCGCTGTAAGCAAAACAGGAGCAAGCGAAAATGCTGCCAATACTATAATTGTAAATCTATTCTTCATTATATTACAGATGATAAAAGTTAATATTTTGCAGTTTGAAATAAACGCTGGAAAGTTTCGTGCAAGTAGAGTTTGGCATTCATCCATGTATGCCCGCCACTACTGACAAAAAACGTATGGTTAATGCGATGCTTGGAAAGTACATCACCAAAATCACAAGCCATTTTATAAAGGAAATCGTTATTGCCTACCCCTAACCAAATAAGTTTCATCTCACGATTGGTTTTATCCGGATCGGCATAGAACGAACTGAAGTTCTTCTCAAAGTCGTCAACTCCAAGACCTGAGCTATACGAACATACCCACGCAAACTTATCTGTATGCGCCAACCCATTTCGTAAAGCTTGTCCACCGCCACGCGAAAAGCCACCGATACCACGTCCTTCACGAGCCGTGATAGTACGATAGTTTTTATCAACGAAAGGTATAATGTCTGACATCAGTTCTGTGCTGAACAGATCTGTTTTCGGCATCTCATCAACTGTTGAAAAATAAGCAGCCGGATTTCCATAAGGCATTACCACAATCATCGGTTCTGCTTTACCTTTGGCAATCAGATTATCAAGAATAAAATTAGCACGCCCTACTTTAAAGTAAACTTCTTCAGTATCGGTAGTACCACTGATGCAATAAAATACCGGATACCTCTTATTCTCTTTCGGATCATAGCCGGGGGGAGTATAAACCAGCATTCTACCTGTAGCCCCGATAGAGGGAGCATCATATATCACGTACTCCACATTACCATGAGGTACATTCTGAATGGAGTGTACTAAAGACTCATCTCCAGGAACTTCAAGCAAACTGCCTTTGAAATTCTCATTGGGGAAATAATCGGCATTACCCGGGTCCATCACACGTACGCCATCCACCACAAATTCATACGGATACATATCCGGCTCAATAGGGCCGACTGTAACAGTCCATACTCCCTCTCCGTTTTTCACCATATCAAATGGTTGAGTAGCAAACTGCCCGCTTAGCTTCACATTCTTAGCATCCGGAGCCAAATACCGGAAAGTAACCCTATTATCGGCATGTACTTCCGGTGAAGTAGTATTTGGTTGCCGCCAACCGTTATTGCCACGTGGCTGAGCTGCACTATATGCGACAATAAACGACAATAAAATTAATGATAAAATGTTTTTCTTCATATCACAAAAGGTAAAATTAATAGTTTAACAAAAATACACGATACAAAATTATAAAAGTATGCAGTTTCAGATAAAGTCTTTACAGTTTCAGATAAATTAAAGAAAAAAGAGAATACACCTTCCCATGTTATTTAAAAGTGTAAGGAAAGTGTTCAAAAGTACAAAGAAGAAAAGCCAAAACACGGCTATCTTTGTGTGGTTAACAACTAAAAACACTAATTGCTTTATGAACAGATTCCTCTTTTTCCTATTACTTCAAGTAATATGTTCAAGTATTCTTCTGGCACAACCTGGCCGACCAGTGAAGGATGAATCCGCTTTACCCGGCAAACGCAACGAACTAAATGTACGTAGTTCCGCATACCCGCGTCTTTTACCCGGTAATCGTATAGAATTCAAAATAAAAGCGCCTGATGCCCAAAAGGTGCAAATCAATTTAGGCCGCATATACGACCTTACCCGTAATGCCAATGGCGAATGGACCGGCATTACAGATCCGCTTACACAAGGATTTCACTACTATTTTCTCATCATAGACGGAGTATCCGTTGCCGACCCGGCCAGCGAATCTTTTTACGGCTGCAGCATGATGACAAGCGGTGTCGAAATTCCGTATCCCGATGATGACGTGAGATTCTATATGGCAGATGTACCTCATGGAGATATTCGTATAAAAAAATATTTTTCGAAAACAGCCAATGATTGGAGACGAATGTTTGTATACTGTCCACCCGGTTATGACACATCCAAACAGTCCTACCCGGTACTCTATCTGCAACATGGCGGTGGCGAAGATGAACGTGGCTGGTCTAATCAGGGACGCACTGACATCATCATGGACAACCTGATAGCCCAAGGAAAAGCAAAGCCAATGATTATTGTCATGGCAGACGGTAATACACACGATTTTGAAAGCGAACTTCTCAAAGAATGCATCCCGTTTGTAGAAAAGAATTTCCGCGTAAAGACCGACCGCAACAACCGCGCATTAGCAGGGCTTTCCATGGGCGGCATCCATACCTTAAATGTAGGTATTCCCAACCTTAACTACTTTGCCTATTTAGGTGTATTCAGTTCCGGATGGTGGGCTAATCCCACTCCTTTCGGAGGAGACAATGATACCGAAAGATATTACAAAATGCTACAAGACAAAAAGGAGGACTACAACACGAAGTTAAAGCAGTTCTGGATCTCCATGGGTGGTAAAGAAGACATAGCCTACAACAATTGTCAAATAATGATGAAGCGCTTTGACCAAATAGGTATCAAATACACTTATTATGAAACTCCAGGCGGTCATACTTGGCCAGTATGGCGTGAAAGCTTGTATCAGTTTGCGCCACTCCTTTTTAAATAGCAGTAACAACGAATTATCAAAAACTATAATTATTTTAAATATTCAAATTATGAAAAACGCATTGAAGTTTATTTTTTCATCTTTATTAGCACTTCCTTTAGCTGTGTGTGCCCAACAGCAAAGTTTTCCGGAAGGAACGGTTCCCAACGAACACAACATTAACGGAGCGGAATATCCTCGTATAGGAAAAGACCGCCGAGTACATTTCAGAATATTTGCTCCCAATGCACAAAAAGTCGAAATCAGTTTCCGTGGTGAAATGACTAAAGAAGCAGACGGATATTGGTCGTTAGTATCAAAAGAACCTGAAGTTGTAGGCTTTCACTATTACCAGATTATAGTTGATGGCGTAAGCACAGCCGATCCTAACGGCAAACCGTTCTTCGGAATGGGCAAATGGGTCAGCGGAATCGAGATTCCTGAACAAGGCGTTGACTATTATGCCATCAAAGATGTACCGCATGGATTAATAAGCCAAAGCTGGTATTATTCCAAGATCCGCCAAGAATGGCGCAGATGCATTGTATACACACCAGCTGAATATGACAAGAATCCCTCTAAAAAGTATCCGGTATTATACCTGCAACACGGAATGGGAGAAAATGAAACAAGCTGGGCCAACCAAGGCAAGATGAACTTCATCATGGATAACCTTATAGCCGAGGGTAAAGCCAAACCCATGATTGTAGTGATGGACAACGGTAACATCGAAGTATTCAAAAATAATCCGGGTGAAAGTCCCGCTGAAGCCAGAGCAAGATTCGGAGCTCAATTCCCCAATATCTTGGTAAAGGAAATCATCCCGCATATCGAATCCAATTTCCGGACACTGACCGACCGGGAGAATCGCGCTATGGCCGGACTTTCATGGGGAGGACTTCTTACATTCAACACAACACTGAATAACTTGGATAAATTTGCTTACATAGGCGGTTTCAGCGGAGCAGGCAGTATTGACCTGAAAAACATTGACACCACCTACAACGGAGTTTTTAAAGACCGCCAAACTTTTAATGATAAAGTACATACATTCTTCTTAGGAATCGGTTCGGAAGAGAATCCCGAAAGAACCAAGAAACTCAGTGATGGCTTAAAGGCAGTCGGCATCAATAACATCTATTACGAGTCTCCGGGTACTGCCCATGAGTTCCTTACTTGGCGCAGATGTCTGAAGGAATTTATCCCGCTTCTATTCAAAACCAATAATTAATGTATCATTGAGAAACACACTACAATAATGAAAATTCCTTATTGCAAAGCATTGTTGGCGATTTGTTTCGCCACTATAATGAATGTGCATACATATGCACAGAACAAAGAGAGCGACTATCCTTTAGCACCTTATTTCTCACCGGGTAGCACTGATGTCATGTATCCTGACAAAGAAGGCTTTATACGTCGTTGGCTATTACTTGAACCCATAGACAAGCCTAACCGTAGCAATACAGTATTTACAGACAGCTATATCCGTGAGGCCTTTACTACCGAATATTTCCCAAAACAGTTCACTATATTACCCAAAGATGGCGATAAAGTAAAGGTAGGCAAGCAAAAACTTAGATGGCACGCCCTTGACAGCAATCTATTCAATGTAAAACTGTTCCGTTTTGCATCCAACCTTCAAAAGCAAATATACGGCGTTCTGTTCTGGGCTGTTACTGTTATCAATTGTCCGGAAGATATGTCCAACGTCAGGATGTCGGTAGGCTCGAACTCCGCTTCTATGTGGTGGTTGAATGGTGAAGAAGCTGTTATTCTGTCTGGAGACCGCCGCATGGTTAAAGACGATTGCCTGTCAAAGCGCCTGACCTTGAAGAAAGGGAAAAACATTATACGTGGAGCTGTCATTAACGGTCCCGGAATGAGTGATTTCTGTATTCGCTTTCTGGATGAAAAGGGAGCACCTATTAAAAACATTACCATCAGTTATAAATAATCATGAAAACAAAAGCTATATTTTGGGGTACTGCAACCCTACTATCTTTGCTGATATCAGAAAAAGCAATCGCACAAATCGGAGAACCCTACATACACGACCCTTCCACCATTATGGAATGTGAGGGTAAATATTACACTTTCGGCACAGGTGGAGGCGGACTAATTTCCGAAGATGGCTGGACATGGAATGGCGGTGGGGTAAGACCCGGAAGAGGTGCCGCTCCCGATGCCGTAAAAATAGGCGATCGTTACCTGATTGCCTATAGTGCTACCGGTGGCGGTCTTGGAGGTAGTCATCGCGGTACAGTACTGACTATGTGGAATAAAACGTTAGATCCCAATTCACCCGACTTCAAATATACAGAAGCAATAGCAGTTGCCTCATCCGAAGACAATGAAGATTGCGACGCCATCGATGCCGGACTTCTATTAGATCCTACCGATGGCCGCCTGTGGCTATCTTACGGAACCTATTTCGGTTTTATCCGATTGGTAGAACTTGATCCTACCACCGGTAAACGAGTAGAAGGCAACGAACCTATCAATATCGCCATTGACTGTGAAGCCACTGACTTAATATATCGCAACGGCTGGTACTACTTGCTCGGAACACATGGTACTTGCTGTGACGGTCCTAATTCTACCTACAATATTGTAGTAGGCCGTTCACGTAAAGTCACAGGACCATATATCGACAATATGGGCAGAGATATGCTGGAAGGCGGTGGTAAAATGGTGCTTGCTGCAGGAAACCGCCAAACGGGAGCCGGACACTTCGGACGTTTCATTGAGGCCGACGGAGTAGAGAAAATGTCATGCCACTTCGAAGCCGATTTCGACCGCGGCGGTCGCAGTGTACTCGCCATACGTCCGCTTTTGTGGAAGAATGATTGGCCGGTAGCAGGCGAAGTGTTTAAGGAAGGCACATATGAAATAGAATCCGAACGTAGAGGTTATGCCCTTGAACTTTGCGTTGACTTCATACGTATGCAGGCAGAAAGACATCGTTTCTGGGAAAAAAGCGATAAACCTCTTCTACCGCTGAAATCACAGACTTTGGAGGATGTAATAGGCACATGGCCACAAGGTAATATTGATGTAAGAATAGGCGACTATATGTTCCGCCCTCACCAAAGATGGACTATAACTGCCGTACCTGATGCCGGCGGATATTTGGGAGCTCCCTACTACAAGATAGTAATCGAAGGCACCAACCGTGCATTGACTGCCACAGCGGATGCTGAAGTTTCAACTGTACCTGAGTTCACCGGTACTCCCGAACAACTTTGGCGGATAGAGCAACTCACAGACGGCACCTACCGCATTATGCCTAAGAAAGTACCCGGTACTGATGAAGAACTGGTATTGGTATCTGTAGGTGACAGCACCCCCTCATTGGGTAAGTTTGATATGAACAGTGATAATTCCAAATGGAATTTCCGCAATCATTAAAAGTGGATACATTAGCATTACAGAGATAAAAGACACAAAGACAAAAACATAAATATCAGGCGTGAATCACGCAGGCTTGTCAAGAAACACTTTGTTTCATACTCAACCCTGTACGATTCACGTTTTCCTTATTTTAGTATAGAGAACAACCTGCTTTAAAAAACTCCTATACAGTTTTTCTTTAATGGAATATAATTTGTATTTTTGCCTGCAACTGCCAAACCAGCAGCAATTCATGAATAGACAATTCCCGAATAAATATGAGCGAAGACTTTGAAGGACCAAAAGACGATTTGGATAAAGAACTCCCTGAAAGGGGTGAAGGGCATTCGGACTATAAACCTGCAGATACCAATGATGTAAGCATCAAGCACCAGCTGAGCGGTATGTATCAGAACTGGTTTTTGGATTATGCCTCTTACGTAATTCTGGAACGTGCCGTACCTCACATCATGGACGGATTAAAACCTGTCCAACGACGTATTCTGCATTCTATGCGGCGTATGGAAGACGGGCGTTACAACAAGGTAGCCAACATCGTGGGACATACCATGCAGTTTCACCCTCACGGTGACGCCAGCATCGGTGACGCACTGGTACAGCTCGGCCAGAAGGATTTGCTTATTGACTGCCAGGGAAACTGGGGTAACATTCTTACGGGAGACAGCGCAGCCGCCCCCCGTTACATTGAAGCACGCCTCTCCAAATTTGCGCTCGATGTAGTGTTCAATCCCAAAACAACAGAATGGAAGCTGTCATACGACGGACGAAATAAAGAACCGGTGACGCTCCCCGTCAAATTCCCCCTGTTATTAGCACAAGGAGTGGAAGGTATCGCTGTAGGTCTGTCTTCCAAAATATTGCCGCACAATTTCAACGAGCTGTGTGATGCATCTGTAAAATACCTTCACAACGAGGAATTCAAACTCTATCCCGACTTCCAAACAGGCGGAAATATTGACGTATCAAAATATAACGACGGTGAGCGCGGAGGAGCTGTACGTGTACGTGCCAAGATTGAAAAAGTAGATAACAAAACACTTGTCATTAGAGAAATTCCTTACGGGAAAACAGTAGCCAGTGTTTGCGATTCTATTGTCAAAGCAAGCGAAAAAGGGAAAATCAAGATAAAAAAAGTAGAAGACCTAACTTCCGGAAACGTAGAGATACTGGTGCACCTTGCTCCCGGTGTATCATCAGACAAAACGATTGATGCACTTTATGCCTTTACGGATTGTGAAGTCAGCATTTCACCCAACTGTTGCGTCATTGACGAACAGAAACCACACTTCCTCACCGTGAGCGATGTACTGAGAAAGTCAGTGGACAATACATTGGCTTTATTGCGCCAAGAACTGGAAATACGCAAAAACGAAATACTGGAAAGCCTGCACTTCTCCTCATTGGAGAAGATATTCATTGAAGAGCGTATCTATAAGGATAAGGAGTTTGAGCAAGCCAAAAACATGGATGCCGCCTGCGAGCACATCGACGAGCGTTTAACTCCTTACTATCCCACATTCATCCGCGAAGTGACTAAAGAAGATATCCTCAAACTGATGGAAATAAAAATGGCGCGCATCCTCAAGTTCAACTCCGACAAGGCAGAAGAACTGATTGCCCGCATGAAAGCGGACATCGAGGAGATAGACCGCCATCTGGCAAACATCGTGGAATATACGGTAGACTGGTTCCGTATGCTGAAGGAGAAATACGGCAAAGGCTTCCCGCGCCGTACCGAGTTGCGTAACTTCGATACCATCGACTCTACCAAAGTGGTGGAAGCCAATGAGAAACTGTACATCAACCGCGAAGAGGGATTCATCGGCACAAGCTTGAAGAAAGATGAATTCATAGCCAACTGTTCCGACCTCGACGACGTAATCATTTTTTTCCGCGACGGACGTTACATCATTACTCCGGTAGCAGACAAAAAATTCGTAGGCAAGAATATACTCTATGCCAACGTGTTTAAGAAGAACGACAAACGCACCATCTACAACGTCGTCTACCGTGACGGAAAAGAAGGTACACATTATATCAAACGTTTTGCCGTAACTTCCGTAGTACGTGACCGCGAATATGACGTGACACAAGGTACACCCGACTCACGTATCGTATATTTCACTGCCAATCCCAACGGTGAGGCCGAGGTCATCAAGGTAACGCTTAAGCCTAACCCGCGTATACGTCGCATTATCTTCGAAGAGGATTTCAGCCAAATCAACATCAAAGGACGCCAGGCTATGGGTAATATACTCACCCGTAACCCGGTTCATAAGATAGCCTTGAAACAACGCGGCGGTTCTACATTGGGCGGACGAAAAGTATGGTTTGACCAAGATGTGCTGCGCCTTAACTATGACGGTCGCGGAGAGTATCTTGGTGAATTCCAAAGTGACGAACAAATCTTGGTGGTATTGAATAACGGTGAGTTTTACACCAGCAATTTCGATGTAAACAATCATTACGAAGACAGCATACGGGTACTGGAGAAATATGATCCGAACAAGGTTTGGACAGCTGTTCTTTATGATGCCGACCAGCAAGGTTATCCGTATATCAAGCGTTTCTGTTTTGATGCAAGCAACCGCAAGCAGAACTATTTGGGTGAAAATAAGGACAATCGTCTCATTCTGTTAACTGACGAATATTATCCGCGGCTGGAAGTCATATTCGGTGGTCATGATAATTTCCGTGAACCGTTAATTATTGAAGCGGATGAGTTTATCGCAGTGAAAGGTTTCAAAGCCAAAGGAAAACGGTTGACTACTTACACACTGGACACTATCAATGAATTAGAGCCCACCCGCCAGCCGGAAGCTCCGCAAACTACCGAAAGCTTTGATAAGGAAGAAACAGAGATCCTGGACCCGGATCATGGAAAGAGTGAAAGCGACATATTAGATGAACTGACAGGGCAAATGAAATTGTTCTCTAACAATGATGATAGCGAGGAACATGAAACTACCTAAGCCGGTGATAGCCATTATCTGCCTTGTTCTGTTACTACACAGCAGTACCATACAGGCCCAGCTTCCCGCAGAAACGGAAGGCTTGGAGCAAAGCCGTCTAGTAACTCGTGCCACCATGTACGGTATAGGTTTTACAAACATATTCGACACCTATCTGTCCCCACAAGAATATACCGGAATCGACTTTCGTGTCTCACGCGAAAGTATGCGTATGACCAAATGGATGAACGGCAGATTGTCTTTGCAAAGCTTCTTTCAAGCCGACATCGGTTATACCCACAACAAAGTGGATAATAACAATACATTCTCCGCATTGGCAAACTGGAACTATGGTCTGCACTACAACTTTCCGATAACGAGTAACTTCAAGTTACTTGCCGGCGGTCTTGCCGACCTAAATGGCGGTTTCGTCTATAACCTGCGCAATACCAACAATCCGGCATCGGCACGTGCCTATATCAATTTGGATGCATCGGGTATGGCTATCTGGAACTTACGTGTAAGAAACTACCCACTGACATTACGTTACCAAATCAACCTGCCGCTAATGGGTATCATGTTTTCACCGCACTATGGTCAATCCTACTATGAAATTTTCTCATTAGGAAACAGTAGCGGAGTAGTGAAATTCACCTCATTACACAACCAACCTTCATTGCGACAAATGCTCACGGCAGACTTTCCGATAGGGCGAGCCAAAATGCGTCTCGCCTATATATGGGATGCTCAGCAATCTAAAGTGAATGATATAAAGACGCATGCCTATTCACACGTATTCATGGTGGGCTTTATAAAGGAGCTCTATTTATTAAAAAATAAGAGGAAAAGGTGATAGGATAATAAATGGTAAATGATAAGATGATAGGATTTCTAAAAAAGATAATGGTTCTGGTTGTCGTGCTTTCTTTGCTAAGCAGTTGTATCCGCGAAGAAGAAACTACCAATTCTCCGAAAGGGAACTTTGAGGCGCTATGGAAAATTATCGATGAGCAGTATTGTTTCTTGGAATACAAGCAAATAGACTGGGATGCCATCCATACAAAATACAGTAAGCTCATTACCAATACAATGAGTAGTGAAGGGCTTTTTGAAGTACTGGGAAATATGCTGAATGAACTGCAGGATGGGCACGTTAACTTAGCCTCTGCCCATAATGTATCTTACTATGACGCATGGTATCAAGATTATCCACGCAATTTCCGTGAAGACATCGTAGAAGATGTCTATCTGGGTAAGGCCAGTACCGACTACCGTACCGCCGCAGGTGTCAAATATAAGATATTTGAAGATAATATCGGCTATATGCGTTACGAAAGTTTCTCTTCGGGAATAGGCAATGGCAATCTGGACGAGATTCTCTCCTACCTTGCCGTATGCAACGGACTTATCATAGATGTGCGCAGTAATGGCGGCGGCAATGTAACCAACTCCACACGCATTGCCGCCCGTTTCACCAACGAAAAAGTGCAGACCGGATATATCTGCCATAAAACAGGCAAGGGACACAATGACTTTTCCGAACCCTACCCCATAGAGTTAGAACCCAGCAACAGCATACGCTGGCAAAAGAAAGTGGTAGTACTGACCAACCGCCGCTCATACAGTGCAACCAACGATTTTGTCAACCAAATGAGTTGCCTGCCTAATGTCACCATCATGGGTGACAAAACCGGTGGCGGCTCCGGTATGCCTTTTACCTCCGAACTGCCTAACGGGTGGACAGTCCGCTTCTCTGCCAGCCCGCATTTCAATGTCAACATGGAACAGATAGAATGGGGAATAGAGCCTGACATCAAAATTGATATGGACGAGGCTGATGAAGCAAAGCATATAGACACTATCATCGAAAAAGCCCGGGCTTTCCTTAAAGGAGAATGGAATCCGGAATGAAATGAATAACTTTCTTTACCCTTTTGCTTGTAGAACCGGGAAAACTTCTTATCTTTGCACCGCTTAACGGAAAATCCCCCTGCGGGTGTGGCGTAATTGGCAGCCGCGCCAGACTTAGGATCTGGTGCCGTGAGGCGTGTAGGTTCGAGTCCTATCACCCGCACACATATTTTATAAAAGACAAACAACAGGGAAAGAAGATGTACATAAATACATCTTCTTTTTTCTTTTCCCACGGATTGTGTTAAAAACCTGAGATATATAAAGGTCTGAAATCTTTTTTGCATCCTGATTGTTTCAGAGGAAATTATCAAAGTTAGTTATCCACTAAAACTTTATGCAATGAAGAAAAAACCTAAACTTCCTATGAAGAGAGCCTTTTGGCTGAAAAATCTATTTCTGACGGCATGCTTGCTCCTTGCGGCAACTCCCAGTTTCTCTCAAAACAAAACAGTGACCGGCACGGTGACCGATGCAACAGGCGAACCGCTTATCGGAGCGTCCGTACTGCAACAAGGTACTTCCAACGGTGTCATTACGAACATTGACGGAGAGTATTCCATCCAAGTACCGCCCGAAGCCATCTTGGAGTTTTCCTATGTAGGCATGGTGAAACAATCTATCAAGGTGGGCAACCGGAGCGTTATCGATGTACAAATGCACGATGATTCGCAGATGCTTGCCGAGACAGTCGTCATCGGTTACGGTAGCGCCAAAAAACGCGACCTCACCGGTTCCATCACCAACATCAAAGGTGATGAGATTGCCAACAAACCCGTAGTCAACCCGGTAGCTGCCCTGCAGGGCAAGATAGCCGGCGTACAGGTCATCAACTCCGGTAAAGCCGGTGCCGACCCCGAAATACGCGTGCGCGGTACAAACTCCATCAACGGCTACAAACCGCTGTATGTAGTAGATGGCCTGTTCAATGACAACATCAACTTCCTCAATCCGCAGGACATCGAGTCCATGGAAATCCTGAAAGACCCGTCATCACTCGCCATTTTCGGTGTGCGCGGCGCCAACGGTGTCATCATCATTACCACCAAGAAGGCCAAAGAAGGGCAGACGCGTGTCAACATCAACGGCTCGTTCGGTTTCAAGACCGTAACGAACAAGATTGCAATGGTCGACGCAGCCGGTTTCAAAGAGCTTTACAACGAACAGTTGAGGAATGAAGGTAATCCCGAATTCGACTTCACTCCCTGGACGGGCAATACCAACTGGCAGAATGAAATTTTCCAAACCGGATTCATCACCAACAACAACGTCAGCATCACGGGCGCTTCTGCCAAACACAGCTTCTACCTCGGTGCCGGTTATGCCTACGAGCAAGGTAATATCAAGCACGAGAAATACAGCAAAGTCACACTGAATGTAAGCAACGACTATAAAGTTACGGATAACTTCAAAGTCGGCTTCCAGTTTAACGGTGCACGCATACTGCCTGCCGATACCAAGAGTGTGGCAACAGCTCTCCGCGCCGCACCGGTAGCTCCCGTATACAATGCGGAATACGACCTGTACACCACCCTACCCGGCTTTCAGAAAGCACAGATGAATAACCCTATGGTCGATGTGGACTTGAAAGCCAACACCACCCGTGCGGAAAACTATCGTGCGTCGGGCAATGTATACGGTCAATGGGATTTCCTGAAGAACTTCCAGTTCAAAGTGATGTATTCCATGGATTATGCTTCCAACAGCAACCGCACTTACACCCCTATCATCACCGTATTCGACAGCAGTGTGGAAGGCAACATCGTAACCCTCGGCAACGGAAAGACCGGAGTGAAACAATCCAAAGAAACCGAAGCCAAAGTACAGAGCGACTACCTCCTGACCTACACCAATACTTGGGGCAACCATAGTCTGACCGCCACCGCCGGCTTCACAACCTATTATAATAAATTGGAGATGCTGGGCGGAGAACGTACGCAAGGAGTAGGTCTGGTTATTCCCGACAATCCCGATAAGTGGTACGTCAGTATTGGCGATGCGGCAACCGCCACCAACGAAAGCAAGCAATGGGAGCGCAGCACCGTATCCATGCTGGGACGTGTGCTCTATAATTACAAAGGAAGATATCTGTTCAACGGTTCGTTCCGTCGTGACGGTTCTTCCGCATTCTCTTATACCGGAAACCAGTGGCAGAACTTCTATTCCGTCGGTGCAGGCTGGCTGATGTCTGAAGAGGAATTCATGAAAGATATTACTTGGTTGGATATGTTGAAGCTGAAAGGTTCATGGGGTACGCTCGGCAATCAGAATCTGGATAAAGCCTATCCTGCCGAGCCGTTGCTCACCAATGCCTACTCTGCCGTATTCGGCAAACCATCCGCCATCTATCCGGGCTACCAGCTGTCCTACCTGCCTAATCCCAATCTCCGTTGGGAGAAAGTGGAAGCTTGGGAAGTAGGCGCAGAAGCCAACTTCTTCCGCAACCGCCTGCACTTTGAGGGTGTATATTACAAGAAAACCACCAAAGACCTGCTGGCAGAAGTGCCGGGCATCTCCGGTACGGTTCCGGGCATCGGCAATCTCGGTTCCATAGAGAACAAAGGTGTGGAACTCGCTATCAACTGGCGTGACCAGATTGGCGACTGGGGATATAACGTAGGCGCCAACTTCACAACAATCAAGAACAAAGTATTGAATCTTGTACAAGACGGTTACTCAATCATTGCCGGAGACAAGAGCCAAAGCTACACAATGGCCGGTTATCCTATCGGTTACTTCTACGGCTACAAGGTGGAAGGCGTATACCAGACAAATGAAGAAATAGCGCAATCTCCCAAAAATACCTTGGCAACCGTTACACCGGGTGACTTGAAATTCAAAGATGTGAACGGTGACGGTGAAATCACCACTGCCGACCGTACCATGATAGGCGACCCCACTCCGGATGTCACTTACGGCATCACCCTCGGTGTAAACTACAAAAACTGGGAACTCGGCATCGACATGATGGGGCAAGGCGGCAACCAGATATTCCGTACATGGGACAACTACAACTGGAGCCAGTTCAACTTCATGGAGCAACGTATGGATCGTTGGCACGGACCGGGCACAAGCAATACCCAACCTTTGCTGAATACGAAGCATACCATCAACAATATGAATTCCGAGTACTATATCGAAGACGGCAGCTTCTTCCGCATCCGCAACGTACAGTTAGCGTATAACTTCGACAAGACCCTGATATCCGGAATCGGTATGCAGGCCTTGAAACTCTATGTCAACATCCAGAACCTGAAAACGTGGAAACACAATACCGGTTACACTCCCGAACTGGGCGGCACAGCCATTGCTTTCGGTGTAGACGACGGCAGCTATCCGATGCCTGCCATTTACACGTTCGGCTTCAATCTGACATTCTGACCTGCATAGCCCGGAGCAAAGTTCCCTTGCAGAATAACAGTATTTTATTAAATCTATAATAGGAAAATTATGAAACTAAAAAATAAGATATTAACCCTGATAGCAGGCACACTCACCACCTTTGCCCTGACATCCTGTAATGACTTCCTCGACCGTGACCCTCTGGGACAGTTCACCGAAGACGATGCCCCCAACGCCCTTATCGGCGGAAAGATGTACAACGTATACTACCTGATGCGCAGCTATAATATCACTGCAGGCATACCCGCCTTCATGATACACATGGTGCGCAGCGAAGATTCCGAGAAAGGAAGCGATGCCGGCGACGGCGCTGACCAAGCAGCCATGTGGGACGACTTCCAGTACACAGCTTCCAATGGTACGCTCAGTGCCTATTGGGGACAGAATTATAAAATCATCTACCAGTGCAACGAAATACTCGATGATTTGGAGAACAGTGGAAACAAAGATGATTTGGAGAACGTCCGCACCAAAGGCGAAGCCCTGTTTTTCCGCGCCTATTGTTACTTCAACCTTGTACGCGCATGGGGAGAAGTGCCGTTAGTAACGTTCAAAATAAAAGAAGCATCCGATGCCAATGTACCCAAAACCACCGCGGACAAGATATACGAGCAAATAGACAAGGACCTGACCGAAGCCGAGAAATGCCTGCCGCTGACATGGACTTCCGAATATACCGGACGCATCACATGGGGAGCCGCCCGTTCGCTGCACGCCCGTACCTACATGATGCGCAACGATTGGGGCAATATGTACGACGCCTCTACCGAAGTAGTCAAGTCAGGCATCTACAATCTGAACACTCCGGTGGACAAAGTATTTACCGTTGAAGGTGAGAACTGCGGTGAAAGCGTATTCGAGTTGCAATGCGAATCGACCGACGCACTGAAAAACAGTGATGTCATCGGCAGCCAATTCTGCCAAGTACAAGGTGTGCGCGGTGCAGGAGACTGGGACCTCGGTTGGGGTTGGCATATGGGTACTACGCTTTTAGGACAGGCCTTCGAGCCCGGCGACCCTCGCAAAGACGCATCCCTGCTCTATTTCCGCCGAAGCATCAGCGACCCTATCACCCCGGAAAACACTAATAAGCCTTACGGTGAGTCTCCCGTATCTACCGCTATGGGAGCTTACTTCAACAAAAAGGCATACACCGAGCCCGAGCTGCGTAAGAAATATACCAAAGACGGCTTTTGGGTAAACATCCGCATCATCCGCTACCCGGACGTATTGCTCATGGCCGCCGAAGCCGCCAACGAAAAAGGTATTTCGGGTGAAGCTATCGACTATCTGGAACAAGTTCGCGCCCATGCACGCGGTACGGACAGCAGCATACTTCCCAAAGTTACGTCTATCGACCAAAGCACACTGCGTGATGCCATCCGCCACGAACGCCGTGTAGAGTTGGCATTGGAGCCCGACCGCTTCTACGACCTTGTACGCTGGGGAATTGCCAAAGAGGTACTGCAAGCTGCCGGAAAAAACTATCAGGACAAGAATGCCCTACTGCCATTGCCGCAAGACGAGATTGACAAATCGAATGGGGTACTGGTACAGAATCCTGATTATTAGCCGGTAGCGAGTAACGATTCGTACCATGCGGCATGATAACACAACCTAAGGCTGAAAGTCTTTTATTGAGGAAGTGTTAATTGAAAAGAATATAGTGTTAAGAATACATAGTAAGTAAATGTGCATAATTAGTTTATACTATCTGTCATTCAGAGCGTAGCGAAGAATCTACTCTCTTGATGTATACACAGAGAAGAGATTCTTCGCTACGCTCTGAATGACAGATACTCTTGATATAAATTAAAAATCAACACTTACTTATTAAGAAGCATAGCATTAAGAAACATAACATTAAAAACATATTACAAAGAAACATATTATGAAGAAGTTTTTCAAAAAAACAAGTCTGTTACTGGCGGCCGCCTTTATGGGCGCCGCCACGATGCAGGCACAGAAATCTCCTCAAGACATGGACCGCTTTATCGATGCACTGCTAAAGCGAATGACCGTAGAAGAGAAAATCGGGCAGTTGAACCTACCCGTTACCGGTGAAATCACTACCGGACAAGCTAAAAACAGTGATGTAGCCAAGAAGATTGAACAAGGACTCGTCGGAGGTCTTTTCAATCTGAAAGGAGTAGCCAAGATACGCGACGTGCAGAAGCTGGCAGTAGAAAACTCACGCTTGGGCATCCCCCTGCTCTTCGGTATGGACGTAATACACGGTTACGAAACAATCTTCCCTATCCCTTTGGGACTTTCCTGTACTTGGGATATGGCAGCCATCCAAGAATCTGCGCGAATTGCTGCCGTTGAAGCCAGTGCCGACGGTATCTCTTGGACATTCAGTCCGATGGTAGACATCAGCCGCGACCCGCGCTGGGGACGTGTCAGCGAAGGCAACGGCGAAGATCCCTTCCTCGGTGGAGCGATTGCCAAAGCAATGGTATACGGCTATCAGGGAGCCAACCTCTCCGACCAGCTGAAGCGTAACGACGAAATCCTTGCTTGTGTCAAGCACTTCGCCCTCTACGGGGCAGGCGAAGCAGGTCGCGACTACAATACAGTAGACATGAGCCGCAATCGTATGTTCAACGAATATATGTACCCCTATGAAGCTGCCGTAGAGGCAGGTGTGGGAAGTGTGATGGCATCTTTCAACGAGATAGACGGCGTACCCGCCACAGCCAACAAATGGCTGATGACCGATGTGCTCCGCAAGCAATGGGGCTTCAACGGCTTCGTTGTGACCGACTTTACCGGTATATCCGAAATGATAGAACATGGTATCGGCGACCTGCAAACCGTCTCCGCACGTGCTCTCAATGCCGGCATAGATATGGATATGGTGAGTGAAGGATTTGTCGGTACGCTCAAAAAGTCTGTCATGTCGGGTAAGGTAAGCATGAAGACTCTCGACGCTGCCTGTCGCCGCATCCTTGAGGCAAAGTACAAACTCGGGCTGTTCGACAATCCCTATAAATACTGCGACCTCAACCGTCCCGCTCGTGACATCTTTACCAAAGAACACCGCGTAGCCGCACGCCGCATTGCCGCCGAGAGCTTCGTGTTGTTGAAGAACGACAGCATCAAGCAACATCCGGGTTCTCTGCCCGAACCGCTGCTCCCGCTGAAAAAGGAAGGAACCGTGGCCGTTATAGGTCCGTTGGGCAACACGCGCAGCAATATGCCCGGTACATGGAGTGTGGCCGCACGCCTCAACGACTATCCTTCCCTATACGAGGGACTGAAAGAGATGATGTCCGGCAAAGTGAACATCACATATGCCAAAGGCAGTAATCTCATCGGTGATGCCGCCTACGAAGAGCGCGCCACCATGTTCGGACGCTCCCTGAACCGGGACAACCGCACGGACAAGGAGCTACTGGATGAAGCCCTGAAAACAGCCGCCGGTGCGGACGTTATCGTAGCCGCCCTCGGTGAATCCTCCGAGATGAGCGGTGAAAGCTCCAGCCGCACCAACCTCGACCTGCCCGACGTGCAACGCTCACTACTGGAAGCATTGCTGAAAACGGGCAAGCCCGTGGTACTGACCCTCTTCACCGGACGCCCGTTGACACTGACATGGGAACAGGCAAACGTACCTGCCATACTGAATGTATGGTTCGGCGGAAGCGAAGCCGCCTATGCCATAGGCGATGTATTGTTCGGAGATGTCAACCCCAGTGGCAAGCTGACAATGACTTTCCCCAAGAATGTAGGACAGATACCGCTATTCTACAACCACAAGAATACCGGGCGTCCGTTACCGGACGGCAAATGGTTCGAGAAGTTCCGCAGCAACTATCTGGATGTGGACAACAATCCGCTTTATCCCTTTGGATATGGTTTGTCTTACACCACCTTCCAATATAGCGATATTGCCCTGAGCACCCCGTCAATGGGACAGAACGGTTCCATAACCGCCGTAGTCACCGTAACCAACACCGGAAAACGCGACGGCGCAGAGGTCGTACAGTTATATATCCGCGACCTTGTAGGAAGCATCACCCGCCCGGTACGCGAGTTGAAAGGCTTCGAAAAGGTTTTCCTTCGCGCAGGCGAAAGCAAGACTGTTTCCTTCAAGATTACTCCCGAACTCTTACAGTTCTATAATTATGACTTGAACCACGTAGCCGAACCGGGAGAATTCGATATATTCATCGGTGGAAACAGCCAAACTACCCGAACGGCACGCTTCACTTTGAAGTGATAAATTAGTTTCAATGGAGGGAACCGACAGTTTCATACAGGAAAACCAAAAGTTTCAAAGGGGGAAACTCAGAGTTTCAAGCATTGAAACTCTAAGTACCATACGGTTGAAACTAAAAGTTTCCCCCTTTGAAACTTTTGGTTTCTCCCTTGCGAACAAAGTTCTTTCAACAAAGTATTAATTCTTACACCTAAATAAGATGAAATTAATGAACATACATATCCCGCTTCTCTTGCTCTTATTCCTTACAGGAGCTTGCGGTACAAAGAAAACCGACAGCACATCCGAAACGCTGAGTGACGATGCCCTGCTGGATACGGTGCAGCGCCGAACCTTCAATTACTTTTGGGACGGAGCCGAACCTAACAGCGGGCTTGCCCGCGAACGTATCCATATGGACGGTATATACCCCGAAAACGATCAAAATATAGTAACATCCGGCGGCAGCGGTTTCGGCATCATGGCCGTATTGGCAGGTATCGACCGCGGCTACGTCACCCGCGACGAAGGACTGGCACGCATGGAACGCATCGTTTCCTTCCTCGAAACCGCCGACCGCTTTCACGGTGCTTACCCCCATTGGTGGTATGGTGACACAGGGCGGGTAAAGCCTTTCGGACAGAAAGACAATGGTGGCGACTTAGTAGAAACCGCTTTCGTCATGCAAGCTCTCCTTGCCGTACACCAGTACTACGCAAACGGTAATCCGCAAGAAAAAGCACTTGCCGCCCGCATCGACAAGCTATGGCGCGAAGTAGACTGGAACTTCTACCGGCAGGGTGACCAAAACGTGCTCTACTGGCATTGGAGCCCCGAATATGGCTGGGAAATGGACTTTCCCGTACACGGTTACAACGAATGCCTCATCATGTATATCCTCGCCGCCGCCTCGCCTACCCACGGCGTACCTGCGGCTGTGTACCATGAAGGTTGGGCACAAAACGGCGCTATCGTCAGCCCTCACAAGGTGGAAAACATCGAACTGCATCTGCGGTATCAAGGCACAAAGGCCGGCCCCCTGTTTTGGGCACAGTATTCTTTCCTCGGACTCGACCCCAACGGGCTGGAAGACGAGTATTGCCCCGGCTACTTCGGTGAGATGCGTAACCTGACACTTGTAAACCGCGCCTACTGCATCCGCAATCCCAAGCACTACAAAGGTTTCGGTCCTGATTGCTGGGGACTGACCGCCAGCTACTCCGTAAACGGATATGCCGCCCACGCACCAAACGAGCACGACGACCGGGGAGTAATCTCCCCCACAGCCGCTCTGTCTTCTATCGTATATACACCGGAGTATTCACTGCAAGTGATGCGCCACCTTTACGGCATGGGCGATAAAGTGTTCGGGCCTTACGGTTTTTACGACGCTTTCAGCGAAACGGACAACTGGTATCCGCAACGTTATCTTGCCATCGACCAAGGTCCGATAGCGGTAATGATTGAGAATTACCGTAGCGGATTACTCTGGAAACTCTTTATGAGCCATCCCGACGTGCAACAGGGATTGCAGAAATTAGGGTTCACTACCCGACAGGCAGAAACCACAAAATAAGCTTTCCCGCTAATTATTCCCGCCTGTTCCTTCAGCACTCTTCACATCATCATTGCTGATAGAACGGGCGGCTTTCTTTACACTGGCTTTCAGTTCGCCGATACGGTAGCTGATGCTGATACCAAAGCGTTGGCGGCTATACTTGCTCCAGTTCTCCTGCATAAAGCCTGTACCCTCCAGCATATCGGTATTGTTCATGTACTTCTTAAAGAAGTTGCTGGCAAAGACAGAAAGAGACAAGCGCTTATCGAAGAAAGACTTGTTGACGCTCAGCCCGTAATCGAAGTAACTACTTCCTTTGCCCTGCAACATCACCCACGGGGTCTGACCGAATACATTCAGACTAATGCGCCAGTCGTGGGGCAACGTCTGCTGTGCACCTCCGTAGGCAAAAAGATTCCATCCGTCGTTCTTGAGACCATTGGCCCCTTCCATATACGAGTAGCTACCATAGATATTAGCATAAATACGAGTACTGGATGTGGCATTCCAATTGATATAACCGCTTAAATTGGCATTTCTACTCTTTCCTATATTCTGATAGGTAGAGTAAAGCACTTCCTTACCGGTAGTCTCTTGCAAACCATCAATCTCGGTATCGGGTATCATCTCGGAGACTCGTTCGATACTGTTATTGGTAAAGGAGTAACGGAGCGAAAGATTGATATTGAACTTCTGCGTAAAGTTACTGTAACTCAAATTGAATGCGTGGCTTTTCTCACTATCCAAATTAGGATTTCCCTGTGTAATATTAGTGGGGTTGCTATCGTTCAGATAAGGATTCAGGTACCAGATACCGGGACGGAAAATACGCATATTATAGCCGAAACGTAAGTTAGCCATATCCGTCAGCTTCCAACCGATGCTGGCGGAGGGGACTACATCGTCAAAGTCTTTCTTGAAATTATCACCCCTACCTAAAAGATACTTCACATTCTGTATGGTATGCTCATAGCGTACACCCAGTCTGCCGGACAGTTTCTTTACCTTCAATGAGTAACCGGCATAAGCGGCCAGAATATCATTCTGATGTTTATAATGCGAACTATGGTCTTCATCGAATTCGTAATCGGACTGTTGCCCGGCAGTGCGCTGGAAACGGTCATCCTCGGAGCTGTTGTTGCGAAGGATATATTTGGCCCCGGCCTCCACAGTATGCATCTTGCCGATAGGAGTAGTATAATCCGCCTGGAAAGTATGTTCCGTAGTATTCTGCGACCCGTCATTGTGCTGGTCGAGCATACGTCTCATAAAGTCTTGCCAATCCGGAGCCACATTATCCATATCGTACTCGTAACCGGAATAAGCATCCGAACTCTGCGGACGGGTATTAATCTTATAGGAGAAGGTAAGCATACGTTCTTTCACGTGAAACAGACGTTGATAGTCGATGCCGCCGTCAATGGAATACCACGAACTTTTGTTGTGACTGCCGGACGTATAATTATATAACTCGTCAGCTGTACCCGGCAATGTAGCCAGTACATCAGTTACGCCGTCACTTTTATTCCTGCCGCCCCAAAGCCCGAAGGACATGGTTACCAAGCGTAAAGTATCAATCTCGTAGCTGGCTTCCATACTGCCGGACTGGAAGTTGCCATTTCCCTTGCTTGTTCCGCTATAATCCAAATCGGACGAACTACTGTTTGTTTCGCCAACCGTACGTCGGTTGCCGCCGGAATAACTGCGGGGTTGGTTATTATAATTGTAATTGTATCGGGCGCTGAACGTCAGCTTGCCGCTCTTTACCGTACCAAACAAGCCTGCACCTGCCCCCCTATTGCTCACATTACCGCTGAATGTGGCCGTGTAACCTTCCAAACCACCACCTACGGTGACAATATTCAAGATACCCCCGACACCTTCCGCATCGTATTTCGCACCGGGATTAGTTATTACTTCTATATGCTTGATGGAGTTGGCAGGCATACTTTTCAGGACTTCAGTCGGGTTATTGCTCATCATGTTATTAGGCCTGCCGTTGACGTATACCTTAAAGCTGCTACTGCCGTTTACTTTAATATTATCTTCACCGTCCACCGTTACAAGGGGAACCTTGCGCAACATCTCAAGAACCGAGTTTGACTTGGAGTCCGGATCGTCCTGCACATTATATTCTATCTTATCAATATCAGCCTTTACCAGCGGTTTTTGTGCCACGATTTCCACCTGCCCCAGCTCGTTGGAGGCATCCGTAATGTAAATAGTACCGAAATCTACCAACTTTTCTCCCGATTTTACGGAAAAATTCTTCACAATGCTGTTTCGCCCTACCGAAGAAATTGTCATAATAAAGTTACCTTTATTACCGGGCACTTTCTCCTGAAACTGTCCTTTCATATCCGTTACCAGCATCTTGACAGCTTGTGCCGGTGCTTCTTTCTTTACAATCTTGATTGTTGCATAAGGCTCTCCTTCCTGAGTAAGCGAGTCGAGCAGAACCCCTTTAATCTGAAATGAAGAATTTGTCGTATTCTGTGCAGTTGCCCCGGCAGATAGTAATAATACCGTCAGCAACATAACCCATCTAATTTTCATGGTATTCCCCTGTTTAAATCAGTATTTTGGTTTATTGTTTTGTATTATAAGTGTTCTATCCATATTGTGTTGTTATGGACTGGGCAAAAATAGAGCATTCTTCGGCATTTAGCGGAACACCGGAGTTAAAAAAGCGAAAAGTCCGTTGATTTACAGAAAGTAGAAGAATAATAACAAGAATACATTGGCGATTATGACACAACCGAAACCGCCCAAAATCCACGAACGCAGCGAGCTTTTCTTACCGGAAAAAAAGAGTGCATAGCACATATTTACGGCAATATTACTTACTATCGCCTGCATACTGCAAGCCGTTATCAACGAAACGGGCACACTGCCCGTACCTTGTAGAAGATTCAAAATAAACGGAGTGATGTCACTGAAACCGGACACAAAGGAGAGTAAAGTCAACCCGCTCTTGCCGGCATATATCAACGTGTAATGGGTAGCTATTGTAAATACCACAAAAAGTACGGCAAAAATAAGCGCTACCTTAAATTCCAACGGGTTACTGCTGTCCTCATCTTCATCGGCCGCTCCCGATACGGCAGGACGTTTCCATTTGGAATGCAGAAACCAAGCCGTTCCCGCAGAGACAGCGGACATAATCAACAGATAGGGATAGATAGCCGTTAAAGTATCTACGCTGAATATACCAATCAGTATCAAGAATCGCAGGAACATCATACTGACTGCCAGCAGCATGGCGGCCACATATTCGGGAGCTTCCTGAGGTGATGCCTTACGGCTTTTACGCGCCAGTACGGATATAGTGGCAGTGCTGCTGTACAACCCTCCTACAATACCGGAAACCAGAATGCCCGATTCACGAAATACATATCTCTTCAGCAAATAAGAAAGATAGGAAATACCTGAAACCACTACCGTAGCCAGCCAAATGCTATAAGGCGTGAGGTTGACGCCCGGTATCAGATTCTCGTTAGGCAGCATCGGAAGTATGATACCGCTAATGGCAAGGAACTTGGCAAGCGTAATCATTTCGTCATTCTTCATTCGCTGCGCCAGTTCGGTGAATGTATGTTTCAACTCCGTAAAGAGCAATACCGTCACAATCACCATTACATAAAACCAAGACGGCTGTGTAGCAACAATAGGCGCAATGCAATACGTAATGAGTGCAATGACAATAGTAGTAACCCCGAATACGTGAAACTGGGCTTGCTTAACGTAGTAGTTCAAAGCAAGCAATAGGCCTAAGATAGCCCCTCCCCCCATAAAAAGGCGATAGTCTACCGGATCAAGAATATAAAGGAGATAACCCAGAATACCGATAAAGGTAAAAGTACGGTCCGTACCGAAAAGGGTAGTCTCCCCTTCGCGCTTCAAGCTGATACGCCGCAAGGAAAGGCCTATAAGCAAAGAAAACACTGTCACCAAAATAAAAGTGACAAGTTCTTCCGGCAGGTATTGGTATAGTTTCTCCATATACGAATCAACAATTACGGGACATGATTAGTTTACTTCCATTCTTTAAACGGATGCTTCATCAACTGCGAATTATAATAACGGATGTCTCCCGTTACTTCCTGCCCGATAAAATCCGGCTTCTCGAAAGGCTCGCTCTCCGAGGTAAGCTCTACTTCCGCCACTACCAGTCCTTCATTTTCCCCATAGAACTCGTCTACCTCAAAAACATGGTTTCCACTGCGTATCAGATAACGGGTTTTATCAATAATACCCGGTTCGCACAACTTCATTAAGTCCTCGGCTTCATTCAAGGGAATCTCTTTCTCCCACTCGTAACGGCTGATGCCGGACACATCAGATGCCCCCTTAATGGTAAGGTAGCCCTGCCCGCCGCGTATGCGAACCCTTACCGTCCGTCCGCGCGCACTACTGATATATCCTTGAATGATGCGGTTCTGTGCGTATGCTTGCGACTTATACTCTCCTTTTATGAGAAACTTCCGTTCTATCTCTTGCGGCATATTCTGCTATTTTATTACCAGAAAGAGTACAATATCAGCATACCAACTACCAATACCAAAGCGGTCACTCCGATAATCAGCAATACTTTCTTGGCTTGTTGTTCCTCTTTCCGGCTGTGCATTACTTTCTTTTTACTCTTTCCCATGGTGTTTCTATAGTTTAAAGTTCAACGATAAACAAAGTAAAAGGAAATTCGGGAAGTTTGCAAACATTTATAAAAGAAAAAAGCGGGAAGTTAACATCATTGATTATATGATGTTAACTTCCCGCATATACGATATTAACTTCTTACCCGCAACAGAGTTAACTTATTCCGAACAATGAAGTTAACTTTAAAAAGGATCAAGCATTCTCCGCGCCTGCAAACTCCATGAGGTAAGCCTTGACAAAGCCGTCTATCTTGCCGTCCATCACTCCGTTTACGTCCGAAGTCTGGAAATTGGTGCGGTGGTCCTTCACGCGGCGGTCGTCGAACACGTAGCTGCGTATCTGCGAGCCCCATTCGATTTTCTTCTTGCCGGCTTCCACCTTCGCCTGTTCCGCCATGCGGTGCTGGAGCTCCTTGTCGTACAAGATGGAGCGTAGCTGGCGCATTGCATTCTCGCGGTTCTTGGGCTGGTCGCGCGTTTCGGTATTCTCAATCAGGATTTCCTCTTCCTCGCCCGTATAAGGGTCTTTGAACTGATAGCGCAGACGCACGCCCGATTCCACCTTGTTCACGTTCTGTCCGCCCGCGCCGCTGGAACGGAACGTATCCCATGAGATATTGGCTACATTGATGTTCACTTCAATGGTATCGTCCACCAGCGGAGTAACGAAAACCGACGCAAAAGAAGTCATGCGTTTACCCTGCGCATTGTAAGGAGACACACGCACCAAGCGGTGCACGCCATTCTCGCCTTTCAGGTAACCGTAAGCATAATCACCCGCAATCTCAATGGTGCAAGCCTTGATTCCGGCCTCATCGCCTTCCTGCAGGTTGGCGATAGTGGCCTTATAGCCATGCGTCTCGGCATAGCGCAGATACATACGCATCAGCATGCTTGCCCAGTCCTGGCTCTCCGTACCGCCGGCGCCGGAATTAATTTTCAGCACACAGTCCATCTGGTCGGCCTCTTCGCGAAGCATGTTCTTAAGTTCAAGTGCTTCTACGGCGGCAGACGCTTTGGCATAGGCTTCGTCCACTTCCTCTTCCGTCACCAGTTCATCTTTGTAGAAGTCGAACGCAAGTTGCAGTTCGTCCGCCAGAATCCTGACCTCGTTGTAGCCGGAAATCCATTGCTGCAAGCCTTTCACTTTCTTCATCTGCGCCTCGGCAGCTTTCTGGTCGTCCCAGAAGCCCGGAGCTTGCGTACGCAACTGTTCCTCTTCTACTTGTATTTTCTTTCCTTCAATGTCCAGATAGCGGTTTAACGCTTCGGTACGTTCCTTGATATCTTTCAGTTGTTCAATGGTAATCATATACTTTCTTCAAATTCTATCTTTTTCGGATGCAAAGATAGTGCAAAAGTTTCATTCTTCGTACATCTTATCAATCAACTCTTTGTAGTTCTTTGATACCACAGAGCGCTTCAGCTTCAATGTATTTGTCAACTCGCCCCGTTCCATATTAAACGGTTCGGGCAATAAAGTGAAACGTTTCACTTGTTCATAGTGAGCAAACTGTTGCTGCAACGTATCAATGCGGGCACGGAACAAGCCCTGTACCTTAGGATGTTGCAACAAGTCCTCCATATCCTTATATTCAAGTCCCTTCTCTTTGGCATAATTCTTCACCAAGCCGTACACGGGAACTATCAGGGCGGACACAAACTTACGCTGATCGGCAATAACAGCAATCTGGTCGATATAACGGTCTATTGCCAGCTTGGTTTCCAAAGCCTGCGGGGAAATATACTTGCCATTGGAAGTCTTGAACAAGTCTTTAATGCGCTCAGTCAGATACAAGTGGTCACCCTTCATATAACCGGCATCACCTGTATGAAACCAACCGTCTTTGTCGATAGCCGCAGCAGTAGCTTCCGGCTTCTTGTAATAGCCGACAGTAATAGTCTTGCCTCGGAGCAGAATCTCATTGTTCTCTCCTATTTTCACTTCAACATCGGGCATCACAGTTCCTACCGAACCTATTTCATATCCCTTGTCGAGGAAACAGGAAACGGTAGCCGTAGACTCCGTCAGTCCATAGCCCACTACCATATTGATGCCTACGGAGTGTACAAATTCACATATTTCATCGGACACAGCCGCACCTGCCGTAGGGAAGAAGTTACCATTCTCAATACCGATTGTCTTTTTCAGCAAAGCATAAATAGTCTTTTCATAAAACTTATACTTCAAATGAAGCATCAACGGCGGTGTTTTGCCTGCACGCAGGTAATCTATGTTATGTATCTTGCCTACTTTGATGGCATCCAGCATCATCGCCTTCCGCAAACCGGTTTCCTGCGCAATCTTCTCTTGCACACCTGCATATACCTTTTCCCAGAAGCGGGGAACACTGCACATCAACGTAGGACGTATTTCCCTGATAGTGGTCTGAATATCTGCCGGGCGAAGATTAATGCAGACTTGTACTCCTCTGTGAATGCAGAGATAAGTCCAGGCTTTCTCAAATACATGTGTCAGCGGAAGGAAGTTCATGGACACGTCCTTATCCGTCATGGCGGTCAGGCGAATGTCATGAATGCGTATAGCTTCTCTGTAGTTGAAGTGATGCAGCATAACTCCCTTCGGCTCACCGGTAGTACCGGATGTATAAAGAATATTGGCAAGATCGTCGTCCGACGCACGGGCGGTACGCTCTTCTACAACATCGTTATGAGGAAGTCCCTCGCCCAACGCAAGGAAATCATCGTAGTAAATAGATGTTTTATCGCGAGGGTCGAGCACGACACTACGGTCAAAAACAATCAACTTCTGCAAAGAATGGCAAAAACCGAATGCGCTGAAGGCCGCATCGTATTGAAACTGTTCGCCTACAAAAAGGAAGCGTATCTGAGCGTCATTAATAATATACTGCGCCTGAGCCGAGGAACTGGTGGCATACAGCGGTATGGTCACCAAGCGATTGGCAAAAGCTGCAAAATCAGTAAACAAACATTCTGGTTTATTTTGTGAGAAGATACCGATATTCCTCTGTTCCTCCACTCCCAAAGCCACCAGCGCATTGGCTGCCTGACGTACTGTTTGGGAGAATTTATTCCAAGTGATAGGTATCCATTGTGATGTTTCATAGTCCCTGTATTTAAGGGCTACTTTGTCTCCATACTTCTCTGCCTGACGATGTACCATGACAGACAAATGATGATAAGTCATATCTTTAATAAATTGGTAAATATGGGCACAAAGGTATTAGTTTTATTTGAAACTATCTCCCTTTTTCGGGATTTATCCGTAAGTTTGCAAAGTAATAACAAATATATAACTAATCTTGACGATGATAACCGACATACAGACTTTGGTTTCCGAAGCTACCGGATTGCTTAAATCATTGATAGCCATTCCCTCATTAAGCCGCGAAGAAGAACAAGCTGCGGACTTTTTACAGAATTATATCGAAATGCAGGGAATGTCAACCGGAAGAAAAGGCAACAACGTATGGTGTCTCAGCCCGATGTTCGACTTGAACAAGCCGACGTTGCTGTTAAACTCACATATTGACACGGTGAAACCTGTAAACGGGTGGCGGAAAGCTCCGTTCACCCCGTTGGAAGAGAACGGCAAGATTTATGGTTTAGGGAGTAACGATGCCGGAGCAAGTGTCGTCAGCCTGTTGCAAGTGTTCCTGCAACTCTGCCGGACTACACAGGCATACAATCTCATTTATTTGGCTTCCTGCGAAGAAGAAGTGTCGGGCAAGAACGGAATAGAATCCGTACTGCCGGAACTGCCGCCCATACAATTCGCCGTTGTGGGTGAGCCCACGGAGATGCAACCCGCCATTGCCGAAAAAGGACTAATGGTACTGGATGTTATCGCTTACGGTAAATCGGGCCATGCCGCCCGAAATGAAGGCGACAACGCCATATATAAGGTACTAAACGATATTGCCTGGTTCCGCGACTACCGTTTCACGAAAGAATCGCCCTTACTGGGGCCGGTGAAGATGAGTGTAACCATGGTAAATGCAGGGACACAGCACAATGTGATACCGGATCGTTGCACATTCGTTGTCGACATCCGCAGTAATGAATGTTATAGCAATCAGGAGCTTTTCGACGAAATACAGAAACATATCGGTTGTGAAGCCAAAGCCCGCTCTTTCCGTTTGAGTTCTTCGCACGCCTCACCCGACCATCCGCTGGTAAGAAAAGCTGTCGAGCTGGGCAGAGTGCCGTTCGGCTCTCCTACACTTTCAGACCAAGCGTTGATGTCATTCCCATCCATGAAAATAGGACCGGGCAAGAGCAGCCGTTCCCATACAGCCGATGAATTTATTTTCATCAGGGAGATTGAAGAGGCGATTACGCTCTATCTGGAATTATTGGACGGAGCAAAGATATAAGACCTACCTGTTCAGCCAAGGTTCGGGATTCAGTTTCTCCTTCTCGCGGCGTAGCTGGAAATGAAGTACCGTGCGCCCGCCATCAGCCCCGTCCGAGAATACCTGGCCGATAGCCTGCTTGGTAGTAACCATATCACCTTGTTTCACCGAGGCAGAAGACAGGTTACAATATACGGAAATATAAGCTCCATGACGGATAAGGATATTAAACAACCCGTTCAACTTGAATACTGCCGCTACCTTGCCGTTGAAGATGGCACGAGCTTGCGCTCCCGGTTTTCCTTGAATGTCGATACCCTTATTATCAAGTTTGACATTGCGCAATCCTTCCACCGCATATTGCCCGTAATGGCTGGTTATGATGTAAGCCCCGCTGATAGGCATAGGCAACTTACCGCGATTATTGGCAAAGTCACCGGACAACTCGCGATCGGCTTTGCTCATAGTATAGGTCTCCAGAGGAGCCGCTTTTGTTTTGGAGGCGGATGTTGCCGGCTTATCCGTCTTTGCCCCTTCTTTCTTGCGGGCAGCCGCTTCACGACGCGCTTCTTCTGCGGCGCGTTTGCGGGCTTTCTCTATTTCTTCAGCAATCAAGCGGTCGATGCGTGCATTAAGCTGATTGGCTTCACGACGCTTCTTGGCAATCTCATTCTGCAATCCGCGCTGCTTCTTCTGCAGACTGGTTACAAGAGTACGCTTTTCCTTCTCCTGCGCTTCAAGCTTTACCTTTTCGGCTTCACGCTCTTTCAGCAAATTGGCTTTGGCAGTCCGTACCTGCCGTAGTTCCGCTTTCTTCTTATTGACCTGCTCTTGCTTCTTCAGCACTTCCTCGCCCTGCAGACGTTGGTAAGTGGCATACTCTCGTACATAACGCAAGCGGCGATAGGTCTGCGCCAAACTTTGGGCGGAGAAAATAAACATCAGCTTCTCTTCAATGGAGCGATTCTTATAAAGATATTGCACGGACGAGTCGTATTTCTTCTTCTTGTCCTTCAAGTCTCGCTGTAATTTCCCCAACTGACGCTCCAGTGACGCCAACTCACAGTCTATCGACTCCACATCATTATTTATGGTAAGAATATAGCGCTTGCGCTCCTCTATCTGCCCGGTCAGGGCGGCAAGTCCGTTCAGCTGGCTGCTTACGGTTTTCTTTGTAGTTTTCAGAAGTGTTTCCGATTCCGTAATCTGCTTTTGCAAAGCGCCGCGCTTACTTTCCAATTCTTTTATCAGCTTGTTAGACTGTGCAAGAAGCGGAAAGGCCAGACAGAAACAACTTATAAAAATACAAAGCAAACGTTTCATAAGCTCATCAGCATTTCTAATATTTCATGTAACTCGACTTGTGTATACTTTGAAGACAGTTCGGTAGGCGTCAGGGAAAACGGAGTACTGGAGAAGCCGGACAACTCAATTCTACCTTTCTCCAATGAAGGGATACCCAGTTCCTTTCCGGACAATTCCTTCTTCCCATTGGGCTTGGAAGCATCGAACAGTATCTTTTCCAAATGGGCAAAGTCGGCTTTCTTCGGCAATACATCCTTCAATTCTTTGCGAGTAGCCCGCACATAACGCTTACCCATGCGGTCTACCAGTAATATTTCTTCGGGCGTCACTTCCATGCGCGCCACCTCTGTACGTATAATAGGCATAAGGAAAGAGAGCTGCATCCGTTCACCGCTTATCAATTTCATCGTTCCGTTGACGGTGAAAACGGCATCTTTGGTAGGAACTGTCAATCGTACCTTAGAAGATAAGTAACGGGCGCTTTCAGGCAATTTGGATGTCTCCGCCTTACGGGAAGTCTTACAACCTGCCAAACAACAGAGAAGAAAAAGCATAAAGACCAGTGTCTTACTATTGAATTTTGTCTGTACCATCACCTTATCATTTTTATCATTTATCACTTTATCCCCCCTATCGCCTTACTTTTCATCAATATATTTCTTCTTCTGAATCTTCTGTTTCAGCGTTTTGGACTTACTTCCTATCTCCAATGCCTGCTTCCAGTATTCCAAAGCCTTATCCGCATCACCTGTCATATAATAGATGTCACCGCAATGTTCCACGATAACATCACTCTTGCCGCCATCATTTTTCATGGCATCGTCTATATACAAACGGGCTTCGGCATAATTGCCTTTCTCAAACAGAATCCAAGCATAAGTATCCAGATAAGTAGCATTATTGGGTTCTGCCTTTACCGTCTTATAACTCATCTCCTCTGCTTTGTCCAGATTACGGCGCTCAACGGACAGGTAATAAGCATAGTTGTTCAATGCTCCGATATTGGAAGGATTATACACCAATGCCGAATCATAAGCGGCATAAGCTTCCGTATTCAGTTTTTTTGTATGGTAAGCATCTCCCAAGATGGAATAGAAATCCGAAACAACCTCTTTCTTACTGTCGGCCGTGATTTGCGTCAATGCTTTCCGGCAGATGGAAATCACATCATCAGTCCGTTCCGCCTGATTATAAGCAATGGCCAGATAGAAATAGAACTCCAACATTTCAGGGTTGGTTTCAACACCCGCTTCACACAAATTGATAACATCATTGTAATCTTCCTTGCGTACCGCCTCACCCAGCAACATCATACGTGCAGCCGTATTGGTAGGGTCTATTGCCAATACTTGGCGCAGCACGGGAAATGCTTCTTTGTTCATGCCTTTAGACAAAAGGTATTGGGAATAAAGCATCGGTATGCCCGCATCATCCGGTTCCTGTTCCAGAATACGGTTGAAAAGGTTGATGACCCGCGTACTATCCTTACCGTCCTGCTCATTCTGCACCACGAACTGCCGCATTACATTCAGCTTTGTTTCCGACGGCACTTTCTTGTTGAGCAATAATGTGTCCATCTGCTGCTGATAGAGTTCCTTCTGACCGGTCGCCTCATAATAAGAAGCCAGCGAATACATCGCCATGGCATTGTCCGGCTCTGCATCCAACACCTTACGATACATATTATATGCTTCTTCCTTCTTCCCGTTCTGCATATACACATCGCCCAGCACAACTTGATAACGGGAATCCATCGGGTACTCCGCAACCAAACTCTCTATCTCATGGAAAGCATTCTTATTATCCTTCATTTGCAGGTAGATACGGAACTTCTCCATACTCAGCTGCTCGCTTTTGCCCATCTTTCCCTCAATACGGTTCAAAGTGGCAATTACCTTATCGTACTGCTCCTGCCGATTATAGATGTCCAACAAGGCATAAAGCGGATCAAGCTTATCAGTGAAACGTACGGACATACTTTCCAACAGCTTCGTCGCTTTCTCAGTCTCATCCTGCTGCTGATAGAGATTTGCCAGTCCCTGACTGTACCAATAATTGCCGGGGTCATTTTCCACAGCTTTTTCCAATGCCGCTTGTCCCTGAGGCATTTGTTTCAAGAACAGATAATATTGCGCCAGTTCATATAGAGCCGACGAAGCATTCGGATTGATAGTCAGGCAGTGCTGCAACAAATCAAAAGCGGCATCATAATCTTTCTGAATCTTCAAGCGGGCTGCTTCCAGAAAAAAGTAATCATACTTACGCTGCTGTTCCGGAGCGAGCACGGCAGTCTCCACCGATTGCACTTTCATCTTCTGGCGGGAAGTGCCGCAGGAGACAAACAGCACACAGGCCAATAAGCATCCGATTATGTGAATATTCTTATTTCTCATGCAAGCTTCTTGTTATACGCCCGTATGTCCAAAGCCGCCGGCGCCGCGTTCTGTTTCGTCCAACACGTCCACCTCCTGCCATACAGCCTGCTCATGGCGGGCTATTACCATTTGGGCTATTCGTTCGCCATCCTCAATTACAAATGTTTCCGAAGAAAGGTTTACGAGGATAATACAGATTTCACCGCGATAGTCGGCATCGATGGTTCCCGGAGAATTCAATACCGAAATGCCTTTCTTGATAGCCAAACCGCTACGTGGACGGATTTGCGCTTCAAAACCTGCCGGCAAAGCAATGTACAAACCTGTAGGAACCAAACAACGCTGCAAGGGTTCCAAAGCTATCGGTTCGGAAAGGTTGGCGCGGATATCCATTCCGGCAGATAATTCAGTGGCATATGCGGGTAACGGATGTTTCGACTTATTTATAATTTGGACAGTCATACTACAATTTGCTATTTACGATTGAGATTACTTTAAATTCACTATTTAACGGGCAAAATTACGGATTTTGAAGCAAATAGTCATACATTTGCAGTTAAATAATAAGAAAGTAACAACATGATGGACTGGAATACCCTCATATCTGCCAAGCGATTCGGCTTGGAAGAGTTTCATAAAGAACGCCGCGAGAACCGTTCCGAATTTCAGCGGGATTACGACCGCCTCGTCTTCTCCGCACCTTTCCGAAGATTACAGAACAAGACGCAAGTATTCCCCCTGCCCGGAAGCATATTCGTACACAACCGGTTGACACATAGTTTGGAAGTCTCTTGTGTAGGCCGTTCATTGGGTAATGATGTAGCCAAAGCCATCCTTGCCCGACGTCCCGAATTGCAAAGTTCTTATCTGCCGGAAATCGGTTCTATTGTTTCCGCCGCATGCTTGGCACACGATTTGGGCAATCCGCCATTCGGCCATTCCGGCGAGCGTGCCATTTCCACTTTCTTTTCGGAAGGGAAAGGATTGGCTTTAAAAGAACAGCAACCTAACGGAGAACAACTCACCCCGGCGCAATGGGAAGACCTGACACACTTTGAAGGAAACGCAAATGCCTTCCGCCTGCTTACCCACCAATTTGAAGGACGCCGCAAAGGCGGCTTCGTTCTAACCTACTCCACACTTGCCAGCATCGTAAAATATCCCTTTTCATCGAGTTTAGCGGGACAAAAATCCAAATTCGGATTCTTCACGACCGAAGAAGAAAGCTTTCGGCGGATAGCTGAAGAATTAGGCATGAAGAAGCTTAATGACTCGCCCCTAAAATACGCACGCCACCCGCTCGTTTATCTGGTAGAAGCCGCAGACGATATTTGCTATCAGATGATGGATATTGAAGATGCCCACAAACTGAAGATTCTGACAACTCAGGAAACACAGGACTTATTACTGTCTTATTTCCCTGATGAGCGCAAAGCGCACATACTCGATACGTTCAAGATTGTGAGCGACACCAATGAACAGATTGCTTACCTGCGTTCTTCTGTCATCGGGTTGCTTATCGGCGAATGCACCCAAGCATTCCTTGACAATGAAACGCAAATTTTGGAAGGAGAATTTGAGGGAAGTCTCATCAAGCATATTGCAGAACGGCCTGCCACAGCCTATAAAAATTGCGAGAAGGTATCTTTCAAAAAGATATACCGTTCGCGTGACGTATTGGATATAGAACTTGCCGGATTTCGCATCATCAGCACTCTGCTCGAACTGATGATTGATGCGGTATGTTCACCGGAAAAAACATATTCGCAGTTGCTCATCAACCGGGTGTCCGATCAATACAACATGAAAGCAACTGCGTTATATGAAAGAGTGCAAGCCGTATTAGACTACATATCCGGAATGACGGACGTATTTGCCCTCGACCTATACCGGAAAATCAACGGAAACAGTCTGCCGGCCGTGTAATTACCTGCTTGGAAAAAATATCTTATTCGCTCCGGAAGTCAGATTGCATGATTCCGGTTCGCTCTCGATGAATGACTGGATATGCCGGATACGCTTCTCTGCCAGAATTTCATCGACAGCGATTAAGATTCCCGTTTCTTCCACATCACCGAAACCGTAATTAATAGCCGTACCGAACATACGCATTGTCGGGCTAAGACTCATGTACGCATTCACCAACGGCGGAATATTGTATCCCAATTTACGGATTTCACCATTCAGAATCTTATAATCCTCCTTAAATGTATCTTTACAGAATAAAGCTGCCAATTCATTTTCGTCAGCTTCCAGTTGTAACGGTTTCATCGGAGTAATCAAGCTATCCTTATCCGCAAAATGCTTCTTCAAGAAATAAAGAATCATGTCGCGTCCCTTACGGATATAACTGGGATACATGGTAACCTTTCCGAAGAAATATTTCACATTAGGCATAACCACCGTTAATGCGCCCAAACCGTCCCATAAATTATCCAGCGCAAACAATCCCTTGCTATCACGACGGGTAGACTGATATTCGAGCGTCACGAATGAACGTCCGAGTTCGATGGTGGTAGGAAGATACTCATTCAGGAACTTCTCGGAAAAATTAAACATATGCGCAGTAGCCAAAATCGGCGCCCCATGCTCGTCAAAGCGTACATCCGTACCGAGGATATAGCGGTAACCGCCCAATATCTCCTCCGCTTCCGGATTCCAGACAATCAACTGCTTATAGGGATTATCCATCAAATCGTATTCGTCAAGGTCCATGGACAACCCTGTTCCGCCACCGGCAGCACGAAATGCAATCTCACGCAGACGCCCGATTTCTTTCATCGTATTAGGTGAGTCCTGAGCGGTAATAATGTATATCTGATTATTACTCTTGTTCGTCATGCGCAAGCGTTTGTCTTCAGTCAACTCCGCTTTCAGCAATTCTTTGCTTATCGGTGCAATAATATCTTCCATCTTCCGATTTTCTATTTTTTAATATTCAATTTTCAACTTATAATTTATACACGATATCCTTCACATACTGCGCCCATTGTGCAGGTGTTTTCGTTTTATCGAATGTTTGCCAGGGAATAGGCTTGCCTATTGTAATAGTAAATGTTTTATGACGGTTTTTCAGCATTTCGTCCGCCAAGTAAAGCATGGCAATATTGAACTTGATGCCCAACGTTTTACAAAGATTGGCCAGATTATAAAAGAAGTCGGAATTACGTCCCTCAAAATGAATGGGAACTACATCACGATGTGCTTCAACACTCTTTACTATAAATGTCTTCTTCCAGTCCAAATCACGGATAACCCCATTCTGACGACGCGAGCAAAGTCCGGCAGGAAACATAATAAGTTGGTCATCCGACGCAAATCCGGCTTCCACCATTTTCGGAAAGTCCTTAGCCTGCTTGCCGGTCTTATTGATAGGAATGCAAAGGGGAGCCAATCCGTGCAGGTTCATGAGCAAGTCGTTTACCATATATTTCACCTTTCCATCGTAATAAGTTCCAAGCACGTAACCCAGCGCCACTCCATCCTGTCCGCCCAAAGGATGATTGGAAACAAACGTATAAAGACCGTCCTTAGACAGATTCTCCTCGCCTTTTACAATCAATTTGGCATCAAGGAAGTCCAGACAAGCCTGCAGAAACTCCACCCCAACTTTATCTTTCGACTCTTTCAGAAAGACATTCAATTCATCTTGATGAACGATGCGCTTCAAATAAGACACGACAAACTTAGGGATATATTTTACATGCTTCGGAGCTTTCTCCCGAAGAATCTTATCAATGTCAATCAAAAATAAAGAGTCGTCAGCCATTCTTTTTATGATGAAATGATTGCGCAAAATTAACGCATCTTTTTAATTAAATGCAAATATTCGATAGAAAACTACACCCAAAATCTATCAAATAGCACCTAAAATCTATCAATTGATAGATTTTCCCCCAAAGATTGCTTGAAAACCGCCCGCCGGGAAGCCGGAACTTTCGTAAACTTGCAAAGCTGAAAAGCTAAACGAACAAGTAATCATTTAACAAAGCACATTATGAACAGTATTACATTTAAAAAAGACCTGGTTGGGGTTCAAAACGACTTATTACGCTTCGCATACAAGCTCACCTCCGACCGAGAAGAAGCAAACGACCTTCTTCAAGAAACATCGCTCAAAGCTTTGGATAATGAAGATAAATACATGCCCGATACTAATTTCAAAGGTTGGATATATACTATCATGCGCAACATCTTTATCAACAACTACCGTAAAGTGGTGCGCGACCAGACATTTGTAGACCAGACAGACAATCTTTACCATCTGAATCTTCCGCGCGACAACGCTTTTGAGAGTACGGAAAGCGCATACGACCTGAAAGAGATGCACCGCATTGTCAATTCATTGCCACGCGAATATAAAGTCCCGTTCTCCATGCACGTTTCCGGTTTCAAATACCGCGAGATAGCCGAAAAACTGGGACTTCCGTTAGGAACAGTAAAGAGCCGCATATTCTTCACCCGCCAAAAACTACAACAGGAATTGAAGGATTTTGTTTAATCGGCATCTACATAAAACCACATAAATTCATCCCATGAGGTAAATCCATTCGCCTCATGGGATTTTTTTTGTCCCGGAAAAACGATTCAACCGTCCCAATTCCCCCACCGGTCAAAGCGCCTTGGCAGCATGTTCATTTCCAACAAAATAAGTAATCAACAAGCTGTTGAAAACTTCTAAGTAAGATTTTAGTTAAAACATTGTGGGGAATTGTGGGGAAATGTGTATTTTTACCGTCGCTTATTATAATAAGGTGAAAATGATACGCTTTTTAGGCAATATTGAAGCAAAGACAGATACAAAGGGACGCGTATTTATCCCCGCCAGCTTCCGGAAACAGCTACAAGCCGTTTCCGAAGAAAGACTTGTATTGCGCAAAGACGTATTCCAAGACTGCTTGATACTCTATCCCGAAAGCGTCTGGTTCAAAACGCAAACCCAACTTCGGCAGAGGCTGAACAAGTGGAATGCCAAACACCAACAAATCTTCCGGCAATTCGTCAGTGATGCGGAAATCATGATTCCCGACGGGAACGGACGTATCCTGCTGCCTAAACGTTACTTGCAAATGGCAGGCATACAAAGCGATGTACGCTTTATCGGCGTGGACAACACCATTGAAATCTGGGCGAAAGAGAAGGCTGAACAACCTTTCATGAACCCGGAAGAGTTCAGCGAAGCGTTACAAGATATTCTGGGAGATGATAATTGGGAAGCGACAGAGAGAAGTGGTGAGACAATAGAGCAATAAACGATTCTAACGAAAGAAAAATGAAGGAAGAAACGACATATCATATTCCGGTATTACTAATGCCAAGTGTTGACGGAATGGACATCCGTCCGGACGGAACGTATGTAGACGTAACATTCGGCGGAGGCGGTCATTCCCGGGAAATACTGTCCCGCTTAGGCAAAGGAGGAAGATTACTGGGATTTGACCAAGATGAGGATGCGGAACAAAACATCGTAAACGACCCGCACTTTACATTTGTACGCAGCAACTTCCGCTATCTGCATAATTTCCTGCGCTATCACGGTATCGAGCAAGTGGATGCCGTACTTGCCGACCTCGGTGTGTCATCACACCACTTCGATGACAGCGAGCGGGGATTTTCTTTCCGTTTCGACGGAGCGCTCGATATGCGTATGAACAAGCGCGCCGGGCTCACCGCTGCCGATATTGTGAACACATACGATGAAGAGCGTCTTGCCGATATATTCTATTTGTACGGAGAATTAAAGAACAGCCGCAAATTAGCGTCTGTCATAGCCAAGACACGCGCTACCCAAAAGATTAGCGCCATCGGAGAATTCCTGGACATTATCAAGCCCCTATTCGGACGCGAAAGAGAAAAGAAAGAACTTGCAAAAGTATTTCAAGCGTTGCGCATCGAAGTCAATCAAGAGATGGAAGCGCTGAAAGAAATGCTCTATGCGGCTACGGAAGCATTAAAGCCCGGCGGCCGGTTGGTAGTAATCACCTACCATTCGCTGGAAGACCGCATGGTGAAAAACATAATGAAGACCGGCAACATAGAAGGCAAGGCGGAAAAAGACTTCTTCGGAAACGTGCAAACGCCTTTCCGTTTGGTAAACAACAAAGTGATTGTTCCGGACGAAGCCGAGATTGAGCGTAATCCGCGTTCACGAAGCGCCAAGCTGAGGATTGCGGAAAAAGTGGCGGAAGGAAAGAAGTGACAAGACGGTAATGTGGTAAAATAACAAGGTGATGAACGAGACAGGTACCAAACAAGAAGAACAAAAAAGCGAAAAAGTAAAAAGACACACTTCGCTAAAGAATATTATAGGCGGCGATATTCTGGCTACGGACTTTTTCCGTCGTCAGACAAAACTACTTGTCCTTATCATGGTTCTTATTCTGTTCTACATCCACAACCGTTACGCTTGCCAGCAACAGATGATAGAGATAGACAAACTCAAGAAAGAGTTGATAGATATAAAATACGATGCTCTGACGCGCAGTTCCGAATTGATGGAACGAAGCCGCCAATCGCGCATCGAAGAATATATTGCAACGAAAGAAAGCGATTTGCAGACTTCAACCAATCCGCCGTACTTAATTAAATAGGCGCAAGGTACGAGGAGCAAATAAGATTTAGTAAATCGTACACGACGATTTAGTAAATTGCAAGCAACGATTTAGTAAATCGTAGACCATGAATTAGTAAATTGTAAATAGTGAAATAGTAAACTAAAAAAAGCCTTGGCAGTAAACAAGAAAAATATAATGACCCGTTACTTCTTCGTAGTCCTCGTCATGGGACTGATAGGAGTAGCTATTATCGTAAAAGGCACTGTCATCATGTTTGCCGAACGGCAGTACTGGCAAGATGTCGCCGACCGCTTTGTGAAGGAGAATGTTACGGTGAAACCCAACCGCGGAAACATCCTTTCATCCGACGGTAAGCTAATGGCGAGTTCCCTGCCGGAGTACCGCATCTATATGGACTTCAAAGCCGGTGGTGAGAAGAAAGACACCATGCTTATGAATCATCTGGGTGAAATATGCGAAGGACTGCACCAAATATTCCCCGATAAAAGCGCCGCCGAATTTAAAAGACACTTGTTAAAAGGGCGCAAGAAGGGAAGCCGTAATTACCTGATTTACCCCAAACGCATCTCTTACATCCAGTACAAAGAGGCCAAGAGGTTACCGGTGTTCAACCTGAACAAATACAAAGGCGGCTTCCACGAACAGATTTACAATCAGCGCAAAAAGCCTTTCGGCTCTTTGGCAGCCCGTACGTTGGGCGACCTCTACGCCGACACGGCACAAGGGGCAAAGAACGGTATCGAGCTGGCATTTGATACGCTGTTGAAAGGACGCAACGGCATCACCCATCGCCAAAAGGTGATGAACAAATACCTGAACATAGTGGACATTGCTCCCGTAGACGGCTGCGACATTATCTCCACCATCGACGTAGGTATGCAGGATATTTGCGAGAAAGCATTGATAGACAAGCTGAAAGAAATCAATGCCAATGTAGGTGTCGCCGTATTGATGGAAGTACAAACGGGAGAAGTAAAAGCCATTGTCAACATGATGAAAGCGGGTGACGGCAACTATTACGAAATGCGCAACAACGCCATCAGTGACATGCTGGAACCGGGCTCCACATTCAAGACAGCCTCCATCATGGTAGCCCTCGAAGACGGAAAAATCACCCCCGACACCGAGGTTGATACGGGCAACGGCATCATGATGATGCACGGCCGCCCGATGAAAGACCATAACTGGCACCGGGGCGGATATGGCAAGATTAATGTGACACGTATTCTGGAAGTATCATCCAACATCGGCGTTTCTTACCTTATCGACAAGCACTATAGCGACAATCCGCAAAAGTTTGTAGACGGATTGAAGCGTATCGGCATAGACCGCCCGCTTCATCTGCAAATAGCCGGAGAAGGTAAGCCTAACATCCGCGGTCCGAAAGAACGTTACTTTGCCAAGACTACTTTGCCTTGGATGAGTATAGGCTACGAAACGCAAGTACCGCCACTGAACATCCTGACTTTCTATAACGCCATTGCCAACAACGGTACGATGGTACGCCCGAAATTCGTGAAAGCGGCGGTGAAAGACGGTGAGGTTGTGCATGAATTCCCTACGGAGGTTATCAATCCCAAGATTTGCTCGGACAATACGCTGACGCAGATACGGGAGATTCTGTACAAAGTAGTCTCCGAAGGTTTGGCAAAGCCTGCGGGAAGCAAGCAATTTGCCGTAGCCGGCAAAACGGGTACGGCACAGATTTCACAAGGCGCCGCCGGGTATAAGGCAGGACGGGTGAATTATCTCGTCAGCTTCTGCGGATACTTCCCGGCAGAGGCTCCCAAATACAGTTGCATCGTCTCCATACAGAAGCCGGGACTTCCGGCATCGGGCGGTTTAATGGCGGGCAGCGTATTCAGCAAGATTGCAGAAAGGGTATATGCCAAGAACCTGCGATTTGACATACGCAGTGCGATAGACAGCACCACAAATGTGATTCCTGCAGTAAAGGCCGGAGAGATGAACGAAGCGTTGCGTGTGCTCAACACATTGGATGTTCCGGTACAGAAACAGTTTGAAACACAAAAAGGGAGAGAGTTATGGGGACACAGCCAGGCTGCCCCGTCTGCCGTTATCCTGCAAAATCAGAAGGTTTCCGCCGGCATAGTACCCAGCGTAGTGGGCATGGGGGCCAAAGATGCCGTTTATTTGCTGGAAAGCAAAGGACTCAAAGTACGCCTCAACGGAATCGGCAAAGTAAGAAGCCAGTCCATTGCGGGTGGAAGCCGGCTGGTAAGAGGTCAGACAATAGCCTTGACTTTACGTTAACAATAGAATATACATTATATATAATAAGGTATGAAATTAAGCGAACTATTAAAAGCGATACAACCGATACAGATTATCGGCAGTACGGAGATTGATATAACCGGAGTAAATATAGACTCCCGTTTAGTGGCGGCCGGACATTTGTTTATGGCAATGCGCGGCACGCAGACCGACGGACACACATATATCCCGACAGCCATTGACAAAGGCGCTATAGCTGTGCTGTGCGAAGATATGCCGGAAGAGCTTAACCCCGACATTACATATATCCAAGTAAAGGACAGCGAAAATGCGGTAGGCAAGATTGCCACCACCTTCTACGGCGACCCTACCTCCAAAATGGAGTTGGTAGGCGTAACCGGCACCAATGGCAAAACAACCATCGCCACCTTATTATATAATACATTCCGCTATTTCGGGTATAAAGTAGGACTGATTTCTACCGTATGCAATTATATCGACGACCAGCCCGTTCCGACCGAGCATACCACTCCGGACCCGATTACCCTCAACCGCCTGTTGGGCGAGATGGCAGACTCCGGATGCAAATACGCATTTATGGAAGTCAGCTCCCACTCCATCGCACAGCAACGCATTAGCGGCCTGAAGTTTGCCGGAGGTATCTTCACCAACCTTACGCGTGACCACTTGGACTATCATAAGACAGTGGAGAACTACCTCAAGGCGAAAAAGAAGTTCTTCGACGATATGCCGAAGAATGCGTTCAGCCTGACCAATCTGGATGATAAGAACGGACTGGTTATGACTCAGAATACACGTTCGCACGTATATACCTATTCATTAAGAAGCCTCAGCAACTTTAAAGGGAAAGTATTGGAATCTCATTTTGAAGGGATGTTGCTCGATTTCAATAACCGCGAGCTGGCCGTACGCTTCATCGGCAGGTTCAACGCGTCCAACCTTCTTGCCGTGTTCGGCGCAGCCGTGTTATTAGGCAAAAAAGAAGAAGATGTCCTCGTTGCCCTCAGCACTTTGCATCCGGTAGCCGGAAGATTCGACTCAATCCGTTCCCCGAAGGGGATTACCGCCATTGTAGACTACGCCCATACTCCGGATGCTTTGGTGAATGTGCTGAATGCCATCCACGGCGTATTGGAAGGTAAGGGAAAAGTTATTACCGTAGTTGGCGCAGGCGGCAACCGCGACAAAGGGAAACGCCCTATCATGGCGAAGGAGTCAGCCCGTTTAAGCGACCGGGTTATCATCACTTCCGACAACCCCCGCTTTGAAGAGCCGCAAGACATCATCAACGATATGCTGGCAGGCTTGGACAAAGACGATTTGCAGAAAACGATCAGCATCACCGATAGAAAAGAAGCCATAAAAACCGCCTGTATGCTGGCACAACCGGGAGACGTAATCCTCGTTGCCGGCAAAGGACACGAAAATTATCAGGAGATAAAAGGAGTGAAACACCATTTTGATGACAAAGAAGAGTTAAAGGCGATTATGTTTTAGAGTCATAAGGCGGTAATGTGACATCACACTACCCCTTATCACTTATTATTATAAAAGAGAGAGACTATGTTATACTACTTATTCCAATGGTTGGATAAATACGACTTCCCCGGTGCGGGTATGTTCGGTTATACATCTTTCAGGGCGTTAATGGCTATCATCCTGGCATTGCTCATTTCGAGTATATGGGGTGACAAGTTCATTAATTTATTAAAACGCAAGCAAATCACCGAAACACAGCGGGATGCCAGTATCGACCCGTTTGGCGTAAACAAGGTGGGCGTACCAAGTATGGGCGGGGTAATCATTATCTTCGCCATTTTGATTCCCTGCCTGTTGCTGGGCAAGTTAGGTAATATCTATATGATTCTAATGCTTGTCACAACCGTTTGGTTGGGCTCACTGGGGTTTGCCGACGACTATATCAAGATATTCAAGAAAGACAAGGAAGGTCTGCACGGTAAGTTCAAGATTATCGGTCAGGTAGGTCTCGGGCTCATCGTAGGACTTACGCTGTATCTCAGCCCGCAGGTCGTTATTCGTGAAAACATCGAAGTGGAAAAGCCGGGACAGGGTATTGAAGTAGTACATGCCGCCAAAGAAATCAAGGCTACACAGACTACCATTCCTTTTTTCAAAAGCAACAACCTTGACTATGCCGACCTCGTATCCTTTCTGGGAGAGCATGCCCAAACAGCCGGCTGGATACTGTTCGTATTCGTCACAATCTTCGTAGTGACAGCCGTTTCCAACGGCGCTAACCTGAATGACGGCATGGACGGCATGGCAGCGGGCAACTCCGCCATCATCGGTCTGACTTTGGGTATACTGGCATACGTATCCAGTCACATCGAATATGCCGGTTATCTGAACATCATGTATATCCCTGGGTCGGAAGAACTGGTAATCTTCATCTGCGCCTTTATCGGTGCAATGATAGGCTTCCTCTGGTACAATGCTTATCCGGCACAAGTATTCATGGGTGATACGGGTAGTCTGACCATCGGCGGCATCATTGCCGTATACGCCATCATTATTCACAAAGAACTATTGATACCGATTCTCTGCGGCATATTCCTCGTAGAGAACCTGTCGGTGATTCTGCAACGGGTATATTACAAGGCCGGTAAACGAAAAGGAGTCAAGCAGCGTCTCTTTAAGCGAACGCCGATACACGACCACTTCCGCACCGGCATGAACCTGATAGAACCCGGTTGCAAAGTGGTATTTACCCAACCGACGCAATTGTTCCATGAATCAAAGATTACCGTCCGTTTCTGGATTGTAACCATTGTACTGGCGGCAATAACAATTATAACGTTAAAGATAAGATAACAATTAAATGAGGAATTCTTCATTCATCATTCTTCATTCTTAATTATAATAAAGTATGAGTAGAATTGTAGTTTTAGGAGCAGGCGAAAGCGGCGCGGGAGCTGCCGTACTTGCCAAAGTCAAGGGTTTCGACACGTTCGTATCCGATATGTCCGCCATTAAAGACAAGTACAAGGAACTGTTGAACAAGTATGACATTGCTTGGGAGGAGGGACAGCATACGGAAGAACTGATACTCAATGCCGATGAAGTGGTAAAAAGCCCCGGTATCCCTAATGATGCTCCGCTGATTCTGAAGTTAAAAGAAAAAGGTATTTCTATCATCTCCGAGATAGAGTTTGCCGGACGTTATACAAACGCCAAGATGATTTGTATTACAGGTTCTAACGGTAAGACTACCACTACTTCGCTCATTTACCACATCTTTAAGAGTGCGGGACTGAACGTGGGGCTGGCCGGAAACATCGGCAACAGCCTTGCCTTGCAAGTAGCAATGGAAAAGCACGATTATTATGTTATCGAACTCAGTTCCTTCCAACTGGATAATATGTATAAGTTCCGTGCCAATATCGCCGTCCTGATGAATATCACTCCCGACCATCTGGACCGATACGATCACTGTATGCAGAAATACGTAGATGCCAAATTCCGCATCACGCAAAACCAGACGCCGGAAGATGCCTTCATCTACTGGAACGACGACCCTATTATCCGCAAGGAGTTGGAGAAGCACGGTCTGAAAGCGCATCCCTATCCTTTTGCCGCCGTGAAAGAGGATGGAGCCATCGCTTATGTGGAAGACGGCGAAGTGGAAATCAACGAGCCTATCGCTTTCAATATGGAACAAGAGGAGCTTGCCCTGCACGGAACCCACAATCTCTATAATTCACTGGCTGCCGGTATCTCTGCCAACCTTGCAGGTATCAGGAAAGAAGATATACGCAAAGCCCTGTCCGACTTCAAGGGTGTGGAGCACCGATTGGAAAAAGTGGCGACCGTACGCGGCATCCGGTTCATCAATGACTCCAAAGCAACCAACGTCAATTCTTGCTGGTATGCCTTACAAAGCATGACGACCAAGACCGTACTTATTCTTGGCGGCAAAGACAAAGGGAATGATTATACCGAAATAGAGGACTTGGTACGCACCAAATGCTCAGCCTTAGTTTACTTGGGGCTGCACAATGAAAAGCTGCATGAGTTTTTTGACCGTTTCGGTCTGCCTGTAGCCGATGTGCAAACCGGTATGAAAGATGCGGTAGATGCAGCTTTCAAGCTGGCACAGAAAGGTGAAACGGTATTATTGAGCCCCTGTTGCGCCTCATTCGACCTCTTCAAGAGCTACGAAGACAGAGGTGACCAATTTAAGAAATACGTAAGAGAACTATAAATGGATTTATTAAAAAGCATATTCAAAGGAGATAAGGTAATCTGGATTATCTTCCTCTTCCTCTGTCTCATCTCCATCACAGAGGTGTTCAGTGCTGCCAGTACGCTTACTTACAAGAGTGGCGACCATTGGGGCCCTATCACCCAGCACAGCATTATTCTAATGGTGGGTGCTGTGATTGTGGTTCTTATGCACAACATCCCCTATAAATGGTTCCAAGTGTTTCCCGTCTTCCTGTTGCCGGCTTCCGCAATATTGCTGGTACTGGTTATGATGATGGAGCGCATCAATGGCGCGGCACGCTGGATGACATTCATGGGTATACAATTCCAGCCCTCGGAGATTGCAAAAATGGCAGTTATCATCGTCACGGCTTTTATACTATCCAAAGGGCAGGACGAGGACGGCGCCAATCCGAAGGCTTTCAAGCGGATTATGATAATAACCGGAGTTATCTGCCTGCTCATTGCTCCGGAGAACCTGTCCACAGCGGCATTGTTGTTCGGGGTGGTCTTTTTGATGATGTTCATAGGACGTGTCTCCGCAAAAAAACTATTGATACTGATTGGCGGTTTGGCATCGGTAGGTATTATTGCCGTAACTTTCCTGCTGATGACAAAGAACAGCGACATACCTTTCCTGCACCGGTTTGATACATGGCGCGCCCGTATTGAGAAATTCACGAGTGACAAGGAAGTACCCGCCGCCAAGTTTGACATAGACAAAGATGCACAGATAGCCCACGCACGTATCGCCGTTGCCACCAGCAATGTTGTGGGCAAAGGTCCGGGTAATTCCGTGCAGCGGGACTTCCTGAGCCAGGCATTCTCCGACTTTATCTTTGCCATTATCATCGAAGAACTCGGACTGGTAGGAGGAGTCGTAGTTGTATTCCTCTACATCTGCCTATTGATACGTGTAGGGCGTATTGCCAAGAAATGCGACCGTACTTTCCCCGCCTTTCTCATCATCGGCATCGCCCTGTTACTGGTGTCACAGGCCGTCTTCAACATGATGGTAGCCGTGGGGTTGGCTCCCGTTACCGGACAGCCGCTACCGCTTATCAGCAAGGGAGGTACTTCTACGTTGATAAACTGCGCTTATATCGGCATGATATTAAGCGTCAGCCGGTATACAGCCAAGCTGGAAGAACAGAGAGAACACGATGCGCAAATCACCATGCAAGTAGAAGCTGGCAACGGAGACGAGAGTATTTACAGTGAGGCGCAAAGCGCCGCAGAGCCGACAGCCAAAATGCTGAACAGCGATGCCGAATTTGAATAAGATTAATCATCAGTAGTAGCAAGTAGATAAACTTAGATATGGAAACAAAGAATAACAAGCCGCGCATTATTATCAGCGGTGGCGGCACAGGCGGACATATTTTCCCGGCTGTATCCATCGCCAACGCAATTAAGGAGTTGTGTCCCGATGCGGAAATCCTGTTTGTAGGCGCAGAAGGGCGTATGGAAATGCAGCGTGTACCCGATGCCGGCTACAAGATTATCGGTCTGCCTGTAGCGGGATTTGATCGCAAGCATTTGTGGAAGAACTTTGCCGTATTGGTAAAACTGGCGCGCAGCCAATGGAAGGCGCGCAGAATCATCAAACAATTCCGTCCGCAAGTGGCAGTAGGCGTAGGCGGTTATGCCAGTGGTCCTACCCTGAAAACGGCAGGAATGATGGGAGTTCCAACCTTGATACAAGAGCAAAACTCTTATGCAGGTGTCACCAACAAGCTACTTGCCAAGAAAGCCTGTAAGATATGCGTTGCCTACGAAGGTATGGAAAAGTTCTTTCCCGCAGAGAAAATTATCATGACCGGCAACCCGGTCCGTCAAAATCTGTTCGGACATTCCATTTCGCACGAAGAAGCCGTACGCTATTTCAGTTTGGACCCGTCCAAAAAGACTATCCTGATATTGGGCGGCAGTCTTGGGGCGCGAACCATTAACCGGACTTTAACCGCAGGGCTTGACATCATCCGGCAGAACCCCGACATACAGTTCATTTGGCAAACCGGTAAAATATACATCGACCAAGTAAGAGCCGCCATCACCACAGCAACCGGTGAAGCCGTGCATCATCCTCATATCAACGCCATTCCTAATCTGTATGTAACAGATTTCATCAAAGACATGGCGAATGCCTATGCGGCAGCCGACTTGGTAATCTCCCGCGCCGGTGCAGGTTCCATCTCTGAATTCTGCCTGCTGCACAAGCCTGTAATCCTTGTTCCGTCGCCCAATGTGGCGGAAGACCACCAGACCATGAATGCGCTGGCGCTCGTCGATAAAGACGCCGCTATCTATGTAAAGGATGCGGAAGCCCAAGAAAAACTTCTGCCCGTAGCACTGGCAACCGTAAAAGACGGTAGTAAGCTGAAAGAATTGAGTAACAATATCGCCAAATTGGCACTACCCGACTCGGCAACAATCATTGCCAAAGAGGTACTGAAACTTATAAAATGACAAGGACATGAATATAGAAACTATAAAATCCGTTTATTTCGTCGGCGCCGGCGGCATTGGCATGAGCGCACTGATACGCTATTTCCTTTCCAAAGGCAAATTCGTAGCAGGGTATGACCGCACACCAAGCGCGCTGACCGGGCATCTGATTGCAGAAGGTGCACAAATACATTATGAGGAAAACGTCGCCCTCATTCCAGAGAATTGTAAGGAGAAAGAAAGCACTCTGGTTGTGTACACCCCTGCCATTCCTCAAGAACACGCTGAGTTGACATACTTCCATGAAAACGGCTTTGAGATACATAAACGTTCCCAAGTACTGGGTACAATCACCCGCAGCAGCAAGGGACTGTGCGTTGCCGGCACTCATGGAAAGACCACTACGAGTACAATGGCCGCACACCTATTCCATCAGTCGCATATAGGCTGTACCGCTTTTCTCGGCGGTATTTCCAAAAACTACGGAACAAACCTGCTTTTGTCGCAAACCAGCCCGTACACTGTAATTGAAGCGGACGAATTCGACCGTTCCTTTCACTGGCTCTCTCCCTATATGAGCGTCATCACCGCCACAGACCCCGACCATTTGGATATATACGGTACACGCGAAGCTTACCTTGAAAGTTTCCGCCACTACACCACCCTTATCCAACCGGGAGGCGCATTGATTATCCGTAAAGGCCTTGCCTTGCAGCCGGAGGTACAACCGGGAGTAAAGATATACACCTACTCTCGCAACGAAGGAGACTTCCATGCAGAGAATATCCGCATCGGCAATGGTGAAATCTTCATAGACTTCGTTGCGCCGGACACCCGCATCAATGACATCCGGCTCGGTGTGCCCATCGGCATCAACATAGAAAACGGCGTGGCTGCCATGGCGCTTGCCCACCTGAACGGGGTCACCGATGAGGAAATCAAACAAGGAATGGCAAGTTTCCGCGGAGTAGACCGCCGCTTTGACTTCAAGATTAAAACAGACAAGCTCGTATTCCTCAGCGACTACGCCCATCATCCTGCCGAAATCGCACAAAGCGTAACGTCCATTCGCGAACTCTACAAGGACAAGAAGATAACCGCTATCTTCCAGCCGCACCTTTATACCCGCACCAAGGATTTCTACAAAGAGTTTGCAGACAGTCTTTCTCTATTGGACGAGGTGATTCTGACAGAAATCTATCCTGCCCGCGAGCAACCCATTCCCGGTGTCAGCAGCCGGCTCATTTATGACAACCTGCGCCCAGGTATCGAAAAGTGCATTTGTAAGAAAGAAGATATTCTGAACCTGCTTTCGGAGAAACCTATCGAAGTGCTGATAGTGTTAGGAGCCGGCGACTTGGATAACTATGTGCCTTCCATAACCCAATTGCTTGAACAGAGAGCAAACAGTTAATAATAAATCGTGAAACAGTAAATAAGCCTATGATTAAACGGATTTTACTCTCCATCGTCCTGCTGCTTGTCCTCGCCTATCTGGTAGTAGCCGTTACCGCTTTCAACCGAAAGCCGGCCGGTCAGGTGTGCCGCGATGTAGAGTTGGTCATCAAGGATACGGTATACGCCGGTTTCATCACGAAAAAGGAAGTAGCCGCCATGCTGGAGAAGAAAGGCATCAGCCCCATAGGCAAAAACTTGGATCGTATCCGCACCAAGACTTTAGAACAGGTACTCTCCAAGCATCCGCTTATCGATGAAGTGGAATGTTACAAGACACCAAGCGGCAAACTCTGTATCGAAGTAAGCCAACGCATTCCAATCCTGCGGATAATGAGTGCCAATGGCGATAACTACTATCTGGACAACAAAGGCACAGTGATGCCGCCTGATGCAAAGTGCGTTGCACACCTCGCCATTGTAACCGGAAACGTAGAAAAGTCGTTTGCCATGAGGGATTTATATAAGTTTGGTGTATTTTTGCAAAAGAATTCGTTTTGGAACGCACAAATCGAACAGATTCATGTATTGCCGGGCAGAAACATAGAGTTAGTGCCGCGTGTAGGCGATCACATCATCTACCTCGGCAAGCTGGACGACTTCGAACGGAAGCTGAAACGGGTAAAGACATTCTACGAAAAAGGATTAAACAAGGTAGGCTGGAACAAATATTCCCGTATCAGCGTTGAATTCGGTAACCAGATAATCTGCACGAAAAGGCAATAGCAAACAGTAAAATTAGTAAATAGTAAAACTATAAACAAATAGATATGGCAACAACAGATTTCATCGCCGCTATTGAGTTGAGTTCTTCCAAGATTTCCGGTATCGCAGGAAAGAAGAACAGTGACGGAAGTATTCAGGTGTTGGCTTATGCACGTGAAGACGCCTCCTCGTTCATTCACAAGGGTGTCATCTACAACATAGATAAGACAGCGCAGGCATTGACTTCCATCACCAACAAACTGGAAAGCCAGCTTAACAACTCCATTGCCAAAGTATATGTAGGCATCGGCGGACAATCATTGCGCACAGTAAAAAATGCGGTAAGTCGTACACTGGAAGAGGAAGGCATCATCTCACAAGAGCTGGTAGACTCTATCTGCGACGAGAACCTTGAAGTGCCGTTGGCAGACATGAGTGTACTGGATGTTGCCCCTCAAGAATATAAGATAGACAACAACCTCCAAGCCGACCCCGTAGGAGTGGCAGGGCAGCATATCACAGGACAATTCCTCAACATCGTAGCCCGCGCTTCACTCAAGAAAAATCTGGAACACAGTTTTGAGCAGGCAAAGGTAGAGATAGCCGACCTTCTCATCGCCCCGATAGCGTTGGCAAATGCCGTTTTAACGGAAAATGAAATGCGCTCGGGCTGTGCGTTGGTGGATTTTGGCGCCGATACAACTACTATTTCAGTTTATAAGAACAACATTCTCCGCTACCTGAGTGTATTGCCTTTGGGCGGAAACACCATCACCCGTGACATCACCTCATTGCAAATGGAGGAACAAGATGCCGAAAAACTGAAATTGCAATACGGCAACGCCCTTTACGAAGAAGAGGAAGATAGCGAAACTCCCGCCGTATGTACGCTGGACGACGGACGCACTATCGAACAGTCCACACTGAATAACATCATCGAAGCCCGTGCCGAAGAAATCCTTGCCAACGTATGGAACCAGTTACAACTCTCCGGCTATGAAGACAAGCTGTTCTCCGGAGTAGTATTCACCGGTGGCGGCGCAAACCTGAAGAACATTGAAGAAGCTTTCCGCAAGCACAGCAAAATAGAGAAGATAAAAACAATGCGCTTTGTCCATAATACGATTCACGGCTTCAGTGACGTGCTGACCAAAGACGGTATGCAGAATACATTGCTCGGCCTTCTTGCCGCAGGCAATGAAAATTGCTGCCTGCAAGAGGTAAAGCCTGCACAACCTGCCGGTAATCCCACGCCCAAGCCGGTAGATATGTTCGGCAATGACGAAGCCCTGAAAGAACAGGAAGCCGCAGCCCGTGCCGCCAAAGCTCAACGCGAGAAAGAGGAAAAGGAGCGCAGAGAGAAAGAACGTAGAGACCGGGAGAAGAAAGAAAAAGAGAAGAAGAAAGGTCCCAGCTGGTTTGAAAAAACCTTCAACAAACTCTCCAACGAGATATTCTCAGATGACGATATGAAATAATTCAAAAAAACTATATAATCATGGATGATATAGCACAATTCGATTTTCCGACCGATTCACCAAAGATTATTAAAGTTATCGGTGTAGGTGGTGGTGGCGGTAATGCCGTAAACCATATGTATCGGGAAGGCATACATGATGTTGCTTTCGTCGTTTGCAATACCGACCGCAAAGCATTGGAAGAATCTCCGGTTCCGGTCAAACTGCAACTGGGGCACGAAGGATTGGGAGCCGGAAACCGCCCCAAGAAAGCGAAAGAAGCAACTGAAGAAAGCATTAACGAAGTGCAAGGTATGCTGAATGACGGTACGAAAATGGTATTCATCACCGCCGGCATGGGTGGCGGCACAGGTACCGGCGCAGCCCCTACCATTGCCCGGATTGCCAAAGATATGGATATACTGACCGTCGGCATCGTCACTATTCCTTTCCGCTGGGAGGGGGATAAAAAGATAGACCAGGCACTGGACGGTGTAGAAGAAATCAGCAAACATGTAGATGCGCTGCTTGTCATCAACAACGAGAAGCTGGGCGAGATTTATCCGGACCTCTCCGTTACCAGTGCATTTGCCAAAGCAAATGACACATTGCTGATTGCCGCCAAGAGCATTGCCGAAATCATCACTATGCGAGGCATCATTAATCTCGACTTCAACGATGTAAAAACAGTTATGAAGGACGGCGGGGTAGCTATCATGAGTACCGGTTACGGCGAAGGCGAAAGCCGCGTCAGCGAAGCCATCAAAAATGCACAGCACTCTCCGCTACTCAATAACAATGACATCTTCAACTCCAAGAAAGTATTGCTCAATATCTCCTACAGTCCCGACCATGAACTGATGATGAGCGAAATGGATGAAGTAAAGGAATTTATGAACCGTTTCAACCGTGACTTCGAAACCAAATTCGGTATGGCCGAAGATCCGGAACTGGGACAAAGCGTCAAGATTACCTTACTTGCCACCGGCTTCGGCATTCAGGATATTCATATGAAAGAAATGGACGAACGCATCACTCAGCGTACTGCAGAAGAGCAAAAACGCCTTGCCGAACTGGAAGAGGAAGAAGAACAGAGACGCTCACGCCGCGAAACATACTACGGAAAGGATGCCAATGCCAAGTACCAACGTCTGCGCCGCCGGCATATTTATATTTTCAACCCCGAAGATATGGACAATACTGACATCATCAGCATGGTAGAGAACTCTCCCACCTACCTGCGCGATAAAAGTACACTGGCTACAATTAAAATCAAGGCGGAGGAAGCCGGAATGCTCGCTACCGAAGAAGCCCAAGATACCGAAAACGGTAATGGCAACGTAATTACTTTCTAAACTGCCGACGCGACGGTTCGAAAACTTCGACCGGAGATAGCAAATTGCAAATAATAAAACTATAAATATAATAAGATGGATTTATTTGAAAAAGTCAGCGAAGACATTAAAACCGCAATGAAGGCTAAAGATAAAGTAGCCCTGGAAACTTTGAGAAACGTAAAGAAAGTATTCCTTGAAGCAAAGACTGCTCCGGGAGCCAATGATACCCTGACCGATACCGACGCCCTGAAAATCATTCAGAAGCTGACCAAACAAGGCAAAGATGCCGCCGAAATTTATGTACAACAAGGACGTCAGGACCTTGCCGATGCAGAACTGGCACAAGTGAAAGTCATGGAAGCATATCTGCCCAAACAGATGTCTCCCGAAGAACTGGAAGCTGCCCTGAAAACAATCATTGCCGAAGTAGGCGCTACCGGTGGCAAAGACATGGGCAAGGTAATGGGCGTAGCCAGCAAGAAACTTGCCGGACTTGCCGAAGGACGTGCCATTTCAGCCAAAGTAAAAGAACTGTTGGGATAAGAGTTCCTCCGTTCCCAATATAAATAAAGCCATATCACTCGCCCGCAATCATTTGTTTATAGTTTTCCTACACCATAAACAAATGATTGCGGGCGAAACTCAATCAAACAACTCTTTCAGAACCTCCAAAGACTTCAATACGGGAAAATCGGGCAGATGCAAACGGTAATACTCATTCATTATTGTCAGACAGCGGGCACGTTCGGTGCGGCTCATGGCAAAGAGATGCATCGTTTCGTAATTCATGCGCATCAACCCCGTCAGGCGAGATGCCTCCTCCGGGCCTATGTAGCCAGAGTGTAGTTGCGGGCGCAACGGGGTAAAACAAGCATTCTGCAAATCAAAGAAATCACCGCTGCGATAATCTTCCAAATTAGGATATAATCCGAGGAAACGGGACAAACGCATCAAAAAGACCAAATGAAAATTGGCAAAACCGCTGCCGCACTCATCCAACCAAATAATGGAATGCTGCAAATAAGCGAACAGAGGACGGTTTTCCGCTTCTTCACGCAAAGCACGATATAGGAACTCGGACAAAAACAAAGCGATAGCAGACTTATAAGGGTCATAAGGAATGGAAGTAAAAGGATAAAGCGATTTCGCTTCTTTTACTTTATATATAGCAGTATTCGGCCGAAAATCCGCTTCCAGCTCCACCAAGGACAAAGGTTGGAACAATACCGGCTTCACCGCCGCCTTGCGCGAACGGGATACCGGAACCAAAAAAGAAGCCCGTCCGGATACCTCTGTATAGATGTCCACTATAATAGAAGTATCCTTATACTTTAAAGAATGCAATACGATTCCCTGTGTTTTCTGTAACATTTCCGTCCTTTGTCAAGTTTCAATCCTGCAAACAAAGCTACAAAAAAAGCATGAAACCACAGAATTTAAAGAAGAGGAATAAAAAAACGAGGTAAAAGAATAAAAAATACAATACATATATACACCTGATTATCAGTAGATAAAATCCAAGAACAAAGGAATCACCTGAGAAATGCTATAAAATTTTCATCAGAAATGTTTGCCAATTCAAAAATAGTTTCTACCTTTGCAACCGCAAACGGAAGGAAAAGCGGATGCAAGAGCGGAAACGCTCACCAAAGGATGGCCCGTTCGTCTATCGGTTAGGACGCAAGATTTTCATTCTTGAAAGGGGGGTTCGATTCCCCCACGGGCTACAATTAAAAGAATAAACGAATTAAAAAAAGATTAGTCGAGATGGCAAATCACAAATCATCACTGAAGAGAATCAGACAAGAAGAGACAAGAAGACTTCACAACAGATATTATGGCAAGACCATGAGAAACGCTGTTCGCAAGCTTCGCGCTACTACAGATAAAGCTGAAGCAACAGCTATGTATCCTGGTATCACCAAGATGTTGGATAAGTTGGCTAAGACTAACATAATCCACAAGAACAAAGCGAACAACTTGAAGTCTAAGTTGGCGGTTTACATCAACAAGCTCGGTTAAGCTGATAAGTAAAAAAGATATGAGAGGCTGGACTTTTTAGTCCGGCCTTTTCTGCATTCACATCATTCCTGCACCACATTCTCAAAGCAAGTCCTCACGATGCTAAAAAGCTGTAAACGACCCAAATTTATCAGAGCACAGGCATGATATATCAAGGATTTTCACTATTTTTGCTTTGTTATTACAATAAGAGAAATTAGATTATGACTGAAGAAGAAAAGATAAACGGCGAAAACAATTACTCGGCCAGTAACATCCAAGTTTTGGAAGGTTTGGAGGCCGTACGTAAACGTCCCGCCATGTATATCGGCGACATTAGTATCAAGGGACTTCATCACTTGGTTTACGAGGTTGTAGACAACTCTATTGACGAAGCGCTCGCCGGTTATTGCGACCACATCGAGGTTACCATTAACGAAGACAACTCTATCACCGTACAAGATAACGGACGCGGTATTCCGGTAGACTTTCACGAAAAAGAACAGAAATCAGCTCTCGAAGTTGTTATGACTGTGCTGCACGCCGGTGGTAAGTTCGACAAGGGCTCTTATAAAGTATCCGGTGGTCTGCACGGTGTCGGCGTATCTTGTGTGAACGCATTGTCCACGCACATGACTACCCAAGTTTTCCGTAACGGAAAAGTCTATCAGCAAGAATACGAATGCGGACATCCGCTTTATTCGGTAAAGGAAGTCGGCACTACCGAGATTACAGGTACACGCCAACAATTCTGGCCGGATGATACAATCTTTACTGAAACGGTCTACAATTACGATATTCTGGCAACTCGTATGCGCGAGTTGGCTTATCTGAATGCCGGAATCAAAATCACGCTGACCGACCTTCGCGTAAAAGAAGAAGACGGAAGTTACAAGCAAGAAATTTTCTATTCCGTAGAGGGCTTGAAGGAGTTTGTACGCTACATCGATTCTTCCCGCGAGCATCTGGTGAACGATGTCATCTACATCAATACCGAAAAGCAAGGTACACCGGTGGAAGTAGCCATCATGTACAACACTTCCTACAACGAGAACATCCATTCTTATGTAAACAATATCAACACCATTGAAGGTGGTACTCACTTGGCAGGTTTCCGCCGTGCGCTGACCCGTACATTAAAGAAATATGCCGAGGACAACAAGATGCTGGAAAAGGCAAAAGTAGAGATATCCGGTGATGACTTCCGCGAAGGTCTGACCGCCGTTATTTCTATCAAAGTGGCCGAACCGCAGTTTGAAGGGCAGACCAAAACCAAGCTCGGCAACAACGAGGTTATGGGAGCCGTAGACCAAGCCGTGGGCGAAGCGCTCTCCTACTATCTGGAAGAGCACCCCAAAGAGTCCAAGGTAATTGTAGACAAGGTGATATTGGCAGCACAAGCACGTGTGGCAGCACGCAAGGCACGTGAATCCGTACAGCGCAAGTCGCCGATGTCAGGCGGCGGTATGCCGGGCAAACTCGCCGACTGTTCCAGCAAAGACCCGGAAGAATGCGAATTGTTCCTCGTCGAGGGTGACTCTGCAGGCGGTTCTGCCAAACAAGGGCGTAACCGCGCTTTCCAAGCTATCCTGCCGCTTCGCGGTAAGATTTTGAATGTGGAGAAAGCCATGTGGCACAAAGCATTCGAAAGCGACGAAGTAAACAACATCATCCAAGCCTTGGGTATCCGCTTCGGTGTAGACAGCGAAGACAGCAAAGAAGCCAACATAGACAAGCTGCGTTATAAGAAGGTAATCATCATGACCGATGCCGACGTCGATGGTTCTCACATCGACACACTGATTATGACGCTCTTCTTCCGCTATTTCCCGCAGGTAATACAGCAAGGTTACTTGTATATTGCCACTCCCCCGCTCTACCTTTGCACCAAGGGCAAAGTAAAAGAGTATTGCTGGACAGACCAGCAACGCCAGAAGTTTATCGACACTTACGGCGGCGGTTCGGAAAATGCAATCCATACCCAACGCTACAAAGGTTTGGGTGAAATGAACCCGGAACAGCTGTGGGAAACAACCATGAATCCGGAAAACCGTATGCTGAAACAAGTACATCTTGAAAATGCCGCCGAAGCCGACTACACGTTCTCCATGCTGATGGGTGAAGACGTAGGTCCGCGCCGCGATTTCATTGAAAAGAATGCAACGTATGCAAATATCGATGCATAAAAGGACAGTGATTAATGATTAGCATTTAGTCATTAATCACCGAATAACGTTTTTATTTACCAACCTCACATCTTACAACGAAGAAGCTCCGGACGGACAGGAAATACCTGTTGACCGGAGCTTTTCTCTTATAACATTCCTTGTTTTTTCATCTCCCCCGCCGCCAATTCCAGCTCAGCATACCATTCTTCGCCGAATTTACGTATCAGCGGCTCCTTCAAGAACTTATATACAGGAACATCCTCTTTCCGTCCCAATAGCACAGCCGCCTTGCAGACATCCCAACGATGATAGTTCACTGCCTTATAAGGCCCGTAATCGCCTATCCGTATGGGATAAAGATGACAGGAGACCGGTTTATAAAAGTCTGTCTTACCCTCACGAAAAGCCTTCTCAATGGCGCAATAGCAACAACCTTTCTCGTCATAACAAGTGAACACACAATCCTTATTATTAACAATGGACGTCACCAGATCGCCTTCTTCGTCTGTGTACACCACACCCTGCGCCTCTATCACAGCCCGCGCTTCAGCAGAGAGCTCATCCCAAATCACAGGGAGCACCTCCTCCAGCTTCTCTATCTCCTCAAATTCCACCGGGGCGCCGGCATCTCCCTCAATGCAACATTCTCCCTTGCAAGCCTCCAGATTGCAAAGAAACTTCTCACGCAGCACGTCCAGGCTTACCACCACGTCGTCTATCTGTATCATAACTTTCTTAAATGTGTAAAAGAGCAAAAAGGCGTGGATTAGTTAATAACCCACGCCCCTCAATATGCTAATAATACTTACTTTATCAAATCCTTACCAGTCATTTCAGCCGGTTGCTTCATGCCCAAGATATGCAGAATGGAAGGAGCGACATCCGCCAATACACCGTTCTCCACCTTAGCATCCTTATTTTCCGTTACATAAACAAACGGAACGGGATTCAAGGAGTGAGCCGTATTCGGCGTGCCGTCCTCGTTCAGGGCGTGGTCGGCATTACCATGGTCGGCAATGATGATTACTTCATAATCATTGGCTTTGGCAGCTTCAACCGTATCTTTCACACATTCGTCGATAGCTTTTACGGCTTTCTCAATGGCTTCGTAGATGCCGGTGTGACCAACCATGTCACCATTTGCATAATTCACTACGATGAAATCGAACTTCTTCGTATTGATAGCCTCAACCAATTTGTCTTTTACTTCGTAAGCGCTCATTTCCGGCTTCAGGTCATAGGTAGCAACCTTGGGAGACGGAACAAGGATACGTTCTTCGGCATCGTACGGGGTTTCGCGACCGCCGTTGAAGAAGAATGTAACGTGAGCATACTTCTCCGTTTCGGCAATGTGAAGCTGGGTCTTGCCATTGGCAGCGAGGTATTCGCCTAATGTATTCTGTACATTTTCCTTATCAAAGAGAACATGAACACCCTTGAAAGAAGCATCATACGGAGTCATGCAGTAATACTGCAAGTTAGGGATGGTATGCATTCCCTGTTCCGGCATATCTTGTTGGGTCAGAACGATAGTCAACTCCTTGGCACGGTCGTTACGGTAATTGAAGAAGATTACAACATCACCCTCCTTGATAGTGCCGTCGCAGTTGGCATTCACAATCGGTTTGATGAATTCATCGGTTACACCTTCGTCATAAGACTCTTGCATAGCCTGCACCATATCGGAAGCAACCTTGCCTTCACCGTTTACCAACAGGTCATAAGCCACTTTCACACGCTCCCAACGTTTGTCACGGTCCATAGCGTAGAAACGGCCCACGATAGAGGCAATCTTGCCTGCCGACTTCTCGCAATGCGCTGTCAGTTGTTCGATGAAACCTTTACCGCTCTTCGGGTCGGTATCACGGCCGTCCATGAAGCAATGGATAAATGTATTTTCGATGCCATATTCCTTTGAAATATCGCAGAGTTTGAACAAGTGGTCGAAAGAACTGTGCACACCACCGTTACTGGTCAGTCCCATAAAGTGGACACTCTTTCCGTGTTCTTTAGCGTAAGAGAAAGCAGAAACGATTTCCTTGTTCTTCAAGATACTGCCGTCGGCACAAGCGCGGTTAATCTTTACCAAGTCCTGATATACGATACGTCCTGCACCGATATTGAGGTGGCCTACTTCCGAGTTACCCATCTGTCCGTCGGGCAATCCGACATTCTCACCGCTTGCCTGCAACTCAGAGTGCGGATAAGTAGCCAACAGACTATCCCAATAGGGAGTAGGCGTGTTGAAAATCACATCATCTTTGCCTTGATCGCCGACACCCCAGCCATCAAGAATCATTAAAAGGGCTTTCTTACTCATAATTATTATTGTTTTAATTGTACAATCTCTTTCTCACATAGAAAACACTGCGGAGGTACCATTTGTTTTTCCGCGCACAAAGGTACGAAATAGCAACCAAACTATGTTACTTCAAAAAGTAAAAATAACATTTATAGAGGGCAAACCCGGCACACTCCCCAGGGCGGCTCCCTCCCGCCCCTGTATAAAAGATGCTAATACATACTGCCAAAAGCCGTGCTCCTTCATGCAAAAGCCTACAACACTTCGTGCATTATCCCGTTTTCCAGCTGCGGGCTGTACGGTTGCCAATTGCGGGCCGTACGGTTGCCAGCTGCGGGCTCTGCGGTTGCCAACTGCGGGACGAAGAAATACATGGAGCATCACAGCATTTCATACAAGGCACCGGGGCATTTCACACAGGGGAAAACAGCATTTACCACGAAGGCTAAATAACAAGAAATACTAAAAAAGCAGTACAAAGACATGAAGTAAGGTTTGATTTTCATACTTTTGCAAAACTTTCCATTATAATCAATTAAAATTATGGACGATTCAAACCCACGAACGTGCAATAGTGTTTACAATTAAAGCGAGCGGAGACGTTGGTCGCAATGCCTCTGTTCGGACTAAAGAAAGGAGGCAAAACAATGAGAAAGTATCTCTACAGCGAAAACGGCTTCGTAGAAAAGGCCGAGTGGAAACCTAACTGCTGGGTAAATGTAGAATGCCCGGACGACAGCGATTTCCAATTCCTTACCCAAGAACTGAAAGTTCCCGAATCATTCCTTGAAGACATTGCCGATACGGACGAGCGCCCTCGTACGGAAACGGAAGGCAACTGGTTGCTCACCATTCTGCGTATTCCCATGCAGAGCAGCCAACATGGTATTCCGTTTATCACAGTACCCATCGGAATCATCACCAATAACGACATCATTGTTTCCGTATGCTATCACCACACCGAACTGATACCGGACTTCATACAGCACACCCGTCGCAAAGGCATTGTTGTCAACAATAAGCTGACTTTGATTTTACGCATTATCTATTCCTCAGCCGTATGGTTCCTGAAATACCTGAAACAAATCAATAACGATGTGGCCACCGCCGAAAAGGAACTGGAGAAGAGTATCCGTAACGAGGACCTCCTTCAATTGATGAAGTTGCAAAAAACGCTCGTATACTTCAACACTTCCATCCGAGGAAACGAGGTTATGATAGGACGGCTGAAGAATATCTTCCAAGATACAGACTACCTTGACATGGAGCTGCTGGAAGACGTCGTGATAGAACTGAAGCAGGCCTATAATACGGTAAACATCTACAGCGACATCCTTACGGGAACAATGGATGCCTTTGCTTCCATCATATCCAACAACGTGAACGCCATCATGAAACGTATGACGAGCCTGTCTATCACACTGATGATACCCACCTTGATAGCCAGTTTCTATGGCATGAATGTGGACATACATCTGGAAAGTTTCCCACATGCGTTTGTGCTCATCATCTTGTTGTCCGCAATACTGTCGGCTATAACTTTCATCTGGTTCAGAAAAATAAAGTGGTTCTGAAAGGAACCACTTTAATATCTTCAAGACTTAGTATCTCAAGACCTTTGCCGCTACGGTCTTAAACTTCGGCATTGTCATGCCGATGGAGGCTCCGATATAAGTAGGGTCACATACCGTATACTTCTGCCCGTTTACCATGACATAATCTCCACTGACGTTTCCTTTGAAACGAACAGCCGTGGCTATATGGTTGGGATAGTCCAGCAACACCACATCAAGTCCCAGCAACTTCCTTACCAGGTAAGAAAACAACATGGAACGGTCTTCGCAATCGGAATAAGGGTAATAGAAAAGCTCTTCGACAAAGAACGGCTTTTCATACCCAAACTGCTCGTCGTCCGTCTGATACTGAAACGCGGTCTGCACAAAGTTTATAAGGATATTTGCCGCATCAGCTTCACTCTTGCCCTGTATCAAAGGAGATAAAGAAGAAATGAGCCGGCTCTCGACAGCACTGTTGACCGTAGCATTGAAATAAACACTGTAATCACACTGAGGATAGCTTTTATAAAAATCGGCAAGGGCTTTGGGAACCTCCACCGTAACTTTGGCGGCGCTTCCCCGTGCCTGACGAGTGGCAGTGGCCACTGTACCCGAAAAGTTAGGAGCTGCATTCAGACGCATACCCACAAGATTCTTAGCTTTCGGAGAATCCTTCGGGCACATATAGAATTGGCACTGCGTATTATCACCACTCATATTGTAATAATTGCGCCCCTCTAATGTGATATAAGGATGCGCATAGATGTTACAATCCGTAGCCACAAAGAGCATCATCTTATTTCCCGTGGCCTTTCGCGCCATACGAGCCTTATATCCCATCTCATTCAGCAGAAACTGCTGCATGACGATACTTTCATCAGTTGTACTGCAATAAGCATCGGATATCTGCCGTATCAGCGTGAACATCCCCCAGTCATTCAGCCGTAAATCCTTCTTTATCTGCGCACAGTCAGCCACCAACGGTTGGTAATTGGAGCTGCATAATGCTTCGTAAGCGTCAGCAATGGCGTTCTCATTCAGTCCGCTCAAGCGGCACTTGCCACTCAGTGCGTTGCTCAGATAGAAAGATTCACCGGCATAAGTTATCTTGCTACGTCCTGTTTGGGCGGTGTACAACGGAGAAGTCTTAGGCGGTGTGGCGACAGGTGTCTCCGGTTTTACTGCGGGCTGCGGAATGACGGGAGAAGGAACAACCGGTTCCGGCTCAACGACCTCAACCACCGGTTTCTTCTCGGGCTGTACTGACGGTTTATCAGGCAACTTCTCTTCGATAATAATGACCTTGGGGTCTTTTTTCTTCTTGACAATTACTTCAGGTTTGTCAAAAGTGATTTTATCTACGTCATCCAGCTGTATCACCGGCTTTTGCTTGCCTTCGGAAGTAGTCATGTCCAGTATCTCCTCAATCGTAAGACATACCGGCGCTGCATCCTTGGGCGTAACCTTTTCATCATAGACGACCGGTTTCACAGGTTCGGGCTTCACCCGCTTCACCACAGGCTTCTTTGCCTCAAACTCTTTCCAGGGATTACGCATGAAGTCTATGAATTCTTTATCGGCATCGCTCATAAACTTATCGAAATCCGCTATCTCCTCTTTCATAAAGTCAGATATGCCTCCCTTGTTTTCTTGAGCCATTCCTGCCAAAGAGAGGAAAAGCCCCGCAATAAAAACTCCTGTTTTCTTCATGGTCGCATACTTTTAAATAATTTAAAAAAGGTTGTACCCGGAGCCGTTCGGCACAAGGACAACCTTTATAGATTTATCCGGATTAGTATTCCTCTACCGGTTCGCCAATAAATTCTTCCACCTTCTGTGACAAGTCTCCCAAAGCAGCATTTTTCTTGGCTTCCAATGCAGCCGCTTCTCTGGCCTTCTTTGCCTGAGCCTCATCAATGGACATATAAACGTTAAATTCTTTGCTTCCGTCTTTATTCTCTTTCACCAAAACAAGGTGTTGCTTCACCAGCCCGGCAATCTTTGTATTCACCGCAGCCTGATAGGCAGCTCCAAACTTATCAATCTCTTCTTCCGGAGCATCGGTTGCGGAGGAGGAAAGCAGACTCTTCATTTTACCCACTACCTGTGCCTTAGCGCGAGAAGCATAGCTGGTAATACCGTTCATTATGGCGTTCTCTCTGCCAATCTTCACATTCTTACCAATTGCAATACCCACCATCTCAATACGGTTTTCGGGGTCTTCTTCCAGATAAGTACGATATTTAGAGAAAGCATATTCCAATGTAGAAGAACTTGCCAAAGGCTTCCATCCTTCCTTCTTCAGCTCTTTCACTCTCTTCTTGACATCTTTCTTCAGAGCTTTGGATTGTGCATCGACAGTTGCCACGCATCCGAAAAGTATAGCGCAGACAAGCGCAAAAAATGCAAAACTTCTTTTCATAATCATTCTAATTTAACAGTTAATACTATGACTTTACTTCTTTATTCCCAATTCGTTATATAAGGCAAAGAGAGCTGACTGCGTTCTACAGCGCCTGTCAACGGATTGACAAATGTAATGGAACCCTTAGCAAAGGAGAAAGCTGAGTTTTTCTTCTCTTTTGCGGTAAATTCACCCTCAGCCAATGCCTTTATCTGAACGATTCCCTTGGTCTTGTACACTCCGTCAATATCATCAAAAATGATAGGAGTGGAAATTTCCGGAATATGGAGTTCCAGTGATTTCAGTCCGAAAGGAGTACCGCCACGGTTGTTGAGCGTGAGGCGGATATTGATATTGAACAATTTCCTGTTGGCAGACACTACGGAATCGGCAGTGAGAATAAGTTTTCCTTCGGGCACTACCGAAAAGGATACGCCGCTTGTTCCCGATTCATTCAAGAAAGCTTGGTGCTGTATGCGCTTTCCATTGATGACGAATGTAATGTTCAATACATTCTCCTCCTCAGGCAGACAGTCTTCCGCATTATAAGAAATAACAAATCTACCGTCATCAGGACGGGCACTGAGCTGGCCGGCACAGTTAGAAGTTACTTTCGGGGTGGCAGACACCTTTACCGGATTGCCTTCAAGCAATACTTGGCATTGGTATTTCCCGTTATCAAGAAAAGTGCCGGTAACGGAAATCGCTTTATACAATTCATTATACTGGCTGATTAGGCCTTTTACTTGACTCAAACGCACCTCATCAAAAAAGTACTCGGACAAAGTATTCAATGCTAAAACAGCCTGATTGATTTCGTCTACTGACTCTATCGAATGCAATTTCTGTTCCAAAGCCTTGTATTGAGCTACTTTCTCAGCATCCAACGCTTCAAACTCCGCCACCAACTTACGCTGCTCCGCCTGCGAGAACGGATACTTCACCGAATAGTTATAGTGTTCCTTTTTCGTAGACTTATCCTGTACTTTCTCCCAATAGATTTCTTCCACATTAGAAAGAGAAATGCCTTTCAAAAAAGGAAGGTTCGCCGATTTAATCTTGGATATTTGTTTAAAAGCATCCGAAGACTCAATCTCTCCATTCGTATTCACCTCCGAAAGGATATTCTCTTTAGAGACAGAAACGTTACTCGCAACAGCCTGAATGATACGCTCCGTAATTTCCTGCAAGACTTTCGACTGCCCGTCTGCCAAAGAACTTGCTGTAACAGAAACTATCAGATAATCATCCACAGCCGTATTCATCCACCCCGGAACTTTCTTGGCACTTTTCTCTATTACTTTAGTCTGGGCATTTATCCCAACTGCCAGTAACAAGGCACAAACCACCCACATCAATCGTTTCATAAGCATCTTGTTTTTTATTGCCATTGGATAGGCAGATTACGGATGTATACCTGAGTATCTGCAATCTTCAGTTCCACATAAGAGAAACTGGAAAATCTATCAAAAACTTTCGTTATATAAAACTCACGACGAAGCTTTACGCGAGGAGGCATCTTCATCCAATTTCCATTCTGAATCTCAAAATTCTTGCACTCCGCGCCGCTATCGGTCACAGCCGAATTTATTCGCAGATACTCCTCCGTATTGCGATTAGTATCCAAATTGGTCATCTCAACCAAGATTGTAATACGTTGTTGAGCAGCGTTACCGTAGCACTTCAGTACGTTAAGTTGCAGTCTGTTGGTGGAAAAGGTTATTTCACAGTCCGCCTTCGGCGTTTCCCTTACAACCGGTTTCTCAACAACCACAGGTTTCTCAACTACTTTTTCTACAACAACCGGTTTTTCTACTACCTTCTCAACGACTACCGGCTTCTCCACTATCTTTTCAACTTCCACAATCTTTTCCACCTCAACAGGTTTTTCAATAACTTTTTGTATAATCACCGTATCGGGTTGTGCATCGGGAACATACTGTGCGAGTTCTGTCTGGAGTACAGCCGCCTGCTCATAGCAAGGCACACTCTCCGAAATCGCAGAGAGATAGCTTAAAGCCTCCGCATATTTTTTCAAACCGTAAAGACTTTGGGCTTTCTGAAGTATAGTTGCACAATTAGCCGCATAATAATCCTGTATCTTCTGACGAGCTATACGGATGAAGCGGGTATAAACCGGATCGGTAGAACGGATACCGGTAATCATTGCTTTATAAGGGTCGGCTCCTTCCGCCGCCTGTCCGGAAATCTGCACGACAGCACTGTGATACAAGCTGCCGTCTACTTTGTTTTTAGCCACTAAGGTCAGTTCTCCTTTCACAAGAGTGGCATTGCGCATCAGCCCCGTAGTAGATTGTTTGTCCACAATATCTATTGTAGGTTCTATTACAAAGACATTATAATCATTTGATGCACCTGCACTATTACGGGTAATGATTTGCTTCAATTTATTTTGCAGCAGCTCCTGCGATGCGTCGGACAAATCGCCCGCTTCCGCCAAAGGCTGAACAGAAAAATTAATTGTCTGGCCCCAAAGCTGAACAGTGCAGAAAGCTGTCGCCAATAGAAATAAAAATTTCCTCATGTCTATTATTATTAAAAGACCGATACCCGGCTGTGTATTTACTCAGACCAACACACACCGAATATCCGCCTTGGGTTATTCTCTTGAATTCTGAATCAAAAGCTGGATATACTGTCCGGAAGCTGCTTTTGAACTTGCTGTATAACCTTTGCTTTTCAACAAGCCGGAAATGAATCTTCTCATTTTACCGACTTCCGAACTTATGGAACGCGGTCTTCCGGTTTCAGGGTCATACACAGGTACACGCATAAAGACGTTCAGGCTATTACCGCCCCAACGCACTTCTCCATTACCTTTAAAAGCATTGTTGAGCACCCATTCATCAAGTTCCTCACTCAAAGTCATGTCTTGTGTACCTACCACATCGTTCTCCATGTCAAACTCGCAGTTTTCGTCTACATTGAGCGTTACATTCACTTCACGTCCGTTATTCACCATATCGCGAAAAGCAAGTTTCAGCTGATTGAAGAAATTTTCTGTAATTCCTTCCAAAGCATACTCCGTCAACTCTTTCTTCGATGCCCGAAAACGATCGCTCACAACACTGGCATTAGCCAATGAGAACCCCGTTTCTCTCTCTTTGGCTTCCAGCAGAAGGGTGACATTTGAGGCTCCCCCGTCAAAATCTTCTTTGCTAATCTTTACGGTTACGTATATGTCCGCTCTTGCACCATCCACATAGGCTTGCAGACCGGTAGACTTGGCATTCAAGGCAGAAGCTGCATAAGAGCGATTCTGTACTCTCTGAAATTCGGTCATAAAATCAATCGTATTAAAACTGCGCAGATTGAACTGCTCTTTTATTTTAGAAAGAGCCAGTGGCACAGCCTCATCATTCAGAACTGCCTCTTTAATACGATCATTCTCTCCATCACCCGGTTCTACAAAAGGTACAACTATCACACTCGGATTTCTTGCCGAATTGCCTTGTGCAAAAAGATAAAGAGGCAAAAACATACTCAAAAAGAAAATTAATCTTTTCATAATCATCATCTTATATTAATGATTCAAAAACCAAATGAATCAAAATTCATACTCGCAATTCTATTCTTCAGGACAAAATAGTTGACCGTTATATCAAACGGTTTCTTCTTGACCTTTTCTCCTTTCACTTTATCCAGCTTACCCAACGGCTTTACCGAACTTATGCAATCCTTATACTCTTTATTCTCAAAGAAAGCGAGCAGTTTACCCTGACTCTTCGATTCCGCTTCCGATTCGGTCATTGAAATAACAGCCGGATAATCTTTGGAAAAACCGGAATACAACAGTGCACGTATTACGCGTACTTCCGCATCTTCCTGTGCCAAAGCATCATTTTTACCATAACCCAACGTACGAAGCACCAGTGTGGCATCTCCTGCACGTCCTTTCACTTCCATTAAATTTACCGAGCCGCCATAATTCACAGGTTTTACCTTTTGAGCAAAAGCCCCTGTAAAGAACAGCAAACAGAACAAAGAAAAAATTAATACCTTTTTCATAAGTTAACGAGATTTTAAAAGTAACAATCTGCATTGCAGAAAACTATTAGCATCCAAAGTGGGTATCGCCTCTATAATACGGTCTTTACCTTCGGAGAAAGAGATGGCGGATGTTGAAGCACGCAAATCTTGCACTTTTACCACACCAACAACCTCACTTTCTCGCTCCCCTCCATTATACTTTACCAAGGAGACTTGAAATTGATCACCTTTTCTGATATTCAGATTTTCACCGCAAGTAACTATATATTCATCTCCTTCGTAGTCAAGAAGCCCGTATATAGGGATGTTATTCAGAAAAAAATCAGTAAGAGGCTCCGTCAATGTAGCCAAAGCTTCCTGACACGCAGCGTCTCTATTGGGACGGATTGCCGTTTTCTTTATATCGCTGATGAACTCACGAGAAATTAAAGCGGCGGCAGTAGAATCGCGTGCATCTCCTATGCTCACTTTCAAGCGAAGCACACAAGAATAACCTGCTCCACCCGCCCTGCGCGTAAACTGGCAACTATTGATGTCACAGGAAAGAGTGTAGTCATTCTGCTGGGCAGAAACGTATTCTATTCTTTCTGCTTTAGACATCTTCATAAACAATTTCTCTTCTGCATCCCGTGTAAGGGCTTGCAGCGCCTTCTCATCCGATATTTCAAAACGTCCGCAGGCTTTCGCAACTTCATCCAACTTGGCGCGTACATTTCCTTCATAAATACGAATCAAATCCATAGGCTTGGTATTACCTTTGGCTTCCTGTTCTTTAGCAATATTAACTAAAGTCCCATCGGTTACTTTTATATCAACCAAACGCAATGTCATTGCGTTTTTGCCCTTACTCTGAGCAAAACCGTTCAGAGCAAGGGCAACCATTACAAACAATAAATATATCTTTTTCATAATCTATCTTTATCCGCTTCGCTATTATTCGGTTGCAACTTCTTGCCCCTCATTAGCTTTCTTATACTTCAACTTCTCTGTATTACTTTTAATATTCCGTATGGTTAAGGGAAGAATATCTCCTGCGATTTTAATGTATTTTCCTACTTTCTTCACTTGCTTGCCCAAAGTCAAAGCTTTCAAAGGGTCACCCGTCAAAGCGGCAATAGCACTGACACCCTCGGCTGTCAGAGAAACGGTACTGGCAGTAGCTGTCGTTGCATCCAATAAAGCTAAGCTGTATACTTTCAGGGCATCATTCTTGGCAATAGGCTCATTAGTCAACTTATTCTTGGCATTCCAAATGGTATCATTCACACCCATTTCCTCATCAAAATAGGGTTCAGGAACCATTTCAATAAAACCGATATTCTGCTCAATGGAAACCAACAAGGCAAACAGTTCGTTAGAATGTACAAAGAAAGTGTCTACTTCTGCAATACCGACATTAGCTTCAATAGGCTCCCATTCTTTCAAGAATGCTTCATAATCAGCACGGCGTTCAGCATCTTTAGCCTGCTTCTTTGCTGCCTTTTTAAGTTTAGCTTCTTTCTTGGCATTCTCTTTTTCTTGTTTGGCCGCCTCTTTTTCTTGTCTTGCTTTTTCCTTTTCTGTCAGTTCCTGAGCATAAACAGTAGTACTTAAGACAAAAATACCCAATAGAATAAATAAATACTTTTTCATAACCTGTAATCGTTAATGTGAAGCAGAGGTAATATCTCTGTTTCGGGTTTATAATAAATGTGTAAATCTCTCTCCAGTTAAAACATTATTAACTTACTCAACAGTGATATCGCATCACATTAACCGGTTTGACATAAATGTTTTTCATTGTTCACAAAGATAAGTAGGTTTTAACATTGATTATATCCACAGATTTTATTATATTTACCCGATAAACAAGCAACACTCCCCAAAACATTATCAGTATGGAAAAAAAACTGAAGAAAATTGCAGGTCAACAACTACAGCTATTGCGTCTGGAAAGGAACTTAACCCAAGAGCAGATGGGCGAGAAACTAAATCTGTCTACAAGTGCTTATTGCAAAATTGAATATGGAGAGACTGATTTAACGCTTACACGATTATATAAAATAGCACAAGCATTAGACATATCTTTTATGGATTTATTGGCACGCATTGATAAGTACACAGATACCGATTCTTATTATAAGAAAAATAATTCTGCCAATAATGTTCTAAATAATAATGATCCTGAAAGTTACAATACCCTTTATGAACTGGTCAAGGCTAATTGCAGGACGATTGATTTACTATGCAAAAGAATTGAACAGTTGGAGCAGAGAAAATGACGACTATTTGAAGTCCAGTTCCAACTGTCCATCACCCAGCAGATTAAAGGTCATACGATGATACGGAGTAGTCCCCCGTTCGGCAATAGCTGCACGATGTTTTTTTGTGGGATATCCCTTATTATGCTCCCAATCGTAATAAGGAAATTCTTCATGTAGACGATTCATATAATCATCACGATAAGTCTTGGCAAGAATGGAAGCTGCCGCAATAGAAAGATATTTGCCATCACCTTTCACTACAGTAGTGTGTGGAATATCCCGGTATTTCTTGAAGCGGTTACCGTCTATAAGCAAATGTTGCGGACATAATTTTAACCGGTCTACAGCGCGATGCATTGCAAGAAAAGAAGCGTTCAGGATATTTATCTTGTCTATTTCTTCAGGCGAAACAACTCCCACCGCCCAAGCCAACGCTTCTTTCTCAATGACTTCACGCAAAGCGTACCGTTGTTTTTCAGTCAGTTGCTTAGAATCATTCAGCAAGTCATTCTTAAAATCCGTAGGCAGAATAACGGCGGCAGCATAAACAGCACCTGCAAGACAGCCACGTCCGGCCTCATCACAGCCGGCTTCTATCATATCTTTATTTAAGTAAGGTAATAGCATATATCACTATATTAGAGCGCACAAAGATAAATCTTTTCATAAGCAAACGAGGCTTTTAAACAAAAATAATTAAATTTGCAGAAAGAAGAAACCCTTATGAAAAAATACTATATCTTTTTCTTTATCTACCTTTTACCCAACATACTTCTACAGGCCCAAGACTTAGAGAAAGCACTGGAATTTATCGAACAAGCACAGAAGGACCTATTCAGTACTCCAAAACAAGCCTCATACTATGCAGGGCAGGCAGTAAACTTATTCCCGGAAAATGAGCCTAATGAGATACGCGCACAAGCCATGTTGCTTCAAAGTCAAGCAGAACAGCTGTTAGGAAACTTTGATATGAGTATCAAAAATCTATATGATGCAGAAAAATACATCACACCCTCGAACAAACTACAAAATGCACAACTCTACTCACTCATGGGCCGAGTATACAGCAAATTGGGTGATTACAACAAAGCGATTGAATTAAACGACAAAGCCACTTCTATTTTCAAAGTATTGGGAGATTCAATCTCCATAGCCGAATGTTATAATGAACGGGGTGTCATGCATTATCTCCTTAATGAATTTTTGATTGCCGAAAGATTCTTTCAGCGCGCTTTAATAATCAACCGTGCCCAACGCAATCTAAAAGGTATTGCTACAAATCTAAGTAATCTTTGTCTGTATCAAGGTAATACCGACGAAAAGCTGAAACTCATACATGAAGCCATTACCATCAACAAAAATTTAGATTCCCAATGGTCCTTAGGCGAAAACTATAATAATATGGGTAAGCAATATTACTTTGGAGAGCAATATTCCAAAGCATTGGAAGCTTTAGAAAAAGCCTATGAATATGCTCATAGCATCGGTGCACGTGAACTGATTTGTGACAACTATGAATACTCATCTTGGGTATATGCCGCCATTGGTAACTATAACCAAGCTTTCAAATGCTTAAGCCAAATGTCCGCTTTAAGTAAAAAACTCCAAAGCAGCAATAAACTGCGCAATATTGAACAGGAAATCTCTTACAAAAGGTATCAAGACCAAAAATATGCTACCGAGATACAGGAACAAATCTACAAGATAGAACTCCTAAAACGAAATCTATGGCTTCTGAGTTGCATATTCATTCTTGGAATAGCTTCCTGCATTTTTCTATATAAATGGTATAAGCGCAAAAAGAACCTACAATTGGTAGAAGCCCGATACCAACTTCAACTATCCGAACGGGAAGTTGCCGAACTGAAACTACACCAACAAGAATTGGAACTACAAAATGTACAGAGTGCCTTGCAGGCAAGCCGGCAGGAAGCTACAAGTTTTGCCGTATTCCTGAAAAGCCGCAATGAACTGCTGGACAAGATACGCGAAATGATAAAAGAAGGATATAAAATGGATTCTCAAGCCATTGTTCCGCATCTTAAGAAAATCAATTCATTTATCAAACAATATCAAAATGGCGATAAAACCAACACTTCTTTATTAATTAATATCGAAGATAAGAATAATGAATTCTTGCAGAAGCTCATTACCCTACACCCCAAATTAACGCAAGGAGAAAAATATCTTGCTACCCTGTTAAGAGTTAACCTTTCCACCAAAGAAGTAGCTATGCTGACGGGCACTACTCCTAAAACCATCAACATGAACCGTTATCGCTTACGTAAATCTTTAAACTTATCTTCCGAAGAGGACTTGACAGACTATCTGCAGAATATATGAGATTATTTCATTGAGACAACGAAGAGACGGACTATCTTCATTACTGTCCCTGTTCACCACATTCAATTCATTGAACTTTAATATATACTATAAAGCAATATTCTATTCTGTAGATAGAATTAAGCAATTATACTACTATATATCAATAGATTACAAGTATTCATGTAGATTATAAAAGAGCAGAAACGTCCTATTTGTAGGCTATTTGTAGATAACCTTTATTAGTAAAGCCCATTAATATCATCTTAATTTGTCATTGTGGAAAACAAAAAAAATATTAACCTTAAAAAACTTATTCAAATGAGTAAAAGTAATGCTTTTAAAGAAAGAACAATCCAACTGTTCCTTTTCTTTGCTTTTATGTTACCTGTATGTACATGGGCACAAAGCATCCAGTTGACAGGTACAGTAACCGATACATCCGGCGAAACAGTCATCGGTGCCAGTGTACTGGAAAAAGGAACCACCAACGGTCTTATTACAGACATTGACGGTAACTTCTCATTAACCGTATCACCCAACGCAACAATCGTAATCTCTTATGTGGGTTATACAACACAGGAAATCCCTCTCAACGGTCGTAAAACATTAAACGTTGTTTTAAAGGAAGACAACGAAATGCTGGATGAAGTAGTTGTCATCGGCTACGGAACCATGAAAAAGAGCGACATGACAGGAGCCATTTCTTCGGTGGATACGGAGGAATTAACCAAACGCGCCACAACCAATCCTGCAGAAGCCCTTCAAGGCAAGATTGCCGGTGTAAACATTATGAAAGCCGGTGGCAATGCCGGCGCCGGCGTATCTGTAAAAATCCGTGGTGTGAAATCATTCGGAAGCAACGAACCTCTCTACATCATCGACGGTTTCCCCGGTGATATTGACAATGTCAATCCGCAAGATATTCAGTCTATGGAAGTTCTGAAAGACGGAGCCGCAGCTGCAATCTATGGTTCGGTAGCCGCTAACGGGGTTATCATCATCACTACCAAAAACGGAAAGAAAGGTGAAACACACATCGACTTTAATACTTATTTAAGCGTAACTCAGGTTGCCAATAAGTTGGAGATGACCAATGCAGAGCAGTACAAGAACACTATCAAAACAATGTTCGAGAATTACAATGCACAGTATCCCGACGATGCGGAAACAATTCCCGCATATGTTACTTCCAATACGGGTGTAAACACTGACTGGCAAGATTTGATGTTGCGCAATGGTCTTTCACAGAACTATATGTTCAGTGTACGCGGTGGTGGAGAGACAGCGCAATATTCCGTATCTTACAACCATGCGGATGACAAAGGTATCTTCTTGGGTAACGACTATCGTCAAGATAACGCCCGTATGAAAATGCACATGAGCAAATACATTTTTGACATTGATGCCAATCTTGGCTTACGCTATACCAAAAGCAAGCAACCGCAATACAGCCTGAAAGAAATGTATGCTTCCTCTCCGTTGCTTCCCGTTTATGATGAAACAGAGAAGTACGGTTTCGGTTTGGCATCCACTCATCAATTGCCTGCCAACAACAACGTTATGGCAGACTACACTTTCCGTAACGCTGCTACCAAAAAATTCTATACCACAGCCAACGTCTCTTTAGGCGTAAAATTGGCTCCGTGGCTTAACTTCAAGACCAGCTATGCCTATCGCGGTGTACACTATCGTTATGCCTTGCACTACCCTGACTATATATCCAACGGACAAAATCCCTACAATTACCCTTATCAACAGGAAGATACTTACTATTGGGAAGAGCAGGTTATAGACAATGTGCTGACTTTCAACAAAGAGTTCGGCAAGCACAGCTTGAATGTGATGGCAGGCTCTTCTATCACTTCCACCAAATATACTGAAAACGGTGTAAACGTAACCGGTAAAACCACTAAATACTATGTAGACCAAAATGGTAATCTCGCAAACCGCGAGGAACCTGCCGGTTTCCTCGATCCGAGTTTCAGCACTATCAATGCAGGTATCGGCGGTACTTTTGCAGGTGACGGCTACAACTATAAATACAACCGTGCCTCTTTCTTCGGCCGCATAAACTACAACTACAATAATCGTTATCTTGTCCAAGCTACCATGCGCTATGACGGTTCTTCCAAATTCGGTTCCAACAACCGTTGGGGTTGTTTCCCGTCTGTAGCTTTGGGTTGGAGAATCAGTGAAGAAGATTTCTTCCCGAAAGACATATTCATAAATAACCTGAAGTTCCGTGCCAGTTGGGGACGCTTGGGTAACGAAAATGCTTTAGGATACTATGACTTCCAAGCACTTATAACCTCTTATAACCGTCACGAAGGCGGATACATACAGGGTGGAAACGCATGGCCGGGCTCCGCATCTTGGAATATTGAGAGGAATGACTTGAAATGGGAAACTACCGATACAAAGAATATCGGTTTCGATCTCGGTATGTTTAACAATAAACTGACGGGTAGCATCAACTACTACATCAATCAAACAGAAGACCTTCTGATAACCAAACGCTTGTCTCCTTCCGCAGGTTACGAGAATCCAATTTTGAACGTAGGAAAGATACGCAATACAGGTGTAGAACTGGAACTGAACTGGAGTGATAAAGTAAAAGATTTTGAATACAATATAGGCTTCAACTTTGCCACTACCAAGAATGAAGTGGTGGAATTGGCAGACAAAGGCCAAGCATTGCCCGCCACAGGTTTATTGTACGACACCGACCACGTCCCCGCTTATGCCAAAGAAGGTAAGCCAATCAGCGGTTTCTATCTGTATCGCACAAACGGTATTTTCCAGAGTGACCAAGAAGCTGCCGAATATGTCAACAAAGACGGCGAACGTCTTCTACCCAATGCCAAAGCCGGTGATATCCGTTTTGTAGATTCAAACGGTGACGGTACTATCGATGAAGACGATAAAGAATACTGTGGTACAGGTATTCCCAAAGTAGAAGCCAACCTAAACTTTTCAGCTGCCTATAAAGGCTTCGACCTTTCATTGAGCTTGGGTAGCGCGTGGGGGCATAAGATTTACAATGGTAACAAATACTTCTACCAGTCAATGAGTGCTCCTACCAATATGTTGAGCAGTGTAGCCAATGCTTGGACACCGAATAACAAAGGTACCGATATCCCGCGTGCCGTTTATAACGACCCCAACGGTAACTCCCGCGAGTCTGAACGTTTCCTTGAAAACGGCAACTTCGTCCGTCTGCGTCAAGCACAAATAGGCTATACTTTACCTACTTCTTTGTTGAAGAAAGCACACATTGAGAAACTCCGTTTCTATATCAGCGGCGATAACTTATTTACCATTACAGGATATGACGGCATTGACCCGGAATTCTCTACCAGCAGTCCCGTCAATTCAGGTATTGACAGACACATTTATCCGTTTACCCGCTCATATACGGTAGGTGCACAACTTACATTCTAACATTACAAACAGATATATACATAAGAATATGAAAAAATTTATATATTTGGCAAGCTTATGCCTCACAATGTCTTTCGCTTCCTGCGACGACTTTCTAACCGTATCTTCTCCCGACGAGTTGACCACCGACAACTTCTGGAGAAATCAAGAAGACGCCGAAGCTACCATGGCTTCAGTCTACGCACAGCTTTATCATGGTGACGCCTATGCCACCAGTGAAGTCAGATGGCCGGTAGAAGCTTTCCGTACTGATTTATACGCTATGGGAAATGATGCCATCAACTATCAGACTTGGACAGACATTTATAAATTCACGTATACTAACGGTAATACGCAATTCTCTTATTATTACCAAGACCTTTATCGCGGAATCAATTTTGCCAATCAGGTATTGGAATTTGTTCCCCTGATACCCGAAAGCGGCATTACTACCAGCAAACGGAATGAGTTGATAGCTGAAGCCCACTTTATGAGAGGTTACCTTCATATGATGTTAATATTAAATTGGGAAAAGATTATCATACGCGACAAATATATCAACAATCAGGATGAATTAAACCTTCCTCTATCCGACCGTGTAACCTGCTGGAATTTTGTCATCGATGAGCTTAAATTAGGAGCAGCTCTTCCATCTGAACGTCCCAGCACAGAAGCCGGACGCGCTACATCCGGAGCAGCCAACGCTTATTTAGGCTTCGCTTATTTAACGCGTGCATACGAAGAACCGGAGCAAGAAACAACTTTCTTGAAAGACGCTCTGAATGCCCTGAACGAAGTTAAGAACTATGAATTGGTAAGCGGCAATGATTTGGTCGATATGTTCAACGGCAGAAACAAAAACAGCAAAGAGTCCGTTTTTGAACTGCAATATAGTTCAAACACAGATAACGGTGCCAGATACTATTCTTACGTTCACCAATTCATAGCAAGCAAGCAATTGGGCGGCTGGGACGAAATCCTGCCTAATGATTTCCTGATGAACGAGTTTAAGAAAGAAGGCAGAGTCAGACCCGGTGAAACTGCAGGACGCTACGACCAACGCTTGTACAATACTGTATATTTCCTCGACGAATATTTCACAGAAGAGGAAGAAGAGACAGTGATAGGAAAGAAATACAGTTACTGGTTCGCTGATAAGTACATTTATCCCAAGGATGAAGAAGGCAACAACATTAAAGACGAAGATGGCGATGCGTTAAAAGAACCTGCACCCGACGCTAAGTTGATTGACCGCCCGGCTTTCCGCCGCTTCACTCCTGCCACAAAAAAAGAACTTAAAACGAGATGCGGCTTCAACATTCCTTTAATGCGTTATGCCAACGTACTGCTGATGAAAGCCGAGGTGTTGAACAAACAAGGTCATCCCGAACTGGCGATTCCTATCATCAACGACATCAGAAGAATCCACGGTGATATGCCCGCCATGTCCGGAACTACTCAGGCAGAAGTTCAAGCCCAAATAGAACACGAACGCATTATAGAGTTTCCGTTGGAAAGCTATCGCTGGTATGATTTGCGTCGTTGGGGCAAACTGGAACAACAATTAGGCAGCCGCGGTTTTGTGAAGGGTACACATGAATTCTTCCCTATCCCATTGTGGGAAGTCAACGCTAACCCTCAGGTTCAATAACCTAATCCGGCAATCCAGACAAGGCGGCATATGCCTTCGGGTAATACCGCCTTGCCTTGTTTGATTCTTGCCTTTGCGCAAATTACATTATCTTTGCCCAATAAAATTAAACGACAATAGATATGTTTACAATTATCGGACTTATGCTCACAGGAATGCTGCTGGGCTACTTCTTACGGAAACGGAATTTACGTAAAATTCATACCATTATCACAGTGCTAATCTGGGTACTTCTCTTCATTCTCGGCATTGAAGTAGGCGGAAACGAGCAAATTATCAAAGGGCTGCACACTATAGGAATGGAGGCTGTTGTATTGACTCTGGGCGGAACTTTGGGAAGCGTCATTGCCGCTTGGGCATTGTGGAGAGCTTTATATAGAAGGAAAGGAGAAGAAGCATGAAAGGAAGTCTCATCATAGTCGGTTTCTTTGTGCTGGGTACGCTTTGCGGAGTTTTCCACCTGATACCCGTTGACCTCATCATGGACAGTCAAATCAGTTTCTATGCTCTTTGTGCATTGATGTTCAGTGTAGGACTGAGTGTGGGTAACGATCCGCAGACGCTGAAAAACTTCCGTTCACTCAATCCACGGTTAATCTTCCTGCCCATAATGACCATACTGGGTACGCTGGCAGGCTCTGCAGCAGTCAGCCTGCTCCTGACACACCGTTCCGTGACGGACTGTCTGGCAGTCGGTTCGGGATTCGGGTATTATTCGCTTTCCAGTATCTTCATTACCGAATACAAAGGAGCTGAATTAGGAACCATCGCTCTGTTGGCAAACATTACCCGTGAGATACTCACTCTACTGGCAGCACCGTTATTGGTGCGCTGGTTCGGCAATCTGGCCCCTATCTCCGCCGGCGGCGCCACAACGATGGATACTACGCTTCCTATCATTACCCGCACGGCAGGACAACAATTTGTAGTAGTTTCCATATTCCACGGATTTGTAGTCGATTTCAGCGTACCGTTTCTGGTGACTCTGTTCTGTTCGATATAAACCTATAATTAAGAAAACCATGAAAATCAAACTTTATACATTCTTACTCTCTTCGCTACTGTGTACAAGCGCTTTGGCAGATAACGAGCCTTGGCAAAACCCGCAGGTGAACGAAATGAACCGGGAACCTATGAATGCGCACTTCACCCCCTTTGTAGATGAAGCCGGCGCAATGAAGCAACGCGGACTGCCCGCCGACCAACGCTTCGACCTGAATCCCGCCGCCGAACGGCGTGTCTCATTGAACGGCACTTGGAAGTTCCTTTTCTCGAAAAACAACGAGTTGTGCCCTGCAGACTTCCATAAACCCGGCTACAGTACACGCAAATGGAGCAAGATACAAGTTCCCGGAAGTTGGGAGCTACAAGGTTTCGACGCTCCCATTTATACAGATACCCGTTATCCTTTCCCACCCAATCCACCCTACGTACCTACCGACTATAATCCTGTAGGCGCATACATCCGTGAATTCACCGTGCCTGCCGATTGGAAAGGCATGGACGTCTTCCTTGATTTCGAAGGAGTAGAATCCGCTTACTACGTATGGGTCAACGGAGAACTCGCCGGTTATGCCGAAGACAGCCGCCTGCCGTCGCACTTCAACATCACCAAGCTGCTGAAAAAAGGGAATAACAAGCTTGCTGTAAAAGTGTTCCGCTACAGTGACGGCTCTTATTTGGAGGGTCAGGATTACTGGAAGTACAGCGGCATAGAACGTGATGTCTATCTTTATGCACGCCCGCAAAGCCGTGTAAAGGATTTCCGCATGACCTCTGAACTGGTGAACGGCTACAAGGACGGCGAACTGCAATTAGACGTCATCCTCCACTGCCCCCAACCCGGCGAAACGGTAGAAGTGAAAGTCATGGATGAGGGAAAGGTTGCTTACAAACAAAAGAAAACTATTTCCACCGCCACTGACACGTTGTTCAGCCAACGGCAACTCTTCCCCAATGCCCGCGCATGGAACGCCGAAACACCCAACACCTATACATTGGTAGTGAACCACTTCGATGCACAAGGCAAACCACTGGAGTCTTTCACTCACCTCTTCGGCTTCCGTACCGTAGAGATGACGAACGGTATGCAGATGATTAACGGCAAGGCAGTACTCTTCAAAGGAGTGAACCGCCACGAACACGATCCTCACAAGGGACGTACCATTACCGTAGCATCCATGATACATGACATTCAGCTGATGAAACAGTTCAATCTGAACGGTGTACGCAACTGCCACTACCCCAACAATGCCCCCTGGTACGAACTCTGCACCGAATTCGGCTTATATATGGTGGACGAAGCCAACATCGAAAGCCATGGAATGATGTTCCACAAAGACGAAACCCTCGCCAACTATCCCGATTGGGAACTGCCGTTCATGCAACGCATGAGCCGCATGATAGCCCGCGACCGTAACTGCACCGCCATCGTCACATGGTCTATGGGAAATGAATCGGGCTATGGCAAACACTTCGAGACACTCTATGACTATACAAAAAAGACAGACACAACACGCCCCGTGCAGTACGAAGGCGGCGGCTATGATGCAAAGAGTGACATCTACTGTCCCATGTATGCACGTATATGGTCGCTTCGCCGCCATATCAACCAACGCGACAAGCGTCCGATGATTATGTGCGAATATGCTCATGCCATGGGCAACAGCGTGGGAAACTTCCAAGATTACTGGGATTTGATTTATAAATACGACCAGCTGCAAGGCGGCTTCATCTGGGACTGGGTGGACCAGACCTTCGCCATCAAGGACCGGAACAACCGCGATATATGGGCATTTGGCGGTGATATGGGCTTCGTGGGTGTTGTAAACGACTCCAACTTCTGCGCCAACGGACTGGTAGCAGCCAACCGCACCCCGCATCCGCACATCTATGAAGTGAAAAAGGTATTGCAATATATCCACTTCGCCCCCGTAGCTTTCACAGCCAACAAAATAAAAGTAACCAACCGGCACGACTTCATCGGACTGGAAGGATACCGACTCCGCTGGGCGGTAGAATGTGACGGCAAAGCGGTACAAAGCGGCGAAACAGACTTCCCCGTCATCGCCCCGGGAGCATCTGCCGAAATAGAACTCCCGCTGGAAGCATTGCCCGCTGACGGCAGAGAATATTTCCTTACCCTGCGTGCCTTCACCAAACATGAAGCGCCATTAGTGCCGAAAGGACATGAAGCGGCTATCGAACAATGGTTACTGCCTTCTGCACAGATTGCAAAGACCGCAGAGCCTGCCAACGGTATGCTTACGGTAGAACGCAGCGACAGCGCCGTCCTGCTGAAAGGCAATAACTTCCAAGTGCGGTTCTCCACCCGCAATGGTGAAATGACGAGCCTTGCCTACAACGGAAAGGAGATGGTGAAACAAGGCCTGCAACCCAACTTCTGGCGTCCGCTGACCGATAATGACATCCCCACCGGACACCTTGACCGCTGCGCCACTTGGAAAACGGCCGGACGCGATGCCCGACTGACGGATTTGAAAGTTACAGAAAACAAGCAATCGGCAACTCTCACTGCCACTTACCGTATGGAAGCACAAGACTCCCGCCTGCAAACCGTATACGATATACGCCCCGACGGTGCTGTCCGCGTAACCATGCACTTCACGCCCGGCAAAAAGCCACTGAGCGAAATGCCGCGACTGGGTATGCGCATGATACTGCCTGCCGAATACGAAATGATGTCTTGGCTGGGACGCGGACCACAGGAAAACTATGCCGACCGCAAAACAGGCGCACTCATTGGAGTATACCAATCTACGGTGTGGGACACCTTCCACCCCTATGTACGCGCCCAAGAAACAGGGAACCACTGCGATGTGCGCTGGATAGCCCTGCGTGACGCCTCCGGAAACGGTCTGTTAATCACCGGTGAGCAACCGCTCAGCATCAGTGCCTGGAACTTCCCGATGGAAGACATCGAATACCGTCCGTCACAAATAGAACGCCGTCATGGAGGAAGCATCCTGAAGAAAGACATGGTGTGGCTCAACATCGACTACAAACAAATGGGCGTAGGCGGTGACAACACTTGGGGAGCGCAGGTACATCCCGAATACACCATCACCCCGCATGAATGGAAGTACAGCTTCACCCTGCAACCGCTCGGCACACAACAAGATGCCGCCCGACAGGCACATAAATGTTTGTTCTAAAAAAGCTCAAAAACCATGCTACATAAAGTAAGATATTTCATCTGCCTCTCGCTGCTGATTGCAGGCATCACAGCCTGCCAATCAGGCAGCAAGGCCGTTACCGAAAAGAGGTACACCTTCAACAATATTCTGGACATAGCCTACACTCCCGACACACTGCACCGTTGCTACGGCTGGTTCACCGATGCCGGTTCGTGGATGGGATTCACCCTGCCCGAAAAGGACAAATGGGTAAACGGGTTCTGCGGTCCTTTCAGCCTTGATATGTTCCGCCGCCAATGGATTGCCCGGTCCGCCGTAACAGTGAAGTTTGCAAAAGCTCCCGAAACAAGTTTCGTTCCCGACTCTACGTGCTACTATCCGGGCGAGCTGTATATGTCTGCGCATTCCGGCAAAGGCACAATCAGCCAACGCCTCAACTTCATCGATGCCACTACCGCCTTGCTGCGTATCAACACCGACAGTAAAGAAGGGTTAGTATTTACAGGAAGCCAATGGGGCAAGGATGTCACGATAAGCGTAGAACAGAATTCAGTCGTAGCACATCACCCCAGCGGTGAAAGCGTGGTCCTGACATTCATGTCCGATGTAGTTCTGGCGCAACTTGACAATAACTACACCGCCACACTGCACACTCCGAAAGAACAGACTAATGTAGTCATTTCTTTCTTCACCTCCGAAAAGGAACTGACCGCCGGCATACAAAACACCATCACGGTACTCAATAACCCGGAAGAAGCCATACGCGCCAACTCCGAACGCTGGGAAGGCTACCTGAAGAAGATTTTACGCACTGACATGAAACCCGAATACGACCGCATCGCCGTGAAAGCCGTAACAACGCTTATCGCGAACTGGCGGACACATCGTGGCGGACTGCTGCACGAAGGTATCATCCCCAGCCATGCCGTAGGTTACTTTGTAGGCTTTTGGGCATGGGACAGCTGGCGCTTCAGTGCGGGAACCGCCAAGTTCGATCCCGAACTGGCCAAGAACAACATCCGCGCCATGTTCGACTACCAGCAGCCTGACGGCATGATAATAGACTGCATCTACACCGACCCGTCCGAAAACAATGCCCGCGACAGCAAGCCTCCTTTGGTGTGCTGGGCGGTGGACGAAATCTTTACGCACACCGGTGATACCGCTTTTGTGGCGGAGATGTATCCGCAGTTGCTCTCTTACTACAAATGGTGGTACAAGAAACGCGACCATAACCAAAACGGAATGTGCGAATACGGCTCTACCGACGGAACGCTCGAAGCTGCCGCATGGGAAAGCGGCATGGACAATGCCATCCGCTTTGACGATGCCGTAATGCTGAAAAACAAAGGTGCCAGCGATGCTTGGAGCATGGATCAGGAAAGTGTGGACCTGAATGCCTATCTTGCATTGGAGTGCAAGCTGCTGAAGAAATTCGCCGGACTGCTGAACACCGCCTTTGACGCCCCCGACTATGGCGACAAGGTTGCCGACTACTTCTTCGACAAGGAGATGAACTTCTTCTTCGACCGTCGCCTGAAAGACGGCTCTTTCGTACGCGAACCGGGATGCGAAGCCTACACCCCTTTGTGGACGGAAGCTGCTACACAGGAGCAAGTAGACAGTATGCTGCCTATGCTGCAAGATACCGCCAAGTTCTCTACTTATATCCCTTTCCCGACGATTGCCGCAGATAATCCCAAATACAATCCCCGCGGATATTGGCGTGGACCTATCTGGTTGGACCAGACGTATTTTGCCATTCGAGGATTGCGTAACTACGGTTATAACGAACTTGCCGACCGATATACGTTGCAAGTGTTTGAGCGTCTGAACGGATTGAAGGAAGGAGCCCCAATACACGAAAACTATGGAACCCACACAGGTGAACGCCTGAAAGCCCCGCACTTCAGTTGGAGTTCATCGCATCTGCTGATGATGTACGATGACTACGGGAAGAAACTGAAGTAACTGACTTTCCGATATTAACATAGGAGGATATTTCTGTTCCTTCCTATAAAACCCGAAGTACCAACCGTTGGAATAGAAAATATCAACCGTTGGTACTTCGGGTTTCATACGTTGGTACTTCCTGTACCAACCGTTGGTATTTACAGTTTCACTCTTTGGTACTCTTTTCTTCAAAGTAGCAGAAGTTATGCGGCTATCAGAACAAACTCCAAGCCACGGTAAGCCCCGCCATCACGATGGCTACCATACTCATCAGCTTGATAAGGATGTTAAGGCTCGGACCGGAGGTATCTTTAAACGGGTCGCCTACCGTATCTCCCACAACCGTGGCTTTATGCACTTCGCTGCCTTTGCCGCCGAAGTTGCCCTCTTCTACATATTTCTTGGCATTGTCCCACGCGCCACCGGCGTTTGCCATAAAGATAGCAAGTACGAATCCGCTGCTAAGCCCGCCGATAAGCAGTCCCAGCACGCCGGGAACACCAAAAATAAGTCCGGTCAGAATAGGAGCTACAATTGCTATCAGTGAGGGAACTACCATTTCGCGCTGCGCACCTTTCGTAGAGATGGCCACACAACGTTCATAATCGGGTTCCGCCTCACCGGTCAGAATACCTTTTATCTCACGGAACTGACGGCGTACTTCGTCTACCATATGAGCGGCAGCACGACCTACGGCATTCATCGTCAATCCACAGAACAAGAAAGCCATCATACTGCCGAGGAACATACCCGAAAGGACTTTAGGATTCATCAACGTAACATCGTAATGGTGCATGAAGTCAAAGAAAGTAGCATCGTGCACAGACACCGCTTCACCACCCACAAAGATGTCGGTAGTACCCAAACGAGTCAGTCCGATACGAATTTCCTCAATATAAGATGCAAGCAAGGCAAGCCCCGTCAACGCAGCCGAACCGATAGCGAAACCTTTACCCGTGGCGGCTGTTGTATTTCCTAAAGAGTCGAGCGCATCGGTACGCTTGCGCACTTCCTCGCCCAGACCGGACATTTCCGCATTACCGCCGGCATTGTCGGCAATAGGTCCGTAAGCATCCGTAGCCAATGTAATGCCCAAAGTGGAAAGCATACCTACGGCAGCGATACCGATACCGTAAAGTCCCAAGCCTACATTGGCAAAGTCGAATCCGGAAGCAAAAAGATAAGAAGCAATGATGCCCACCACTACGGCAATCACCGGAATAGCGGTAGAGAGCATGCCCAAACCGATGCCGGAGATAATGACAGTAGCCGGTCCCGTCTTGCCGCTCTCACTCAACTTCCGGGTGGGACGATAGGATTGGGAAGTATAGTATTCCGTAGAACGTCCGATAACGATACCTACCACCAGACCTACAACTACCGAACAGGAAATCCACATCCAGTTATCCAGCTTCAGCAGCCAAAGGATAAGGAAAGTGGCAACGACTATCAGTACCGAGCTCAAGTTCGTACCGAAAGCAAGGGAATTCAGCAAATCTTTCATCTTGGCATTCTCTTTAGTGCGTACAGAGAAAATGCCTATAATAGAAAGGATAATTCCTACAGCCGCAATCAGCATCGGAGCGATAACGGCTTTAAACTGCATCAGCGTATCTCCCGAATGGATAAAAGCCGCAGCGCCAAGAGCGGCCGTAGCAAGGATAGAACCGCAATAGCTCTCGTAAAGGTCGGCGCCCATACCGGCAACATCGCCTACATTATCGCCTACATTGTCGGCAATGGTTGCGGGATTGCGCGGGTCGTCCTCGGGGATACCGGCTTCCACTTTACCTACAAGGTCGGCGCCTACGTCGGCAGCTTTCGTATAGATACCGCCGCCCACACGTGCAAACAGGGCTTGTGTAGAAGCTCCCATACCGAACGTCAGCATCGTAGTGGTGATGATGCAAAGTTTATGGGTAGGTGTCATCACATCCACAGGGATAACTGCGTTGAGCAGCAGATACCAGAAGGAAATATCGAGCAGGCCAAGCCCCACTACAACCAGCCCCATTACCGCACCACTGCGAAAAGCGACACGCAAACCCGCATTCAATGAGTTGCGTGCAGCATTTGCCGTACGTGCCGAGGCATACGTAGCCGTCTTCATACCGAGAAATCCGGAAAGACCGGAGAAGAATCCGCCTGTGAGGAAAGCTATCGGAACCCAAGAGTTCTGCACTCCGAAGCCGTAGGCCATAATCGAGAAAAGAATCACCAGCCCCAAAAACACCCAGCCCACAATCTTATATTGCTGGCGGAGATAGGACATGGCTCCCTTGCGCACCGCAGCGGCAATCTTAACCATTTGAGGAGTTCCCTCACTCTCTTTCATCATCTGACGGTGGAAATACCAGGCAAAGCAAAGTGCCAGAACGGAAGCGGCTGGAACCAGCCAGAAAAGCAATTGGTCCATAGCATAAATCGTATTAAAAGGTTGAACGAAAGCCTAAAAATATTGATTTGAAATGAAATAAGCAAACGATTAACCGAATTTATGCTAAGGAACAAAAAACACGGGAGTATGTCAAAATGCTCCCTTTATTCTATCGTTACCGCCGTACCGCAGGCAGTTACCATCAACATACTGCCGCTACCGCCTACCGTTTCGTAATCAAGGTCAACGCCAATCACAGCGTTAGCACCCATCAGACGGGCTTGTTCCTGCATCTCGCGAAGTGCCGTGTCTTTAGCCTCGCGAAGTACTTCCTCGTACGAACCGCTGCGCCCGCCTACCACATCGCGGATACTGGCAAAGAAATCACGAAAAACATTGGCTCCGATAATCGTCTCACCACTGACGATACCAAAATAACGGGTGATACGGCCACCCTCAATAGTGTGAGTTGTTGTTACTAACATAATTCTGTATTTTAAGTTCTTAATACATTAGACGCACGAAACCCCAGAAAAGTTGCAAAACATCAAAACATTTTGCTGACACGCTCTATGCCCGCCACCAATATATCTATCTCCTCTTTCGTATTATACAAGCCGAATGAAGCGCGTACCGTTCCTTCAATGCCAAGACGTTGCATCAGCGGCTGTGCACAGTGATGTCCCGTACGTACGGCAATGCCGAGACGGTCGAGCAAAGTACCCATATCGAAATGGTGGATATCGCCTACAAGGAAAGAGATAACACTGCCCTTCTCTTTGGCCTCACCGAAGATGCGCATACCGGGAATCTCTTTCAGGCGGGCCATAGCATACGCGGTCAGTTCGTGCTCATGGGCGGCGATTTTCTCCATACCGATGGCAGAAACGTAATCCAATGCTTTGGCAAGCCCGGTCGTACCGATATAATCGGGTGTCCCAGCCTCGAACTTGAAAGGAAGTTCGTTGAAGGTAGTCCGTTCAAACGATACGTGTTGTATCATCTCTCCGCCACCCTGATAAGGAGGCATCTTGTCGAGCCATTCTTCTTTACCGTAAAGCACGCCCACACCGGTAGGACCGTACACCTTATGACCGGAAAAAACGTAGAAATCCGCATCCAGGTCCCGCACATCCACCGGCATATGCGGAATGGACTGAGCGCCGTCTACAAGCACGGGAACGCCCTGTTCGTGGGCATAGCCTATCATTTCCCTGACAGGATTTACAGTACCCAGCACATTGGATACATGCGCCACGCTGACAATCTTTGTACGCTCGGAAAACAGCTGTTTGTACTCGTCCAACAGAAGTTCTCCTCTGTCATTCATCGGAATAACTTTAATGGCAATCCCCCTCTTGGCTGCCAGCAACTGCCAGGGAACGATATTGCTGTGATGCTCCATAACGGAGAGAATCACCTCATCGCCCTCCTGCATAAACTCTTCGCCGAAGCTGGACACAAACAGATTGATGCTCTCCGTTGTACCGCGGGTAAAGACGATTTCATTCGTACTGCCGGCATTGATGAACTTCCGCACTGTCTCACGAGACGCTTCGTGCAGCTCCGTAGCTTGCTGCGAAAGAAAATGCACACCACGATGCACATTGGCGTTGACCGAATAGTACTCATCCGTAATGGCATCCACCACCTGACGGGGCTTCTGTGTAGTCGCGCCGTTATCAAAGTAAACCAACGGCTTACCATATACCTCGCGGGAAAGTATCGGAAAATCAGCTCTTATCTTTTGAAGGTCCATATCTTTTAAATTATGAATGATGAATGGAGGATTCTTCATTATTTACATATCGCGCACCCCTGACACTTGTTCAGTTCACCGCGGAAACGTTTCTCTACCAGCAGATGCAGGCGGTCTTTCAAGGCATCCAGACGGATTGTATCAATCACCTCATTTACGAAGGCAAACATCAACAACAAACGGGCTTCATGCATGGAGATGCCGCGTTGCTGCATATAGAACAGGGCGCCTTCATCAAGCTGGCCTACCGTAGCGCCATGACTGCACTTTACATCATCGGCATAAATCTCCAGCTGCGGCTGAGTGTACATATGCGCTTCACGAGTGGCGCAAAGATTACGGTTCGTTTGCTGGGAACTGGTATGCTGTGCATCGGGACGTACCAGCACCAGACCGGCAAAAGCGCCGACAGACCGGTCGTCGAGCACATACTTAAAGAGTTCATTGCTGGTGCAGTTGGGCACTGCATGATCTATGGTGGTATTATTGTCCACATGCTGGTTCTTATCCGCAATAGCCATGCCGCAAAGATTCAGTTCGGCACCCTCGCCGGCAAGCGTAACTTCGGTTGTATTACGGGTAGTACCGTTGTGCAAAGTCATTCCATTCAGCAAAACGTTGCTGTTAGCTTCTTGCCTGACATATAAGCTGCTGATACGTACCGTACTGGTGTGCGTCTCTTCCAATTCATAGAAATCGAAAGTGGCATTCTCACCGATGAACGCCTCTACCACTTGCGTTGCAAGGAAATTTACGCCGTCCATTGCATGGTCGCATGCCAGAAGACGGGCTTGTGCACCTTCTTCCAAAATAATGAGCACCCGGCGGTTCACCATGAAATTGACATCACCGCGCAGGATATTCACTAACTGAATAGGCTTTTCCACTACCACATTCTTAGGAACATACAGCAATACACCGTCTTGCGCAAAGACTGTATTAAACGCCGTCACTCCATCTTTGGAAGTATCCGCCAGCTTGCCGTAGTATTTCTTCACCAACTCCGGATGATGTTCCGCCATATCCTTCAGACTGCCGAAAATAACACCTTCGGGCAAATGCGACTTGGGCAAAGCCTTGCTATAAAAAGCATCGTTCACAACAAAGTAAAGGGAAGTGCTCATATTCGGCACATCGCACTTGAATACTTCGTAGGGATTGACAGGAATCTCCAAACGGTTCAGGTTCAAACCGTAGTCGGGTTCAAAGAACTTGCTGACATCGGTATATTTATATTTCTCCGTCTTACGGGTGGGAAAACCCAGCCGCTCGAAGTCGGCAAATGCGGCAGCACGCGGAGCGTTCAGCACCTCGGTGCTGTGGCGGCATATCATCGCTTCCGTTTGGGAGAAAAGGTCTATATATTGTTGCTCTACACTCATGTTATCTAATTATGAGTTCATCATTCACAATTTACAATTCACTTGCTTCTTTCTTTATCCAATCGAAGCCACGTGCTTCAATCTCCTTCGCCAGTTCAGGACCGCCTGTCTTTACGATGCGCCCGCCAAGCAATACATGGACGGTATCCGGTTTCAGATAGTCCAGCAGACGTTGATAGTGAGTAATAACCATTGCACTGGTCCGGGGAGTCTTCAGCTTGTTGAAGCCATCGGCTACAATACGCAAAGCGTCTACATCAAGACCGGAATCCGTTTCGTCGAGAATGGCGAAGGTAGGTTCCAGCATAGCCATTTGGAAGATTTCGTTACGCTTCTTCTCACCACCGCTGAAGCCTTCGTTCACGCTACGGTTGGCAAGCTTGTTATCCAACTCGACAATAGCACGCTTCTCACGCATCAGTTTCAAAAATTCACTGGCAGACAAGGCGGGCAAATGGCGGTATTTGCGCTGTTCGTTAACAGCTGCACGCATAAAATTCACCATAGAAACGCCCGGTATCTCCACCGGCATCTGGAATGAAAGGAAAATACCTTCATGGGCACGGTCTTCGGGACTCATAGCCAAAAGGTCTTTACCGTTGAAAGTTACAGTACCGCGTGTAACCTCGTATGCAGGATGTCCCACCAGCACATTACTCAAGGTACTTTTTCCGGCTCCATTTTGTCCCATCAGGGCGTGTACTTCACCGTCACGAATTGTAAGGTTGATACCTTTCAATATTTCTTTGCCATTGATGCTGGCATGCAGGTCTTTTATCTCTAACATTATACTTTTAAATTAAGAATGAAGAATTAAGAATGAAGAATGACCATGCGGCATAACAATGCGTGGTCCATTTCATCATCCTTAATTCTCCATTGTCTATTTTAATTCTTCATTCTTCATTCTTAATTCCTCATTTATCCTACGCTTCCTTCCAATGAAATAGCCAACAATTTCTGAGCTTCTACGGCAAACTCCATAGGCAGCTTGTTGAGTACTTCCTTTGCATAACCGTTTACAATCAGCCCCACCGCATCTTCCGTGGAAATGCCTCGCTGATTGCAATAGAATATCTGGTCCTCGCTAATCTTGCTGGTGGTTGCCTCGTGTTCTACAATAGCCGTCTCATTATGGATATCCATGTAAGGGAAAGTATGCGCACCGCATTTATCACCCAGCAACAGTGAGTCGCACTGGCTATAGTTGCGGGCATTGTCCGCCTTTTGGGCAACACGCACCAGACCGCGATAAGAATTCTCGCTCCGTCCGGCAGAAATACCTTTGCTGACAATAGTGCTGCGGGTATTCTTTCCGAGATGAATCATCTTTGTACCGGTATCTGCCTGTTGATAGTTATTGGTGACCGCTACACTGTAAAATTCCGCCGTAGAGTTGTCACCTGAAAGGATGCAAGAGGGATATTTCCATGTAATGGCCGAACCGGTCTCCACCTGTGTCCAAGACAGTTTGCTGTTTATGCCCTTGCAGTGCCCGCGCTTCGTTACAAAGTTATAGACACCACCCTTGCCTTCGGCATCTCCCGGATACCAGTTTTGAACAGTACTGTATTTCACTTCGGCACGGTCGTGTACCACAATCTCCACAATAGCGGCGTGCAATTGGTTTTCATCACGCATCGGCGCCGTACATCCTTCCAAATAAGAAACGTACGAATCATCATCGGCTACAATCAGCGTTCTCTCAAACTGCCCGGTATTGCGGGCATTGATACGGAAGTAAGTGGACAATTCCATCGGGCAGCGTACCCCCTTCGGTATATAGACGAAAGAACCGTCGGAGAACACCGCAGAATTCAGCGCCGCAAAGAAATTATCACGATACCCCACTACCGAACCCAGATATTTCTGCACCAAATCGGGATGCTCGCGTACAGCCTCGCTGAACGAACAGAAAATAATCCCCTTTTCCATAAGCGTCTCCTTGAAAGTTGTCTTTACAGACACAGAGTCCATTACGGCATCCACCGCCATACCGCTCAGCGCCATTTGTTCCTCTAAAGGAATACCCAGCTTATTAAAGGTCTTGACCAACTCAGGATCCACCTCGTCCATACTTTTAGGCCCGTCCTTCTTCTTGGTAGGGTCGGCATAGTATGAAATGGCCTGATAATCTATCTCAGGAATACGGAGATGCGCCCATGCAGGCATCTCCAGCGTCAGCCAGTGACGGTACGCTTTCAGACGGAACTCCAGCAACCACTCGGGTTCTTCTTTTTTCTCAGAAATCAACCGCACCACATCCTCATTCAAGCCACGCTCGATGATATCTGTGTGCACGTCGGTCGTAAAACCGTACTTGTACTTCTCCTGAGTGAGTTCCTTTACATATTTATTGGGTTCTTCTTGTTGCATTATTCATTCAATATATATTGTTCTGTAACATGTTTAGCCGCGGGAAAGAATATCCCGGCAAACGACTTCATAGGATAATATAACACCGATTCCTCCTTTTTTGTTTGGCTGAGCAGCGTATTGTCTGCATCCATAAACTCAATGACACCAACCAGCAGGCTCACCAGCAACAAAGACTTCAACGCCCCCAGCCCGGAACCCAGCCAACGATTCAGCCAGCCAAGCGAAACCGCTTCCATTGCTTTTGTCAGCAACGCGGCTACCAGTGCAAAAGCCAGCGGCACGGCTATCCAAATAGCGATGAATGCCAGCACTTGCGCCACCGTCATCGAATCGGTAACCTTAGAAAACACATTTTCGGCCACGGAAGCATACAAAGTCTTTGCCGCCAGCAAGCCGACAATCAACCCCAGCAGAGTGGCCAGTTGCTTCACAAATCCTTTCATGAAGCCGACAACCGCTCCCGCACCGACAATTACCAATATTACGATGTCTATAACAGCCATATATGATATTAAAAAGGCACGGATTACACGGATAAGCACGGTTTTTCTTTTAACCAATCCGTGAAATTCGTGTAATCCGCGCCTAAAAATTTATTTTTTCTTACAAAGTCTGTTTTACCTCCACTTCTTCGTAAGATTCTATAATATCTCCCACCTTGATGTCATTACAGTTTGTCAGGCTGATACCACATTCAAAGTTGGTACCTACTTCTTTCACATCATCCTTGAAGCGCTTCAAAGCATTGATGTTTCCTGTGAAGATAACGATACCGTCGCGAATAAGACGAGCCTTGTCGCTGCGTTTCACCTTTCCGGTCTTCACCATAGCACCTGCCACGAGACCCACTTTGGTAATGTTGAACACTTCGCGAACCTCGATAGTTGCCGTAACCTGTTCCTTCAAAGTAGGCGCCAGCATACCTTCCATGGCAGCCTTCACCTCTTCAATGGCATCGTAGATGACAGAGTACTTGCGGATATCCACACCTTCCTGTTCCGCCAGCTTAGCGGCAGCGCCCGAAGGACGAACTTGGAATCCGACAATAATCGCATCCGAAGCGGCAGCCAGAGATACATCCGATTCGGAGATAGCGCCGACACCCTTATGGATAACGTTCACCTGTACCTGTTCGGTAGACAGTTTAATCAACGAATCGCTCAACGCTTCAACAGAGCCGTCTACGTCACCCTTCACGATGATGTTCAGTTCGTGGAAGTCGCCTAATGCCAAACGGCGGCCTACTTCATCCAATGTCAACATCTTCTGTGTACGCAAGCCTTGTTCACGTTGCAACTGTTCACGTTTGTTGGCAATTTCACGCGCTTCCTGTTCTGTTTCGATTACGTGGAATGTATCACCTGCAGCCGGCGCACCGTTCAAGCCCAGAATCAAAGCCGGTTCCGAAGGACCTGCCTCTTTCAAACGCTGGTTACGCTCGTTGAACATAGCTTTCACCTTACCGTAGCTTGTACCTGCGAGCACAATGTCGCCCATCTTCAAAGTACCGTTGGACACCAACACCGTAGCTACATAGCCACGACCCTTATCCAATGAGGACTCAATGATGGAACCGGTAGCACGGCGGTTCGGGTTTGCCTTCAAATCCAGCATTTCAGCTTCCAGCAATACTTTCTCCATCAAATCGCTTACACCAAGACCTTTCTTGGCGGAAATATCTTGAGACTGGTACTTGCCGCCCCATTCCTCTACAAGGAAGTTCATGGCAGCCAGTTCTTCTTTAATCTTATCGGGATTGGCGGTAGGCTTGTCAATCTTGTTGATGGCGAACACGATAGGCACACCGGCAGCCATGGCATGGTTGATGGCTTCTTTGGTCTGCGGCATCACGTTGTCATCGGCAGCTACGATGATGATGGCAATATCCGTTGCCTTGGCACCGCGGGCACGCATAGCGGTAAACGCCTCATGACCCGGAGTATCGAGGAACGTAATCTTACGTCCGTCTTCCAACGTCACGTGATAAGCGCCGATGTGCTGTGTAATACCACCCGCCTCACCGGCAATAACATTCGCCTTACGGATATAGTCGAGCAATGAAGTCTTACCGTGGTCTACGTGACCCATCACCGTTACAATCGGAGCGCGATGCTCTAAATCTTCTTCGGCATCTTCTTCCTCAACGATAGCCTGGGCTACTTCCGCACTTACATATTCAGTCTTGAAGCCGAATTCTTCCGCCACCAGATTGATTGTTTCGGCATCCAGACGCTGGTTAATGGAAACCATCATGCCGATGCTCATACAAGTAGCGATAACCTGCGTAACGGAAACATCCATCATGCTTGCCAACTCATTGGCAGTCACGAATTCGGTCAGCTTCAATACCTTGCTTTCCGCCATTTCCTGGTCTTCCAACTCCTGCATACGGTTGGATGCCATATCACGTTTTTCCTTACGATATTTCGCGCCCTTATTCTTGCCTTTAGAGGTCAGACGTGCCAACGTCTCCTTTACCTGCTTTGCTACATCCTCTTCACTTACTTCCTGCTTGATTACAGGCTTCTTGAAGCGGTCTTTGTTCTTGTTCTTACCGGCCTGCTGGTTATTGCCGCCTTGTTGGTTGCCACCTTTCGGACGATCGTTTCCGCCACGCTGGAAGTTGGACGCGTTGTTGATATCCACTTTTTCCTTGTTGATACGGACGCGTTTCTTCTTGGCATTGGGATCGTTGCTATCTTTCGAATCCTTCGTCTTATTGTCATCACGACGGATTTCCTTGATAATAGCTTCTTTCATCAGCTTCTTCTGATCCTGACGCTGCTTCTCTTTTTCTTCGCGCTCCTTACGTTTTTCCTCTTTCGATTTCTTCTTCGGGCGTGTAGACTGATTCAGCGCAGCAAGGTCTATTTGTCCGATGACGTTAATCTTCGATACAAACTCCGGCTGATGTATTTTAAATATCTCTTCTTTATCTTCTGAAACCATCTCTTCGGTTACAACGGGAGCCGGTTCTTCCTTAGGTGCTGATACAGGTTCGGCCACCACAGGCACAAGTTCTTCCTCTACAACGGGAGCCGGCTCAACAACCGGTTCCGGTGTCGGCTCGGGCTGAGGTTCGGGAACGGGTTCCGGTTTCGGAGCCTCAACAACAGGTGCAGGCTCTTCTGCCTTCACCTCTTCAACTACCGGTTTTTCCGGTTCTGCTTCTTTCTCTTTTTCCACAGTATGTTTACGATTCAGTTTATCCAAATCAATTTTACCGACAGGCTTAAACTTCGGACGTACATCTTCGGGAACCACAGTCTTTACAACCTCCTCAGCTTTGGGTTTCTCTTGTGTTTCCTTGTCATAACCGTCAATAGACACTGATGCCTTGTTACGGTCCTTACTCTGACGTTCCTGAATGAAACGTTCCGTTTTCAATTTAAGATCCTTATCTGTACTAAACTCTTTCACGAGCAAGTCATACTGCTCGTCGGTAATCTTCGTATTGGGGTTTGTTTCAATCGCATACCCCTTCTTTTGCAAGAACTCAACTACCGTCGTGATTCCTACATTTAAATCTCTTGTTACTTTATTTAACCTTATCGTCATACTTTAATTTAATGAATAATGGAGAAAGAAGTGGTAGTTAGTGATTAGTGATTTTCTTCTTCTTCAAACTCCGATTTCAAAATGCGTAATACTTCGTCCACCGTTTCCTCTTCCAAATCTGTCTTCTCAATCAACATCTCGCGCGGGGCATTCAATACAGCCTTGGCGGTATCAATGCCGATAGCTTTGATGGCATCAATTACCCAACCGTCAATCTCGTCGCGGAATTCATCCAAGTAGATATCTTCATCCTCTACCGCTTCATCCAATTCGCGGAATACGTCAATGGTGTACTCAGTCAACATACTGGCCAGTTTGATATTCAAACCACCTTTACCGATAGCCAGCGATACCTCTTCCGGTTTCAGGAAGACTTCTGCCTTGTGCTCTTCTTCGTTCAGACGGATAGAAGATATTTTGGCAGGGCTAAGGGCACGCTGTATAAACAACTGGATATTCGACGTATAGTTGATAACGTCGATATTCTCGTTGCGAAGCTCGCGGACAATGCCATGAATACGGCTACCTTTTACACCGACGCAAGCGCCTACCGGGTCAATACGGTCATCGTACGACTCTACGGCAATCTTGGCACGCTCACCGGGGATGCGGGCAATCTTCTTGATGGTAATCAGTCCGTCATTGATTTCAGGTACTTCCATTTCAAACAGACGTTGCAGGAAAACGGGCGATGTACGGCTCAAGATAATCTTCGGATTATTGTTCTTGTTGTCAACGCGCGCCACCACGGCACGGGCAGTCTCACCCTTGCGGTAGAAGTCACTCGGAATCTGTTCGGTCTTGGGCAACAGCAGTTCATTGCCTTCGTCATCGAGCAGCAACATTTCCTTTTTCCAAATCTGATAAACTTCTGCATTGATAATAGTACCTACCTTATCAATGTATTTATTGTAAATACTGTCTTTTTCCAGTTCCAAAATCTTGGAAGCCAATGTCTGGCGCAAGTTCAGGATAGCACGGCGGCCAAACTTCGCAAAGTTCACTTCATCCGTCACTTCCTCTCCCACTTCATACGAAGCGTCAATCTTTTGGGCTTCGCTCAAAGAAATCTGTAAGTTCGGATTCTCAAGATCTTCATCTGCCACAACTTCACGATTACGCCATATTTCGAAGTCACCCTTATCCGGGTTCACAATCACGTCGTAATTCTCATCAGTACCGAACATCTTTGCAATCACACTGCGGAACGACTCTTCGAGTACGCTCACCATGGTGGTTCTATCAATATTCTTCAGTTCTTTAAATTCCGAAAAGGTATCTATCAAGCTGATAGTTTCTTCTTTCTTGGCCATAGTCTTATTTAAAACTAATTAAGTATTTAGTATATTTTATCTCTTCGTATGTAAAGGTTATATCTTCATCCACCATTTTAGGACGCTTGGCTCCCTCCTCTTTCACTTTCTTCCGGACGGTAACGGTGAATTGCCGTTCATCGGCATCTTTCAATATTCCGCAATGCTTACGACCGTCCTTTGCCAGCACTTCCACCTCCTTGCCAATGTGGTTGGTGTATTGCTGCAATACTTTAAACGGTTGTCCGATGCCGGCAGAACCGACTTCCAGCTCGTAATCCTCATCCTCTCGATTCAGTCGGGACTCTATGTAGCGGCTCAGCTCTACACAATCCTCAATCCAAACACCTTCTTTGTGGTCTATCTCCACCACAATCTTGTCATCCGGGCTGATTATAACTTCCACCAGGAAGTAATCTTTATCTTCCAGCCACTCATCTACAATTTGACAAACAGTTTTTTTTTCTATCATAGATTAACCATTAAGAACAAAAAAGAGGAGCTCAATCGCCCCTCCACCTTTCATCCGTTTCGGGTGCAAAGATATAAATAATCTGTTCGACTACAAAATAATAGGAGAAAAAAAGAATATTTAGCACTCCTGCCGGAAATTATCCCTCATTCAAAATTAATCACTACATTTGCATGGTTCTTTAAACTTAATCATCATGGCACATCACCTGAATACCAATAAACAGTTTATGATAGGTAACGGCATCCTTGCCTTTGCCGTAATATTCGTTGTCGTTATTTTTGTCTATATGAGTATGCGCTTGCAGCGCCAGAAGGAAGGCGAACGGTATTTCGCCGAAACCTACAACATCACTTTAGTGAAAGGATTCACCGGAGATTCCATCTCCATTCTTCTCAACGACAGCATCCTGATAGACCAACGCATTGACAAAGAACCTTTTAACTTTGAAGTAAAACGGTTTGCCGAGCAAAGTGCGCTGATGATAGTGGACAAGGCCACCGATAAACTGTCCCTGTTCGAACTGAGCGAAAAAGGCGGCAACTATCGGTTTGAGAAAGAAAGCAACGAAGTGAAGCTATTGGCGCAAGAGGAATAGAGCCGCTTAACTGTGCCATTTATGCCAGCCTATTGGCACAATTGTGCCTACTCGATGGCACGTTTGTGCCTGCCCAATGGCAATGTACACCATCAGCAACGATAAGTAACCGATAGAGAATAAAACATAACTCGTTTGAAATGAACAACAATGCACTATTTTGCTTGGCAGCGAAAATGCTAACCGTATCAATGAACTGGAGGATATGTTTGAGGTAAACCGGGACGATAAGAGAATCCGTCAGATGAAAGAGGGCGTGGAGGAATACGAGGAAACGGTCAGAAAACAAGCAGTTATCAGCGAACAAGCCAAACGTAAGGAACGTGAGGCAGCACGGCTGGACAGCATTGCCAAAACGGTAAAGAAGAAATAGATGGCTTCAATAAAAGTAAAAAAAATTCGCCCTAATGCAAGATACCTTGATTCCACCTATATTTAAAATAGAAGAGGCTGTGTCAATGACACAACCTCTTCATCGTTCTGATTAAATTATGAATATAGTTTTTACTATTTTGCCCAACCGCGCACTTGATGTATTTGGTCGTTGATTTCGATTATATTTTGTGGAAGTGGCCAGTATTCGTTCTTACCCTCAACGAATTTAAGTGTAATACCAGCCTCGGCAAATGGGTGATGTACGGTATACACAAGCTTGTGAGGTTTTCTGGCATTTTCAGGGGAAGTCCAAAATTCGTCAGTTTGATAAGGGATATTATCAAGCACCTTGTCGTAGCACTGCTTAGCAATACCCCAACGAACGATATCGAACCAACGGCAGCCTTCGAACCAAAGTTCATATTGCTTTTCGTCTTGAAGCACTTTGAGGTCAACAGTTTCAGATACAGTCTTTGAACCTGCACGATTTTGAATCTTGTTGATATATTTCTTAGCTTCACCAAGTTGATTTGATGCGATACAAGCTTCTGCATAAATCAGATAAGCTTCACCCAAACGAGCAATACAGAGGTTCGTATTGTTACAGTTGTCACCTACAGATAAGTCAGCATCGTTAGGATGCATCATCATCTTCACTTCCATCACGTCACTACGAGAGAATGAGCCATAAGTATTGGTAATACCACGTTCCGGGTCTTTTTCTTTTTGTGCGCGAGTAGTGCAAGTAGCATCGCTTTTCCAACCGCAAAGTTCTTCATCGTAAAAGAATTCATCGGAAGTCAAGAAAGTAGCTTTACGACGATAGCTGTCACCATCGTTTGCCAGCATTTTGTGAGCAAACTCATGATTGATAGAGCCACCACCCCAACCACCGGTTGAACAAATAAGCGGACTCTTACCACCACCTTGAATATCATCACCACGCCAGTTAAGTACGTTAGCTACCATCCAACGGCCACGATTATTACCGACTCTCCAAGCATCTGCACCACCTGCAGCCGCTGTATTAGTAATATAGTTGAATTCGAAAATCTTTTCTTCACAACCATCACCTTCTACGTGGAACAAGTCGCGGAAACGTTCACCCGGAACGAGGTCGTAGTTTTCAGACTCTACAAGGGGCTTCATTACGCTAATCACCTTAGCATTGTCACCTGCAAAAAGAGCAGACTTACCGGCTACGAATTGAGCGAAACCTTTAGTTACAACCCAAGCACCTTCTTTATCATTCTTACCATTACGATCGGGCAAGTCAAAAAGAGCGTCTTCACATTCTTTCACGCACCAGTCAAAGATAGCCTTTTGTGACTCAGCATTAACCGGTTTTTCATCGGTGATGAGGTGGTCAATCAAAGGAGGTTGATAATACACCTGTGCAGCCAACATGTGTGCCCATGCACGCATAACCTTAGCTTCGGCAACAGCTCGTTTCTTAATAGGAGTATCTGCTGTTTCACCAAAATAGTGAATTATCAAGTTGGCAGAATAGATTGCCTTATAAATGTGATTATAAAGATTACCGATAGGGAGAGAGCTGGCATCATAACGGAACTCATTAAGGATACGGAAATCTGCGTGGTCGTTAATGTCACCACCGGCTGCAAACACATCGTCGGCAGAGTAGTTAAGCCCCATGATATAGGCATTCCAAATACCTTCAGTACCACCGATTTCATTGATATAAGTAGCGTACATGGCTGTCAGCGCGGATTCGGCATCCGCATCAGTCTTGTAGAAGTTAGCTGTATTGCTGGTTGCTTTCTGTTCCACATCAAGCATGTCTTCACACGCGGTGAACATCATACTTGAAAGCAAAGCGATTGATAAAAATATTTTTTTCATATCTCTTTCGATTAATTAAAATTAAAATGTAACACTTACGCCAAATACCATCTTGCGCATGTTAGGATATGCACCCTTGTCCAAACCCGGACAGTTGTATTCATTTGTACAAGTTTCAGGATCGAGACCCGGATACTTGGTGAATGTGAAGAAGTCGTCCAATGATACGTAAACACGTGCGTTTTCGATGAATGCTTTATTAGTGATTCTCTTAGGCAATGTGTAACCAAGTTGAATTTGCTTGATCTTGAAGAACGAGCCATTGTAAACCATGGCAGATGAACGCCAGAATGTACCACTACCTGCTACGGAAGAGGCATTAGGAAGTTTGCCAGACTTGAAGTCTTTATAAACATCTTCTGCTATGTTGTTGTAGCCTGTATGATAGAGACCGTAGTAAATATCGTTACCGGCAGTACCAGTACCGAACAAAGTGAAGTCGAATCCCTTGTATTCAGCATTCAAGGTAATACCGTAAGTCAAAGTAGGAAGACCAGAACCTATGTTAGTCATGTCCTCAGTTTGTGGGTCGTTGGTCAATTGACCATCTTTGGTGTAGTATTGTGCAGTACCGTCAGCAGCAACGCCTGCATACTTATAACCGCGCATGTACCATACGGGTTCGCCTTCTTCGAAGTAACAACGAACAGCTTCAGGAGATGCACCTTCAACAGTTGCGCCAGCGATACGTTCGATAGATGGATCGAGGTAAGTCACTTCGTTGTGAAGTGTTGCCATGTTAGCAGATATTCCATATTTGAAGTCACCGATATGGTCTTTCCAACTAAGTTCTACTTCGAAACCGCTGTTTTCAACTTCACCAGCGTTTACAGTCATAGTAGAAACACCTGATTCAGGCATAGTGGGAGCATCTACAAGCAAGTCCTTAGTAATTTTCTTGTACCAATCGAAACCAACGGTCAATCTGTTGTTTAAGAAACGGAAGTCAGCACCCAAGTCGATTTGTTCTGAAGTTTCCCAAGTCAAGTTAGGGTTGGCAATACCGTTAGGCATTGAACCTAAAGTAACGGCACTTGTTGAACCATAGTTATAGAATTGTCCATTTGTATTAATACCAGCTATATATGCATAGTTCTTCAATACGTTCACGTTACCATTCTGTCCCCAAGATGCACGTATCTTACCATATGACATGATGCTTGGATTAACTCTATCTTTGAAGAAGCTTTCGTTTGAGAATGTCCAGCCTGCAGATGCGGAGAAGAACTGACCCCAACGGTTGTCTTTCGAAAGCTTAGAAGCGTCGAAAGCATCGGCACGAAAGTTAGCCTGAACGCTATAGCGGTTGTCGTAGCTATAAGTTACACGACCGAAGTAAGAGAGGGCGCGAGAAGTACCCGGTATGCCGCCGATGTTCTTCACCGTTTTATCATTAGCATTTACGCTATTAAGGTAGATGAAGTTAGCTGAATAAGCTTTAAGGATATCCGGACCCGAAGCATTGGCACTGACATAATTTGAATCGCTTTGGCGGTATGACATACCGGCCATGGCACCTACAACGTGTTTACCGGCGAAGATATCGTTATAGTTGACGAAGTTTTCCCATTGATACCAAGTAGAGTTTCTACTGGCGCCTGAGATAGTGTAGTTATCACCTTTGGTTTGACCATTGAGGTAGTAGGGGTATTGCCAGTCAGATTCGTTGTTGAAGGAGATACGATAACCCAAACGGGAAGTGAAAGTCACTTGCTTGATAGGAGTAACGTTCATGTAAGCAGTACCATTAACGTTTACACCACTGTTGCGCGATTCAGAACGGTCGCGTTGTGAGAAGGGGTTACCACCGGCAAGACGTTGGTTGAAGTAGGAAGTGGCATAGTAGCCATTTTCATCACCAAAGAGAGTGTAGTTAGAGTTACCTGCTTGAATTTGGTCGTAGTAGTTACGATATTCACCCAACATCTGTTCTCGTTTTGTCCAATAGAGCGGAGTTAACGGGTCAATCAAAAGAAGCATTTCGAATGAAGAACCATAACCTTGTTCAGATATGCCACGAGAACTCCATTTTTCAATGGAGGTGTTGGTACCTACTTTCAACCAATCCTTAATCATATAATCGGCATTCAGTTGAGCGGTAAGACGTTCGTACTTATCTTTGCTACCCTTAACGATACCGTCTTGGTTCACATGGTTCACACTCAGGAAGTATGAGCCGCGGTCGTTACCACCTTGGAAAGTAAGGGTGTGCTGTTGAGCCCAAGTATCTTCGAAATAAGCATCTAACCAGTCTGTATCGGTATTAGGATCCCATCCGTATTGAGTCTGAGCATCAGCCAAAGTAGCATTCACAGATTCAGCACCAAGCTGCATAGTCATCCAGTCCTTGAATTGAGTAGCGTTAAGCAAATTGGGCACGCTTCCGAGTGATTGTTTAGTCCACTTACCACTATAAGTGATAGATCCTCGTCCTTTCGCACCTGATTTAGTAGTGATAAGAACAACACCATTACCTGCTTCAGCACCATAGATGGCAGCCGAAGCAGCATCCTTCAATACTTCCATTGATTCAATCATAGAAGGGTCGAGGTATTGGATAGAGCTAACTTGCAAACCATCAACAATCAGCAAAGGACCGATGTTGTTGGAGTTTGAGGAATAACCACGAACGCGGATTGATGCGCCTTGACCTGGTTTACCAGAACCATTCAAAATCTGTACACCTGCTGCCTTACCTTGCAAAGCGGCAGCAGCATCGGTAGTTGACAAACCTTTCAGTTCATCAGCCTTTACAGACGCCACCGACCCTGTCAAATCGCTTTTCTTCTGGACACCATAACCCACAACGACCACTTCATCCAACACCTTCGTGTCTTCAACCAGTCGCACGTTTAAGTTAGTGCGCCCCTGCAGTTTGATAATTTGCTTTTTATATCCCACAAACGACACTTCCAGTTGGCTGTTGGCGTTCTTTACCTGAATATTGAAATTTCCATCCAAATCTGTAATGACTCCGTTCGAAGTTCCTACCTCTAGAATCGCAACTCCAATCATCGGTTCGGAATCGTTTTCCGAGACGACGGTCCCTTTAATTTGGATCTGAGCCCATGCTGAAGAATAGCACAGTACCACCAATACAAAAAATAGTAAAACTTTGTTTTTCATAAGTATAACATTAACAATTTTAATAAAAATATATTTTCAATAGTATCATCAAACAATCTACGTCTAATAGATTATAGTACGTAAATCTTATATGTTTTTTTGTGTGTTTAATATTTTTCCATAGGCATTTTTTTACAGTTTAACAAATTCGATAATTAATAAAAAATATATTTTATTGCAAAGGACTACAATATTTTAATTTTCATGTTATATTTTTAAATAAAATACTTACACTTTTAGATATTAGTCACAAATAATTAAATGCAAAAATAGTAAAACTTTGTTTTTCATATCATAGCAAAATGCATTTTGTATATGAACAATGAATTACAACAAATATAAACTAAGATTAATATTTAAGTATATCATCATATTAAATTATCAACGTGAAGCACTACGTGTGTTTTGATTATTATTAACACAATATGGCTATAGTGAGAAAAATAATGCTAACCAGCATACGATTAAAAGCCGTCTGTACGACTACAACCTTGATAGGAATTTCCTTCTTGCCAAATTTGATTTTGTCGATTTGATAAACGCGGAAGAATAAGAGTCCGGGCATCGGGATAAAAACGGTATTCGATGAAAAAACAGCTATCTTTGTTTTTTCAAAAAAAGCAACTAGAACTTGGAAATTGATATGGGAAAAGAGAATATTGAAAATCACGATAAAATAGAACTTCGTTCAGAAAAAGTCAGGAAAATACTTGAAACAATACCCAATAGATTGGTACATTGAAGAATTGTTATCATAACAGCTATATTCATTGACTTTGATTGGAATTATACTTTGTATTGAATTTCCGCATGGTAATGGAGAAACGATTTTTGAACACATCTTTTACTGATGGAGTATATTATTCGCAGAAATAGCAATGCGGAATAGATTAAAAATCAAATCTAAATTTGTATCTTTACATTCAGAAAAAGCGTTCTTCCCATTTATGCAAGATTAAGTAATATGTAGAAAATTGCTCGTTTCTAAATCGCTACGTGTCAAGTCGGATATTTCTGTAATTCATTGAATTTCACCGATTAAGAAAGAAAATGCAATACCTTCCCAATGGCAAAGCTGTGCCAACTGACTGGCACAACATCCCGTCTCTATACCTCTCCGATAAGTAAATGTGCATAATTAGTTTATACTATCTGTCATTCAGAGCGAAGCGAAGAATCTCTTTTCTGTGTATACATAAAGAGAGTAGATTCTTCGCTTCGCTCTGAATGACAGATGCTCTTGATATAAGTTAAAATTCTATTGACCTGCCTCAGAATTCCGTCTTATACTTTCTCAGTTCGCTACGCAGAAGTTGCGCTTTACCGTCCGTCATGCCATCAAGCAACGCCCAAAAGCTCTCACCGTGATTCATTTCACGGGTGTGCGCCAACTCGTGCAGCAGCACGTAATCAATCAAATGCTTGGGCAACAGGACAAGGAAATAGGAAAGATTGATGCTTCCGCGGGCGGAACAACTTCCCCAACGCCCGCTACTGGAATTTATCTTCACACTCTTATAAGACAGATTGTGCTGCAGCGAGAGTGCATAAAGCCGGGGCGGAAGAATAATCTTGGCATTACGGCGCAAAGCCTCTTCAATTACTTTACGCAGCCAGGCTTGCAGTTCTTTATTGGAGAAATCCGCATTCGGCGGGCAGATAATCTGCATTTCTCCCAACTCCGAGCGCGAAAGGAAACGGTCACGCTCTCCACTCACCAAACTCAGCTTAAAGAATTCCGTATCAATCCGATAGTTCAAGTCAATCAACGGACGGCTTTGCTTTTGCCGCGCCACCCGCAATCGGGAACGCAATTGTTCAACGGCGTTCTTGACTTCCGCAACCGTTGTACCCGGCGGAACAGTTACATGAATAGCATCCTCGCGCGTACGAAAAGTCAAACGTCGGGCCCGGGTATTTACCCGTACCAGCAAACGTCCCAACTCCTCATCCTCCAAAACACGTTCCGCTACCATTTGTACTTCCTTTCTTAAAATATGAGCAAAAGAACGAAGAATCGCCCGAAAAAACAAACGATTATCTATCAAAAACGAACAAAGTGTTCAAAAACGGACACTGCATCTTTCCTATTATATACTAATAAACAATGACTTATGTTTATGGCATAGAATTTGAACAAGAGTTGGCAACAAAAAGTTCCCGGCAAAAAAAATCACAAGCCCCGCAACTTTTCGAGAAAAGACTGCGTCTAACAAACAAGAAAACTTAAAATAAATGAGTATGAAAAATTTAGCAACATTCCTTTCAGTCATTCTTTTGACATTCAGTACCACAGCTTGCTCTCAGTTCCGCCATACAGAACACACGGGAGCTTTCGGCGGAAAAACGGTAAAAGCCAGCAAGAACTACGTAACCAAAAGCATCAAAGTAGACAACTTCACCGGTCTGAACTTGGCGGGAAGCCCGGATGTGACCTACACCCAAAAGGCAGGAAAACCCACAGTAGAAGTATATACTTCCGACAATATCGTAGACCTTTTAGACATCAAGGTAAATAATAAGACGCTGAATATCAAATTCAAAAAAGGTGTCAATGTTTCTTTTAACAAACTGGAAATCCGCATTTCTTCCGAAACTCTCAATAATATCTCCGTGGCAGGCTCAGGAAATGTAGAACTGGCCAACGGCTTGAAAACAGATTACTTAAAGATATCCGTAGCCGGTTCGGGAAATATCAAAGCGGACAATATCACTTGCACTAACGATGTCAGTGTATCCATTGCCGGTTCCGGTGACATACAGGGCAGCAACATCACTTGCGCCAATCTTAAAACATCCGTTGCAGGCTCGGGAGACTTGAAACTCAACAATGTATCGGCTACCAATACCGAAGCATCCGTTGCAGGGTCGGGTACGGCAATATTGACAGGAACAACCCAAGAAGCCAGCTACCGTGTAGCAGGTTCAGGAGATTTGTTCGCTTCCGACTTGCAGGCGAAACGTGTCTCAGCAAGCGTAGCCGGTTCGGGAGACATCAAATGCCATGCCACCGAATTCTTGAAGGCACGCACCAGCGGAAGTGGAGACATCGGTTATAAAGGCAACCCGGAATTGGATTTTCCCAAGAAAGGATTATATAAACTCTGATTCGGTGATTCATTACAAAGGATACATAAAAGGGACGCTGCATCACGCGGCGTCCCATCTATCTTAGTTAGTTTTTATAAAATTTTGAGAGAATTGAAACTTCACAGCCTCTGTCTTGTTTTAATAAAAGCACACTAACTATATTATATTTAAAGCAAATGAAAATGTTATTTTAAAAAAGCAAATGAAAACATCTATTCCTTGATTTCCTTCCCCTTGTTTACACGATGCAGACTGTCCAAAATCTGTTTCTCGTGCGTCGCGGTCATATCCCCCGAAAAGGCAACCGACGGAGCGGAAATCTGTTTACCGATAGTATCGGCTGCGGCTACTTCCTTTACATCGGCAAAGAACGAATGTTGCATCATATTGCCCAGCGAAAGTATCACCGCCACTACTGCGGCGGCTTTGAACAACGGCATGAAACGTGCGGTCAATGTCATACGTTTGGCCTTCACTACCGGAGCTTCAATCTCGGCAAGCACCCGTGCATCAAAATCCGCACCCAAATGTTCTTCTTGCTGAAGTTGCTGATATACAAACAAATCTTTGTAACGAAGCAAGTGTTCGGGAACATCCTCTTCCGTAAAGAAAGCACGCAACTGCACTTCTTCCTTAAGGGAAGTCTCACACTGCCAATAGCGTTCTAAAAGTTGTTCTATATATTTAAAGTCCATAACCTTCTATATCAATAAACCGTTGTTTAACTTTTTGCCGCGCCCTGAAAAGATTCACTTTAACTTGCTCCTCTGTCAGACTCAAGACAACCGCAATTTCTTTATAGCTCTTACCTTCAACATCCCTCAGCTGCATAATCAACCGCTGTTTTTCGGGAAGCTCATTCATCAGGCGGTGTATCAAAGCCATTCGTTCTTTGCTCACCAACCTTTCGTAAGGGCTTGACGCATCAGAAGTTTCTTCCATATCGGGCGTAAGTTCCACCGTTTGAGCATCTTGCCTTTCGCTGCGGTCTATCGCCAAATTCCTTGCCACTGTCAGGCAATAGGCTTCGACAGAACCGAACTGCGTCCACTCATCACGCTTGTTCCATACCCTAATCAGTGTTTCCTGCACAACATCTTCCGCTTCCGCCCGGTCGAATGTAATTCTTAGGGCCAACCGAAAGAGCTTGTCTTTCAGAGGGAGAATGTCATTACGAAAACTGATTTCTTGCATCTCTAATTAATTGACGGTTCAGCAAACCGAAAGTTACAGTCTGCCACCACTTTTTTTTGAATTATTTTTTGATACGGGTTCCTCCGTTACTGTTTATAGCTGAAGCTAAGGTGATTACGACTTCCGCAACCCCGGCGTTCAAAGCCTCAAAAGAGTTCTCCAGCTTAGGAATCATGCCACCTTGAATAACTCCTTCGGCAACATATCGCTTAAACTCTTCCGGGGTAATCTGAGGAATCACACTGTCGTCGTCATTCTCGTCACGCAGTACGCCTTTCTTCTCAAAGCAATACACCAGCGTCACATCAAATTGCCCGGACAATGCCTTAGCCGTTTCTCCGGCAATCGTGTCGGCATTCGTATTCAGCATATGCCCCTCGCCGTCGTGCGTCAACGGAGCCATCACCGGCACAACTCCCTTATGAATAAGGTCGCTCAAGAAAGTGCCGTTCACTTGCTTTACATCGCCTACAAAGCCATAGTCCACCTCTTTTACCGGACGCTTCACGGAACGGATTACATCCATGTCCGCACCCGTCAGACCAAGTGCATTGGCACCGCGCGCCTGCAGGCCTGCCACTATGTTTTTGTTCACCAATCCGCCATAGACCATTGTCACCACCTTCAAAGTTTCGGCATCGGTGATACGGCGTCCGTTTACCATTTCGCTTTCAATGCCCAGCCGGGCTGCGATTTTCGTTGCCGAACGTCCGCCGCCATGTACCAACACTTTGTAGCCCTCGATAGCGGCAAAATCATCCAACAACTTGCAGAGGGTGGCCTCTTCTTCCACAATTTTACCACCCACCTTGATTACTGTCAGTTTCTCTCTCATTATTCCAAATATGTATATCCGTACAAACCGGAACGATAATTAGACAAAAATTCCTTTCCTTCCTCCAAAGAGATACGCCCTTCCTTTACCGACTGGGTTACCCATGTCTCCAGGGTACGTACCAGCTTCTTCGGGCTGTATTGCACATAATCCAAAACTTCCGCCACTGTCTCACCGTCGATGACCTGCTCTATTGTATAGCCCTTATCGCTTACAGACACGTGTACCGCATTCGTATCGCCAAACAAGTTGTGCATATCACCGAGAATTTCCTGATACGCCCCCACGAGAAATACACCCACATAATAGGGTTCCTTGCTCTTCAGAGAATGTACCGGCAAGTAATGCGAAACATTCTTGGTAGAAATGAAGTTGGCAATCTTGCCATCCGAATCGCAGGTAATATCCTGCAACGTGGCTGTCCGGTCCGGTTTCTCGTCCAAACGCTGGATAGGCATGATAGGGAATATCTGGTCTATCGCCCAAGAGTCCGGCAAAGACTGGAAAAGCGAGAAATTACAGAAGTATTTATCCGCCAGCAACTTGGGAAGTCCGCGGAATTCATCGGGCGCATGCTTCAAGCCGCCGGCTATCTGATTTACCTCACGCATGATAGACCAATACAACCGTTCAATCTTGGCACGGGTCTGCAAGTCTACAATGCCGTGGCTGAACAGGTCGAGCGCCTCTTCACGTATCTGCTGCGCATCGTGCCAGGCTTCCAGCATTTTGTTCTGGTTCAATGTATCCCAAATGCCGTAAAGTTCCCGCAACAATTCATGGTCGTTTTCGGTTACCTCTTCATCATCGTCCCATTCGGGAAGATTGGTTGTCTCCAGCACCTCGAAAATGAGCACGGAATGATGCGCCGTCAAAGCGCGTCCGCTCTCCGTTATTATATTGGGATGAGGAATGCCGTTCTTATCGCTGGCATCCACCAAAGTAGATATAGAGTCGTTCACATACTCCTGAATGGAATAGTTCACGCTACCCTCACTGTTGGAAGAACGCGTTCCGTCATAATCCACGCCCAAGCCGCCGCCGATGTCCACAAACTCGACTTTGAATCCCATGCTGTGCAACTGCACATAGAACTGAGACGCCTCACGCAAGGCTGTCTTAATGCGGCGAATCTTCGTAACTTGGCTTCCAATATGAAAATGTATCAATTTCAGACAATCCTGCATACCCTTATCCGCCATAAAGTCGAGCGCTTCGAGCAATTCACTGGAAGACAACCCGAATTTGCTTGCATCGCCGCCGGAATCCTCCCATTTGCCACTTCCCGATGAAGCCAGCTTAATGCGAATGCCAATATTGGGTTTTACGTTCAATTGCTTCGCCATTTTGGCTATCAACTTCAGTTCGTTCAGTTTTTCTACTACGAGGAAGATGCGTTTCCCCATCTTCTGCGCCAGCAAAGCAAGCTCAATGTAGCTCTCATCCTTATATCCGTTGCAGATAATCAGCGAGTCGGAATCCATATTGATGGCAATCACCGCGTGCAATTCGGGCTTGGAACCGGCTTCCAGTCCAAGATTGAACTTCTTGCCGTGGCTGATAATCTCCTCAACCACCGGGCGCATCTGATTCACTTTAATAGGGTAGATAATAAAATTCTCTGCCTTATAGCCATATTCGTCCGCCGCCTGCCTGAAACAACAGGAAATCTTTTCAATCCGGTTGTCAAGAATGTCAGGAAAGCGGACCAGCATGGGAGCCGTCACGTCACGCAGTTGCAATTCGTCGACCAAATCTTTTAAATCAACGCCAACTCCGTCTTTACGCGGTGTTACTACAACATGACCTTTGTCATTGATACCAAAGTACGAAGTGCCCCAACCTGTAATGTTGTACAGCTCTTCTGAATCTTCAATACGCCATTTTCTCATCAGTTCGTTTACAATTTGACTATTTACAATTTACTATTTACAATCCTAATTATCACTCTAATTAAGGGGTACAAAAATACACATAAATCTGAAAAATCTTGCCTTTTCGGGCGAAAAACACACATTTACAAGGGATTAAACGTCCAACAGGCTGCGTAACTGTTGCACAGACTCTGTTATTTGGCGTCTGCTTTCCAGACGGCCGGCATCGAAACGGTAGCGGGCTTGCGAGTAAAAAGGCGTACGTTTGTCCAATGCTTCCACAATAAAAGCACGCAATTCTTCATCCGTCTTTCCTTGCAGGATAGGGCGCTGTTGGGTTGCCACGCGCAGGCGATTGAACAAAATATCGGGATGCACATCCAGAAAAACGGTTTGCCCATGTCCGTTCATGTAGTCCATATTATCAAAAAAACAGGGAGTACCGCCACCGGTCGAGATAATGACATCCTCAAACTCGGCAACCTCGTGCAGCATGTTTCGCTCCAGTTCACGAAAAGAGGCCTCTCCCCGCTCAACGAACAATTCACGAATAGATTTGTGAAAACGTTCTTCTATGTACCAGTCCAAGTCAATAAAAGGTACATTCAATGTGCGGGCAAAAGCCTTTCCCAATGTTGTCTTACCGGCTCCCATGTAACCGGTCAAAAAAATACGTATCATAATTGCTTACCGTTTGCGGGCAAAGATATGAATAATAATTGGAAATGAGCGCTGAGCATCAGAACAAAGCTGTATTAAAGCAATTTAGGATGTATCTGTGTATGATAAAAGCTATGATAAATACAAATAAAAATCACTTATACACCGTTGTTTACTAAAATCTTATTACCTTTGCAATTGGATTGAGGCGACTCTTTCCAAGACATATTAAAAAATCGAGGCGTTATGTCTTCTGCTTGTATGTGAAAAGCGTAGGAAACTAATCACTGGAAACAAGAGAGGTCGTAATGGTCTCTACGCATATGCGTGGGGCTGTTATTTCCACATCTGTTTCCAAGGTATTCCTACCACCTTCACATAGAGACGTGGATATACAGTTCCACGCTTTGTGGTTTAATAAAAAAGGTCTTTGAGGAGCTGGAAAGACAGGAGGAATAACGATGAAAAAGTTATCTTTTTTTGCGAATACACTTCAGAGAGGTGTATTATGCTTAGTTCTTTTAATGTCAACCTGTATGGTTGGTTTTACTTCTTGTAGTGACGACGACGAGGAAGACAATACTTCCACAGATATTGTCGGTACTTGGCAGTCTGTAAATATTGACAGTTGGGAAGAAGTTGACGGCGAACGCTCTGAATTTAAAGGACCGTACACCAAAATGACTTTTATTTTCACTGCCGATGGTAAACTTACTATCAAAGATGATGGAGAGACAGACTCCGGCACTTATAAACTTGCAGGTGATAAACTGACTGTTAAGTCAGAAGGCGGAATCGGTGAAATGAAAGTATTGACACTGAACGGTGATAAATTGATAATAGAATCAGAAGGCAGTGAAATCATTGAAGATGGAATGACATATAAAGAATATATGAAGATAGAGTTTAGAAGAGTAAAGAAATGAAAGTCGAAAAATCTTATTTCTTCGTGAAACACTAATCTCATAAAATATATACGATGAAAAGAATTCTGTATATCTTCTTTGCCTGCGCCTTTTCCATGGGAATGTATGCACAGGAAACAGTAGTCACCAGCGATAACACAGACAAGACAGACTCCTTGGCACAAGTGGTCAGCAAACTTTCTGCCAAAGTACAGAAAGTAGAAGATGACAAACGCAACGAATCCATTTGGAAAAAGCGGAGTAAGTACTTTCATATCGGTTATATAAACCAAACTCTTACACATCAAGACATTTCCGGTTTAAAATGGAAGAGCGACTTCGGAGTTTCTCTGGGTTTTGGGCATACGTATTACCTGCATAGGAGAGCTTTGTTTAATATGCTGAAATTCGGATTAGACATCACATGGCTGGACATCTCCTACGCCAAATATTCACAGCCCAAAGAATGGGCAGAACCATCTGAATCTACTTATCCCGATGAAGACAGTGAAGATTTTGATTTGGGTGTGCACCAGGTGGAACTCGGGCTCCATATCGGTCCATCCATTACTCTCAATCCGATAGACTATCTCAAATTGAGCGGCTATTTCCACTTTATACCTTCGGGTTCTATCGTTATAATGAATGATGAAGCCAATGCAAGCTATGTGTCTAATTTTGCTGTAGGCGGTGCGATAGCATACAAAGCCATTTCTTTGGGCATAGAGTCACGCTGGGGAAAAGCCAAATATAATTCGTTCGCTGTAGATGAAGATGCAGTAGATACGGATGATATAGGAGGCGGTTCTGATGTAGATATAGACAATGTATTGGTTTCCGGCAAAAACCGTTTAAAAACCAAGTCACTCCGTTTCTATCTGATTTTCCGATTCTGATTCATCACAAGAAAATCAACATGAAAGGCATTCAAGGGAAAGCCCATTAAAAATGGAACTTTCTCCTTGAATGCCTTTTTATGTAAACCTCGTTTTTTCACTTTTCATAATGAAACTTCCCCTCAATCAGCGGAAAATTTTAATCCGCTCACTCAACTCCCGGAATTCCTTTTCTCCGGGGTCGGCGGTCGGCGTGCCAAAAGGCATTTCTGCTATGAGCATCCAGCTTTCGGGCAAATTCCAAGTGCGGCGCACCTCATCATCAATCAGTGGGTTATAGTGTTGCAGCGAAGCCCCCAAACCTGCATCTTCCAGCATCGTCCAGACAGCTAATTGGTGCATGGCCGATGTATGCTGTGACCAAGTCGGGAAGTTCTCGCTGTAGGAAGGGAATGCCTCCTGCAACTCCTTTACAACCGCGGTGTCCTCAAAATAGAGCACAGTGCCATGTCCGGCAGCGAAACAGCCGTCAATCTTGGCTTCTGTCTTTGCGAAGGCCTCGGGCGAGATACGCTGCTTCAAGGTATTCTTTACGATATCCCACAGTTTCGTATGCTCATCGCCCAATAACAGTACAATTCTTGTGGACTGCGAATTAAAAGCCGACGGCACATTCTTCACTGCCGTACGGATAATATGTACTACTTCCTCGTCCAAGACGGGAGAATCACTGCCAATGGAATAATAGCTGCGCCGGTGCTCCAACGCTTCTGCAAATGTTCTTTTCATATATCTTTCTTTTATCGTTAGTTTGTTATAGCAAAATAACAAGCGAAAGAGACCTATTGTTCGGATTTGTGAAATATATTTGTACCTTTGCCACAAGTTATGAAGAAAGAAAAATTCTACGTTGTATGGGCGGGCGGCACTCCGGGCATTTATACCTCTTGGACGGACTGCCAATTACAAACCAAAGGCTATGAAGGAGCGAAGTACAAATCCTTCGACTCTCGCGAAGAAGCGGAAAAAGCCTTCGCCGCTTCACCGTACGACTACATCAAGCGCAATACATCCGCAGGTAGCAAGCCGCCCAAACAATCTCAGGACATCGACGCCCCTTATCCGGCTGCCGTCCTCGAGAACAGCCTTGCCGTAGATGCCGCATGCAGCGGCAACCCCGGAGCAATGGAATATCGGGGAGTACACGTTGCCAGCCGCCAACAGATTTTTCACTTCGGCCCTATGTACGGCACTAACAACATCGGAGAATTTCTTGCCATAGTCCACGGCCTTGCCTTGCTGAAACAGAAAGGTCTCGATATGCCTATTTACAGCGACAGCGTCAATGCCATCAGTTGGATAAAACAAAAGAAATGCAAAACCAAGCTTCCCCGCAACTCCAAGACCGAGGAGCTTTTCCAACTGATAGAACGCGCCGAGAAATGGTTGCGCCAAAACACCTACTCCACCCCCATCCTCAAATGGGACACCCGGCAGTGGGGAGAAATACCCGCAGACTTCGGAAGGAAATGACTGGACGGAACACGCCCATGTTTCCATAGCAGAATACCCGAATATTCAGTGCATAATGCCGTTACGCCTGTACGAAAACAGAACTGCACATTAAGCAAAACTTCGTCCCGCAGTTGCGGGCCCGACAGCCCGCAGTTGGCAACCGTGCGGCCCGCAACCGGCAACCGCAGAGCCCGCAGCTGGAAAACAAGGTTTTGCTTATAGGTTTCCCGCATTATAGATGTATCAAAAGTGGAAAACCAACAAGGAATGCTCTTATTATATTGCATAGTCGGGGACAATACGCCCCCAATAACAGGAGATTTTAACCGCTATTAACAAGTTTCGTATCAGAGAGGTTTTATTGCTGAATATAAGGAGATTATCACGATTCAAGGCCTCTAAAAAGGAGAAAATAGAGTGTTGACAAATCTTTGTCAACACCGTCAACACGACTTGTCATCACACGCTCTATCCCTTTCCGGCAAAGGGATAGGGAACGATTAGTGACGAGTGACGACAAAAAACGCAAAAACCGACTGTCGTCTGTCCTTATCCCAAAGATTGCATATCATTCAGCTTCTTGTAGTAGCCGTCTTTAGCGAGAAGTTCCTCATGCTTGCCGCGTTCCACAATCTCTCCCTCATAGAGCACACAGATTTCATCCGCATTCTTGATTGTGGAAAGACGGTGCGCAATGGCGATAGTGGTGCGGGTTTTCATCAACCGCTCCAAAGCCTCTTGCACCAAGCGTTCCGACTCCGTATCGAGTGCGGAAGTAGCCTCATCCAAAATCAGTATAGGCGGATTCTTGAGAATGGCACGGGCAATACTGATACGCTGGCGCTGGCCTCCGGACAGCTTGCCGCCACGGTCGCCGATATTGGTATCGTAACCTTTCTCGGTATCCATGATGAAGTCGTGCGCATTGGCTATCTTGGCAGCTTCGATAACCTGCTCCATAGTGGCATTCTCTACACCGAAAGCTATGTTATTGAAGAAAGTGTCATTAAAGAGAATAGCCTCCTGATTGACATTACCTATCAGACCGCGCAAATCGGAAATGCGTGCATCTTTGATGTTCAAGCCGTCTATCCGTATCTCACCCGACTGCACATCGTGATAGCGGGGCAGCAAATCGACCAGCGTGGATTTTCCTGAACCGGACTGGCCTACCAATGCGATAGTTTTGCCTTTGGGCACAGTCAGATTGATATGCTTCAGCACCTGACGCGAACCGTCGTAGCTGAAACTGATGTCCTTGAATTCCACTTTATCATTCAGTGAAGAAAGCGGCTTCGGCAAGGCAGGCTCCTTGATAGGGTTCTCGGCAAAGAGTATCTTGTCGATGCGTTCCATAGAGGCAAGACCTTTGGGAATATTATATCCGGCTTTGGAAAATTCCTTCAACGGATTGATAACGCTGTACAGTATCACCAAATAGTAGATGAACGAAGGGGCATCAATCGTCGCACTGTTGCTGAGAATCAATGTACCGCCAAACCACAGCACGATAACGATAACGCACGTCCCCAAGAACTCACTCATGGGATGCGCCAATGCCTGGCGGGTGGCTACCCGGTTGATGGCATCGCGGTATTCATTGCTGCATTTATTGAAACGGTCCATCATCTTGTTCTCGGCAATAAAGGCTTTTATAATGCGCAACCCGCCCAAAGTTTCTTCCAGCTGAGACATGGTATCACTCCACTTTGCCTGAGCATCCAGCGACTGTCGCTTCAGCTTCTTGCCTACCGTACCCATTACCCAGCCCATGCCCGGAAGTACCAGCAAAGTAAACAACGTCAGTTGCCAGCTGATGGCTATCAATGTTCCGAAATAGGCTATAATCAGTATCGGGTTCTTTATCAACATATCCAGTGAACTGGTTACGGATGTCTCAACCTCGGTAACATCACCGCTCATACGGGCAATAATATCTCCCTTCCGTTCTTCGGAGAAGAAACTCAGCGGCAAATGCAGCACTTTGTTATACACCTGCGCCCTGATGTCGCGTACCACTCCCGTACGAAGCGGAATCATCACAGCCGAAGAAGCGAAATAGGAAAATGCTTTCAACAGCGTCATCACCGCCAGGAAGACACCCAGAATCAGCAAGGTCAGCGACCCTCCCTGCGAGGCTATCATCTCGGTAACATAGTAATAGAAATTATTGGCTACTATATCTTTCAGACCCACTCCGGCAGTATCCCAAGGAATAAACTCATAGGTCTTGGTATCCATCTTGAAAAGTATCTGAAGGATAGGTATAATCAGAGCGAAAGAGAATATATTCAGAATTGCCGATAACAAGTTCAGGAACAATGCCCATATCAAATATTTCTTATAAGGCGGAACAAAACGCCGCAGGAGTCGGAGGAATTCTTTCATTCGGTCAAGCAGTTAATTCATTACATTCGTATCGGGAGGCAAAGATAGGGATAAAAAGTGAAAATTGCCCTAAATTTGGAATCATAAGAAAAATTACATAACTTTGTAAATCTAATAATAACCATACAACAGCTCATTATGAACTTTACAGAATTAAGCAACCAGATTTTCAAACGGTCTATTTTTGATTATCACAAAGCAGATCATGTTGATACGCCTATACAGAATCCGTACCCTGTTAGAAGTATCGAATATTACTTATACCTGAAAAACTGGATTGACACAGTTCAATGGCATTTGGAAGACATTATCCGTGACCCGAATATCGATCCTATAGAAGCACTGAAAATTAAAAGAAGAATAGACAAGTCCAACCAAGACCGCACGGACTTGGTAGAATTAATAGACAGCTATTTCCTTGACAAGTACAAGAGCATACAGACCCTACCCGATGCCGTCATTAATACAGAAAGCCCCTCATGGGCCATTGACCGCCTGTCTATCCTTGCACTGAAGATTTATCATATGCAACAGGAAGTAGAGCGCACTGATACCGCTCCGGAACATCACGCCCAATGTGAAACGAAATTAAACATCTTGCTGGAACAACAGCAAGACCTTTCGACCGCTATCGAACAACTGATTGCAGACATTGAAAGCGGAAAAAAATATATGAAAGTATATAAGCAGATGAAAATGTATAACGACCCGGCTCTGAATCCTGTTCTTTACGGCAAGAAATGAGACTGCTCGTCATACGCTTATCCGCACTTGGCGATGTGGCAATGACGGTACCCGTCCTTACTACATTGGCACGACAATACCCGGAAATAGACATCACAGTATTGAGCAGACCTTCCATGCAACCTCTATTTGCAGAAATGCCCTGCAATGTACACTTCCGGGGTGTTGACGTAAGCAGATACAAAGGAATCGGAGGTTTGTTCCGTCTCTTCCGCGAACTGACGAAAAAAGAACATTACGATGTTGTTGCCGACTTGCACAATGTGCTGCGTAGCAAAATACTGCGGATGTTCTTCATGCTTGCAGGCGCAAAAGTAGCACATATCGACAAAGGTCGTAAAGAAAAAAAAGCCTTAGTCCGTCCCCGACATAAAATAATGAAACAGCTTCCCTCCTCATTTACACGATATGAAGATGTATTCAAGGAGTTGGGCTATCCAATAAAGACGACTTTTCACTCTATCTTCGGGGAAGATAAAGGAGATATCGCTTTGTTTCAACAGATAACCGGAACACCGGACAACAAGCACTGGATAGGTATAGCCCCCTTTGCCGCACATAAGGGGAAAACGCTACCTCAAGAAATAACCAAAGCTCTAATACAAGAGTTATCCGCACATACTGACCGGAGGATATTCCTCTTTGGTGGAGGGAAAACAGAAAAAGAGTTGCTGGAAGAATGGGCTGCTATGGGAAGTAACATACTGTCTTTGGCAGGCAAACTAAAACTGAACGAGGAACTTGCACTGATGAGCCATCTGAAAGTAATGATTTGCATGGATTCCGGCAATATGCACCTTGCCTCCCTGACAGGTACACCCGTTATCTCAATTTGGGGTGCCACGCATCCCTTTGCCGGTTTCATGGGGTGGAACCAAAGCATGGACAATGCCATACAAATTGACTTACCTTGCCGCCCTTGTTCCATTTTTGGAAACAAGACTTGCCTAAGAAAGGATTATGCCTGCCTAAATGGCATTACTTCCGAAAAGATTATACAACATATAGAACGAATACTTAGAACGGCCACCAACCCGTCCGGCATCTGTTCATTCGCTGGCGATTCAAGCAAAAAAGAAACAAACTCAAGTATTTATTAATCCGTTCTATCCTATAGGCATACCTGCCATCTCCCCAATAATCGGAGAACTTGGCAAATAAATCTTTCTCTACACCATGGGACACATGAGTCCTCAAAAGACGTTTGAAGAAGGAGCCATGGCGTATCAGCCTGTCATAAGCATTCAACGGAACGGCACTTTCAATATATTTAATCACATCCATCTCCTCAGAAATAGCTGTTCCGAAACGGCGTCCCTCAATAGTAGCGCTACTGCCATGCTTCCTGTAATAGTTAAGCTTCTTATAGACTTCTATCACATCTCCCGTCAAAGCTAATTGCGTCCAAAAGAGCCAGTCTCCTGTGTACCGCATTCCAAATACCGGAGATGTTTCTGACAAATCCGCACACTTCTTTCTGAAAACAGTTCCGCTTGCATTATAGACGTAGTTTTTCCAGTATAAATTACCCGCTACATACTTCTTCCCCGGGAAAACTCCATAGCCCTTACTCGAATGCCGTTGCATCCATGTCCAACGGTCGTACTCTTTCTTAAGCTTATTACCATGCCCATCAACCAACCAAGCTCCAATAAAACACAAAGCGGCATCAGGATAGGCGTCCAATAATTCTACTGCCGTTTCCAGAAAATGTTCATCGGCAAAATCATCACTCTCCGCTATCCAAATATACTTTCCTTGAGACAAGGTAACGCCCTTTTTCCATTGCAGAAAAGGCGAACCGGTATTCTTGGCATTAATATCACAGATTGTCACTTTATCACAATTCCGATAATATTCCAATATTTCTGCACTGTTGTCCGTAGATGCATCATCCAACAAGATAAGCTCAAAATCCTGATAAGTTTGTGCCAAAATGGATTCTATACGGGTTCTTAAATATCCGGCATAGTTATAGTTAGGGACAATAATGCTAACAGTAGGTCTACACTCCATATCACAAATACTGCGCAACACCTTTCTCACACCATGTCGAGGCGCTGTTTTCTACGGCATGATAGTGTGAAAAGTTCTTGTCCTGATTATCCATATACAAGTCATTGTGCCACAAATGGAAGACAATTCCCGCAAATTTCAATGATTTCTTCTGCAGACCGGAATGGAGCATACGAATGGCAAAATCATAATCTTCGCCTCCCCAACCCACATAGAATTCATCGTAACCATTCACTTTGATAGCGTCTTCACGCCAGAAGCCCATATTGCATCCTAATCCCGGAGCCGTCTTTCTACGTACAGCCAAATATCTTGCCAGAGGCAAGCAATGAATGGCATTTATCCTGCGCATCAATCCCCTACTGAAAAAGCCAAGACGAATATAGCGTCCTTCCGAGCACAAACGGGTAGTCAGCCGATTGTCTATATTGACCCTCCCCCCTTTTACATAATATCCTCTCTCGGCGAAAAGCAAATGATCTTCAATGAAATGCTCATGCAAAACCAAGTCCCCATCCACTTGAACGATATACTCGTAACAGGCACGCGCAATACATTTATTGCGGGCCTTAGCCAACTGAAAGCCGTTATCTTCCTGCCAAATATGTATCAAAGGAACCGGTGATTTCTTTTGATATTCCCGGATAACATCAACGGTTTCCTGTTTTGATCCGTCATCACCAATGATAATCTCACCCGGCAATACAGTTTGTCGAAATATACTTTCAAGGCACAAGACCAAAGCATCCGGCCTGTTGTAGGTTGAAACAATCAGCGTAACCTTCATATAAATTAAATTTTTCTATATACATTCTTCCATCCAAATACTCCCTGAATCGAATCAAACAGCTTGGTAAACCGGAACATATAGTTGACAGGAGGACGTTCACCACTCCACTGTGTGAGATCCAGATACTTGAGGTATTCTTTCTTATAAGGATGTACGGATTTATCATGCCACGGTTTTTTCCCACCGGTAAAATGCACAATCGCAGCCTCGGACATTTCCGCTTCCAATGCAGGGATAGAACCCGGACGAAGCTTCCTCTTCTTCCGGAAAAAACCATCTTGCATATTCCAACGGAAAGGAATAAACAGCCTGCGTGTATATAAGACCGCATTCAATACATCCTGATCATTATACAATAAACGTTCCGGATAGTCGGATATATATTCCGTTATTTCCTTCTCTATATCATGTTGCCTCCAATAATCCAAATTCACCAGCAACACTCCTGCATTAAAGTATGAATATTTTTCGGAATAATGTAAACGGGCATAATGGCTCTCTTTGGCACTCCACATATCTTCCACTGCTCCCACAGCATAACCGTCCAAATTAATATTGAACAGTGTACCAAGCGGTTTGCACACAATCAAGTCACAATCCAAATATAAAACTTTCGATATATCCGAAGGAAGAATCGTGGTCAGGAAACAACGGTAATAAGTAGAAATTGAAATATAATTATTCGTATCGATGGGACACTTCGAAAGCAAGTCTTTTCCAACCAAATAGAATGATAAGCGTTGTTTATACCGCCTCTCTACCACATCGGACAAAATGTGTTGCGACTCCTCCGAAAGATTATCTGCAATAATATGGATATGCAAATTCTCATCTTTATTATTAACAAACAAGGAGGTCAGCATCACAACGCAATACTTTACATAACCGTTATCTATATTACAAACAATATCCATAAATTCTATCAGTTGTATATTATTTACTTACGCGCAAAATCTTATTTTATGCTAAACGGAGCTACAAGACGGCTACAAATGTAAACAAAAGAATTAAGAACGACCTACATAGCAATCAAATATTTCTCCATTCAACTTATTTGCAGTATCTTTGTAGACACAACATATGTAAATAGCTTTTAAACCTGAAACAAAGAAGAGAAAGCACCTATGAATATCCAACATACAGTAAAAGTCATCATTCCCGTATACAAGACTAAACTAAACGAACTTGAAAAAGTATCTTTAGACAGAATCTATCAGGTTTTACAAAAACATCCTTTAGTCGTTATCAAGCCCCAAAGCCTGAATATCACCCCTCTATTAGAGGAATACCCTCAACTGACGGTGGAAGAATTTGATGACAACTACTTCAAAAGCATCAGCGGTTACAATCGTTTAATGCTGTCGTCCGAATTCTACCAACGCTTTTCCGACTGCCAATATATTCTTATCTGCCAGTTAGACGCTTATGTATTTACAGACGAATTGATAAAATGGTGCAACAAAGGTTACGACTACATAGGTGCTCCCTGGCTTGTGCGCCCCATATACAATTTTCCGCTTTTAGCATTGGCTTCATGGATTAAAAAGCAATACTGCAATCTTTTCCATCGCCCCAACTCTCAAATCACCAACTTCAAGGTGGGTAACGGAGGGTTCTCCCTACGCAAAGTAAGCAGCCATTTGCAAGCCACTTCAAAACTAAAGCATATAATTGAAGAATATCTTGCCCATACAAAAAACCATATATTCAACGAAGATGTTTTTTTCTCTGTCGAGGTCAACCGACATGGACTATGCTTCACCTACCCCACATATTCGGAAGCTCTGCAGTTCAGTTTTGATAAATATCCGGCTCTATGCTATGAATTAAACAACAGCCGCCTGCCATTCGGTTGCCATTCATGGTATAAAAGAAGAATGAAAAAGTTTTGGTTTCCCATTATCCGGAACTATTCCGACTTACCGCAGTCCATATCTATCAGTAAAAGGTTTACCGCCTACATCAAATCACGCTACTTCCGACTGATGGAGTTATGCTTCCCATCACAGATACAGGAAGCTGTAGCCATTCCAATTATTATCAATAATTTTAACCGCCTTACGACCCTCAAACAACTTATTGCATCATTGGAGAAGCGGGGATATACCAATATCCATATCTTGGATAACGGCAGTTGCTATCCCCCGCTACTGGAATATTACAAGACTTGCCGTTACGAAGTGATATATCTACACCGGAACATAGGCTTCAAAGCTTTATGGAAAGATCGGAAAACCAGAAACAGATTTTGTTCGGACTACTACATTTATACAGATGCAGATGTAATGCTGGATGAAAGCTGCCCTAAAGACACAATCAACCATCTATACCAACTCTTAAAGAAAAACTACAAATATGCAGCCAAGATAGGTTTGTCCTTACGGATTGATGACTTGCCCGACCATTACGACCAAAAACAAAAAGTAATTCAATGGGAAAGCCGGTACTACAAGAATCTTAATAACGACCGACTGTATCCGGCACCGGTAGATACAACTTTCGCTCTCTACCGCCCACGTGTAGGTCTTAGCCGTAGCAGAGCCGTAGAAGCCTACCGCACAAGCGCGCCTTATCAGCTCAAGCACCTGCCGTGGTATGTAGATTCCGCAAATATCTCAGAGGAAGAAAAGTTCTATATACAACATTGCAAACGAGTCACCAGCTGGAGTTCACTATCCAAAGGCTAATCAGAGTTCCAAATGAAATTTAAGCTCATGCCTTTTCTGATATCTGCTCCAAAAGACTTTGCGGTAAAAAAGTACCCGTTCCACGCAATACGCTTCATCCCAATGACGAGCGGCAGCGTAGGCCTTAGCTAATTGCACGAAGAATTGCTTTTGCCCCCATAAACGGGCAAAATTAGCACAACCGGCCTCCACACTTACTTCTCCGAAAGTCATGCGATTAAGATCGACCAAAGAAAAGTGATAGCTGTCACCAACCTTATCAAACAAGATATTTCCGGGAGAATAGTCACGATGCAGAATACCATTCTCGTGTAAGGAAGCCGTATAACACGCAAAAGCCTGGATTACATCGGCACACTCATCAGAAGTTGGATCCGCATTGCCAAACTCATAAAAATTCCTCTGATAAGGGCACTGCATACTGACGAAATAAGAATATTCTATAAGTCCGCTTTTTCTGAATTCAATATAAGCAATCGGTTCAGGCGTTTCAAACCCTTTTTGTAACAATATCTGAGGATATACAAAAGCCCTTTCCCCCTTTGGCTTCCTAAAAAAAGAGTAGGCAATTCGATTAATCAGCCCCGGAATTCCATAACGCTTCACATTAATTAAAAGAGAATCTTCCAAAACCATCTCTTTAATCAAGTTTCTACGAGCATAAAGCACTCTGCCTTGCCCCTCAAACAAATCCGGTATCTGCCTTATAGATTCTTCTAAATGATTATATTTGGGATTTATAATTACTTTCATCATCACTCTATATATAGAAAGAAAACAAAACTATATAATATTTTGCAGACAGCCAAACAGTTCACTGCATTTATTCCTTATCTGTTTTCCGCTTAACCGTATGCTTTACTTTCAATACAGCAAGATTTAATTCGATAGTTGTTTCCGAATCCGTCGCCTGAAGATTGTTATCCAATAAATCGGAAAACAACTCACCGCTTTTCTCCAATAAGGATTTCTGCTGTTCCTCAGAAGCATCCGGCAAACCGTTTATTGTACGGGAAAGTTCACGCAATTTGGCAAAAGTTTCAATTATCGTAAACGTCGCATTAGTGGCACGGGAACTTTTCAAGATAGTGGCAAGCATATAAAGGCCTTTTTCGGTAAATGCCTTAGGAAGTACTCGAGACTTAGAAAGATTTGTGGTGGAATTTTTCCACCGCAAACCAGTAAACTCTTTGGTATTCAGTTCAATAATATATCCCTTTGGAAATTTATCCGGATTATTCCTGACTGCCTTATTTACATCGCGCGTTTCTACCCCATATAACGCAGCAACATCCCTATCCAAAAGAACTTTCTGTCCGCGAAGGGTAATTATCTTATCTTCTATTTCTTCAAAACCGGCAAGTGCATTCATCAATACATAAATTTATGATTTAAACAATTGGGCAAAGGTATGCATTATTACACCAAGAATATCTGTTCTCACGAATTATTTCTAACTTTGCCTGCAATAAACAAAAGCATTATGAAAGTAATTGTCGATAATAAAATACCTTTTATAAAAGAAGCCATTGAAAAGATAGCCGATGAAGTGGTCTACACACCGGGAAAAGATTTCACTCTTTCTTTGGTAAAAGATGCGGATGCACTCATTATCCGCACACGCACTCATTGCAACCGGGAATTGTTAGAGGGTAGTAAGGTAAAGTTTATCGCTACTGCAACAATCGGCTTCGACCATATTGATACGGAATACTGCCGTAAAGCCGGCATTACGTGGACTAATGCTCCCGGCTGCAACTCCGCTTCCGTAGCTCAATACCTGCACTCATCTTTAATTTTACTGCAGAAACAGAAAGGCATGAACTTGTCTAACTCCACTATTGGGATTATCGGAGTAGGCAATGTAGGCAGTAAAGTGGCAAAAGTGGCAAAAGAGTTGGGAATGCGCGTTCTGTTAAACGACCTACCACGTGAAGAAAAAGAAGGAAAACAAGATTTTTCCCCGTTACAATTACTTGCAGAAGAATGTGATGTGCTCACATTTCACGTACCTTTATATAGAGAAGGCAAATACAAGACCTTTCATCTTGCCGATACCGCCTTTTTCCAATCATTAAAACGACAACCCGTCATTATTAACACCTCACGCGGAGAAGTTATCGGAACCGACGCATTGTTGGGCGCATTGGAAACAGGAATGATTTCAGACGCTATCATTGACGTTTGGGAAAACGAACCGATCGTAAACCTTACCTTGTTAAAGAAGGTGTTCCTCGGTACACCACATATTGCCGGTTATTCGGCAGACGGCAAAGCCAATGCAACCCGTATGACACTGGATGCCTTATGCCGGTATTTCAATATACAGGCAGACTACCGGATTATCCCTCCTGCCCCAAGCCAACCGCAAATTACAGCAGACAGCCTATCGGATGCCTATTTGCAAATGTATGACCCTCGACAAGACAGTGAGGCACTCAAAGCACACCCTGAGTTGTTCGAAAAGTTACGAGGAGATTATCCCCTACGAAGGGAAAAAGAGGCATATACAATTCTGAATCATTCAAAATAGTATATCAATTTTAAGGAAAAACGACCACCCTAAAGATTATTAGTGGAGGTCAGTCAATAAACGGTCTATAACTTTCGGGTAATATTCGTACTCCAGCGCATGTACTTTCTTTGCCACATCTGCTGCTGTATCCTGCGGAAGAACAGGACATTTGTACTGTACCACAATCTCGCCCTCATCGAAGCGTTCATTCAAATAATGTATAGTAATTCCGGTTTCCGCCTCACCGGCAGCCACTACCGCTTCGTGCACGCGATCACCGTACATACCTTTACCACCAAACCTGGGCAATAAGGAAGGATGAATATTTATAATTTTATTGGGATAAGCATGCAAGATACAGTCCGGTACGCGTGCCAAAAATCCGGCAAGGACAATAAAGTCTATTTTCCGGTCTTCCAGCAACGACAACACTGCCGTCCCTTCCGTCCATTCAGCCTTGCCCATATAAGCAAACGGAACATTCAGACTGCGTGCACGTTCCAAAACAAATGCAGTCTCCTTATTAGCCAAAACCAGCTCTACATTCACCAATTCGCTATTTTGGAAATAACGGATAATATTTTCTGCGTTTGTTCCGTTGCCGGAAGCAAAAATAGCAATGTTTTTACTCATAAACCCTCCAATCTCTGCACAAAACCGTGAAAAATGTGCAAAAAGGTACATTTAATTCATCAAATATTTGCGAGGAACAATAAATATTTATTCCTTTGCACCGCAAATTTAAAGAAATAAAACTAATTATTAATTAAAAACTTAAAGTTATGTCTGAAATTGCATCAAGAGTGAAAGCGATTATCGTCGACAAATTAGGCGTTGAAGAATCAGAAGTTACTAACGAAGCTAGCTTCACTAACGATTTAGGAGCGGATTCTCTTGACACTGTAGAACTTATCATGGAATTCGAAAAAGAATTCGGTATCTCTATTCCTGATGACCAAGCTGAGAAGATTGGTACTGTAGGTGATGCTGTATCTTACATCGAAGAACACGCTAAGTAATCTTAATCCATTCATTTCTTAGTATGGAATTAAAAAGAGTTGTAGTAACAGGTCTTGGCGCCATTACTCCCATTGGCAACACAGTACCCGAATTCTGGGAAAATCTCGTGAATGGGGTTAGTGGAGCAGGACCTATTACTCATTTCGACGCATCACTTTTCAAGACCCAATTCGCATGCGAAGTGAAGAACTTTGATGCCAATCAATATATCGACCGCAAAGAGGCTCGCAAGATGGACTTGTATACTCAATACGCTATCGGCGTAGCCAAGCAGGCGGTAGAAGATTCCGGTCTTGATGTCGAAAATGAGGATTTGAACAAAATCGGTGTCATCTTTGGTGCCGGTATTGGTGGAATCCGTACATTTGAAGAAGAAGCAGGTAACTATGCCCTCCATAAAGAAAACGGTCCTAAGTTCAATCCGTTCTTCATCCCCAAGATGATTTCGGACATCGCTGCCGGACAAATTTCTATCTTGTACGGTTTTCATGGTCCTAACTATGCTACTTGTTCTGCATGTGCCACTTCTACCAATGCTATTGCTGATGCATTCAACCTCATCCGTTTAGGTAAGGCTAATGCTATTATCAGCGGTGGTTCGGAAGCTGCTATTGCCGCTTGTGGTGTAGGTGGTTTCAATGCTATGCACGCTCTATCTACCCGTAACGACTCTCCGGAGACTGCATCTCGTCCGTTCAGTGCAAGCCGCGACGGTTTCATCATGGGCGAAGGCGGCGGATGTCTGGTTCTTGAGGAACTGGAACACGCTAAAGCACGTGGCGCCAAGATTTATGCAGAAGTTGCCGGTGTAGGTATGTCTGCCGACGCTCATCACTTGACAGCTTCTCATCCGGAAGGTTTGGGAGCCAAGTTGGTAATGAGAAATGCGTTGGAAGATGCAGAAATGAAGCCCGAAGAAGTAGATTACATCAATGTTCACGGTACATCTACTCCTGTTGGTGATATCTCGGAAGTGAAAGCTATCCAAGAGGTATTCGGAAAGCATGCTTATGAATTGAACATCAGTTCAACCAAATCCATGACAGGCCACTTGTTGGGTGCTGCCGGTGCGGTAGAAGCTATTGCAAGTATCCTTGCTATCCAGAATGGCATTGTTCCTCCGACTATCAACCACGAAGAGGGTGACAACGACGAAAACATAGACTATGACCTGAACTTTACGTTCAACAAAGCCCAAAAGCGTGAAGTGAACGTAGCCTTGTCCAATACTTTTGGATTCGGTGGTCATAACGCATGTGTTATTTTCAAGAAATACGCAGAATAATACGGTCGTGTTACGTAACCAAATAGACAAAATAAGGCTCTTATTCCATAAGGATAGAGAGTCTTATTTTTGTTTTTATAAGATACTCGGTTTTTTCCCCCGTAATATCCGGTTCTATCAGCAGGCTTTACTGCACAAATCCACCTCAGTCCGTTCTGAGAAAGGGCGTCCGTTAAACAACGAACGGTTGGAATTCCTCGGTGACGCCATTCTGGACGCTATCGTAGGAGACATTGTATACAAACATTTTGAAGGCCGTCGGGAAGGCTTTCTCACCAATACCCGTTCTAAAATCGTACAGCGGGAAACCCTGAACAAACTGGCCGTAGAAATAGGGCTGGACAAACTCGTCAAGTACTCCACCCGCTCCTCCTCACACAACAGCTATATGTACGGAAATGCTTTCGAAGCATTTATCGGAGCTATCTATCTGGACCAAGGCTACGAACGCTGCAAGCAGTTTATGGAAGAGAAAATCCTCAAGAACTACATTGACCTCGACAAGATGTCGCGCAAGGAGGTCAACTTTAAATCCAAACTCATCGAATGGAGCCAGAAGAACAAAATGGAAGTCTCCTTTGAGTTAATAGAGCAATTTCTCGACCAAGACTACAATCCGATGTTCCATACGGAAGTCCGCATAGAGGGACTTTCTGCCGGTACAGGCACAGGCTACTCCAAGAAAGAATCGCAACAAAATGCCGCACAAATGGCATTGAAGAAAATCAAGAGCGACGAAGCCTTCAAGGAAGCCATTGAAATAGCCAAAATACAGAACCACACTGCAGAAGAAGACATTGTGGCGGAGGAAACCGAAGCCGCCACAGAAGAATCAGCCGAAACAGATTCCCATACGCTTGCCTTGGACAACTAAGTCATGGTCTTCAGTCACTAATTTCAACTTTCCGGCTATCTCCTCCAAGGGGGCGGAAGCTATCTCATTCCCTTTCAGAGTCACCATGCGTCCAAACTGTCCTCCGGCAATCAATTCCGTAGCATGACCACCCATACGGGTGGACAGATTACGGTCGAAAGGTGTAGGCGAACCGCCTCGCTGGATATAGCCCAAAACAGTTTCACGTGTTTCAATGCCCGTTTCATATTCTATTTCCTGTGCAATATATTCGGCAGCACGCTTCCTGCCATCCGTCTGAATTCCCTCGGCAACCACCACGATAGAATAAGGTTTTCCTTTCTTCAAACGGTTCAGGATCGTATCACCGATGTTATGGATATTATAAGAAAGCTCCGGAATTAAAATCACATCACCGCCGCCCGCCATACCGGAGTACAGCGCAATCCATCCGGCTTTATGTCCCATAACCTCTATCACCATTACCCGTTTGTGCGAGCTGGCGGTAGAATGCAGCCTGTCTATAGCATCCGTGGCGATACTGACAGCAGAATCAAAGCCGAAAGAGAAATCCGTTCCCCAAATATCATTATCAATGGTCTTAGGCACAGAAACGATATTCAGCCCCATAGCAGCCAGCTTAGCAGCCGTTTTCTGCGTGCCGTTACCGCCGATACAGACAATGCAGTCCAGTCCCAACTCTTTCACATTCTGTTCTATCAGGGCCGGCTTGTCTACATCGGACACCACCCCATTCTTCTTGAACGGTTTTTCACGGGAAGTACCCAGCATTGTACCGCCCAAATTCAGCAGGCCTGACAGAGACTTGTCCGTGAACGACTCCACATCTTTTGTCAACAACCCCTGAAAACCGCTGTGAATACCTATCACTTCCATTCCGTAGTGGTTAACAGCGGTTTTGCAAACGCCGCGAATAGTTGCATTGATACCGGGACAGTCTCCCCCTGAAGTCAGAATACCGATTCTCATAATGTTTTAGTTTAAATTACGGTTCTTTTCATCTATACGGACGTAAAGATAGAAAAAAAAGAGAAAAAAGATAGAGATGCCGATAAATAAGATTATTTTTGCGCACTTAAACAGATTTCAATAAGAACGATGAATATTACAAAATTTCTGAATAAAGTATACTTCACCCCCCGCTTGAAAGAAATCGAATTGTATACCGACCATGCGAGTGAACTGCAAGCAGGTGTCATGCGACGCCTGGTACATATGGCTGCCAATACGGAATGGGGCAAGCAATATGGTTATGCTTCTATTCGTACTTATGAAGATTTTAAAACACGCCTTCCCATACAAACTTACGAAGAAGTTAAACCTTACGTAGCCCGTATGCGTGCCGGTGAGCAAAACTTGCTATGGGCCTCGGAGATACGCTGGTTTGCCAAATCTTCGGGAACAACCAATGATAAAAGCAAATTCCTGCCGGTCAGCAAAGAATCCCTGCAGGACACCCACTATCAAGGCGGAAAAGATGCCGTCGCCATCTATCTGGGACAAAATCCCGAAAGTCGTTTTTTCTCAGGAAAAGGATTGATTCTCGGCGGCAGCCACAGTCCTAATCTGAACTCCAACCATAGTCTGGTGGGCGACTTATCGGCTATACTGATACAGAACGTACATCCATTGGTCAACTATATCCGCGTACCAAGCAAAGAGATCGCCCTGATGAGTGAATTCGAACCTAAAATGGAGGCCATAGCCAACAGTACGCTCCACACCAATGTCACCAATCTTTCCGGAGTACCCTCCTGGATGCTGGTACTTATCAAGCATATACTTGAGAAAACCGGCAAACAATCACTGGAAGAAGTATGGCCCAATCTGGAGGTATTCTTCCATGGCGGAGTGGCTTTCACTCCCTACCGGGAACAATATAAGCAAATTATCAAAAGTTCCAAGATGCACTATGTAGAAACGTACAATGCATCCGAAGGGTATTTCGGTACTCAAAATGACCCGAACGACCCGGCTATGCTACTGATGATTGATTACGGCATTTTCTATGAATTCATCCCTTTGGAGGATGTCGGCAAGGAGAATCCGCGTATCTGTTGTCTGGAAGAAGTGGAACTGAACAAGAACTACGCAATGGTTATCTCCACCTCCGCCGGACTGTGGCGTTACATGATTGGAGACACCGTGAAGTTCACTAATAACCGTCCGTACAAATTCGTCATTACCGGACGTACAAAGCATTTCATCAATGCTTTTGGCGAGGAACTGATAGTAGACAATGCGGAGAAAGGCCTAACCAAAGCCTGTGCCGCTACCGGAGCACAGATTATAGACTATTCCGCAGCTCCCGTATTTATGGACGAGCACGCCAAATGCCGCCATCAATGGCTGATTGAATTTGCTCAAATGCCGGACAGCCTGGAGAAATTCGCCAAGATACTGGATGATACCCTCAAAGAAGTAAATTCAGACTATGAAGCCAAACGGCAAAACGACTTGGCTTTACAGCCACTGGAGGTTATTATTGCCCGTAAGGACTTGTTTCACGACTGGCTGAATAATAAAGGCAAACTTGGCGGACAGCATAAAATACCGCGTCTCAGCAATACAAGAGAGTATATTGAGGAAATGCTTGAACTGAATAGATAACAAGTCCATTCCATATTAAAATTAAGGAGCTGCCTGATAAATCCAGACAACTCCTTTTATCAACTTTTTAATAAGAACTATCTTATCCTTTCCTATTTATTCGGTGTCTCCCATTTTTTTGTACTCTTGCAAATGATGTTTACCGTCTGATTACCTGCCTGAATACGGAAATCCCCCTTCTCCAGAATCCATTTACCATCATAACCTACAAAAGCAAGGTCGGCCCCTTTAACTTTTAAAGTAACGGTCCTAGTTTCACCCGGTTCCAGCTCCACTTTCTCAAAAGCACGAAGACGACGGTTATCAGGAGTCAAAGAGGCTACCCGATCACTACTGAACAGCAGTACACTCTCTTTACCTGTACGATTGCCGATATTCTTCACATCAACTGTAAAGGTCAGAATATCATCAGCCGTAAACTCCTGTTTATCTACTTTGAGATTAGTATATGTAAAGACTGTATAGCTCAGCCCATACCCAAATGTCCACTGTATAGAAACTTGCGCATCATAATTATAAGCACCTTCCATTTGCTTTCCAATATGCTCACACGGCTTATAGTCGTATGTAATCAGAGAATTAATCTCCTTAGGATAAGTATAAGGCATCTTTCCACTAAAGTTAGCATCACCAGCTATAAGATTTGCCAATGCGTCACCCCCATAATTTCCGGGAAGCATAATGTTGACCACAGCTTTCGCCAACGGCTCTATATCCGCAATCAGACGAGGACGTCCTCCATTTAAAATCAAAATAACAGGTCTTCCGGTCTTGGCAAGAGCTTTCACCAGTTCCCTCTGATTATCGGAAAGAAATAAATTTGTCAGATTACCCGGAGTCTCACAATAAGAATTCTCACCAATACACGCCACGATATAATCTGCATTAGACGCAGCGACAACAGCCTTGTCTATTTCAGGAGTATTCTCTTCCCACCAATTACCGCCTTGCTTGTAAGTAACGCCTGCTTCGAAGATAATATTGTTTGATCCGAACTTATTGACAAAGGCTTCAAGGATTGTATTATATTGTCCGGCACACTCGTCTGCCTTATCACCCTGCCAAGAGTAAGACCAGCCTCCATTAAGAGTACGCATAGAATGCGCATTGGGACCTACCAATAATATCTTCTTATCTTTTGCCAGTGGCAAGATACCATCCACATTCTTCAACAGCACCAAAGATTCCTCCGCTGCCCGAAGAGCAACTGCAGCATGTTCCTTACCGCCAAATAAAGGATAATCCTTCAAATCATACCAAGGCTTTTCAAACAAATTAAGGCGATACTTTAAGCGCAGTATACGGCGAACCGCATCGTCAATACGGTCCATAGACACTTCACTTTCTTGTACTAACTCTTTCAATAAAGTACAAAATCTCCAGTCGTATGGGTCCATAGACATATCTATACCTGCATTAATGGCAAGTTTAATTGCCTCCTTCTTGTCTTTAGCTATATGATCGCGTTTCCAAAGATTATCAATGTCCGCCCAGTCTGTCACAATCACACCATCCCAACTAAGGTCCTTTTTCAACCACTCTGTCAACAATTCATAATTAGCATGGAAAGGTAATCCATTGTTCATGGCAGAATTCACCATAACCGACAATGCGCCGGCTCTCACCATTTCCAAATAGGGAGCAAAATGCTTCTCACGCATATCCTGTATAGTTATGGAAGATGGAGTACGATCTTTTCCACTGACAGGAACACCATAGCCCATATAGTGTTTCATACAAGCAGCCACACTATTAGTTCCAATCTTATTAGGATCACTCCCCTGAAAGCCAAGGACAGCCTCACGCCCCATTTGTGCATTGAGATAACAATCTTCTCCATAGTTCTCCCACATACGTGGCCAACGGGGATCACGCCCAAGATCGGTTACAGGAGCATAAGTCCAAGGAATACTTCCCGCCTTTGTCTCATAAGCGGAGATTTCTGCGCTACGGTGATTTAGCTCACGATTAAAGGTAGCTCCCATATTGATACCTTGCGGAAAGAATGTACCTCCCAATGTATAAGTAGTACCGTGTATTTGATCTACTCCATACACACAAGGAATACCTATCTCTTTTATGGACTTTTCTTGAATACGTCTGATTATTTCTTGCCATTTCTCTGGAGTCTGCGCCACACCGTTGGGAACATTCAAAATAGAACCCACCTTATATTTCCCGATTACCGAGTCAAGCATCGCTTCATTCAATTGAAACCCCTTAGAAGGGTCGGCCTTCCAATCTTTCAGCAAATCAATGGAAAGTTCGCACATCTGCCCTATTTTCTCATCGAGGGACATTTTTTTAAGCAACGCTTCAATCTTCTGCTCCATCTTTTTATCTTGAGGTATAGCAGGAGTCGATATAGGCGTTTGTGCCATAACAGCAAATGCCAGTCTGGACAAGACCAAAAACAAAATAAATTTTTTATTCATTGTTCTGATTTTAGTATTATTCATGCAAAGATAAAAACATCCTGCTTTTCCAAAGAAGATAGCAGGATGTCATTTAAACTCACTGTATCATCTTTTTAGGATATTCAGAGATTCTTGCAACTTAAGAATATCATTCGTATCCTCCGTGTTAGCAGCTACATTTGTATTCAATACAGCTCTAATATCACGTGAAGATGCACCTATCAAGAACTTATAAGTTCCTTCAGTTACCACCCATGAAGAAGAAGGCTCGTCATAAGAGGCCAAATCGCCAGTCTTCACCGACAAAGTCACCACAACCGATTCACCCGGTTTCAATTCTTTAGTTTTAGCAAAGGCTTTTAGTTCTTTTTCCGGTTTATCCGCTTTGGCAGCACCAGGAGCTGATACATAAAGCTGAACTATTTCCTTACCGGCAACTTTGCCTGTATTTTTCACATTTACCGTTACAATATACCCGCCGTTTTCAACTTTAACAGCTGAATCAGTATATTCAAATGTTGTGTAAGACAGTCCATAACCGAAAGGATAGGACACCTTCTTGCCGAAACTGTCGAAATAACGATAACCTACATAAATGCCTTCCTCATAGTTAGTATAGTCCACATTCTTCAAATCATTCTTCTTTTCTCCTTTGTTGGTGATATCAAAATTTGCTTTCTGATTGATAGGGAAATTAGCAGAAGAAGCGGCATCTTCAAATTTCACTGGGAAAGTCATAGTCAGCTTACCTGAAGGAGAGGCTTTTCCGCTAAGTACATCAGCCACACTGTTTCCTCCCTCTTGCCCAGCCTGCCAAGCACAGAGTATCGCATCGGGTAACGCTTTCCAAGAAGCTGTTTCAATAACTCCTCCAATATTCAGTACTACTATTACCGGCTTCCCGGCAGCATGAAATACCTTACAAACGGTTTGGAGCATCTGTTCTTCTTCCTTGCTCAGGTAAAAGTCAGTAGAAGTACGGTCAAGGAACTCACCGGACATACGCCCCAACGTAATCAAAGCTACATCGGCTTTAAGTACTTGCTCCTTGACTTGTTCGGTGGTCAGTGTCATCTCCGTAGGGCGAGGTATAGGCATGAACATGGCATACTTATTACTCGGATCAGGGGCATTACGTTTGTTTTCCTCATAGATATACTGTTCGTATACTGCTTTGAGGGGCTCATCCACTGTATAACCTGCGTTCTTCAAACCATTCAGTAAAGATACGGTGTAGGCACGGTTCACATTGCCCGAACCTGTTCCACCTGCAATAAAGTCATAAGAGGTGCAGCCAAAAAGAGCTACCTTTTTTACATCCGAAGCCAAAGGCAAAGTTTCTTTATCATTTTTTAACAACACCATGCCTTCCGTAGCCGATTGGCGGGTAACAGCCGCATGTGCTTTCAGATCAGGTTTATTGGTGAATTTATATCCCTTGAAATGCGGAGTCTTCAAAATCATTTCAAGAATACGCTTCACGTTGCGATTGAGTACAGCCTCATCCAACTTACTATCTTTTACACTGGTTACAATCGCTTCATATTGCTTATCCGTACCCGGCTGGAGCATATCATTACCGGCTATCATCTGTGCCACAGCATCCTTACCACCAAACCAGTCAGTCATTACCATACCTCTGAAACCCCATTCATCACGTAAAAGCGTAGTCTGAAGTTCCTCACTTTCCGAAGCATACGTACCGTTAACGTAATTATAGGAAGACATTACCGTCCATGGTTCTGATTCCTTCACTACAATCTCAAAACCTTTCAAATAAATTTCCCGCAGGGCACGAGGAGATACCCGAGCATCTGTTGCCATACGATTAGTCTCTTGATTATTGACTGCAAAATGTTTTACTGATGTTCCCACCCCGTTACTTTGCACTCCGCGCACATATGCTGCTGCAATCTTTCCGGAAACGACCGGATCTTCAGAGTAATATTCAAAATTGCGCCCACAAAGTGGATTGCGGTGAATATTCAACGCAGGAGCAAGCAGTACATCAGCGCCATACTCCAATACTTCATTACCAATTGCCTGCCCCACACTCTCTACCAACTCCTGATTCCAAGTAGAGGCTAACAGAGTTCCAATGGGAAAATGGGTACAATAATAAGTAGCTGAGTCTCCATCCCGAACAGGGCTGATACGTAATCCGGCAGGGCCATCTGCCAACACAACGGCAGGAATACCAAGCCGTTCTATGGGATAGGTGGTTCCTGCAGCGCCGGGCACTAAACTTCGTGTTTCCCCAATCACGGCACTGTCACCTGAAAAGCCAGCCATACCGGTACCTATAACCAAATGCGCCTTCTCCTCCAGTGTCATTGCGGCTATGACATCATCTAAAGATGCCTTTCCAAGTTGTGGCTCGTTAGGACCGCAAGCACATAATGCAGTTGCAGCAAATACCGCCGACAATAATTGCTTCTTCATATTTTTTATCTTATTGCTATAGTTAATGACCTATCACTTAAACAACAACGGTACAAACTCCGTCAAATAAATACGCCAGTTTTTCCAAATATGACCCTCTCCGGTTTCATAGTAGGTATACTTATATCCCCTATCATCCAACAATCTACGATAATCGGTATTTGCCTGATACAAGAAATCTTTATTACCGATACCAATCCAATAAAGAGCCGGTTTCTTAGCAAATTGCACTTTTAGTTTACCCTCAATATCATCGTAAATGGGAGACTTTACATCTTTGTTTGGCATAATGGCTGCGGAAAACAAACCTATATAGTTAAACATATCCGGGAATTGTTTAGAAATATGCATGGAGTGAAAACCACCCATTGACAACCCTGCAATAGCACGGTCTTTCTTAGCAGCCTGCGTACGATAAACTCTATCAACAAACTTTACTACCTCAGGAAAAGCCGTTTCAAAACTACCTTCCATTGTTTTAGGCAGATTCATACTGGGAACAGCAAATCCTAATGAAGATTCACCCGGAGCAGCTTCCAATGCTGCATTACCATTTGTCATCACAACAATCATAGGTTCAGCCTTGCCCTGAGCTATCAAATTATCCATGATTTGCGCCATACGCCCTAGTTCACTCCAAGCATTTTCGTCACCTCCCATACCATGTAGCAAATAAAAAACTGGATAACGCTTGCCGCTTGTTTCATATCCGGCAGGTGTATAGACAGTCAGACGACGATTCAGCCCCAATAGGTCACTATGATACCACACCTTTGCCACTGTTCCATGAGGCACTTTGTTTACCTTATACAAATCAGCACGATCACCACCGATAATAAAAACATTGGTCACACTTACTACATCACGAATCTGATAGACATTACTCGGATCAGTTATTCTCAGTCCATCCACAAGAAAAGTGTAACTGTATAATTCCGGTTTCAAGGCATCGGGCGTAGTAAATTCCCATATTCCATCCTTTCCCTTAGTCAAATCAACAGCTCCCGGTCCGTCAAACTCTCCGAAAGGAGTCTTTATCTTTTGGGCAGGCAGGAAGTCGCCTGTCACTTGTACTTTAGTCGCCTCCGGAGCCTTTAAGCGGAAAGTAACCGTATTATTGTTATGTATTTCAGGAGAAATCACCGGAGCCCCTCCCCAAAGAGCCTGCTGTGCAAAGGTCATTGCACACATTAGCAAGACTACTGTTAAAGTTGATAATCTTTTCATTGTTTTTGTCATCTTTTAATTAATAATTTCCTGGTCTACCTATTTACTGAAAAACTATTCAAAGCAAGCCCAGATATTACTTTCACCATTTCTTTATATCATTATTCATCGTTATTTACTGAAGCAACGAGTAATAAACGGTAAACAAGTATAAAGCGCCGAGTGCCAATATTCCCATGTATGCCCGCCATCACGTACACGAAACTGGCAAGGGATTTGCGCTTTACGCATAGCTTGTACGAACTCTACATTACGATCAAGCAAAAAATCATCATCTCCGCAGTCTACAAACCATTGTATGGAGCGAAGCTGTTCCTTCCGAACATCATCTGTCTCCTGCACATATTTCACACAAGAGTTCTCAATCACAGATTTAGTCAGTATATTCATCTTATCATTCAGATTCCGGGAAGGGGTATCCGCACCTTCCGGAACACTCATTAATGCACTCATTGCATAAACGGCACAAAACATATCACTATGACGTTGCGCATAACTCGTTGCACCGCCACCACCCATAGACAAACCTGAAATGGCACGATGCTGCTTATCGCCAACCACACGATATGTTTTCTCAATATGAGGAAGAAATTCTTTATAGAAAAAATCCTCATAAGCCCAACCCGGCATATTGAAATAACCGTTCCATGCACCGGCATACATATTACCACCGGCATCAGGAGTAACGATTATCATCTCGCATACCTCATCAGAAGCTATAAGTTGGTCCATAACATCCTTTAAATGTCCACGTATCGTCCAACCCTGATTAGTATCCATCATACCATGTAACAGATAAAGAATTGGATATTTCTTCGTTGTATCCACCTCATAACTTTGAGGTAGGAAAACATTATAGGCTCGATTTACCTTCAATAGCTCACTATAAATACTGTCCGTCACAATCTTGCTTTGCGGTCCCCAACCGGGAAACTGTGCCCTAACCGTCAACATCGTACAAGCTGCAATAAAAATAAGAATAAGTCTTCTCATAAATTCTTTATATTTAAATATCATTGTGTTCCAACTATCCCGATTACTGTTCATTTTATGTCCAGTATCTGAATATGTGCATCTATCTCAGTGCAAGGTTTCCATTCCGGTAGCCCTTCCCCATTCGGATTTCCAGTTTTGGCAAAGTTTGTCCAATAATTCACCATACATTCACTCAATTCGTAATCTACAGTTTCCATAGGACGCCAACATTTGCCAAGCGTACCGAACATATACCATAATTCTGCAGAATGGAAAGCTCCCTTCATATCTCCAAAACCACCCAATTGAGGTCCGGCAGGCATATCCTCACCCGGTAAATCACGGCTAAAACAGTAAACATATGCAGGCTTCCGACCCTGTTCTTCTTGAAGAAGGCTCCAACCTACCGCTGCTTTCCTCATCACATCCGAAGCAATATCTTCTGAAGTATATCCTATCAGATAAGGAATATCCAGTTCCTTACCCGCTTCTGCAATCTCATTCATAGGAGCTTCCAACAGTTCACCATCAATGCAAGGGCCATATGGCAAGCCTCCGAAGTTCTTTTGTTTCATCATATATTTTATAAGGACCTCCTGAAACTTATCAGCTGGATAAGCACGCATTGCATCCACCGAGGTCACACCGACTTCATTCCACATAGCCATGCCCATCTGTTCCGCTTCGGAAAGAGCTTTTGCAGTAATTATACCTCCCAAGCCACCCCCACTTTGAATAATTGCGCGCTGTATAAGACCTTGAGATAACGGAGACGAAACCAGTACCTGCACACTGCCGGCGCCGGCACTTTGTCCCATTACCGTTATATTATCCGGATTACCGCCAAATACAGCAATATTCCTCTTCACCCATTTCAAGGCAGCTAACTGATCAAATAGTCCGTAGTTACCAGACCCTTTCCCTTTATTCTCTGCCGTCAACAACGGGTGTGCCAGAAAGCCACACATCCCCAAACGATAATTTATAGTCACCAGAATAACACCTTTCTTTGCATATGCTTCACCGTCAAATTCCAGTTCATGACCATAACCTGCCATATATCCACCGCCATGTATCCAAAAAACAACAGGAAGTTTAGCATCCTTACCAGCAGCCGGCGTCCAAATATTTAAATAAAGACAATCCTCACTACGTTCCGGATCACCAGCCTGATAGAACTCTTTCCAATAAAAAGAGCCTTTTCCATGGTCTCCCTGCAAAGAAGCTGCTGCAAACTTATCGCATTTACGAACACCTTGCCAAGGCTCGACAAGCTGTGGCTTCTTCCAGCGTAAATCACCCACAGGGGGAGCAGCATACGGAATGCCCTTATAAATAGTGATACCCGGCACATTACTGTTAACACCTTCTATCCTACCACTTTCTATTTTCAATACAGGTGCTTGTGCAAGTGCTGTCACAAGCGGTAACACACCGATTAAAAGAGTTGCAAAAATTCTTTTCATATCAGATTTCTCTTAAGAATCACCCGTATGGCACACATATACCATACGGGGATTACAACCATTTAGCCAATTAATTTATGAAATACCTATTGAAATATTTCTCCCATTTTCGCTACAATCTTTGGCGTACACACCGACCAAAATACCCAGTCGTGAGTTCCATCACGAGTGATATAATCGTTTACAATACCCGAATTATCCAAGAATGACTTGAAATATCCGGCAGATTCATAAAGGAAATCACTCGTACCTATTTCCATCGTAATACCCGGCAATTCAGTTCCATTGCCCACTAGTGTACCGTAAAGGTCATAAAGGTTAGGTGTACCGTCTATATAAGTAGCCGGACTGCAAGCATAGACGTAACAGAACATCTCAGGATGCAAACCACCATAATAAAGTGAACCATACCCTCCCATCGAAAGTCCACCGATAGCACGATGCTCACGGTCACTTTGTACTTTATACTGTGCTTCCACAGTTGGCAGGAATTCATCAAAGAAATAAGTCATATATTGAGCATCACCCTGATAATCGTTACAATAAAAAAGGTTTTTGCCATTCACCGTACAATTAGGCATAATTACAATCATTTCAGGAGCAGTCCCTGCACTCACAGCTGCGGCAATCTGAGTATCAATCTTGCCACCCGTCACCCAGTCATTGTTACCGCCATCAGCACCGTGTAGTAAATAAAGCACGGGGAATGTCTTAATGCCATCCCAACTTTTAGGCAGATAAACAGAATATTTCATCTCCATACCCAGAACTGTACTCGTAATGGTCTGGTCTTTTAGCACTGTTCCACTGGAAATCAATTGAGTAGCAAAAAGAACATTGAATGCTCCACCTGCTCCTGCCACATTTTCGGCTGTCAACGTATTAAGATTGCTACCACTGAAACTATAGAGAGGGTTACCTTCCGCATCTTCAGCAGTTGTAATTTTAATTTGTCCAGAAGTCACATACTGTTTCACCCCATTGGCATCCGTAAAAAAAGTACCACCTGCCATTTTAAGATTATACTCGGGCATATAAACCACCCAACCGTTATCCATCAGCCACTTTTCAGTAGGATACCCCTGAATGGTATAGGTGCCTGCCAAGTCTGTAAGTGTCAGTCCTGCCTTATTCACTGCATCCAACTCACATACAGCTACGCCATTCGGGTCAGAAATAGTAATGGCATATTTTGTCAATTCGGGATATATCGTATTATTAGCATCCGTCACCGCGTTCTCAACGATAGAGATGGTATAACCACTGGCTTCCGGATCATCTTCTCCTATCTCAAAATCAATTAAGCCCGAATATACGGCTTTCACATTATGACCTCCTTCTATAATACTGATAAGAGTAATATCATAAACACCGTCAGCATCTTTAGTTATTGCAATAGTAGTTTCCGCTCCCAATATTATCTCATTCTCACCTTCTATCAAACGAGCTGCAAAACCTCCGTTAGTGATCGCAGCCGCATAATCGTCACCCGTAGCAGGCATATAGTTGTAAGAAGCTGCGGGGAGCACCCACTCCTTAGTGGCAAAAGCCAACTGCAAGGTATTGCTACCATCTGTCAGGGTCATTTCAATCTTCTTCACACCTTTCCCCAACTTAGTGGTTGCTTGCTTGCTCACTTTAGTGAGGTTACAGGTATCAAGGGTATATTTACCGGTCAGACCGTCCATTTCGTCAGTGCAGGCAGTCAGAAGCAACAAGACTACCCATATCATTGATCTCAGTATATTTTTCATTGTCTTTCATTTAAAAGTTAGTTAACCGTCTCATTTAACCTCTTCTATTCCCTCTGAATCGGCAGCACTCCAACCAGGGTTTTGCTTTATGTTTTCGTTCAGCAGGATTTCTGTAGCAGGAATAGGTAAACGTTCGTGTTTGCCCTTTACAAATCCGGCTGTAGGTGTGACATATTCCACACTGACTGTTCCGTCCGTATTAAGGCACATCACTTCCTTACCTTGATCAGCTAACACAGCCGCCGCATCACCCCAACGTACAAGGTCGATGAAACGAGTTCCTTCAAAGCAAAGTTCAAAACGTCGTTCCTGCTTGATGTCATCCAACGTTACGGAAGATAACAGATTCAGTTTGGCACGATTACGCACTTGATTAATATACCCTAATGCTTTACCGTTATCACTCTCTAAATAAGCCTCGGCAGCTAACAACAACACTTCAGAATAACGCATAAAACGCCAGTTGGTATTCACACATACATTCCATCCTCCCATATCTATGACCAATTCATCTTTCAAAGCACGCATCTTCCAATTGAAATATCCCTCATTTCCGTGCATAATACCTGTAACGGAAAGTCCCATGTCATTTTTCAGAAATTCCAGTGTCTTTATACTCTGATCCAAGCGGTAATCATTGCCTCCACCGGCTACATTATACGCTTTGAAGGCCTCATAAAGTTTCTTGCGCGGATTGAAGAAACCGTAACCGCTTGCTATACTACTATATTCATCCTTTATTTTAGAAAAACTCAACTTATCATTACGCCAACCGCGCCACACGTGTACATAAGTCATAAAGCTCCATGCGGTATTAGCGTCATCTACCTGATTGTTCTCTAAAATAGACTCACAACTAAACTCGGCCTCCAATTTATGTATGTTACCATATTCACCTTCATAAAAATCATAAAGTTTGGAATTGATGACCTTATCCAATGCTTTTCCTGCCTCATCTTTCTTTCCTTCAAAGAGTAACGACTTGCCATAGAAAGCATAAGCTGCTTCCTGAGTAACACGAATTACAGTAGTCTTATCATCTTTTGACAACTTAGAAGGTAAAGCATTCAAGTCTATGGCAGCCTTGAAATCCGCAGACGCCTGCGCCAACAAGGCTCCTTCCTCACTATTGCCTTGAGCATACTCACCAGAAGTAAGCAGGCGGTCCACCAAAGGTGCAGTCCCCCAAAGAGAACCTAAATAAAGATTTGCCCAACCACGGAAGAAATAAGCCTCAGCCACACAACGTTTGCGCACTTCTGTATCGGGAGTTACACGCTCTATCACTAAATTAGCATTGTATATAATGCCATAAAGTGAAGAGAAAGAACTTTTAACAGTAGAATTATCCGTACCATAGCGATACTCGTTCATGTTCTGTGCATCTACTTGGTCACCACGCGTACCACCACCGCACCAAATATCATCACCCAGCATATCAAGCATATAGAAGAGACCGGAACTGGCACTGTTCCATGCGCTATATACAGTAGTAATAGCCTGTACAGCATCATCATCAGTCTTATAGAAATTTTCTTCACCGCCGTAATTCCCTTTTTTCTGAATATCCAGTTCGTCTATGCAAGCGCCAAACAACAGACCGACAGCCAAGACAAAAAGGGCAGATATTTTATATTTCATATTATTTCAGTTATTAGTTAGTAAGATTAAACGTTAGAATGTAATGTTGACACCTGCAACCACCTTCTTTGAAATAGGATATCCTCCCACATCAATACCTTGTGCTGCACCGGTTCCGGCAGAAACTTCAGGATCCATACCGGGATAACTGGTGAAAGTAAAGAAGTCCTCTAACGAGCAATAAAGACGCAGATTACTGATACAAGCTTTACTCAACCACTTTTTGGGGAAAGTATATCCCAATTGTATCTGTTTGATTTTGAAATAAGAGCCGTCATATACCATTGCATCAGAATACAGATACTCACCCAGGTCGGCACTGGCAGCCGGTTTCATGGCATGGCTATTGTCAGCGCCTGCTATCCAACGACCGTCATAAAATACCTCTTTAATACGATTGGATGCCAATTTATCCGGCATTTGCAGACACATAAAAATGTCGTTTCCTGCAGTGCCTGTACCAAAGACCGTAAGATCGAAGCCCTTATAGGCTGCAGTCAAAGTAATACCATAAGTGACACTCGGAATGGCACAACCGATATTAGTTTTATCATCATCTGTTATTTCCTCGTCACCATCCAAATCTTTCATCACAGGCACACCGGTCTCCTGATCAATGTGATCGAACTGGTAACCATAGAAATGCCATACCGGCATACCTTTTTCAAAAGCAGACACTGTCTTGGTAGCAAAATTATAACCGTCCATACGAGTGATGGAAGGATGTAGGTAGGTGACCTTATTCTTCAATGTAGAAAGGTTGGCACGAATACCATAGTTGAAATCTTTGACGTGATCGCGCCATCCCAATTCAAACTCAAAACCTTTATTTTCCACATTACCTGCATTCATAGGTGAAGCCGTACCGCCTACTATAAGTGAAGGAATCACACCGCTAATCAGCAAACCCTCAGTTTTTTTATCGAAGTAGTCTATACTGAATGTCAGACGGTCTTTCAGAAAACGTGCGTCAATACCGAAGTTGTTCTGTGTAGAAGTCTCCCACTCCAAATCATCATTTCCCATTGTGCCGGGACGGATGCCATATATATAATCATATGGAGTAACGGAAGCAAAAGGATAAATTCCGGTAGATGCCATGTCACTGGAATAAGCATAACCGCTCAAGGCAGCAATACTACCGTTTTTTCCCCAACTATAACGCAACTTCAAACTGGACAGCCAGTTACGGGTATTCTCCATAAAGTTCTCCTGCGTCACGTCCCAACCTAAAGAAAAGGCTGGGAAATACCCCCAACGATTATTCTTGGGCAACTTGGAAAGGTCGTACGCATCGGCACGAAGAGAGAATTGCCCCATATACTTGTTTTTGTACGCATAGCCTACACGACCGAAATAAGAAAGTTGGGTATTTTCACCCGTTCCTCCGCTAACACCCTTCGTTGCACCTGACACACCATAGTTCAAATCACCGAAACCATATACGTCATCTTTCTGTACAGCATCTCCCACCTCATCGTTACCGCTGAAGCTACCGGTAGTGGAACTGGATGTGGCTTTTGAAAAAGACATACCGATCATGGCAGTTACATTATGATCTTCGGCAAAAGTCTTATGGAAATTGGCAAAGTTTTCCCACTGATAATAAATTCCATTGCCCGTAGTGGCACTGATACCGATATACTTATTACCCGTAGAGCTGGAACCATAAAATTTATGGTTGTAACCCGGTGTATGATAAGAGGAAAGACGATAACCGAAACGAGAGGTTACAGTAAGTTCTTTGATAGGGCTAAAGTCACCATAAATAGCACCGTTTACATTAAAACCAGTAGTTTTACCTGTATTACGGTCACGCAAAATCATAGGATGTACTTGTTCGGCATCATAAAAATTGGAAATACTGTAAAAATCACCATTCCCATTTTGGAGGAGTGTATTCCCCAAAGCTATCAATTCTTTCATATGTGCAGGCATATTGTCCGCACTTACCACATCAGGAGTCAGCGGATCAAGCTGCATAACCGAGGCCATCATATTGCCATACGTACCGGTCGAAGAAACAGATTTGGACTCATAGTACTCTATCTGGTTATTTGTACCCACCTTAAGCCATGGCTTAATCTTATAATCAGCGTTGATTGCGGCAGTCCAACGCTTGTAAGTATCCTTACTGCCTTTCACAATACCGTCATCATTAAGATAAGTCAACGAAAGATAATAAGCCCCTCTATCATTAGCTCCCTGCATGGCAAGATTGTGTTTATGCATCAAGGAAGGTTCGAAAGCTACCTCGCTCCAATCGGTATTGGTCTTACCATCCCACCCTTTCTGATAGATTTCCGTCAGATTGTGCAAAATGTTTGCTTCCATTTGGTAGTCTATATATTGCTCTGCATTAAGCACCTGAGGCATACGTGCCAAACTCTGCGAAGTAAGTTGAAAGTCGTAAGTAATAGAACCGTAACTGTTGTTTCCTGCCTTACCGCGCTTAGTAGTGATAAGCACTACACCGTTTCCGGCTTGTGCGCCGTAAATAGCAGCGGAAGCAGCATCCTTCAACACTTCAATGGAAGCGATGTCATTAGGGTCTATACCACTGATGCTCGACAGGCGTACACCATCCACTACATAAAGCGGCGACATATCCACATTAGAACTATAACCGCGCACACGAATGGCAGGAGCACTGCCCGGCGCACCGGAAGTTGAAACCACCTGCACCCCCGCAGTCTTACCTTGAAGTGCCTGTTGGGCATTGCTAATAGTGCGGTTCTGCATATCCTCCGCCTTCACCTGAGAAATAGCGCCGGTAACAGAACTTTTCTTCTGTACACCATAGCCCACTACCACCACTTCATCCAGCGTCTTGTTATCTTCTTTCATCGTCACATTCAGCACGCCATTCACCGCTTGCTTTGTTTGTGCAACATACCCGATGTATGAGAACTCGATTACTGCACCCGGTTTTGTCTGCAACTGATACTTACCATTCAAATCGGTAATCGCACCATTCGTCGTGCCTTTCTCAAGCACACTCACACCAATCAAGGGCTCCCGGTTTTCATCGACTACTGTACCGAATACCTTCAACGGCTTTTGCGCCAACATGAAAGGTATGCCCACCAAAAGGAAAAGTACCGCCATCGCCAGCCTTTCCACTGCATTTCTTTTCATAATGCTTTTCATTAGTTGTTAATTAGACTTTCTGTTAATAAAAAAAGATTTTATATCTCAAATTCAATTTTACATACATCAGAAACCGCGTACCGGAAATGCCATAACCACTTCCAACAATTCTTTATCATGGCTATACTTCACCTTACAAGAATCATTGAAAAACATCGTCGCTCCCCTTTCAACCGTATAAGGCTCCCAACGGGGCAATCCTTTCACATTGGGGTCACCCGTACGGGCAAAGTTGAGCCATGCACTACTCATTTTCTCGCCTAACACTTGCGCAGCTTTACCGCCGCCAGTCATCGAGGCATGCCGTACTACATTGTTGAACACGAAAGGTATCTCCATGCAATGCGTACTGCGGAACATTCCGTCCAGCACCGGAGATTCCCAATCGAACAGGTACATATAGACCGATGCACCCTGTTGCGCAGCTTTCAGATTGGCTTGTGCCACTGCACTCGGGCGGAAAATAAAGTCTACATCCAATAAATCTTTAGGTAAATAACCGGGATAGGCTTTCCCGAAAGTTTTTAGAAAATCATTTGAACGTTCACCGTATTTCTGCTTGATTATTTCTACTGCTTGCTCCTTTGTCAGGTTACGGTAAGCAGGTACATAAGCGCTTGCCGTAAACTCATGCTGGGTAGTTCCTATCATCAAAGGAATATTTATGGATTGCGTAGGTGCTTGCGGGTCAAATGGTTGCGACGGTAGTACATCACCGTCTACTGTAGGCGCCCAGCCAAATATAAAAGAAGATACCCCTTCTCTATCCGCTTCCGCCCGCACTTTGGCTACAGCTTTTTCCCCTGCCGCCAACAGTTTATCATAAGGAATCTTCTGCAGTTCGTCTATTTGAGTAGAATTCAGTCCCAGTTCCTCTACTACGGCAGTACCGATGCGGCGGGAATACTTACTCTCCATCGTGCGAAGCATGGAACCGCTCTGTACAATGGCTTTGTGAAACAGTCCCTTTGCCGACGGTGTGGCAAGTAAAGTCGAGACCTTACCGCCGCCACCGGACTGACCAAAAATCGTAACATTCTGTGCGTCTCCCCCAAAGGACGCTATATTCTTATTTACCCATTGAAGCGCTGCTACCAAATCAAGCAGTCCGGCATTTCCCGAATGTGCATATTTGTCGCCATAAGCAGACAAATCAAGAAATCCCAGCACATTCAAACGATGATTCAGCGTAATCACTACAACATCACCTTTCTTTGCCAAATTCATTCCATCGTACGAAGGCAGCTCCTGACCGCTACCTGCCGAATAGCCGCCACCGTGCAGCCACACCATAACGGGACGTTTCTTTCCGTCTTTTAATCCCGGCGTCCAAATATTCACCCGCAAACAGTTCTCATCAAAATAGCCGTCATCCCAATTAAAAGCAAACGCTTGTTCATCGCTATACCATCCCATACGCTTGCCTTGCGGACAAGTCGGACCGTAAGCGCGGCTACTGCGAACACCTTCCCATTTATCAACTGCCATAGGAGGCATGAAACGTTCGGCTTTGGCATAAGGTATACCTTTATATATATAAATGCCGTTTTCCATATATCCCGCCACTTTTCCCAACTCGGTTTCGGCAACAGCAATTGCAGAGGATACCGCTATTTCTCCTGCTTGCTTGCAAGCAGTTTCTTTCTCTATTCTGGCAACTCCTCCGCATGAGGGAAGAAGAAAAGCGGAGAATGCTAACACTGACAAGAATTGTTTTTTCATACTATGTATTAGTTTGATGTTTTTACAATTGCAATATTAGCGTATTCACCCTAAAGCTATTTTCTATAATATTCAAACGGTTTTCTTTCTGGTTCAAGACCGCTTTTCCCTGTGTTCAAATGTTTATTGATTTGTTCAAAAGATGCCGAATAGCAGCTTCCGGTTCGGATATTATACTTATTTTCGCATCGTAACCAGTAAATCAAGCCAACTGATGCCGTACAATTTATTCCTCAGATTACTAATCTTATTGTTTTCTACCGCATCTTGCCGACAGGCAGAGACAGAATCTAAACCAAGCGGAGAAATCACAAGCCCCGTCATCACCGCCGACCTTTCCAACCAAAAAGTCACATCCTTTGCCGAAGACATACAAGGTCATATATGGATTGGAACATTCCGAGGACTCAACAAATATAATGTACACGAGTATCACCAATACTTCTGCACGGACGATTCGCTCAATCTGCCGGACAACCAGATAAACGACCTATTCCGCGACTCACAAGGACGACTATGGGTGGCTACTGTCAATGGGACCTGTCTGTATACAGATAAAGACAATTTTCGCTATATACCACTGAACATTAACAACAAGAGTGGAATCCAACTCTTTGAGAATAAAGAAGGACGGATATTCCTGAGCATGATGCACCAGCTCACAGTCTACAATCCCAAAACACATGAATTTGACATAGCCTTTCCGGCATTCGATCCTCAACACACCTTTAACCTGCGATGCTTCATAGACCGGGGCAACAAGCTTTGGGCAGTGACTCCACTTTCACTCCGCTGTTATAACTCCTCCACCCTGGCACTGGAAGATTCTATCCCCTTAACCGGATACCCCGATTATTTCTTTTTGCAAAACGACGGAGAACTGTGGCTGGCAGGAAACCACCAATTGACCATTTTCGACACACACTTACACAGATTTAAAGAAATACCCCGTTCCATCCGGGAACATCCGCTTCTGGCATATGCCAATATAAATTATATCCACCCGTATGGCAATAACAGTCTGCTGCTGAATACCGACAAACAAGGGATGTTTCTATACAACTATATAGAAGGCAGCGTGACCCACCAAAATGAAAATGGCTTCCCCTTCGAAGTACCTCAATTCAAAGTCAGTACCATGTTCACCGACTCACAAAAGAACTTATGGATAGGCTCGGTGGATCAAGGATATACCGTCCGCTACAATTACAAGGAGCGTTTCAACACCAACAATTACCTCAGTTCCTGTTTGAAAAACAAATCCGTCAAATCCGTGGCGGTAGATAAAGACCGGAATCTTTGGATGACCACTTTGACCGATGGGCTATATGTCTACAACATGGATAGCCATGCAGTAAAAAAGATAGACATACAGGACGTGACACGTATCTTTGTAGACCGTGAAAACACCATCTGGTTAGGTGCCGCTACTGCAGGTAAAGTACTGAAGTGCAAGTATAAAGGTGAAGAATTAAAAATAGAAAACATCTATAATATCTTCATGCCAATGTCTTTCGCCCAAGATTGCCACGGTACAATCTGGATAGGCACAAGCAGCTTTATCCTCTATGCCATGAGACAAGGGGAAAAAGAATTTACGCAAGTACAAGCGTTTCCCCCAACAGGGACTTTTATTCCCGGACTTCTACCCCTTAATCGTGAAGAGATATGGGTAACAGCCTTTATGTGTCCGATAATGCAAATAAACCCTACCACATGGAAAAGTAAAGAAGTGCCACTTGACAAGACCGACTGGAAAACATGCATCAAACGTTCGGTATTCATTCCCACTGCCATTTTTAAGGACAGTCGTGAAGAGATATGGATAGGAACTGTCAGCAACGGACTGCTACACTACTCTCCCTCTACCGGAAAACTGAAAACCATGGAGGGCACTCCCTGTCAGGACATCTCCAGTATTGAGGAAGACATACAAGGCAATATCTGGATAGGCACACAATACGGTCTGAGCAGATACGACCGCACCGTAGAAAGATTTACCAACTACTATGCTGCCGACGGTATAGGCGGAAACCAATTTTATGACCGTTCTTCATGTCGACTTCCCGATGGGACACTGGTATTCGGCGGTACGCACGGACTGACGTTCTTCAATCCGATAGATGTCGGAACAAAACGCAATATTCCCCTGCTATTTGAGGATTTAAAAATACATAACAGACTGATACGCCCGCAGGTAGACAAGAATATCAACAAGCATCTTTCTTACAGACCGGATATCCACCTGCAACATTATGAAAATGGATTCAGCATTTCTTTTGCTGCATTGGACTATTGCGAATATGAACGGGTACATTATTATTACCGTATGGAAGGTTTTGATAAGTACTGGATTGATGCCCATAACAATCGGGAGGCCTATTATGCCAATTTACCCTCAGGAACTTATACCTTCAAAGTACGGATTACCAACAACGATAAAAGCATCGTAGAAACTGAAAACTCCATACGTATCATCGTAGAACCCGCTCCATGGTGCACATGGTGGGCATGGTGTGGTTATCTGCTCATAGCATCCGGTATCATCGGTCTTTTCATCCGTGCCTGGCTCCGCATCAGGGAAGAAAAGGAAGCCGCCCGTCGTGCCGAACAGGAGAAAGAACAGGAACAACGGGTCAACCGGATGAATATGAGTTTCTTTGCCAATATTTCCCATGAGTTCCGCACACCACTCACCATGATTTCAGGTCCGGTGGCACAACTCTGCGAAACCAAAGATATTACGGGTGGTAATAAAAACCTGCTCTATATAGTACAGCGGAGCGTGGAGCGTATGTTACGCCTCGTCAACCAGCTAATGGACTTCAACAAGCTGGAAAACGATACACTGAAACTGAAAGTAAGACGAACGGATATAATCTCTCAGTTGCAACATTGTGCAGACATATTCAAAGTTAATGCCACCGAAAAGGGAGTTACACTCAACACTTACGGCATAGAAGACAGTTTTCTTTTATGGCTGGATGCCGATAAGCTGGATAAAATTGTAGGAAATCTGCTCTCCAATGCCATGAAATTCACCCCATGCGGCGGAAAAATAGAGTTGTGTTTCGATGTTATCAGCCATGAGGAAGCCATCGGTGAATTCCCGCAGATTGCACAAGAAACAACCGTACAGTACGTCAAAATATCAGTAACCGACACAGGAAGCGGCATTCCCGAAGAACAGTTGGAAAGGATATTCGAACGCTATTACCAACTGAACAACCAGGCAGGACACTACAACTGGGGCACAGGCATCGGACTTTATTATGCCCGCAGCCTTGCCGAACTTCACCACGGGCATCTGAAAGCCGGAAACAGACAAGGAGGTACAGGAGCCGTATTCATCCTCATACTGCCCATAGGAGACAATGTGTACAGTACAGAAGAAATATTTGCGGAAGAAGAAAAGCAAAGCAAGGCATTCCCGTTATTGGCGGAAGAGCCCTGTCCGCAAGACAACACCGGCTGTACAGAAAACAAAAAACAAACATTGTTGGTGGTGGATGATGATACGGAAGTAGCCCATTATCTGAAGGCACTGTTGTCACCCCATTATAGAGTTATATGCCGGTTTAACGCAGACTCTGCAATCAAAGCTGTGAACGAGGAATTGCCTGATTTGGTACTGAGCGACGTGGTCATGCCCGAAAAAAACGGTTATGAGCTTTGCCGGCAAATAAAAGAAGACTTGCAGTTATGTCACATTCCCGTAGTACTGGTAACCGCCCAAGCCACCATAGAGAATCAGGTAGAAGGTCTGAATACAGGTGCTGACGCCTATGTAACCAAGCCTTTCGACCCTAATTACCTGTTGGCGCTTATCAACTCGCAACTGAAGAACCGCGAAAAGGTACGTAGCCTCTTGAGCAAAGCCACGCAGACTGACGAAATTGTAGAGAATGTACTCTCTCCTCAAGACAACGTCTTTATGACCGACCTTTATCGTCTCATGGAAAACGAACTATCCAATCCGGAATTGGACATAGCCCGAATGACAGAACTATTAAGAATCTCCCGAACCAAATTTTATTACAAAGTAAAAGGACTGACAGGAGCAAACCCAAGCGTATTCTTCAAAACATACAAATTGAACCGGGCGGCAGAACTGATAAAGGAAGGCAAATATACCGTCTCGGAAATAGCGGATATGACAGGATTCTGCACACTGTCTCATTTTTCCACCAGCTTTAAGAAACAGTTCGGAACAAGTCCGAGTGAATATCACTCTTCTTGAACTGAATTCTAAAGAATAATACCGCCCCCCAACAGCAAGCCGTCTGCATCATAGAAAGCGGCGGCTTGTCCCGGAGCGATAGCCTCCAACGGCTCCAACAGTGACACCCTCAGATGTCCGTCCTCTCCTAAAGTAACTTGGCAGCGGTTGGCCTGTTTACGATAGCGTATCTTCACGATGACCGTTTCAGCATCCAATACCCGTTGTTCATTGACCAAGTTCCAGTCCTTAAGGTACATCTCCTCTTTATACAGAGAAGCGAGCGGTGCGAGCACCACCTCATTCGTTTCCATTCTGACCTCTTTCACAAATACGGCACGGTTCAGATGGATGCCCAGCCCGCGCCGCTGACCTATCGTATAAAAGGGATACCCTTCATGCCATCCTACTATTTCTCCCTTTTCATCGACAAAGCGCCCTCTTCCCGGCAAGCGGTCCGCAGGAACTTCACGTTTCAGGAAAGAGCGGTAATCCAATGGACAAAAACAGACTCCTATACTGTCCTTCTTGGTGGCAACACGTGTAAACCCGCGTTTGGCGGCATAAGCACGCGCCTCCTCTTTTGCCATATCTCCCATCGGGAGCAACATCCGTTGTAAGATGTCCTGCTTCAAGCCCCACAAAAAGAAAGTCTGGTCTTTATCTCTATCTGCCGCAGGAGCGATATAGTATCGGTCCTCTGAGAATACCTTACGCACATAATGCCCGGTAGAAATCCGATAAATTCCCTTTTCATCGGCTATTTTTGCCAAAAGCATCCACTTCAATTCATTGTTGCAGAGGGTACAGGGAACGGGAGTATGCCCTGTGAGATATTCATCGATAAAGTAACGGATGATACGCTCGCGAAAGGCTTCACGCGCGTCATAGGTGATATGCTCAATGCCCAACCTCGCAGCCAATGCACGGGCATCTTCCAGATATTCCGTCCTACCGCCCACCTCATAGAAGCGGAAGGTCACTCCCGTTACTTCATAACCGGCTTCCTGCAATTTCATGGCAGCCACAGAGCTGTCCGTACCGCCACTCATTCCCAATAACACACGTTCTTTTGACTTCATGCTGCAAAAATAGTATTTCATCCTGAGAAAACTCTATCTTTGTCACCGTCAAAAAAATAATAGATTTCAAACCATGAGACAAAACTATCGCCTGCTTGTCCTCGACCTGGACGGCACCCTGACCAATTCAAAGAAAGAAATCTCACCACGTAACCTCCGCACCCTATTGCGCCTGCAACAAAGCGGCGTACGGCTGGTACTGGCTTCCGGCCGCCCCACCTACGGCATCGCCCCGCTGGCAGAGCAACTGCAAATGAAGGAGCACAACGGGTACATTCTCTCCTACAATGGCGGAGAAATCATAGACTGGAATACCGGCGAGCTGCTATATAAGAACCTGCTGCCCGACGATGTACTGCCTATTCTCTATCAAACGGCTACCGATAACGAACAGACCATTCTCACTTACGACAACGAGTCCATCCTCACCGAGCATCCCGACGACGAGTATGTACAGAAAGAAGCGTTCCTCAACAAAATGCAGGTACGCCGTATAGACAACTTCCTGCGGGAAACGCCTCGTCCTTTACCCAAATGTCTCATTGTAGGCAATCCGGAGCAACTCATAAAGACGGAAGCCGAACTGAGCCTGCGTCTGCAAAGACAAATCAGCGTGTACCGTTCAGAACCTTATTTCTTGGAACTCGTCCCCTTGGGTATAGACAAGGCACGCTCACTCGCCGTACTACTGGAGAAACTGGGCATGACCCGCGAAGAAATGGCAGCGATGGGCGACGGTTACAATGACCTCAGCATGATAAAATTCGCCGGACTGGGCATAGCCATGGAAAACGCGCAAGAACCCGTAAAAGCGGCAGCGGACTGCATTGCCCCAAGCAATGATGAAGACGGAGTAGCCATAGCCATAGAACAGCACTTCGTCCTTTGAATCTGACATACAAAAGAAAACATCATGGAAAATTTCAACTACAATTCCGTTCCTTTCAACTATCTGCACTGTCTCAACCCTGCCTGCTCCCGGAGTTCAAACTGCCTGCGCCACCTTGCCGCACAGCATGTTCCCGCCGAAGTGGCACGCATCATGGCAGTGAACCCCGCCAACTATCCCTCGGAAGCCGAGCGGTGCATCTACTTCCGAAGCACCGAAAAGCAACGCTATGCGTGGGGCATCAGTGCCCTATTCGACAATATCCCCTACAAAAAAGCAATCTATCTGAAACGGGAGATTCACGACCTCTATCCCCGAACCACTTATTACCGTATCCTGCACCAAGAGCGCGGCCTCTCTCCCGCCGAACAGGAAAGAATCAGCGGACTGTTCACACAGATAGGCATCGGCGAAGCACCCGCCTTCGACAGATACACCGAAGAGTACGAATGGGATGAGCAACATACGCCCAAAGGCTGCGTTGCACCGTAACTTGCTGACCGGATGAATGGTTGATGTCCCACCACCTTCAGTCATAGTGGGACATCCTTTCAGTCGTAATGGGAGCATGCCTCTGTCGTAATGAGAGCATACTTCAGTCGTAGCGGGAATATACCTCTGCCGTAGTGAGAATACATCTCCGTCGTAGTGTCATGCCTGAAAACAGAGGTCTCTATTGCAGTTTCATGCGTTTGCAATGTTCTGTCTGTAAAAGGCAGTACCACTTCTGAAATCTCTTTGACAGGTTGAACAACAATATTTCATACACGACACCATATATTCACAGAAATTCTGTAACTTTGTGCCTTTAACGAGAATTAAAAGACAAATGTCATGGAACAACAGCTGACCATTTACAACACCTTAGATAGAAAAAAGGAGTTATTCGTACCTCTTCATGCACCTCATGTAGGTATGTACGTTTGCGGACCGACCGTCTACGGAGACCCGCACTTGGGACACGCACGTCCGGCCATAACTTTCGACCTACTTTTCCGTTACCTCACCCACATAGGCTACAAGGTGCGTTACGTACGCAATATCACCGACGTAGGCCATTTGGAACATGATGCGGATGACGGCGAAGACAAAATCGCAAAGAAAGCCCGTCTGGAGCAACTCGAACCTATGGAAGTGGCACAGTACTACATCAACCGCTACCACAAGGCAATGGAAGCATTGAACGTGCTTTCTCCGAGCATCGAACCACATGCCAGCGGACACATCATTGAACAAATAGAACTGGTAAAGGAAATCATGAAGAACGGATATGCTTACGAAAGTGAAGGCTCCGTTTACTTCGATGTGGCCAAATACAATAAAGACCATCATTACGGCAAACTTTCCGGCCGGAACTTGGATGATGTACTGAACACCACCCGCGAACTGGACGGACAAAGCGAAAAGCACAACCCCGCCGATTTCGCTTTGTGGAAATGCGCACAGCCGGAACACATCATGCGCTGGCCCAGCCCGTGGAGTGACGGTTTCCCCGGCTGGCACGCAGAATGTACCGCTATGGGAAGAAAGTATCTGGGCGAGCACTTCGACATCCACGGTGGCGGCATGGACCTCGTCTTCCCACACCATGAATGCGAGATAGCACAGTCTGTAGCCTCGCAAGGAGACGACATGGTACGCTACTGGATGCACAATAATATGCTGACCATAAACGGTCAGAAAATGGGTAAGAGCTACGGCAACTTCATCACATTGGAACAGCTGTTCACCGGCACGCATCCCATACTGGAGCAAGCCTATAGCCCCATGACCATCCGCTTCTTCACCCTGCAGGCACACTACCGCAGTACGGTGGACTTCAGCAACGAAGCCCTGCAAGCTGCCGAGAAGGGATTGGCAAGACTAATGGATGCCGTACACGGACTGGACAAGATAACTCCGACAGCAACTTCTACGGTGGATGTAAAAGACCTGCGCTCCAAGTGCTACGAAGCCATGAACGACGACCTGAACTCGCCGATTGTCATCGCCCACCTATTCGACGGCACCAAAATGGTGAACAATATCCTTGCCGGAAACGACACCATCACAGCTGAAGACCTGAAAGAGCTGAAAGAGACATTCCACATATTCTGTTTCGACATTCTCGGGCTGAAAGAGGATAACGCCTCCAATGCCGAACGTGAAGCCGCCTTCGGCAAGGTAGTAGATATGCTATTGGAAGAGCGTATGAAAGCTAAAGCCAACAAAGACTGGGCCACCAGCGACAAGATACGCAACGAACTGACTGCCTTGGGATTTGAAATCAAGGACGGCAAGGACGGATGTGAGTGGAAACTGAACAAATAAGAGCCTGACTAAAAAACAAGAGAGTATGCCAATCAAAGTTTTGACATACTCTCTTTTTCTACAACTTCGTACAACCGGTTATAGCTTTATTTATCGTACGGTATCATATCAGACAAAATACGCTCCCTATACCAAGGGTCATCAATCTCTTTCAATACTTTTCCCATCTCCATACACAGTTCGCTTACAATCTCCTTGTTCTCTTCCAATGGAAGATTGTTCATCTGGTAGGGGTCTTTCTCATCATCAAACAACAAACTCTTTACAAGTTTATGATTATCACGGTCTATATAGAGTGCCAGCGTATAATGAGCCGACTTAAAACCGCGTGATGAAGGGAAATAAGAACGGACTTTACCGTCCGTATCTTTCTCTCCGTCCAAATTCTGAATATAAAGCGCACCGGTAGGGCGTACAATATCCGCCTTTTCATCGAAGAACAGCGGAGCATAATTACGCCCCTGCACAGATGTAGGAATAGAGTCGGACAAGCCCGCCAAACCCAGCAAGGTAGGCATAATATCCGGAGAAGAAAGCATCAAATCATCCAAACGAGGTTGAATCTTGTCAGGAAAACGAACGATGAAAGGCACACTCATAGACTCGGAGAACGGAGAGTTCTTCGGATCATCCGTATGCTGGCTGCACATGGTTTCACCGTGGTCGGAAGAAAAGACTACAATTGTATTCTTGTCCAGTCCCAATTCTTTCAAGGCATCGAGTATCTGTCCGAAAGCGCGGTCGACACCCGTAACCGATGCGAAATAATAACGTGCGCTTTCCGCTTTTTCCATTTTGGAATCAGCATTAGGACGAACCAACAAGCTGTCCAGCGGTTGGTCTTTATATAGGTTGAAGTCCTCCTCCATGCAATCGTCCAACGAACGGTAAGGACTATGCGGCGGGTTCATACCTACCATGATAAAGAACGGTTTCTTCGGATTACGTACATTCCCCTCATTCTTCAGGTAAGAAACAACCTTGCCCGACTCGTGCAGCGGCGACCATTCATGCGGATCGTGCCGCTTACCGTCCGTATCCCAGTAATGCGGGTTCTTATGCTCATCGAATGTGCCGTAAGAGTACCAATAGTTAAATCCATGGCGGCGTTCTTTCGGTGTGTAAGCGTCCCATGCAGGTATACGGTCTTCCACATATTTACCCGGACGTTCAGGGTCATTAGGAGTTGGAAAATCGGTGTGCAGTTTGCCAAAATAAGCGCAGTCGTAACCTGCATTGCTGAATACATCGCTCACACAGTCCACATCCTCGCGCAGGGAACTGATAGGGCGGTTCGAATTACAGTTCAAAGGAACACCGCTTTTGTTTGGATACATACCCGTCAGCAATGAACCCCGGTGAGGACTGCTCAACGGACAGTTGCTCATGGCGGATGTCAATACCAGAGATTCTCTCGCAAAGTCGTTCAGGCGGGGAGTATGCACCGGGTCATTTCTAAAGTTCACTTTCTCCCGAAAGCCTTCCTGCCCCCAAAACTCCATGGCTTGGTTGCGGTACTGGTCGGGAAAGACATAAATGACATTCGGCTGTTGGGCCTGTTCAGCCTGCGGAGCTTTACAGCCCTGCAAAGCGAACAAGCCTAAACCACCTAACAATATATTCAATTGATTTTTCATTTCTCTAAGTCTCTTTTACGCATTAATGCTTCCAAGAAATAATAATCGGCATAATTCAGGGGAACATCAATTTCCGCACCATGAGGAATGCTTCCTACGGAATGCATCAGGATGAAATTGCCATTGGTTCCTACCTCTGCACGGTAAGCCGGAGAAGCAAGGCTTTCCATAATTCTGTCCGCAACTTCCTTATAATTCTTGTCAGAGATGTAAGTGCTCAACTCATAGAGCGCAGAAGCCGTACATGCTGCGGCAGAAGCATCACGAGGCTCGTTCGGAATATTAGGAGCGTCGAAATCCCAGTAAGGAACCAAATCTTCGGGAAGATTCTTGTTATTGAAGATAAAGTTATAAACCTTTTCGGCTTGTTCCAGATACTTAGAATCGTGAGTATAGCGGTAGCACATTGTATAGCCATACAAAGCCCATGCTTGTCCGCGGGCCCAAGACGATTCGTCTGCATAACCCTGTGCGGTCTGTTTCTTGCGAACCTCACCGGTCACGGGATCATAATCCACCACATGATAACAGCTGTTATCTGCACGGAAATGGTTTGCCATAGTAGTATCCGCATGCTTCTTGGCTACATTATAGAAAGTAGAGTCGCCTGAAAGCTTGGTAGCTTCGAACAACAGTTCCAAATTCATCATATTATCTATGATAACCGGACATTTCCATCCACGTTCTGCCTGCCAGCCTTTATCGGCATCCCAAGACTGGATGACGCCCGCACCCGGACGAAAGCGGGTAGATAATGATTTTGCGGTCTGAATAATTACAGGCTTGTATTCTTCCTTATTGGCGAAACGGTATCCGTTCAGATAACTGGAACCAATCATAAAGCCAACATCATGGTGCCAAGTCAGGTATTGTACCGAGTCCAACGCTTCCGTATATTTCTCTGCCAGTGGCAACCATTTCTTGTCGCCGGTCAGTTCGTATGTGTACCAGATGTTACCGGGAAAAAATCCTGAACACCAGTCATCGATAGGGACATAACGAATGCTGCCATCCTTATTGATAGTGCGCGGATTAAGGATTTTACCTGATTTCTCGATAATGTCTGTTTGAAGCGTTTCCTGTGCCACTGCATTATCAATATTTTCCTGAATGAAATCGTTTGCAGTTTGCTTTTGTCCTGCACAACCTGCCAAGACAAGAAGGGAAATACCCAATGTGGTAAGAACTGTTTTCATAATAAGGGATTTATTTATTAATATTGTCGATTTTATCGAAGGCAAATGTAGTGCGGATACAGTGAAATGACCCACCTAAATCATCCAATTAAAAGCTAAAATTGTTACATTTGCATCGGAAAGCATATATTTTCCCTTATGCCGACCGCTTATCATGAATCATTAATCGCTAAACCACATGACTCCACAAGAGTTTTTCAAAAAAGACCAGTTTGCCTGCAAGGCCGGGGTAGAACTGATTGAGATAAAAGAAGGATACAGTAAGACACGTCTCGTAATTACGGAAGAACATCTCAATGCCGGACATCGCACCCAGGGCGGAGCACTCTTCACATTGGCCGATCTGGCTTTGGCCGCAGCTGCCAATTCGCACGGCACACTGGCTTTCTCACTGTCTTCCAATATCACATTCCTGCGCAGTAGCGGCCCGGGCGACACATTATACGCCGAAGCCCGCGAACGATACATAGGACGCACTACCGGATATTATCAGATTGACGTCACCAACCAGAAAGGAGAACTGATAGCCACATTCGAGTCCAGCGTCTTCAGAAAAGGAGATTTGCTGCCATTTACTTTGTAACGACGGAAGTCATCGGATAACGATTGCCCCTTACACTTTTAAGGAACGCTTTTGCCGAACCGAAATTCAGGTACATATCCAAACGTATGGGAAGGTGGTTCTTATCATCGGAAACAAAGAAAGTGATAACCTCTTTCTCTTTCCCTTTTTTGTATTCCACAAAAGAAAATACAAGGCAACGATAGATTGTATCGTTATTTGCCTCTATCTCTTCCTTTCCGCGGTAAATCAGGGTTTGTTCTTCTACCCTGCGCCCCGTTGCCATAGGAAAGAGTATTTTTTCTCCTATCTTATAGTCTCCGGGGTCGTAAGACCGTGCCTGTGCCAAAATGCTCAGCATATCAAAGATACAACGGCTGTCGCTGTATTCCATTTCCTGCGGTTCGCGTACCGGATTGTGCCAAGTGCGCCTCTGCTTTACGGTGGACACACCGTCATTGTACGAAAACCATGCCTCATCTACCGTATAGCGTTTTCCCTCCTCGGCCGCCTTACGGAAATAAAGCGGTTCGAGTTTATCGCTGACATAGCAAGTCAGCGTATCACGCATTTTAAAGAAAAAATCCGTCTTCTTGCTGCCCACAGAAAGGAGATTGAAACGATAGGCTGGCTGGGAATGATAAGTAGTGGCATTTGTTGTCAAACTTGCCAACCCTACTTTCTTCCAGATAAACTTCCAGTTAAAATACAAGTCATACATAACGTGTTCACCTGATTGAAACGCATCATTCTTAGCCGCACATTGTGCCTGCACAGGCATCATGCCGCCTAAGCACAAAAGTCCGGCCAGCAAGAAGATACCCAATATCCGCTTTCTCTTAATAACCATATCCCCTGCCGCTATTGCGGTTGCTGCTGTTGTTACGATTATTCTGGTTATTTTTCCTTTTCTTGTCTTCATCTGGTTTTTGTTTTTTTAATTCATCCGGTTTCTGCTTATCCAACAGTTTTCCTTTGACATTCCAATCCTGAATCAAATCAAAATTAGCTTTGAATTCTAATACCTGCGGATAGTAGTAGACCATTTCCGGCTGGCGTTTGGTAGTATAGTCGCCGGTATCCCATACGCCATTTCCATTTGTATCGTTAATGAGCCGGGCGCCATACTTACCCGGAGTCAAATAATAGAAATCAGCTTTTCCCTCTACGACCGGTACCGTCCGCACCACCTTATCCTGGGCATCCAGCAATTCTACAAACGCCAAAGAATCCGCTCCGGTAATATTGAAAAAGATCTGTCCGTATTCTTCCAACTTCTTTACGGTAAACTCTTTCTTCACTTTATCCGTAAACAGACCGTATAATCCATGAAAAGCGGTCGAATCCACTTCAAAAGCGTAACTTTCACCCGGTTGCCAGTCTGCATACAGATTGTAACGCTTCAAGTCCAGCGAATCCTGCATAAAATCGAACGGTACATCCTGCCACAACGTATCCACCTTCTGCCTTACGTGCAAGGCGGTATCATTAAAACCGGCTATCGGTTCTGTAAAGCTCAGTGTAATATAGTCGTACACATCCATTGATGAAGGAGCATACACATCCATTGCCAGAAAAGGGGTCGGTTCGGGTTCTTCCTCGCCCTTCTTCTTCCTTTTCTTCCTTTCCTTCTCGGCCTTTTCTTTCTCTTCCTGTTTCTTCTCCTGCAATTTCTTCCAACTTACCTTCGACACCATTCTCAAAGTATCTGTCCGGGGAACTAACTGATTCAGGGTATCTGTATATAAATAAGTCAGACTCATTCTCAACGTATCTTGCTGATAGAGCAAAGAATCCTTTATCCAATAATGAATCGTATCATTCCGTCCGGTTGTCTGTTCTATGACAAAAGCATCCCTTTCATCAAAATTCAACCCTTTCATCAGAGGCAAGCTATCTGCCGGAGCCGTAAAATAGAAAGAGAACTTCTCCGGAGTAAGGCGTTCCGTTTTCATCAAACGCTGGGAGAAGGCTTTCTGTTTAAAACTGCGCAATAAAACATCATCCGGCAAGAAATGAGTATATTGTCTCTCTATAATCGTATCTACGGTTAAAGTATCCTTCCAAAGGGTATCCTGACGCATGCGCTCTTCCATAGAAGGAATAATGACAGAGTCATTGAAAGCTATAACCTCTGTAGGTTGGGAGAACTTGAAGTTCTGGTCGGCATCCATCAGAGCATAAATACGGTACTTGCCCGGCGCAACTCCACGAATGGAGAACCTTCCCCGGCTGTCCGTACGTCCCACCCGGTCAAAAGGCAGTGTAGTAAAAGCGGAGTCAGCCAAATTGGCATGCAAACCCACCAACGCTCCTTTTACCGGTTCCAAATTTGACGCATCGAGCAGTGTGCCGGCAATAGCCATCGAATCGAGTTCCGCACCGGTAGAAAACGTATAAGTAAAACTTTGCATCGGATTTCCTTCATTATTATCCTGAATGGCGTCGGCAAAGTCAATGGTATATGTAGTATTTGCCTTTAATGTATCCTGCAAGTTAATCATCACTCTTTTACCGTTTGCTTTTATCTCCGGCTGCTGAACCTGAGGCGGTGAAATGACAACTTTCTCATTTGCCTTCTCCAGCTTGATAAATTCATCAAATTCGATTGATATTTTTTTCTTCTTATTATGGAGAGTACCCGGCAGCGGAGAACTCGTAACAAAACGAGGCGGTTCTTCGTCAATTGATCCACCCTCCAAGCGGCCTATGCTGGCACAAGAATATAAGACAGCCGCACCTGCCACTGCCCCTAACAACCGACGTATAAACGGTTTCATTTTATTATGATGCTTGCAATCTAACATGTTGCAAAAATAAAGGTTATCCGGCAATTAGCAGTATGCTTTACAGTATTTTAATCAAAAAACGAATATTTCGCTCAACTATATATAAAACATAGTTAAAAAACAAGGATGTTCACACCTTATATACAGAGAAAAGAATAATTTTGCGACCGAAAACTAAACAAGAGTATTCAGTTTTCATCGCTATCCTTTTTTCTTCTATGATTTACACACAAAAGCTACAGATTAACCAGAACATATTATACAGAGAATAAAAGAGTATGAAGAGTAGATTAGTATTATTGGCATGTTGCCTGGCGCTGCTCAGCAGTTGCGGACAAGGCGACAAAAGCACGGGCAAAGCACCCGAATTTGCAGTGATTGCAGTAGAAACTACCACTGCCAACTTGACAAACAGTTATCCGGCTACTATTAAAGGTAAACAAGATGTGGAAATTCGCCCGATGGTGAGCGGTTTTATCACCAAGTTACATGTGGACGAAGGTTCCGTTGTACGTAAAGGACAAGTTTTGTTCAGTATCGACCCTGTGCAGTACCAAGCTGCTGTAAACTCTGCCAAAGCTGCGGTTGAGACAGCAAAGGCTGCTGTAAACACACAAGAACTTACAGTAAACAACAAGCGTACACTGAATAAAAAGAATATCATCAGTGACTACGACTTGCAAATGGCTGAAAACCAACTGGCACAAACCAAAGCACAACTGGCACAAGCAGAAGCACAATTAGTCAATGCCAAAAATAACTTGTCGTATACCAGTGTAACAAGTCCCAGCGACGGTATTGTAGGTACTATCCCTTACCGTGTAGGAAGCTTGGTAAGCCCCTCTATGGCTACTCCGTTGACTACGGTTGCCGATATCTCTGAAATGTTCGCTTATTTCTCTATGACCGAAAGACAACTTCTGGAGCTGATACGTGAGGGTGGCAGCATTAAGGAAATTTTGGCAAAGATGCCTCAGGTGCAACTGCAACTGATTGACGGCACCATGTATGCCGACAGCGGACGTGTGGAAACCATCAGCGGTGTCATCGACCAGACTACGGGTGCGGTGAATATGCGCGCCCTCTTCCCCAACAAGCACAATATCCTGCGCAGCGGCGGTACGGGAAATGTAGTATTTCCCAATCCCATGGAGAACGTGATTATGATTCCGCAGTCGGCTACCACAGAGATACAAGACAAGAAGTTCGTATTCGTAGCGCAACCCGACAATACACTGAAAAATACCGAAATCAAGGTGTTCAGCTTGAATGACGGCAAGTACTACTACGTTACCGATGGTTTGAAGACAGGTGATAAGATTGTGATAGAAGGTGTACAAAACTTGAAAGACGGACAAAGCATTACTCCTATCACTCCCGAAGAGAAAGAGGCTGAATATCAAAAAGCCCTCAAAGACCAAAAAGAAGGTAATATCCAAACTGCGTTCAATTAACGTTTAACGCCCCTAATCACTAAAATAACATGAAATTAGATAGATTTATTAATCGTCCGGTACTATCTACGGTAATCTCTATCCTGATAGTAATCCTGGGACTTATTGGTTTGGCAACACTGCCTATCACCCAATATCCGGACATTGCACCCCCAACGGTGTCGGTACGCGCCACCTATACCGGTGCCAACGCCCAAACGGTGTTGAATTCTGTCATTGCGCCGCTGGAAGACCAGATTAACGGTGTGGAGAACATGATGTACATGACCTCCAACGCCTCCAATAACGGTTCCGCCGATATTTCCATTTACTTCAAACAAGGTACTGACCCGGATATGGCGGCCGTCAACGTACAGAACCGTGTTTCCATGGCTCAGGGTCTGCTGCCTGCCGAAGTAACCAAAGTCGGTGTAACCACGCAGAAACGACAAACCTCCATGCTAATGGTATTCTCTATTTACGACGAGAAAGACCAGTACAGCATCGAATTCCTTGAAAACTACGCTAATATCAACCTTATACCGGAAGTAAAACGCGTAAACGGTGTGGGTGACGCCAACGTACTCGGTATGGACTACTCCATGCGCATCTGGCTGAAACCGGACGTAATGGCGCAGTATAAGCTGATTCCCAACGATGTAGCTGCAGCATTGGCCGAACAAAATATCGAAGCCGCTCCCGGTCAGTTCGGCGAACGCGGCAACCAGAGTTTCCAATACACTATCCGTTATAAAGGACGCCTCCAACAACCGGAAGAGTTTGAGAATATCGTTATCAAAGCTCTTGAAAACGGTGAAGTGCTCCGTATGAAAGACATTGCTGACATAGAACTCGGTCGTCTGTCTTACAACTTCAACAATACGGTAAACGGGCATAAGGCAGTATCCTGTATCGTATATCAGATGGCAGGAACCAATGCAACACAAACCATCAGCGACTTGGAAAAAGTACTCGATGAAGCATCCGAAACATTGCCTTCAGGCTTGAAAATCAATATCGCACAAAGTGCAAACGACTTCTTGTTCGCTTCTATTCATGAAGTAGTCAAGACTTTGATTGAGGCGTTTATTCTTGTGTTCATCGTAGTGTATATCTTCCTGCAAGATATGCGTTCTACATTGATTCCCGCCATTGCCATTCCGGTAGCGTTGATTGCAACATTCTTCGTATTAAAACTGATTGGATTCAGTATTAACTTGCTGACGCTTTCAGCCATGGTGCTTGCCATTGCGATTGTGGTGGATGATGCCATAGTCGTCGTCGAGGGAGTCCATGCCAAGCTCGACCAAGGATATAAATCGGCAAGGACCGCATCCATCGACGCCATGAGCGAGTTGGGCGGCGCCATCATCTCCATCACATTGGTAATGATGTCAGTGTTTGTGCCGGTGAGCTTTATGGGCGGTACTGCCGGTACGTTCTACCGACAGTTCGGTCTTACAATGGCTATCGCTATCGGTTTCTCCGCATTGAATGCTTTGACGCTGAGTCCGGCCTTGTGTGCCATCTTCTTGAAACCGCACAACAGTGATGCCGGCGTAAAAGAGCGCATAGGCGTCGCAACCAAAGAAGCCCGCAAAATCATGTTGGCGCGTTATGCCGACTCTATGGGTAAAATGATGCGTCCCGGTCTGACGTTGCTCTTTACTACAATTGCCATTTTAGGCATGATATTCGGCTTGTTCAGCTTTGAAAACCACCCGGTACTTTGCCTCGTTATGATTGTAATCAGCGTATTGGCATTGGCGGGTATGACTACCGACAAGTTCAAAAACTCTTTCAATGCCTCTTATGACTCCATTCTGGGCAAGTACAAGAAGCAAGTGCTCCGTTTCATCCAGAAGAAATGGCTGTCCGGCGGTATTGTTGCAGGTTCCATTGTCCTGTTGATAGTCTTTATGAACATCACCCCGACGGGTATGGTTCCCAATGAAGATACCGGTACTATCATGGGTGTGGTAACACTTCCCCCGGGCACATCGCAAGAACGTGCCATGGAGGTACTGAACCGTGTGGACAGTCTGGTTGCGGCCGACCCGGCAGTAGAATCACGTACCGTAATCTCCGGCTTCAGTTTCATCGGTGGTCAGGGACCTTCTTACGGTTCGCTCATTATTAAGCTGAAAAACTGGGAAGAGCGCTCCACTATGCAAAATTCAACGGTCGTTTACGCTACCCTCTATATGCGTGCACAGAAAATTATCAAAGAAGCACAGGTATTGTTCTTTGCTCCGCCTATGATTCCGGGTTATTCGGCATCCAGCGACATCGAATTGAATATGCAGGATAAAACCGGTGGTGACCTCAATCACTTCTTCGAGGTGGTCAATAAATATACCGCCGCATTGGAAGAACGCCCGGAAATCAACTCTGCCAAGACCAGCTTCAACCCTAACTTCCCGCAATATATGCTGGATATTGATGCGGCAGCCTGTAAGAAAGCCGGCCTCAGCCCAAGCGACATTCTCAGCACCATGCAGGGATACTTCGGAGGTCTTTATGCTTCCAACTTCAACAGCTTCGGTAAGATGTACCGTGTCATGATTCAAGCCGAGCCGAACGCAACCAAGAATCTGGAGTCACTCTCCAGCATCAAGGTACGTAATGGTAACGAAATGGCCCCCATTACGCAGTTTGTCTCCATCAAGAAGGTATATGGTCCTGACATCATCAGCCGTTTCAACCTTTATACATCCATGAAGGTGATGGTGGCTCCCGCCAGCGGCTACACTTCCGGTCAGGCTCTGGCGGCTATTGCGGAAGTTGCCAAAGAAAGTCTGCCGACAGGTTTCGCTTACGAACTTGGCGGTATGGCACGTGAAGAGGCCGAAACCAGCGGCAGCACAACCGGTCTGATTTTTGTGCTCTGCTTCGTATTCGTTTACCTGTTGTTGAGTGCGCAATATGAAAGTTATATCCTTCCGCTTTCCGTATTGCTCTCCGTACCGTTCGGTTTGTTGGGTAGCTTCCTTTTCGTCAGCGGTATAGGCTCGTTGGGAAATATCCCTGCACTGAAAATGATTTTGGGTACGATGTCCAATGATATTTATATGCAAATTGCCCTCATCATGTTGATGGGTCTGTTGGCCAAGAATGCTATCTTGATTGTAGAGTTTGCCCTCGACCGCCGTAAGATGGGTATGAGTATCACTTGGGCCGCCGTGCTGGGTGCAGGAGCCCGTCTGCGTCCTATCTTGATGACATCTTTGGCTATGATTGTCGGTCTGCTTCCGCTGATGTTCGCTTCCGGTGCAGGCGCCAACGGTAACCGCACATTGGGTACTTCCGCCATCGGTGGTATGTTGATTGGTATGATATTGCAGATATTCATTGTTCCCGCCCTGTTCGTTGTTTTCCAATACTTACAGGAGAAGATTAAACCTATGGAATGGGAAGATGTGGACAACTCGGATGCAGAACCCGAAATTGAACAATACACAAAATAAATGAAGGATGAAGGATGATGAATGAAGAATTTACCTTGCGAGATAGTTGTATGGCACAACTCATTCATTATTCTTCATTCTTCATTCATCATTAAAAAGAACGATTATGAAGAAAGAAATAATAACTCTGATGTGCGCAACTGCTTTATTAAGCAGTTGCCATATCTACAAATCATATGACAGACCCGAAGATATTACTGTGGAAGGTCTGTATCGCGACACCGTTGCCGGGGGCGATACGCTTGCCGCAGATACCGCCAACTTCGGTAATCTGCCGTGGAAGGAAGTGTTTACAGACGATAAGTTGCAGACGCTTATCGAGCAGGCATTGACCAATAATGCCGACCTGCGTAGCGCTGCACTGACTGTAAAACAAGCTCAGGCAGCGTTAATGTCCGCACGTCTGGCTTATGCCCCGATGCTGGCTCTCTCCCCGCAAGGCACAGTAAGCAGTTGGGACAAAGGCAAGGCTACACAGACTTACTCGCTCCCGGTAACAGCAAGCTGGCAGATAGACCTGTTCGGCCAATTGCTGAACCCCAAACGCAAAGCGCAGGTTTCTCTGAAACAGACGCGGTTCTATGAGCAAGCCGTACAGACACAAGTGATTGCCAATGTAGCCAATATGTACTACACATTGCTGATGCTCGACCGTCAGTTGCAAATCAGTGAAGGTACTTGTGACATTTTGAGACGTAACCTCGAAACCGTAGAAGCGATGAAAGATGCCGCTATGGCAAACAGTGCGGCTGTAGAGCAAAGCCGTACCGCCTATGCACAAGTAATGGCTTCCCTGCCCGACATACGCCAAAGTATTCGCGAAACGGAAAACGCATTGTGCCTGATGCTGAACCAACCGGCACAAAGCATTGCCCGCGGCACTTTGGAGGAACAGCAGTTACCGTCTGAATTCTCCACTGGCATTCCTTTGCAACTGCTATCAAACCGTCCTGATGTGAAAGCCGCTGAAATGTCGTTGGCCGCAAGCTATTACGATACCAACAGCGCACGCGCCGCATTCTATCCGCAGATTACATTAAGCGGTTCTGCCGGATGGACCAACAGTGCCGGTTCTGCCATCGTCAACCCAGGCAAGTTACTGGCATCCGCTATCGGTTCGCTGACACAGCCGTTATTCTACCGCGGTGCTAACATAGCCCGTCTGAAACAGGCAAAAGCACAGGAAGAACAAGCCAAAATTCAGTTCCAAACCACCTTGCTCCAAGCTGGAAACGAAGTAAGCAACGCCTTATATCAATACCAAATGACTTCTGACAAAGCGGTTTCACGCGAAATTCAAGTGAATTCTGCCCGTAAAGCTGCGGAAGATACAAAAGAATTGTTTAACTTAGGCACGTCAACCTATCTGGAAGTCTTATCTGCCGAGCAGTCTTACCTCAGTGCACAGCTTTCGGAAGTGGCCGACACCTTCGACCGTATGCAGTCCGTAATAAGCCTGTACCAAGCGTTGGGCGGAGGAAGAGAGAAGTAACATAAATGAAGAATTAAGAAGAATGAATTCTTCATTAAAAAGTCATTCAAAATTGGAAAACATGATTAGTCCATTAGCATCGGTAGATTCTACCGCAAAAATCGGTAAGAACGTAACCATTCAGCCTTTCGCTTACATCGAGGGAGATGTGGAAATCGGTGATGACTGTGTGATTATGTCAAATGCAAGTATCCTCAAGGGTACTCGTTTAGGTAAAGGAAACAAGGTACATCATGGCGCCGTACTGGGTAGTGAGCCACAAGATTTTCATTATACGGGCGAAGCAAGCCGGTTGATAATCGGTGACAACAACGATATTCGTGAAAACGTTGTTATCAGCCGCGCCACGCACGAAAGCGGATGTACGCGCATTGGCGATAACAACTATCTAATGGACGGTGTGCATCTCTGCCACGACGTACAGATAGGCAATCACTGCGTATTGGGCATCAAGAGTACGGTAGCGGGCGACTGCCGCATAGATGACTGCACAATTCTGAGCAGTAACGCCATCCTGCATCAGAATTGCCACATAGGCAGTTGGGTGCTGATTCAGGCAGGTTGCCGCATCTCAAAAGATGTACCGCCATATGTCATCATGAACGGTAATCCGGCAGAATACCACGGCATCAATGCAGTGGTACTTCAACACAAGCATGAGGTTACCGAGCGTGTCTTGCGCCATATCGTAAATGCTTACCGTCTGGTATATCAAGGAAACTTCAGCATACAGGATGCTTTGCAGAAGATTGAGGATCAGGTTCCGATGAGTGATGAGATACACAACATCATCAACTTTATCCGTGACTCGAAAGGGATTGTTAAGTAAGATTCAATAACAAACTTTTTTTAATAGAAGACGCATTATCTGTTCTGCCCGAACAGATAATGCGTTATATATAAATACATCCTCCTACTCGAAACGCAACGCCCCGAAGAACTCCGGACAATGGAAATTCGGTTTCTCCAAACCGATAGGGTTCCACGACAGGAAATGGGGAGTCTGCAATTTATCACCGCACTTATAGAAGTTGGCACGGATAACCTTACCATCCAGCGAGGTAATATTGTGCAAGAAGAAAGCGGAATAAGGTATCACCAATGCCACCTCCCAATTACACTCTCCTACCCGTTCCTCAAAATCCTCACGACCCAAGGAAGACCAACGTTGCACTTTATCGAGTATTTCCTGTGACGCATGCTGGCGGTTGGAACGTTCCGCCCCAGCACCGATAAGCAATCGGCCCGCACAGTTACATTCCATATTATAATACACCCCGTCTCCGGCAGGAACAGAGAAAAACTCCACACAGGCATCTTCCCAAACCGGACCGTTGTCTTTGCCCGCTACCGCACGCACACTGGCTTCTTTCACTTTAAAGTGAAGCAAAATGGCATCATCCGTATGGGCTATACGGAACTTCACGTCCGGGCAATATGGAAACGCCGTCCAGTTCACTGTATTGATTGGCTGAAAAGCCACTTTTTCTTCATCCAAAAGAGCCGGAACCGATTCTACCGGTATGCTTGCCATGCTCACTTTCTTGACATCCAATTCTTTCATTGTCTTATTTTTAGGAGTTAATGCAAATAAGGGCAAAGCGCAGCAGCCTATTACTGCCGCCGTCAGACACCTTTTTAAATGCATGAAGCTATGAATTTCTGCATTTCCAGAGTATGTTTCTCTACGCTCTGCAGCAATTTGAATTGTGCTTTTGTGCGCACCAGATTATGTTCCGGATACTGAATCTTATAATATGTATCGCCATTAATGTAGTCCGCAAGGAAACGCACACACTGCATATAGGGGAACAAAGCGGCTGCATAGGGCAGGTTCTCTATCTCTATCGGCAGCAGGAAAGATTTGGCCGACTCCAGATAGCCTTTTGTGAAAGCCTTAAATATTTCCATATTGAAATTCACATTGGCAAGTTCCTTGTCATCTTCCAATCCGGTATTGGCTCCCGAACGCAGGAAGTCACCGAAATCGGAGAATACAAAACTGGGCATCACTGTGTCAAGGTCGATGACACAAAGCACATTGCCGTTTTCATCAAACATCATATTGTTGACTTTCGTATCGCAGTGGCAAACACGCTTGGGCAACTTGCCTTCGCGGTGCAAACGTTCCGCCTTGCACATTTCATCGGCACGGCGTTCTATCTCATCCAGAAAATACTGAACTTCCTTTACACGTCCGGCAGCGTCAGCCGCAACGGCATCACGAAGCTGCTTCAAACGGAACTCCATATTATGGAAATCGGGAATCGTCTCACCCAATTTATCGGGAATATCGGCAAGCATGGCTTGGAAATTACCGAAAGCCACACCGGCATAGTAGGAATATTCGGGATTGACTGTCTCGTATGTCTTGGCATTGGGAATAAACACCATGACACGCCAATAGTTCTCTCCGTCAAACCAGTAAGTCTTTCCGGTATCGGCAGGAAGGAAATGAAGCACTTTGCGCTCAATGTCCTTCTCGCCTTTTTCTTCCAGTTTCTTGCGGATATGGGTCGTTACAGCATTGATATTGGCCTGCAACATTTCCACATCTTGAAAAATGGCATGGTTGATACGCTGCAATACACAGTCGGGAACATCGGCTTCAAGAGTGGTTACTCTATACGTGTCATTAATGAGTCCGGAACCTAAAGGTTTGATTTCTTGAACCGTACCCTTTAATTGGAAATGAGATACGATAGATAAAAGGTCTTTCATGATAATTATAGATTAATTTAATGGTACAAATATACGTTCTTTATCACATACAATCCGTTTATAATTGTTCGATGAATATCCAAAAATATACATTTAAACAAATATAACCGCAAAAACCAAATAATAAATGAGATTATTTGTACAAAATATTTATATATTTGTGACTGAAACCTTAAAAATAACTCAACGTGCAAAAGCTTGTCATCAGATTATTCCTCATTTTAGCGAGCGTAGCTTTCGTAAATGTACATGGACAGAATATCACCTTTAATCATCTTACCACCGACGACGGACTATCACAATTTTCCGTAAACAGCCTGTATGTCGATGAGAACGGTATATTATGGATTGGTACGCGCGAAGGGCTGAACCGCTACAACGGAGAAGACATAAAGACCTACAAACTGCAGAAGAATGACCCTAACAGCCTTTTTTGCAACACAGTACTGCGTATTGTGGGTAATCATAATGAAAAGATTTACCTGCTATGCACCGAAGGAGTAGCCGAATTCGACCTTGCCACTCAAAAGTTCACCACTCTGCTGCAAGGCAATATCAACAGCATCTACTACAATAACGGCCTTTTCATCGGCAAAAAGAACGAAGTATACCGCTACAATGAAGAAACCGGAAACTTCGACCTATATTATCAACTGTCCGCCGGAAATCTGGAAATCTTTTGTATGCACATTGATAAAGGTTACCTTTGGATGGGTACTACCACCAACGGTGTGTATCGCCTGAACATTGATAAAAAAGAATTGACACACCCCATCCGGAAAGGGAACATCACCAGCTTCTATCGGGACAGTGAAGGAGAGTTATGGATTGGCAGCTGGGAAGAGGGTTTGTTCCACGTAAAGGCAGACGGAAAAATCGAAAACTTCAAGTACGACGCCAAGAACCCGCACAGTCTTTCCTCAAACTTCGTAAGGGCATGCTGTGAGGATAATCTGGGCAACATATGGATAGGAACTTTCAACGGATTGAACCGTTACAACAAAAGCACCGGCTTGTTCCAGAACCATACCGCCAATGACATACAGGCCGACGGCCTTACCCACTCTTCCATCTGGTGTATTGTAAAGGACAACCAAGGTACGCTATGGCTGGGAACTTACTTCGGCGGCGTCAACTATTTCAATCCCGAGTATGAAATCTACACCCGTCACGCCTACTCTTCCAATGAAAAGAAAGGCTTGAGCAATCCGGTCGTGGGACGTACCATCGAAGATAAAGACGGCAACCTATGGATTGGAACTGAAGGCGGCGGCCTGAACTACTATAACCGTCGTACGCGCGAATTCAAGTGGTATCGCCCGCAGGAAGGACGAAACAGCATATCACATAACAATGTGAAAGCGCTCTACTACGATGCCGACAAAGAAATTATATGGATAGGTACTCACTTGGGCGGCCTCAACAAGCTGGATATACGATCGGGACATTTTACCCATTACCGCATGGAAGAGAACAACCCGCAAGCTCTCCCGTCAGACATCATCCGCGACATCACTCCCTACAAGAACCGCCTGATTATAGCAACCCAGAACGGAGTATGTCTCTTTGACCCTGCCAACGGAAAGTGCCAACAACTGTTCAAAGACAGTAAAGAGGGAAAATCTATTAAAATGGTAGCGGATGTCCTGCTCGACTCGAAAGGTACGCTATGGATTGCCGCCACCGGAGAGGGTGTCTTCAGTTACCGTTTCGACACCCGCAAACTGACAAACTACCGCCATGATTCCGCCAACCCGAACAGTCTCAGCAATAATAATGTAAACAACATAATGCAGGATAGCAAGGGTAACCTCTGGTTCTCTACTTCGGGCAGCGGTCTGGACCTCTATCGCCCTGCAAGCAATGACTTCGAGAACTTCGACAAAGAGAAAAACAACCTTGCCACCGACTGTATCTATGAGACACAGGAGTCCACCACCAGCGGCAAATTACTGCTCATCACCAATCAAGGCTTCTCCATCTTTGACTATCGGAACAAGGATTTCAAGAATTACAGTGCCGAAAATGGCTTCCCGCTGACAGCCGTCAATGAAAATGCACTCTGCGTGACCCGTGACGGCGAAATTTTTCTGGGTGGCGTGCAGGGTATGATTTCCTTCCATGAGATGGAACTGAATTTTACTCCGAAGCCTTATAAGATTGTCCTTTCACGTCTCATCGTAAACGGACAGGAAATACACGTAGGAGATGAAACCGGGATATTGCAACGCTCTCTGTGCCATACCAAAGAGATTACACTCAACGCAAACCAGAGTATGTTCAGCATAGAGTTTGCCACCTCCAACTACATACCTGCCAACAAAGACGACATCATCTATAAACTGGAAGGATTCTCCCATGAATGGACCAACACGCGCGGACTGCGTTCCATCACCTATACCAACCTGAACGCAGGTACTTACACCCTGCTCATCAAACCGGAAGGAAAAGACGAAAGCCTTTGCCCGCAAGTGCAACTCATCATCCACGTATTGCCGCCATATTACAAGACAACGCTTGCTTACTTTATATACCTTATTATAATAATAGCCGTTTTGTGGTATCTGGTACGTACCTATAAATCGAGAATTAAACTGCGTGAATCTCTGAAATATGAACAGAAACATATTCAGGACGTAGAAGCGCTGAACCAATCCAAACTGCGCTTCTTCACCAACATCTCGCACGAATTCCGTACTCCGCTGACTCTTATCGTGGGTCAAGTGGAGACTTTGCTGCAATTACAGAATTTCACACCTGCCGTTTATAACAAGATATTAGGTATTTACAAAAACAGTATCCAATTGCGCGAACTGATTACCGAATTGCTCGACTTCCGCAAACAGGAACAAGGCCATATGAAAATTAAGGTCAGTCCGCACAACATCGTAAACTTCTTGTACGAGAACTATCTATTGTTCCTCGAATATGCCAGTTCAAAACGGATTAACTTCAATTTCGAAAAAGAGACTGATGAATTGGAAGTGTGGTACGATCAGAAACAGATGCAGAAGGTTATCAACAACCTTCTATCCAATGCCATCAAGCACACAGAAGAGGAAGACACCATAACCCTTAGCGTAAAGAAAGAGGAGAATAACGTCATAATCCGCGTAAAAGATACGGGAAGCGGTATCGACGCAAAGGAAATAGACAAGATATTCGACCGCTTCTATCAGATAGATCCGGTAAACTCCACAAGCGCCGGTAAGAGCGGTACAGGTATCGGGCTGGCCCTGACCAAAGGTATCGTAGAGTTACATCACGGCAATATCCGCGTAGAAAGTGAACTTGGTAAAGGTACAAGCTTCATCGTGACCCTGCGATTGGGCAATGACTTCTTTGACGAAGAGCAAATCAACCAAAATCCGGACTGCGTACACCAGATTGAAGTGCCCAAACCGGAAACAGATGCTTTCCTGAAAACCGAACTGGAAGAGAATGCGCCTATCAAGCGTATTCCGGACGCCAAGATGCTGATTGTAGAGGACAATGACTCCATTCGCGAAATGCTTGCCAATATCTTCAGACCATTCTACCAAATACTGACGGCTTCCAACGGAGAAGAAGGTTGGGAAACGGTACGCAGTGAAATGCCCTGCATCGTGGTGAGTGATGTGGTTATGCCCAAGATGTCGGGAACAGAATTGTGCAAACTCATAAAAACCGACTTCAACACCTGCCACATTCCCGTAGTATTGCTAACCGCACGTACTGCCATTGAACTGAACATTGAAGGCCTGCGCATCGGTGCGGACGATTATATCACCAAACCATTCAATACAAACCTGCTGATATCCCGCTGCAACAACTTGGTAAACTCACGCATCCTCTTGCAGGAGAAGTTCAGCAAACAGCCACAAACAGCCGCACAGATGCTCGCCACCAACCCGATAGACAAGGATATTCTAGATAGAGCCATGACTATCATAGAAGAACATCTGGACGATACGGAATTCAATGTCAATGTCTTTGCGAGGGAAATGGCAATGGCACGCACCAACCTGTTCACCAAGCTAAAGGCTATCACCGGACAAACTCCGAATGATTTCATACTGACTATCCGCCTAAAGAAAGGCGCCCTGATGCTGCGCAACAATCTCGAACTGAACATCACCGAGATTTCCGACAAGATAGGATTCAGTTCTTCACGCTATTTCAGCAAGTGTTTCAAAGACATCTATCATGTCAGCCCGCTCGCCTACCGCAAAGGAGAAGAATCCGACAAAGAGGAAGAAGGAGAAGAATAGACAATACATCTTTTGGACTTTTTCATGCTTCTGTGTGTACTATTCTATACACAGAAGTCGAAAAAGAGCCCATATCTTTGGACACAGAAATCAAACTTTAAAGTCCAAAGACTATGAAACATTTATCTAACCTTTTACCGTATCTTCCAAGCGCGGTACTTTTGATAGGCTGTGGAAGCTCCTCTAAACAGGAAGCCCGGAATGATTCATCGCAGAAGCCGAATGTAATCTATCTCATCGCCGATGACTTGGGTATTGGTGACCTTAGCTGCTATGGCGCCACTAAAGTAAGCACTCCGAATATCGACCGCCTTGCCGGCCAGGGTATGCAGTTTACTAATGCTTACGCCACTTCCTCCACAAGTACCCCCTCCCGCTTTGGACTGCTGACAGGTATGTATCCATGGAGACAAGAGAACACCGGTATCGCGCCGGGTAACTCTGAACTGATTATCGATACAGCTTGCGTTACGATGGCAGATATGTTCAAAGAAGAAGGCTATTACACCGGAGCCGTCGGCAAATGGCATCTGGGACTGGGTCCCAAAGGCGGAACAGACTTCAACCGTGAAATCAGACCAAATACACAGGATATAGGCTTCAACTACGAGTTCATCATTCCCGCCACAGTAGACCGTGTGCCTTGTGTTTTCGTAGAGAATGCTCATGTTGTAGGTCTTGACCCTAAAGACCCTATCACCGTCAATTACGACCACAAGGTAGGCGACTGGCCCACGGGGCTTGAAAATCCCGAATTAGTGAAAATGAAACCCAGCCAAGGGCATAATAACACCATTATCAACGGTATTCCCCGCATTGGCTGGATGACCGGCGGCAAATCCGCTCTTTGGGTGGACGAGGACATCGCAGATGTCATTACCGACAAGGCTAAAGACTTCATCGTTTCACACAAAAACGAACCTTTCTTCCTATATATGGGTACGCAGGATGTTCATGTTCCCCGCGTTCCTCATCCACGTTTTGCAGGGAAGAGCGGCTTAGGCCCGCGTGGTGACGTTATTTTACAGTTGGACTGGACGGTTGGTGAAATTATGCACACCCTCGACAGCCTGAATATTGCCGATAATACAATCTTCGTATTATGTAGCGACAACGGCCCTGTCATTGACGACGGTTATCAAGACCAAGCCTTTGAACTACTGAACGGGCACACTCCGATGAAACATTATCGCGGGGGCAAATATAGCGCATTTGATGCCGGAACCCGCATTCCATTCATTGTCCGCTGGCCGGACGGAATCAAACCGGGTAAGCAGCAGGCTCTGTTCTCCATGATTGACGTATATGCCTCATTCGCAACTTTACTGAATCACCAACTTCCCGCAGGTGTTGCTCCCGACAGCCGTGACCAACTCAGTAACTTCCTCGGTACAGACACCATCGGATGCGACTATGTGGTACAACAGAATTTGAATAATACCTTATCTATCATTCAAAATAACTGGAAGTACATTGAACCAAGCGACAAACCCGCATTGGAATATTGGACTAAAATGGAAATGGGAAATAATCCCGAACCCCAACTTTATAACTTATCTATCGATCCTTCGGAAAAAAACAATATTGCCGAAGCCCATCCTGATAAAGTAAAGGCACTGTCCACCCTACTGGAAGAAGTAAAAAACGCAAATAATCAGAAAGTTATAGAATAGCTGGTAATTATATTGTCCGCAGGTAATGTACAAAATCAGATTATTTGCGGACAATAAGCAAACGTTTTCAATCTAAATATCATATACATTTGCGCAGTGATTTTAACTATGATTCAAGTAAATCTAAATTAAAAGCAACCTTTTTTCAATAACCAATTAAATTAATATTTATGAAACAGAAATCTAATCTACTAAAGACATTAGGTACTATGTTGCTCTTTGTATTATTTGCTATCCAAGCAAATGCACAGAACATTACAGTAACAGGTACAGTAACCGACAACCTTGGTCCAGTGATTGGTGCTTCTATCCAAGTAGAAGGAACATCTAACGGATGTATCACCGACATCGATGGAAATTACAATCTTCCTAACGTTCCTGCAAATGCGACTCTTGTATTTTCTTATATCGGCTATCAGTCACAAAAGGTGGCAGTAGCCGGAAAAACCAAAATTGATGTAAAACTGAGCGAAGACAGCCAATTACTGCAAGAAGTTGTGGTAGTAGGTTACGGCGTTCAACGCAAGAGTGACTTGACAGGTGCAGTGGCTTCTGTGAAAGCAGCTGAAGTGATGAAAAATACTCCGACTGCTACAGTTACAGACGCTCTACAAGGACGTTTGGCCGGTGTATCGGTAGCCAATGGCGGTGACCCTTCCCAAGCTTCAACAATTCGCGTCCGTGGTATTAACTCTGTATCCGGTGATACAGGACCGTTAGTTGTTATTGATGGCTTTATCGGCGGCAACTTAAAGAATATCAACCCAAGCGATATTCAGTCTATTGAAGTTTTAAAAGATGCTTCAGCAACAGCTGTTTATGGTTCACGTGGTGCCAATGGTGTCATTCTGGTAACCACTAAAACCCCGAAAACAGATAAAACAACAGTTGAATTCAACGCTTTCGTAAATGTAAAAACCGTGCTTAAAAAGCCTGATATGCTAAATGCAGGGGAATTTGCAGACCTTGCCAATCAGTTTAAGAAAGAGTATTATACAAAACCAGAGCAACAAGGCGCTCTCTACTCTCCCGAACAAGTAGCTGCATTCAAAAACGGACAAGCCGGATTCAACTACATTGATCATATCTTCAATGAACCGGCTTTAGCACAGAATTACGATCTCTCCATATCAGGTAAGAATGGAAAAACCAGTTATCTGGCTTCTTTGCGTTACGAAAACACAGAAGGTATTATCAAAGAATCTGTATATAAGCAATATAACTGGCGTTTAAAATTAGATACTGAAATCAAGAAATGGGTTAATGTAGGACTTAACTTATGGGGTGACTATAGCGAAACCGCAGGTCCGCGTATGACGCAATATAACGGTTTGCTTCTGTCTGCCATTAACTATGCTCCAACAGTAGAACCAAAAAATGACAAAGGTGAATACAACAATAAATTCGCCATTAATGGTAACCCCGCATACAATCCGATGGGACATATTGACAATATTAATACGGCTAACAAACGTCTCAACAACCATATCCAAGGATATGTAAACTTCAATATCCTTGATGGATTGACCTTCCGTTCACAAGTGGGTATCACATTTGCCAACAGACTGAGAAATGCAGCCCATAATGAAGATAGCTACAATTATTTTGCCAATTCCTACACAGAGGCAAATGCCAGCAGTGATTGGGATTTCAGTTTCTTAAATACCAATACTTTAAACTATACAAAAGAGTTCAACAGAAACCATCGTATTAATGCTACAGCCGTATTCGAACAACAACATTCAAACGACTATACCCATACCAGTACGGCACGCTATTTGGCATTTGCCGATAAATTAGGCTTCAATGGTCTTGAATATGCCGATCAGGCTTTAGCCAGTTCAAATAGAGAGAAAGCCTCTCTGATGTCCGGATTGTTCCGTGTTAACTACGTATTAATGGATCGTTATATGTTGACTGCCTCCATTCGTGCAGACGGTTCTTCTCGTCTGGCAGACAAATGGGATTATTTCCCCTCAGTTGCTTTGGCATGGAATGTAAAACAGGAGTCATTCATGCAAGATGTAGACTGGATGGATCAATTCAAAATCCGTTTAGGATATGGTGCCGTAGGTAACCAAGCTGTTGAAATCTACCGTATTTATTCACAAATGGAGGCTGTTAAGAACTCCGATGGAACTACTTCTTATGTCTTGGGACGACCCGCCGCAAGAGATTTGAAATGGGAGCGCAATATCCAAATCAATGCCGGAGTAGATTTCTCTTTCTTAAACGGACGCTTAACTACAAGTATCGACTACTACAATAAGTTATCTAAAGATATTTTGCTTGAAGTAGCTCAGCCTTACCACACCGGTTGGCCTTCATTGCTCAAAAATGCAGGTGAAATCCGCAATACCGGTATTGAAGTTACATTAGGTGCAACCCCTGTAAGTGGCAGAGACTGGAATTGGAGATCTGATTTAACTTTAAGTCATAATAACGGTAAATACGAACGTATTCCAACCTTGGATAAGAAACAATCCATGGGAGATAAGTTTGAGAAGAAAATCTTCAAAATGATTGAAGGAGAAAAGCTTGGAACTTTCTGGGGATATACCTATGAAGGCGTATGGAAAACGGCTGATGTAAATGCCATTGCCAAAGATAATCAAGGAAAGCCTATTTTGGATAAAAATGGTAAGGAACAGACTAATGGAACTCTCTATAAAGTAGTAGCCGGTCAAGCTAAATATAAAGATGTTAATGGTGACGGTGTTTACAATGAATCAGACCAAGATATTATTGGGTGCGGACAACCTATATTCAATTGGGGGTGGAATAATACCGTTTCCTATAAGAACTTTGACTTATCACTTTTCATTGTAGGTTTCCACGGATTTGACATTTACAACGCTACTCATCAGTCTCGTTTCGGTTCATTGCCAGGATGTACTACAGACTTAGTCACTCCAAATCCAGAGTTCTTGAACCGTTGGACACCGGAAAATGAAAATACGGACATTCCGGGATTCGTACAAGTTGGAGCCGGAGATATTCGTGAGGCCATCAGTACCCGCTTCGTCGAAAACGGAAGCTTTGTAAAAGTAAAAAGTATCACATTAGGTTATAACTTACCGGAGAGTATATGTAAAAATATTCACATCAATGCATTCCGCCTATATGCATCTGTACAGAACCCGTTCCATTTCAGCGGTTATTCCGGTCTGGATCCTGAAGCTGCTTTAGGTACTGCTCTGACACAAGGTGCTGATTGGGGTGTATATCCTAACGGACGTAATTTCTTGTTCGGTATTAATCTTTCATTCTAAACCTATTAAACTGATATTTATATGAAAAAGAATATATTCACTTTTTTATCTGCAAGTTGCTTGCTCTTAACAACTTCTTGCGTAGATTTAACCCAAGATCCGCAATCTTTCCTCACAGAGGAAGAATATATACAGTATCCTCAAAATCTGGCAACCGTATCCAAAAGCGTTACCGGTTTATACAATAATCTTTGGTCTGAGAACTATGGTTTTAGCTGTCGTCTGATTCGCTATAATACAGCTGCAGGTGATGTTGTGCCTCAAATAGCAAAACCTAATAACGACATGATTCCTCTGTATAATATGAATCCGGGAGCTGGTACTGTAGTAAAAGACATTACTGCTTTATGGCAAAACTTCTGGAAAGTTATCAACGGAGCCAATAAGATTATTAACGGAACCCCCATTCCGAGTGGAGACGATACTCCCAAATATAAAGCGGTTGTAGCTGAAGCCAATTTTATGCGTGCATTATCTTATTTCTACCTCGTGCGGATTTTTGGTGACGTACCCAAAGTTACTAATACGGAAGAATCAATCAATTCCACAACTCCACGTATACCTGTCGCCCAAATTTATGAAGAAGTTATCCTTCCTGATTTAGAGATTGCTTGCCGGGATCTCCCTACAACAAGTCGCACAGGTTCAAGTGACACCCCCTCGCAATGGGCTGCAAAAGCCCTGCTGACAGATGTATATATGACAATGGCAGGCTGGCCTTTACATAAAGGGACAGAATACTATGCTAAAGCCGCTACAGTAGCACAGGATATCATAGAACATTCCAAATTAAAATTAACGGATAACTACGCCGATCTTTGGAAAGAAGCTAAAAAAACTGAAGCAAACGAACATATGTTCGCCATACACAATAAAGTAGGTGTTAATCCCAGCCAATATGGGAAATCATTCTTCCCTTCTGATTACTATCCTGCAGGATGGGGTGACTACTTTGCCAGTGCCGATTTTATGGCTGCGTACCCTGATGATGACCGTAAAGCATGTACATTTGAAACGGAATGGTATACAGACAAAGCACAAACCAAATTAATTACTTGGCAACAAAGCGCTAACAAGTTACCATTAATTAAAAAATTCAGAGACTATGATGAAATCCTTAAAAATGGAACCATCAGCCAGTTGTCTAACGGATTAACAACTGTATATCGTTACGCAGATGTATTGCTAATGTATGCAGAAGCTTCTACACTTGCAACCAATACCGTAAATGACCTTGCCAAAGAATGTCTTAAAGACGTACAACTCCGGGCTCACGTTCCTGCTGACCGTGTTACCAATACCACCAATCCGCAAGAATTTGATAAAGCTGTATTTGCCGAACGCGGTTGGGAATTATATGTAGAGGGTAAGCGCTGGTTTGATATCATTCGCCGTGAGAAAGCAGCAGAACTTCGTCCTGACATATATAACAACTCTGTTTATAAAGCTAACGGACATTACTATCTTCCTATACCAATGACCGAAGTAGAAATGGCCGGATGGACTAATAACGCTGGATATTAATGTAACACAAAACTTCTAACCTTACATATTTATTATCAATAATCAACAGATCTTAATCAATTTAACATGCAGGGAGGGAAGAATCGTGAGATTCTTTCCTCTTCTTTTTTATGCCGGAGAAGTTAAATGCTTATCTTTGCACACATGAATGATAATTTACTACCTATCCATTTTGCCCCGCTTCAAGGCTACACAGATGCAGCCTACCGACGAGCACATACCCGCATTTTTGGCGGTATTGACACCTATTACTCCCCTTTCGTACGTGTAGAGCATGGCGAAATCCGTCGTAAAGATGTACGTGATATAGCTCCGGAAAATAATAAGGGAGTATATTTAATTCCTCAATTGATTGCACCGCAGCCGGAGAAACTGGAACAAATAATGTCCCTTTTCATCGAAAATAATTACCAGCATGTAGATATCAATTTAGGATGTCCTTTCCCAATGTTGGTCAAGCGGCATAATGGCGCAGGGATGTTACCATATCCCGATAAAATTAAAGAATTGCTGACTGCCGCAACCGGAAAATATCCTCAGATCCATTTTTCCGTCAAGCTCAGATTGGGTTGGGAAAATGCGGATGAATGCCTTGCACTTTTACCTCTGCTGAACTCACTTCCTTTCACACACATAATCCTACATCCGCGTTTAGGAAAACAACAGTATAAAGGAGAGGTGGATTTAAACGGATTTGAAGCGTTTTATAACGGATGTAACAAACCCTTGCTATACAATGGAGATTTGCGTACAACAGAAGATATACAGGTCATTACAGAGCGCTTTCCGAAACTGGCAGGACTTGTCATAGGGCGTGGGCTGCTCGCCAACCCTGCCCTGGCATGGGAATATCAACAAGGAAGACAACTATCTCCCGATGAAATGGCAGAAAAAGTAAGTCAACTGCATACAGAAGTATATAATAGCTATGAAGAACAGTTGCAAGGCGGAGAAATGCAATTGCTGATGAAAATGAAAAGTTTTTGGGAATACTTATTGCCCGACGGCAACCGCAAGGCAAAAAAAGCGATACACAAAACCAGTAAACTTGCCAACTATCGAATAGCGGTAAATGAGCTGCTCTCTTCACTCAAATAAACCTCTTTCATTCAAATAAGAAAGGATAAATTCTAAAAGACACCTATCGCTACTTGTGCAAGAAGTATTCAGTCTGCAAAGACCCGTTTTGATGTATATCCTGATTCATTTTGATATACGTCAAAGCGGATTATGATATACATCAAAACAGGGAATATTCTTGGATTCCAATTTGTACTTGTACCCCTTCCACCCTTCCGAACCCTCCTGTTTATACAGGGTAGCGGGTGG
>ERZ791810.10-NODE-10-length-281477-cov-14.042694_pt1 | contig 281477 bp, 218 predicted proteins | sample MGYA00510304_ERZ791810 | MGnify/ENA primary metagenome ERZ791810 (study PRJEB30046, sample SAMN00791967) | human gut metagenome | study: EMG produced TPA metagenomics assembly of the A metagenome-wide association study of gut microbiota in type 2... | reverse complement strand
TCGCCGTTTTAGAAGAAGCCTCCGTATCGGATGATACGGGGGCTTTATTCGTTTTGGAAGATATTGCAATTTTTCGTATATTTGCTGCTGAATTGATTTTTTAATTAATATTTAAAGCAAATTGAAGTATGAAAACTAAAGTTTTATTCGCTGCTGTGGCAGTGGCATTTTCTTTCGCTGTAGCATCATGTGGTAACAAAAAGGCTGATGCAAACTCAACTGGAGCTGATTCTTGCTGCGCTGCACAAACAGAACAAGTATGTGATTCTGTAAAGGCTTGCTGTCAGGCTGATTCTGCAGCTTGTCCGAAAGCCGCTTGCGATAGCGCCAAGTGTGACAAACCTTGCGAAAAGAAGTAATTCAGAACTTGTATTAGACTGAATCATAAGGAAAGGCATACTGTAAAGGTATGCCTTTTTTGTTATATATTAGAGTGATTAATAAACTGTATCTTATAAAATGATATTATTTCGAATAAAAAAGTTACGAATTTGTTTGTGTGATACGAAATAATCTATACCTTTGCAGTGTTAAAACAAAAAAGATAAGATGATTCAGAACTTTACATATATTCTACTGTGTGGTATTATTATTCTACTGGCAAAGTTTAGTGGAAGTGAGTGCTGTGCATAAATATATGTAAGATATAACAATATACTAAAGCCTTTCTCACTTCCTGGTGCGAAAGGCTTTTTTTATGGAATATGAATTTATAAATATTATAAAGCGATGAGTGATAAATTATTTATTTTCGACACAACGCTCCGCGATGGTGAGCAGGTTCCGGGATGCCAGTTGAATACAGTGGAAAAGATTCAGGTGGCCAGACAACTGGAAGCACTGGGTGTGGATGTAATTGAAGCGGGATTCCCTATTTCAAGTCCGGGTGACTTTAATTCGGTGATTGAAATTTCTAAAGCTGTGACGTGGCCTACGATTTGCGCTTTGACACGTGCCGTACAGAAAGATATTGATGTTGCAGCGGAAGCCTTACAGTTTGCCAAACATAAGCGTATTCATACGGGTATCGGTACTTCCGATTCGCATATCAAATATAAATTCAACTCCAATCGTGAGGAGATTATTGAGCGTGCGGTAGCAGCTGTAAAGTATGCCCGTCGTTATGTAGAGGATGTTGAATTCTATGCCGAAGATGCCGGACGTACGGATAACGAATATTTGGCCCGTGTGGTGGAAGCTGTTATCAAGGCGGGCGCTACGGTAGTTAATATTCCCGATACCACCGGGTACTGCCTTCCTGCCGAGTATGGGGCGAAGATAAAGTATCTGATGGAACATGTGGACGGTATTCATAATGCTATCATTTCCACCCATTGCCACAATGATTTGGGTATGGCTACCGCCAACACAATGGCAGGCGTGCTGAATGGAGCCCGTCAGGTGGAAGTTACAATCAATGGTATCGGTGAACGTGCCGGAAATACTTCGCTCGAAGAGGTGGCGATGATTATCAAATGCCATAAGGATATTGACATTGAAACCAATATCAATACACAGAAGATTTATCCTACCAGCCGAATGGTGTCCAGTTTGATGAATATGCCGGTGCAGCCTAACAAGGCAATTGTAGGTCGCAATGCTTTTGCCCATTCGTCGGGCATTCATCAGGACGGTGTATTGAAGAATGTGCAGACTTACGAGATTATTGACCCGCATGATGTGGGTATTGATGATAATTCTATCGTACTGACTGCCCGCAGCGGACGTGCTGCTTTGAAGAACCGTTTGCAGGTATTAGGCGTATCTTTGGACCAACAGAAACTGGATAAGATTTACGAGGAGTTCCTGAAACTTGCTGACAAGAAGAAAGACATTAACGATGATGATATTCTGGTACTGGCAGGTGCGAACCGTTCGCAGAATCATCGTATCAAACTGGAATACTTGCAGGTGACAAGCGGTGTAGGTGTCCGTTCCGTTGCCAGCCTGGGGCTGAACATTTCGGGTGAAAAGTTTGAAGCGGCTGCCAGCGGGAATGGTCCGGTAGATGCTGCAATCAAGGCTTTGAAGAAGATTATAGACCGCCATATGACGCTGAAGGAGTTTACCATTCAGGCCATTAGCAAAGGAAGTGATGATATGGGCAAGGTACATATGCAGGTGGAATATGATAACTGTATCTACTACGGCTTCGGCGCCAATACGGATATTATAGCCGCATCGGTGGAAGCGTATATAGACTGCATCAATAAATTCAAGATGTAATATTATAAACCATACCTTATAAATTCATAAATCATAAATTGTAAATTACAACTCGTTTCTGATGAATACATTATTTGATAAAATTTGGGATGCCCACGTTGTACAGAAGGTTGAAGACGGCCCTACACAACTTTACATAGACAGGCTTTATTGCCATGAAGTAACCAGCCCGCAGGCTTTTGCCGGATTGCGTGCAAGGGGAATTAAGTGTTTCCGTCCGGAAAAGATATTTTGTATGCCCGACCATAATACGCCGACGCACGATCAGGACAAGCCTATTGAGGATCCTGTTTCGAAGACACAGGTGGATACGCTTGCCAAGAATGCGGAAGACTTCGGTCTGGAGCACTTCGGCATGATGGACAAGAAGAACGGTATTATCCATGTGGTAGGCCCGGAACGCGGACTGACCTTGCCGGGAATGACAATTGTATGCGGTGACTCGCATACTTCTACCCATGGCGCAATGGGTGCGGTGGCTTTCGGTATCGGTACGAGCGAAGTAGAGATGGTGATGGCTTCGCAATGTATTCTTCAAACCCGTCCCAAAACGATGCGCATTACGGTAGACGGCAGATTGGGTAAGGGAGTGACAGCCAAAGATTTGGCGCTCTATATGATGTCCAAAATGACTACCAGCGGCGCTACGGGTTACTTTGTAGAGTATGCCGGAGAGGCAGTGCGCAGCCTGTCCATGGAAGGACGCCTCACTCTGTGCAACCTCAGTATAGAAATGGGTGCGCGCGGCGGTATGGTTGCCCCGGATGAAACTACTTTCGAGTATATCAAAGGACGTGAGTATGCCCCGAAAGGTGAAGAGTGGGATAAGGCGCTGGCATACTGGAAAACGTTGAAAAGCGATGCAGATGCCGTATTCGACAAGGAAGTGCGTTTTGATGCCGCTGATATTGAGCCGATGGTTACCTACGGAACCAATCCGGGCATGGGTATGGGCATCACGCAGCATATCCCCGTTACCGAGGGTATGGGCGAAGCTGCTAAAGCGTCTTTTATGAAGTCTATGGACTATATGGGCTTCCGGCCGGGTGAGCCATTGCTGGGTAAAAAGATAGATTATGTGTTCCTGGGTGCTTGTACCAACGGCCGTATCGAGGACTTCCGTGCATTTGCCTCTATCGTGAAAGGCCGAAAGAAAGCTGCGGATGTAGTGGCATGGTTGGTTCCCGGTTCGTGGATGGTAGATGCGCAGATACGTGAGGAAGGTTTGGACAAGGTGCTGGAAGAGGCGGGATTCGCTATCCGTCAGCCGGGATGTTCGGCTTGCTTGGCGATGAATGATGATAAAGTGCCTGCCGGAAAGTATGCGGTGTCTACCAGTAACCGTAATTTTGAAGGACGGCAGGGACCGGGTGCACGCACTTTGCTTGCCAGTCCGCTGGTGGCTGCTGCGGCGGCGGTGACAGGGGTGATTACAGACCCGAGGGAGTTTATTAAATGAAGAATGAAGAACGAAGAATGAAGAAACAATGAAACAGAAATTCAATATCATCAACAGCACTTGCGTACCTCTTCCGTTGGAGAATGTAGATACCGACCAGATAATTCCTGCGCGTTTCCTGAAAGCCACTACCAAAGAAGGTTTCGGCGAGAACTTGTTTCGCGATTGGCGGTATGACAAGCAAGGCAACAAAATAGAATCTTTCGTACTGAATGACCCTACTTACGGCGGACAAATCCTTGTAGCCGGAAAGAACTTTGGCTCGGGAAGTAGCCGCGAACACGCAGCTTGGGCCATTGCCGATTATGGTTTCCGTGTGGTGGTAAGCAGCTTTTTTGCGGATATCCATAAGAATAACGAACTGAACAATTTCGTGCTTCCCGTAGTGGTGAGCGAACCGTTTCTGAAGGAACTTTTCGATTCGGTTTTTGCCGACCCGAAGACGGAAGTGGAAGTAAACCTGCCCGGACAGACCATCACCAACAAGGCGACAGGCAAGAGCGAGCATTTTGAAATCAACGCCTATAAGAAACATTGCCTGATGAACGGCTTGGACGATATAGATTTCCTCGTAGAGAATAAAGACAAGATAGAATCCTGGGAGAAGAAACATGAAGCATAATCATCCGAAGATAGAAATCATGGACACCACGCTCCGCGACGGCGAACAGACCAGCGGAGTCTCTTTCGTGCCCCATGAGAAGCTGATGATAGCCCGTTTGTTGCTTGAAGACTTGAAAGTGGATAGGGTGGAAGTCGCTTCCGCTCGGGTATCCGAAGGAGAGTTTGATGCGGTGAAAATGATATGCGACTGGGCAGCCCGCCGTAATATGTTGCCGAGGGTGGAAGTGCTCGGCTTCGTAGACGGGCATACGTCGGTAGACTGGATACACGCTACCGGTTGCCGCGTCATCAACCTGTTGTGCAAAGGCTCCTTGAAGCATTGCTCCTGCCAGTTGAAGAAGTCGCCCGAAGAGCATATCGAGGATATTCTGGCAGTGGTGAACTACGCGAATATGCAGGATATGGAAGTGAACATCTATCTGGAAGACTGGAGCAACGGTATGAAAGATTCGCCCGAATACGTCTTTCAGCTAATGGACGCATTGATTCAGACCAACATAAAGCGGTATATGCTGCCCGACACATTGGGCGTGCTGAACCCGTTGCAAGTCATTGAGTTCATGCGGAAAATGGTGAAACGCTATCCGCATGCGCATTTCGACTTCCATGCGCACAATGATTACGACCTCGCGGTGAGCAACGTGCTGGCAGCTGTGTTGAGTGGCTGCAAGGGTTTGCACACCACCATTAACGGTTTGGGCGAGCGTGCCGGGAATGCCCCTCTTGCCAGTGTGCAGGCCATCTTGAAAGACCATTTCAGCGCTATCACCAATATCGACGAGAGCCGCCTCAATGATGTGAGCCGTGTGGTAGAGTCCTATTCGGGCATCGTTATCCCTGCCAACAAGCCGATTGTGGGCGAAAACGTGTTTACGCAAGTGGCGGGCGTGCATGCCGACGGGGATAATAAGAGTAACTTATACTGCAACGACCTCTTGCCCGAACGTTTCGGCCGCAAGCGGGAGTATGCCTTGGGCAAGAACAGCGGCAAGGCGAATATCCGCAAGAATCTGGAAGACTTGGGGCTGGACTTGGACGAGGATTCCATGCGCAAGGTTACCGAACGCATCATCGAACTGGGTGATAAAAAGGAACTGGTGACGCAGGAAGATTTGCCGTACATCGTTTCCGACGTCTTGAAGCACGGAGTTATGGACGAGCGTGTAAACCTGAAAAGCTACATCGTGAACCTTGCCTACGGACTGAAGCCAATGGCTACGTTGAAAATAGAAATCAACGGCAAAGAGTATGAGGAGAGTTCCAGCGGTGACGGTCAGTACGATGCCTTTGTGCGTGCGCTGCGCAAGATATACAAGGTGACTTTGGGACGCAAATTCCCGATGCTGACGAATTACGCAGTGACTATCCCCCCCGGCGGACGTACCGATGCTTTTGTGCAGACGGTAATTACATGGACGTTTGAAGACAAGGTGTTCCGCACCCGCGGACTGGATGCCGACCAGACGGAAGCTGCCATCAAGGCCACGGTGAAGATGCTGAATATAATAGAAGCCGAATATGAAAAGATGAGCTAAGCGGCTGTCTGAAAGAGATAAAAGAACAAAATAAAGGAATACTTAATAAAGAAAACAATGGACTTTAAAATTGCAGTATTGGCCGGTGACGGTATCGGCCCCGAAATATCCGCAGTAGGTGTGGACGTAATGACCGCCGTTTGCGAGAAGTTCGGTCACAAGGTGAACTATGAATATGCTGTCTGCGGTGCAGACGCCATCGACAAAGTGGGAGACCCGTTTCCCGAAGCTACCTATCAGGCTTGTAAGAATGCCGATGCAGTGTTGTTCTCGGCAGTAGGCGACCCGAAATTCGACAATGACCCCACCGCAAAGGTGCGCCCGGAACAAGGGTTGCTGGCTATGCGCAAGAAGTTAGGATTGTTTGCCAACATCCGTCCCGTGCAAACTTTTAAGTGCCTCTTGCACAAGTCTCCGCTTCGTGCCGAATTGGTGGACGGAGCCGATTTCCTCTGTATCCGCGAACTGACGGGCGGCATGTACTTCGGCGAGAAGTATCAGGACAACGACAAGGCTTACGACACCAATATGTACACCCGCCCGGAGATTGAACGCATCCTGAAAGTAGGCTTTGAGTATGCCATGAAGCGCAACAAGCACCTTACGGTCGTAGACAAGGCGAATGTGCTTGCCTCTTCGCGCCTGTGGAGGCAGATTGCGCAGGAAATGGCTCCGGACTATCCGGAAGTCACTACCGACTATATGTATGTGGACAACGCCGCCATGCGTATGATTCAAGAACCGAAGTTCTTCGACGTGATGGTGACGGAGAACACCTTCGGCGATATCCTGACCGATGAAGGCTCCTGCATCAGCGGTTCCATGGGCTTGCTCCCTTCGGCTTCCACCGGCGAAAGCACCCCGGTATTCGAGCCTATTCACGGATCATGGCCGCAGGCTAAGGGCTTGAACATAGCCAACCCGCTGGCGCAGATTCTTTCCGTAGCCATGCTGTTTGAGTACTTCGGCCTGAAAGAAGAAGGCGCGCTTATCCGCAAGGCGGTAGACGCTTCTCTCGACGCCAACGTCCGTACCCCGGAAATTCAGGTGGAAGGCAGCGGCAAATACGGCACGAAAGAGGTAGGTGCGTGGATTGTGGACTACATCAAACACTAATCTTTATTAAGGAAAGAAAGGGCGAAACGTTTTTTTCCTACCTTTGCGAGGAGATGCCTCAAAAGTATGATACATTTATCTGTGATAATGATTTTACTTTTGATGTATCTCCTCGTTTTATAAGTAATGATTATGGCAAAAATAGCAAAGAACTTGACGGAACTTATCGGCGGCACACCGTTGATGAAGTTGGCAGGATACAGTGGAAAGTACGGACTACAACAGGATATAGTTGCCAAACTGGAGTCGTTCAACCCGGCAGGCAGTGTAAAAGACCGCGTAGGACTGGCAATGATTGAAGATGCCGAAGCGCGCGGAGCGTTGAAGCCCGGCGCCACTATTATAGAACCTACCAGCGGCAATACGGGGGTGGGACTGGCAATGGTGGCTACCATCAAAGGCTATCATCTGATACTGACCATGCCCGAAACAATGAGCATCGAACGCCGTAACCTGTTGAAAGCCCTCGGAGCGGAAATCGTGCTGACGGACGGGCTGGCGGGTATGGCGGGTTCTATCGCCAAGGCGCAGGAGTTGAGAGATAAGATACCCGGCGCCGTAATTCTGCAACAGTTTGAGAATCCTTCCAATGCCCGGATACACGAACTGACTACGGGCGAGGAAATCTGGACGGACACGGACGGACAGGTGGACGTGTTTGTGGCGGGAGTGGGTACGGGCGGTACGATTTGCGGTGTAGCCCGCGCTCTGAAGAAGCATAATCCGAATGTTCATATCGTGGCTGTCGAGCCTGCATCGTCTCCTGTACTTGAGGGGGGAGAGGATGCTCCGCACCGCATACAGGGAATCGGGGCAAACTTTATTCCGGCTCTTTATGACGCTTCGGTAGTGGATGAGGTGATTCCTGTGCCGGACGATGAAGCCATTCGTGCCGGACGCGAGCTGGCATCTACTGAGGGACTGCTGGCGGGAATATCTTCCGGTGCGGCTGTTTATGCAGCCCGTTTACTGGCAAAGCGTCCCGAATTTGCAAACAAAATGATAGTTGCCTTGTTGCCTGATACAGGGGAGAGGTACCTCTCAACGGAATTGTTTGCTTTTGATACCTATCCTTTGGAGTAATGCCGGGGGAAAACTCCCGTTTTAGCGGCGGGTATTGTTCGTACCGACGTTTGGTATTGCTCGTACCAACGTTTGGTAGTGCTTGTACCGACGTTTGGTATTGCTCGTACCAACACTTGGTATTGCTCGTACCAATCGTTGGTATTTTTTGTACTAACGTTTGAAACCGGTTTAGGTAAATGGTGAAAATTAGTCAAGACTATCTGTCATTCAGAGCGTAGCGAAGAATCTACTCTCTTCTTGGCATATATGTAGGGAAGAGATTCTTCGCTATGCTCTGAATGACAGATAGTCTTGATATAAACTAAATCTCAACACTTGTTTATTTACTTACCTTATAAATATAGCATAACAAGTACAAAGGAACTGAATAAATATAGCATAACAAGTACAAAGGAAACTGAATAAATATAGTATAACGAGTATGAGAAAGCTGAATAAATATAACATAACAAGTACAAAGAAGCTAATTTCCTTCATTGTGTGTTTATTGGCAGGCGGTATGCCTGCGTTCTCGCAAACCTATCAGGAACTTTGCGACCGTGCCATAACTTATACGGAGCAGGATAGTTTGCCGCAAGCGGAAGAGTATATCCGCCAGGCTTTGAAGCTGGAACCGGCAAATCCTCACAATGCTCTTCTGTTCTCCAATCTCGGCACGATACAGCGTCGGCAAAGGCAGTACGAGCAGGCTTTGGAGTCTTATAGCTTTGCCCTGAATATCGCTCCGCGTGCAGTCCCTATCTTGCTGAACCGTGCGGCTGTTTATATGGAACTGGGACGTAATAATCTGGCGCAGGCTGATTATTCGCTGGTACTGGATTTGGAGAAGAACAATGAGGAGGCTTTGCTGATGCGTGCTTATATTTATATGCAGCAGCGTGAGTATAAAATGGCAAAGGCGGATTATGAACGCTTGCTGAAAGTGAATCCGGTCAGCTATAACGGTCGTCTTGGTTTGGCGACTTTAGAACAGAAAGAGGGGAAATACGAAGAGGCACTGAGTGTACTGAACAATATGATTGCAGCCAAAAGAGGAAATTCACAATTGTCTTCTTCCCAATATGCCATGCTCTATGTGGCCCGTGCCGGGGTAGAGAAAGACTTGAATCATATGGATATGGCGCTGGTTGACTTGGAAGAGGCGATAAGATTGGATAGCTCGCAACCGGAAATATACCTGATGCGTGGCGAAATTTATCTTGCCCAAAAGAAAAAGGATTTGGCCAAACGTGATTTTGAGAAGGCTATATCGTTGGGAGTACCGCAAGCCGATTTGCGTGACTTACTGCAACAAACGAGAAAATAGTGGTCAGGAGTCACAGAACTTGCGTATTAGACCGACAAATTCTTTTCCGTATTTCTTTTTCTTGTATTCTCCGATACCGCTGATGTTTCCGAACTCCTCAATAGTGGTGGGGCGTGAGGTGCTGAGCAGGTGGAGTACTTTGTCGGACAGGACGATGTATGCAGGCAAGGCTTCTTCGTCGGCAAGGCGTTTTCTCAATTCACGCAGGGCTTCAAAGAGGGCTTCGTTCTCCGTGTTGGGAAGTCCCAAAGGCAGTTCTTTGTCGGGAGCGGGTGTTTTGCGCTTTCTGCCTCGCTTGGTTTCGTTCGCTTCTTCCCGGCGTATTACTACTAATCGGGCAGTGGCTCTGCCAAAAAGGACATCACTTCCTGCAGAAGTTATTTTCAGATGATTGTTGTCATTGTAGGCAATCTCAAAGTAGCCGAGTTGCAGCATTTGTAATAAGTAATCATGCCAGTCGCGAGCGGGAATTTCACGTCCTGCTGCGAATGTTTTCAGTTGTTGATAGCCTTTACCCACAACTTCGGCGGACATATTCCCCCTTAAAATGTCAACCAAAACACCTGTGCCGATTTGTTGCTCGGTGCGGGCAATGGCGCTTAGGGCTTTTTGTACAATGACAGTTCCGTCAAAACGCTCCGGCGGATTCTTACAGACGTCACAATTGCCGCAATCATGGTCTGCTGTCTCTCCAAAATAACTTAATAATATACGTCGTCGGCAGATATCGGATTCGGCATATTGCTGCATTCGTTGAAGCTTCTCCAGATTAATGCTTTGCTGTCCGCTATCGGTTGCAAATTTAGTGAGCAAAATCAAGTCGGCCAATGAGTAAAATAATAAGGTGTCACTTGGTAGCCCGTCTCTTCCTGCGCGCCCTACCTCTTGGTAGAAACTTTCGATGCTTTTTGGTAAATTATAATGAATAACCCAGCGTACGTTACTTTTGTCTATACCCATACCGAAAGCAATAGTGGCACATACCACTTGTACGCGGTCGTTGATGAAGTCATCTTGTGCTTCGTCTCTGCGGGCAGGGGAGAGTCCGGCATGATATACGGCAGTGCGAATGCCCTGTTTTTGGAGCATTTGTGCAACGGACTCCGTCTTGCTTCGGCTCATGCAATATATAATGCCGCTTTCTCCGGGGTGATGGGCTATAAAATCAAGAATTGCCTTGGACTTTTCTTTCTGCTGATAGCCTCGTTTCACGGTGAGGCTCAGGTTAGGGCGGTCGAAAGAGGAGATGAATATCCGGGGATGATTCAGATGAAGTTGCTTGATAATGTCCTCGCGCGTAATCTTGTCGGCAGTGGCAGTCAGGGCGATGACGGGCACTTGCGGAAACAGTTGGTGGAGAATTCCCATTTGTGCATATTCCGGGCGGAAATCGTGTCCCCATTGTGAAATACAATGTGCTTCGTCAATAGCAAAAAGTGAGATGTGCATATCCCGCAGAAGGTAGTTGGCTTCTGTCAACAGCTTTTCAGGAGAGATATATAGTAATTTCAGCCTGCCTTCCATGCAGGCACGACGCAGGGCGGCATTCTCCGTTTCGTCATTGCTGCTGTTCAGCGCACCGGCGCTGATGCCATTGGCGCACAGGGCTTCCACTTGGTCCTTCATCAGTGAGATAAGAGGTGAAACCACTATTGCAGTGCCTTCGCGCAACAGGGCGGGAAGTTGGTAACATATGGATTTCCCACCACCGGTAGGCATTAGTACAAGTGCATCGTTTCCGTCCAGGATGTGGCGGATAATTTCTTCTTGCAGAGGGCGGAAACTGTCGTAACCGAAGTATGTTTTCAGCGTTTGTAGCATAAGCGTAACCAGTGTTTTTTGAGGGGACAAAGTTACATTAATTATTGCATAAAATGCAAAAGTAAGTGTTACTCAATTGAATAAGTTGACGATTAAAAGTCAAAGTTAAATAATCTTATTATTAAGTGTACTCCGCTTCTTTTCAATCTTTTTCATTGTTTATATATCAAAAATATGTATGGGAAAAGTTGCGTATTAAAAAAAAATGTTAGACTTTTGTGTAATCTAAAGGAAACTCCTTTGGATTTCTATCTTTAAACAACCCTAACCAGTTAGTTCAATGAGTGACTTAGAAAAAAAAGCACAGGAGGAAGCTACAAAGAAGCGTCCTTATAACCTGCGCGAAAAGAAAGAGAAAAAGGCTGCCTACCGTTCCTTGATACGCCCGGAACTGGCAGACGAACTGTATGACCGGATATTGAATATTATCGTTGTACAGAAGAAGTACAGAGACCCCAATTATTCAGCTAAAGATTTGGCAAAAGAGTTGCAGACCAATACCCGCTATTTGTCGGCAGTTGTAAACTCTCGCTTTGGAATGAATTATTCTTGCTTGTTGAATGAATACAGAGTGAAAGATGCTTTGCATTTATTGACAGATAAAAGGTATGCTGACAAAAATGTAGAAGAAATCAGCACGATGGTTGGTTTCGCAAACCGTCAGTCTTTTTATGCTGCTTTTTATAAAAATGTAGGAGAAACTCCTAACGGTTATCGTAAACAACATGCAGTGAAAAGCAAATAATGCAGTGGAACTGAATTTATAAAAGGAAATATTCTGAGAGGTTCGCTCCGGAATACTTCCTTTTGTCTTTTTAAATACTAACTATCTCTTCCCGACACACATGAAAAAACAACTAATTTCCGTAGTAGCCGCTGTGTCTTTGCTTACAGCGTGTGGCGGAGCACAGAAAACGACTGCCGAGGCAGAAAAATTTGATTATACAGTGGAACAATTTGCAGACTTACAGATTTTACGCTACCGCGTACCGGAATTTGAGAACTTGTCTCTCAAACAGAAAGAATTAGTTTATTATCTCATAGAAGCCGCTTTGCAGGGACGTGACATCTTGTTCGACCAAAACGGGAAGTACAACCTCAGAATCCGCCGGATGCTGGAAGCTGTCTATACAGGTTATAGCGGTGACAAAACCGTGGCGGATTTCAAGGCTATGGAGGTGTATCTGAAGAGAGTGTGGTTTTCTAACGGCATCCATCATCATTATGGCAGCGAGAAGTTCGTGCCGGGCTTTACTCCCGAATTCTTCAAACAAGCTCTTTTGAGTGTAGACGCTTCTACACTTCCGCTTGCGGAAGGACAAACGGTAGAACAACTTTATGAAGAAGTTGCTCCCGTTATCTTTGACTCCAAAGTAATGCCGAAGCGTGTCAATCAAGCTGCCGGTGAGGATTTAGTGCTGACCTCAGCTTGTAATTATTATGACGGGGTGACACAGAAGGAAGCCGAGGATTTTTATAATGCAATGAAAAATCCTAAAGATGAAACACCGGTTTCTTATGGACTGAACAGTCGTCTGGTGAAGGAGAACGGTAAGATTCAGGAAAAAGTGTGGAAAGTAGGGGGCTTGTACGGTCAGGCTCTTGAAAAGATAGTATATTGGTTGAAGAAAGCGGAAGGAGTGGCCGAAAATCCGGAACAGAAGGCGGTTATAACCAAACTGATAGAGTTCTACGAAACCGGTGATTTGAAGACCTTTGATGATTATGCCATTTTGTGGGTGAAAGACTTGGAATCCCGCATTGATTTTGTAAACGGGTTTACCGAAAGCTATGGTGACCCGCTGGGTATGAAGGCAAGTTGGGAGTCTTTGGTGAACTTCAAAGATTTGGAAGCTACCCGCCGTACGGAGATTATCAGTAGCAACGCACAATGGTTTGAAGACCATTCACCGGTAGAGAAACAGTTCAAGAAAGAACAAGTGAAAGGTGTCTCCGCTAAAGTTATCACCGCCGCTATTCTGGCGGGCGACCTGTATCCTGCAACGGCTATCGGCATCAACCTGCCCAATGCAAACTGGATTCGTAGCCATCATGGTTCCAAGTCCGTTACAATTGGTAATATAACGGATGCTTATAACAAAGCGGCTCATGGCAACGGATTCAATGAAGAGTTTGTTTATAGTGATGCCGAGTTGCAATTGATAGATAAATACGCCGATATCACCGATAATTTGCATACCGACCTGCACGAATGCTTAGGGCATGGCTCCGGTAAACTGTTGCCGGGTGTAGATCCTGATGCACTGAAAGCTTACGGTTCTACTATCGAAGAAGCGCGTGCCGACCTGTTCGGGCTTTACTATGTGGCTGATCCGAAGTTGGTGGAATTGGGCTTGACTCCGAGCGCAGATGCTTACAAGGCTCAATTTTATACTTATCTGATGAACGGCTTGATGACACAGCTTGTACGCATCGAACCGGGCAATAATGTAGAAGAAGCCCATATGCGCAACCGTCAGCTCATAGCCCGTTGGGTATATGAAAAGGGTGCTGCCGATAAAGTGGTGGAACTGGCGAAGAAGGATGGAAAGACTTATGTTGTAATCAACAATTACGAGAAGGTGCGTGAATTATTTGGTGAGTTGCTTGCCGAAATACAACGTATCAAATCTACGGGTGACTATGACGCAGCTCATAAGTTGGTAGAAACTTATGCCGTAAAGGTAGACCCTGAACTGCATGCGGAAGTTCTGGAGCGCTATAAGAAGTTGAATCTGGCTCCGTACAAAGGTTTTATCAACCCGAAGTATGAGGCCGTGACGGATGCGGACGGTAATATCACTGATGTAACTGTGACTTATGATGAAGGCTATGCAGAACAGATGTTGCGTTATAGCAAGGATTACTCGGTATTGCCTTCTATAAATAATTAATTCAATGAAGAAGAATGATGAATGAAGAATGATGAATGAAGAATGAAGAATTACCTTGCGGTATATTTGTATATGCGCAGCTTAATTCTTCATTCTTCATTCATCATTCTTCATTTCTCTAATCCCCTCATTTATGGAACTAACAGAACAACTCAAAGAAATAAAAACACAGCTTCGCCTCTCCATGAATGGAGCTGTGTCTCAAAGTATGCGTGAGAAAGGTTTAGTCTACAAACTCAATTTCGGTGTGGAACTACCCCGTATCAAGAGCATTGCCGACGCTTACGAGAAAGACCATGCCTTGGCACAGACTCTTTGGAAAGAAGATATTCGCGAATGTAAGATACTGGCGGGATTACTCCAGCCGGTCGACAGTTTCTTGCCTGAAATTGCGGATATATGGGTGGAGAATATCCGGAATATCGAGATTGCGGAACTTACTTGTATGAACCTTTTTCAGTATCTTCCGTATGCCCCTGCCAAGTCTTTCCATTGGATTGCGGCTGAGGATGAATATACGCAGGTTTGCGGCTTCCTTACCATTGCCCGCCTGCTGATGAAAAAAGGCGATATGAACGAGCGCGTGGAGAATGAGTTCCTTGACCAAGCTATTTCAGCTTTCTTGTCCGGTTCTTATCATGTGCGGAATGCTGCCCTGACTGCTATCCGTCGTTTTATGCAACATAGTGAAGAAAATGCGTTTCAGGTTTGCCGGAGAGTAGAGGATATGAAAGATTCTTCTTCGGAAGCGGAACATCTTCTTTATACCCTGATAAGGGAAGAAGTGGAAATGTGATAGGGTGATAATGTATTCACCTAATCCTTTCTTTCCCTACTTTATCATTCTCATTATTAATTTTTCTTTTTTTGTTTGCTTTCCGCAAAAAAGGCTTAACTTTGTTGGCTGTTAAAAAACTGCGCCTTTAAATGGAAAGTCAGAATGTGAAAGATACGGTTAGGCAGATATTCACAGAATATCTCAATACGAACGGGCATCGCAAGACTCCCGAACGCTATGCCATACTCGACACTATTTATTCCATAGACGGCCATTTCGATATTGACACGCTTTATTCGCTAATGGCGGATCAGGAGAACTTCAGGGTCAGCCGTGCGACACTTTACAATACAATTATATTACTTATCAACGCCCGTTTGGTTATCAAACATCAGTTCGGGAATTCTTCTCAATATGAAAAAAGCTATAATCGTGATACACATCACCACCAAATCTGTACGCAGTGCGGTAAGGTTGTCGAATTTCAAAATGAAGAATTGCAGCAAGCTATTGAGAATACAAAACTGAGTCGTTTCAACCTGACACATTATTCGCTGTATATGTACGGGCTGTGCAGTAAGTGCGACCGCGCAAACAAAAGGAAGAAGAAAAATAATAACCATAAGAAAGAGAAATGAAAGTAGACATTCTATTAGGATTACAATGGGGCGACGAAGGCAAAGGCAAAGTCGTTGATGTATTAACTCCGAGATACGATGTGGTGGCACGTTTTCAAGGTGGCCCGAACGCCGGTCATACATTGGAGTTTGAAGGTCAGAAGTATGTGCTCCGTTCCATTCCTTCGGGAATTTTTCAAGGTGACAAAGTAAATATCATCGGTAACGGTGTAGTACTTGACCCGGCACTGTTCAAAGCCGAGGCTGAAGCATTGGAGGCATCCGGTCACAATTTGAAGGAACGCTTGCATATTTCCAAGAAAGCACATCTCATCCTGCCTACGCACCGCATTTTGGACGCCGCCTACGAGGCAGCAAAGGGAGATGCCAAAGTGGGAACCACCGGTAAGGGTATCGGTCCGACTTATACGGATAAGGTGAGCCGTAACGGTGTACGTGTAGGTGATATCCTGCATGATTTTGATAAGAAATATGCTGCCGCTAAAGCCCGCCACGAACAAATTCTGAAAAGTTTGGATTATCAATATGATTTGGCAGAGTTGGAAAAAGCGTGGCTTGAGGGTATTGAATACTTGAAGCAATTCAAGTTTGTAGATAGCGAACACGAAATAAACGGACTATTGTCAGATGGTAAATCTGTTCTGTGCGAGGGTGCGCAAGGTACGATGTTGGATGTTGACTTCGGTTCCTATCCGTTCGTCACTTCTTCCAATACCATTTGCGCGGGCGCTTGCACGGGTTTGGGTATCGCTCCTAATAAGATTGGTGAAGTGTACGGTATCTTCAAAGCGTATTGCACGCGTGTAGGTGCAGGTCCGTTCCCGACAGAACTGTTCGACAAGACAGGTGACCAGATTTGTACATTGGGACACGAGTTCGGTTCGGTAACCGGGCGTAAGCGTCGTTGCGGCTGGATTGACTTGGTAGCTTTGAAATATGCCATCATGGTGGACGGTGTTACCAAACTGATTATGATGAAGAGTGACGTGCTCGATTCTTTTGAAACGATTAAAGCTTGTGTGGCATATAAAGTAAATGGTGAAGAAATTGATTACTTCCCGTTCGATATAGAAGGTGTTGAACCGGTATATGTGGAATTGCCCGGTTGGCAGACCGATATGACAAAGATGCAGAGTGAGGATGAATTCCCCGAAGAATTCAATGCATATTTGGCTTTCTTGGAAGAACAACTCGGTGTGCCTGTGAAGATTGTATCTGTAGGTCCTGACCGCGAACAAACCATTGAACGTTATACAGAAGAATAATAGATTTTAGCTAATTCTTCCTAAAATATAAGGGAAACTGTGAGATTGCTCGCAGTTTCCCTTTATTTTTGGCAGACTATTTGTTATAGAAATAGAAAACGACACATTATTCACTTATTTTTAAAAGAAAGAAGATTATGACAACAGGAATGATAGGAATGCAATGGATTATATTTATCGGTATAGCTGTAATCAGCTGGCTGGTACAGATGAATCTGCAAAGTAAATTCAAGAAATATTCTAAAATACCCACCGGCAATGGAATGACAGGAGCTGATGTAGCATTGAAGATGCTGCACGATAACGGAATTTATGATGTCACCGTTACGCATACTCCGGGACATTTGACAGACCATTACAATCCCGCCAATAAGACAGTGAACCTGAGTGAGGGTGTGTATAGCAGCAACAGTATTATGGCGGCAGCCGTTGCAGCCCATGAGTGCGGACACGCTGTGCAGCATGCGCGTGCCTATGCTCCGCTGACAATGCGTAGTAAGTTGGTGCCTGTCGTATCGTTTGCTTCCAATATTATGACATGGATATTGCTGGCAGGTATCCTGATGTTGAATACTTTTCCGCAATTGCTGTTGGCAGGTATCATTCTTTTTGCTATGACTACCTTATTCAGCTTTATCACTCTGCCGGTAGAAATCAACGCGAGTAAACGTGCATTGGTATGGTTAAGCAGTTCCGGTATTACGAACTCTTACAATCATGCTCAGGCGGAAGATGCGCTTCGTTCGGCGGCTTATACTTATGTAGTAGCTGCACTTGGTTCATTGGCAACACTCATTTACTACATTATGATATTCTTGGGACGTAGAGAATAAGAACATTTATTTTTTTTCTTAATCAATAAAATACCGTAACTTTGCCGTCTTATTTTATAAATGATTGATACGATTATGGCAGCAAAACCAAGTATTCCAAAAGGGACCCGTGACTTTTCGCCTGTAGAAATGGCGAAGCGTAACTATATATTCAATACGATTCGTGATGTTTATCATCTTTATGGTTTCCAGCAGATAGAAACTCCTTCTATGGAAATGCTTTCCACTTTGATGGGGAAGTATGGTGAAGAGGGCGATAAACTGTTGTTCAAGATACAGAATTCCGGTGATTATTTTTCTTGTCTGACGGACGAAGAACTGTTGAGCCGCAATGCCGCGAAGCTTGCAAGCAAGTTTTGTGAGAAAGGTTTGCGCTATGACCTTACCGTGCCTTTCGCCCGTTATGTCGTAATGCACAGGGATGAAATAACTTTCCCGTTCAAGCGCTATCAGATTCAGCCTGTTTGGCGTGCCGATCGTCCGCAGAAGGGACGTTATCGCGAGTTCTACCAATGTGATGCCGATGTTGTGGGCAGTGATTCTTTGCTGAATGAGGTAGAGTTGATGCAGATTGTTGATACTGTATTTACACGTTTCGGCATTCGTGTCTGTATTAAAATCAACAACCGAAAGATTTTGAGCGGTATTGCCGAGATTATCGGTGAGGCCGACAAGATAGTGGATATTACAGTAGCTATTGATAAGTTGGACAAGATAGGGCTGGACAATGTCAATGTCGAATTGAAGGAGAAAGGCATCAGTGAAGAGGCTATTGCCAAATTGCAGCCTATCATCTTGTTGAGTGGCAGCAATGAAGAGAAACTTGCTACTCTGAAACAAGTATTGTCTGCCAGTGAAACGGGATTGAAAGGTGTGGAAGAAAGTGAATTTATCTTGAAGACTCTTTCAACTCTCGGTCTGAAGAATGAGATTGAACTTGACCTGACTTTGGCCCGCGGCTTGAATTACTATACCGGCGCTATCTTTGAGGTAAAGGCACTGGATGTACAAATAGGCAGTATCACCGGTGGTGGCCGTTATGACAATCTGACCGGTGTATTCGGTATGGCAGGTGTTTCGGGAGTAGGTATTTCGTTCGGTGCAGACCGTATATTCGATGTATTGAACCAACTTGAACTTTATCCGAAAGAAGCGGTGAACGGTACACAACTTCTGTTTATCAATTTCGGTGAGAAAGAAGCTGCTTTCTCTATGAATGTACTTGCTCAAGTACGTGCAGCAGGTATTCGTGCTGAAATCTTCCCCGATTCCAGTAAGATGAAGAAACAGATGAGTTATGCCAATTCCAAGATGATTCCGTTTGTTGCTTTGGTTGGAGAGAATGAGATGAATGAAGGTAAGGTAACCTTGAAGAATATGGAAACCGGCGAACAGAAGTTGGTTACTCCCGAAGAGTTGGTAAGCGAACTGAATTAATAAAAACTGAAATACTATTAAAAAGGAGCACAAATGTGCTCCTTTTTTTATATATTTGTAAAGGAGGTGTCGCAGAAATGTAATCTTCGGCATTTACCTTTGCAGTGACAATAAAATAGGAGGTTTGTATGGTTTCCGTTCAATTTAAACAAGAAAAGCACAATGCCCTCGTCAGCTTTTTGATGATTGTCATAGCGGTGTTGTTTTTGCTTTATATGGGGAGTTCGCTGGTGCACTCTACCAAGACTTTTTGGGAAAATTATTCCATTGAGAACTTATTGGAGTGATACTTCATTGATAAGCCTTATAGGAAGTTAACTTGATTGTACTGATGATGTTAACCAAGTGCGATGTGGCAAGTTAACATCATGGTATGTATGATGTTAATATCGTATGGGTTATGATATTAACTTATAGTTTTGCTGAGACGTATTACCTTTTTGTGGTATTTACCCATATTGAGAATAAATAAAGGCAGCTAATCCCATTGCGGTTAGCTGCCTTTTTGTATATTTGTAGATTAATGTCTCGAAATTTCAGTGCAAACGGATTTTGTTAACCATATCATAAATTAAAAACAACCAAAATCATGAATCAAGATTTCTCAATGCATGCCAATCCGTTGGTGGCTAAACTTCAAAAGCCGGCTTCCGAATTTACAAAGGCCGACATCGTATCTTATATAAAGGAAAATGAAATCCTTATGGTGAATTTCATGTATCCGGCAGCTGACGGACGACTGAAAACCCTGAACTTTGTTATTAATGACGCAGCATATCTCGATGCCATTCTTACGTGTGGAGAGCGTGTGGACGGTTCCAGTTTGTTTCCTTTTATTGAAGCGGGCAGCAGCGATTTATATGTAGTGCCTCGTTTTTGTACGGCTTTTGAAGACCCGTTTGCCGATTTGCCTACACTTTCCATGCTTTGCTCTTTCTTCAATAAAGACGGTGAACCGTTGGAAAGTTCGCCGGAACATACTTTGCGCAAGGCTTACCGGGCATTTACGGAAGTAACAGGCATGGAGTTTCAGGCTATGGGCGAGTTGGAATATTATGTTATTTCGGAAGATAGTGGGATGTTTCCGGCTACCGACCAGCGTGGTTACCACGAGTCTGCTCCTTATGCCAAGTTCAATGAGTTCCGTACCGAATGTATGTCATATATTGCACAAGCCGGCGGACAAATTAAATACGGGCACTCCGAAGTGGGTAATTTCACTCTTGACGGCAAAATATATGAACAGAATGAAATTGAATTCTTGCCGGTACGTGCCGATCAGGCAGCCGATCAATTGATGATTGCTAAATGGATTATCCGTAACCTTGCTCATCACTATGGATTCGACCTTACTTTTGCTCCGAAAATAACGGCGGGAAAAGCCGGTTCCGGGTTACACATTCATATGCGTATCATGAAGGATGGAAAAAATCAGATGTTGAAAGACGGCGTACTTTCCGAAACAGCCCGCAAGGCTATTGCGGGGATGATGGAATTGGCCCCTTCCATTACCGCATTCGGCAATACGAATCCTACCTCTTATTTCCGTCTTGTGCCCCATCAGGAAGCTCCTACCAATATTTGTTGGGGCGACCGCAACCGTTCCGTACTGGTACGCGTTCCGTTGGGATGGTCGGCCAAGACCGATATGTGTATGCTCGCTAATCCATTGGAAGCGCCGAGCAACTACGACACAACTCAAAAGCAAACGGTGGAGATGCGCTCTCCGGACGGCTCAGCCGATTTGTACCAGCTGATTGCAGGTTTGGCAGTGGCTTGCCGTCATGGATTTGAAATATCAAATGCTTTGGAAATTGCAGACAAGACTTATGTGAATGTAAATATTCACAAGAAAGAAAACGAGGATAAACTGAAACAACTGGCCCAATTGCCCGATAGCTGTGCAGCTTCTGCAGACTGTTTGGAGAAACAGCGTGCCGCTTTTGAGAAGTACAATGTTTTCAGCCCCGCCATGATTGACGGAATTATCAGTAAGTTGCGTTCTTATGAGGATAAGACCTTGCGCAGTGAGGTTCAGAATAATCAGGAAGCAATGTTGAAATTGGTTGAGAGATATTTCCACTGCGGATAAAGATTAGAGCGAAACATATCATCTGTTAAGTATAAACGCATCATCTGTTGAGGGTTAACGGATGATGCGTTTTGTATAAACAGATGATGCGATATGGAATCATTCTTCAGAGGCTGCAAATATAGCATTATCCGTTTTATTCCTTGCCATTTTGTCAGTTTGAATCTGCCAAACGAACAGCTTTGCCTTTTGGCACAGTTTTCGTAAGTTCTTTTTCGCTTACATAAAGCAAAAATTACTATTATAATAAATGTATAACATATAAAAACAAAGAAACTATGAACATTAAACCATTAGCAGACAGAGTGCTGATACTCCCTGCACCTGCAGAAGAAAAGACAATTGGCGGTATCATTATTCCTGATACGGCAAAAGAAAAACCTTTAAAGGGTGAAGTTATAGCAGTTGGCAACGGAACAAAAGACGAAGAAATGGTGTTGAAGGTTGGTGACACAGTATTGTATGGAAAATATGCCGGTACGGAACTGGAAGTTGAAGGAACCAAATACCTCATTATGCGTCAGAGCGACGTACTCGCTGTATTGGGATAATTAATTTGTAAATAGTAAATCGTTAAAATAGTAAATAGAATTATGGCAAAAGAAATATTATTCAATATTGATGCCCGCGACCAATTAAAGAAAGGTATCGATACACTGGCAAATGCAGTAAAAGTAACTCTCGGCCCGAAAGGACGTAATGTTATCATCGAAAAGAAATTCGGCGCTCCCCACATTACAAAGGACGGTGTAACGGTTGCCAAAGAAGTGGAATTAGCTGATGCTTATCAAAATACCGGTGCACAACTGGTTAAGGAAGTTGCTTCTAAGACAGGTGACGATGCAGGTGACGGTACAACTACTGCTACCGTATTGGCTCAGGCCATTGTAGCCGAAGGCTTGAAGAATGTAACTGCCGGTGCAAGCCCTATGGATATTAAGCGCGGTATCGACAAGGCTGTTGCCAAAGTGGTAGAATCTATCAAGAGCCAGTCTGAGAAAGTTGGTGACAATTACGATAAGATTGAACAAGTTGCTTCTGTATCTGCCAACAATGACCCGGTTATCGGTAAATTGATTGCAGACGCTATGCGTAAGGTTTCTAAAGATGGCGTTATCACTATCGAAGAGGCTAAGGGTACAGATACTACTATCGGCGTAGTGGAAGGTATGCAGTTCGACCGTGGCTATCTTTCAGCTTATTTCGTTACCAATACTGAAAAGATGGAATGCGAAATGGAAAAACCGTACATCCTGATTTACGATAAGAAGATTTCTAACTTGAAAGATTTCTTGCCTATCCTCGAACCGGCTGTACAGACCGGTCGTCCTCTGTTGGTAATTGCAGAAGACGTGGATAGCGAAGCGCTGACTACATTGGTTGTTAACCGTCTGCGTTCTCAGTTGAAGATATGTGCTGTGAAAGCTCCGGGCTTCGGTGACCGCCGCAAGGAAATGCTGGAAGACATTGCCGTATTGACCGGTGGCGTTGTAATCAGCGAAGAAAAAGGCTTGAAGCTGGAACAAGCTACTATCGAAATGTTGGGTACTGCCGACAAGGTAACTGTTTCTAAGGACAATACAACTATCGTAAACGGTGCCGGCGCAAAAGAAAATATCAAAGAACGTTGCGAACAGATTAAAGCTCAGATTGCTTCTACTAAGTCCGACTATGACAAAGAAAAATTGCAGGAACGTCTGGCTAAGTTGTCGGGTGGTGTAGCTGTTCTGTACGTGGGTGCGGCTTCCGAGGTAGAAATGAAAGAGAAGAAAGACCGTGTAGATGATGCGCTCCGCGCTACTCGTGCCGCTATCGAAGAAGGTATCGTTGCAGGTGGTGGTGTAGCCTACATTCGTGCACTGGATGCTTTGGAAGGTCTGCAAGGAGACAATGCTGACGAAACTACAGGTATCGACATCATCAAGCGTGCCATCGAAGAACCTTTGCGCCAAATTGTTGCCAACGCCGGTAAAGAAGGTGCAGTTGTGGTACAGAAAGTTCGTGAAGGTAAGGCTGACTTCGGTTATAATGCACGTACCGATGTTTACGAAAATCTGCACGCTGCCGGTGTGGTAGACCCTGCAAAAGTAACTCGTGTAGCTCTTGAAAATGCCGCTTCTATTGCAGGTATGTTCCTGACTACTGAGTGTGTAATTGTAGAAAAGAAAGAAGATAAGCCCGAAATGCCGATGGGTGCTCCCGGAATGGGCGGTATGGGCGGAATGATGTAATATCGTTTTCCCTTGATTTCTTAATCATATAGATTGACCGCGATGTCTTACATAAAGGCATCGCGGCTTTTTTATGTTGGAGTATATGCTTTTCATAAAGAAAATTGCTGCAATGTTTTGTGGTACAAAATATTGTTCGTAGTTTTGCGAACATATAATTGAGAAGATGATGGAAACCAAGAAATACACATTAGAACAAGAGCAAATTGCTCGCTTTGCAAAAGCGATAGGGCATCCGGCAAGGGTGGCTATTCTTGACTTTTTGGCCAAACAGGACTGTTGTTTTTTCGGAGATATCCACGAGGAACTCCCTATTGCGAAAGCGACGGTTTCACAACATTTGAAGGAGTTGAAAGATGCAGGACTGATACAAGGAGAGATAGAGACACCGAAAGTAAAGTATTGTATCAATCGGGAGAATTGGAAAATAGCCTCTATGCTTTTGTCTAAACTTTTTGGGCAGTGTGTCTGTAAAAAGGAAAGTTGTTGCGAATAGCGGCAATTTTTTTCTCTTTAATGTTCGTAGTTTTACGAAATACAAACATGAATAATTATCAATACAAACAAATGCGTATGAACAGACTGATTTTAGTGTTGGTTATTTGCTGCGGATTGACAGCTTGCGGCAATAATGGAGCGGGGAAGAACCGCTCTGCGGATGTAGAGCAAATACAGTTGCAGGAACAGGAAAACTGTGTGGAAGTGCTGTATTTTCATGGTAAACGGCGGTGTGCCACTTGCATGGCGATAGAAAAGAATGCCAAAGAAGCGATAGAGACACAATTTGCCGATGAACTGAAAAACGGAACAGTCGTTTTTAAAACAATCGACATATCCAAGCCTGAGAACGAGACTGTTGCCAATAAATACGAGGTTGCATGGTCGTCGCTTTTCGTCAGCAAGTGGAGAGATGGTAAAGAAACGTATGAGAATCTGACGGAATATGCTTTTGCCAATGCCAGAACGGCTCCTGATACTTTCAAGAGCGGAGTGATTGAGAAAGTCCGTACCTTATTGGAATAAAGTCTTATGGAGTGGTTACAGGCATTATTGGAAAGCAGTACAACCCCTGCACTTACGGCTTTTCTTTTGGGGCTGCTCACAGCGGTTTTACCCTGTCCGTTGGCTACGAATATAGCCGCTATCGGATTTATTGGCAAAGACATTGAAAACCGCCGCCGGATTTTCCGCAATGGTTTATTATATACATTCGGTCGTGTCATAGCTTACACTTTGCTGGGGATTGTATTGATACTGGTACTCAAAGAAGGTTCCAATCTTTTCGGTATTCAGAGGTTCATAGGTAAATATGGAGAGCGCATACTTGGTCCTGCCTTGCTTCTTATAGGCTTGTTTATATTGTTCGGCAGCAAATTGAAATTGCCTTCTTTCGGTTTCAAGGGAGATGGCGAAGGTCTGGCTCGTAAAGGAGGATGGGGAGCGCTTCTGCTCGGAATGCTATTTGCAATGGCGTTTTGTCCCACCAGCGGAGTTTTTTATTTCGGGATGTTGATTCCGATGTCGGCAACGGTTACTGCAGGTTATCTGTTACCTGTCCTTTTCGCCATAGCTACTGCGCTGCCCGTTTTGGCGGTGGCTTGGATATTGGCATTCAGCATACAGCATATCGGCGGTTTTTATGGTAAAATGCAGACTATACAAAAATGGTTGAATAGGATTGTCGGGGGCGTGTTCTCGATTATCGGCGTGTATTATTGTATAATTATATATTTATAAAAAAGATAGAAACATGGAAATTAAAGTTTTGGGAGCGGGTTGTGCCAAATGTAAGACAACCTATCAGACAATAGAGAAAGTAATCTGTGAGAACCATCTTGATGTAAAACTCACAAAAGTAGAGGATATTGTAGAAATACTCAATTCCGGCATTATGGCTACTCCGGCCGTTATGGTGGATGGAGAGGTTAAAATCAAGGGACACGTTCCGTCTGAAACAGAGGTAAAGCAAATACTCGGTATATAAAATGTGGCTATGGATGCGAAAAAGGAACTGAAAATACTCTTTTGGATTATCATAGTTTTTGCGGCAGTCTTCTTCATGCCGTTTGGCAACGAGCGTTTTATGACGGCCATTGATGCGACTCTCGATCTTGCAAAATGGTATGCTCAGGAACACGTAGTGCTATGTCTGCTTCCTGCATTCTTCATAGCAGGGGTGATTGCTGTGTTCGTCAGTCAGGGTTCAGTGCTCAAATATTTCGGGGCAAATGCCAAGAAGTGGCTATCCTATACGATCGCCGCTATTTCGGGAGGTATATTGGCTGTTTGCTCCTGCACGATTTTACCCTTATTTACAAGTATTTACAAACGGGGTGCGGGCTTAGGTCCTGCCATCGCTTTTCTTTATTCAGGTCCTGCCATCAGTATTTTATCCATTATCTTGACGGCCCGTATTTTGGGTATTGAGATGGGCATTGCTCGCATGGTGGGAGCTATCGGCTTTTCTGTAGTGATAGGGCTTGCAATGGCATTCATTTTCCGTAAGGAGGAGAAAGCCAAACAAGAGGAACAGATGAATATTGTGCCGCCACCGGAAAAGCGTCCGATGTGGCAGACTACTTTTCATTTCTTTACGTTGGTACTGATTCTTGTTTTTGCGAACTGGGGTGCACCTGCCGCTTCCGACAGGGGATTATGGTATTTCATTTTCTCCTATAAATGGTATATTGCGGGAATTTTCGCATTGATGCTCTGTTGGTCACTCGTCAAAATATTGAGATTGCGAGTATTGTGGGTATGTGTCGGAGCAGTGATGACAATTGCCTCCGCTTTTCTTGCCGGAGCTTTCGTTTCCAATGCTAAATTAGTGCCGCTTGTACCGATGGTTGTAGGCATAACGTTGCTTTCCGTCATTCTGCTTTTCGACAAGGGAGATGAAGAGAATCGGGACTGGGCTTTTTCGTCATGGGGGTTTGCCAAGCAAATACTGCCCTTATTGGCAATCGGTGTCGTTACTGCAGGTTTCTTGCTGGGCTCTACGCACGACAGCACTGCTATCGCCGGAGTTATTCCTAACGAGTGGATAGAATGGGCGGTTGGTGGAAATTCTCTACTTTCCAACTTCTTCGCAAGTTTTACAGGAGCGTTTATGTATTTCGCAACACTAACTGAAGTTCCTATTATTCAGGGGTTACTTGCTTCCGGCATGGGTAAAGGTCCTGCGCTTGCGTTGCTGTTGGCGGGACCGTCGCTGTCGTTGCCTAATATGTTGGTTATCCGGGGTGTTATGGGCACAAAGAAGACCATTGTATATGTGGTTCTTGTTATCATTATGGCGACAATTTCGGGATTTGTATTTGGTAACCTTTCGATTGGTATTTAAAAATAAGATTTTTAATTTCGTTTACACATTTTAGTTCCCGAAAAACAAAGTTGGTGTGCTGTTTGTTCTATCCATTTTAGAATACAAAACTTATAAACTATGGCTTATATTGATTATTATCAAGTCCTTGGAGTAGACAAAACGGCATCTCAGGATGATATCAAGAAAGCGTTCCGTAAGTTGGCGCGCAAATATCATCCCGACTTGAATCCTAATGACGCTACTGCCAAAGATAAGTTTCAGGCTATCAACGAAGCCAACGAGGTGCTTAGTGATCCTGAGAAAAGAAAGAAATATGATGAATATGGCGAGCACTGGAAGCACGCCGATGAATTTGAAGCGCAGAAGCGGGCGCAACAGCAAGCCGGGACGGGAGGTTTCGGTGGCTTCGGCGGTCAGGATGCAGACGGTTTCTCCGATTTCTTTGAACAGATGTTCGGACACCGCACACGTGGCGGAGGCGGAGCGAATACAGGTTTTCGCGGGCAGGATTTCCATGCCGATTTGAACCTGTCGCTTCGGGATGCAGCCCAAACCCATAAGCAGATATTGACGGTGAACGGTAAGAATGTCCGTATCACCATTCCTGCCGGTGTGGCAAACGGCCAAGTCATTAAGCTGAAAGGCTATGGCGGCGAGGGCATCAACGGCGGACCTGCAGGCGACTTGTACATTACTTTTGTGATTGCTGAGGACCCCGTATTCAAACGCTTGGGCGACGAACTGTATGTAGATGTGGATATTGACCTTTATACGGCGCTTCTGGGTGGCGAGAAGTTGGTAGATACATTGGACGGTCAGGTGAAGCTGAAAGTAAAGCCCGAAACGCAGAACGGGACAAAAGTCCGTCTAAAAGGGAAAGGTTTTCCGGTATACAAGAAGGAAGGCCGGTTCGGTGATTTGATTGTGACTTATTCCGTAAAGTTGCCGACGAATCTGACGGAGCAGCAGAAAGAACTGTTCCGTAAAATTCAAAGTATGAACTAAAAAGGAGAACGAGTTATGCAGAACGAATTAATTATAATCAGTGAGTATTGTGACAAGTGCCACATAGAGCCCTCGTTCATTGAGATGTTGCAGGAAGGCGGTCTGATAGATATTTTGACGGAAGGTGGCGAACGCTGTTTGCAATTTTCCCAATTGCCGGATGTAGAGCGTTACAGCCGTATGTATTACGACTTGTCTATCAATATCGAAGGTATTGATGCCATTCATCATTTGCTGGAGCGTATGGAAAGTATGCAGCAGGAGATTTATTCGCTGCACAATAAGCTGAGGCTGTTGGGAGGCTTGGACTGACTTTAAAACTCCGATTGACAATTTCATCCTGTCATTCAGAGGAGCTTGTGACGAAAAATCTCCTCTCCCTATGGTAAGGAGAGGAGATTCTTCACTTCGCTTTGAATGACAGGATGAAATTGTCAATCAAAGTTTTAAGACTTTTACTTGCGATAACCTTCCAACTCTTCAGCCTTGAACTTGCGGATGAAGTTGAAGTGCTTCTCTATTTCCGATTCAGCATAGTTTACGTACACCAGTGCCGATTTGGCGAACAATTCGGGAGCTTTTGCAGCATCCTGAATCAGCAAGTGGGACATTACGCATACGGCAGCCATTTCGTAAAGGCGGCGGGCCACGAAATCAAGCAACTCTTGGTCGCCGCTTTCCTTAACGGCATTGGTGCAAGCCTCGAACTTGTTTGTCATTTCTTTTACGCGATTCAACAACGGTTGCATTTCTTCGCTGCACGGAATCAGTTCATAGTCGCGCAAGGTGGCGGCATAAGAACCGTTGGTGACGTAGCGGATAGCGGCTACCGTTTGCAACTGCGTAGTACCTTCGTAGATGCTGGTGATACGTGCGTCACGATAAATGCGCTGGCAAGCATATTCCAGCATGAAACCGGAACCGCCGTGAATCTGGATGCTGTCGTAAGCGTTCTGGTTGGCATATTCGGAGTTCATACCTTTGGCCAGCGGAGTGAAAGAATCGGCCAATTTGGCATATTTCTTTTGTTCCTGACGCTCTTCCGGAGTCAGTTTACGTTCGCGGGCGATGTCGTCCAATGCCTTGTAGATGTCTACGTAGCGTGAAGTTTGGTACAACAAGGCGCGGCCTGCATCCAATTTGGCTTTCATGATAGCCAGCATATCGTATACGGCGGGGAACTCGATGATGGCTTTGCCGAACTGTTTGCGGTCTTTGGCATAAGCCAGACCTTCGTTATAGGCGGCTTGTGACAAACCTACGGACTGGGCGGCGATACCCAGACGGGCGCCGTTCATCAGTGCCATTACATATTTAATCAAACCGAGTTTGCGGTCGCCGCAAAGCTCGCACTTCGCATTCTTGTAGACCAGCTCGCAAGTAGGAGAACCGTGAATACCCAGCTTGTTTTCGATGCGGCGAACGTTTACGCCGCCGTCACGCTTGTCGTAGATGAACATGGACAGGCCGCGGCCGTCTTTTGTTCCCTCTTCCGAACGTGCCAGTACGAGGTGCAGGTCGGCATCGCCGTTAGTGATGAAACGCTTCACGCCGTTCAGACGCCAGCAGTTGTTTGCTTCGTCGTAAGTAGCTTTCAGCATTACCGATTGCAAGTCAGAGCCTGCATCCGGTTCGGTCAAGTCCATTGACATGGTTTCGCCGGCGCAGATGCGGGGGATGAAACGGCTGTGCTGGTCTTCATTGCCGAACTCGTAAAGAGTTTCAATACAGTCTTGCAAAGACCAGATGTTGCCGAAACCGGCATCGGCGGCAGCTACGATTTCCGCGCACATGGTGTACGGGGTAATAGGGAAGTTCAGTCCGCCGAAACGACGCGGCATGGTCATACCGTTCAAGCCGGCTTTCACCATAGCGTCGAGGTTCTGTTTGGTACCGCTGGCATATTCCACACGGCCGTTGGCGCAATGAGGACCTTCTTCGTCCACGCCTTCAGCATTGGGCGCGATAATCTCACCCGTAATTTCACCGGTGATTTCGAGTACCTTGGCGTATGAGTCGATGGCGTCCGCATAGTCCTGCGGAGCATAATCGAACTTGTCTTTATCTTCGTAGCCGCGTTCTTTCAGTTCGCAGATACGTTCCATCATCGGATTGTTCAAGTGGAACTTGAGTTCCGGAATATCTGTATAAAAATTAGCCATAATTTCCTTACTTACTATTCTGTTTGTAATACTTAATCATCTTCGGAATAACTTCTTCTACCGTACCATTGATAACATAGTCTGCAATTGTGTTGATAGGAGCATTTTCGTCGTTATTGACGGAGATGATAATACCGCTCTCCTGCATACCGGCAATGTGTTGGATTTGTCCGCTGATGCCGCAAGCAATGTAGAGTTTCGGGCGGACGGTAACACCGGTCTGACCAATCTGGCGGTCATGGTCGGCATAGCCTGCATCGACGGCGGCGCGGCTGGCGCCTACTTCGGCGTGGAGTTCCTTAGCCAGTTCAAACAGCATATCGAAGTTCTCGCGGCTGCCCATGCCGTAACCGCCGGCTATGACGATGGGAGCGCCTTTCAGATTGTGTTTGGCTTTTTCTACGTGGCGGTCGATAACCTTCACTACATAGTCCGTTTCGGGAACGTACTTGGCAACGTCGTGACGAATAACTTCACCCTTGTAGTTGGCATCCAGAATCTCTTTCTTCATCACGCCCTCGCGTACGGTCGCCATTTGCGGACGGTGTTCGGGGTTCACAATCGTTGCTACGATGTTGCCGCCGAATGCGGGACGGATTTGGTATAACAGATTTTCGTAGGTCTTGCCTTCTTTCTTATCCTCATGGTTGCCGATTTCCAGTGAAGTACAGTCGGCGGTCAGTCCGCTGGTCAGTGCGGAAGACACGCGCGGACCGAGGTCACGGCCGATAACGGTTGCACCCATCAGGCAGATTTGCGGTTGTTCTTCTTTGAACAGGTTGATGAGGACGGAAGAGTGGGGAAGGGAAGTGTATGGGAACAAGCCCGGGGCGTCGAATACATGCAGTTTGTCAACGCCGAAGGGCAATACTTGCTTTTCAATGCCTGCCAAATTGTTTCCGGCGGCAACAGCTTCCAGCTGGCAGCCCAACTGATTAGCCAGTTTACGACCTTTGGTCAGGAGTTCGAGACTGACATCGGCAACCGTAGTGCCTTCTATCTCTAAATATACAAATACGTTATTCATAATCTTATCCTATCGTGTGGTTAGCTAACAGTTCAACAATCAAATCTTCTACATCCCGGTCGCTGCCTGTCAGTGTCTTGCTTTCTTTGGCTTGGAATGAAATGTTCTGAATGGTTTTCACCTTTGTAGGCGAACCGCTCAGACCGCATTGTACGAGGTCGCCGTTCACGTCGGCCACACTCCATTCGGTGATGTTCAGATAAGGATACTTCTCATAAAGGGCTGCATACGGCAGTTCTGCGCCTTCTTTTTCAATGGCGGCTTTCTCCTGTGCGCCGAGGGCGCGTTTGTATTTCTGTACCAGTTTGGCATTACGCGGACGGCAGGGAGCGGCGCTTCCGTTGACGGTGATAACGATGGGCAACGGGCCTTCTACCGTTTCCACACCACCGTCGATATGACGTTTTACGGTAATCTTTTTGGCGGCTTTGTCCACATTCAGAATCTCTTCTGCATAAGTCACCTGCGTCAATCCCAACTTTTCCGCTACCTGCGGGCCTACTTGAGCCGTATCACCGTCGATGGCTTGGCGACCGCCGATGATGATGTCGTAATCGCCAATCTTCTTGATGGCGGTGGCAAGGGCGTAGGAGGTGGCCAGTGTATCAGCTCCGGCAAAAGCGCGGTCAGTCAGCAGATAGCCGTTGTCGGCGCCACGGTAAAGTCCTTCACGAATAACTTCGGCTGCGCGTCCCGGTCCCATAGTCAGGATGGTTACGGTGGAGCCCGGATGTTCATCTTTCAATCGGAGAGCTTGCTCAAGGGCATTCAGGTCTTCGGGGTTGAAGATGGCAGGGAGTGCCGCGCGGTTAATGGTTCCGTCGGCTTTCATGGCATCTTTCCCAACGTTACGTGTGTCGGGAACTTGTTTTGCCAATACAACAATTTTCAAACTCATGCTATTAATTATTAGTATTAGTATTTCTATCATGTCAGTGCCGGGAATAGGAGTAGTAGAGTCCTGCTACTGAAATTATCCGGTTAACTATCAGCTTGCAAATTTACGCAAAGAGTTGGGTTTGACAAGAAAACAAAGTAAAAAATGCACATCCGAGAAGATTTTGAGCAAAAACGCAAAACGTTTGACAGTGTCGCAGATAGCGTATGACATAAGGAAAATAGGATGAGGACGGTTCTTTTTCCGTTTTTGTGTGATGTAAAATGTTACTCGGAACGATGCAAAACCTCTTTTTCCATTTGGGGGCTGTCCGGTTGCCAATTGCGGGCCGTCCGGTTGCCAACTGCGGGCTCTACGGTTGCCGGCTGCGGGACGAAGAAAAACTAAATGTGTCAAGACATAAAAGTCCTATCATTTTGTCATTCTGAACGAAGTGAAGAATCTCTTCTCTGCATACATAAGAGAGGAGATTCTTCGTCGCAAGCTCCTCTGAATGACAGACTATACCTTAGTGTAAAAATCAAAAGATGTTTTGAGCGAAGCTAATGATAGGGTTTTTACACAGAGGTATAAAGAGTGACGACCAATTATTGGTCGTCACTCTTATAATATTGTCGTCACTCTCTGTATTTCCCATGAATAGAGGGATACGGAGATTTAGTAACGAGTGACGACAATTAATTCGGCGAACCTTTCCAAGAATCCGCTATATCTCCCTTGTTGCTCACAGCTCCTATCCCGTAGAAGCAGCTGCTTGTATTCGGTTCACTGCCATATGTGTATGTCCATAGTGCAGGGGCGGTTCCTGCATCGAAACCGGTTACAGAGTATGTAGCGCAGTCTTTAAAACAGGAAGTGAAATCTATCTTGCCGACACCTTGAAAGCGTGTGGCCTTCTCTGTTGTTTCGTCACAGAAGATGTTGGCATTTAGCTTGGCTTTGGTGCATTCATAGAAACATTCACTGAAATTGGTGGCTTCCGTATTCTTCCGGAACAGACCTGCGGGAATCTCCGTCAGTTCATTGCAGTAAGAGAAGCATTTACTGAAATCGGTGGCTTTCGTATTCGTTGCGAACAGTGTGCCCGGGATTGTGGTCAGAGCTTTGCACTGATAGAAACATTTATTGAAATCGGTAGCTTTCGTACTGGCTGTGAACAGTTTTTCGGGAATTGTTGTCAACTTGCTGCACTGAGAGAAACATTCATTGAAATAGGTGACTTCTGTATTCTTCTCGAACAGTGTCCCGGGAATCGTCGTCAGCTGATTGCAATTCACGAAACAACTTTTGAAATCGGTAGCTTTTGTGTTCGCTGCAAACAGTGTTGCGGGAATCTCTGTCAGAGTTTTGCACTGAGAGAAACAGTAACTGAAATTGGTGGCTTCTGTGTTCGTTGCAAACAGCTTTTCGGGAATTGCCGTCAGTGAAGTACAGTATTGGAAACAACTACTGAAATCAGTAGCTTTCGTATTGGCGGCAAACAGTGTTGCGGGAATCATTGTCAGTCCGCTACAGTTATTGAAACAGAAACTGAAATCGGTCGCTTCTGTATTCGCAGCAAACAGTTTTTGGGGAATCGTCGTCAGTGAAGGACAGTATTTGAAACAGCTATTGAAATTAGTAGCTTTCGTATTGGCGGCAAACAGTGTTGCGGGAATCTCTGTCAGAGTTTCGCAGCCATAGAAACAATAACTGAAATCGGTTGCTTCTGTATTCGTAGCGAACAGCTTTTCGGGAATTGCCGTCAGTGAAGTACAGCTTAGGAAACAGTAACTGAAACTGGTAACTCCTGTATTCTTCTCAAACAGATTTTCAGGAATTGTTGTCAATGAAATACAGTATTGGAAACAACTGCTGAAATTTGTCATTCCCGTATTCAGTATCGGGCTTGTCATAGCTTTTAATTTTTCATTGCAGTTATCATTGGATGCAGTCCTAAACCGGGGCATCTGAACCTTTGTGGCATCGTCTTGTGAGGATGCGATGGTGATGGTGTACTCCTGTCTGTCGGTATAGGCGTGTGTAAGTAGGTCTAAGTCGAGTGTGGTGTGCGGAGCGATGGTCATCAGTTCGCTGTTGTCGCCCCAATCCACGGTCAGTATGTAGTCGCCGGTATCCAAACCCGGATAGAGGGGAAGGGTGAATAAGGTGGAGTAGTAGGTATTCGTCAGGTCTATGACGAAGGTCATTTTATCCGTAGGTTGGGGGAACTTATTATCAGGTGTGTTCCATGTGTCCTCGCAAGTTACCTCGAACGAATAGGCGGTATTACCGGAGAAGTGTCCTTTGATGCCGGTGATATAGTTGGCGCGCAGGGGGACGTTGGATACCGTAAATGCGGGCCGGGCGCTGCCACCCGCCGTTGTATAGGCAAACTCGAAGTTGTGCAGGGTTGCCTCGCCGGCATCCGCCAGTAGCAGGACGGTTCCGCCGATAGCGCCCCCGCCGGTTTCGCTGACGGTCATTTCCTTGCTTTGGGCGGTCTCCGTACCTATTGTCTTGGCGGTGGCTACATTGAATTGAGTCTTATGTGTGTATGCCACCTTCAGTGTTCCGGCAGCTAAGGCTCCACTCTCTTCCAAAGTGAGCTTCGCTACTGCGCGTTTCAGTGTTACGCTCACTTCTTTCTCTGTTCCGGAGATACTGCTTTTGCCATGATAGGCTTCGGTAATCTGCTTGTCAGTGCCCGATGTTACGGCTTTCAGGTCGTCGATGGTGTATTCGCCGTTGTCAGCCCAGAAAAGGCAGTAGTAGCTTTGTTCCTTGTCGAGTGTCATGTAGAACTCGCCGTTGTCGCTCTGCGCCTTATAGGTGGCGGCATCGCCGTGCCCAAAAACGTTGGCTGCGGTGGTGCAGTTCTCGTCTTTGTACACTTCCATTGCGTAGCGGGTGATTTCGGCGGGATTGGTGCGGGTATGCGTTGACGCGTCGGTGCTGACACTGACGCAAGTGGACTGCCGGTTATAATCTCCCATGCCTATTTCGTCGTTGCTGCATCCGGTAAGCAAAACTATCAGGCTTGCCAGTACCGTTAAAACTGTATATTTCATATTCATCTGTTTTTATAGTTCGTTTTTTCATAGTCCGGTGTTTCCCACGTTTCGTCACAATCCATTGTTACTGTGGAGCTGTACACGTCACTGTACGCACCGGTGATGTTGGTGCGGAAGCCGGCGCGCATAGGAACATTCGATAAGGGTTTTGCCGCTTCGGCAGCGTCTCCCGAACCTTTGCCGAATGTCGTTTCAATCTCCATGAGCGTCTTTTCTTCAGAGTTGTCACCGCGGGCAATGACGTAGCAGGTACCCAGTTCTTTTGCTGTCTTGGAGGTGATGGCTATCTCGGTAAGGGTAGGGGTTGAGGCTATGTCGGCAACCTTGCGGTCGGCAACGTTCAGCGAGTAGCTTTGCTTGAAGGAGACGGCAAGCGTGTTGTTGTCTTCTATGAAATCAGGCTGTGCGCTTTGCTTGAAGTTGATTTGGGCTACGGCATAGGTCAGCAGTACGGTTTTGTTTTTGGGGGCGCTATCATCGGAAGTAAATGCTAACATTCCGCTCCATGCCGCTTTGGCGGCGGCGCGGAGGGAGGTTGTTCCTTGTAACTTCACCGCTTTCAGGTCGGCAGCGTTGTACTCGTTGGCGGTGTTGGCATCGGGTGTGCCGTAGTCTGCCCAGAAAAGTATGGTGTGGGCGGTATTTTCCTTAAGAGTGATGCTGAATGTACCGTTATTCTGCTCAATGTGCTCGGCGGGAGTTCCCGTTGCCGTTGCACCCTCGTACACTTCCATTATGTAGCGGGTGAGGTCGGTGACTTCCGCGCGGGTGGCGGTGGCATCGGTAGTGACGGTAAACGTCGCTGTTTGCTTGTTCGGGACGGTTGTGCCCGCGATTTCGTCTTTGCTGCATCCGGCAAGCAAGATTGCCAGACTTATCAGTATCGTTACTATATTTTGTTTCATAATCTTATGTCGTTTATAAGGTTGTAACTTATTTCCATTCAGTAGGTATGGCGCTGGAATTGCTAACGGTATAGACGCTTTCAAAACAGTCTGTCTTTGTTATAGTTCCACTGCCATACGTATACTCCCATAGTGCCGGGGCGGTTCCGGCAGCACTGCTGGTGTTGAGACTGTAAGCGCAACTTTTAAAGCAATAGGTGAAATCTATCGTCATGTCCGGAAAACGTGTTGTTTTCTCCGTTGCTTCGTTACAGAAAATATTAGGATTGAGCTTTGCTTCTTTACAACCGCTGAAACACTTACTGAAATTGGTAGCCGATTTATTTGTTGCAAACAGTAGGTTGGGAATCTCCGTCAGTGCACTGCACCCTTCGAAACACTTGTCGAAATCGGTGACCAATGTGTTTTTCTCAAACAACTTGGCGGGGATGGTAGTGAGATCCGAACAATAGGTGAAACACTTGTCGAAATCGGTGACCTGTGTATTGGTAGCAAACAGTGCGTCGGGCACTTTGGTCAGAGCGGTACAATAGGAGAAACAGCCGCTGAAATGAACGGCCTGTGTATTGGCAGCAAACAGCGTGGCGGGAATGGTTGTGATGGAACCGCAAGAAGAGAAACAGTTGGTGAACGTCGTTGCTTTTTCATTCATTGCGAATAGTTGCTCCGGAATATCTTGTAAGGATAGACAGTTGCTGAAACAGCTTGTGAAAACGGTCACTTGAGGATTCTTATTAAAGAGCGTGGCGGGAATTGTAGTCAGAGCCTGGCAACCGTAGAAACAATTCAAGAAATAGGTATCCCCTGTGTTAAGCATCGGAGTGTTCATAGCCTTTAATTTTCTGCTGTTGTATTTCGTAGTGTTATGATAATATCCCGGCATAAAGGCAGGCATCTGCACTTTTGAAACATCTCCTTGCGAGGAGGTAATGGTAATGGTATATTCTTTATTCTCGGCGAAAGTATGGCTGACACCGCTCGTTGGAAGGGTCGTTTCCGGAGTGATGGTTTCTTCGTTGCCGTCACCCCAATTTATTGTCAGCGTGTAGTTGCCGGTTCTATCGGATTTTCCAAACGGAAGAATAAAGGTCTTGTCGTCAGTATAGCTTGTCAGGTTGATGGTGAAAGTCATAAAGTCAGATGGCAATTGTTTTTTGTATTCTCCCGTCACTCCCGTTGTATAGTTTGCCTGCAAAGGGATGTCGGTTACCACCTCTTCGCCTTCGCCGTCGTAGTTGAACGTCAGCGAAAAGGAGGTTTTGGCCTGTGATGCTGGCATATAGAACTCCGTTATCACTTCGCCTGCGGCAGTCTGTTGGGTGGTGACATTGCGACTTACTTGTGTCTCTTGGGTTATTGCTCCTGTCTGCAGGTTCAACTGTGAAGGTTGGCTGTATTTCAGGTTGAGCGTTTTGCCTGCATCTACTCCGTTCTTGTCTTTAAGCCTTACCAGCGTTACCGCACGTTTGAGCGTAACGGTCTGGGCATCTTTATGCTCTAAGGCGGCTTTGGCGTAATAGGCTTCGGAAGCCTCTTTTGTGGCATCTGCCAGCGTTACGGCTTTCAGGTTGGTGACGGTATAGACTCCGTCGCCGGCATCTGCCCAAAACAGACAGTGGTAGGATTGTTTCTTATCCAGTGTCAGTACAAAGTCGGCGCTTGTCTGCTCTTTGTGATTCCCGTTGTCCTCAAATACGGGGGCGGGAATGGTGCAGCCCTCATCGGTGTACACTTCCATTACATAGCGGCTTATCGTTGTGGCGCGGGTAGTTGCCATCGGAGCGGATTCGTTGGCATACTGCGTATCGGCAGTCATGGAAACGGTAACTTTCCCGGTGCTCTGTGGCAGCAGGGTGTCTGTCTCTTCGGTGCAACCTGCCAATAGCAGAACCGCACACATTATATAATACAGTATCTTGTTCATTGTCTGTTTTGTTTTTAGAATTCTACTTCATAGTTGCCTTCCCACTCGGTGTCTATCACAACACCGCCGCCGGTGCCGGCTGTGAGGAAATCGCCCCGTACCGTGGTGAGGTATCCGGCACGATAATTGATATGGATGTCGCTTGCGTTGCTGACAATCTTGCCGTTCTTGTCTTTGAACAACACGCTCACCACTACCGACGATTGCTTGTCGTCGACAAAGATGAAGTCCTTGCCTACGGTCGCTTCTTTGTCGCTTTGCCCGGAGAGGGTGGAAGCGTACTGATAGCCTGTTTGGGAGTCGTTGGGTTTGCTCTCTACAATATTGTATGCGCAAGGCATGAAACCGCCGTATACTACCGTGACGCTTAATTCTTCGAGCGGCGGAAGCTGTCGTGTCCGGCGCATCTCTTCATAGGCTGCCACGTCGGTTGCCACAAGGCGGTATTTCGCCAGCGGGCGGTGCATGGTTATCTGCTTGTTGAGGCTCTCTGCAGCTACAGTGACCGATGCTGTCTGTGAGAAAGCGTCGCGGGTGTCAGTATTTGCGGTGTACTTCTCTTTAGGTTGTACCTTTACCATTTTCAGGTTGGTGGTGATATAGTGATTGTCTGTATTGGCATCGGCTGCATAGTCTCCCCAAAGGCGCAGGTCGTAGTCGCCCGGCAGGAGTGTGATTTTTGCAGTGTACAGCCCTTCCTCGTTCACCTTGGTGACGAAGGTCTCTTTGCGCAGTACACGCTCCTCCGTGCCCGATTTGTAGGCTTCGATAACGGTACGCAATCCTACCTCCGTGCCTGTGGCGCGTGAATTTTGCATCACAAAGTCGGGCAGCAGCGGTGAGGGGAAGGTCATTTGGAGTGTCACATCGGCAACTCCGATGCCTGCCAATCCGTTCTTTATCTCCATAGTTATAGGGCTTGGACCTTGGGTCAGTTGGCTTTGAATCATACCCGTCAGCAGGTCGGAGTAGGATTCCGATACGGTCGGCAACCAATCGATGAAGCCGGACAGGGAAATATCGGGAAGCTCATCGGCGCGTGTAGCCTCCGTTTCCGTTCGAGACAAGGTACGCTTGGACGGAATCAGTCCCGATTCGGTATTGAATAGGGTAATGATGGTGTAGTATCCCTCTTTCAGGAGAATGGGATTCCGGGTCAGGCTTTCCGTTTTTTCATAATAGTTGTGTAGTACAAGTTTGTCTGCCTTGTCAAAACAATAAAGATGTACGTCGCGCAGCGGCTTGCCGGTTACGGCATCGGTGTTCAGACTGATGGTTACGGCAGAGGTTTGTTCGGGTATGTCTCCGTCTTCATCCGCCTTGTCGCAGGCAGTCGGTATCAGAAGTGAAAGACAGGCGAACCACAATAGTTGACGCTTAAAGAATAAGCCGGGAGAGAGTTTGTTTGTTTTGTTCATATTATTATGGTATTTACAAAAGTTATTCAATATAACAATAGCGCAAACTGTCCCTGCAAGTAAGAGAAAACAGGGGAAAAGAAGGGGACGAATGACTATATATTGTACTAAATATTTTGCAAAAAAGATTAAGACTCTCTGCCTTGGGAAGTGCGGTTGAAAGAATGAAAAGGCGGATAAAACGGGTAGGTTAAACGCACTTATATTGTGACAATCGCTATATCACAAAGTTATTATTTCATTTCAGATATGTGTGTATCATCCGGATTTATTTTGGGGACAAAACTGTGACATTCCGCTTTTAACGGTGTTAGAACTGCTAAATAAGTGATACACTATACTTCGTTCCTGCTCTTTTCCAACCAATTCATGTATTCGGCAGGGGTGCAGCCCACGTATTCTTGGAAATATTGCTTGGCTGTTCTTCGTGAACGATACCCCACTGTAAAGAATGCTTGGTATATGCTCACGGTTCTGTCACTGTTTATTATTTTCAATGCGTCTTCTATGCGGCAACGATTCAGGTATTCTTTGTAACCCGAGAAACCGGACTCCCGGATTACTGTAGCAAGAGAGCTGCGGCTGATGCATAATTTTGCAGAGAGACTGTCTTGTGTGAGGTTGGGGTCACGCCAAAGGGCATCGTTTGTCATTATCTTGTTCAGTTCAATCCATACCGGATGGTTCTTCGTGCCTTTTTGTTTTTGAGAGAATATATTTAGTACGGGAACCCACTCAGGGATAGTTGCCGCCGCTCTTGGCTGATTTCCTGCCGGAACCGGGATGCGGATAAACAGTTCTTGGTAGACGATGAGAATACAGAATATAAGGAAGAGAGTCAGATGTACAGGAAGGACAATGATAAGTCCGGTGAGCGTAAATATGTCGTAGACCATACCGATGCAGATGATAACGGTAGAATAAAAATAAATCCAACGATTGCTGACGCTGCTTCTCATCCAGTTGTGGGGAACTACAAATATCATGATATTGTAGGGCAGTATTGTAAGGAGTATCAATACCCGGAACCAGACATTGGGCTCTCCGATATATTGAATGATTTCTCCGAAAGAGTGCAACTCGCGAATTGTCATCGGAAGGGCAATCCAAGCAACTACCAACAAAACCCAGGGCATGAATAGCATAACGATTCTTTGGGGGGTAAGCCAACCGGGGCTGATAACCTCTATGGGGTATAAATGGAAGAGGATAAGATAAAAAAGCCCTCCTATGAGATTGTATGCGCATAGGACGGAGACAGGCATAGGGGCTGCAGTGTAGGAGAGGGTTATGGGAACGAAGAAACTTAGTGTCCCGTAAAGGCAGGTGAAAATCAGAAAGTACCTTGCCCGGTCGCCTTGCCTGCGTCGCAGCCATAAGAATATAAGAGATACCAAGAAAGTGCAGGCGGTGAAGTTGAGTATCAGATTGGCGAGTTTTTCGTAGATTGACATGGCTTATATATCTTCTAAAAGGTTTGCTAAATATTCGGTTGGCGAGGTTCCCGCATACTCTTTAAAGTTGCGGTGGGCGGTCATGCGCGAACGATAACCCACATCGAAGAATACATCTTGTATGTTTTTCTGCGGGTACTGCCGCATTATCTCTATGAAATTCTCAATTCTCCTGCGGTTGATGTACTCGCAGTAGCCCTTAGTATAGCCTTTGTCTTTAAACAAGTATGATAGTGTTTGGGATTCCGTACCCAAAAGAGATACTAAGTCGCTTTGTTTGAGGTTGGGATTACGCCATAGTTGTCCTTCGTCCACCATAGTTGTCAGTCTCTTCCAAAGCTCGTTGTTAGAAGAACTTTCCTTGAGGCTGTTATCTTGTTCTTTGCCCTTGAAATTACGTTCGTCATAAAACTCTTCAAGATTGTCATAAGGTATGTGGATGCGCATGAATATTTCGTAATAGCCGATGTAAACACAAGCGGCCAATGCGTACAGCAAATATAGGTTGGCTGCGGGCAGAGAGCCGACAACGGAAGATGCCGTAAAGAACAGTAAGGATAGTGCAAGTCCGGCGGTATAAATCCATATCAGTCTCTTGTCCGTGTTGTTTTGTTTCTGCTTGCAGGATATCCGGTAGAGCGGGAGACTGTATAGGAACATTAGCAGAAGGAATGCGATACGTAGCCATACGTTTGTTTCGGCAAGATGGCAGAGGATGTCTCCGGAAGTGTGCAGTACCCGAAAATGAAGTCCGGGAAGCAGCAGGCATATTCCCCATATCAGTCCGGGCGAATATAGCGCTATCATCCTCCGGCGGGTAAGCGAACCGGGTTCTGCAATCTCAATCAGATAGGATAAAAACAGCGGAAGTTCTATCAAAGCCATCCATAGGTGAAAGGGATGAAGTACTTCGGGTATGAAAGGTTCTCCACCGTAAAGGTGAAGAGTACGTACGAAAAAGTCTATGCCGCAAACCAGATAGACGATTGCCAAATAGGTGCGTGAATGGTTTCCATTACGCTGCATCCACAACAAAGTTGCCATAAGCAAGGCTGCGCAAGATGAAAATTGCGTGACATGAGCGAATATCTGTTGTTCCATGTTTGGTTTGCTGAGATTCTATTTGCACCTGAACGGGCATATAGCCGGCTTTAAAAATAAATCAGGCACGGCTTATACAGGATAATTACGGACAAGTTTAAGCAGAACCGTAAATTTCTGTATAAATCGTGCCTGAAAGAAATAGGAAAGCGATTTTTGCGGCTTTCTTTTCTTATATGAGTTTCGGGTTATTGTTACTTAATACCCAGTTTCTTGGCAATATCTTTGGGCAGTGCGTCCTTATGAACGAGGATATTCATGGTTTTGTAAGCGACAAAAGCCTTGGAAGCATACCAAATGCCTTTATACTTGCCGCTTAATCCCCAAGAGTTCTTTACCATGAAATATTCTTTTCCGTTCTGGTCTTTGGCAAGACCGTAGATAACCATTCCGTGGTCGTCGGTTGTCTCCCAGTTGTCGAAAGCTGTCTGACGCATTTCCTGAGTCACGTTTACTTCCGGCAGTGGTTTGCTGGTCAGCTCTTTACGTTTGTCGGCAGCGGTAAGACCTGTCCAACGTGCCATGTCCGAACCGGTCAGTTCAGCGCCACGGGCTGCATCCGGCATAACGGCGATACCGTCGCGGGTGAAACCTTGTTCGCTGACGTCGCTACCCCATGCAAAGGTATAACCGTTCTTAACAGCATTGTCCATAACGGCCATCAGTTCCTCTATCGGCAGATTCCAAGAAAGTCCGTTGCGCCAGTTGTCTTGAATCTCAATGGCGAACTGGGTGTAGAACGGGTGGTGTGTATACGAAGTCAATGATACATAATCATCCGGGTTGATACCGAGTGATTCGCCGAAAGTCTTCGGAGTATATTCCTTTCCCTTATAAGTGAACTTTTCGGGGCATTGGCCGAGGTAAGTGTCGTAGATAGCGCTCAAACCTTTCTTCCATACGGGAGACAGTTTGCTGAGTTTGCCTTTGGCAATGGCATCTGTGTAGGCGCCCGCTACGGCATCCAGCTCATTGTGTACAGGCAGTGTATCACCGTACATGATGCCCGGCATGGCTTCTTGCGGAACAAGACCGTAGTTCTTCAGGCAGAACATGATGTCATAGAAACTACCGCCCGGCGAGAAAGAACTGTCACCGTGATAGCGCACGTAGTTCTGTGCACGGTCTACCATTGTGTGGTGTACGACGAACATTTCGGAGAGGTCGTATTCTCCTTTACCCATACGCAGTAACTCGCTCTCCAAGAAACCGAGGCTTGAGAAGCTCCAGCATGTACTGGAACGGTTCTGGTTCTTAACGGAGGTAATAGGGTTTTCTTTTACGGTAGTAAAGACGAATCCCTCTTCTTTCGGGGCGTCTTGTGCCATGATATTCAGGCTGAACAGTCCTAAAGCGGCAATTAATATAGGCTTTTTCATCATGATTAAATTGTTATTAATTTATAGTTGTAGCTGCAAATATAGGTAGAATATCGTAAACAAAAGCTATCTTTGGCGCGTTAATTCTGACACTTATGGATAAATTAGTGCGTATAGACAATCAAAGTGGACTGGTTCTTGAGGGCGGCGGTATGCGTGGCGTCTTTACTTGTGGTGTGTTGGATAACTTTATGGATAGGGGAATCCGCTTTCCTTATACGATTGGCGTCAGTGCAGGTGCGTGCAACGGACTGTCGTATATGTCGGGGCAGCGGGGACGTGCCAAGTACAGTAATATAGACCTGCTGGAGAAGTATAATTATATCGGACTGAAATATCTGTTGAAGAAACGCAATATCATGGATTTCGACCTTTTGTTCCGGGAGTTTCCCGAACATATCCTGCCATACGATTATGATGCTTATTTCCGCAGTCCGGAGCGTTTTGTCATGGTAACTACTAACTGTCTGACGGGAGAAGCCGATTATTTTGAAGAAAAACAGAATAAGGAGCGTGTCATCGACATAGTCCGTGCTTCGAGTAGCTTGCCCTTTGTCTGTCCCATTACCTATGTGGATAATATTCCGATGCTGGACGGCGGTATTGTGGACAGCATTCCTTTGATGCGTGCCCGCCAAGACGGATATACCCGCAATGTTGTAGTACTGACACGTAACAGGGGTTACCGTAAGGAGCTTCAAGGAACTAAAGTTCCTCCGTTTATCTATAAGAAATATCCTCTTTTAAGGGAAGCCATCAATCGGCGCAGCCGTGTCTACAACGAACAGCTGGAATTGGTGGAACAACTGGAAGATGCAGGGGAAATCACCGTTATACGTCCGCAAAAGCCAATAGTGGTGGACCGAATCGAAAGGGATGTGAAGAAGCTGACGGACCTTTATGAAGAGGGATATGCGTGTGCGGCAGAGGTGAAGTTGGAAGTAAATAATGCATAGAACCCTGATGAGAGATAAATAACTCCCTACCAAAGGATTATCGTAATGCTTCTGATAGGGAGTATGATATGATAATATTATTGCTGTTGAGTAACTTGGTTAATCAAATAATTGATAGCATTTGTTGTAAATGTATACAGAGCATTGATATTAGAGTTATCCGGTGTAGAGCCATACCACTCGAATGCCGGATCGCCAATGATGATAGCACATCCATGACCGGTTGTTTTGAATATTTCAGCAATAGTAATAGAGTTCTCTTTTCCACCGTCACGTGCTAATCTTTGAGCTCCGGCTGTCTTTTCCCAGTTTTCTAAATCATCAGCGGTATAATTCTCGCCCCATCCTCTCATTTTTCTGATGCAAGGGTATTCTCTTTGGTGAATGAGGATATAATCTGCAGGTAAATTATCAAATAGTTTATGGATGGTTTGGGTAATTGTAAATCCTTGTGTCCCTTCCCAGTCAATGGGTTTTCTTTCGTCTGTACTATTTCCAAAATTCCAGTTTGTCTTGTTAGAATCTGAGATAATTCCCCATCCAATAAGACTATACATTGCGTCACGTGAAGCTAATACAGAACCACCGGAGATATAATAATTCGCAATAGCGGTATTGACTTCACTTGTGATACTACTGTTGTCTTTATCGAAATGCGCCCATATCATTTTATATTGTTCTAAATTTATAGTGGCATCATTCCCATTAATGGAGAAATAGGTTACTTTATACTGGCTGTTACTTACCAACCAGTCGTAAGCCGCTTTACCTTCTCCTTCGAGCATCTCTGCCGTTTCTGCATCACCGATGAAAGCAATGGGGGCTATGGAGCCGTCTTTCCAATCCTCAATTATATTGCCGTTAATTGTTATATGGGCATTGATTTTTCCATCTTCAACCGTTGCGGTTATGGTGTATTTGTATCCGGCGTCAAACTTCCCGATATTTCCTAAGTTGAGGGTTGTTTTCAGGTCGTCATTCCCATCACCCACTTTCAAGGTTATGCTGAGGGCATTTTGCGGGTAGATAAGTCCGGTGTAGGAAAAATCTTGGCTGTTCATCTCTCCGATAGTCCAGTCTTCCGCATTTATATTTGTATTCGGGGCGGCTATGCCGGTCTGCGTGTCAAAACCGCCGTCATGCTTTAATCCGCTTATCACAACTGACTTTCCGTTTGTGGCATCACCGACACCGGATGTAATCTTTACGTTGATTTGCGCCATTTTATGTTGGAATGTAAAGTTTACTTTCGGTTCTGCCGAGTAGGGCTTGTTTTCTATGGTTGCCCATAAAAAATCAACTTTATCCTGAGTTTGGGCTGTGTTTCTTTTGATTTTGCCTTCGGACATTTCATTGTCTTTTGCATAAGGATAGTATGCCTTAAAGGACATGGCATTCTCGGATTTATAGCAAATGGAGTTTATCCCGTTTGCAGTATTGAAAGTAGCGGACGGACCGCCTTCTGCCACCTCATATTTTACATTTGTATAGTTGGCATCGGCCCCGTCCGTTGCAGAGATACCAATAAAATCTCCGGTTTCCCATTTGTTTCCTATTACGCGGGTGGTGATGCCGGCAGAGAAATCAATAGCTACCGGACTTTCTAATGTGCCTTTCTCTCCGTTTCTGAAAATCTGCTCTTCCTCTTCATTTGTGCATGCTGCAAAACTCATAGCTAATGCAGCGATTGCTAAAAAATATGTTTTCATGGTTATTATGGTATTAGTAGGTCGTTTTATTTCTGATAACTGAGTTTTAAATTGCTGACTTCAATATTGCTCTCCGGATAGGAATTGATAGACCAGCAATTCTTTTGTATTCCGTAAATACGGTTAGTGTATGCCACATTGTCATTGATGTAGACTACACAAATGGAATTGTCTGTACAGATGGTAACATTGTACACATTGTCGGAGGGAGTGGTGAACAGATAGCTGTCGATACCGGCTATGAAACCTTTGCCCTCTTCACCTTCCTCTTCAAAGTTTATCTTGCGTTTCTTTCCGTTATCTTCCGGGTTGATAATAACGGTATAATACTTTTTGGAGTCTGTGCCGCGTACGAAAGAGATACCGAATTTGCCTTGATTCCCATCAGCTTTTACGGTAAAGGAGATTTTATTGTGTACATTCAGGCGGTTGAAAAGTATATGGGCTTCGTTAGCCAGCGTATAGCTGCCATTGTTTTGGGTTACGTTTCCATCCTGTTCCATTACTTTAGTGTCCGCTTCGGCTGTGTACTTCTCACTGATGCTTTCTGCCAAACCCAAAGAGAGTGTACCGTCTTGGTGTTGAATTACTTTGTGTGCCACCAAGTTCCCCGCCCATTCGGGCTCACTGTCTGCGCCTACCTCAGTATTGTCGTTGCCGGCACGAGTAGGGCACCAGCCCCAGATATAACGGTTGGTGCCGTCGGATGCTGTTTTTCCTGCATAGAAAGCGCGGGAGTCCAATACGCCTTCTTTTTCATCGGGGAAGGTGAGCGGATTGGTTGTCTGCTTTAGGGCCTCCAATGTCTTTGCTTTGAAATACTGTACTTTGCGTGAGTAAGTGGACATATCGGAATAAACCAAATACCACCAATCGCCCATCTTGAATATATCGGGACATTCGTAAAAGCGATCCCAGTGCATTTGCATGAACACGCCGGCGTGTTCCCAGTTTTTCATGTCGGTAGAAGTATATTCTGCCAATACGCCCTGGTTGGACTTCTTGGTGGATACAAGCATATGGAATTTACCGTCTTCTCCTTCAAAGACAAACGGGTCGCGGAAATCATTCTTGCTATAACCGTCAGCATCGCCTTTCAAATAGAAAGTATGGCTCTTGGTCCAAGTCTTGAAGTCGGGAGAAGTTGCCAGCATTACTACCTGACCGTTGTCGGAAGAAGTCGGTTGATATTTGTTGCCTGTATAGAATGTGTAATACAGTTTGTCGGACGGATTGTATATGGTGCTTCCCGTACCGATTGCAGCATCTTGTTCGTTGATGCCGCCGCATGGAATCAGTTCTCCCAAAGATGTATAAGACGCTGCATCTTTAGTACTTACTCCCCAAATGGGGTGGTAAGTACCGGCTTGGTTGGGGCGGAAGTCTTGCAGATAGAGTATCTTAAAGTCTTTCTCAACCGGATCATAAAAAGGCATCGGATCGCCTACATAACCAACATAGGGTTTATAGTAAGTACCGAATGTGTTTTCATCGGTTGAGGCAAAATAGGTCGTTGTTCCGTCCCAGTCCTTTTGGGTCAAGACAGGATTGTTGTCATCGCTGCAACTACAGAAAGAAGTGAACAACATTGCAGTGAGAGTAAGTGATGTTATCATTGTCTTCATATATTAGTCTTTATTTATCGGTTAAATAATTAATTGCATTTTCCGTCAGCTTGGCTACGTTACCATGATATTGGTCGCCCGAAACATCCACTCCGTAAGCATACCAGTCATAGCATCCCGAACCGATACATACGATACCGCCTTTGGTTGCGTTTGCCGGATATTCCCATACAACGATGGCACCGTCACCGCCATATCCCAAGTCCACGCCGCCATGAAGGGTTCTCCATGTTTCATTGTCAGCATAACCGCCCCAGTCGGTACCTATGTGCCATTGAGCTGTACTGTTGGTAGTGCGGTAGCCTGCATCAAATGTGTACACTTTGTTGTCTTGACTGATACCTTGGTAAATAGGATGGTCTGTATGTCCTTGTATAAAGAAGTTCCAAGCACCTCCCGCTATTTCACCGCTTTCTTCCACTTGTCCCCAACAGTTATTCGGATTGTTTCCGTCTTTGGTCGCACCCAGTTTGGCTGCATAATAGGTGGCATAGCGGGTCAACAGGAGGTTCATGCCATTGTTGTAAAGTTCTTTCATCTGTACCAATGCATTGACGGCTGCCGGGGCGGCGTTATCGAATTTCTCCATATTGTCTATGCCGCCGTCTATATGAAGATGCCACCACATCAGTTTGCATTTGCTTAAATCCACTCTGCCGGCCTGAACATCGGCGAAGGAAATGTATTGCGAATTGGGAATATTTCCCAGCATCCATGTTGCCGCGGCTTTTTCTTCTGCGTTCAAGTCATCCATTTGTGTGGCAAGTCCTACATATACGGCATCGGGAGCGTCGGAAAGTATAACTGTTACCGTATAGACGGCAGATGCCGTATTATAAGAGACAATGAAGTCTACAGGATTTGTAAAGTCTATGGCCTGACCGGATGCAGGAGTAACGGTAGCTCCTTCCGAAGTGGTGATAGCTGGAATTAGGGCGGTTACATCTGTCGTGCTCGGTACGCGTACGCTGATGTTATGATTTTCCTGATCGATGATTCCGGCATATGTGTCGTTCAGTTTGAATGACAGTATCTTGGCTTCATCATGCTTAATGACGACTGTGTAGTCGAGGTAGGTGTCTCCGTTGGTAACCTTAACCATTTGTGTACAGGAGAAGTTTAGTACATCACCCGCCTTGACCGAAGCATCGGCCCCTTCCGACACTTCGATGGCGGTAACGGTCATGGCATCGGTGTTATATGTTTCGGGAAGTGCCACCGTTATGGTTTTGTTGGTACGGTCTATCACTCCGGCATACCGGTCCAGCTCAAAGGTTGTAATCCATGTATCTCCGTTCAGTTGAAGATTTGACAGGTTGTTGTCACTACATCCGGAGATTGCAGCCAGTAATGCTATGCTCCAAAGTAGCAAACTAATTCTTTTTATTTTTGATTTCATAGTGTTGCTTATATAAGATTAATTGATTACCAATTACCGCAGTTTTGTGTGTAGTTGCCATTGCTGGCGCTCATTTGTGCAAACGGTATCGGCAGATATTCATTCTTGTTTTTAGTAAACGAAGCACTGGAGTAGATAGCGCAGTTATCAGCTTCTCCTGCATAGTATTTGCTCAGGACTTCAGCGGCCTCTCCCCAGCGTACCAAGTCGAAGAAACGGTCACATTCCATGGCGAGTTCTACACGTCGTTCAAATTTCAGCATCTTCAAAGCTTCTGCCTGTGTGTAAGTACCGTTGTAGGGCTGTATGTTGATGTGTATTCCGTAGTCCATTTCATAGTTGCTAATCATGGCGGTACTTTGTTTGGCGCGGTTACGTATGCGGTTTATCAAGTCGATGGCTTCGTCAATGCGTCCGTCGTTCAGTTGTATCAGGGCTTCGGCGCGCATCAGCAATACATCAGCATAGCGCAGCACGATGTGATTCATGGGAGTACCCCACCAAGAACCTTTTATCAGATAATCTCCGTCGGGATCTACGTTTTGTTTGAGGGTTACATAATAACCGTACAATCCGTTGCTGCGGCTCCATGTGGAAGATTCGTCCATGATGTAGTTTGCATTGAACGCATAAGGCAGTCCCGGTATGCCGATGGTAAGGAACAGGCGCGGGTCGGCATAATCCGTATTCTTGTCGTAATCCTCATTGTTGAATGTGTCTAATAGAGGTAGGCCGTTGGCGTCTGTTTGGAAGGCGTTTACAAGATTCTGACTCGGCTTGTAAAAGTCGCAGCCGCCGTCGGTTACTCCGGGAATATTAGGAACAATCAGTCCGTTGGACCAGTTACAGTTGCCGTTGGTTGTTCCGTCGTTCATGGAATATTGCATGGCCCACAAAGATTCTACACCGTTTTCATATTGAGGTTCGGGACGGAAGTTATTGTGGAAATCCGATTCCAGATTATAACCGCCTGCTGCCATAATTGAGTTCTCTGTGTACTGCACTACTTTCTTCAAGTCGTCCGCATTGATTTCTGTCACTTCGTTGTTATCGGCATTGTCTTGGCGGTAAGCTTTGTACAAATATGTTTTGGCAAGATAGGCTGCCGCAGCCGCACGGGTGGGGCGTCCTTTGTCGGTTTGCGTGTCAGGCAGATTGTCGTAGGCAAACTGGAAATCATCTGCAATCAACTGCCAGCCTTCATCGTTGGTATACGTTGTGTTTGACAGGCTATTATACTCTTCGGGCGAGAGGCTCTCATCGTTGGCAAATACTATTTTCTTGTACAACTGCTTCAGTAAGAAATGTCCGTGTCCGCGCAAGAATTTCATTTCGGCAATGCGTTGCTGTTTTAGCGGATAGGTGGCTTCAGTTGTCTGGTTCAATAACTGCAATGCCGTGTTGGCACGTGAGATGCAATTGTACAGACGTTGCCACATATCACTGATGTTCCATGCGGTAGTCATGATTCCTTGCGAGATTTCCAGAGAATGAAATACGTCACCGTCTTCAGTTCCGTTTCCGCCTTTATAGGCATCATCCGAACGGACGTCATAGTTCCACATAGAGAAAGAGGAGTTGATATCTTCGGCAGTAATCCATACGGCATAAGCGGAGATAATCAGGTTGTCTACGTATGCGGGGTCTTTCAGTTGCTCGTCGTTCATGGTTCCTTGCGGAGTTTGTTGCTCCAGAAAGTCGGTGCAACCGCTGCATATCCATGCAAGCCCTAAGATAATTGTATATGCTATATTTTTCATTGTTTTCATTATTATGTTCTGATTAAAAGCTGACATTGACACCGAAAGTCAGGTTCAATGGAATGGGGTAACCGTAGTTGGCGTTTTCCGGATCTACTCCGGTAAACTTTTTGCTTTTGATTGTAAACAGATTTTGTGCACTCAGGTAGAAGCGCAGGCGTTCCATTTTCATTTTCTGTGCGAATGTTCTCGGTACGTTGTATCCCAGTTGTATGTTGCGTAATTTTAGGAATGAACCATTTTCAACAAAATAGGTGGATACCCGTTTCTCGTTATTATTGTCGCTACGTGACAGTGCAGGGATGTCAGAACCGGGATTGGTCGGTGACCATGCATCGAGAACACGTTTCCCTTTGTTCAGGAAGCCTATGTTGAGTCCGCTCCACAAATCGGTCTCTTTCTTCAGGTCGCTGATAACATCTACTCCTTGCACTCCTTGCCAGAACATGGTGAGGTCGAAATCTTTGTATTCAAGATAGATATTCAAACCGTAGCTGAAGGCGGGAGTGGGGTCGTAAATCCATTGCTGGTCTTTTTCGTTGATGATTCCGTTGTGGTCTAAGTCGCGCCAACGGATTCGTCCCAAGCCGGCCCCTTCCTGGGTGGCGTGGTTATCGATTTCTTCCTGTGACTTGAAAATGCCGTCGGCTACGTAGCCTACCTGTGCGCCGTTGGGGTGACCTATCACACTTTCCACGCCGTTTCCGCCGAATGTACCGTTGGCGGCAACTGTGGCGGGCAATGCGGTGATTTTATTGCGGTAGGAGGATATATTGGCACTTATATCATATTTTAGACCGAATCGGGTGGTGTTGCGGTAGCCGAGATTCAACTCGAATCCTTTATTTTCCATTTCTCCGGCATTAATCCATTGCTTGCTGCCTTCGCCCATAGCGGCGATGCCTGCCATTTCCAACAAGATGTCGGTGGTTTTCTTATAGTACCAGTCGAATGAACCGTACAGGCTTTGACTGAATAAAGAAAAATCAAGACCGATGTTAGTTTGTGTGGTGGTTTCCCATTTGATGTCGTCGTTACCGATTTGGTTGCGTTTGAAACCGGATTGCAGGATGCTTCCGCCGTTGGTTCCGGCAATGTCATAGGAAGTTCCGTAGCTTTGTCCGCCGGATTCCGTTACTCCATAGTTAGGAACGTAGATTGTATAGCGTGATGTATTCGAGATTTCCTGATTACCGGTTTGGCCCCATGATGCGCGGATTTTCAAGTCGTCCAGCCAGTCAATGCCTTTCATAAAGTTCTCTTGGCTGATACGCCAGCCGGCAGAAACGGAGGGGAAAGTGGCATAACGGTTATTCTTGCCGAAACGGGATGAACCGTCGCGGCGGACCGTGAGTGAGAGCAGATACTTCTCATCGTACGTATAGTTCAGCTTGCCGAAAAAGGAAACCAGTGAATACCCTTCGCCTGCACCGTAAGCTTGTGCAGTACCTGCCCCGGCATCCGGCCACATAAAGTCGGGGGTAAGAATAGAGAAGTCCTCTTTGTAACCGGAGAAGTGGACATCGTCTTCACGGTTCAACTCGATACCCGCCATAACGTCACCACGGTGTTTGTTTATTTCCAAGTTATAGGTGGCAATAGCATTCCACATCCATTTGGTCCAGTGTTCTTGTTTGGCCTCCACCGCATTTTTGTCGTTGGCTACGTTACCTTCGGTGACGGGATAAGTAAACGCCCGTTGTTGCTTTTGAGAGTAATCGATACCGAAAGTAGAGCGCAGATTGAGCCCTTTCACCGGATTCAGATTGACGTAGGCGTCTCCGAACATACGCCAGTAAGTATAGCGGTTGTCGGCATTGCGCTCTAAACGTGCCACCGGGTTTTCACGGTCGGGATAACCGCCTACCGGACCGGCAAATTTGCCGTCAATGGTATATACGGGCAGTGACGGGTTGAATTGGAGCACATTTTGCAGGAAACCGCCCGGAGCTTGTACTTCGGACGTACGGTTAACGGTGAAGTGCTGCCCTACGGTCAGGAACTTGCCGATAAGGTTATAGTCGGAGTTCATGCGGGCGGAGATACGTTCGAAGTCGGAGGTCTTGATAATACCCAGATTCTTGTAATATCCCAAAGAGAAGAAAGACGAACCTTTCTCGGAACCGTTGCTTACAGATACATTGTACTGTTGGATAACACCTGTGCGGGTGGTTTCGTCGAACCAGTCCGTATCGGCTGCCGGGGTTGTATTGGCAGAATCCAGATACTTGGACATACTTATACCATTCAGTTGCGGGTATCCGTTGGCATCGTAACCCCAGTTGTATTTATAGCCGAGACCGTTTGTGTTGGGATCTTGTCCTTCGTTAACATAGGCTTGCCACATGGCGCGACCGTACTCCTCGGCATTCAGTACTTCCATTTTATTGGTGTACATGGAGGCGGCGACAGAAGCATCGAAGTTGATTTTCAACTGTCCTTCTTTTCCTTTCTTGGTAGTGACGATAATAACTCCGTTGGCTGCACGCGAACCGTAAATGGAAGCGGAGGCGGCATCTTTCAATACTTGGATGGACTCGATGTCATTTCCGTTCAGTTCATGCATACCGCCTTTGGTTGGTACACCGTCGATGATGTAAAGCGGGTCATTGTTGTTCAGTGTTCCGATACCGCGGATACGAATAGTTGTGCTGCCGCTCGGATTACCGTCGGCTGTAATGTTCATGCCCGGCACGCGGCCCTGCAGGGCTTTCATCGGATTGTTTTCGTTCTGTTTGGCTATCTCGTCCATACTTACTACGGAAATAGAGCCGGTGAGGTCGGCTTTGCGTTGTGTGGTATAGCCCGTAACTACCACTTCTTGCAGCATTTCGGAGTCTTCTTCCAACAGAATTTCTAAAGTGTTTTTGGCTTTTAGGGTTTGTGACTTAAAACCGATATAAGATACTGTAATTTCTGCACCGGACATAACACTCAATGAAAAGTTTCCGTTGAAGTCGGTTATCGTACCGTTGGTCTTGTTGCCTTCTTCAACGATTGAGGCGCCGATGATAGGCTCTCCGTCGGTTGCATACTTTACTGTTCCTTTTATTTGGATGTTTTGTGCATAGACAAAACCGCATAATCCGAGAAGGAACATCATAATGCTAAGTTTTCTCATACATTATAAATTTATTGTTAACAGTTAGATTCTAAATTCTCAAAACAGCTTTCCCGATCATGTTTTGATATCGCAAAGTAAATGGTTTGTATTGAAACGAGCTATAAAAAATGATACGGATGCTGCAAATTTTGTTTCATGACATAGGATTGAAACGGCTCAGGAGGTAGCCTCGTATCAATTTTAGCAGCATTTGTAACATTTGTGTTAGTCCCTTTCGCATTAATTCCGTTTCTTTGCAATGTGCTTTCCCGAGCATTGAGCGAGTTCATAAAGTAAACATTAAATTTAATACCTGATTTTGAAAATGAAGCATTATTCTCATAGAACACTTCTTCCTTTTTGGGGAAAGATTATTGCAACTTTTCTTATTATAATAATGAATATCGGTATTTGTGCGGCGCAGTCTGCCGGACTGAAAATCCATTATCTGGGTGCAAATCACAGTTTGGTACAGGTGCAGGAAGCGCAAAAGTACCTTTTATTGCCGGTGGAAGAAGCTGCCCCGGAAGCTACCGTCAATGTATTGGTGAATAATAAGACAGATCAAAGTTTCCTGGTTCGTCTGGCTGTCAACCGTATCGACTATCTTGTTCCGTTTGCTTTGGAACAGTATAAAGGCAAGACGGTAACTTTCGACATTCATACCGGCAACAGCCGTGCCAATGTACGTGATGCCATGGCGGATGCCTGTTGGAAAGAACTGAGACTTTCCGATACGTTTGATGATGCCAACCGTGAGGAATTTCGTCCTCTGTACCACCATTCTCCCCTTTATGGCTGGATGAACGATCCTAACGGGATGTTCTACAAGGACGGCGAATATCACCTCTACTACCAATGGAACCCATACGGATCCATGTGGGGTAATATGAACTGGGGACATTCATCCAGCAAGGACTTGATAAGCTGGCAGCATCATCCGGTAGCTATACAGCCCAACGGCTTAGGTACTGTGTTCAGCGGTAGCAGCGTGGTTGATAAGGATAATACGGCAGGTTTCGGAAAGGGTGCTGTGATTGCCATTTATACTTCGGCGGGAGCCAGCCAGATGCAGAGTCTTGCATATAGTCTGGACAACGGAATGACTTTCCATGTCTATGAAAACAATCCTATCATTGCCGCCGATAAGGAATGCCGCGATCCGAATATGTTCTGGCACGAAAAGAGTGGCAAATGGATTCTTATTCTGGCAGCTGCGCTGGAAAAGGAAATGTGGATATATTCCTCTCCCGATTTGAAGAACTGGACGAAGGAGAGCAGCTTCGGTCATGGATATGGTGCACAGGATGGCGTATGGGAGTGTCCGGACCTCATGGAGTTGCCCGTTCGCGGGACAGACCGTACAAAATGGGTACTGATTTGCAATATCAATCCCGGTGGACCTTTCGGCGGCAGTGCGGCACAGTATTTTGTCGGAGACTTTGACGGGAAAAACTTTACTTGTGACACCAAACCCGAAGTAACCAAGTGGATGGATTACGGTAAAGACCATTATGCCGCTGTATCTTGGAGCAATACGCCCGAAAAACGGCACACCATGATTGCATGGATGAGTAACTGGCAATATGCCAACAATGTGCCTACCAAACAGTTCCGCAGCGCCAATACATTGCCGCGTGACGTTGAATTGTACGAAGGCAGTGACGGCGAACTTTATTTGGCGGTAACTCCTGCACCGGAAGTAGCTGCGTTGCGTGCAGGAAAAGCGTTGAAATACGGGGCTTTCTCTGCCGGAACAAAGAAAATTTCCCGGAAGCTGCCTGCCGAGAACAGCGGTATCTGCGAAATTAATTTTGAACTGATTCCCCGTTCGGCAAGTAAAGTATATATTACCTTGTCCAATGATAAAAATGAACAGACTGTAATGACTTATGACTTGGATAACTCTACATTCAGCATGGATCGCACTGCAAGCGGACTTACGGACTTCAACAAGGACTTTCCTGCAGTGACCATAGCTCCTTGTCCGGCAGAAGCCAAGCAGCGTCTGCGTCTATTTATAGACCGTTGCAGTGTTGAGGCATTCGAGGGCAACGGACGTTTTGCGATGACCAATCTTGTGTTTCCGCAGAATCCTTATACAACCATTTCCTTTGTTGTAGATAAGGGACGTTGCAAAGTGAATGACTTGACTGTAAATCCTTTAAAAGTTAATAACTAAAATTCGCTATCTTATGAATAACAATAATAATTCGCTTGCAAAGTTGCTCCCCATCATGCTTTGCTTCTTTGCCATGGGGTTTGTCGATTTGGTGGGCATTGCTTCCAACTATGTAAAGGCAGATTTAAACCTGACGGATTCCCAGGCAAATATCTTCCCCTCGCTTGTGTTCTTCTGGTTTCTTATCTTCTCCGTACCTACGGGTATGCTGATGAACCGCATCGGGCGCAAAAGAACAGTACTTCTCAGTTTGGCTGTGACTTTCGCATCGTTGTTGCTGCCGGTTTTCGGAGACGGATATGCGTTGATGCTGATTTCATTTTCGCTGTTAGGCATCGGTAACGCGCTGATGCAGACTTCGCTTAATCCTTTGCTTTCTAACGTAGTCAGTGGAGAGCGGCTGGCAAGTTCTTTGACTTTCGGACAGTTCGTAAAAGCAATCGCCTCTTTTCTTGCTCCATATATTGCCATGTGGGGGGCTACGCAGGCTATACCTTCGTTGGGTATGGGCTGGAGAGTACTGTTCCCTGTTTATATGGTGATAGCCGTTATCGCTATTCTGTGGCTGGGTACTACATCCATTAGTGAAGAAAAGGAAGAAGGACGTCCTTCTACTTTCGGTGAATGCCTTGCTTTGCTGGGGAAACCGTTTATATTGCTTTGTTTCTTGGGTATCATGTGCCATGTGGGTATTGATGTGGGCACAAATACTACTGCACCTAAGATTTTAATGGAGCGTATGGGCATGTCGCTTGCCGATGCAGGGTTTGCCACAAGCCTTTATTTTATCTTCCGTACGGCAGGTTGCTTCCTCGGAGCCTTTATTTTGCAGAAAATGGCTGCACGAACTTTCTTTGGAATCAGCGTGTTGTGTATGTTGGCGGCAATGGCAGGACTGTTTGTTTTTCATGACATGGTACTGATATACGTATGTATCGCTCTGATAGGTTTCGGAAATTCCAATATCTTCCCGATTATCTTCTCACAGGCATTGTTGGCAATGCCGCAGAAGAAGAACGAAGTCAGCGGGCTGATGATTATGGGGTTGTTCGGCGGTACGATATTTCCGCTTGCGATGGGGGTGGCAAGTGATGCCATCGGTCAAAGCGGTGCGGTGGCGGTGATGACGGTAGGTGCTCTATACTTATTTTTCTATATGGTGAGAATGAAACGCTGACTCTTTTGTGAGCGGCTCTGCAAGGTGTTGTGAGAGGGGAGTACCTCAGTCGCATACAGAGGTACCCTAAGTATAGGACTGAGCATGGCTCGATATACGGCTTTGCTTTTCCGCCCTTTGCAATGAAGAGAATAATATGTAAAACTGTAAAATTAAATATCATGAATCAGATTGTAGTAGGAATGGGTGAGGCGCTTTGGGACTGCCTGCCCGAAGGAAAGAAAATCGGCGGCGCTCCGGCAAACTTTGCCTATCATGTATCGCAATTCGGCTTTGACAGCCGTGTAGTCAGTGCGGTAGGTGCTGATGCCGACGGTGATGAAATACTGGAAGTTTTTGCACGGAAAGGTTTGCGTACGCAAATAGAACGTGTGCCTTATCCTACGGGTACGGTGCAGGTGACGCTCGATGCGGTGGGTGTACCTTGCTATGAGATAAAAGAAGGTGTTGCATGGGATAATATACCTTTTACGGATGAACTGAAACGTCTGGCCCTGAATACACGTGCCGTATGCTTCGGCTCTTTGGCACAACGTAATGAGGTCAGCCGTATAACGATAAACCGTTTTCTTGATACCATGCCGGACGGTACGGAACAATTGAAGATATTCGATATCAACCTGCGTCAGGGGTTTTATACAAAAGAGATACTCTGTGATTCCATGCGACGTTGCAATGTCTTAAAAATCAATGATGAGGAATTAGTGACAATCAGTCGTATATTCGGTTATCCGGGTATTGACTTGCAGGACAAGTGTTGGATTCTTCTTGCCAAGTACAATTTGAAAATGCTTATTCTGACTTGCGGTACGAACGGCAGCTATGTGTTTACTCCGGGAGTTGTATCTTTTCAGGAAACTCCGAGAGTACCCGTTGCCGATACAGTAGGTGCCGGCGATTCGTTTACGGCTGCCTTTACATCGGCTATTCTCAGCGGCAAACCGGTACAAGAGGCCCATAAACTGGCAGTAGAGGTGTCAGCTTATGTATGCACGCAGAGCGGAGCAATGCCGGAATTGCCGCAGATATTGAAAGACAGAATCTGATTTTTTTCTTATCTTTGCTCATCTGCAATCACTTAAAATCAGCGAAAGAAGATGAGACGATATGTTTACCTGTTACTGTTTGTTCTGTTAATATGTGGCGGTGTGGTGACTTCTTGTTCCCGACACGAAGTACGCTTCCACATCGGAGTGTCGCAATGTAGCGATGACGAGTGGCGTCACCAGATGAATAATGAGATGTTGCGTGAAGCTCTTTTCTACGATGGCGTGGAGGTAGAGATACGTACAGTGAAAGATGATAATGCCAAACAGGTAAAGGATATCCGGCATTTTATAGAGGCGGGAGTGGACTTATTGATAGTTGCTCCCAATGAAGCCGAACCAATAACCCCGGTTGTAGAAGAAGCCTACGACCGGGGTATCCCTGTTATTGTAGTGGACCGTAGAATCCTTTCTGAAAAGTATACAGCCTATGTCGGTGCGGATAATTACGAAATAGGTAAGGCAATAGGCAAGTATGTGGCTAATATGCTTCATGGGAAAGGCACGGTGGTGGAGATTACGGGGCTGTCGGGTTCTACTCCTGCGATAGACCGCCATGAAGGGTTTATGAGTGTCATATCCGCTTGCCCGGACATTCGTCTGCTGGCAAGGGAAGACGGGGCTTGGCTACGCTCTCAGGCGGAAGTAAGAATGGATACTCTACTTGAACGTTTTCCGCAAATAGATGTTGTCTATGCCCAGAATGACCGTATGGCTGCCGGGGCTTATACAGCCGCCATGCGCCGGAACAGAGAAAAGAATCTGCGTTTTGTCGGTACAGATGCCATTCCCGGTGAAGGTTACGGGGTGGAGCAAGTCCTTTCGGGTGAGTTGGATGCTACATTTATTTATCCTACAGGCGGTGACCGCGTTATGCAGATAGCAATGGATATTCTGAATAAGAGGAACTTTCCCCGAGAAACAATCCTGAATACTTCGGTGGTAGACCGTGATAATGCGCTTATTATGAAAATGCAGACTGCCCATATCAGTTCACTCGATGAAAAGATTGAAACCCTGAATGGGAAGATTAATCAATATCTGGCGCGTTATGCCACGCAACAGGTTATTTTGTATGGTAGTCTGTTAGTTCTTTTGCTGGTTGTCGGGCTATTGGTCGCTGTTTATCTTTCTTTGCGTACAAAGAACAGGTTGAACCGTGAACTTTCCCGCAGGAAGGAACAATTGGAGCAACAAAGGGATCAGCTGGAGATACAGAAAGACCAGTTGGAGCAACTCTCCCGTGAACTGAAAGCCGCCACCCACGCTAAATTGGTGTTCTTCACCAATGTTTCCCATGACTTCCGTACACCGTTGACTCTGATTGCCGACCCCGTTGACCAGCTTCTTGCCGACCGCTCTATCAGTGAACAGTCACACCAGCTGCTGGAGCTGATGAAGAAGAACGTACATATTCTTTTGCGCCTTGTCAATCAGATTCTTGATTTTCGTAAAGTTGAGAACGGGCGTATGGAACTGCATCTCGAGCCTTTTGATTTGCTGAACAGCTTTGGGGGATGGAATGACTCTTTTCGTATGGCTTTGCTTAAAAAGCATATTGCTTTTAGTTTTGAACCGGTTTCCGGGGTGGATTATCGTATGCTGGCAGACGCCGAGAAGATGGAACGTATATACTTTAATCTCCTTTCCAATGCCGTGAAATACACGCAGGAGAATGGAAAGATTGTGGTACGTCTCGAAGCGGAAGACCGCCATTTCCGCTTGTCGGTATTCAATTCGGGCAGTTATATTTCTACTACTGATGTTGAGGCTATTTTTGAACGTTTCTATCAGGTGGACGGTCATCAGGCGGGTACAGGTATTGGTCTTGCTTTGGTACGCGCTTTTGTGGAAATGCACGGCGGGAATATCATGGCACACAGCAACGAGAAAGGGACTACTTTTACCGTTACTTTCCCGAAGCAGGATGTGTCGCAGTATCATCCTGCCACACTCACTCTGCCTGCGGATGAGAAAGAGATTGCATCCACGCTGGTGGATGCGGAAATTCCGTTAGGAGAAGAGGTGGTGGAGGATGATTGTCCGACAGTGCTTGTCATTGATGATAATGCCGATATACGTCACTACGTGAAGGCTTTACTTTCTAAGGAATACCGTGTACTGGATGCGGCGGATGGAATGACGGGCATTCGTCTTGCCATGAAATATGTGCCCGATGTGATTGTTTCCGATGTAATGATGCCCGGCATGGATGGTATGGAATGCTGTCGCCGGCTGAAGGGAGAGTTACAAACTTGCCACATCCCGGTTATCCTGCTTACAGCCTGCTCGCTCGACGAACAGCGTATACAGGGATATGAGGGAGGAGCTGATTCTTATATATCCAAACCGTTCAATTCGCAATTACTGCTTTCGCGCATTAAGAACCTTATCGCTAATCACAGGCAGTTGAAGCAATTCTTTGGTGATAATCAGTCTATAGAGAAAGAGTCTATCAGTGAACTTGACAAGGATTTTGTTACCCGTTTCAAATCTCTGGTCGGAGAAAAGATGAAAGACCCGGAACTGAATGTTGAGGACTTGGGACGTGATATGGGAATGAGCCGTGTGCAGCTTTATCGAAAATTAAAGTCACTGACTAACTATTCTCCTAACGAACTGCTGCGCCAAATGCGCTTGAAAAAGGCTGCCTCTTTGCTTGCCGCTTCTGATATGACTATAGCTGAGATTGCCTATGAAGTAGGCTTTTCGTCACCTTCTTATTTTACAAAATGCTATAAGGAACAGTTTGGTGAAAGTCCGACGGAGTTCCTGAAAAGGAAAGGGACAATATAAGAAAGAGGGCTGTCACCGCAATGCAGGACAGCCCTCTGATTATTATTTAAATAACTTATCAGCTATTATTCAGCAACTTCTGCACCCCAGTTTTCTTTGGACAGACGCTTGTAGCTGTTGTAACGCCATTTAGCGTTTTCTTCAGCTGCTTGGAACAATTCTTCAGCTTCTTGCGGGTATTGTTTCATTACAGATGCGTAACGAACTTCACCCTTCAAGAAATCTTGGAATCCTGACCAATCCGGTTCTTTGCTATCCAGCGTGAACGGATTCTTGCCTTCAGCTTCCAAAGCCGGGTTGTAACGCCACAAGTGCCAGTAACCGCACTTAACGGCTTTTTCTTCTTCTGCCTGGCTCTTACCCATACCGGCTTTCAAACCATGGTTGATACAAGGAGCGTAAGCGATGATGAGTGACGGACCGGGATATGCTTCTGCTTCGCGGATAGCCTTCAAAGTCTGAGCTTGGTCGGCACCCATAGCGATTTGAGCAACATATACATAACCGTAAGTAGTAGCCATCAGACCGAGGTCTTTCTTGCGTACACGCTTACCGGCAGCGGCAAACTTAGCGATAGCGCCTACCGGAGTAGCCTTAGAAGACTGACCGCCTGTGTTAGAGTAAACCTCAGTATCCAGAACGAGGATATTAACGTCCTTACCGCTGGCGATTACATGGTCAAGACCACCGTAACCGATGTCGTAAGAAGCACCGTCACCACCGATAATCCATTGGCTGCGTTTAACCAGATATTGAGACAGGCTGGCGATAGTCTTGCAGTTGTCACATTTGTCTTTGGCAGCTTCTACCATAGGAATAATCTTTTCAGCCAGTTCCTTTGTCTTGTCTGCATCGTACATATTTTCAATCCATGCTTGGAATACTTCTTTGTATTCAGCCGGAGTGCTTTCTGCTGCGATTGCTTCTTCCATAGCCTTCACGATACGTGCACGCATCTTTTCGTTAGCGAGCTCCATACCCAGACCGAATTCGCAGAAATCTTCGAACAATGAGTTAGCCCAAGCCGGACCATGACCTTTTTCGTTCTTGGTATAAGGAGTAGAAGGTACAGAACCGGAGTAGATAGAAGAACATCCCGTAGCGTTAGCAACCATTTCACGGTCGCCGAACAACTGAGATATCAGTTTTACGTACGGAGTCTCACCACAACCGGAGCAAGCACCGGAGAATTCAAACAACGGAGTTGCGAACTGAGAGTTCTTAACGTTAGCCTTGATATCAACCAAGTGTTGTTTGCTCTTTACGTTTTCTGCACAGTAAGTCCAGTTAGCTGCTTCTGCCAATTGGCTTTCAAGATGCTTCATAGTAAGAGCCTTGCCACCCTTCTTCGGGTTGCCCGGACAAACATCGGCACAGTTACCGCAACCCAGACAGTCGAGAACGTCAACCTGGATACGGAATGTCATACCGTCGAATGCCTTACCTACAGCTTTCAGTTGAGCGAACTCAGCACCCTTCTGCTCTTCAGCGTCGAGTACGAACGGACGGATAGAAGCGTGAGGACAAACGTAAGCACATTTGTTACACTGGATACAGTTTTCAGGATTCCATTCAGGAACGAAAGCTGCCACACCGCGTTTTTCGTACTTAGCCGTACCTTGTTCCCAAGTACCGTCTTCGATACCCTTGAATGCAGATACTTTCAGCAAGTCACCATCTTGTGCGTTGATAGGACGAACCACTTCGTTGATGAATGCAGGGTCGTTATTTTCTGCTTTGGCATCATCAGGCAGGTTAACCCAAGCCGGGTCGATGGACAAAGTCTTGTATTCGCCACCACGGTCTACGGCAGCGTAGTTCTTGTTCACTACGTCTTCACCCTTCTTGCCGTAAGACTTAACGATGAATTTCTTCATCTGTTCAACAGCTTGTTCAACAGGAATTACGCCTGTGATACGGAAGAAAGCAGATTGGAGGATAGTGTTGGTACGGTTGCCCAAACCAATTTCCTGTGCAATCTGAGTTGCGTTGATATAGTAAACCGAGATATTGTTCTGTGCGAAGTATTTCTTCACTTTGTTAGGCAGGTTCTTAGCCAGCTCTTCACCTTCCCAGATAGTATTCAGTAAGAATGAACCATTCTTACGCAGACCGCGGGTTACATCGTACATGTGCAGGTAAGCCTGAACGTGGCAAGCCACAAAGTTCGGAGTATTTACCAAATATGTAGAACGGATCGGAGTGTCACCGAAACGCAAGTGAGAACAAGTGAAACCACCTGATTTCTTGGAGTCGTAAGAGAAGTAAGCCTGACAGTGCTTGTCGGTGTTGTCACCGATAATCTTTACAGAGTTCTTGTTGGCACCTACCGTACCGTCAGCACCCAAACCGTAGAACTTAGCTTCGAACATGCCTTCGCCGCCCAATGCGATTTCTTCTTCTTGGGGAAGAGAAGTGAAAGTCACGTCGTCCACAATACCGATGGTGAAGTGGTTCTTCGGCATCGGCATAGCCAGATTCTTGTAAACTGCGATGATTTGTGCAGGAGTAGTATCCTTAGAACCCAAACCATAACGGCCGCCTACGATAACCGGAGCATTTTCTGCGCCGTAGAAGCAGTCTTTTACGTCGAGGTACAACGGTTCGCCATTGGCGCCCGGTTCTTTTGTACGGTCGAGTACGGCAATCTTCTTGGCAGTCTTAGGAACGGCAGCAAGGAAATGCTTGGCAGAGAACGGACGATACAAGTGAACGGCAACCAAACCAACCTTTTCGCCATTGGCAACGAGGTGGTCGATAGCTTCGCGGGCAGCTTCCGTTACAGAACCCATAGCGATAATTACGCGTTCTGCATCTTCTGCACCGTAGTAATCGAACAAACCGTATTTGCGGCCTGTGATTTTGCTGATCTCGTTCATGTATTCCTCAACGATAGCAGGAACTGCTTCGTAGTAGTTGTTGCAAGATTCGCGGTGCTGGAAGAAGTGGTCAGGGTTTTCAGCCATACCACGAGCAACCGGATTCATCGGATTCAGTGCGCGTGCGCGGAATTCGGCCAATGCTTTCTGATCGATCAGCGGAGCGAGGTCTTCGTTTTCCAGCATTTCGATCTTCTGGATTTCGTGAGAAGTGCGGAAGCCGTCGAAGAAGTTCATGAACGGAACACGTGACTTGATAGTAGCCAAGTGAGCAACACCGGCCAAGTCCATAACTTCCTGTACAGAACCCTCGGCCAACATGGCGAAACCTGTCTGGCGTGCAGACATTACGTCCTGATGGTCACCGAAGATACACAGTGCATGGCTTGCCAAAGTACGTGCAGATACGTGGAACACGCAAGGCAGGAATTCACCGGCAATCTTGTACATGTTAGGTATCATCAGCAACAAACCTTGTGAAGCAGTGTACGTAGTAGTCAGCGCACCAGCTTGCAGAGAGCCATGAACGGCACCGGCAGCACCACCCTCGGATTGCATTTCCTGTACCAATACTGTTTCGCCGAAGATGTTTTTGCGACCTGCGGCAGCCCATTCGTCTACGTATTCAGCCATCGTAGAAGAGGGAGTGATGGGATAGATAGCAGCTACTTCAGAGAACATATACGAGATATGTGCAGCAGCTTGGTTACCATCACAAGTAATGAATTTCTTCTGTTTAGTCATAACTAAATTGAATTTATTAAGTAAAAAAATCTCTCAATTAATATAGAAAGCCGAACAACCAGAGAGGTATTTGATTGCCCCGGCCTATTTCCGCCTTGTGCAATGCGTATGTCACTCCCGGATTATTTTTAATTCTCATACCTTCCTGACAAATCTTGAAAGGCATCACTTCGTCTACCATAAACGAAATGTTTTTGTCTCCTTTATTCACTTTGTGGTCTTTCCACATTGTGTTTGCAAAGAAAGTTTCCAGTACGTCTTGTTCGTCCACCTTTACGGGGTAGATGGAGTACATCAGGTTGGAGTTGTGCATCATTATCTTCGACGGTTTCTTGGGGAATTCTTCTCCCTTGGGATATACCATGTTGATAAGTCGTGCATCTGCCAGATACTTGATGTAGTTCATAACCGTAGCCCTGGATGTCTGTATGTCGTTGGCAAGCTGGCTCACATTCGGGGCTTTCGGTCCGTCTACGGCCAGGAAGTATAGCAATTTTTTTATTTTGGACAGATATTTCAGCTCTATTTGCTTGATCAGCAGAATATCCACTTCCACCATCATATTCATTGTCTTCAGCAGATTTTCCGAGAAGTTACGTTTTTCAAGGAAAAAAGGATAGAAGCCATGATGCATGTAGTCCTGAAAATGATCTAACGGGCGTACTTTTGACAGGATGCCCTTGGCTATTTGTTCGTGATTGCTCAGGATTTCTTCCAGTGAGTAGGAACGGAATTTCATGCCGGTTTGCAGGTTCAGATACTCGCGGAAAGAGAAACCACGCAGGTTGTAGCTCTTTACGATGTCGCGCAATTCCAGATTCTCTTCTTTCAGGCGCATTACGGACGAACCGGTAAAGACAATTTTCAGGTTAGGAAAACGGTCGTAGCACAAACGCAATTCCTTGCTCCAGTCGGGATGTTTGAAAACTTGGTCTATCAACAGCACTTTTCCGCCGCGACGTTGAAATTCGTAGGCAAAGTCCACGATGCTGTGGCCGGAGAAGTAGAAATTATTCATGTTGATAAAAAGACAGGAGCGGTCGGTTCCGAACTTTTCTTTGGCATATTGCAACAGGAATGTAGTCTTACCCACACCCCGGGTACCTTTGATACCGATAAGACGGTCGTTCCAGTCAATCTCATCCATGAGGTCGCGGCGAACGGGGGCATTTGTATGCTCTACCAGATAAGCGTGTGTTCGGTAAAATGCTTCCATGCTTTAAATTCGGTTTATCGGGCGACAAATATACACCTTTTTTATAGAATTGCAAAGTAGAGATAGCAAAATATCTTGTTCATAGTTAAGTTTTATATATTTGTATGCTGTTCTTTTTCTCTGTAAGTTTGCAGTTCCGAATAATTATGAACTATAATCAATGAAATTATATCTATTTAATCCCGATTCCGATTTGGCGCTTGCCAATAATGAAGAGAACTATATAGCTCCGGCTTCTGCCCGGCGCATGGCGCGGGATTTGGCGTTGCTGCCGATGTGGTATGCCGGTTCGGACAGTGCGGTATTGGCCCCTTCCGCTTATAATGCAGACTTCCTGAAACGGATGCGGGAGATTTTTCCGTTACAGGTACAATTGGCGACAGAACCCGAATTGCCCGATTATGCCGGGGCGGAGATTGTACCTTGGGGTTGGAATCCTTCTATCCGAAAATATTTGTTGAAAGGCGGCATAAGTGAGGACAGGCTGCCTGATTCCCGACTTCTTGGGAAGTATCGCCTGCTCTCTTCCCGTTTGCAAGCCGTAGCAATGACACGGCATATAACGGGGTGTTATCCGGAATATACCTGTGGTGAACATTATCTTATAGAAAATAGCGCAGATTGTGAGCGGATAGTAAGTGCAATGCACACTTGCTTGCTCAAAGTTCCTTGGTCCGGTAGCGGAAAGGGGCTGAACTGGTGCCTGCATGGATTGACAAAACCTGTGGCCAATTGGTGTGAAAGAATTTTGAAGGAACAGGGTTGCCTTACGGCGGAACCTATATATAATAAGGTGAAAGACTTTGCTCTTGAGTTTTACTCTGACGGGCGGGGAGAGGTGCTTTTTGCAGGGTATTCCATGTTTTCTACCAACGAGCATGGAGCATATACGGGCAATCTGATAGCATCGGACGGACAGATAGAGGAGATGGTTGCACACTATCTCCCTCTAAAAGAATTGGTGCTTATGCGTGGGTCGCTTTGTACGGAATTGGCAGCAATCTATGGAAATACCTATACGGGCTATTTGGGAGTTGACATGATGCTTTGCAGGCAGGAGAAGGGGCAAGGATATGTTGTCCACCCTTGTGTGGAGATAAATATGCGCATGAATATGGGAGTGGTGGCCCGTTTGTTTTATGATAACTTTGTGCTTTCCGGCCGTACGGGATATTTTAATATTGAATATTTTCCTGACAATGAAGCGTTGCGTGTGCGGCATGAACAGGATATGCGGGACTGGTCGCTGATAACGGAAAGCGGCAGGATTGTTTCCGGTTATTTGCCGTTAGTGCCGGTTACGCCTAAAAGTTGCTATAGGGCATATGTTCGGATATGACTCCGGTTATTGTTTGCAGGCGGGACTTTCGTTGCCGCAACGGTCTGTGGCGGTGACGGCAAAGTATTTTCGGGTAGCCCACGGACGGATGGGGGCGTATATGTATTCTGTTCCCTGTATACGTTGCGCCAGTATGTTTTCCGGGTTATCAGTATCTACGGGGTAGGTATTGGAGCCGTAAAGTACATAGGTCGGAGCGTTTTGTCTGTCATTGTCGGTGGATGGGCGCCAACTGATTTTCCAATATCCTTCGGATTGTTTTTCGACGCAGAGTTGCGTGGGGGCGGTTGGCGGAACATCGTCTATCCACGGCATGGCAGGTTGCAGGGCGGGAGCGGTGTAGTAGCTTTCTTCAAGAATGTCATAAAGTTCCTGCGTATTGTCCATGAGGTACTTCACACGGTAGTGACCTTCGCCTGCCAGACCATGTGTACGGGTGAAGTTTATCTGCCGCTCTACTTCGTCTACCGTCCAGTTGCCTTCATTGGGGTCGAGGAAGTAGATGCCCAGTCCGGGAATAATCTGCCGTCCGTTACTTTGTTCCTGCCAGTCGAGTGCAAAAGGGTAGAAGCCGTTGCCACGGAAATACATCATCGGGTAGACTTGGTCTTGTATGCCTTCGCCCAACCAGCCTTGTACATCCTGATAGACGGTGTGGAAAGCATTCCAGCCGCGAGACGGATAACGGGATGTATCGCGGTACTTGCCTACGGGGCAGGTGCTGACCTTTACCCAGGGCTTCAGTGCTTTGACGCCTTTATAGAGATAACGGACGATTTCCGTGATATTATCCCGCCGCCATTGTGCAAGGTCTCGTCCGTTGCCGTATTTTTTATAGGTATAGCTGTCGGAGAAGCGCAGGGCGTGTTCGGGATAGCGCAGGTAATCGAAGTGTACGCCGTCTACATCGTAATGTTCCACGACTTCACGGACAAGGCTCATCAGGTATTCTTTGGTTTGAGGATGTCCGGGATTGAGGAAATATTCACGTTTATAGGGCACACAGATAGCCGGTTTACGTTTGGTGACAGACTCCTTGCCGAGAGCGGAGATATGCCTGCGATTACCTAAAGGAATGGTTACCATCCAGGCGTGGCATTCCATACCGCGTTTATGACATTCTGCTACGGCGAAGGCAAGCGGGTCGTAACCCGGATTACCTCCGATCTTTCCTGTCAGAATGGAGTTGTAGGGCTCGATAGCGGATTTATATAATACATCTCCGCGGGTACGGGTTTGGAAGAGGACTGTATTGAAGTTGGCTGCTTTCAGTTTGTCCAGTATCTCCACGAGTTCGGCTTGCTGCTTGCGAATCCCTTCGGGGGTGGTGGCACGGGTGCGGGGCCAGTCCAATCCGTAAACGGCAGTAACCCATGCGGCACGTACCTCATGCTTGGGAGGACGTTGAGCGGAGGCAAGGGGGAGGAGGCAGAAAATATATAATAGGATAAGGTTTAATTTCTTCATAACGGTATTTTGGTTGGGAGTAAACTCCTATTTACTTCTTTATTTCTGTTATATTTCACGGCGAAGATAAGTAAATCGCTTGATAAATTTGTGTAGTTTAGTTGGAAACTGTTACATTTGCATATATAAAATACATTAACACTGAGCATATATATATTAAACATTAGCACGCCATGATTACATTTACACTTTGCTTGCTGGCGTTGGTTGCAGGCTATTTCATCTACGGACGCTTTATTGAACACGTATTCGGACCGGACGACCGTAAGACACCAGCTCTTACAAAGGCCGACGGAGTGGATTATATCCCGCTGCCTACGTGGAAAATCTTCATGATACAATTTTTGAACATCGCAGGTTTGGGACCAATCTTCGGCGCTATTATGGGGGCCAAGTTCGGTACGGCATCTTATTTGTGGATTGTGTTAGGAAGTATTTTTGCCGGTGCTGTGCACGATTATTTTGCGGGAATGCTTTCGTTGCGGCACGGTGGGGAGAGTTTGCCGGAGATTATAGGCCGTTATTTGGGGATGACTACCAAGCAAGTAATGCGTGGGTTTACTGTTGTCCTGATGATATTGGTAGGAGCAGTGTTCGTAGCAGGTCCTGCCGGACTGCTTGCCAGCCTGACACCGGAGACGCTGGATACTACCTTCTGGATTGTAGTGGTCTTTATTTACTATGTGCTTGCCACCCTATTGCCGGTAGATAAGATTATCGGTAAGATATATCCGTTATTTGCTATTGCATTGCTGTTTATGGCAGTAGGTATTTTGGTAATGCTCTACGTAAATCATCCGGCACTGCCGGAAGTATGGGACGGGCTACAGAATCCCCATCCTAATGCTTCCGCACTGCCTATATTCCCTATTATGTTTGTCAGTATTGCATGCGGGGCAATCAGTGGCTTTCATGCCACACAAAGTCCGTTAATGGCACGTTGCATGACGAGTGAACGCCATGGTCGTCCGGTATTTTACGGCGCTATGATTACCGAAGGCATCGTAGCACTTATCTGGGCTGCCGCCGCCACTTACTTTTTCCACGAAAACGGAATGAAAGAGACGAATGCCGCCGTCATTGTGGATGCTATTACGAAAAACTGGTTGGGAACAATCGGCGGGGTACTTGCTATACTGGGTGTGATTGCGGCTCCTATCACCAGTGGTGATACTGCTTTCCGTTCGGCACGACTTATCGTTGCAGATTTTCTGGGTATGGAACAAAAAACAATGCGCCGTCGTTTATATATATGCGTGCCGATGTTTTTGGCAGCTATCGGATTGCTATTGTATAGCTTGCGCGATAAAGACGGTTTCGATATGATATGGCGCTATTTTGCGTGGGCCAACCAGACTTTGTCTGTCTTTACTCTATGGGCTATAACAGTCTATCTGGTACGTGAGAAGAAAACATATTTTCTGACATTGATACCTGCCTTTTTCATGACTTGTGTTTGTACAACCTATATCTGTATAGCGCCCGAAGGTTTCGGCCTGTCGCATCCGGTAGCTTACGGCATAGGAATTGCCGGTGTTGTGATAGCTTTGGTGTGGTTCGTTGCATGGAAGAATAAACATACTAAAATTCTTAACTGATGAAGAAATTCAAGAAATCTACGGGCTTGACCATAGCCCTGCTTATTTATGTTTCTGCCACTGCGGCATATTTTCTGCCGCGTAATACGGAAATCAGCAATACGGAAAAGTATGTCACCGTAATTGCTTCGTATGTCATTGTACTTGTGCTGTGGCTGGTGCTTCGTAAAAAAGAGGAATTACAGCGGAAACGTCGTGAAGAAGATAGAATAGAACGAAAATAATTATTCACTCAAAAATGAAAACAAGATGAAAAGACTCGCATTACTCGTATGCTTGCTTATTGGCACTGTGGCTGCCCATGCACAGTTTGAAAAAGGAAAATGGTTCGTGAATCCTTCCGTTACCGGGCTTAACTTCTCCTATAATACAGAAACGGATAAAGCCAATTTTGGTATTGAAGCCAAAGGCGGTGCGTTTTTGATGGATAATGTAGCTTTGCTGATAGACGCCGGTGCAAAATGGCAAGGCGGTGGAGTGGACGTCTATACTTTGGGTGTGGGCGGACGCTACTATATTGACAAAGTTGGTGTCTTTTTGGGAGCTGACGTTAATCTGAACCGTTATAATTGGGATGGTGGCGATAAAACCCGTTTTGGCTTTGGTATGGAAGCCGGTTACGCGTTTTTCCTGTCACGTACGGTAACTATCGAACCGGCTGTTTATTGGGATATAAACAAGGATCGTTCGGAGTTCGGACTGAAGGTGGGATTTGGCTTCTACTTCTAAGAGAGGTAGAAAGAAAATTGCATAATATAATTGCGGATGCATCAAAATGAATTTAAACTATCATTCTGTCATTCAGAACGAAGTGAAGAATCTCTTCTCCTGACATATAAGAGAAAAGATTCTTCGTCGCAAGCTCCTCTGAATGACAGAATGATAGTTTAAATTCGTTTTGATGCATCCCTTTTTTTGTCTCGCAGGACGATTTTGACGGAATTATGCTGTAGGTCTATTGTAGCTTTTCCTTTAGGAACTGCCCTGTGTAACTTGCCGTACAAGCCGCTACTTCTTCCGGGGTACCGGTTGCCACGATGTAACCTCCTTTGTCTCCACCTTCGGGACCGAGGTCAATAACGTGGTCGGCGCACTTCACTACATCCATATTGTGCTCAATGATAACAATGGAATGACCGCGGCGTATCAATGCGTCGAAGGCTTCCAGTAATTTTCGAATATCATGGAAGTGTAGTCCTGTAGTGGGTTCGTCGAAAATGAAAAGCGTCGGGTCGGCTTTTTCCATACTGAGGTAGTATGCAAGTTTTACACGCTGGTTCTCGCCGCCGGAGAGGGTGGAGGAGGATTGTCCGAGTTTGATATATCCCAACCCGACGTCTTGCAGCGGTTGCAAACGCTTCACGATTTTCTTTTGCCCGTGTTGGGTGAAGAACTCGATTGCCTGGTTGACAGTCATTTCCAGTACGTCGTAGATGCTGGTGTCGTGGAACTTCACTTCCAGTGTATCTGCCTTGAAACGCTTGCCGTGGCAAGATTCGCACTCCAGTACGAGGTCGGCCATAAACTGCATCTCTACAGTGATAGTGCCTTCGCCTTTACACTCTTCACAACGGCCGCCTTCGCTGTTGAAGCTGAAATGTCCGGCGGTATAGCCCATTTGTTTGGCAAGAGGTTGTTCTGCCCATAGTTTGCGGATTTCGTCGTAGGCCTTGATATAGGTTACGGGATTAGAACGTGAGGATTTGCCGATAGGGTTTTGGTCTACAAATTCTACATTACGCAGGTTCTGCAGGTCTCCGCCGATAGAAGCAAACTCGCCCGGGCGTTCGCTGCATTCGTCCAACTCTCGTTTGAGGGCACGGAAGAAGATGTCGCGTACCAGTGTACTTTTACCCGAACCCGATACGCCGGTGATTACGGTCATTACGTTGAGCGGGAAGCGTACGTCTACGCCTTTCAGGTTGTTTTCGCGGGCACTTGTGATTTCAATATACTGGTTCCACGGGCGACGGCTTTTGGGTACGGGAATAGTTTCCTCACCCAAGAGATAGCGTACGGTGTAGCTATTGCTGTCTTTTTGCAAGTCTTTCATATCTCCGCAATACACAACCTCGCCACCCAAACGTCCGGCTTTAGGACCGATGTCGATGATGTAGTCGGCGGCACGGATTATTTCTTCATCATGCTCCACCACTACTACGGTATTACCCAACTGTTGCAGTTGGCGCAAGACGTGTATCAGTTTGTCTGTGTCACGGCTGTGAAGTCCGATACTCGGTTCGTCCAAAATGTAGAGACTGCCCACGAGGCTGCTTCCCAAAGAAGTTGCCAAATTGATGCGCTGGCTTTCACCGCCGGAAAGGGAGTTGCTGAGACGATTCAGCGTGAGGTATCCCAAGCCTACATCCAGCAGGAAGCGGATGCGGTTGTTGATTTCTATAAGGATGCGGCGGGCAACATCGGTATCGTGTTTGTCCAGTTTCAGGTTATCAAAGAATACTTTCAGTTCCGTGATAGGCAGGTCCACTAATTCGGAAATGCTGCGTCCGCCCACCCGGACATAACCGGCTTCGGGTTTCAGCCTCGTACCGTGGCATTTGGGGCAAAGGGTTTTACCGCGATAACGTGCCAGCATTACACGATACTGTATTTTATATTGATTCTCTTGCACCATTTTGAAGAAAGCATTGATGCCCTCGAAGTAGCGAGTGCCTTCCCACAACATCCGGCGTTGCTCATCCGTCAGTTGATAGTAAGGGGTGAAAATAGGGAAGCCGGCCTTTTCCGCGCCACGTATTACCATGTCTTTCCATTCGCCCATTTTCTCTCCGCGCCAGCATACTACTGCACCGTCGTATACAGAGAGGGAGCGGTTGGGGATAACCAGATGTTCGTCAATGCCGATGACACGTCCGAAACCTTCACATTCAGGGCAGGCTCCGATGGGGGAGTTAAACGAGAACATCTGGTCGTTGGGTTCTTCAAACGTGATACCGTCCGCTTCAAATTTGGTACTGAAACGGTATAGGCTGGTAGTGCCGTCCGGTTGGTAGAAGCGCAACAGGCAAGCTCCGTCTGCCTCGTACATGGCAGTCTCGGCGGAATCGGTAAGACGGCTGATGGCATCTTTCTCTCCGGAAGCCGTCATACGGTCTACCAAAAGGAATACAGTGTCTCCATCTTTAGGCCGGTACTCGTCAATGCGTACCATTTCTCCGTTCACTTCCAGGCGGTTGAAGCCCTGTTTCATGTCTATCTCCAGTTGTTGCTGCAAGGTACGTTCCTCACGAAGCAATATAGGAGCGAGCACGGTATAGCGTGTTCCTACAGGCTGCTGAAGCATACAGTTCACAATGTCTTCGGTGGAGTGTTTTTTCACTTCCTGTCCGCTGACGGGACTGAATGTCCGTCCCACCCGGGCATAGAGTAGGCGCAGATATTCGTAAATCTCGGTAGAAGTCCCTACGGTAGAGCGCGGATTGCGGCTGCTCACTTTCTGTTCAATGGCAATAGCGGGAGGAATACCTTTGATAAAGTCACATTCGGGCTTGCTCATACGTCCTAAAAACTGGCGGGCATAGCTGCTGAGACTTTCCACGTAGCGGCGTTGACCTTCGGCATAGAGTGTATCAAATGCAAGTGAGGATTTGCCGGAACCGGATAGTCCGGTAATAACCACCAGTTTGTTACGGGGTATCTCTACATCAATGTTCTTCAAATTGTTGACGCGTGCTCCTTTTATGATGATAGATGTATTTTTTGTCATAGACTGTTGAAAATGAATTGGGGTACAAAGATAATCATTATCTTTGCCATGCAATATTTAAAAAGAACAAAATGAAATTTAGAAATCTCCTCTTGCTACTATTGCTGTGCATTCAAACTTGGACCATACAGGCACAGCAAGCCTCAGCTGTCAACTATCCTAAACGTGAATTTCGCGCCGCATGGATACAGGCGGTGAACGGACAGTTTCGCAGTGTACCTACCGGCAAACTGAAGCAAACATTGATAAACCAGTTGAACTCTTTGCAAGGTGCGGGTATTAATGCCATTATCTTTCAGGTGCGCCCTGAAGCTGATGCACTGTATGCTTCGCAATATGAACCGTGGAGCCGTTTCTTGACAGGCGTACAAGGTAAAGCACCGGAACCGTACTGGGACCCGATGCAGTTTATGATTGAAGAATGCCACAAACGGGGTATGGAGTTCCATGCTTGGATTAATCCTTATCGGGTAAAGACCTCACTGAAAAATGAACTTTCTCCTATTCATGTTTATAATTCGCATCCCGAATGGTTTGTAACCTATGGCGATCAGTTGTATTTTGACCCGGCATTGCCCGAAAGCCGTAACCATATCTGTAAGGTGATAACCGATATCGTGTCGCGCTATGATGTGGATGCTATCCACATGGACGATTATTTCTATCCTTACCCTATCAAAGGAAAAGACTTTCCGGATGATGCAAGTTTTGCACGTTATGGCGGCGGTTTCAGCAATAAGGCAGACTGGCGTCGCAGTAACGTGAATATTCTGATTCAGAAGATACACGAAACGATTCGTGGGCTTAAACCCTGGGTGAAGTTCGGAGTGAGCCCTTTCGGTATCTATCGTAACCAAAGTAGCGATCCGCTGGGTAGCAATACGAATGGTTTGCAGAATTATGATGATTTATATGCTGATGTACTTCTGTGGGCGCGCAAAGGTTGGGTTGATTATAATATACCGCAGATATACTGGCAGATAGGACATCCGGCAGCCGATTATGAAACTTTAGTAAAATGGTGGGCAAAGCATACGGAGAACCGTCCTTTGTTTATCGGACAGTCTGTAATGAATACGGTGCAGAATGCCGACCCGAAGAATCCATCTATCAATCAGCTTCCCCGTAAGATGGCCTTGCAACGGGCTTATCAGACAATTGGCGGCAGCTGCCAATGGCCCGCCAGTGCCGTAGTGGAAAATGCCGGCAAGTATCGGGATGCGTTGGTTGCCGAGTATCATAAATATCCTGCTCTGCCGCCTGTATTTGACTTTATGGATAATGAAGCACCGGACAAAGTACGCAAAGTGAAACCGGTATGGACAGCTGACGGCTATATACTTTTCTGGACTGCGCCGAAGTTTAAAGACGAAATGAACCGTCCGGTACAGTATGTGGTGTATCGTTTCGGGTCGAAGGAAAAGGTAGATATTGACGATCCCTCGCATATTGTGGCTGTCACACGTAATACTTTCTATAAGTTGCCCTATGAGGACGGTAAGACAAAATACCGTTATGTGGTAACCGCACTCGACCGCTTGCATAACGAGTCTAAGTCAGTAGGCAAAAAGGTAAAGTTATAGAAGATACAGCAATTTTACATAAGATATGCTTCCTTTTGCAGTTGTGTTCCAATACCTTCCACCCTTCCGAACCCTCCTGTTTATACGGGGTAGCGGGTGGAACCCCATATCACAGGCTGCACATTCCGACAATTCCAATGACGCATCTCAGCTCTTTAAACCACACACCTCAGCTCCTCAAATGCCTGTGGTTTGCAGGACAAATGCCCGTGGTTACGGGAGCTGAGATGTGTCATTAGGGGAGTAAAAAGCGGGTTTCACCCGCTACCCCGTATAAACAGGAGGGTTCGGAAGGGTGGAAGGGGTACAGGTGCAAACTGAAATCCAAGAATATTCCCTGTTTTGATGTATATCATAATCCGTTTTGACGTATATCAAAATGAATTATGATGTACATCAAAGTATGTATGTGTGGCTGTTCAGAATCTTCGCATCGCTTATCGTTGGCGAGTAATGTGTATGCATATAGGGGAATTAGAAAATGTTAATCCCCCAAGTTTTCAAACTGAGCCGTTGTTTAGAATTCCTTCTTTTGTTAATAGAGTATCAGTCCGGCTATTCCGCACGCTATAATCATCAATATAGGATTGGCCTTGTACTTTCTTGTTCCAATGAAAGCTACCAAGAAAATGATGATACTGATTACGAAAGAGTAGCTATCCTCTTTTGGGGAACTAAAGTTTTCCGCATTCATTAATACCAGTGCTGCCGATGCCAAAAGTCCGACTACTGCCGGGCGAAGGCCACTGAATACAGCCTCTACCGAAGGATGCTTCTGATATTTCAGAAAGAATTTGCTGATAGTGAGCATCAAAATGAATGAAGGCAGTACTACGGCAAAGGTGGCAATGCAAGAGCCCAATATTCCCATGCTTGTACCATAGTGCTCGGCTATCGTGGTATAGCCTACATAGGTTGCAGAATTGATACCGATAGGTCCGGGCGTCATCTGGCTGATAGCTACGATGTCCGTAAATTCCTGCGGTGTCAACCAGCCATAACGGGTGACTACTTCACCTTGTATCATGGAAAGCATGGCGTATCCACCACCAAAACCAAACAGGCCGATTTTAAAGAAAGTATAGAATAATTGAAGAAAAAGCATAGATGTTGTGATTAGGGGTTAATGATTAGAGGTTAATTGCCGCCACTTCCCAAATGCGTATCCGCCCATACCGGCAGCTATGATAATCCAGATGGGGGAGAAGCCCAGTAGCCAAATAAGCAGTGCTGATACAACAGGAATCCAGATGGTATAGCGGTTGATTTTGGCAGATTTCGCCATACTGAAAGTTGGAGCGGCTATTAGTGCCACAACAGCCGGACGGATGCCTTTAAAAATACGTTCTACGTAAACATTGTCTTTAAAGTTATGAAAAAATAAAGCTATGGCAAGGATAATAAGAAACGAAGGCAGTATCGTCCCTAAAGCTGTGATGATACTTCCCCGTATCCCTCGTAAACGGTAGCCTATGAAAATGGATATGTTGACTGCAAGAATGCCCGGTGCGGATTGGGATATGGCAAGCAGGTCTATGAAATCTTCTTTGGCTATCCACCGGCGCTTTGTAACAATTTCATCTTCTATTAACGGGACCATGGCATAGCCGCCGCCAATGGTGAATGCCCCGATTTTGAAGAATATGGAAAAAGCTTCGATATATATATTTGTCATATCATGTGTAATACTGTAATCAGTTTATTGTTTTGGTTCATTAATGTTTCCTTCCTCTTTTGCATATTGGCTCGGACTTACATTAAAGTGCTTTTTAAAGACTTCACGGAAATATTTGGCATCACTGAATCCGGTCATTTCGGCCACCTCGGTGATTGTATACCTCTGCTCTTTCAACAGCTTCATGGCATGTTTCAGACGAATTAGCCGGACATAATCTCCCGGAGATTGGTCGGTCAGCGCCTTTAATTTATTGTAGAAGCTGGTACGGCTCATATTGAGTAAGTTACAAAGAACATCAATATTGAAAGTTGGGCTATCCATATTATCTTCTACGTGCTTCTTGATGCTGGCTATGAATTTCCAGTCTAAATCCGTAGAGCAGTTGAGGCATTCCGTATTGTGGGTGTCGTCATTTAACTCCAGATTGGCATATCTGTGGCGTAGTAAAGCGCGGTTGGCCAGCAGATTGGCAATGGTGGCGCGCAAAATTCCGATATTGAAAGGCTTTACCACGTATTCGTCCGCTCCGGTTTGCAGTCCGTCTATGATGTTTTTATCTGTATTAAGAGCTGTAAGCAGGATTACGGGAATGTGCGAAGTGGCAATATCGTTTTTTACAACTTGACATAATTCGTCACCCCGCATTTCGGGCATCATAATGTCCGATATAATCAAGTCTGGGAAATACTCTTTTATGATATAAAGTGCTGATTTGCCGTTGGAACATACCTGTACTTGATACTTCTCGGCCAAAGTACGGCGCAGGTATTCTCTCAGTTCATCATTATCCTCTACTACCAATATCTTTTGCTGCTGGTCTGTACTAAGGGTTTGCTGTTGGGCATCTTCGTAACCTTCTATAGGAGTGGCTGTGGTTTCGGCAGGAACATTCAGCGTATTCTCTATTGAAGGAACAACCTGTTCCATGTCGTTATCCTTCGGCTGGTTTTGTTCTTTTTCATCTTTTGCCGGAGAGGAATGTTGTATCGCTTTATGGTAACGTTTTTTACTTTTAGGAAAAGATACTTTGATACAAGACCCTTTGCCTTCGGTACTGCTAAAACTGAGCTTTCCTTTGTGTATATGTACGAGTTTCCATACCAACAGCAGACCTATTCCGCTTCCGGTAACTTTAGAGTTGATAGCATTGCTGCCGCGGAAGTGCATTTTAAACAGTTTCTTTTGCTCGTCCAATGGAATACCGATACCTGTATCGCTAACCTCCACATTCCAAGTGTCTTCTGTCTCGTAAGCATAGATATGTACACTTCCACCGTCCGGAGTATATTTTAAGGCGTTGGATATGATGTTTTTCAAAATAGAATCCATTTTATCCTTGTCCAGCCAAACGTTCAGATAGCGGAAATTACTTTCGTAAGTCAAGTTGATATGTTTGATGGAAGCATATGGACGGAATACATTGACTGTTTCATTCATGTAGACACCCAGTTCGTATTCGGATACGTAGAAGCTGTTTGAATAAGTGTCTGCCCGTTCAAAGTTGATGAGGTTAGTTGTGAGACGTAACAACGCATTGACATTACGAAGTGCCGTACCGAGATTGTCAACTCCCTCTTTAGTCAACGTCTCGCGTTCGGCAAGTTCTTCCAGCGGAGCTTTGATAAGTGTTAGCGGGGTGCGGATATCATGCGCCGTATTGACAAAGAAACGAATCTTGTCATCGGATATCTTTCTTTGCTTGCGTAACACGATGATACGTAATGTAACACTTGTAAGGGCGATGAGAACGAACGCATAAAATAATAAAGCCCATATACTGAGCCAGAAGGGTTGCTCGATAATAATATCCATGCAGCGTTCTTCCAGTACGATGCGTCGGTCCTCGTTGGATATGGCACGAACGCGCAGGATGTAGTGCCCGGGGCTCAAGTTGGTGAAACGAATAATATTCTCTTCTCCCGGACGGCTCCAACCGTCATAGAATCCTTCTAACTTCCAAGAGTACAGGATAAGGGAAGGATAGTCATAGTTGATAGAGGAAACCTGAAGTGAGAATATGTTTTGGTTATATTTCAGTTGCAAGGTTTTTGTTTCATCAATATCCAAAATAAGGGGAGAACCCTCATCCTTTGGATATACTGTCTGGTAGAATACACGCAAATCACTGAATATCATTTGTGTTTTATACTCGCGTGGTAATACCATGTTCTTAGGAAACTCTATGGCACCATCAGTACTTCCGAAAATGACATTGCCATTCTTACGCAATGTTCCTGAGTTGGCATTAAAGTGATCGGACTGTAGTCCCTGTTCTTTAGTCCAGTTATGGAATACCTTCTCCTTAGGATAAAAAGCACTCAAACCATATTCGGTACTGAGCAATACGTCATTCTTATCTTCTGAGAGGATTGTGTAGATGTTATTGGAGATAAGTGCGCAGTTATCTTTGTGATAGTGCTGGAAGCTTTTGTTGACAGGGTCATAAATAAGCAAACCGGAGTTGTTGGTACCAATATATAGCAGCCCTGTGGGATCCTGATATAAGGAGTATATATAGGAAGATTCTACCGGCATCGGGATGTACTGGTGTTTATCGGTTTCCTTGTCCAATAAATATAACCCGTTGGCTGTACCTATCCACATATATTTTTTGTCTTTCTCTTTTATCTCTGTTATGGCATCCAGTCCGGGGATGAAATTCACCTTTTTATTTTTTAAGTCTATTCTTTTGAGATTGTAGTATCCACCGGACCATATGTAGCCTTCACTGTCTTTGGTGATAGAACGAATATATTTGTCCGGACGAATATCTGTTCCGCCAAATAGTGCGGGGGTAAAGAAATCAACCGAATAGCTCTTTTTGTTTATTTGGTAGATACCTGAACTGTAGCCGCCTGCCCAAATAACCCCGGGGCTGATTTCGCACAAGGAAATAAAAGTATGGCTTTGATTTGTGTGCTCTTTGTCGAATACGCTAAGGAATGAATGCCATTGTTTGGTGCGATGCTCGTATAGACTGATACCATTGTTGGTGGCAAACCATAAATCGCCTTCTCTGTCTTCTATGACAGCGTTTACTTGGTCGTTGATGAGGGATTGCTTGTTGCCTATTGAATGTTTTATCCATTCATAATCGCTATATCGGTTGTTACGCACAGTAATGCCGATAGGGTAGTTTGCCATCCATATACGTTCATCTTCGTCGATGTATATGTCGTAAATCGTATTGCCGTTCATGGCGTTATACCGATTGAAGTCGGCTACGATATACGGTTCGGTAGAATGGGTGTCCACGTTCATCTTATGAACACCTGCGCCGTCTGTCGCAATTAATATCTCGTTGTCACCAAAAGCGCGGATACGGTTGATGCTGACATCTATCAGACTGGATTTTACAGGAAATGCTTTATGAAGGTTAAGGTCGTATACATATATACCTCTTTGGAAAGTACCGATAAAGATTTTCCGGCTTTTCTTGTGGTAGAAAAGTTCATTTATCTGCAGCTTTAATGTATCCAGTTTCTCGCAGGGACTGAGTGCAAGTATATTGTTTTTCAGTTTGGCGTAATGTATGCCGACATCTGTACCTATGAAATAATGGTTGGTATCTATTTGTTCAATATCTGTTATGCTTTCGTTGATTTCATTTTTAATAGTGGTACATTTTTCCGTTTCACTATTGTACAGATAGATATTCTTTTGGTTACAGAGCCATATTGTACTGTTATTATCTACGAATCCGTAGCTGACGGGAGTATGTAATCCTTTTGTCTCACTTTTAGGAAGCTTATATACTAATTGAAAGCGGTCGTGTTTGTTTTCGTAGCGAAACACACGTCCCTGTTTGCCGATTTCCCATAATCTGCCTTTGGAATCGGTATATAACCAGCTAAGACTCATCATGGAGTTTATTTCCTCTTCGCCGTCCATAAGCTTATACTGTTTGAACTCTTTCCCATTATAACGGTCGATACCGTCATGTGTGAGGAACCACATATAGCCTTTAGGCCCTTTTTGAATAGCATACACCCGCCTGTTGCTCAAACCATCTTCTACGCCGATGTACTTATACGTTTGAGCAACGGTCAAAAAAGATGATAACAGGAAAATAAAGAAAAAGAAATGCTTTTTCATATTAGCCAATTTTGGAGTTTGATAAACGTTTGGGGGGACTTAATATTAACACAAAAGTAGTGAATTTGTTTGAGATATGCAAAAAAAAGAGAAATGGAGTGGGAGGGTGGCGGGAGAACGGGGAAATGATCGGAAAACAAATGAAATGTGCCAAAGTTCTTGCTGATGCAGAAGCTTTGGCACACTACCATAATTATTGGATTATAGTTTTACGCTTTGTCATTTTTTTGTCTTTTCTTCCACCCACTTGCGTGCGTTGACAAATGCTTCTATCCATGGAGTAACCTGGTCGCTATGAACACGGTCCTGGGGATAGTAGCCGTTCTGCCACGGGAAGATAGAGCGTTCCAAGTGAGGCATGATAGCCAAATGGCGTCCGTTGGCGCTGGCTATGGCTGCGATGGAATAGTCGGAACCGTTCGGGTTGCCCGGATATTCGTCATAGGTATATTTTGCCACTACGTTGTACTTGTCCTCATCATAAGGTAATGAGAACTTGCCTTCTCCGTGTGCCACCCAGATGCCGAGCTTGCTGCCGCTCAAGGAGCCGAACATTACGCTGCGGTTGGTAGGGATGGTCAGGCCGATGAAGGTTGATTCGAACTTGTGAGAATCATTATGCAGCATCTTTCCCTTCTTTTCATGATCGGGAGTGATGAGACCCAATTCCATCATCAGCTGGCAGCCGTTGCATACGCCGAGAGACAGCGTGTCTTCGCGTGCATAGAACTTGTCAAGCGCTTCTTTTGCTTTCGGGTTGAAGAGGAAAGCGCCTGCCCAACCTTTGGCGGAACCCAATACGTCGGAGTTGGAGAAGCCGCCGCAATAAACTACCATATTTACATCTTCCAGTGTTTCACGTCCGCTGATAAGGTCGGTCATGGTTACGTCTTTCACATCGAAGCCGGCAAGGTAGAGTGAGTATGCCATTTCACGTTCGCCATTGGTTCCTTTCTCACGGATGATAGCTGCACGAACGCCGGTAGAAGTACGGCGGTCCGGGTCAAGACCGTATTGTGAAAGTTTACCCTTGAATTCGGGTTGGAATACCAAATCCAGCGGCTGCATCTTGTAGTTCTCGAAACGTTTCTTGGCGCATCCGTTCATGGACTGCTTGCGGTCGAGCAGATAAGATGAAGAATACCAGACATCGCGCATATAATCTACACCGAATTGGTAAGTGGCATCGTTCTTGCTTACGAGGATGTGGCGTTCATCAGTCGGCTTACCGATTTTGATATAGCCAACACCGGCATCTTCCAATATCTTCTTGACTTCTTCCTTGTGCTTGTTGCTAATCTGGATAACAATACCCGGATTCTCGGCGAACAATATTTTGATGAGGTCTTGCTCCTTCATCTTGTCGAGATTGATTTCCATACCGCCCTCTACATTGGCAAAGCACATTTCGAGCAGCGTAGTGATAAGACCGCCGGCTGAAATATCGTGTCCGGCAAGAATCAGTCCTTTGTTGATTAATTCTTGTACAGCCAAGAAAGCATCACGGAAGTATTCGGCGTCTTGTACACAAGGCACTTCGTCACCTATTTTGCCTAATGATTGCGCAAAAGCGGAACCGCCCAGTTTCAGCTGGTCGAAGCTGAAGTCGATATGGTAAAGGGTAGTCTTGTCATCATTGACGAGTACGGGAGATACTACTTTCTTCACATCGGAAACCTCACCGCCGGCAGATACGATAACCGTACCCGGAGCGATAACTTTACTGCCGTCGGGATATTTCTGTGTCATGGACAAAGAGTCTTTACCCGTAGGAACATTGATTTGCAGGGCGCAGCAGAAGTCGCTCAATGCTTTGACAGCTGTATAGAGACGTGCGTCTTCACCTTCTTGTGAACGGCACGGCCACATCCAGTTGGCAGACAGAGATACGCTGTCCAAACCTTCGGCAAGCGGAGCCCAAATCAGGTTGGTCAATGCTTCGCTGACGGAGAGAATGGAACCGGCTGCCGGGTCGGCAAGCGCAGCCTGCGGAGCGTGTCCCAAAGAAGTTGCAATACCTTTTTCACCACGATAATCCAAAGCTACGACACCGCAGTCGCTCAACGGCAACTGGAGTTCTCCCTGACATTGTTGGCGGGCAATCTTGCCTGTTACGGAACGGTCTACCTTGTTTGTCAACCAGTCTTTGCAGGCAACAGCTTCCAGTTGGAGTACGTTGGTGAGATATTCATGCAGTTGTGACAATTCGTATTTCGGCATCTCATAATGACGTTCTACGGTTTTGTCTACCATATAGGTTTTGGGTGAAGAGCCGAACATTTGTTCTACGGCAAGGTCAAACGGGCGTATACCGTCAGCCTGCTGGAATGCGAAGCGGTGGTCACCGGTTGTTTCACCGACTACGTACATCGGGGCGCGCTCGCGTTCGGCTACTTTGCGTACATGCTCGATAGCCTCTTCCTGAATCAACAATCCCATGCGTTCCTGACTCTCGTTGGCTATGATTTCTTTGGCAGACAAAGTCTTGTCACCGATAGGCAGCTTGCTCATGTCAATAACTCCACCGCACTCTTCTACTAACTCGGACAGACAGTTTACGTGTCCGGCAGAGCCGTGGTCGTGAATAGAAACCACGGGATTGGTGTCTTCTTCACAAAGTGCGCGTACTACGTTGTAGGCGCGCTTTTGCATCTCTGCATTGGCACGCTGTACGGCATTCAGTTCGATGCCGCTGCTGTAACGTCCCGTATCTACGGATGATACGGAGCCGCCGCCTAAGCCGATGCGGTAGTTGTCTCCACCGATAACGACAACCTTGTTGCCGGCTTCGGGAGCGCCTTTCAGACAGTCGCGTTGAGTACCATATCCTACACCGCCGGCAAGCATGATAACTTTATCGTAACCGTAAACTTCATCTTTTTCTTTGTGCTCAAAGGTGAGTACGGAACCGCAAATCAGTGGTTGACCGAACTTGTTTCCGAAGTCGCTGGCGCCGTTGGATGCTTTAATCAGGATTTGTTCGGGAGTCTGGTACAACCACTCGCGTACCGGAAGTATTTCCTCCCAAGAACGGTCCTCGTCTGTACGGGGATAAGAAGTCATATATACGGCTGTTCCGGCAATGGGCCATGAGCCTTTACCACCACCCATACGGTCGCGGATTTCACCGCCTGTGCCGGTGGAAGCGCCGTTGAAAGGTTCTACGGTAGTGGGGAAGTTGTGGGTTTCAGCTTTTAGGGAGATAACACTCTTGATGTCCTTTATCTGGAAGAAGTCGGGTTTGGAGTGGTCTGCCGGAGCAAACTGTTCGATAACCGGCCCCTCGGCAAAGGCAACATTATCTTTATAAGCTGATATAATCTTGTTCGGATTTTCCTGAGTGGTTTTCTTAATCATCTGGAAGAGGGAAGACTCCTGTTCTACTCCGTCGATGATAAATGTACCGCCGAAGATTTTGTGACGGCAGTGTTCGGAATTGATTTGTGCAAAGCCGAATACTTCGGAGTCTGTCAACGGACGTCCCAAGTCTTTCTCTACTTTCTTAAGGTAGTCCATTTCTTCTTTGGAGAGTGCCAGACCTTCTTTTTCGTTGTATGCTTCCAAATCATCTATATGGATAATCGGTTCCGGTTGACGGTTGGTCGTAAATACGTTTTGGTCCAAGCCTTTATACATACGTTGCAGCATCGGGTCACGCTCTGCATTTTCATCCTTTACCGGGAAATATTCTTCGATACGGATAATTCCGCTCAGTCCCATGTTCTGGGTGATTTCCACGGCATTGGTACTCCAAGGAGTAATCATTTCGCGGCGCGGGCCAACGAAATGTCCTTTCAGATTGTCTTCACTTTCGGGGGTGGCTTCTCCAAAAAGCCAGCAGAGTTTGTCGCTGTCTGCCTGGGTAAGTTCGTGGTCACATTCTACGGCAATCACGCTCTTGGATGGTGTTCTGAAAAAAAGAATCATACTTTTATTTAAGAGTTTACGATTTGGTTGCAAAGATATACAAAATCGTTGGTGGGGAGAAAGAAATGGAAATAAAAAAACATCAGCCGATTAAGGAAACTCAATCGGCTGATGTTTATATATGAGGATTTTGGATAAATCGGATGAATAAGTCCGGTTAATTCAAATCAATTACTTTGTCATGCGGTTTCTTGGTGTACCAGTCTTTGTTACCATTTCCTCCACCTTTAACCCAACCTTTAAAGCTTGGGTATGCGTCAATAATATCAATGCCTTCAGCCGGATGTGCCATTAGTTCAGGAATGGCGAAGCCCCAAACCAGATTCTTTTTAGAATTAAACTCTGTATTGGAATCCTGCGGACTCATATCGGTAGGATTGAAGCCTCTGAAGTGTATCTCGTTGTTGTCGGGATTTTGAATGAAGAAGTCGAAATACTGAGGAAGAGCCACTGCCAGCCACATATAGCTCATGGCTATATTGGACTCTTTAAAGTTATTCTTCTCTACTTTACAGCTTACTACCGGCATATCCTTGTTTATCTTATCGGGATTAGTGTTGTAGAAACCACCTTGACGAAGTTTCTCTGTACCGTTGATTACAAAAATCACATCTTGGTCATCACTGCGATTTTCTAATAGTTCCAAAGTAATGCCTTCGTGGGTTGTTCCGCTATAATCTATATCCGCGCCCTTAAGGTTCTTCATCGGGAAGCCTTTTAAGCGAATGGCAGGACGATAGGATAATGCACCTCCTATGGCGCGTATCTGGAACTTCATGATAAATCCGTCATTATAAGAACCTTTTTTACCTACTGTGTAGAATGCGTCAATGTTATAGCCGATGACGAAATCGTTGAAGTCATAATCTCCTGTTGCAGGATAAAGGTCTTCGAAAAGGATGGTTCCCATACGGGTTCCGCTGGGGTAGTAATGATGGGTTATTGCCTGTTCGTCGGTATATACTTCCGTTCCTTCGGGCAGAACAATATCTCGGTGTCCCCGTGTCGTTGTCTCATCCGTACTGATTTTTAATGTATTCATTCCATTTGCCGTAGGATATTGTACATAGATATCAGTCAGATAAGTGGGAATATCCAATGAAACTTCTTTTGTCTCATTGGCAGTCAGCGGAAAGTTCTTGACCAATAATTTCTCATCGGTACAGCTTTCATCGGTGTAGAAACTTACAGCCGTATTTACGGGTGAAGTGACAGTATAAGTCTTGCTTTGGGTAGTTTTCCAGTCAAAGTCGGCGGGAACATTCAAGTCCTTTGTACTTTCGGCTTTCTGAGAGTTGAAAACTTCTTTCTCACAAGAAGAAAACATTGCGGTTGCACATAGTGCGAATACCGGTAATAAGTGGCGTTTCTTCATTTTTGTTTTTATTGTTTGATGTTCTGTTTATTAATCGGTACAAAAGTAATAATTATAATATGTATATGCAATTAAAAGTTGATTTATTTAATCTTGTATTTGAGTATTTTGTTTTTATCTATAAGATATAGCTTAATATATATCTTGCGTAAATTGTTGTATAATAGATTGATATGTGTGTATGTAGGACGTTTTTTAAGTCTTTTGTGTAATCCGATGCAAAATATACAAGTTTTCTATAGCGAACGTGGTTTATAATGGCAGATTATGTTTATATAATCCTTTTCAGTCGAAAAAACGTTAACTCTATTCGCTTGTCTCATAAAAAAGTCCGATATTTGCAGGCATGATTCAGATAGAGACCATATTTGACATATTGTGGAAAGGGTTCATAATTGGTGTTATAGTGTCTGCACCATTGGGTCCTGTAGGAGTATTGTGTATTCAGCGTACTCTAAATAAAGGACGCTGGTATGGTTTTGTAACAGGCATAGGAGCTTCACTGAGCGATATTGCCTATGCTTTGCTGACAGGCTACGGAATGAGTTTCGTATTTGATTATGTCAACAAGAATATATTCTATCTGCAATTGTTTGGAAGCATCCTTCTGTTGATATTCGGTATTTATACGTTCCGCAGCAATCCGGTACAATCCATTCGTCCGGTATCTACCAGTAAGGGATCTTATTTCCACAACTTCATCACAGCGTTCGCTGTCACTCTTTCCAATCCGCTTATCATATTTCTTTTTGTAGGTCTTTTTGCACGTTTTGCTTTTGTGAGCGAGGGCGTGTTGGTCTTTGAGGCCGTTACGGGGTATCTTGCCATTGCTTTGGGGGCGTTGGCTTGGTGGTTTGGAATCACCTTTTTCGTCAATAAGGTTCGTACGCAATTCAACTTGCGCGGTATTTGGATATTGAATCGTATTATCGGCGGTATTGTCATGGTGGTATCTGCACTTGGACTGGTGTTTACGCTGATGGGTGAGTCACTGTATTAATTATAAATCATAAATCTCAACGTGAAGATTTCACAGCAACTGAAAGAAAAGAATATTGCCGAATACCTTATATATATGTGGCAAGTGGAAGATTTGATTCGTGCGAACAAGTGCGATATCGACCTTATCCGTAGTAATATCATTTCCCGCTATCCGGCGGAAGAGCATGCGCCTTTGGAAGAATGGTATGGAAATCTTGCAGATATGATGCGTGCAGAGGGAGTGACGGAGAAAGGACATTTACAGATTAACCGTAATGTTATTCGTAACCTGACGGACCTGCACGCCGATTTGCTGGCTTCCACAAAATATCCTTTTTATAATGCAGCGTATTTCAAGGCACTTCCTTTTATTGTAGAGTTGCGACAGAAGGGCGGACAGGAAGAAGAACCCGAATTGGAAACTTGTTTCGAAGCGCTTTACGGCATATTGTTGTTGCGTTTGCAGAAAAAGGAAATCAGTCAGGGTACTGCCAAGGCGGTAGAAGCTATCAGCAGTTTCCTTTCCTTACTTGCCAACTATTACGACAAAGACAAGAAAGGCGAGTTGAAGCTGGAAAATGACTGACGGGATATTTGCATGAGATATGAGTGATATGTAGTAGATAATAAATTGTAGATAGCAAGATGAATATATTAGTAACCGGTGCCAACGGACAGCTTGGCAACGAGATGCGGGTGCTCTCCGCTGAAAATCAGCAACACACTTATTTCTTTACGGATGTGCAGGAATTGGATATATGCGATGAGCAAGCCATACGCGCATTTGTGTCCGGCAATCAGGTGGATGTTATTGTGAACTGTGCTGCCTACACGGCGGTAGACAAGGCGGAAGATAATCCGGAACTTTGCGATAAACTGAACCATACAGCTCCCGGCTATCTGGCTGCTGCGGCTGAGGCTTGTGGTGCTGCCATGATACAGGTTTCCACAGACTATGTGTTCGATGGAACCGCCCATATACCTTATATAGAAGAAATGACTCCTTGTCCCAATTCCGTTTATGGTTCTACAAAACTGGCGGGCGAACAAGCTGTTATGGAGAAGTGTAGTCGTGCAATGGTTATCCGCACGGCATGGTTATATTCCATTTACGGTAATAATTTTGTAAAGACAATGATTCGCTTGGGCAAAGAACGTGAAAAGTTGGGAGTTGTCTTCGACCAGATTGGTACGCCGACTTACGCCAATGATTTGGCTCGTGCCATCTTTGCGGCAATCAATCAAGGCATTGTTTCCGGCATTTATCATTTCAGTGACGAAGGTGTTTGTTCATGGTATGATTTTACGGTAGCCATTCACCGCATTGCGGGTATCACTTCATGTAAAGTCAGCCCGTTACATACGAATGAGTATCCTGCCAAAGCTCCGCGCCCTCAGTACTCGGTATTGGATAAGACGAAGATAAAAAAGACTTTCGGTATAGAGATTCCCCATTGGGAAGAGAGCTTACAGATTTGTATTGAGAGACTGGGTTTTTAGGCACGGATTACACGGATTTCGCAGAGAGGAATAATAATGTTGTGTGAAGAACTGACGTCGAAGATTATTGCGGCATTTTGCGAGGTTCATAAGACGTTGGGATTCGGATTTTTGGAACAAGTGTATCAAAATGCACTTTACCTTGAGCTGAAAGAAAGAGGACTGAAATGTGAATGTCAGAAAGATTTAAATGTATATTATAAAAATAGAATAGTAGGTACGTATAGAACGGATATGATAGTTGAGGACGCTATTATCTTAGAATTGAAAGCTGTTTCTACGCTAAGACCGGAACATGAATGGCAGTTGGTGAACTATCTGAAAGGTACAAATTTGCAGGTAGGTTTATTGCTGAATTTTGGCTTAAGCGCAGAAATAAAGCGTAAGATACTGACACATTAAAAAAACTGTGAAATCCGTGTAATCCGTGCCTGAAAAATAATTAGTTATGGCAAATCAAGAAATACAGAGAAGACGAACCTTTGCGATTATCGCGCATCCGGATGCCGGTAAGACATCGCTGACTGAAAAACTACTACTTTTTGGCGGTCAGATTCAAGTGGCGGGTGCAGTAAAAAGCAACAAGATAAAGAAGACGGCAACGTCGGACTGGATGGATATTGAGAAACAGCGTGGTATATCCGTAACCACCTCTGTAATGGAGTTTGATTATCGTGATTATAAAATCAATATTCTCGATACTCCGGGTCACCAGGACTTTGCCGAAGATACTTACCGTACATTGACGGCGGTAGACAGCGTTATCATTGTGGTGGACGGTGCGAAAGGTGTGGAAACCCAGACGCGCAAGCTGATGGAAGTCTGCCGTATGCGCAACACTCCGGTGATTATCTTCATCAATAAGATGGACCGTGAGGCAAAAGACCCGTTCGACTTGCTGGATGAGCTGGAAGAGGAGCTTTCTATCCATGTCCGCCCTTTGACATGGCCTATTGAGAGTGGCGCCCGCTTCAAAGGGGTTTATAACATCTATGAACATAACCTGAACCTTTACCAACCTTCCAAACAAGTGGTGACAGAGAAGGTGGAAGTAGATGTAAATACGGAAGAACTGGATAACCAGATTGGTTCGTCGCTGGCAGACAAGCTGCGTAGCGAACTGGAACTGATAGACGGAGTATACCCCGATTTCCAAGTAGAAGAATATCTGAAAGGTGAACTGGCTCCCGTATTCTTTGGCTCTGCCTTGAATAATTTCGGTGTACAGGAGTTGTTGGACTGCTTTGTAGAGATAGCTCCCAGCCCCCGTCCTGTAAAAGCGGAAGAACGTGAAGTGGAACCGGATGAGCCGAAATTCACAGGCTTTGTTTTCAAAATTACCGCTAATATCGACCCGAATCACCGTTCATGTATCGCATTCTGTAAGATATGTTCCGGTAAGTTCACCCGTAATACGCCTTACCTGCATGTGCGTCATGGCAAAACAATGCGCTTCTCTTCGCCCACACAGTTTATGGCACAACGTAAGACTACCATCGACGAAGCATGGGCGGGAGACATTATCGGCCTGCCGGATAACGGCACGTTCAAGATTGGCGATACGCTGACCGAGGGTGAGATGCTCCATTTCAGAGGATTGCCGAGTTTCTCGCCGGAGATGTTCAAGTACATTGAAAATGCCGACCCTATGAAGCAGAAACAGCTTGCCAAAGGTATCGACCAATTGATGGACGAAGGTGTGGCGCAGTTGTTTGTCAACCAGTTCAACGGACGCAAGATTATCGGTACGGTAGGACAATTACAGTTTGAGGTCATTCAATACCGTCTGGAAAATGAATACAGCGCCAAGTGCCGTTGGGAGCCGTTGAGCCTCTACAAGGCTTGCTGGATTGAGAGTGACGACCCCGCCGAACTGGAATCTTTCAAGAAACGTAAGTACCAGTATATGGCGAAAGACCGTGAAGGCAGGGATGTATTCCTGGCAGACAGCGGTTACGTCTTGCAAATGGCGCAAATGGACTTTAAGAATATAAAGTTCCACTTTACGAGCGAGTTCTGATTGCACATGAAGTTTTTTCTCAATTTTATTCTGCTGTTATTTCTCCTGTGGGGAGTGGCAGCCTGTTCTTCCCCTGCCAATAAAGACATGCTGGAGTACGAACAAACTCTTGTTCATGCCGACTCTCTGGTACAGTCCGGTGCTGCCGACAGTGCCCGTACCGTTCGTTTGCTTTCCGAACTGCATCGCGAATACGCTCAGGTGAAAGAGCAATCCGGAGGGAGACCCCTGCGCCTGATGCCTGCTACGGGGTGGAAGCACACCCTTTGGGGAGTATTCGCCACATTGATGTTGAGTCTGAACGTTTGGCTCTCCATACGGGATATAAAGTTTACGAATGATCGCAAGCACCGGCGTTATCTTGTAGACTTGAGTGAGAACGAACACCGCCTGCTCAACAATGAGCGTGAGCGTGCCGAACTGGAAGAATGTCTTCGGGAAATGTCACTGGAAGATGACGAACGTGAGGAGGTGCAGCACTCGCTGGTAAATCTTATGGCCCATGGCAGCCAACTGCACGAAGAGAACAATGCTCTGCGCTCCCGCCTCAAGGAGTATGAAGACCATCCTGTCCCTCGCGAGCTGGAGCTGTTGGAGAAAGAGGGTGAACGCGTCCGCGAATTGGACGGGCAGGTACAAGCGCTCACTGCCACCTTGATAGATAGTGATGAGGTGGTGGAGCGGTTGCGCAGTCATCCCAAGTTTCTTACGGAAGTTCAGTGGGAACATTTACGACAACTGACAGATAAAGTGTATATGGGCGTTTCCGACCGCCTCACTTTCCGTTTTTCTCAACTTACACCTGCCGACCTTCAGCTTTGCTTGCTGATGCGTCTGCGCTTCACGAATGCGCAGATAGCAACGCTTACGGCTGTCTCTCCCGCTTCTGTCTCCCAGCAGAAGTTCCGCTTGAAAAAGCGGTTGATACAGTCGGATGAATCTTTGTTCAAAAACGGGGAGACGGTGGATGCGGTGGTGTGCGGGTGTTGATGCGTGTAGTCTCTTTTTTACTGTTAAAAATACTCTATTATACAATTACTCAAGAATTCTCTACAGCTTTATTGTTTCTCTATGTGTAAAGTTTTGTTGTAATCCGGACGAGATACTCGGAACTGTAATAAATTTAGTTAGATTGCAAAAAAGTCCCGTCAAAAATGCTTCTTGTCGGAGGAATTAAAGATAACGACTGTGGTACTCTCATATGCCGACAGAGGCAGCCTTGTATAACGACAGAGGTGACCTTGCATAACGACAAAGCCTGTCATTATTAAGATAGTATATCCGGTGTTTGTGTTTTGTTGTATTGTAGAGATGTGTCATTTGCAATTGGTTGATTTTTAGTTGTTTTGTAAGATTTGCTGTAGAGTCGATTTTCTTGTTTTTCTTTCTTGTGCTCTTTAACTTTGCAACATCGAATTTGAGAAAAACGAAATACTTAATTGTTGAGACCTCGCGATAGAGTTTTTTCTTATTACTTCTTGAAAAAGATGTGGCTTCGATCGGCCTTTAATCTGATCGGTCAAGGCGGTGATGACCGGTTCACCTGCAATTATTTTATATATGTACTTAATATATTATCAGTTATGTTTTATAAAAGAACTCAGCAAAAAATCAATGGTTTGTGGTATCCAAAATCTATCACATGGGGTAAGGCCGTTACAAGTAATCAGGTGGCGGATCAATTGGCGTTACTTTCTACCATAACTCGTGGTGACGCATATGCTATTATCAAGAATTTGGGAAATGTACTTTCTCTTTATATGGCACAAGGACGTACGGTAAAAATAGACGGAGTCGGTACCTTTTATTATACAGCTGCCGCCAATAAGAACGGAGTAAAAACGTCTAAGGAGGTCAGCGCTTCTCAAATAGTGGGTGTACGCGTCCGTTTTATTCCCGAAGTAGAACGAGACATTAATAATAAGATTGTTACTCGTAGTATGGTAAACAGTAATATTTGCTGGGAAGAGTGGGGCAAAACTTCAGCTTCCGGCAATGGCGGTAACGGTGATGACATTGAGAGCGGTGAAGCGGAAAATCCGTTAGGATAATCTTTAATAACATCCGAGCGGCATTCCGTACCAATGTTACAGTATTGATAAATGAGTTCCCATATTGTCCTTCCGGGCAATATGGGAACTTTTGTTTTAGCATTATTTATAATTATATTGCACTATCCTTTAATGAATTATCGCTAATTTCGTACGATTTTTTATAAATCGGACAGAATAACTAATAAATTATAATATGGAAAACTTAAACATAGCGCTTCTGCTAATGGTGGTAGGTATGGCAACAGTGTTTGCTATCCTATTGATTGTTATCTACTTAGGAAAGGGTCTCATTGCTCTTGTGAATAAATATGCTCCCGAAGAGGTTGCTCCTGCCAAACAGGCGGCAAATGCTCCTGCGGTTATTCCCGGCAATATCATGGCGGCTATCAGTGCGGCTGTTACAGTAGTGACACAAGGCAAGGGTAAGGTAGCGAAAGTAGAGAAAATTTGAAATAACTAATCTTATATAAACACACACAGGAATAATTTAGTATGAAAAAAGAAATTAAGTTCAGTTTGGTATTCAGGGATATGTGGCAAAGCGCCGGAAAATATGTTCCCCGTGTAGACCAACTGGTAAAGGTAGCTCCTGCCATTATCGAGATGGGATGTTTTGCCCGTGTAGAAACGAATGGCGGTGGTTTTGAACAGGTAAATCTTTTGTTTGGTGAAAATCCCAATAAAGCTGTGCGCGAGTGGACGAAGCCTTTCCACGAAGCCGGCATCCAGACACATATGTTGGACCGTGCGCTGAATGGTTTGCGCATGAGCCCTGTGCCTGCTGATGTGCGCAAGTTGTTTTATAAAGTAAAGAAAGCGCAGGGTACGGACATTACGCGTACTTTCTGCGGACTGAACGATATACGTAACATCGCTCCTTCCATCACTTATGCACACGAGGCGGGAATGATTTCGCAGTGCTCTCTCTGCATCACCCATTCACCTATCCATACAGTGGAATATTATACGGATATGGCATTGAAGCTTATCAAATTGGGTGCGGACGAAATCTGTATAAAGGATATGGCAGGTATCGGTCGTCCGGTATCTCTGGGTAAGATTGTGGCCAATATCAAAGCCGCCCATCCGGAAATTCCCATTCAATATCACAGCCATGCAGGTCCCGGTTTCAATATGGCGAGCATTCTCGAAGTATGTGAAGCCGGCTGCGACTACATCGATGTAGGTATGGAACCGTTGTCATGGGGTACCGGACATGCTGACCTGCTTAGTGTGCAAGCCATGCTGAAAGACGCCGGTTTCCAAGTGCCTGAGGTCAATATGGAAGCCTATATGAAGGTTCGCGCCCTGATACAAGAATTTATGGATGATTTCCTCGGCCTGTACATCAGCCCGAAGAACCGCCTGATGAACTCGTTGCTGATTGGTCCGGGACTTCCGGGCGGCATGATGGGCAGCTTGATGGCGGACTTGGAATCCAATCTGGAATCTATCAACAAGTATAAGGCTAAACGTAACCTGCCGTTTATGAAGCAAGACGAACTGCTGATTAAGCTCTTCAACGAAGTGGCTTATGTATGGCCGCGTGTAGGTTACCCGCCGTTGGTAACGCCGTTCAGCCAATATGTAAAGAACCTCTCCATGATGAACGTAATGGCTATGGAGAAAGGCAAGGAACGTTGGGGCATGATAGCCGACGATATTTGGGATATGCTGTTGGGTAAAGCCGGTAAGCTGCCGGGTGAGCTTGCACCCGAAATCGTGGAAAAGGCGGAACGTGAGGGGCGTAAATTCTTCAACGGCAACCCGCAGGACAATTATCCCGATGCGCTTGATAAGTACCGCAAGCTGATGAAAGAAAACAAGTGGGAACTCGGAGAGGATGATGAGGAACTCTTTGAGTATGCCATGCATCCGGCGCAATACGAGGCTTACAAGAGCGGCAAGGCCAAAGAGGATTTCTTGGAAGACGTGGAAAAACGCCGTGCCGAACGTGATAAATCTCCTTTGGATGACGCCAAACCCAAAACGCTTACCGTACAGGTGGACGGACAGGCTTATCGCGTGACGGTGGCCTATGGCGACATAGACCTGCCGGCTTCCGCTACCGAGAAAGTCACTGCCCCCGTAGGTGAAGGACAGGAAGTGGCGGCTCCGCTCGAAGGCAAGTTCTTCCTGACCAAGAATGCGCAGGAAACTCCGCTCAAGGTAGGAGACAAGGTGAAGGAAGGCGACCTGCTTTGCTACATCGAAGCGATGAAGACTTATAATGCTATCCGTGCCGACTTTGGCGGAACAGTTACCGCTATCTGTGTCAACCCGGGTGATTCTGTTTCTGAAGATGATGTATTAATGAAGATTGGATAATGGAAGATATATTTGCAAAACTTTATGATATGACGGCGTTCAGCAATATCATTGCCGACCCGTCGTTCCTTGTAATGTATGCCATTGCCTTCATCTTGCTGTATCTGGGCATCAAGAAGCACTACGAACCGCTGTTGCTGGTTCCCATTGCTTTCGGTGTGCTCATTGCCAACTTCCCGGGCGGTGATATGGGAGTGATTCAGGCGGATGAAAACGGTATGGTAATGGTGAACGGAGTGCTGAAGAACATTTGGGAGATGCCGTTGCATGAGATTGCGCACGACCTCGGACTGATGAACTTCATCTACTATATGCTGATAAAGACCGGATTCCTGCCGCCTATTATCTTTATGGGTGTGGGTGCGCTGACGGACTTCGGACCTATGCTCCGCAATCTGCGCCTTTCCATATTCGGTGCGGCTGCACAGCTTGGTATCTTTACAGTGCTGCTGTGCGCGGTTATGATAGGTTTTACACCGCAGGAAGCCGGCGCATTGGGCATTATCGGTGGTGCAGACGGTCCTACGGCTATCTTTACTACCATTAAACTTGCTCCGCACTTGCTGGGCCCTATCGCTATTGCGGCCTACTCGTATATGGCGTTGGTTCCGGTTATTATTCCATTGGTCGTGAAACTCTTCTGCAGCAAGAAGGAACTGATGATTAACATGAAAGAGCAGGAGAAGCTCTATCCTTCAAAGACCGAGATAAAGAACCTGCGTGTATTGAAGATTATTTTCCCGATTGCCGTTACTACCATTGTAGCCCTTTTCGTACCTACGGCGGTGCCTTTGATTGGTATGTTGATGTTCGGTAACCTGATTAAGGAAATAGGCTCCGACACCAGCCGTCTGTTCGATGCAGCGGCCAACAGCATTATGAATGCGGCAACCATCTTCCTGGGATTGAGCGTGGGTGCTACCATGACGAGCGAGGCGTTCCTTAACTGGACTACTATCGGTATCGTTATCGGCGGTTTCCTTGCATTTGCCTTGTCTATTACGGGCGGTATCTTCTTTGTGAAACTATTCAATCTGTTCTCCAAGAAGAAGATTAATCCGCTGATTGGTGCAACAGGGTTGAGCGCTGTGCCCATGGCAAGTCGTGTATGTAATGAAATTGCTACTAAGTACGATCCCAAGAATCATGTGCTGAATTACTGTATGTCCAGTAATATTTCCGGTGTTATCGGCTCTGCGGTGGCGGCGGGCGTACTGATTTCGTTCCTCGGATAAGGGATTGATGATATAAAATAATGTGTTAAAACTTTGATTGATTTCTCATTCTGCCAATCAAAGTTTTAACACATTATTTTTTTACGCTTGCCTTTATTCACTGATAGCCTTTCTATATTCAGCTACTGCCATTTTCGCGGCAAGGTGTGCGTTGATAAGGTTGGTTTGCGCTTGCGTCCACGAAAGTTGCGCGGAAAGTACATCGACCATGCTTGCCCTGCCTTCATTGTATGAGAACGTAACCAAGTCGAGATTCTCTTCGGCAAGCGCCATATTCTCTTGGGCTGTCTTTACCTGCTGTTCTGTTTCCGTCAGTTTGGTGGTAGCGGCGGACAACTCTTCCAAAATATTATCGGCTACATAGCTTTGCTGTAATTTCTGAATACCTATATATGCTTTTTGTTGGCGGTTGGCCTTGAAGCGTGCACCCCATCGGAAAATGGGGATGTTGAGATTGAGCCCCGCAATGGGAGTATGAGGTACGTCTTGTCCCATATAGGCGATACCGGTATCCCATCCGGTAGCTAAAAACATACTGAGTTGGGGATTGTACCGGCTGAGGGCGGCCTTGCGTTGCGCTTCGCTCTTGGCAATACTGACACTGGTTCCGGCATAGTCCGCACGGCGTCCTAATACTTCGTTGAGACTCAGTAAATCAAGGGGTGGACAGTAGGCACTGATTTCGCAAAGGCTGTCTACTGCGGCGTCCGGTTTTACTCCCATCAGAATATTGAGTTGCTGTAAGGCAAGGGTATAGTTTTGACGGGATTTGATGAACTGCAACTCGGCCTCTTTCTTGCGGGTGGAAATCATTAATAAGTCCGTACGACTGATAGCGCCGTCGTTAAACCTGTCTTGAATGATGCTGTATTGTCGGTTGACAATCTCTGCAAAACGAGCGGCAGCTTCGAGTGTCGCCAATGCGGCCGAGGCATTCCAATAAACAGCATCGCTCTGGTAGTGTATTTGGTCAAGGGTCAGTTCTATGGCAAGTTTATCCAGTTCCTCATCGGCTTTGGCTATTCTCTTTTGAGCAATGAGTGAACCGCCTGTATAAAGGGGCTGCCCTAATGTAGCCAATGCCTGGTAGGTATAGGGACGGTATTGTCCCGCAGGACTGTTCCAAGCATCCAGATGACTTAAATTGGCAGTTCCTTCGGCGGTAATGTCTATCTTGGGCAGGAAGCCTGTCTGTACTATTTTGCGGGCTTCGGTGCTTGCGGCGGCTTTCAGACGTTGCTGCTTCAGTAATTGGCTGTATGCTTCTACCTTGTCCCGATAGGCCTCGCGGCTGAGATGCGTTTCCTGTGCCTCGGCACTTATGCCGAGACCGATTACTGATAATATAAGTATAATTTTTCTCATCATTCAAATCGTAAATTGTAAATAGTCAAATCGTAAATTCTTTCATCCTTTTATCCCCTGTATCGCACAGTAGGCCACAGGCAACACAAACAGGGTGAGTATCGAAGCTACCAGCAGACCGCCCATGATAGTGGCTGCCATACCGCCGAACATGGCGTCGAATAATAACGGCAGCATACCCAGAATGGTGGTGCCCGATGCCATGGCTACGGGAACGATTCGGGTGGTCGTTGCGCTGATGACCGCTTCGCGTGGCGCTTTTCCGGCAGCCGTTTCCGCATCAATCTGGTCTACGAGGACAATGGCGTTCTTGATATTCATTCCGATAAGTCCCAGTAAGCCCAAGATGGCGAAAAAGTCGAACGTCTTGCCCAATAGCAGTAGTCCCAATACGATGCCGATAAAGATGAGCGGCAACATCAGCAATATGACAATGGGTTTGCGGTAGGTTTTGAACAGGAACAGCAGGGTGACGAACATCAGGAAAAACGTCAGCGGCATATTGGCTGCCAGTGCGGCATTGGATTCGGTTTGGCTTTCCTGTTCGCCGAAGTACTTCATGGTATATCCTTCGGGGACGTCTATTTCGTTCTGCACCTGTTCCCATACACGGTTAAAGGCGGCAATGGCGTTCACTCCCCGGCGGGGGTCGGCTTGTGCCATCATAACCATTTGGCGGTTGTAGTCCTTTACATTGGAGAACTTATACTGATAGTCGAACTCACTGACCACTTGTTCCAGTGTGGTGGTTTCACGCGTAGTCCCGAATACGGGCAGTGTACGCAGGTCGTTAATGCGGAATGAGTCGGTTGTATTATCTTTCAGCAGGATAGGGAGTACTTGGTCGCCTTGCCGGTATTCTCCCAATGTCATTCCATTGGTGCCGATTTGTATGCTTTGCGCCATGCTTTGGCGGGACACGCCTAACGGTTGCGCACGCTCCTGGCTGTATACGGGTTTCCATATGGGAATCTTGTTGCCCCATGAATTGCGTATATTGATAAGGTCTTTGTCACGGTGCATCATCTCCAGAACTCGGTTGGTTAGCGCCACTAAAGTATCCGTGTTATTGCCGATAAAGCCAATCTCGATAGCGGCATCTACGGCAGGCGAGAGTTTGAAGAGTGTGGTGCGGGTGATGGCATTGGGGTAATTCTCCTTCATATAGCTGTCCAGATTCTCCTCATATTCCTTGGTATATTTGCTGTCTGTCACTTCTACCAGAAGGTTGGCGAAGTTAGGTTTCGGACCGACGGAAGTGGATGCCAGATAGTAGCGTAGAGGGGTACTGCCGAAGGTGATGGAAACCCGTTTCACTTCCGGCTGTTCCAGCAGATGGGCTTCTACTTTCTTCATATCTTTCTCTACATCGCGGATACCGTATCCGTCGGGATAGAATACGTCGGCACGGAAATAAGGCTTGTCCAGTGAGGGAAAGAAGTTTTGCGGCATCAGTCCCATGATAACGAGAGAGAGGATGAACAATACGACCATGCTTCCCAACGTCAACGATTTTTTGCGTATCAGCAGGCTGAGGACAGATGCGAACTTATGGTAGAAAGGCTTGTCGTAAGGATCTTTGTTGCAGTTGCCGGTTCGGGCTTTCAGTATGAAGTTACCGAAAGTGGTGGTTTGCGTCAATGCCAGTACCCAGCTTAATCCTAACGAGATAGCCAAGACGATAAATAACGGCTTCACAATCTCGGCAACGGAAGACGGTGCAAGATAAAGCGGCAGGAAGGAGCAGATGGCTATAAACGTTGCTCCAAGCAGTCCCCATTGCGGTTTGGTGGCGCCGTCTATCAGCGCTTTCCGTCTGTTTACACCGCGGGCTATGGCGATTTGCGCGTTGTCGGTCACTACGATGGCGTTGTCCACCAGCATTCCCATGGCGATGATGAAGCCTGCCAGCGAGGTGCGGTTTAATCCGACTCCCAAAAATGACATGATAAGCAGCGTACCGCCGATGGAGAATATCAGTGAAGAACCGATGAGCACGCCGGCACGCATCCCCATTACCAGCATGATGATGACAATTACAATCAGAATGGATTCTATCAGGTTGATAATGAAACCATTGTTTGCTTCTTTGGCTATGATGTTTTCGGGATAAAGGCTTTCCAATTCCAGCCCCACGGGAATGAGAGGCAGCAGTTCGGCGAGTTTCTTGTCTACCAGTTCGCCGGTTTTTACCACATCCTTCTGCGGGTCGGTGGAGACACCGATGCCGATAGCCCGTTTTCCGTTGACGTGCATGATAGTGCCGGGCGGATCCATGTAGCCCTTCTCGACAATGGCTATGTCACCCAGCTTGACCTGACCGCCGGGAGTGGTGATTAGCTGGTTACGGATGTCGTTGACGGTGGTATAAGTGCCGTTGGCGACAATGCGCAGCTGTTGTTCGCCCGCGTCGATTTCACCCGTATTGATAATCTGGTTCTGCGATTGCAGCAGGCTTGCCAGTTGTTTGGGGTCGATACCCATCCCTGCCAACTTGTTTACGGAGATAAAGATATTGATTACTTCCGTCTGTGTGCCGAACAGGGCTACTTTCATAACTCCTTCGGCAGTGATGACCTGAGTTTTGATACGTTCCGCCCAGTTGCGCATTTCTTCATAAGAGAAACCGTCGTCTCCGACCAGTCCGTAATAAATGCCGAATACATCGCCGAAGTCGTCCGATACTGTTGGCACGGAAGCTCCGGCGGGCAGTTGGGGTTGTATGTTGAGAACCTTACGACGCAGTTCATCCCATTTTTGCGGGATAGATGCTGCGGAGAGCGAAGGCTGCAACTCGAACGTAATCTTGGAAAGTCCGTACATGGACTCCGACTTTATCTTGTATACTCCGCTCATACTCTGTATTTCGCGGGAGATGGGTTCGGTAATGAGTCGTTCCACTTCAGCGGGTTCGGCTCCGGGATAGCGTGTCATAATGACCGCCGTCTTGATGACAAAGGGGGCGTCTTCTTTCTTTCCCAAACGGCCGAATGAGAATATGCCGCCGATGAGCAACACAGCAAGGAAGAAATAGACAATCTTTGTATTGTCTAATGAATATTTGGCTAAGTTCATATCTAAAAGGTGATAAAGTTATAAAGTGATAGGGGACAGGCTGTTACTCTACCTCTTTTACTCTCTGCCCCTCTACGAGTTGGTATACTCCGGCGATAACAACAGTTTCATCCGGTTTTAGCCCTTTGGAGATGAGAATATTGGCTTCACCGGTCGGTGAATATACGGTTACTTCGCGGCGGCTTACTCTGTTATCTTTCACTATCCATACGTAGGTGTTCTTGTTCTCGCTGTCACCGAATACGGCACTTAGCGGTACATTCATCAGCTTTTCCTCTATAAAAGGAGCGATGTCCGAGGCGAGACGGATGTTACAGGTAAATCCGGGCTTCACATCATATACGGCACGGTCAAAAGCAGGGTCTTCGATGGTGATGGTAACCGGAATGCCCGTACCGTCTGTTGAAATATCGAGATATTCTTCCAGTTTGGCATTGAATATCGTACCCTTATAAGTATCGAACTCCACCTTGAACGTGGCGTCTTTGGCACGAAGCAGGTACAGGTAATCATCGGGTACGGTGAATTTTATGCGGAGTTTCTGTGTATTTACCAGCCGTACAATCCCTTCTCCCGAATTTACACGCTGATAGTTCTCTACCAGACGTTTTTCGATAGAGCCGTCGAAAGGGGCGAGCAGTTTCGTATCTCGCATATTGTTGGTGGATAACTCGTAGGCGGATTTGGCTTTCTGATAATTGGCTGCACTGATTTCGTACTCCTGCAGGGATATGGCTTGGCGGCTCAGTAGCCGCTTGTTGCGCTCAACCTGTGCGGCAGCGGTTTCGTAGGCAGCCTTGTCGGCGGCATACTGCAGGGAAATATCCCGAGGGTCGATGGCGGCAATCAATTGTCCTTTCCTTACTCTTTGTCCTTCCACTACTGGAAGATTGATGATTTGTCCGCTGACACGAAATGCCAGTTTTACATATTCCACCGCTTCTACCATGCCGGAGAAATCCTTGAGAATTACTGACTGTGAACGTACGGTAGCGGTTTTCACAGGTCGAACGAGGGTGGTTTTTTCCCTCTCTTTTTGCCCGCAGGACGTAATGATGAACGTCACCGCCAAGGCGAACAGATACATTTTCTTCATTTATTCCGATTAAGACAAGTCTTTGAGGTTGACGGTCAAATCCAACCCTTGTCTTAATTCATAAACGTTTTGATATACCTGTATGTTCAGTTGGCTTCCGGCGGTCAGGCTGATTTTTATCTCTTTGCTTATCTGTATATGCAGTGTATTGCCTAAGTAATTCACTTTAAACGAATAACTATTCCATTTCTCCGGTATGACGGGTGCTATCTTAAGTGTGTCATTCTGAATCTGCAATCCTGCAAACCCTCGTACAATGGCCAGCCAGCTACCCGGCATACTGGTGATATGCAGTCCCTCGTCTCCTTCGTTGTTGTAGTCGTCCAAGTCGAGGCGGGTGGCGTGTAAGAATAGCTGATACGCTTTCTCTACTTTTCCGATGCGTGCGGCAAGAATAGAATGGATATGCGGAGAGAGGGAAGACTCATGCACCGTCATTGGTTCGTAGAACTCGAAGTTGCGGCGGATGGTTTCCGTGTCAAAGTTGAAATAATAGAGGTATAGACCAAGGAGAACATCGCTCTGTTTGATGTAGCAGGAACGTAAGATACGATCCCACGACCAGTACTGGTTGATGGGGCGCTCGCCATCGGGAATGGCATCGGTGCTTTGCAGAACCTTATCCATATAGCCGTCGTTTTGGATGAAAATGCCGCGTTCCGGGTCTTCCGGCAGATATATCCGTTCGATAATATCCCGCCAACGTTCACTCTCTTCTGCATAATTCAGTTGGGTGATGCGGTGTATGCGGGCATATTCGTCAGGATATTGTCGTGCGATGATTTCGAGGAAGCTGAGAGTGGTTCTGAGGCAACGCATACAAGAGTAGTTGGTATACCAGTTGTTGTCCACGTTGTTTTCATATTCATTGGGTCCGGTAACTCCCAAGATAACATATTTTTGTTTGGGTTGTGAGAAAGATACCCGCTGGCTCCAGAAGCGGCTGACGGCTATCATTACTTCCAATCCGTAATGAGCGATATAATCCAGTGTACCGGTAAGAGTGGAATGTTGCAGGATGGCATAGACAATCATATTGTTCCGATGAATCTCTTCAAAGGTGATTTCCCATTCGCTATGGCATTCTTCTCCGTTGCCGGTGACTTGCGGAAATAGGGCGGCGCCATTATCGAATCCTAACTTACGTGCATTTTCAATGGCTTTGGGCAGTTGCTTATAGCGGTACATCAGCAGGTTCTCGGCAATCTTTTTCGGGGTAGAAAGCAGGAAGAAAGGCACACAGCACAATTCGGTATTCCAGTAAGTATTTCCGCCATACTTTTCTCCGGTGAAGCCTTTAGGACCGATATTCAAGCGTGGGTCATCTCCCCGGTAGGTCTGGTAGAGTTGGAAGATATTATAGCGTATGCCTTGCTGGGCTTCAGGGTCTCCTTCAATCGTAACATCAGCCTCATCCCATATCTCTTGCCAGGCTTCCCGGTGCTCCTGTACCAAAACATCCCAACCCGTACTTTTGGCTTTACGGGCCTCGGATACGGATTCCTCTATCAAGTCCTGCCGTTCATAGTAAAGAGACGATGCAATGGCTGTGTATTTAATGAGTGTTACGGTATCTCCCGGTTTCACTTCTATGCCTACGCTGAAACCGGTTTGCTTTTCTTTCTCTATCCGTATCGGGTTGGCGAATGTCTCTTTGTTGTTCTTGAAGAACTGATAGGTCATGGCGTAACATATTTGCGCATCTTCCCGTCTGGTTTGTGTCCATAGATAGGCGCAATCACTGGTGGCGCCGGAACGAAGTATATTCCATATCTTTTCATCAGAATGGTCGGCTTGGTTCACGATGTCACCGTTAAAGGTCGGTACAAGAGATATTTTACCGGCATAGTTGATAGATGTAGCGCTATACTTTATAAGGCAGAGATTGGGATGTGCCATATCTGTGATATGCTCCACGTGCAGGCGGAGCTGGTGGCCTCGCGGAGAAGTTACTTCCACATCCCGGTAGGAGATACCCGCCTTCATATCAAGGCGTCTGTTGAAACTGTCTACCTCCCATTGGGCCAAGTCCAGTTCCTCGTCAATAAGGCGCAGGCTGATGCGGCTCCAATCCGGAGCATTGGGGATACGTGTGTAAAATCGCGGGAACCCGTTCTTCCACCAGCCTACACGGGTTTTATCCAGAAATGTGATACCTGCCACGAATGCGCCCCGATAGCTGTCGCTACTGTATGGTTCTTCAAAATATCCCCGTTGCCCGAAACGGCCGTTTCCAAGGCTGAATATGCTTTCGGACCACCGCATATGGTCGGCTTGAAAACTATCTTCTATAATATTCCATTCGTCAGTTTTAAGGTATTTCTTCATGGCAGTCTTTTTTTGTTGTCTTTATGCTTTTTCTCCCTTGGTTTCTTTTATCAGATATACACAAACAGCTCCGATGATGAGCATCACACCTGCCATTACCAGCATATTGATTTCCGGAGGGAGCATTCCTTCCGGTGTAAACAGCGCCAAGATACTTCCTCCTAATGCTGCGGCCACGATTTGCGGGATACAGATTGTTCCGTTAAACAGTCCGAGATAGGTACCCATATGCCCGCCGGACAGAGCGTTGGTCAGAATGGTGAAGGGTAATGCCAACATGGCAGCCCATGCACAACCTATCAGCAGGAAAGATATGAACAGTACATATTGGCTATGTACAAAATAGGTGGATATGAAGCCGATGCCACCCAATACAAGGCTTAGTGCATAGATGAAGCGGCGGTCTTTGAATATGGGAATGCAGACTGCCCAAAGCACTGAACCGATGGCTTGTACGGCAAACAATACACCTACCCAGTTGGCGGCTTCCTGATATTGCAGACTCTTGGTGTCAAGAACTATTTTGCTGATGCCGTTTACAGTGTGTTCCACAGTGGGAGCGTCAAAAACATTTGCAGCTATACTGCCGTTGGTGTATGTCCACATAAACATAAAAGCAAACCAACAGAAGAACTGTACCAGTCCTACCGTCCAAAAGGCTTTCGGCGCTTTAACCAGCAACTTCAGCATATTGATTTTCTCATGTTCCTGCTCTTCCGTGATGCCATGATATTCGGCATATTCGGCAGGCGGCATTTCCTTGACTTTGACTGTCGTATAAATAACGCAGAATATCAAAATAGCCGCTCCGATGTAGAACGAATAGATTACAGAATCGGGAATTACTCCTTGCGGTGCCGTATTGCTGATACCTATCCACGCAAATATAAACGGGAACAAATACCCCACCAAGCTGCCGGCATTACATAGGAAACTCTGGATGGAGTAAGCGAGTCCTTTCTGTTTCTCATTCACCATGTCACCCACCATCATCTTGAACGGTTGCATAGCCATATTGATAGAGGTATCCAAAAACATCAGTGATACCAAGCCGAAAATCATGGCCGTACTTACCGCCATACCGAAGCTGCCCGCATTGGGCAGAAGGCACATTACGAGCACTGCAATCAGCGAACCTATGAATAAATAGGGGATACGACGTCCGAATCGTGTCCAAGTCTTGTCGCTGGCAGCCCCAACGATGGGTTGCACTATGATACCTGCCAACGGTGGTAATATCCAGAAATAACTCAAACTGTGCGGGTCAGCTCCTAAAGTGGAGAATATACGGCTTATGTTCGCGCTTTGCAGGGCATACGCAATCTGTACACCAAAAAAACCGAAGCTGATGTTCCACAGTTTCCAGAAACTTAAATCGGGTTTTACTTTCATTGCTTTTTTGTTTTTTATGATATTAGTTTATAGATAAATTCGGTTGATTGTGATTTCATTTTGTTGTTCCTCTGACTACCAGATTGGTTCGTACAATCTTGTTGGTGCTTTTCTCTTCACTTCCTTCCAACTTGTCGGTAAGGATACTGAAGGCGCTCTTGCCGACCTCTTCTCCGTGTTGCTCCACTGTCGTCAATTTCGGGTCGGTGCTTTGGGCGATGGCTCCGTCTGTAAAACCGCAGATGGAAACCTCGTCCGGAACTTTTAATCCGACCAGCTTACAGGCATACAATATACCTGATGCCGTTTCATCATTGATTGCAAAGAAACCGTCGGGGCGGTTGTCGCTTTCCAACAAATCAGGTGTTATGGCAATGGCCCGTTCGCGATTGTCACATAGCTTAATCATGCTGTCGTCTACGGGAATCTTGTACTTCTTCATGGCATCCAGATAACCGTTACGCCGGTTCTTGGTGATTTCAAGATGAGGGTCGGCTCCGTAGAAGAAGATACGCTTGCATCCGGTCTGAATCATGTACTCTACGGCGGCAAATGAACCGGCGTAGTCGTCGACAACCACCCGTTCCGTTTTCAGCCCTGTACAGATACGGTCGTAGAAGACAATTGGAATATTGTTATTTAATAATTCCTGATAATGATCGTATTGTTCCGTATTCTTGGCAAGAGAGGCGATAACACCACAGACGCGGGCAGCAAGGAAAGAATGAACTATCTTTACTTCCTGTCCGTATGATTCGTTGCTTTGCGCCACGATTATATTGTAACCGGCTTCGGCTGCCGCAGTCTCAATACCGCTCAATACACATGAAAAGAAATGATGTACCAGCTGCGGCACAATCACACCAATCGTATTGCTGCGACTCGAACGAAGGTTGACGGCAAGCACATTGGGCTTGTAGTTATGTTCGCGTGCGTAAGCATGGATAAGGTCACGAGTCTCCCGGCTGATGTCCGGATTATCCTTGAGCGCTCTCGACACGGTGGAAGGAGAAACATTCAAGGCACGGGCAATGTCCTTGATGGTTATCTGCGGTTTATTCATTAGTATTGTTTCTTTTTCAGCCAAAGGTAACAGAAATAGAAATGCCTGACAAGAAAAACAAGCAGGCTTTAACAATTTTGTATGCAAAAATAATGGATTGATACGATACATTCTTACAGGTTGAATGTTATTGGATTATGAAACAGTGCAAACGATTGCATACGATTTGACAAAGTTAAAGTAAACCTGCAGCTCTTGCTTTGTGTTCTATTTTTTTATATTTGTCAGCGATAAATAATCTAATCAGTTGAATTATGAGAAACATAAGTGCATTTGTGTCTTTAATAGTGTTTACTTTTTTTTGCCTTGCCTGTGGCGGAGGAGAAACAAAGTCATCTTCAGGCTCTACTCCGGAGCTTTCACCTTCCGAGGTGTTTGCTAAAGGTGCGGATATCAGTTGGATAACGGAATTGGAAGTTAAAGGACATAAGTTTTATAATGCGTCCGGAGAGCAGCGTGAATGTACCGCTCTGATGAAAGAACTGGGACTGAATGCCGTGCGTTTGCGTGTATGGGTGAACCCTCAGAAACACGATAATTGGTGCAATAAAGCCGATATGTTGATAAAAGCTCAACGTGCCAAAGAGCTTGGCATGGATGTGATGATAGATTTCCATTATAGCGATTGGTGGGCAGATCCCGGACAACAGCATAAGCCGGCAGCTTGGAAAAACATGAATTTGACAGACTTGAAGAAGGCAGTTGGCGAGCATACTCGTGATGTACTTAGTGCGTTGAAGTTGAAGGGGATTACCCCTAAATGGGTACAAGTAGGTAATGAGATACGTCCGGGTATGTTGTGGGATGAGGATGCCGCTTTGAGCGGTGCTTCCTATAACATTAGGGAGTGTGATGTGAAAGATTCCGGAAGCACTTCTACGGCAATCAAATATTACAAGAATACATCCAATCTGGCAGCATTCATCAATGTCGGTTATGATGCGGTAAAGGAGGTATTTGAAGATGCCATCGTTATAGTTCATTTGGATAACGGTTACGATAATGAATTGTATACTTGGTTTTTTGACGAGTTGAAAAAGAATGGCGGTAAGTGGGATATGATAGGTATGTCACTTTATCCGTATTGGACCCGGATGGAGCATCCTGAATATACAGCCGCCAAAACCATAACGGACTGCATTGCTAATATCAAGAGTGTAAGTAAGAGATATGATTGTGACGTAATGGTAGTGGAAACCGGTATGGAATGTGCCGACGATCAGGGTAACTTGGCAAGTGACTCTGTACTAAAGGAAGGTAAGGAACAATTAAGTCGTATTATAGAAGAGTGCCGCAACAATACTGACGGTCGTTGTAAAGGTGTCTTTTACTGGGAACCGGAATGTAAGCCCGGACAATATCGTCTGGGAGCTTTTACGGACGACGGAAAACCAACAATAATAATGGATGCTTTCAAAGAGTGAGAAATATTAAAATACTGATTCCATGAAGAAACTAATAAGTCTTGTTTTACTGAGTCTGCTTCTCTCTTTGCCGGCAGTAGCTCAGCGTTCGGAATATTTGCTTGAAAAGAACTGGAGATTTACTAAAGGGGATATAGTGAACGCTGTAGAACCGAAGTTTGACGACAGTAAGTGGGAGACGGTTACCGTGCCGCATGATTGGGCCATTTTCGGACCTTTCGACCGCAACCATGATTTGCAGAATGTTGCCGTTGCACAGAATTTTGAGGAAAAGGCATCCGTTAAGACGGGGCGTACCGGAGGACTTCCTTATGTGGGTATTGGCTGGTATCGCACAAAGTTTGATGTCCCTGCCGGTAAACAGACAGCTTTGGTGTTTGACGGGGCAATGAGTGAAGCCCGCGTCTATGTCAATGGAAAAGAAGCCTGTTTCTGGCCGTTTGGTTACAATTCTTTTCACTGCGACGTTACGGAACTGCTTAATGCGGACGGTAAGAATAATGTGTTGGCTGTCCGTCTGGAGAATAAGCCGCAATCCTCCCGTTGGTATCCCGGTGCGGGGCTGTATCGTAATGTTCATGTGGTGACAACAGAACGTATACATGTTCCGGTGTGGGGAACGCAACTCACCACTCCGCATGTATCTTCCGAATATGCTTCCGTGTACCTGCGCACCGAAGTTGCCAATGCGGGAGAAGATAATATTCGTATTGTGACGGAGATTATTTCGCCGGACGGCAAGGTGGTTGCCGTAAAAGACAATACCCGTAAGATAAACCACGGCCAACCCTTTGAACAGAATTTCCTGATAGATACTCCCGCCTTATGGTCGCCGGAGACACCTTATTTATATAAGGCATTTTCTAAAATATATGCGGACGGTAAGCAAGTGGATGAATATACCACCCGTTTCGGTATCCGTAGCATAGAGATTGTGGCGGATAAAGGTTTCTTCCTGAATGGCAGACACCGGAAGTTTCAGGGCGTTTGCAATCATCATGACTTAGGTCCGCTGGGTGCTGCCGTTAATGTGGCTGCCCTTCGCCACCAACTTACGCTATTGAAAGATATGGGTTGCGACGCTGTCCGTACTTCGCACAATATGCCCGCTCCCGAGTTAGTGGAACTTTGTGATGAAATGGGCTTTATGATGATGATAGAGCCTTTTGACGAATGGGACATTGCCAAATGCGAAAACGGTTACCACCGCTACTTCAATGAATGGGCGGAACGGGATATGGTGAATATGTTGCGTCATTACCGTAATAATGCAAGTGTGGTAATGTGGAGCATTGGCAATGAAGTGCCTACGCAATGCAGTCCCGAAGGATATAAAGTGGCTTCTTTCTTGCAGGACATCTGTCATCGGGAAGACCCTACACGTCTTGTTACGTGCGGGATGGATCAGGTATCCTGTGTTTTGGAAAACGGTTTTGCTGCTATGATAGACGTACCCGGGCTTAATTACCGTGCTCATCGTTATATAGAGGCTTACAATGCACTCCCGCAGAACGTCATTCTCGGTTCGGAAACGGCATCTACTGTCAGCTCACGCGGTGTGTATAAGTTCCCGGTGGAGAAGCGTGCTGGTGCGCAGTATGACGACCATCAATGTTCGGGTTATGATGTAGAGTGCTGCAGCTGGTCCAATGTTCCCGATATGGACTTTGCCTTGGCGGATGACTACAATTGGACTATCGGACAATTTGTTTGGACAGGCTTTGACTATTTGGGTGAGCCTTCTCCATACGATACGGATGCATGGCCCAGCCATAGTTCCGTATTCGGCATTATAGATTTGGCGAGTATACCAAAAGACCGTTACTACCTGTATCGCAGCATTTGGAACAAGAAGGTAAACACGTTGCACATCCTTCCGCATTGGACATGGCCGGGAAGGGAAGGAGAGAATACGCCTGTTTTTGTCTACACCAGCTATCCTGCTGCCGAGCTGTTTGTTAATGGCAAGAGTTACGGAAAGCAACGCAAATTGACGGCACAGGAGAGTGAAGCCTTGCAGGGTAAAGATTCGCTTGCTTTGCAACGTCGCTATCGCTTGATGTGGATGGACGTTCCTTATGAACCGGGAGAACTGAAAGTTGTGGCCTATGACGCTTCCGGTAAGTCGGTAGAGGAAAAAGTAATCCGTACTGCCGGCAAACCTCATCATTTGGAAGTGGTGGCAGACCGTACCCGGCTTGCTGCAAACGGTAAGGATTTGGCATACATCACCGTCCGCATTGTGGATAAGGATGGCAATCTTTGCCCTTCGGACAATCGTCTTGTATCTTTCTCTGTAAAAGGGGCGGGGCGTTATCGCGCCGCTGCCAATGGCGATGCCACCAGTCTCGACCTTTTCCATCTGCCTGAAATGCCTGCCTTCAGCGGACAGCTGACGGCGATTGTGCAAAGCGGTGAGCAATCAGGTGAGATTGTTTTTGAAGCGAAGGCAAAGGGTTTGCGGACAGGAAGAATCGTATTATCTGCCGGCACAAAGCACTGATTGGGCTCTATGCCTTGTGCATAAACAAGCTGTCCTTTGTGCTTTTTGTCTCTTTCTCTTATCTGTTTTGTGCTTTTGCCTCATGCAAAACTTCGTTTTCCAATTGGGGGCTCTACGGTTGCCAACTGTGTGCCTGACAGCCCGCAATTGGCAACCGTAGAGCCCCCAATTGGAAAACGAAGTTTTATATCGTTCCGAGTAGCATTTTCTATGGTGTATACTAACTTTTCCTACTATGCTGTTGGTTTTTCCATCAGCTCCCTGTAACAGTTGCCGTTTTGTTTTTGTTCGCTAATCCCACAGTCGGAGACCGAAAATGTGATGCAATCGTTTGCACTCTTCTTGCTGCACTTTTTATCACATCTTTATTTTTTACTCGATAATATGGCATACATTTGTTGTATCATAATAAGGTATTTGAAGTACGTTCTGTAATAAGGTTAATATACTGAAACGTTATTTGAATATACATATAGATAATTAATATTGTTAACTTTAATTTTTAAATGCATGAAGCAAGTTAATCTTAGAATCTATCGAACGATTCTTCCCTTATTGTTAGGGTTATTCTTGTCAGTTGGCGTTTATGCACAGAACATCACAGTGAGAGGGCATGTGAAAGATGCCTTAGGTGGTGTGATTGGTGCTAATGTCGTAGAAAAAGGAAATACCGCAAACGGTACAATCACAGACTTGGATGGTAACTTCACGTTGTCTGTCCCTAGAGGAGCTACATTGATCGTGTCTTTTATTGGCTATAAGACGCAGGAAGTTCCGGCAACCTCATCGGTGGTAGTAACGCTGCAGGATGATGCGGAACTGCTGAACGAGGTCGTGGTCATTGGTTACGGTACAGTGAAAAAGAATGATGCTACCGGTTCTGTAACAGCCATTAAACCGGATAAGTTGAACAAGGGTTTGACTACGAATGCACAAGATATGATGACCGGTAAGATTGCCGGTGTAAGCGTCATATCCGATGGTGGAACTCCGGGTGGTAGCGCTACGATTCGTGTACGTGGCGGTTCTTCTCTTTCTGCCGAAAATGATCCGTTGATTGTAATTGACGGTTTGGCTATGGATAACAATGGTGTGAAAGGTTTGTCCAACCCTTTGTCTATGGTGAATCCTAACGACATCGAGAGTTTTACGGTACTGAAAGATGCTTCTGCTACGGCAATTTACGGTTCTCGCGCATCCAACGGTGTTATTATCATTACTACTAAGAAAGGTCAGGCAGGTTCCAAACCGCGTGTCTCTTATGACGGTAATGTCTCTTTCAGTAACGTAAAGAAGACACTTGACGTAATGGACGGTGACGAATTTCGTGCTTTTGTAGAGGAAATCTGGGAAGGTAAGGACAATGATGCTTACCGCAAGCTGGGTACCGCCAATACGGACTGGCAGGATGAAATCTACCGTATGGCAGTAAGTACGGATCATAATCTTACAATTTCGGGTGGTTTAAAGAATATGCCTTATCGTGTATCTTTCGGCTATACCAACCAGAATGGTGTTGTCAAGACTTCAAACTTCGAGCGCTATACGGCATCTGTCAATATTGCTCCTTCTTTTTTGCAAGACCATTTAAAGGTGAATGCAAACTTGAAAGGTATGTATGCCAAGAATCGTTATGCTGACGGAAGTGTAATCGGCACTGCGGCTTCCTATGACCCCACCCAGCCTATTTATTCTGACAATGAAATCCACCAGAAGTATTTCGGCGGTTATTCTCAATGGTATATTTCAGCATTTGATGATAAAGGTAAAAACACTTTGGGTGACAGCGAGTGGAACTATTATAAGAACTCGCAAGCTGCCTACAATCCGGTAGCTTCATTGAACCAGAAGGACGACCGTGCTACATCTAAGGCGTTGGTCGGTAATTTGGAATTGGACTACAAAGTGCACGGACTGGAAGATCTGCGTCTGCATGTAAGTGGAGGTATGGATTTGTCTACCGGTAAACAAGAAACGAGCTGGAGTCCGTATTCCGCTCAAAACAACTACTATGGTAATACAGGTTTTGATGAGACGGATAAGTACAATCTTTCTTTGAATATGTATGCTCAGTATTCAAAAGACTTTAATGAAAAGCATCATTTTGATGTAATGGGCGGTTATGAATGGCAGCACTTCCACCGCAAAGGCAATAGTTATTATGCCGGCTTGTATCCTTCCACCACTACCGTGGTAGATAAAGCTACAGGAGAAAGCATGGCAGGGAAGGCTTACTCGCCTACAGTAAATGAGTGGGCTACGGAAAATTTCTTGGTTTCTTTCTTTGGTCGCGCCAACTATACTTTACTGGATAAATACTTGTTTACTGCTACTGTGCGTTACGACGGCTCTTCACGTTTCAGCAAGGATAACCGTTGGTCTTTGTTCCCGTCATTCGCTTTCGGTTGGAAACTGAAGGAAGAAGGCTTCTTGAAGGATGTAGAGTGGCTGTCTGATTTGAAGCTCCGCTTGGGATATGGTATTACCGGTCAGCAGAATATCGGTAGCGACTATCCTACATTGGCTACTTATATCCAGAATAAGGACTACGCTTATTATCCTATCGTGGGTAACGGTATCACTTACCGTCCGGGCGCTTACAATCCCGACCTGAAATGGGAAGAGACTACTACTTATAATGCAGGGGTGGACTTCGGTTTCCTCAATGGACGTTTCACCGGGTCTGTTGATTACTACTTCCGCAAGACTGATGACTTGATAAACAGCGTATATGTGGCAGCAGGTACAAACTTCAAGAACAAAGTGCTCTCTAATATCGGTTCTTTGGAAAACAGTGGTGTTGAGTTTTCCGTAAATGCCAAAGTGATTCAGGAAAGAGATTGGCGTTGGGAATTGGGATACAACATCACTTATAATAAGAATGAAATCACCAAACTGACTTCCGGTGACAGTGAAGGTTATTATGTTCCTACCGGCGGTATCTCTTCCGGTACGGGTAATACAATCCAAGCTCATGCTGTGGGACATGCGGCTTCCTCATTCTACGTATACCAGCAGGTGTATGGCGAGGATGGAAAACCGTTGGAAAATGAATATGTTGACCGTAATGGTGACGGTATCATCAATGATAAAGACCGTTACTTCTATAAGAAACCGACGGCAGATGTGCTTATGGGATTGACTTCCAAACTGATTTATAAGAATTGGGACTTTAACTTTTCTCTACGTGCAAGTTTCAATAACTATGTTTATAATGATGTGGAAGCAGGCAACTCCAATTGTAAATCGACTGTGATATACTCGTTTGATGCCTTGAGCAATCGTCCCAAAATGGTGTTGGCAAACAATTTCCAGGGTGTCGGTAATTATTATATGTCCGACTACTATGTACAGAATGCTTCTTTCCTGAAGTGTGATAACATTACATTGGGCTACAGCTTTGACAAATTGTTCGGTAAAAACATATCCGGACGTGTATACGCTACCGTACAGAACGTATTTACCATTACAGACTATAAAGGACTGGATCCGGAAATTAATGGTGGTATAGACAATAGTATCTATCCTCGTCCTTTAGTTTCCCTCTTGGGTTTAAGCCTTAACTTTTAATCTTTAAAACTGATAATTATGAACTTCAAATATTTAAAATCATTAGTACCTGTTGCTGCGTTAGCATTGACGTTGGGACTTCACTCGTGTATCAATGATTTGGATGTAACTCCCATTGACCCGAGTACGAAAATGGATTTTGACAGAGATGCGGTCTTTAATAAAGTTTATGCCACTTTGGGGCTGACTGGACAAAAGGGAGCCGATGGTGATGGTGACGTGGATGATATTGATGAAGGTACATCTGCATTTTACCGCATGACTTGGTGTGCCAACGAATTGGTGACTGATGAGGCTATCGTAGCCGGATGGAATGACCCCGGTCTGCCTTCTCTGATTAGTTACACATGGGGAGCTTCCAATGAAATCACTACCGGAGCTTATTATAGACTGAATTTTGACATAACTCTTTGTAACTGGTTCTTGGAAAATACTTCCGATGAGGCAAGCGATGAAGAAAAGGTGATGCGTGCGGAAGTACGTTTTATGCGTGCGCTCAACTATTTCTATCTGATGGACTTGTTTGGCAACGTTCCTTTTAGTGAAACGGTTGAATATGATGTTTATCCTCAACAGATGAAGCGCGCCGAGTTGTTTGCCTATATTGAAGATGAATTGATTAAAAAGGCTGAACCTAACTTGAAAGAGCCTAAGACAAACACCTACGGACGCGTGGATAAGGCGGCTGCATGGCTGCTCCTTGCGCGTATGTATTTGAATGCAGAAGTTTATACCGGTACTGCCAAGTGGACGGAAGCTGCAACTTATGCAGAGAAAGTGATGAAGTCTCAATACTCGCTTTGTAAGCCTTATAAGCATTTATTTATGGCAGACAACGGTGGAGCGGTAGACGGCAATCCTAATAACTTGGCTCCTAATGAAGTTATTCTTCCTATCTTGCAGGATGGTGGAAAAACCCGCAGCTGGGGTGTTTCTCACTTCCTTATTGCCGGTACGCACAAGAAAGATATGAATAACTACGGAAGTACGGAAGAGTGGAAAGGTCCTCGTTGTTGTGAAACGTTGGTTGCCAAATTCTTCCCGAACACTGCATCTGCTCCTTTAGTGGATGAGGTGGCAATGACGGTTGCAGCTAAAGATGATCGTGCTTTGCTTTTCGGTAAAGGCCGTACGGTGTCTACCGGTAAGAATAAAGACTTTGCAGAAGGTTTCTCTTGCGCTAAGTTCACAAATGTTCGTGCCGATGGTGGCCAAACATCAGACAGTGCTTTCCCGGATATGGATGTTCCGTTCATGCGTGCAGCAGAAGCTTATCTGACTTATGCGGAAGCTGTGACCAGAGGTGCGGGAGGTACGGTTACTCCGGAAAAAGCAGCGGATGCAATCAATGAATTGCGGAAAAGAGCAAATGCGGAAGAAAAGGATGCATATACGCTTGAGCAAATTTGTGACGAGTGGGCACGTGAGTTCTACTTCGAAGGCCGTCGCCGTATGGATTTGATTCGTTTCGGAAAGTTTGCAGGTCAGAGCGAGTATAATTGGGATTGGAAAGGCGGCTCCATGAGTGGTACTTCTTTCCCCGAATATCGTAATCTCTATCCGATACCTGTCAATGACTTGAATGCTAATCCGAATTTGAAACAGAATCCGGGTTATTAATCTAAAAGTTTAATGTCTTAATAAGAAAGAATATGAAAAAAATAAATATATTGGCTTCGTTGTGTACAGGATTGCTGTTGCTCGCGGCTTGCGAAAGCGACCGTGACTCCAATCCTACCGTAAAGATGCCGGAAGGATTTACACTTTACGAATCTGTCAATGCTAATAATCCGATTGCATTGGAACAGTCTGATAAAATGTATTTCAGTGTGAAAGAACAACCGGATTACGGATATACCGCTACGGTAAATTATCAGGTGCAAGTGTCTTTGGATGACAAATGGAATGATGCTACGACGGATGCAAAGGCTACATACGGTTCTGTGGAGGATATTTCTACTACGGTAGATATTGAAGCCAGTGCCAAAGGAGTTGCCAAGGCTATCGGATTGCTGAAAGGCTGGAAGAAAGCAACGGATGTTCCTGAAGAGGTAATGGATATATATATACGAATCAAGGCTTATCTTTCTTCGATGGCGGACCAACCTTGCTATTCCAATTCCATTAAAGTGAAAGTTTATCCTTGCTATGTGTCCGAGACGCTTCCGCAGATATGGTATATGGTAGGTACGGCTGTTGGTTCTTGGGATAATAATGCTGGTGCGGAAGGTGAAAAAATTATTCCTATGGCATTGAAGAAAGATGCCAAATATGACGCTACTACAGGTGAAGGTGAATTTACTTATACTGGTTATTTCTGTGGTGACCAGTTGAAGTTTGTCAAGACACCGGGACAATGGACTCCACAATGGGGAGTAAGTTACCGTCCGGACGATGGGACTCCTGACCCGGTTGCCATATCCATTTCTACAAATGGCTACTATACGGTATCTTTTAATAGTACTACGGGATCTGCAAATGCTAAGATTGAAGTGAAACCTTACGAAGGTGATGCTCCCGCTGAATTTACAAACTGGGAACTTGTGGGCGACTTCAACAATTGGGGTAGCGACGGAGTACTTACATTAACTCAAAATACTTCTGTAAAACACATCTGGTATGGGGATGTCGAATTTACGTCGGACGGTGAAGCCTTGTTCCGTACAGATGCTGCTGGTACGGATAATTGTGGTGGAGATACTTTCCCCTACGGATTGAAGACGGACAATAAAATTCCGGTACAAGCCGGTAAGTATCGCGTGGTACTCAATGATGTTGACCGATGCTATTATTTCTTTGAGATAAAAGAAGATTAATGTTGTTAAATTGAAAAAATGAAATTTATGAAACTAAAATCATTATATTCCTTCTTGCTGGCTACCGCACTGGTAGCCTGCAACGAAGACTTCAATGAAGGAATTGCAGGTTATCAGACCAATGACCCTGAAGATGCTGCCGCAACAGTTTCTTTTAGTGCAACGCCTGCTTCGGAGACGGCGATAGATTTGGGTAATTTAGCGGAAGGTACTACTATGGTAAAAGTTTGTTCTTTCACTCCGACGAAAGTGGGAGAGGGTGTAAAACTTAGCTATGTGCTGGATATGAAGTATACCGCTACTGACGGAACTCTTGCCAATCAGAAATTCAAGCTAAATGAGGCAGGGGAGGTAAAGGTAGATGAACTTCAAAGTTTAGTGGAAACAGCTTTTAACAAGCGGCCGGTGGAACGCTCATTTGATGCTTATGTTTTTGAGTATCAAGAAGTAAATAAACAGACTGTTATGGGGAAGTCGGAAAAGTTTGTTATCAAACTGATTCCTGAGGCTCCGGTAATTGCGGAAGCATATTACATGATTGGTAATATGTTTAAGGTGGATGAGAACAATGACGGTTGGAAAGAAGTAACAGAGAAAGGTAAGTTTACTCACAGTGACCAAGATGTATATGTTGATTCCAAGTTTACTTTGATTTTCACTACAACCGAGGCCAATCAATATTGGAAGATAATACCGATAGATAATATTAATAGTGGTAATTTGGGTAATATGCCGGGAGATGTAGGAGTTGTTATTGACGGTGATGATGCAATGAGCGGTAACCTGATTAATAAGGATTGCAAGGCTGGTAAGATTGCCGACCCCGGTATGTATCGTATTACGTTGGATATGATGGAATATACGTATGAAATCAAGAAAATTATGCCTGAATACTTTTTGGTAGGCGACGTTACGTCATGGGATGCTGAGAATGCAAAATATATGTTTTATCCACAAGGTGATAAGAAGTATGCATATATTACGAATTTTGCTAATGCCAGCGGATCAACGAATGTGAAAATATGGTTGGGTGCTGATTTTGGGAACTGGGATAATTGTTATGGTACGACTACAAATGGTGATAAGGCGGTTTCGGGCAATTTAGTATCAGTCAGTGCCGGAGCAATAGCCTGCCCGGAAGCGGATGTACTTTATAAACTGGAAGTTGACTTTTCTACGAATACTTATGTTTGGACAAAACAGAGCAATCAGACTCCGGTCACTTACAATAATATAAGTTTGATTGGTGAGTTTAATGGTTGGGATGCTGAGAATGGTACGGAGAAAGACTTGGAAATGGTAACACCGCACAACTGGTATATTGCGAATTTTGAACCGGGTAAGGACGGTGAATTGAAGTTACGTGCTAATCACGACTGGAGTATTGCTTGGGGAGCTCCGGTAGAAAATGTGACAATTGCCGATAAAAACTATCTGACTTTGCGTACTGCAGACGGTAAGAACTTTACAGTACCGAATGGAAAATACAATGTATTTTTTAATGATATTACCGGTGAGGTGGTATTCCAAACGGTGGAATAATGTATGTAAATCTCTTTTGAGAGTAATTAAAATCTGAACTAGTACTGCCCGGCACATTAATATGTGTCGGGCAGTTTTTGGTATGTAGTTGTTTGGTTATGCAAACGTTTCCGTACTCATTTTATGTTATCTTGTCTTATTTGTGAAAGATAAGTCTATGCTTTTCATACATTTGTTATCAGATAAAAATCTGATAATATGAAAATTATGAAGTCTATTTCTTATTTATTGCTTTGTACATTGATGAGTTGTCTGATTGCTTGTAGCGATGACAACGGAGTGGCACCTGAACCTGACCCGATACCGGATGGGATTCCGGAGGGCTATACTTCAGTTGAGGTTGCACCAGACAATTGGGATGGAACAAAACGTGCAGATATATCTTATCAAATATTGGTGTATTCCTTTGCTGACAGTGATGGTGATAAATATGGTGATATTAATGGGGTGATTTCTAAATTAGACTATATAAACTCTTTGGGTGTGAAGGCTGTTTGGCTGTCACCAATTCATCCGTCTCCTTCTTATCATGGCTATGATGTGACGGATTATACCAAAATAAACCCTAAATTCGGTACGGATGATGATTTTGACCGCCTGATTGCTGAAGCTCACAAACGCAATATCAAAGTTTATTTGGACTATGTATTGAATCATACGAGTATAGAACATCCGTGGTTTCAGCAAGCTAAGACTTCGGTAGATAATGAATATCGGAACTATTATATATTTTCGCAAGCCCCGGCTGTTGATATTAAGGAGGGCAAGATTGATATGATTTCCAGTGAAAATGCGGGAGGATATAATGCCGCCGAATGGTTTTCAGTCTCCGGAGATGAAGTAAAAGCCTGCTATAAATTCCTATTGGATTGGAGTAACCCGTCTAAACCGACCGTCACTGTGATTCAGGGAAACACAGCAGATATAAGTGAAAATACAGCTGCAGATACGGAAAATGACAAATTCATTTGGTTTGGTAAAGATATATGTAAGAAATTCTTTGATAAGGGAAATGGCATCTATGAGCTTACAGTGGATTTTACATCTAACTGGGGTTTTTTGATCCGTACGTCAAATAATCCGAACTGGCCTGCAGGCACTAAATACGGTGCGGTTTCTGAGGATGTCAGGCTGACCTTAGGAAAGACTTTTATACTGAATAGTAGTATCGCTGCCAATATTATGTTTTCGGATATGGATATGTGGAAATATCATTCACATTTTTATACAGCTTCATTTGCCGATCTTAATTATGGTAAAGCAGAGACTTTGGAAACATCTCCCGTATTCCGAAAAGTGACAGATGCTGCTAAAGGTTGGATAGACCGTGGAGTTGATGGCTTTCGTTTGGATGCGGTAAAGCATATCTATCATAATGATAAGTCCGATGAGAATCCTGTTTTTCTAAAGAAGTTTTATGATGAATTGAATACTTATTATAAAGGAGAAGGCAAGACGGATGAACTTTATATGGTAGGTGAGGTACTTTCCGATGCTGAAGTAGTTGCTCCGTATTACAAAGGGCTTCCTGCTTTGTTTGAATTTAGTTTTTGGTATCGGTTGGAGTGGGCGATTAATAATAGTACAGGACGTTATTTTGCTAAAGATATATTGAATTATCAGCAACTGTATCAAGCCAATCGTGAAAACTATATAGAGGCTACCAAACTTTCCAATCATGATGAAGATCGTGCTGGTTTAAAGTTTGATAGATCGGAAGCTAAAGAGAAACTGGCTGCCGCTGTGTTGCTGACTGCTGCGGGAGCACCTTATATCTATTATGGTGAAGAATTGGGTTTCTATGGTATTACGAAGGAAGGTAATGGTGACCAGCATGTGCGTGAACCGATGCAATGGGGGGATAATACTACTACAGAGTATATGAATGGTATCAGTAAGTCGAGTGTGAAGTCGGTTGTGGAACAACAGGAGGATAAAAATTCTCTGTTGAACACGTATCTTGTTTTTACGAAACTTCGTAATACTTATTCTGCAATGGCAGAAGGAATAATGAGTAGCCATGCCATATATAACGAGAGTAATGCGAAGTATAATAATATTGCAGCTTGGTATAGAACAAAAGGGGATGAGAAAATGCTGGTTTTACATAATTTTGGTAGTACTCCAACTGAGTTATCCTTAGCGGATAATATTGAAAAAGCCGTCGGTGTCTCTGGCAAAGCATGGGTGAAAGAGGGGGATAAAGTGACCATCAAATTAGGTGAATATTCGTCTGTCATATTTAAAATAGCTCAGTAGCTATTTATTCGTATATCTTTATCAGCACCCTGTTCAGCCATTCCCATCGGAATCGAAACCAGCGACGGGTGCTGATTTGTTTTCCACCGAAACGGAGTACAAACTCACGATAGCCATGCCGGCGGAATGGCAACCCTACGTCCATAAATTCCAAATGGCGGTAACCGCGTTCTTTTGCATCTCGTAATGCTTGCCAGACGGCAAGAATTCCGGGATATTGCAGGGCATAGGTTTTACGCATACCACCGGAGAACCAAAGGTATGCACTGTCATCAGAATAGATGCAGGCGCTTCCACCGATAATCTTGTCTTTATAGGTGACAATGAAAATACGGCTCTGTTGGCTATGTGTCATTTGTTTCTCCAACTGTTGGAAAAAGTCCATACTGGGAAAATGTCGTCGTATTTTGGCGGAGTAATTGTGGTGTAGCATCTTGGCAAAAGCATGGATTTCCTCTGTGGTGTGTGCTTCTTTGACTTTTGCTCCGTTCTTTACTCCTTTCTTTATTTGGCGGATACGTGAAGGACTGAAACGCACCTCTGCCCGTTCCACGTCGTGCAGAGAGTTGCGGACACGTAGCCAATTAACAGCAAAATAGCGGTTCTTGCGGAATACTTTATAGCCGGATAGTGAATTGTCCAGATTACGGAACTCTATGAGGAATGCTTCACGCAGGGCCTCGTCCGTAAGTCGTTGCAACATATCGCTGAAAATAGTTTCTTTGTCAATCGTTTCATCAAAATATTCTCCTGTACCGTATACTTCACATCGCTTGATGATGGCGGGTGGAAACAGACGTACGCTTTTTCGTATGGCGGCAAGTAGTTTGGCTACGGGCACTCCTCCTTCTGACGCTACAATAAGCAAAGGGGTGTATCCTGGAGTTGCTTCATAGATGTGAAACAATTCTGTGGAATGGAATGTGTTGGTTCCCGGCAGTTTGGGAACTTGACTCCCTCGGTAATATGTAGTCAGTTTCAAAGGCATTGCTGCAAATTTAAAAAAATAATCTTGTATCTTTGCATTGCTTAACAACAAAGTATTCATTTCTAAACGATATACATATATGGAAAGTTTTAGTGAATTGATAAAGTCCCGCCGCAGTATGCGGAAGTTTACAGTAGAAGAATTGACGCAGGAACAGGTGGTTACATTGATGAAAGCTGCACTGATGGCACCTACTTCCAAACGTAGCAATGCATGGCAGTTTATCGTGGTAGACGATAGGGAAACACTGAAAAAACTATCTTTCTGTAAAGAACAGGCTTCACAATTCATTGCAGATGCGGCATTGGCCGTGGTTGTCACTGCCGATCCGTTGGCAAGCGACGTTTGGATAGAAGATGCTTCTATCGCTTCCATTTACTTGCAACTTCAGGCGGAAGATATGGGGTTGGGAAGTTGCTGGGTGCAACTTCGGGAACGTTTTACAGCGTCCGGAATGTCTTCTAACGAATATGTGCATGATGTTCTTGATATTCCCTTGCAGTTGCAAGCTCTCAGTATCATAGCCATAGGTCATAAAGGAATGGAACGCAAGCCTTTCAATGAGGACAACCTGCAATGGGAGAAGATTCACCTTAATAAATATGGAGGAAAGTAACAGTGAGTGCGGCAAAAGCAAATAATAATAAAGATACATACAAGGCTACAGCTATCACGCTGATTGTGTTCGGTGTGCTTTATTTGGTAGATAAGCTGCTGCACTTTTCTACATTGGGCTTGTCGTGGGTGATGAATAGGGATAATTTTTTGTTGTATACGGCAATCATCTTCTTGTTATTCAAACACGATAAATCGGTAGGATTGGTGCTGATAGGTTTGTGGCTGATATTGAACTTCGGGTTGATAACAGCCCTGCTTGGTACAATGTCCGCTTACTTGTTACCGGTAGCGTTGTTGGTTGTAGGCGGTATTTTATATTTGGTATCTACAAGATAGGATGAAGAGAAGTATAGAGGATACATCTATTGTATTTATAGGAGCCGGTAATCTGGCGACAAATTTGGCAAAAACACTTTATTATAAGGGATTCCGTATTGTGCAGATTTATAGTCGTACGGAAGAATCGGCACGCGCATTGGCACATGCGGTGGAAGCTGACCATATTACTGACTTGTCATCTGTGGTGGCTGGTGCGCAGCTTTATATTGTTTCCTTGAAAGATGCGGCTTTTGTGCAATTGCTACCGGAAATAGTGGCAGGAAAGGAGGAGGCTTTATGGGTACATACTGCCGGTAGTATTCCAATGGATGTTTGGGCAGGCCGGGTAAAACGATATGGTGTGTTTTATCCCATGCAAACATTCAGTAAGCAGCGTACTGTTGATTTCCGACAGATACCGGTTTTTATTGAAAGTAATTCTGCGGAAGACACCCGGATGCTGAAAGAGATTGCTTCCGTGCTTTCCGAGAAGGTCTATGAAGCTACCTCGGAACAACGTAAGAGTTTACATTTGGCAGCGGTATTCACTTGTAATTTTACGAATCATATGTATGCCCTTGCCGCCGAATTGTTGAAGAAATATCAACTTCCTTTTGATGTAATGCTACCTCTGATAGATGAGACTGCCCGTAAAGTGCATGAACTTGAGCCGCGCCTTGCACAGACAGGACCGGCCATAAGATATGATGAGGATGTCATCAACAACCATTTGCAAATGCTTTCTGATGAACCGGGGATGCAGGAACTGTACAGACTGATTAGCGAAAGCATACATCAACAAAATAGCTAACCTTTTAGAAAATAACGGGATGAGTACAATCAACTACGATTTGAACAGAATAAAAGCCCTTGCTTTTGATGTAGACGGGGTATTGAGTGCTAATGTTATCCCCATGAGTACGGAGGGTGAACCACTGCGGACGGTAAACATAAAAGACGGATATGCACTACACTTGGCTGCCAAACACGAGATTCCATTGGCTATTATTACCGGTGGGCGTACGGAAGCGGTGCGTAAACGCTTTCTTGCTTTAGGAATATTAGCTGAGAACATTTATATGGGGTCTTCCATTAAAATACATGACTACCGTGATTTCCGTGACCGCTATGGCTTACGGGATGAAGAGATACTGTATGTAGGTGATGATATTCCGGATATGGAAGTGATGAGTACTTGCGGTCTGCCCTGTTGTCCGAGGGATGCTACTCCTGAAGTAAAATCTATTGCCCGTTATATATCCCATAAAGACGGAGGATATGGATGCGGACGTGACATCGTGGAGCAGTTCCTCAAAGTAAAGGGCCTTTGGATGGCGGACGAGAGGGCGTTTGGTTGGTAATTTCTATTAGTTGATAATTTATAGTTTAAATTCATAATTCACAGGAAGTCATGTTAGACAATCTAAAGAAATATAAAGTAATCCTTGCTTCTAATTCTCCTCGCCGTAAGGAGTTGTTGTCTGGGTTGGGCGTGAGTTACGAAGTACGTACTTTGCCGGATGTAGACGAGTCGTATCCCGATACTTTGCAAGGGGCAGATATACCTCTTTATATAGCGAAAGAAAAAGCGGATGCCTATCGGAATATGTTGCAGCCGGGTGAACTGATGATAACTGCCGATACCATTGTGTGGCTGGACGGGAGAGTGCTTGGAAAACCTAAGGACAGGGAAGATGCCTTATGTATGTTGCGGGATATGTCCGGTCGTACTCATGAAGTATTTACCGGTGTCTGCATAACCACAACAGAGTGGCAGCGAAGTTTTGCCGCCCAGACAGAAGTTCGTTTCTCCAAACTTAGTGAAGAGGAAATTATTTATTACGTAGATAAGTTCCAGCCGATGGATAAAGCCGGCGCTTATGGAGTACAAGAATGGATTGGCTTTATCGGAGTGGAAAATATTTCAGGTAGTTATTATAATATTATGGGTTTACCGGTGCAACGGCTTTATAAGGAACTCTCAACTCTCAACTAAACCAAATCTCTTATTAATGGTATGTCTTTTTCGTTTATACCCAGTTTGATAAGGGTTTCTTTATCTTTGTCGAACATATCAAGGAAAGTCTCCCGATTTCCGCTTTCCGAGGTGGCTTTCCCGTATAATTCCGCTACCTTTTCCATATTTCCCAGTCGCAACGCTACGTGCCCTGCATTGAGATAATCTGTGGCAATAGGTTTGAGGGCAAGCACCTTATTATAATATCGCATGGCCTGTTCAAATTTTCCACTGACAAATGAGCACCAGCCTATGGCACGCCATGCCTTGATGCAATCATTCTCCATGAGATCCAGTTTAAAGAAGCACTGCAAGGCTTCTTCATAGCGTTCCAATTCTGCCAGGCAACTGCCGATGAAGAATATGACGCTTCTGTTTTCCGGCTGTATGGCTTCTACCTTTTTGTAATGCTCCAGCGCCGATGCAAAGTCGCGTAATTGGCGATAGCAAGTGGCAAGGTGGCGGATGGTCCATACATGATCGGGCTTCAGTACATCCGCTTTCCGGTAAGCGCTGATGGCCTCTTTGTAGCGTTTCTCCTTTTGCAGGCAATATCCGGTTTTTTGAAAGATGTCTGCATCGGCATAATTCATATCTATTATTTCTTGGTAGATACTTAAAGCTTCAGTCGGGCGCTCTTTGCGGAAATGAAAATCGGCTATAGTAACCAATAATTCCGGTTTGCACAAAATATCTTTCAGTGCCGGGATACGGTGCAGAGTTATTTCCTCTTTGAAAATATCACGGAATTCATGACGGCGTTGGCTTAACTTGAAGAAGCGGTATAGATCGTGGATGTACTGGTTGCTGATAACATCCGGACGCTGTGCGTACTGTCTTAATCCGGACGACTTGCTTTCGTCCATTAATTCATTCAGGTCCTGTGATGTCATTTGGCTTAGCATCATATTGCGTTGTGCTTGCGGAATATGTGCCATAGTAAAGCATAATGAATACTTATCACTGTTGCAGAAAAAGCCTGATTGTAGTATTAATGATAGAATGGCATTGTCTCCTGTCGGTTTCAGTCCAAACTCCCGTATAATACTGGAATGTTGCATATCGAACGGATAGAACCAGTTGTGTGGGTCTTGGAAAAACGGATAGCTCTTGAGTTGGGCAAATGTACTCATATATACATCGGCGCCTTCCAGTTGCAGTTCATTCATTTCACGTATCTTATCACCCAATCCGGATTGTTCAAACGCTTTCTCCCAATCCGGGTTACGGTCGTTTTCATCTATGTTTTCCTCGAAGCCGTACTTCATGTTGCGCATGATACTTACGTTCTTCATCATTTCCGGAATGATTTCTTCGCGCATCTTCTTGTCTATCTTCTCTGTCTCCTGACTGCGGAGCAGCTGGATGTAAATCCGGTTCAGTTGTTTGCCGAAACTGCCGTCTTCATTAAGAAGCAACAATCTTGCTTCCAACTCAGGATATAGCCACAGACGGTTGGAGTGTATGTGTAGCACAATGGCAAGAACTACCAAAGCACGTTGGCTGACTTGTGTATCAGCGTGCATTGTGGCATCCAGTAACCAAGAGAACTTGCGCGGATCAAAACATTCCATTAAGCTAAGTAGAATAGCTCCTGTAAATAAGCATAAATCATTTACCGGCAGCAACTCGGAATCTAAATATGTTTTGGCTTCCTGTTCTTCTTCCGTTGTCCAGCCGCTGTTTCCCCATGTTGTAAGAAACAGATATTGGGCAGTTTCTTCGTGACGTTTCAAAGCACTGTCCAAACTCTTTTTATTGTCCGGCATGAGTTGGCAAACCGCCATGTCATCCTGAAACGATTCCAAAACTTTCAGCCATGAGGACATGCCATAGCCGGCTACCATATTCCTTTTATTCTTGTGCAGGGCATGGTAATAGTGAGTGGAAACTTCATCGAGCAAGCTGACACGCGTCTGTTCGGCAATTTCCCATGTTTCTGCCAAAAGTTGCCGGTATAGTTTCTGCCGTTCCGGATCGTTTACGCCTTGACGCATATATTGCAACATATATTGGTAGGACATCTTAGCCTGTTCCAAGCGGCTGCGAAGAGTCCAATCGTTGCAGTTCCATAAAAAGGCTTCCAGTTGTACCTGAGCCTCTTTCAGACGTTTCTGTTCCAATAGACTGACTATATGTTGATATTGCTCTTGTATGGCTTGCTCGTTCATAAGATTGTATTCGTTAAGTGATTATACTCTACAAATGTACAAAAAGAATGCCAAAATGTTCGGTAGGAGTTAAAGAAGTTAGAATCTAACCTGTAATTGCGCTTGCAACAGGTTGGAAGATTCTCCCTTATGAGGATTACAATAAGTATATTGTGCTTGCAAGCGGCATTTGGGGTAGAACCACCATTGTACACCGGCTACATAGTTGCTCTGTTTATAATCCTGCGCTTTATCTTTATTGAAGTAATCGTAAGATGCTACTATATCGAACTTGGGAAGTACATGTACGGACGCTGTTGCATAATATCCGTCACTTTTTATATGTCCGTCTTTACCGGCAAGATATTCGGTGCGCAAACTGACAGGCTTTGTCTGAATGGTAGCTCCTGCCGACCAGCGGTTTCGTGTGTAGTTGTCACCTACGGCTATGTCCGGATTGATGGCAGATGCGACTACTGCACATCCTTTGCCTTTGATGAACGAACCACCTACCGACAACCAATCGAGCGGATGAACCATTAAGCCGCCTACTATATCTTTTTGATTATTCTTGTCTTTAAGATTGATGCCTTGTCCATTCATAACGGCAAAGTTATAACTCAGTTTCTTCTTGAAAAGGTCACCGTAGATGAGGATTCCCATATCACGGCCGCTACTTGAACCGTACAAAGGATCGCTTCCATTGATACCTGCCAGATAGTTGACTGCCTGTGAATAACAGCTTATCAGCTCTACAAAACAGGGTGACATAGGATTCTCGATAGTGTACATCGTTTTGAACTGTCCGATACGGGCAGTGAGTTGAGGCAGGAACTGATATTCTGTATAGGCTTCCAGTATTTTTCCGGTATTGGCGAAGCTATACATGAAGTAACACGACCATTTATCGGTAATTTTACCGCGTGCCATAAATATAACTCGTTTGAGGTCGAAAGTATTGCTGGCTTTTTCGCCGGCATCGTCATAGGTGTATCCCACTTGGGCATAACCTGCCAGAGTGATACGTTCTTTCAGTGTATTCACTACATCATTCAGGCACGCATCTTGGGCTTTTAACGTATATGCAGAGAGAAGAAGAAAGCAGGATAGTAGAATTCGTTTCATGTGTTGGATATATAATTAAAAAAAAAGCAACCCTTTTTTCAAAGAGCTGCCTTTTGTATTGATTAGATTCTTTTTATTCGTTGATAGCAGCGATACCCGGAAGAACTTTTCCTTCGATTGCTTCAAGCAATGCACCGCCACCGGTAGAAACGTAAGAAACACCGTTTGCCAAACCGAACTTGTTTACGCAAGCTACAGAGTCACCACCACCTACGAGTGAGAATGCACCGTTTTTGGTTGCTTCTACGATAGCTTCACCTACTGAACGTGAACCGTGAGTGAAGTTTTCGAATTCAAATACGCCTGTAGGACCGTTCCAAAGGATAGTCTTGGAATTCTTAATAACTTCAGCGAAGATTTTTTCAGTCTCAGGACCTATATCCAGACCTTCCCAGCCGTCAGGTATTTCATTTACTTTGCAGAACTGAGTGTTGGCGTCGTTAGAGAATGAGTCAGCAATTTTGGCATCTACAGCCAATACGAGGTTTACACCTTTTTCTTTTGCTTTCTTCAACAACTCGAGAGCCAAATCCAACTTGTCGTCTTCACAGATAGAAAGACCGATTTTACCTCCTTGAGCTTTGGTGAAAGTATAAGTCATACCACCGGTGATAATAAGGTTGTCTACCTTGTTTAGCAGGTTTTCGATGATTTCAATCTTGGAAGATACTTTAGAACCACCCATGATAGCAGTGAACGGACGTTTGATGTCATTCAGCACTTTGTCCACAGCTTTCACTTCTTTTTCCATCAGGTAGCCGAACATCTTATTGTCTTTGTCGAAGTATTTAGCGATCAATGCTGTAGAAGCGTGTGCACGGTGAGCTGTACCGAATGCGTCGTTTACATAGCAGTCTGCATAAGAAGCCAATTTCTTGGTAAATTCTTTCTGACTTTCTTTAACTGCAGCTTTGGCGGCTTTCTTTTCTTCGTCTGTTGCGTCTTCAGCCAAACCGCGTGGTTTGCCTTCTTCCTCAGCGTAGAAACGGAGGTTTTCGAGCAACAGCACCTCACCCGGTTGCAGAGCGGCAGCCTTAACGGCAGCTTCTTCGCCCATACAGTCGTTAGCAAACTGTACTTCAACACCCAGCAGGTCTGACAAATGTTTCAGAATGTGCTTCAAAGAGAATTTGTCTGTCGCGCCTTTCGGACGGCCGAGGTGAGAACCGATGATAATACTGCCACCGTCAGCCAAAATCTTCTTCAATGTAGGAAGAGCGGCACGCATACGGGTATCGTCTGTAATGTTGAAGTTTTCGTCCAAGGGCACATTGAAGTCCACGCGAACGAATGCCTTTTTTCCGGCAAAGTTAAATTGATCAATTGTCATAATACTCTATTTTTATTTAAAAGTGTTACTATTTTCTTTTTGTGACGGCAAAGTTAGTATTTATTTCTTTTTTTCGCTATGAAATCATTATTTATTCTTCCCCTTCATTACTCTCTTTGTTAACTTTATACTTCCGGCAGTAATATTTGCACATCAATTGCAAACCGCAGTTGTCACATTGGGGGGTACGTGCCTGACATACATACCGTCCATGCAGGATGAGCCAATGGTGGGCGATGGGAATATCCGCTTCAGGAATATGTTTGACCAACTCCTTCTCCACACTGAACGGGGTGGTGCATTTGTCGGACACTAACCCTAAACGGTGGCTGACACGGAATACATGGGTATCTACCGCCATAGCGGCTTTGTTGAAAACTACCGACTGAATTACATTAGCTGTTTTACGTCCCACGCCGGGCAGTTTTACGAGTTTTTCCAATGTGTCGGGCACTTGGCTGTTAAAGTCTTTCACCAGCATTTTTGCCATGCCTACAAGGTGCTTGGCCTTATTGTTGGGATAAGACACACTGCGTATGTATTCAAATACTACTTCCGGTGTGGTAGCGGCAAGCGCCTCGGGAGTAGGAAAGTCTCGGTACAGAGGGGGAGTTATCATGTTTACCCGTTTATCCGTGCATTGGGCGGAAAGAATTACCGCAATCAATAGCTCATACGGATTGTTGTAATGCAACTCGGTTTCCGCTACGGGACGGTTTTCCCTGAACCAGGCGAGTATTTTTTCGTAACGTTCCTTTTTTCTCATCGTAATTTGTTTTTATGATAATGAGGGGTAACCTTGCCATTGAAATAAAGCATGGAAATTATCGTCAGGCAGGCTCCGAAAAGATACGCCTTGTCGAAGGTGCTGATTTCGGCTATATATCCGCCTGTCAGCATACCGATACCTATCCCTACATCCCATGAGGTCAGGTAGGTAGAAGTTGCCGTACCTCGCTGATTGTTGGGAGCCAGATTTACAAACAGGGTATTGTAAGCCGGAAACATGATGCCGAAACCAATCCCGAGCAACAATGCTACGGCAAAGAAGATGATGCTGCATGCCATGCTGTTCCAATTGATAATGTAGACGCAAGCCGAGAGCAGGAAGAAGCTGAATACAACAATGTATAGCCCTGCCGAAATTACTTGCGTTATTTTTCCCTTGTCTACAATCTTGCCGGAAAAGATACGGGAGATAGCCATGCCCACCGCCATAAAAGTAAAGAAAAAACCGGTAGTCGCATTGATGCCGATTTCTTTGGCATACATGGCGACGTAATTGGTAGTCATTCCGTAAGGAATGGATAATAAAAGCAGGCTGATGCCCGCAGGAATACCTTTCAGCAGAATGAAACGGTCGAGTGAAATTGGTTCGCGTCTGACAGGTGGCTTGTATGGGGTCTTCACCAATGCGGCACAGATAAATCCGGCAATGCAGGAACCCAACGAGCAACAGAAAATGGTAGTATAACTCATACCTGCATCGTGCAGGAACAAACCGGACATCGGTCCCACTGCCATGGCTATGTTGTTGGAGAGCCCGTAATATCCGAGTCCTTCTCCGCGCCTTGATGAGGGCATAATGTCGATAACTACTGTGTTTCCGCCTACAGTCACCATACCGAATGATACGCCGTGTATGATACGGAATAGGATGAACAGTGTCAGTGAGCCGGCTATGATATATCCGGCAAACATCGTCATAAAGATGAAGTAGGCCAGCAGATACAAAGGCTTACGGGCAAAGCTGTCCAAAAAATAGCCGGAGAACGGACGGATGCACAAAGCGGCTACCGTATAGCAGGAGAGGATGATACCAATGGTAGAGTTTCCTGCACTGAATACCTCGGATAGATAGAACGGTAATACGGGGATTAATAGCCAAAACCCGAAGTATAGCAGAAAGTTGGCTGCAAGAATAAAGCAATAGCTGGAAGTTACAAGCCTATCTTTCATTGGGTGGAAATTTAATAAGATTGATAATAAATATACTTTTAGGCACGGATTACACGGATTTCACGGTTCCTTTTAATCTAATCCGTGTTTTCCGTGTAATCCGTGCCTAATTAAAGAAATAAATAGTAAGCGAGTTTCAGTTTGGACATATCCCAACCTAATGCTTAATATAGAAATATATAAGAGTGTTCTATATTAATAAGCCGCTTCGAATTCTTTCAGGAAGCGTGTATCATTTTCAGAGAACAGGCGCAAGTCGTTTACACGGTATTTCAGGTTGGCGATGCGTTCTATACCCATACCTAAAGCGTAACCGCTGTACACCTTGCTGTCAATGCCGTTTAACTCCAATACATTGGGGTCAACCATACCGCAACCTAAGATTTCAACCCAGCCTGTTCCTTTACAGAAGGGACATCCCTTGCCGCCGCAGATGTTACAGCTAATGTCCATTTCGGCACTTGGCTCCGTAAACGGGAAGTACGAAGGACGGAGACGAATCTTAGTGTCCTTGCCGAACATTTCCTGAGCGAAGAGTAATAGGGCTTGCTTCAAGTCGGTGAACGATACGTTACGGTCTATAAACAAGGCCTCTACCTGATGGAAGAATGCGTGTGCACGATAACTGATAGCTTCGTTACGATATACACGTCCCGGACAAAGCACCCGAATAGGCGGTTGAGTCGTTTCCATCACACGACTTTGTACACTGGATGTATGTGTGCGAAGGATGATATTATGTGATACATTCTCAGCATTATTTTCGATGAAGAAAGTATCCTGCATATCACGTGCCGGATGATCTTCGGCAAAGTTCATAGCTGAGAAAACGTGCCAGTCGTCTTCCACCTCCGGACCGTCGGCAATGTTGAATCCCATACGGGCGAATATATCAATGATCTCGTTTTTTACGATGCTGAGTGGGTGACGTGTCCCTAATTTTACGGGATAAGCCGAACGGGTAAGATCAAGGTCATCGCAACCGTTGTCTTGGTTTTCGAATTGCTCTTTCAGAGTACTGATCTTTTCCTGCGCTTTGTTTTTAAGTTCATTCAGGCGCATACCTACTTCTTTTTTGAGTTCGGCAGGTACGTTGCGGAAGTCCGCCATCAGTTCATTAATGGCTCCCTTTTTGCTAAGGTACTTGATGCGAAGTGCTTCCAATTCCTCGGCGTTAGCGGCTTTCAGTGCTTCTACTTCTTGCAGAAGCTCGTTGATTTTAGCTATCATATCGTTGTTATTATTTATTCTTTAAATGCATAAAACGGTGCAAAGATACAATTTTATCATTGTTTTGCCTTCAATCGCCGCATATTATTTTTTATGGTCATTTGTAGACTACTTTGTATCATGAGACGGATTTATGTATCTCAGTCATTGTATAACACTCCATTCAAAAACGACTCCGTTAGTTCGTGTAGTATTTGAGCCAGGCCAATCTGCAGAATAAGGTTCACCGGTGAGCACATCTATACCTATATAGCGATTTGTTTTGAGTGACAGTAACATACATTGATTGCGAAGCATATCTTGCCACATAAATAGACTGGCATCACTTTCCTTGTCCATTAGGCGCACGTCTCCCGAAAGACCTTCACCTGCAACGGTCAAGAAGCCGCTTCCATTCATCGCTTCCAAGGCTACACGCCCTTTTCCGCGGTCATGAATTCTGAATTGGCTGTCTTTCGGATTGTATTCGTTGCTGTTGATATTTGCATTGCGCAATATGCGGCGTGAATTCGTCCATACAAAAGAATTATTTGCTAAATTTTTGAGAGTAATTACTTTTCCGATAGGAAGATTTGCGGAACGGTCGGCAAGTGGCTCCTCGATTTTGAAGTTGTCGAATTCGGCATATCCTCCTTCTTTCCCTTCTGTGTTGTAAGCAAACAAGGCAAATCTCACTCCTTGGAAAGTTTTCATTTGATAGCCTAAACGTAAATTGCTCCCCATTTCTTTAAAGTTTGTACCATCAGTGCTATAACTCAGCCTAGCCAAATCATTGTCAAAATCTCCTTCGGCGCGTAAATAGATTTTTCCCGTCGAAATTGGTTCATCTACTTTTATGTTCTTGACCAAGTCGTAAAAGCGTATTACATCTCCCTTTCCGGTACGCAGTACTCCAATCCAATAATAGGGAACATTCAGTAAAGCCAATCCGGCTATATCACCTTTTTTCAGTGATTTGGTATTCAGCTCTACAATGGCATTTGATTCAGGTCCGACTGTTCGCTGCGTTAGTGAATTCTTGGCGTGCATAAAACTCTTGGCCGGCATAGTGTGCAAACGTAACGTTCCGTTTTTTAACGCCCATTTCTTTTCTACGGGATAGTGATTCCATTGCCAGATTGGTTTCAAATCTTTTCCCGAGAAGTCATCATTGCGTTCGTAAGTAGTATGAGGAGTTGTTTCAATTCCTACATTCGGCTTGAACCATGTGCGAGGTGAACGTCCTAAATTATTCTCTATTCCGAAAAAAGGCCAGCCGTTTTTCCATGTCACCGGAGAAAGGAAAGTCAAACGTCCGACAGATTTTACATCCATCATTGAAACACCCCACCATTCGCCATTCGGCAAATCTACAATTCCGCCTTGATGTAGTGGTACAGCATAGTAAGCGTCCGGGTTTGGGGCTGTGAATGTTATCTTGTCTCCTTCTTTAGGGATATCGGACCAGAATCCAAATTCATTCGACCACCATCCGCGTTGCGTACCCATTGTTTCGCGGTTGCTGATAACGGCGGTTTCGTAAGGACCTTCCGGCTTGTCGGCACGAGCGCATTGCATGCGGCCTACGGGTGCATAGTCTGCACTGATAATATAATATTTTCCATCTATTTTATAGAAATGGTGTCCTTCCCCCATAGCGCTGCCTTTAGGAATAATTACTTTTTCACTCCCTTCTACATAGCCACTGAAATCGGGCTTGAGTTGAATCAGGCGTACTTCATCATAACCATGTACGGCATATATTTTGTCGTCATCATCAAACAGTATTCCCAAATCATAAATTCTGCCACCCATATTTTTGTGTACCCAAGGGCCGGTGGGGTCTTTGGCGGAAAACACTTGTAAACCATGGTCATTTACGTTGACGAATACATAGAAGGTACCTTTATGATAACGGATGGCAGGAGCCCATATTCCGTTTCCGTAGATACCTTTATTACCTTCCAAGTGGAAGTCGGGTCCTAAATCAAGTCTGTCAAATATGTAGGTTACAAATTCCCAATTGACTAAATCTTTGGAGCGTAGTAGCGGCAGCCCTGGCATGGCATGCATGGAACTGGCTACCATATAAAAGTCCGTTCCCACACGTATCAGGTCCGGGTCTGTGAATTCGTCGTAGAATAGTGGATTGGTAAAGGTTCCGTTACCATTGTCAGCTGTCCACGACTGGGCTTGCAACTGACAGAATGTTATCAGTCCGAAAATAATAGAAAATAGATGTTTCATGATTGTTCTATTGAATAGGGTGAATATATCAATTTAAGAGTTATTTGGAAAACATCCAATAGTCGAAATACATGATGCGGCCGGGCTTATCTCCTTTGAAGATGAAATACAAGTCATGTATTCCTGTTACTTTAGATGTCTCAGTGCTCACCAATGCCCATCTGTCATCACCTCCGGTCAGTGGTACTTTAGTAGTTCCCAATAGCTGTCCCTGAGGACTATCGAGCCGAATTTCCATGGTCACGCCGCCATTGTGTGTAGTTCCTACTCTTGCTGTAAATTTGCTGGGACCGTGATCGCGAAAATTAACGTTTCTGACTTTGGTATATGCATTGTTTTGCATGGCGTTGATAAAAACTCCTACTTCTGCATTCTGTGCGGCTTTGGCTCCTTCGGAGAATGCTATAGTTTCTGCCTCTGTCTTTCGATATGGATTTAGGGTTGTGAGTCCTTGTTGGATTCCGTTCGTCATTTTCAGAGGTTTGATGGAACCGTTTTTGTTGAATTCTACTTGTTCTACGCATACCGAACGGGTGAAGCCTGAGCCTCCGGGAAGCGCTCCGCTGTGATAAAACAAGTATGTATTTCCTTTATAGTCTACAATTCCGGGATGGTTGGTGAAGCTTCTTCCTTCCGTAGGCATAAGTACCCCGCCATATTTCCAAGGACCGAGGGGACTTTTGCTGGTTGAGTAGCCGAGGTGTTCTGAAATAGGACCGCCTGCCCACAATAAATAATAAAGGTCATTGCGTTTATACAGCCATGGACCCTCTTCGTATAATGTCGGCCGTTCCTTCACGTTACCTTCCCGTTTGCCAAAAGCTTCTTCTGTCATTGGAACGCGTACGATGTCCCCCTCATAAGAAATCATATCTTCATTCAATTTTACATAATAACAGAAAGGATTTCCCCAATAGAGGTATGCCTGCCCGTCATCATCAATGAATACGGTAGGGTCAATATCTCCTTTTTTACTTTGCACCAACGGTTTTCCCAGTGGATCTATAAAAGGGCCGTAGGGGCTGTCGGATACTGCTACGCCAATTGCGGGGCTATTGGTTGTGCGTGATGTTACCGGCACATATGCATAGAATTTACCATCTCTTTCTATACATTGCATAGCCCATGCATCTCCTTTTGCCCAGCTGAATGTCTTGTAGGAAAGCACAGCGCCATGATCGGTCCAGTTCACCATATCGGTAGTGGTGTATAGTTTCCAGTCATTCATAACAAACCATGTGGATGCATCCTCGTCGTGACTGGTGTAGAGATAAAGTACGTCATTGTGTACCATCGGTGCCGGATCGGCTGTGTACATGGTTTGTACAATAGGATTCTGTGCGATTACCGGAAGAGAGCATATTCCCAGGCAAATACTTAAAAAAAGGTTCTTGTTCATAAGATATTATTTTTTTGTGATTTATTTAAACATCCAATAATCAAGGTTGAAAAGTTCGTGTGGAGTTCTGCCTTTAAAGACAAGATATAGGTCATGAATTCCTTTGGTTGTTTTTATGTTGGTGGAATGTTCCTCCCAATTTTCCCATTCTCCAGTGTAGGGGATATTTAAGGTTCCTATTATTTCTCCTTCAAGTGAGTCGATTCTAAGTTCTATTTTCCCACCATGATATCTGCTAGATGCAGAAGCAATAAATTGAGAAGCACCTTTTTGTCCGAAGTTTACATCACGAACTTTTATATAGTCGGTATTATGGATAGAGGTAATATAAACACCTCTTTCTGCACCGGTAGCGGAAATAACGCCTTGTGACCATGCTATGGTTTCGGCTTCTGTCCGTTTGTATGGATTGAGTGTACTTACCCCTTTCTTGATGCCTTCATCAGTCATGTGCATTTGCGGTATGGTGCCGTCAGGGTTGTATGTAAATTGCTCTACGCATACCGATCTGCAATAGCTATGTCCTCCAGGTAGTGCGTCGTTATGGTAAAAGAAGTAAGAATTGCCTTTATAATCTATTATGCCGGGGTGATTGGTATTACTTCCTTTTGCCAATGGCATAACTATTCCTCCGGCCTTCCATGGCCCTTTTGCTGTTTGGCTTGTAGAATAATGTATAGACTCCGGAAACTCGGCGGCATAGATCATATAGTATAGGTTATTCCGCTTATATACCCAAGGTGCTTCTGTGAATCTTCCGAAAAAGGCCGTATTATCTTTGGCATCGAGCGCTGTTATAGAGTCATTCAATGATATCATATCTTTATTCAGTTTGGCTTGATAGCATACACCGTTACCCCAATATAGGTATGCCTGTTCATCGTTATCGATAAATACCGTAGGATCAAGGTCATCCCAGGAGTGTTTGGCAGTTGTAGTCATGTTGTTGGTTACCAATGCCCGGCCTAATGCATCTTTGAAGGGGCCATAAGGTGAATCTGCAACGGCTACACCGATGGACGAACCTGGGCTGAATTTGTTTTGTGAGGATATATACCAATAAAACTTACCATCCCGCTCTATGCATTGTGCAGCGCTGGCATCTCCGGCTGACCATTTGAAATCACTTGTTTTCAGCGGTGTTCCACAGTCTGTCCAATTCACCATGTCGGTAGTGGTATACAGGCGGTATTCCCTCATCAGGTATGCGTTGGAGGGAGCATCCTTTTCATCGCATCCCACATAAAGGAATAATGTATCGTTATGCACCATTGGGGCAGGATCGGCTGTATATTTGGTTTGAATAATCGGATTTTGTGCCGTTGCCAAAAGAGGAAGGAATCCCAGACATAGAGCTAAAATGTTGTTTTTCATCATAATCGTTATTGTTGATAGTTGTTTTTAATACAAATATTTATTGTGGATATTAATGTGTGAATTCCCAATAATCTATGTGGGCAAAGTCTTCTTTATTGCCTTTGAATACAAAGTACAGATCAAATATACCAGTGTTGGGAATAGATACGTCCGTTGTAATTGTTTTCCAGGACTCCCAGTCTCCTGTGGGAACAATGTTCAGAGTACCTATCAGCAATCCGTTTTCACTTTCCAGACGGATTTCAATATTTCCACCTTTTGGAGCTCCACATGAGATAAAAGCTTTAAATTTGGAAAGACCTTCTTTGGTGAAATTCACTCCCTGTACTTTTATATAATCCCCGTCGTTGGCAGAACTTACAATCCGGTTATCCGGAGCACTTTTTCGGGCTTCGGTGTTGATGCCCCAACCTTTTGCCATGGTTTCCGCTTCATTCCGTTTGTACGGATTGATGTATTTTAATTGGGGTAAACCGTCACGTGTGGTTGATACCGTCCGGATAGTACCATCTTCATTGTGTATTAAATGATCCAGACAGACACTACGCATATATTCGCGTGAACGTTTGTCTGCTTCTCCTTTCACATAGGCCACTTCCCGATTATGGTATGCAATATAATATTCGCCTTTGAATGGAAAGATGGAATGATGATTGTTGAAGCCGTCGTTGATGGGTGGGTTAGGTAATATTAATCCCGGCTGGGAGAAAGGTCCCATTGGATGCTCACTCATTACATACTCAATGTTGGCGGGAAAGCTGAAATGATGCCCGGCATACGAATAATAATACTTGTTTTTATATTTATGTACAAATGAAGCTTCGAAGAAGCCGGGAGTATTGGGGTGTATGGCTTTACCTTCAACTTCTGTCAGGTTATCTTTCAATTTAATGATTCGTGAATTGCCGGGATCACCCCCTCCGAAATAAAGAAAGGCTTGTCCGTCATCTTCTATCCAAACGCTTGGATCGAAACACCACATACCCCATTGTCCGCTACCGGGTTGCACTCCTGGAGTATTCATATCAACCATGGGGGTGTCCCGATTGTCTATATAAGGACCAATTGGACTGTTACTGGTTGCTACGCCAATACCTCCGCAATTGCCGTCACCGTAATAGAGATAGAATTGGTTGTTGTGATAAACAACGCATGGTGCCCAGGTCAATTGGGCTCCCCATCTTGAGTCTTTAGCATGGAATACTTCACCGTGGTCTGTCCAATTCTTTAAATCGTCAGTTGAGATACAAGTGATATCATTCATAAAATATCCGTATCCTCTTTGAGGGTTATAGGTATCATGTGAACAAAACAGATACAGTCGTCCATTGTATTCTATTCCCCATGGGTCAGCTGTATATCGTTGCCAAAACAATGGATAATCCGCCTTGCTGATTGATGTAAATGATGCAAACAGTAATAAGCAGAAAAGTGATTTTTTAAGAAAATAAGTGGTTTTCATGACATTGCATATTTATTGAATGATTTTGACTTCTTTTCCGACAGTGATTCCCGCTTCATTGAAACTGTCTATTGCGAAATAATAAGTCTGGTCTGCGTTCAATATGTTAATGGATACCTTGTTATCTTCATATACTAGATAATTATGGTATAATTTGTCTTTCTGTGTACCGAACCGGATATTGTATCCGATGGCATCCTCTACTTTATTCCAGTTCAGATTTACAGTTCTGCGATTATTACTATTTCTGGTTAATTTCGTGAACTGTGCAGTTGCTGGAACCGGTTTATCTGCTTTTCCAAATACTCTTAGGCCGGAAATGGAAAATTTTCCGGAAGGGAAATATATATTGGTTACACGAATATATCTGGTGTTTACCGGTTTGTCCAATTGGATGTAGTCGTTAGGGGCTTCTACCTTGTTCTTTGATTTGTCGACTGTCATATTCCATATAATACCATCTTGGGAATCTTCTATTCGGTATTGGTAATAGGTAGAATCTGTTTTTCCCGATATATTGGCATCTTGGTCGGCAAAATTAATTTGAATGGCGTATACTTTGGAATTTTGCCCTAAATCAACCGTTAAGAATTCTCCTTTGTTAGCTGTTTCAGCACTCCACCATGTTCTTATATCTTCATTCACGGCATTCTTTGTAGGGTAGCCTTCCAATGTAGATGAAGCTTCAACTTCCTTTTTATAAGACAGGAGCATCCATCCTGGGAATAAATCTTGTGGAGAGGTTATTTTCTTGTCGGGAACAATCATTGGATAGTCTCCCCATGCAGTGTATGCATAAGCATCACCGTCTTCGTCAAAAAAAGTAGGGTATAATGAAATTCTTCTTTCAAACATATGCCTTTGGGAGATGGTAGAGGTGCCGATATTCCAGTAGTTTCCATATAAGTCTTGGAATGTACTTCCATGTCCGATGCCATTGACAAAACCTTCGGGCTTATAGGAGAAAGGGTTGTGTTTGAGTAATGTAAATGGACCTAATGGATTCTCTGATACATAAATTCCGTTGTTGTAGCTTTTAAACTCTGTACCGGGTACTGCATATTGCAGGTAATATTTTCCTTTGTATTGGTTCATCCATGCTCCTTCGAGCCAGCCTGTGTGCTTATAATTAGTGTTGTAGTCTCCAGCCACTTCCCAGCCGTACTTTTCGGCATTACTGTAGAATAGGGGAGTAGCTTCTCCTTTGGGCATAAAGGTGTTTTTATTCAGTTCTACTCCCATCATTGGGGTGGCTGCACCGGAACCGTAATATAGATAAATTTTATCGTTATCCGAATCGTAGAATAACATTGGGTCTGCCAGGATATAAGGGAATTGATCGGTTACCAATTCCCATTTTCCGGATTTAGGGTCATGGCTTTTATATATCTTATTAGTTGCTATGGATGCAGTGAAATAAATCTCTCCATTCATTTCCATAACGGTAGGGGCATATTTTTCAATGGGGAGATCGTCAGTAGTTATTAAATTCCAGTGGATAAGATCCGATGAATGAAAATAGCCACCCGATTTAGATAAAAATAGGTAATATTCATTTTGAAATTTAATCATGCTGGGATCTGCCGCTTCACGCCAGGATGGTGAATTCAACGAAAAGCGATAACTTAAATTGACAGGATTACAGATTGTCTTAAAGCTGTTCTTTTTTCCTTCACACGCTGCCAGAAGTGCGGAAAACAAAAGTAGTAACAGGCAATATTTATTTATGTTTTTCATTTTTTATTATAGTTCTTCTATTGTGATGTCTTTATATAGAGCTTCGCAAGCTTTGCCTTCATGAATCTGTAAAGCAATATATCCTATTTGTGGAATTCTGCCTATCTGTACATCGGGGTGAGGGGTGTCAACAAAAGGTTCGAAATAATCTAATGTTTGTATTCCATTCAGCCAAATACGAACACGCGGGCCTTCGCAGCGAATGATATAAGAGTTCCACTCTCTAGCATTGTAAGTAGGATTTTTAGCAAGGGGATTCCCTAAAAAGTCCCAGCGACGTTGTTCATCGTAGAGTGCTCCCTTTTTCCAGGAGATAATATCTGCTTGGTAGCCTATCATTTCATGCTCTTTGCCTTTTTCGGTTTGGGGCTGGCTACGGAATTGAATACCGGCATTATAGGAGTCGTCTGCGCAGTTAATTTTGAATTTCAGGCGTAGCTCGAAGTTACCGTATTCACGGTCTGAACGTAAGAACTCATTTTGAGGTATTTCCATTTCGGTATTTCCACCTATTATGGCACCCTCTTCTATACGAAACCATTTCATACTTTCCTTGCCGTTGTTACCGGTCCACCCTTTGAAGGTCTTTCCGTTGAATATGGGTTTTCCTTTAAACTCTTGTAATATATTTATGGGTGAAGAAACAGACTTTTCTTTTGTAGGTATAAGTGATAGATATTGTATATCCGGTAGTGCCTCTTTGTGTACCAACTTACCTTTTTCATCTTTTACTAAAGAAAGTTGAATACCTTGAAGGCTTATGTTCGTTTCTCCAGTTGTAGGGACTCTTATAACACCTAAGTTCTTTTCGTGGTATTCATTCCAGCCAGCTGTCGGTTGTATTAGTGTAGCAAATTGTTGTTGTCCTGCTGTAACAGTTATTGCACTTCCTTGATAAGGTTCGGAATATTTCAAGCATACGGTATAGTTTCCTTTCTTTAAAAACGTTTTCCATGAAATCTGTTGTTCCGTATTGTTCCAGCCGTGTATTGTTGCCAATGTGTCTTTATCTTTATCACAGATGTTTAGTCCGCCTTTTGTAGATGCATTTCTTGCCCATAGTTTTATAGGTTTATTATTATTGTCGGCTTGCTTGTTCTTAAGCAATTCTTTACTGAGTTGACGAAGATAGACTACACCGGGAGTTATATACTTCAAGGGTTCATCTTGATCTCTTTCATATTCAAATACGATAATGGGAGTAGCTCTTTTTTTATTCAGATAAGTTAATAACTCTTTTATTTGTGCAGCTCCTTCTCCTAATGTAACATCTTTCCCGTTTTTGTCGCAACGGTCTACATCGCGGAAGTGGAAGTGGTACATACGTCCGGCGTCGGTATATCTTTTTACGACTTCATATACGTTGGTACCGTCACGCATGAAATGTCCTACATCCACAGAAGCGCCAATGTATTTACTTCTATCTTTACAATCAGCTAATACGTCTTCCGGATTCCAATACGGTGAACCGTGAGCTTTGGGATGATTGGTGAGAAACATATAAACGCCATATTTCTGACATAGTTTATCATAAAAATCCATACTTCCGGGACCTGATGCGATACGGACAGGGTCAGTTGTAAGGGCCATTTTCCACTCTTTGCAGAATTGGAAGAGCTTTTCTGTTTGTCCGTTTTCTGCATCTTCCTTACTTGGACGGCAATAGAATGAAGTGAGAGTCACACCTTTTTCCTTGCATTTATTTTTAATTTTTTGTTTGGTTTCTTCTGATATTTGCCATGGGTTGAATCTTTCTTCTTTTCCTCTTTCTATGGTTTGCCAGATTGTGGCTTCTACATATTTCAGACCTAAATCTGCGGCGGCATCAATAGCATCAAAAAGAGAATAGCGAGTAAAGGTATAAGACTGAATACCGACTTTCCAACCTATTTTATCAAAGTCGGATGCAATCTCTGTTGTTTTATTTCGGGTATATCCGTTGGCGGTTACTCCGAAACTTAACAGGATTATCAATGTCAGTTGTAGATAAAGTGAGACGTGTTTCATAATACTAATAAGTTAAGAATTCTGTCTGCAAATGTAGGGTAGAGACAGAAAAAAGACTCCCCTTTTCAGATATTTTATTTTGCAATTTAGGTAAAAAAAGCTTCTGAAAGGGTGCGCAAGTGGGTTTCTGTACTTTATTTATATTTCGGTGGGTGTTTTCCCGAAGTGCTTTTTAAAAGCGCGGCTGAAAATGCTGAGGCTGGAGAAACCGGAGAGCTCGCTGACTTCGGTTACAGTATATTGACCGGATTGCAAAAGTTTGAGCGCATGGTTCATGCGTACGGCTTTGATAAAGTCGGAAGGGGATTGGTCTGTCAATGTTTTGATTTTCTTGTATAAGAGTGAAGGGCTAACATTCATAGCTGCGGCAAATTCTTCTTTCCCAAATTCACTGTTGGCGATGTTTTCATTGATAACAGCTATCGCTTTGTTAACAAACGGATCGTTAGGTTTACTTTGGAGTACGGACTTTTCTTCGCGAGTAGTTGGTTGGCTTTGCGCCATTTTTTCTTGCATGAGCACTTGGGCGGCATCGGCGATGAGCCTGTCATTGGTACTCTTTCTTTTTAAACGGTTCGAATAGCTTTTGAAAGCGTAAATGATGTAACCGCCGATGCATAGGCTTATAAGAATTGCAAACCACCAAGTCTTCCAAAAGGGAGGTGTGATATGTATGTTCAAGCTACGTTCATCTATAATTTGTGATAGAGAGCTATCGTACATTCTGATATGCAATTTGAAGTCTCCGCCGGGAAGATTGGTGTAATTAATAAAATGAAGTTCAGAGGGACGACTCCAGTTCGTATCCAGTCCTTCCAATAGCCATGAGAATTTCATGTTTCTTGCAGAACCTCCTGTTGGCAGGAGCTCTAACATGAAATTGTTTTGAGTATAATTCAGGGATAGTTTCTTTTGTCGATTGACCGGGGTGTTATTTAATAAATGGGGGATTGTACGGATGGAACGACCGGCTACGGTGATGTTTTGGAAGAAAATCTTTCCTTTGGGACGAGTCTCCTGAAGCAGCTTGGGAGTAAACATTATTGCACCGTTATTCGTTCCCCAAACCAGTTTGCCATTCTTTAGTCTCGTGCAGGAGTTGACACAAAAAGTTGTGTTTGAAAGGGAGTAGACGGAAGTATACGACCGGATAGTATTGTTTAAGATATTGAGCCTGCACAAACCGCTTTCAGTACCAATCCATAAAAAGCCGTTATCCAATAAGATACTGTTTACATAGTTGGATGTCAGACCGGATTCTGTGGTAAATCGCTCTGTTTGCCGTTTGTCATAATCATATTTTATCAGCCCGTCTCGGCAAGTTGCAATCCATACAGTGTTATCGGTTACTACTACATCTTGTGCCAAACTACCTTCGACTAAAGCTTCTATTGTTCCGTGATTTTTATCCAGTAAGAACAAGCCGTGTGAAGTTGTGAGTAATAGCTTCCCCGGAGCGAGTTCGGCAAATGCACTGACAGGTTGGATTGGATATTCTCGAAAACTATTTTCTTTATTCCGATAACAGGATAGATTCTGGTTGCCGCCAATCCATACATCTCCTTCTGCATCCACAAAGCAATCAAAGATAAAGTCTCCTGAGAAATCGGGAGTATGAGTCTTTGAGGAATAATGTTGAAGTGTTTGTCCGGTTTTTCCGTCCAGTAAATAAACGCCGGAAGAATAGCTACCTGCCCAGATACGTCCTTGACTATCTTCGCATAAAGATAAAAACACCTTTGCTTGCTCTGATTTGTCCCGATAATAATGGTTCCATTTATTGGATATAGGATTCCAGCGGCTTAAGCCATTGTTTGTTGCAAACCATATATACCCTTTATGATCTTCTATAATCTTGTTTACATAATTGTTACCTAAAGAATTCGGATTGTTTATTTGATAGGTTATGGGGATAATCAGGGAATTGCCGTTTTCAAAAAAAGACAGTTTTCCGGTGTATGTGGCTACCCAATTTCTGGATTCATCGCAGAGAATATCATATACCCCGTCACCTCGAAGTGAAAAGGGGTTATTTAGGTCTTCTTTGTAAATGTTGAGAAGTTTATCTCCTTTTTCGCTGATATGCCATATGCCTTGACCGTCAATACCGATTAAAAGAGTATTATTGGCGTCTTTCTTTATTGTAAGAATCGGTTGTTTCGGAAAGCCCTTGATTGGTATGGCTGATAATGTTTTTTGAGTGATATCATAATAAAAAAGGCCGGCCGCTCCGGTACCAATCCATAGGCGGTCGAGCTGCTCGTCATAGTACAAACTGGGTATCTGAAAAAAGTCTTTTGCATTGTATGGGTAAATGAGACGGCTTTTTAATGTTGACATCTCCAGCAATGAGATACCGGCTGATGTAATATAAAACAGTTGATTATTTTTATAAAAGGTGAGTTGCTTTATTTCCTTTTCCGATTGTGTGATTCTTGTAAGTGTATTGTTTTCATATTTAAATAGCCCGGTTGAGGAGGCAATCCAAAGGGTTCCGGTTTTATCGGCCGTGATAGTTCCTATGGTGATATGGTTGTTGCCGGTTTCTTCTCGTAAGTCTGCCAAAAAGAGAAAACGGTCTGTAACTTCGTCGTAATGGAATATCTGACTGTTATTAGTGTAAGAGAATAGTTGTGAATTGCCGTAAGTCAGTTTTACAAATACAAAATCGGTGGTTTTACAAGGTAGCTCATAATTGCGGCAGTCTCCCTCAGTTACTCTCAAAATCCCGGTTTTAGTGGAAGCCCAGATAAAGCCATGCTTATCTTTGCAGATAGAAAATGCTTCTCCCGATGTTATGCCATAAATATCACTGATGTTGTAGAATTTGGTATTGGCTGGGAAAGAATTCAAACTTATGAAAAGTAGAGTAAATATCAGAAGTATGACTTTTGCTTTTGATGTAGTTTGAACTTTTTTCATGAGGAAAACTTCATTCATGAGAAGCGGGTGGAGCGTATCGGACTCGAACCGATCACCTCGACACTGCCAGTGTCGCGCTCTAGCCAGATGAGCTAACGCCCCGTTGCTAACGTTTGCAGAGCTACCTGCATTTTTGATGGCGCAAATATAATGCATTATTCTGAAATAATTGCTATGTTTGCGAAATAAAATGAAAAAAGAAGTTATGTTGATATATAATACGACCTATCACGTAGAGGAAGGACAGGAAAAATACTTCCTTACCTGGATGCAGGAATTCTACCTTCCTGAAGTGGAAAAGCACGGTACGCTGTATGCTCCGCGCATAGCACGCATACTAAGTCATATTGAAGAGGGAAGCATATGTTACTCAGTACAGTTTGAGGTGGAAAACTCGGCTAAACTGCATCGTTGGCATCAGGAGCAAGGCGTGAAGCTGAATGAAGAATTGCTGAAAATCTTTAAAGACAAAGTAATCGGTTTTCCGACATTGATGGAGGTAATTGTGTGATACAACCGGTAAAAGAAAAAATCATTCTGGGCATCGACCCCGGTACTACCATTATGGGGTATGGAGTGTTGCGCGTGGCGGGAGTGAAGCCCGAAATGATTGCTATGGGTATCATAGACCTTCGCAAGTTTGGCGATCACTACCTGAAGCTTCGCCATATCCACGAGCGGGTGTTGGGCATTATTGAGAGTTATCTGCCGGATGAACTTGCCATTGAAGCGCCTTTCTTTGGAAAAAACGTGCAGTCCATGCTGAAGCTGGGACGTGCGCAAGGTGTGGCTATGGCTGCCGCTTTGAGCCGTGATATTCCTATTACGGAATATGCCCCTTTGAAGATAAAAATGGCAATAACCGGAAACGGACAGGCGTCTAAGGAACAAGTGGCTGATATGCTGCAGCGTATGCTCCACTTTCCCAAAGAGGAGATGCCCGTATTTATGGACGCTACCGATGGGCTTGCCGCTGCTTATTGCCACTTTCTGCAAATGGGGCGGCCCGCTATGGAGAAGGGCTATCACAGTTGGAAGGATTTTATAGCCAAGAATCCCGACAAAATAAAACGGTAGTCCCGTACCTTATATTTCGAATTTAATACTTTACACTTAAAATACTAGCCATGAAATTAAATGATCTTGTCATTATCGGAGTAGCGGCGACAACGGTAGTCAGTTGTGCCCCCTCGAAGAAAGAATATACCTCATACGAACTTTATCCTGTCCGTACGGGCAGTCTGGCTGAAATGGAGTATACTCCGGGCGCTACGCAGTTTACGCTTTGGTCGCCTACGGCAGATGAAGTACGCCTGATGCTGTATGATGCGGGAGACGGCGGGCACGCTTATGAAACGGTAGCTATGTCACCTGCCGAAAACGGTACGTGGACGGCTAAGGTAGAGCGGGATTTGAAAGGCAAGTTCTATACGTTCAATGTAAGAATCAACGGTAAGTGGTTGGGTGATACGCCGGGCATCAATGCACAGGCAGTAGGTGTGAACGGCAAGCGTGCGGCGGTTATCGATATGCGTGAAACCGATCCGGAAGGCTGGGCGGAAGATAAACGTCCGCCGCTGGCATCGCCTGCCGATGTGATTATCTATGAGATGCATCACCGGGACTTCTCCGTAGACCCTTCATCGGGCATCCGGAATAAGGGTAAGTTCCTTGCCATGACGGAGACGGGAACAGTCAATCCCGATAAGTTGTCAACCGGTATCGACCACTTGAAAGAGCTGGGAGTGACACACGTGCACATCCTGCCTTCCTATGACTATGCCTCTGTGGACGAAACCAAGCTGAACGAGAATCAATACAACTGGGGCTATGACCCTCAGAACTATAATGTGCCCGACGGTTCTTACTCTACCAATCCCTATAAGCCGGATGTACGTATCCGCGAGTTCAAGCAAATGGTACAGGCTTTGCATAAGGCGGGCATTCGTGTGGTGCTGGACGTAGTGTACAATCATACTTTCAATACGGTTGAGAGCAATTTCGAGCGTACTGTTCCCGGATACTTCTATCGTCAGAAACCTGACGGAAGTTTTGCGGACGCTTCTGCCTGCGGCAATGAAACGGCGAGCAACCGTTCCATGATGCGCAAATATATGGTAGAGTCCGTTTTGCATTGGATAAACGAGTATCATATTGACGGCTTTCGCTTCGACCTGATGGGAATCCATGACATCGAAACCATGAACGAGATACGCAAGGCGGCAACAGCGGTAGATTCCACAATCTTTATATATGGTGAAGGTTGGGCTGCATCGGCTCCCCAAATGTCACAGGATTCGTTGGCAATGAAGGCAAATACCTATAAGATGCCGGGTATCGCCGCTTTCTCCGATGAGATGCGTGATGCACTGCGCGGTCCTTTCAATGATAACCGTCAGGGAGCTTTCCTTGCCGGGCTGCCCGGGGGAGAGGAGAGCATCAAGTTCGGTATTGTGGGTGCAGTGAAGCATCCGCAAGTCAATAATGAACAGGTGAATTATAGCAAAGCCCCGTGGGCGGAACAACCCACGCAGATGATTAGCTACGTGTCTTGCCATGATGATATGTGCTTGGTGGACAGATTGAAAGCGAGTATTTCGGGCATCACTCCCGAAGAACTTGCCCGGTTGGACAAACTGGCGCAGACAGCGGTATTTACTTCGCAGGGCGTACCCTTTATTTATGCGGGCGAGGAGGTGATGCGCGACAAGAAAGGTGTACATAACAGTTACCAGAGTCCGGACTCCATCAATGCCATCGACTGGAAACGCAAGACGGAGCACGCCGATGTGTTTGCCTATTATAAAGGGTTGATTCAGCTGCGCAAGCATCATCCGGCTTTCCGCTTAGGAGATGCCGAACTGGTTCGCAAGCATCTGGAATTCCTGCCGGTTGAGGGCAGTAACGTGGTGGCCTATCGGTTGAAAGAGAATGCCGGGGGCGATGCGTGGGGCGATATATATGTAGTGCTGAATTCACGCAAGGAAGCGGCTAAGGTTTCAGTGCCCGAAGGCAAATATACGGTGGTCTGCAAGGACGGCTTCATCAGTGAACAAGGTTTGGGTACGATGTACGGACCGGAAATCTCCGTTCCGGCGCAGTCGGCACTTATTTTCTATAAATAGGGAAAGCAGGCTTTTCGAGTATGTCAAACGGAATTTTCAAGCATATCAAATGAATTTATCAAGCGTATCAAACGGAATTATCATCGTAAGAAAACAGATTATCTGTTTCGTCAGAATACATGGTCTGTTTTACTAAAACGCATAATCTGTTTCATTAAAACGCATTATCTGTTCTGTCACTCAGAAGAGTTTGTGACTCCTAACAAGACAAACCATTAAAAATGATACAACAACATACCTTGCAGATAACGGAAGGAGTAGCGCGCAATCCGCTTATTCGTCTGTCACACCCTGTCACTCTTGACTTTCTCGATGGAGAGCATATAGCTATTGTTGGCCCTAACGGAGCCGGGAAAAGCCTGTTGGTAGATTTGCTTACGGGTAGATATCCCTTGCGTGACGGCACACTGACGTACGATTTCCGCCCCTCCGCCACGCAAACTGCCTACGACAACATCAAGTACATTGCTTTCCGTGATACCTACGGTTCTGCCGACGCCAATTACTACTATCAGCAACGTTGGAATGCCCACGACCAAGAGGACGCCCCGCTGGTGCGTGAGCTGTTGGGTGAGGTGAAGGACGAAGCTCTCAAACAACAACTGTTCGACCTTTTCCGTATCGAGCCGATGCTTGATAAGAAAATCATTCTTCTTTCCAGTGGCGAACTCCGCAAGTTTCAGCTGACCAAGACATTGCTTACAGCTCCGCGCATCCTCATCATGGACAATCCTTTCATCGGACTGGATGCCGCCACACGCGAACTGTTGTTCAATGTGCTGGAGAAACTGGCGCAACTCGCTTCCCTGCAAATCGTGTTGGTTCTCTCCATGCTGGATGATATACCGTCTTTCATCACTCACGTAGTCCCCGTTGACAATAAAGTGGCGGGAGAGAAAATGGAACGTGCTGTCTATATGCAGGCTTTCCATGAGCAAGACGCTATGCGTGCTGAGGCAGATGCCGCCTTTTTCAGTGAATTGCAGCAACGCATTATCGACCTTCCTTATGAAAACACTAACTTCACTTCGGACGAAGTTGTCCGTTTGAATAAAGTCAGTATCCGCTATGACGACCGCACAATCTTGAAAGAACTGGACTGGACGGTGATGCGCGGACAGAAGTGGGCTTTGAGCGGCGAGAACGGCGCAGGCAAATCCACCTTGCTTAGCTTGGTGTGTGCGGACAATCCGCAGTCTTATGCCTGCGACATCAGCCTGTTCGGACGTAAGCGGGGGACGGGTGAGAGTATTTGGGAAATCAAGAAACACATAGGTTATGTCAGCCCGGAGATGCATCGCGCTTATCTGAAGAATCTGCCGGCTATCGAAATCGTAGCTTCCGGACTGCATGACAGTATCGGTCTGTACAAGCGTACGCACACCGGCCAAATGGCTGTGTGCGAGTGGTGGATGGATGTTTTCGGCGTGGCGGGTTTGAAAGACAAGCCTTTCCTGCAACTCTCCAGCGGCGAGCAACGTCTTGCCCTGTTGGCGCGTGCTTTTGTGAAAGACCCCGAACTGCTGATTCTTGACGAACCCTTGCATGGACTGGATACGTATAACCGTCGTCGCGTAAAGAAAATCATAGAGGCTTTTTGCCGTCGTAGGGATAAAACAATGATAATGGTGACTCATTACGAGAACGAACTTCCTGCCACGATTAGCGACCGCCTGTACTTGAAGCGCAACCGCTAAAATATCCGGCTGATAAAGAACAAACAACAATGTAAATCGTTATATTTGTGGAATTAATCCTTAAACTATTTACATTATGAAGTTCTTTATCGACACTGCAAATTTAGACCAGATTCGGGAAGCCTACGATATGGGCGTACTCGACGGAGTGACTACCAACCCCTCACTCATGGCAAAAGAGGGTATCAAGGGAGTGGAAAACCAGCGCAAGCATTACGTGGACATCTGCAATATAGTGCGGGGAGATGTAAGCGCGGAGGTGATTGCCACCGACTATGAGGGTATGATTAAGGAAGGTGAAGAACTCGCCGCACTCAACCCGCACATTGTGGTGAAAGTGCCTTGCATTGCAGACGGAATAAAAGCCATCAAATATTTTTCGGGAAAAGGTATCCGTACCAACTGCACACTGGTGTTCTCCGTGGGGCAGGCTTTACTGGCGGCAAAAGCCGGGGCAACTTACGTTTCGCCGTTTGTGGGGCGCCTTGACGATATCTGTGAGGACGGCGTGGCCTTGGTGGGCAGTATTGTAGAAATGTACCGCTATTATGGTTATGAAACTCAGGTGCTTGCTGCATCCATCCGCCATACCGCACATATTGTCCAATGTATAGAAGCAGGAGCCGATGTAGCCACGTGCCCGCTTTCCGCCATAAAAGGCCTGTTGAACCATCCGCTGACAGATGCCGGGTTAAAGAAGTTCCTCGAAGACTATAAACGTGTGAACGGATAATCCGGAAAAGCCTATAAGCCTATCTTTCACGTATTTCTTGACTAATATTGGCGATAAATAGAATAAAAACTTTATTTTTGCCGAATATATTCAGTTTAAGAGAAAGCACCGATGAAAGAAAGGCTTATAGGATTCCTCAAGACATATCTCTTGTTTGTTTGCATCTTTGCATTGCAGAAACCGTTTTTTATGCTCTTTTACCGCCCGTTGTACGAAGGCGTTTCGTGGACGGAGTGGTTTAGTGTGATGTGGCATGGATTGCCGTTGGACTTATCGCTTGCAGGCTATCTGACTGCCATTCCGGGGTTGCTTTTTATCTGTTCCGCATGGGCGGTTCCCAATCTTCTCCGCCGTATATGGTGCGGCTACTTTATCTTTGTTTCCGTTTTGCTTTCCATCATATTTACCGTCGATATCGGATTGTATGAATATTGGGGATTCCGTTTGGACGCTACTCCTTTGTTCTATTTCTTTTCTTCACCGAAAGATGCGGTGGCAAGTGTCAGCTTTTGGATGGTAATCGGTGGTATTGTTGCCATGGTTGCCTATGCGTCGGTGTTGTATGGAGTATTCTATTTTGTCTTGTTGCAGAAAGGTGCGTTCAGACGTATGAAGATACCTTATCAGCGTTTGAAGGTTTCAGGTGTTTTGTTGCTGATGACCGGGTTGTTGTTCATCCCGATTCGCGGAGGATTTACGGTATCCACCATGAATACGGGGAAAGTGTATTTCAGTACGAACCAGCGTTTGAATCATGCCGCCATTAACCCGGCTTTCAGCCTTATGGAATCTCTCTCCAAGCAGAAGGATTTTGGAAAACTGTATCGTTTTATGGAAGCGGATGCGGCAGACCGCATTTTTTCCGGTTTGGTGGATTCCGCTGTTTTGAAGAACGACACTCTTCTGACTGATTCCTTACGGCAAGTTCCGGATTCTCTGCATTCATTGTTTACGACACAGCGTCCCGATGTGCTCTTTGTTATTATGGAGAGTTTCTCTTCGCACCTGATGGCTACGTTGGGAGGAGAGCCGGATGTGGCTGTGAACTTGGACAGCCTGGCGCAAGAAGGGGTGCTCTTTACCAATTTTTATGCCAACAGTTTCCGCACAGACCGGGGATTGGTAGCCATTTTGAGCGGTTATCCGGCACAACCCACCACCAGTATAATGAAATATCCTCGTAAGACGCAGTCCATCCCTGCCATTGCGGGCAGCTTGAGGAATGCAGGTTATAGAACCAAATACTACTATGGCGGCGATGCGGACTTTACCAATATGCGTTCTTACCTGATGTCATCCGGATTTGAAGATATTGTAGCCGATCAGGATTTTCCGGTATCGGAGCGTTTAAGTAAGTGGGGAGTGCACGATCATCTTGTGTTTCGTCGTTTATTGGATGACTTGAGAGCGGAAGCGGCAGACAGCAGTTTGGCGGGGAAAGATGCACCGCACTTTCGCGTGCTGCAAACGTCCAGCAGCCACGAGCCTTTTGAGGTTCCTTACAGCCGCTTGGAGAACGAACGCCTGAATGCTTTCGCGTATACGGATAGTTGCATCGGTGACTTTGTAAGACAATTCCGTGAGTTGCCGCAATGGAAAAATACGGCTGTTGTGTTTGTGCCCGACCATCTGGGGGCCTATCCCGAGCATATCAGTAATCTTGAAATAGACAGATACCGGGTTCCGTTGCTGATAGTGGGAGGAGCAGTGCGTGAGCCGAGACGTGTTGATGTTTACGGTTCGCAACAGGATATTGCCGCTACCTTGTTGGCGCAACTGTCCTTGCCTCATGGTAAATTTACGTTCAGCAAAGATATGCTGAATCCTGATTCTCCGCATTTTGCTTTCTTTACCGCACACGACGCTTTCGGTCTTGTGACACCGGACAATCAGCTGATATTTAATAATGAATCAAATGCAATAGCTGTGGATGAAGGCTCGAAGAAAGGGCAGAACCTCTCTTTGGGACAGGCTTATTTGCAGAAATTGTATGACGATATAGCCAAAAGATAGAATGATATTAGCTGATGTTTTATCAGGGTTGGTGGAAATGGATACCGACCTGTTGCTTGCCATCAACGGATGGCGTGCCGAATGGGCGGATCTGTTTATGTATGCCTTTAGTGGAAAATGGATTTGGATACCTTTGTATGCGTCTATTCTCTATGTGATAGCCCGTAATTTGCATTGGAAAGTAGCCATAGGTTGCGCCGTAGCCATTGCGCTGACAATCATTTTTGCCGACCAGATAGGAGCGACCTTCATCCGTCCGTGGGTGTGCCGTCTGCGTCCTGCCAATCCGGAGAACCCCATTTCTGAGTTCGTACATATAGTAAATGGGTATCGGGGCGGACGATACGGCTTTCCTTCCTGTCATGCCGCCAATACATTCGGACTTGCTTTCTTTTTGTTCTATCTGTTCCGCAATCGTGCTTTGAACTGGTTTATTATGGTATGGGCGCTGCTGACGTGTTATTCCCGTTCTTATTTGGGAGTGCATTATCCCGGAGACTTATTGGCGGGCGCTTTTATCGGTTTTGTCGGTGCGTCTCTTTGTTACCGGCTTTTCTGCGGGGTGTGCAAGTATCGGCGGAGAGAAAATTATACGCATATTTATCTCCCGATTTGGGTGGGAGGCATTACTACGATAAACATCTTCCTTTATAGTTTGTTATCTTCTTAACAGATTTATAAAACAGATATTTATGATGAGTTTAGGAAGCTGGATGAACAACATCCTGATAGAATGGGGCGTAGAACCGAAATTTGCAAATATGTTTGACGAGACAATTATTGCCGTATTGATGATAGGTGTGTCAGTAGGGTTGGATTATCTGTGTCAGGCTATATTCGTGGGAGGGATGAGGCACTATACAAAGCGTGCTCCTCACCAGTGGAATACATTGTTGATGAAGCGTAAGGTGGTACATCATCTTATCCATATCCTGCCCGGTATATTGATTTACTTCTTGTTGCCTCTGGCTTTTGTGCGGGGAAAAGAAATCCTGGAATTTTCGCAGAAGATATGTGCGGTGTATATCATCACCGCAATACTGCTTACTATCAACGGCTTGCTACTGGTGATGCTGGATGTGTACAATGCAAGGGACAAGCAAAAGAACCGTCCGATGAAAGGCTTTGTACAGGTTCTTCAGGTATTGTTGTTCTTTATCGGGGGAATTGTTATTATTGCTGTGCTGATAAATAAATCTCCAATGACCTTGTTTGCGGGTTTGGGTGCATCGGCAGCCGTGTTGATGTTGGTATTTAAAGACAGTATTCTTGGATTTGTGGCGGGAGTGCAGCTTTCTGCCAATGATATGTTGCGTATTGGAGACTGGATAGCTTTGCCCAATAACACCGCCAATGGAACCGTGGAGGAAATCACTCTGAATACGGTGAAAATACGCAATTGGGACAATACAATCTCTACTGTACCGCCTTATACATTGGTGAATAATTCTTTCCAGAACTGGCGCGGAATGCAAGAGAGTGGAGGCCGGCGTGTGAATAAGAATATTTATTTGGACATGACTACTTTGAAGTTTTGCACTCCCGATATGTTGGATGCCATTCGTAAGGACATTCCTTTGATGGCGGACTATCAGCCGGCAGAGGGAGAAGTGCCCACTAATGCCCAGCTTTATCGTATTTATATTGAGCGTTATCTGTGCAGCCTTCCGGTTGTAAATCAGGATTTAGATTTAATTATCAGTCAAAAGGAGCCCACGACCTACGGGGTTCCCATTCAGGTTTATTTCTTTTCGCGCAATAAGGTATGGAAGGAGTACGAACGTATTCAGTCCGATATATTCGATCACTTGTTGGTAATGGTCGGTAAGTTTGACTTAAAGCTTTACCAATATTCCGATTAATATAGTAGCTTGAACTCTGCCCATACGGGAAGGTGGTCGCTGTATCCCGCCTGATATTTCATACCGTAATAGGTGCGGAAAGGCTGACTGCCTCCATATTTCTTGTCTTCGGACAACAGAAAGGGTGCGAGGAACACATCGGCTCTATCTTCTGCTGTGTATAGCGGGGAATCCGGTTTCAGCAAGTTTCCCGAAAGGATAATATGGTCGAGTAGCCCCCATTCCCCTTGGTATTTGTAACTTCCGAAGTACTTGTCGGCGGTACTTTTCCTCGCTAAAAGATGATAAAGGGTTTGGGAGTCTAATGCATCTGCTTCCGTAGGCGGAACTCCGGCTTTTAATATCTTTTGTACGGACTTGTTGACGGGGTAGTCATTAAAGTCTCCCATAATGATAATTTGCGGACGGGTACGGGCTCTGCACAAGCTATCTGCCACATTCTTTAATCTTTGTGCTGCCGAAAGGCGGTAAGGCTCGGATGCCTTTGCCCCTCCGGAACGGGACGGGAAGTGAGTTATAAGTACATCTAAAGTGTCGTGGCTCAAAAGCAAGCCGCTGACATGGAGAATGTCGCGTGTGGGACGGCTTCTTTCATGAGGTTTTGTTACCGGATAACTTTGAGCGGACAACAATTTGAAAAGACCTCTTTGATACAGCAGTGCCACATCAATTCCCCGTTCGTCGGGAGAATGCGTAATGACATAGCGGTAATCGGCTTCCCGCAGAGCGGAGTAGCGGGTAAGGTCGCGCAATACGCTGTCATTTTCTACTTCGCAGAGGGCTACTAATGCAGGTGGTGTCCATCTGCCTACGGCAATAATGACGCGTGCAATGGCATCTAATTTCTTTTTGTATTTGGTATAGTTCCAGTGCCGGACGGCGCCAGCCAGAAATTCATAATCGTTTTTCAGTGTGTCATGGCGGCAGTCGAACAGGTTCTCTACGTTGTAGCTCATGATACGGAAGGTGAGGGTATCTTTTTTGACCTGCCCGTACAACAAAGAGAATGGTAGGAAAGCAAGAAGTATAAAGACTGGTATGGAAACAAAAAGAAGCGGAGCATTTCTTCTTTTGCTCCGCATCTCTTCTTTATGTTTCCGTATTTGTATGTCCATTAATTCTTGGCAGGGATATGTTTCAATATATCCAGCAGATGGTCCCAGAACTTTTGTACGGTGGGAATGAGCATCCGTTCATCGGGAGAGTGTACTCCTTGCAGGGTAGGACCGAAAGAAATCATATCCAATGAGGGGTATTTATCGAGAAATAACCCGCATTCCAGTCCGGCATGGATAGCCTTTATTTGGGCATCTACACCGAACAGGCGTTTGTATGATTCCGCTGCAACTTCCAGTATCTCAGAGTGCGGATTGGGTTTCCAACCCGGATAACCGTCGCCGAAAGAAACGCTTGCCCCTGCCATTTCGAATACGGTACGTACCATAGTGGCGATGTCCTGTTTGGAGGACTCGGTAGAACTGCGTTGGCTTGTTTCTATGCGGATTATATTACCCGGTTTCATCTTTACGGATGCAAGATTGGTGGAAGTTTCTACCAAGCCCGGAATATCCTGACTCATGGCGTATACTCCATGTGGAGCAGCATAAAGGGCCTGCAGCAAATGTTCGGTCGTATCTTTATCAATGGCCTTAGTGCGGGGATTCTCCGATTCGAGAACAAACTGCAAATCAGGGTCCGCTACGGCATACTCTGCCTCGGCTTGGGCTGCAAATACATTTAAATCGGTACGCAGGGCGTGCTTGTCGGCTTCGGGGATGGCTATAACGGCGTGCGCTTCGCGTGCAATGGCATTACGCAGGTTGCCGCCGTCTATTTCGCAGAGATACATATCGTACTTCTTGAAAGTCTGGCTTAGAAAGCGGTTCAGCAACTTGTTGGCATTGCCTCGTCCCAAATGAATATCGCCGCCGGAGTGCCCGCCCTTCAGACCTTTCACCTGTACTTTGCAGAAGAAATATCCGGCAGGCACATCCACCTCCTTATAGGTAAACTCGGCAACAGAGTCTATGCCCCCTGCACAGCCGATAAAAAGTTCGCCCTCGTCTTCGGAGTCGAGGTTCAGGAGAATATCACCGCTCATAAAACTTTCCTGCAAAGCAAAAGCACCCGTCAGTCCGGTTTCTTCGTCTACGGTGAACAGACATTCTACAGGACCATGTTCAATGCTATCATCGGCAAGGATAGCCAGTTCGGTTGCTACACCGATACCGTTATCCGCCCCCAGCGTTGTGCCTTTGGCTTTCAGCCATTCTCCGTCTATCTCGGTTTCGATAGGGTCGGTGAGGAAATCATGTTTTACATCGTTGTTCTTCTCGCATACCATGTCCACATGCGACTGGAGCACAACTGTTTTTCGATTTTCCATACCCGGAGTGGCAGGCTTCTTTATCAGTACGTTTCCGGCTTCATCCACCTTCGTTTCCAACTTATGTTTTTCTCCGAATGCTTTTAAGAAAGCAATAATCTTTTCTTCCTTTTTGGAAGGACGCGGAACTTGGCAGATTTCCTCAAAATAGCGGAATACGCCGGCCGGTTTCAAGTCTTTTTTTTCCATATCTTATAGTTTATAACAGATAGGATACACTTGATATGTATTCTAATCTTCTGTTTTTGAAATTCAATTCTTATACAAATTAACCTCTTATTGCTAAAGATGGTTAAATTGATTGGCTATTTTATTTCCCTTTCTCTTTTTTTAGAGTAAAAAAGGATGCTTAGTCCAACCAAAGCCCTATATTTGCACCCACAAAACAGTGTAAGCCGAAAGTAAAAACAAATTTCAAATGCTTTTTACCGAATGGTATTCTGTTTTGTGCAACAAAATTAATGGAAATGCTCGGTACATTATTGATAACTTTGTTAATAGTTGCTATTTGCATTGTTTTATTGGGAGTAAAGGTCTTTTTTGTGAAAGGCGGCAAGTTTCCTAACGGACACGTTAGCGGCAATAAAGCGATGCGGGATAGAGGAATCGGGTGCGTACAGTCGCAAGACAGAGAGGCACAGAAGAAAAGCCGTTTCTCTATTGATGAACTGGAGAAAACCTTAAACGATAGTATGAACTAAATAAACTAAAAACAATATTTTTACAAATTATGAAGAGATTAAACTACCTCGTAAACGGTTTGGCAGCTCTTGCACTAATCGTTTTATTTTCTCAATGCGCTGGTAAAGCCGATAATCAGACAGCAAATGCTTCAACACAAGCAGCCGGATTATCCGGAATGAAAATTGCTTATGTAGAAATAGATACGCTTTTGGCAAAATATAACTATTGTGTCGACTTGAACGAGGCAATGGTAAAGAAAAGCGAAAATGTACGTTTGACTTTGAACCAGAAAGCTAAAGACCTTGACCGTCAGAAACAAGAGTTCCAAACTAAAGTTCAGAACAATGCATATCTGACACAGGAGCGCGCACAACAGGAATACAACCGTATTGCTAAATTGGAACAAGACCTGCAGAATTTGGGTAACAAGCTACAGTCTGAGTTGATGAGTGAGAACGAAAAGAACAGTTTGCAGTTGCGTGACTCTATTAACGCTTTCCTGAAGGAATACAACAAGACAAAAGGTTACAGTATGATTATCAGCAACACCGGCTTTGACAATCTGTTGTATGCTGACAGCATTTATAACATTACACGTGAAATCTTGGACGGTTTGAATGCAAGATACTCTTCTCCTGCAAAGAAATAAGTAGGGCGAGTAATTGCAGAATATTTAGTTAACTTGTTTGTATATAATGAGTTAATAAGATACACCATACTAAGTTAACATCATAAGAAAAGGAAGTTAATATCATGCAAGGCATGAAGTTAACTTCCTTTTTGATGTTCAGTGGCGACTGTTTATTTCACTTGAATAATGTCGTAATTCAAATCGCTGACAGCCTCTTGCAGACTATCGTTTACCAGTCTTAAAGTAGTGTCATTGATAACAACGAAGTATACGGGAGAGTCACCGTCGTTGGGAGTCAGCTTATAGGCCGTTTTCTTATTGTTGTTAACGTCCTTTTGGATAACCTGACGTTTTCCTGTGGAAGTGAAGGATTTATTTTTTCCTTGTCCTTCTGCATCCAGATAAGTCGTAACTAAGGTATAACCGCTTTCGCCGTCGGGACCTATGCTGTCTACACTCAATACGTACTGAATGCCCGGACCGTCGGCTGCAGGGAGTATACCTTCGTAAACGGCTACTGCAGAAGAATCGTTGCCTACAACAGTCATGACACCCTCATCCATAGTGTCGTTGTTCTGATTTCCTTTTGATTGGCAGGATACCAATGCAGCGGCAATTGCTGCAATCATCATTACTTTTTTCATTGCTTTAATGGTTTAAATTAATATTAAGAGACGCCAACGGCGTTTATTCTTCGTCTTCTCGTTTTATAACGAGCAATTTATCTACTCTTCCACGATCCATATCTACTATTTCAAACTCCAAGTTTTTGTAACTGAAAATATCACCGGCTTTTGGAACCCGCCCGATAAGGAACATGGCAAGTCCGCTTAATGTTGTGAAATCCTCTTCTTTCAAGTCGTCATAGCTCAGTATGCCCATTGCTTCCATAAAGTCGCCTATATTCATGGAAGCTTCTACCAACATGGAGCCGTCTGTTCGGGTCACTATCTCTTCTTCTTCCGTTTCGTTCTCTTCCAAAATGTCACCGAAGATACTTTCCGTTAAATCGTGCAAGGTAATAATGCCTTCTGTATTTCCATACTCGTCTACAACAACTCCGAACTTGTTTTTGTTCTTCTTGAAGAGCTCTAAAACTTTCTTGGCATATAAACTTTCAGGAATAAACAGGGGTGGACGGGCGATGTTACGCAGGTTGAACGGTTGTTCGCCGCCCAACATCAAGATAATGTCTTTTACGGAAACCACTCCTATGATTTCATCCTTACCGCTTTCCACCAACAAATATTTGCTGAAATGTTCTTCATGAATAATCCGTAACACCTCTTCTTGTGTGTCGGTGGGATGCAGTACTATTACATCGCGTCGATGTGTCATCAGGTCATTGGCTCTTTTGTCCGAGAAACGGAAAACATCACGCAGCATTTCTGTTTCATCCTTGTCGATAACACCTTGTTCGGAACTTTGATGCAGAATCATTTTCAATTCTTCTTGGGTCATTTGCCGTTCTTCTCCTTCTTTCATGCCGATGAGCTTGTTTGTCAGTTTGGTAGAAGCGCTGAGGAGACATACAAACGGATAGGATACCTTAGTGAGCACAATCATAAAGGGACTGAGCAGGGTAGCATAACGTTCCGGGTTGTTTAATGCTATTGATTTGGGAACCAGTTCTCCGATAATGAGTGACAAGTAGGTAATAACGGCTACGGTAGTAATCATTGCAAGGTCTTTGGCATATAATTCCAGACCGGGAATCATTGCAAACAGCGGAACTACGTCGTCGGCTATGGCTACACCGCCGTAAGCACCGGATATAATGCCAATCAGTGTAATACCGATTTGGATGGTGGAGAGAAACTTTTCCGGTTCTTCCAATTGTTTCAGAACGCCTTTCGCACTTTTATTACCTTTTCCTACGAGGGTTTCTAAGCGTGCTTTGCTTGAAGATACTAATGCGATTTCATACATGGCAAAGATGCCATTCAAGATAAGTAAAAATAGAATAATAATGAATTCCATGTTTGGATTACAAATTGTTTGTGCACAAAGATAATGTTTTTCAAATATTTATTGTTAATATTGCCGTCTCTTAAGAAGATTAAACAAATTAACATGAAAAGCAGACATTTTCTATTCGTATTCTTGCTGCAAGTGGTGGCTATTAGTGTACAGGCCGCACGCGTAGATACAGTGTTCGTAAAAAGTTCCTCGATGAACAAGGACGTAAAGGTGGTTTATATCCTTCCGGATAAGGCTGTTGCAAAGAAGCCGCAAGCTTGTCCGGCTGTGTATTTGTTGCATGGTTATGGCGGCAATGCAGGTACATGGATTGGGATAAGACCGGAGTTATCTCAAATAGCTGATGAGAAAGGCATTATCTTTGTATGCCCTGACGGGAAAAACAGTTGGTACTGGGATAGCCCCAAGAACTCTTCCTATCGTTATGAAACCTTTATTTCTTCGGAACTGGTGAACTATACGGATACGCACTATGCCACGGTTCCGGAGAAACGGGGACGTGCCATTACCGGTTTGAGTATGGGCGGACATGGAGCATTGTGGAATGCTATCCGTCATAAAGACGTGTTCGGAGCGGCAGGAAGTACAAGCGGCGGAGTGGACATTCGCCCGTTCCCCAATAATTGGGAGATGAAGAAACAGCTGGGTGAACTTACTGCAAACGAGGAGATTTGGAATAGCCATACAGTTATTAATCAAGTTGATAAACTAAAGAATGGTGACTTGGCTCTGATTATTGATTGCGGCGAAAGCGATTTCTTCCTTGAAGTAAACAAGGAATTGCACAAACGTTTATTGGCATACAAAATAGACCACGATTTCATCACTCGCCCGGGCGGGCATACAGGGACTTATTGGAATAACTCCATAGACTACCAGATATTGTTCTTCAGTAAGTACTTCAATAAGTAAATGTTGAGAATTAATTTATATCAAGATAGTATAAACTAATTATGCACATTTACTTAAATAATTATTCGATAACATAGTTTACGGTACGGATATAATTCGTACCGTAACTGTTTATTACCTCTTTGCAGGAAGTTATAATGTTTCGTTTATCGAAAGAGTAGGTATACTTTGTGACTTCTTTACTCGCTGTGTTCCCGTCAGGAATAACCTGGTCTATTAAGATGCCGAAAGGCTCTCCCAGCAATTTCCCATATAAAGCGGCAGAGTGCAGTGAAAGCGGATATAAACCTTCAAAAAACACGCAAGGAACTTCCGATTGGTTGGCTATTCCATTATTTGACGGAGTGGTGGCTGTATAGGCCTGTTCGTAAGTATCTACTTTTTGTGTAACACGCAGTGCTTGGTAATTACTGTAATCCATGTCGATAAAGGCGTATACTTTACCATTCACACTTTCGGTTATATTCTCTAAATAGTGTTTACCTTCCGGGCTGATGAAGTAAGAAAAAGTATAAGTGCGGATTGTACTTACCTCTTGGCGTGTGCATTGGGTGGCATATCCTTTATCATTAAGAAGATAGGTGGATACATTGCCGGAGTCGTCTGTCACTACGGCTTCGTGTTCGTTATAGGCTACCGATGTCGTATTTTCTATTTTCATTTGTTCACCCTGAACGGTATAACTTTGTACGGTGGTGAAGTCGGTCAGTTGCCCTTGGGCATATGAGTAGGTTTGGGTAGTGGTTACCGTAGGTACTCCTGCCTCATAGGGGCTGTTCTCCGATAACTGGATTTTAGAAAAAGGTATGGACAGACGCTTCCCGTTGTTGGCGGGAGTGTCGTTATCTTCACAAGCTGTTATTACTGTGAGTGCAACTAATAATGTAAAGATAAGTTTCTTCATTGCTTCCATTATTTAATAATCAATCCCTTGCGAACATTCTTTTGAGTGGTGAAACTCTTAACGACAATTGCATTTGTTTGGGATTTCGGAATTTCAATAACGCCTGCAATAACTCCTATTGCGGTATTGAGCAATATTTCATTAAAATCGCCTAAGGGAAGATAGTATTGTAGGTAAGATGCTTCGTTGATAGGGATATCGGGTTTGAACCCCGCACTGTAATCGGCTTCACCTTTCGAGTTAAAAACCTCGCATACTACCGGACGTAATGCCCAAGGATACTTGGGGTTGATATAGTTTTCAGTAGCTACATATTCTCCTTTGGTTGTTTGTCCGATAAGGACTACCGTCATATAGGGCTTCAGGCAGTTGATAAGCATCTCCGCAGCGCCGGCGGTAGTGCTACCGGTGATGATATAAACTTTGGATAGATTAAGATTGGTTCCTCCCTGCAGAAGTTGGGAATCCAGTATCAAATCACGGTTCTTGGCACTTTGTTTGTCATTGTATTGCAAGAAAGCGAAAGGGCTTTCCAGCTTATCGGCGGGTACAAGTATGTCCGCAAGGAGTTGTACGCACTCCATCTCTCCACCGGGATTGTAGCGGAGGTCGAGTATAAAATTATTGACATCAGCTTGCCTGCACTTTTGTGAAAAGGCACGTAATTCGTTGTTGTATTTCTCCTTGTTTTCCGCAGTGCCGGCACTGAAAGAGTTGTATGCCAGATAGGCTATTTTGTGGTCGGTACCTTCGAGCTGCACAAACTTTGTTGTATAAATGGCAGGTTCTGTTACACTACGGACACCCGGCAATGTGATATCCCCGATTTCCTGTATCACTCCTACACTTTTATCTTCTTCCGTTTCTTCTTTATCTCCGGTTTCCTTGTCTTCGCCACCTTCCTCCTTGACCATCACATACTTTCCGACACGCAGCGTCCGTACACCGCCATCTGTAAGCCGTTCTTCCGTATTCTTGGTAATGGAGTCGCCGTCTATGAGCATAATCCAGTTGCCGCGTTGCAGCCCGGCTTCCTCTGCCGGAGAATTCTTGGCTACGTAAGAGACAAGTGCATTGTAAGTAGTGTCGCTGGTAGCCACCTTATATAAAGTATAGTCGAAACCATAACTTGGCAGGGGAGCATCTATGATAGAGTCCACGGTAGAGAAACCTTTATCATTTCCCGACAAGATACTTTTTAGGAAATCCTCCGGTTCTTGAAAATAGTTCAGGCTCTTGGAAGGAGGAATATCTTCATACCACAGATAAACTTCCCGCATCAGGCTGTCCATCCACAGATCGCGTCCCGTCAACGGATAGTATTCCTTCCAGCGATTCTCTCCGCAGGAAAACAGGCTTGTCAGCGTAAGGAATCCCAGTAGGGGGAAAAGTAACAACTTCCTTCTCTTCATCAGTCTCTATATCATTTGGTTTTCGCCCACAAAAATAGCGAATAGTTCTTTTATCTACCACAAATATGGTATAAAATTCCCTATCATGTGTCATAGGTCGCTTGGTTATATCCCTCTATCTTTGCAACATTCAAGTGAGGAAAATCCTATTCACCTAAAATACAAATGATAATGGAAACAAAGAAATTACATTTTGAGACGCTACAACTCCATGTAGGACAGGAACAGCCGGACCCGGCGACAGATGCACGTGCCGTGCCTATCTATCAGACTACTTCGTACGTGTTCCGTAACTCGGCCCATGCTGCCGCCCGCTTTGGTCTACAAGATTCGGGCAATATCTATGGCCGATTGACAAACTCCACACAAGGAGTATTTGAGCAACGTGTTGCAGCTCTTGAGGGCGGTGTCGCGGGACTGGCAGTTGCTTCCGGTGCTGCGGCTGTGACTTATGCTTTTGAAAATATTACGTGTGCGGGCGACCACATCGTAGCTGCCAAGACAATATATGGCGGAACGTATAATTTGCTGGCACATACATTGCCCGCTTACGGTGTTAAGACTACTTTCGTAGATCCGAACGATTTATCCAACTTTGAGAAAGCTATTCAGGAAAATACAAAAGCTGTATTTTTGGAGACATTGGGCAATCCTAACTCGAATATCATCGATATTGATGCAGTTGCCGAAATCGCTCACCGCCATAAAATACCTTTGATTATCGACAACACTTTCGGTACCCCTTATTTGGTTCGCCCTATCGAACACGGGGCTGATATTGTGGTACATTCCGCTACGAAGTTCATTGGCGGACATGGTACTTCTTTGGGTGGTGTCATTGTAGATAGCGGTAAGTTCGATTGGGTGGCTTCCGGTAAATTTCCGCAACTGACAGAACCCGATTCCAGTTATCATGGCGTACGTTTTGTTGATGCGGCAGGGGCAGCTGCGTATGTTGCCCGTATTCGTGCGGTGTTGTTGCGTGATACGGGTGCAGCTATCAGCCCGTTCAATGCGTTTATTCTTTTGCAAGGCCTGGAAACTCTCTCTTTGCGTGTGGAACGCCATGTGGAGAATGCGCTGAGAGTTGTGGAATTCCTGAAGAAGCATCCTAAAGTGGCAGCCGTGAATCATCCGTCTTTACCGAATCATCCAGACCATGCGTTGTACCGGAAGTATTTCCCAAAAGGAGCAGGTTCTATCTTTACCTTCGAGGTAAAGGGTGGAGAGAAAGAGGCTCAGGCATTTATAGACAGCTTACAGATATTCTCATTATTGGCCAATGTGGCAGATGTAAAGTCACTTGTTATACATCCGGCTACTACCACCCACTCACAATTAAACAAACAGGAACTGGCTGAGCAAGGCATCAAGCCGGGAACAATACGTCTTTCCATTGGAACGGAGCACATAGACGACTTGTTGGATGATTTGTCGCAGGCATTGGGGAAAATTTAGATATATTATAAATATGAATATTGCCGTTCTATTATCCGGGGGTGTAGACAGCTCCGTTGCTGTACATCTCCTTTGTGAGCAAGGCCATCGTCCTTCATTGTTTTACATAAAAATAGGGAAGGATGATACCGACTATATGGACTGTTCGGCAGAGGAAGATTTGGAAATGGCTTCCGCTGTTGCCCATCGTTACGGACTTTCGCTGGAAGTGGTAGATTTACATCGGGAATATTGGGATAATGTGGCCGCTTATGCCATTGAGAAGGTACGCCGCGGGTTCACTCCGAACCCGGATGTGATGTGTAACAAGCTCATAAAATTCGGTTGCTTTGAGCAACAGGTCGGCAAGAATTTTGATTTTACGGCAACCGGGCACTATGCCACTACCGTTATGCTGAATGGAAAAACTTGGCTGGGCACTGCCCTCGACCCGGTGAAGGACCAGACAGACTTTCTTGCACAGATAGACTATTTGCAAGTTTCCAAACTGATGTTTCCATTGGGTGGACTGATGAAACAGGAAGTGCGTGACATTGCTTTGAAAGCTAAGTTACCCAGTGCTCGCAGACGGGACAGCCAAGGCATCTGTTTCTTGGGAAAGATTAATTATAACGACTTTGTCCGCCGGTTTCTGGGCGAAAAAGAAGGTAGGGTTGTTGAATTGGAAACGGGAAAGGTACTGGGGGTACATCGCGGCTACTGGTTTCATACTATCGGTCAACGTAAGGGGTTGGGATTGAGTGGAGGTCCTTGGTTCGTGGTTTGTAAAGATACGGATGAGAATGTGATTTATGTATCGCGCGGATATGATACGGAACTGCAATACGGGCATGAGTTCAGTATGCAGGATTTTCATTTTATTACGGAAAACCCATGGAAAGGCATCAAGGGGGAAATTCCGATTACGTTTAAGATACGCCACACACCCGAATTTATCAAGGGTAGGCTGGTGCAGGATGAGGTCGGTTATCATGTCGTTTCCGAAGAGAAGTTACAAGGCATAGCTCCGGGGCAATTCGGCGTTATATATGATGAGGCTTCCGGATTGTGTATCGGAAGCGGAGAAATCAGATATAGTATTCCACCAAATCTACAATGCCCGCTTTCATAGCATACTTGGTAGCTTCGTGGGCATTGTTTACACTCAGTTTCCTGAAAATGTTTTTTCGATGGCTGTTCACGGTATGAAAACTGAGGTTTCTTTCGGCTGCAATCTCTTTGGTAGTTTTTCCTAATGCAATCTCTTTCAGGATACTCCGTTCTGCAGGTGTCAGTAAGGCATCTTGCACGGAGTGGGGAGTAGGAGGCCGATTGTCTCTTGCCAGTAGCAGGTTGCTGACATGATTGCATATGAAACGCTCTTTGCGCGAGGCGCATTGCAGGGCGGTGAGTATCTCTTCCTTGGAGTTGTCCTTCAACACTACCCCGAAGGCCATGCTGCTGAATAGTACTTGTCGTAGAAAGCCGACACTCAATTCGTCAGAGAACAGTAGCCAGTCGGCTTCCTTGAAGCGTTCGTGCAATACAATCAACTCGTCGGAGCCGGTGAAGTTAAACAATGTATAGTCCAGTATTACCACCGCTCCGGGATGCAATCGCAACTGTTGTATCAGTTCCGCTTTATTATCGGCTTCCAGTAGCAGGGCAGTGTCTTTTTGTTGGCTCAACAGAAACATCATCCCTGCTTTGGTTATGTCTTGATTGTCTGCGATGATAAATTCTCTCATGATGAATAGATATAAAAAAAACTCCGCTGCAAATGTACACTTTTTAAGTGATTTGCAGCGGGGTTGAGAATATATATATATTGTAATGGGTTTACCAAGAACGTCCTTTAAAGATATTCGACTGGTTTAACGGCAGCAAGCTGCCGCTTAAAGTCATGGTGTTGGAGTTGAAGTTCGGGCTGATGGTAACGGTTGCATTGTTACCGCCGTTAGTCAGCGTAAGGAATATCTGGGCGGAGATGCCAATACCTTGAATGCTGAAATTGCAATTTATGTTACCGCGCTTGTCGGTGGTTGTTTGTATATCCGATACAGTTCCGTCTACGGTTACTCCGCCAATACCGTTGGGACCGGGATAAACAGTGTTGAAAGCTACTTGTACAGTACCGCGTCCCTGATTCACCAATACAAAGTTGGTATTGGATGTAACAAAGGCGGTTTGTCCGTTGCGGAACATCACCTGATTGGCTTCCAATACAAACTTCTGTGCTTTCAGTGCTGCTACGGCTTCATCATAAGAGACGGCATCGGCTGCCTGCTGTTCCGCTTTCAGGCGGGCGCGTTCTGCGTCTCTTTGGGCTTTACGATCCGCACGGCGTTGTGCGTTACTCTCTTGTGCATACACGGTAGTGGTTACCATGCTTACCAAAACTAATGCTGCTAATGCAATAAACTTTTTCATACTTAATTTTTGTTTAGGTTTAAATTATATTGTTCGTTATAAGTTTATTGCAAGAACAATGCCTAATCGGGATTGTTCACCGTTTTTTTAATTATTTTATATCCGAGAGCTGCAACGAGTATGCTCATCAGAGGACTGATGAGGTTGAAAAAGCAGTAAGGAAGGTAGGTCAACGTAGATACGCTCAGGATGGTAGCTTGTGTCATTCCGCATGTGTTCCATGGGATGAGAACAGAGGTTACGGTGACGGCATCTTCTGTGGTACGGCTCAGTAGCCGGTTTTCGTATCCTTTCTTCTCATAGATATTGCTGAACATATTGCCGGTAAGAATAATGCTGATATACTGGTCTGCTGTGGCAAAGTTGAGGAATATACCCGAACCGACGGTGGATGCCACTACGCTGACAGTGTTTTTCATGAACCGAACAAAGACGGAAGTAATGCTTCCCAGCATACCGCTTGCTGTCATTGCACCACCAAAGCACATGGCGCAAAGGATTAGCCATATCGTGTTCATCATTCCCGACATACCTCTTGTGGCAATCAGTTCTGTGAGCATATCATTGTCACTTTGCAGTTCGGTACTGCCATATAAGCTCATCATTATTCCCTTAAATAGGCCATTATTACCGGAGATCTCATGTAGTAGTTCGGGCTGGAATATGATGGCAAAGGCGGCAGCCAATAAGGTGGATAAAAACAGGGTAATGATAGAGGGTATCTTGCGTGCAATCAGTATGCCCGTAACTACCGGCACAGCCAGCAACCAAGGTGTGATGTGAAATTTGGCATCCAGTGATGCTGCAAACTCGGCTATTTGTTCTGTATCGCCGGTTTCGTAGGTGAATCCCATAACTGTAAATATAATAAGGGTGATGATGAGTGACGGAATGGTGGTAATCATCATATAGCGGATATGCCGGAACAGCGGAGTGTCGGTGACCGATGCGGCAAGAACCGTAGTGTCTGATAGCGGTGAAACTTTATCACCGAAATAAGCCCCTGAAATAATGGCGCCTGCAATCCAGCCTTCTTCAAAACCTTGCGCCTTGCCTATGCCCAAAAGGGCGATTCCTATGGTTGCAATAGTAGTCCACGAACTTCCTGTCATAATTGATACCAATGCACAGATGATACAGGTGGAAGCGAGGAAAAAATCAGGGTGTATAATTTGCATTCCGTAGTAAATGAGGGTAGGAACTACACCGCTAATCATCCATGCACCACTCAGTGCACCGATAATCAGTAATATGATAATGGCGGAAGATACGCCTGCTATATTATTGGTGATGGCAATTTCATAATCTTTCCAAGGAATCCGGTAGAACGTTATTCCTATAAATATGCAAACCGCAGTAGTAGTAAGCAAAGATACTTGGCTGCCACCACTTAGCGCATCACTTCCAAAGGTGCGGATAGTGGCAAACAGCATTCCTACTAAAATTACGATAGGGAGAAGGGATACGATAGGGGAGGGTATTTTCTTTATTGGACTCATGCGAAACGTTACTATAAATATAATGCGACAAAAGTATAACAAAGCTGCCGAATTTCTTTTCTTTTTCCTGTTCTGCAAATAAATATTATTAATTCTTTGCGTTTACTTGGATTTTTGATAGTATATTTGAATTTCTATTGATGCTTTTGAATAATATAAGACTTATGAAAAAGAAATCCCTTTCCACCGATAAGAAAGTCGTTACTTTCGGTGAAGTTATGCTGCGACTTACTACTCCCGGATTCCGCCGCTTTTCGCAGACCAATGAATTTATTGCTACGTATGGTGGCAGCGAGGCCAATGTGGCAGTATCTTTGGCACACTTCGGTATTCCTACGGAGTTTGTCACCCGTTTGCCCGATAATGCAGTGGCCCGTGCATGTATTGCTTCACTCCGTTCCTGCGGACTGAGAACGGACGGTATCGTATTCGGTGGCAAACGTTTGGGATTGTACTATTTGGAATGTGGTGCTGCGTTCCGCAACTCCAATGTGGTGTACGATCGTGAGGGCTCATCTTTTGCCACACTCCGTCCGGGTATGATTGATTGGGAAGCCATATTTGCCGATGCAGGCTGGTTTCACTGGTCGGGCATTGCCGCCGCCCTTTCGCAAGAGGGTGCTGACGCCTGCCGCGAAGCGCTTGAAATAGCCGACCGTATGGGACTTACCATTTCCTGCGACCTGAATTTCCGCAAGAAACTTTGGAACTATGGACGTACGGCTGCCGAAGTGATGCGACCGCTGGTGCAATACAGCGATGTGATTTTTGGTGCGGAACCGGAGTACCGGGAGATTCTTGGCATAAATCCTGTAGGTTTCAAGGCTGTAGATGCTGCCGATACTTCTTTTGAGTCGGATTTACCTTCTTTCGAGGCTTTTGGACAAGAAGTAGCCGGGCTTGTTCCCCGTTGCCGGAAAGTATTCTTGGAATTGCGTAATTCTGTCACGTCCAATCATAATTTGCTTGCTGCCGTGCTTTATTCCGACGGTGCTCTGAGGCACGCCGGTATTTATGACATAGAGCATGAAATAGACCGCGTGGGGGCGGGTGATGCTTTTGTCGGTGGTATGATATATGGTTTAATCACTTATCCGCACGATGATCAAAAAGCATTGGAGTATGCCCTTGCCGCTTCTGCATTGAAGAACACTGTTTATGGAGACTTCAATCTTATAACGGTGGATGAAGTGGAAAGCCTGATGAATGGAAATACATCAGGACGGGTGTCAAGATAAATAGGGGAGACATCAATAAACAACAGCCCCCTTCACCTTTAACTCTCTTGTCTTAAGGAGTTGCAGAGCGGTGAAGGAGGTTGTTGGTGTTTTTCAATAGTAGTTTATATCTCTACTACGGTTTCCATTGTTTCCGGTTGGACTTCTGCCGTCAAATTACGATAGATAACAGCGCTACATCCGAGTGACGCCACGGTGTAGACAATGCTGATAAGGAACAGAAGGAACATTGCGAAACCACCGTCTGCAATGGCAAATATAATAGATAAGAGGATATAGAAAGCCAAGCCTAACAGGAATGATATACCGAATATAGTCCATTTATAGCCATAAGTAGCTTTGTTGCTCTGAATCATAGCTTCGCCCGGAGCCACACCTTTATCAAGCAAGATATAGATTGCAAGTGACCATCCTATGGATATGATGATTCCCGGTACAATCATGAAAAAGAGGGCGGGGATGATGGCAAGATACATCAATCCTATTAATGTGAAATATTCACCCATGAATTTGCGGTATTTTCCGTCAAAAATGAAAAGGGGAGAAATTACTTTTCCTTTACTCAACTCAATGGGAATGGTTGTCATGGCGATAGTAGTCCCGACATTTAAATAAGGAATCCAGATTGTAAGCAGCCAAAGAATTGTGGCCCCCAGCATAGATGCTGCATTCTTAATACCTAAACCGATACCTTCGGAGATAACTCCTGTCACTGTGATTTTCTTTTGTGTGTCCATGGTTAGATGAATTTTGATGAATATTTATTAAATTATACCTGTTTTGACAAAAATATAACTTTTATGGGGAAAATCAAAACATATTGAAATTTCTTTTATGTAAAAAACAAGAATGTATCGTTTCTAAAAAGGATGTTATTCCTTTATTTCTCTTTGTAGTAAATGGTAATCAGGAGAGAGAGTATGGTGAGCACCGTACCTATGCCGGACACACCGGCCCATCCCCATACGTGCCAACAACTGCCTGCAAGGAAAGTGCCTAATGAGCCGCCTATGAAATAGGTTGTCATGAAAATGGTGTTTACCCGGTTGGATGCCGGAGGACAAATATCGAAAATGCTGGCTTGATTACTAAGCTGAATACACTGCATGCCAATGTCAATTAATATGACTCCAGCAATGATACCGGCATATGTGTTTCCACAGAAATAGAGTGAGGTCCATGCCAAGAGGATTAGTCCGCAGCCTATGAAATTAAAGTTGCGTATTCCTACTGTCTTTACATATTTCCCAACGAAAGATGCAGTTAATGCACCCGCTATTCCGCATACTCCCAGGATTCCGATAACGTCGCTATTGGCGTAGAAGGGGGCTTCACCCATTTTGAAAGCAAGGCATGACCACATGGCTAAGAAAGAACCGAATGCGATACCCGCCCGCATGGAGTAGATGCGTAGGGTGGGATAATCTTTGATAAGGGAAAAGAGGGATTTCATCAGGCTGCTGTATTTTCCTCGGAAAGTGGGACGTATGTCCGGCAGGGCTTTCAGGACAACAATGGAGCATAACAGCATCATACCTGCCGCGATGAAATACATTTCACGCCACCCTAATACTTCGCCAACAAAACCACTGATGACGCGTGAGGAGAGTATACCGGTCAGCAGACCGGATATGACAATGCCTACGTTGCGTCCTTTATTTTCCGGTCGGGAGAATTGTGAAGCTATCGGCACAAAGATTTGCGGTATCATAGAGCATACTCCTGTTATGAACGAAGCTCCCCATATAATATAAATATTGGGTGCTACAGCTATGGCTATGAGTGAGAATATCAGTAAGATGAAGTTTGTCAGAATAATCTTTTTCCGTTGGTAAAGGTCGCCTAACGGCACTATGAACAGTAGTCCCAAAGCATACCCTATTTGCGTAATCATTGCAATAAGATTTGTTTGGAACTCGGAGACGCCCAGCTCGTGACGTATCACGTTTAGCAGTGGCTGGTTGTAGTACAAATTTGCTACAGAAATACCGGCTACGATAGCAAGTGTCCAAAGTATATGAGTCGGTAATCCACCGTTTTCTTTTAATTCTGCTTTCATGCGGCAAAGATAGGAAAAAGAGAGAAAATTAATATCATTCTGTTTTTTTATGGACTGGAACGTCAACTTTATCATGTTTGATACATCTAAATCTGTTCTGTTTTATGGTATAATATTGTGTACTTATAAAAAAAAAAATAGAAAAAGCTTGTTTATTAAAACGTTTTAGCTATTTTTGCAGTGGAAATGGATTTTTTGAATATCAGCTGAAAAAAATAATATGTGCTGAAAGTTGCTATAAATATGGCTGTAGAAGCGGGAAACTTATTAGTTAGGGTATGTAGCCTTTATTGCGAATAATAAAATTATTAATGATGAATATAATTGTTATAGGCAAAAGTATTTAGGATGGAAGTTCGTTTTTACGGAATAAAGCTAAAACGTTTTAAAATGAAGTGTAAATCTAAAAAATGAAGTAAGTATCTATATTTTTAAATGGATATTTGTAAAAACACTTGCATTCTGTATATGTAGAGAAATCTGTAAGGTATGAAAAATATAACTGACCTTTTTTGTATTAATTATCAATAAAAACAACACAAATGAACATGATTAAAAGAAATATTCCGGCTCATCCCGTTTAGGAGTAATGGCGAGTTTAATTATATATACGCTGTATAAAAGAATACTAATCTAAAGTAATATATTGTCAACCTATTTAATCTGATATAAAAATGGATATAACTTTACTTGATTACTTCGTCTTCTTTATTTTTGTAGGCGGAGTTGCACTTTTCGGATGCTCGTTTTATTTTCGCAGTTGTAAAGGAGCGGCGGCATTTACCGCTGCAGAGGGAACATTACCTACGTGGATCGTAGGTATGTCAATTTTTGCTACGTTTGTTAGCAGTATCAGTTTTTTGGGATTACCCGGAGATGCTTACAATGGTAATTGGAATCCATTTGTATTTAGCCTTTCGATACCGATTGCTACGTGGCTTGCTGCAAAAGTGTTTATTCCTCTTTATAGAGGGATTAATAGTGTGTCAGCTTACCATTATCTTGAGATGCGTTTCGGGTATTGGGCACGTTGTTATGTGGCTGTTTGTTACCTACTTACACAGCTCGCACGTGTAGGGTCGATATTGTTATTACTGGCTCTGCCGTTGAATACCATGTTTGGGTGGGATATTCAGACTATTATTATTGGTACAGGTGTAGTTACCCTTGTATATACTTTGTTGGGAGGCATTGCTGCTGTAGTTTGGACAGATGCCATACAGGGAATTATACTTATCGTGGGTGCTGTAGTATGCGCACTAATTCTTACTTTTACCATGCCTGAGGGGCCTAATCAGCTCTTTGCGATAGCTTGGGAACACGATAAATTCAGTCTTGGGAGTTTCAGTACGAGTCTAACAGAACCAACGTTTTGGGTTGTTCTGATTTATGGATTATTTGTTAATATGCAGAATTATGGTATAGATCAGAATTATGTTCAACGTTATATGACAACCCGCTCGACCGCTGAAGCTGTGAAGTCTACTCTTTTTGGCGGTTTGCTCTATATTCCCGTATCCCTTATTTTTGTTTACATTGGAACAGCATTATTCTCTTACTACACGGCTCAACCTGAGTTATTACCCGTAGGAACACCATCTGATCAGGTATTTCCTTGGTTCATCGTTCACGGACTTCCTACTGGTCTTACTGGTCTTATTATTGCGTCTTTATTTTCTGCGGGAATGTCTACTATTGCTACGAGTATTAATTCTTCGGCAACGATTGTATTGACAGATTTCGTAAAGCGACTTTCTAAAAAAGAGCTGCCAGAGAAAAAAAGTATGAGGGTTTTATATATTACTTCGTTTGTTGTAGGAGCATTGGGTATTGTTATGGGATTAATGATGATGCATATTGACGGTGTGTTGGATGCTTGGTGGAAATTGGCATCAATCTTCAGTGGTGGAATGCTTGGTCTGTTCTTGTTGGGTGTAGTTTGTCGCAATGTCAAACGCGTGCATGCCATTATCGCTGTAATACTTGGGTTGTTAACCATTGCATGGATGAGTCTCTCTCCTTTAATCAATGAAGGAATGCCGTTTTATTGTTTTCATAGTTCGTTACACACATATCTCACGATCGTTTTTGGGACGACTGTTATATTTCTAACAGGATTCTTACTTACAAAATTTATGAAAAAGACCGACTAATAGGGGAACTATGAAAGTTTATAATATCAAAGATTTATTCTGTTGATGAATAAAACCATAATTAAAAATGGATTTGAGAGGAATAGTTACAGTAATTAATACTCCATTTAGGTATAATGGAGAAATCGATCAAAATGGATTGCGTAAGCATTTGAGATATGCCATTGATTCTGGAGTAAAAGGTTTTTTGATTCCGGCTATGGCAAGTGAAGTGCTAAAATTGTCGGAATCGGAAAAAGAGCTACTTGTTGGTATCGCTCTTGAGGAGGCGGGGACAGAAGTGGCTGTTGTAGCCGGAACATCTGCTTATACGCGCAAAGAAAGATATGAAAATTTTGTCAAGTTTCAGGCAATGGGATGTCGAGCTTTATTGGTGAATATTCCATTGATTTCAGTTGATGACTATTTTGATGAAATAAGTCAATTAGATAAATTGTCTCCTGAAATGATTGTAATTCAGGATTGGGATGCAGGAGGGTATGGATTACCTTTAGATTTTATAGGACATCTTTATCGAGAAATAGAAAGTTTCAAAATGCTGAAGGTTGAGGTTGTGCCCGCAGGGAAGAAGTACACTGATGTGAAGAAGCTTACCAAAGGGAATTTATTGTTGGCTGGTGGCTGGGCAGTTGGACAGATGATAGAAGGATTGGAGCGTGGTGTAGATTGTTTTATGCCAACAGCCATGCATGAAATATATGTAAGGATTTATACCCTATTCCAAGATGGACGTAAAGCGGAGGCGTGTGAGCTTTTTGAGAAAATATTGCCAATATTATCCTATTCAAATCAGCATCTTGATATATCAATCCACTTTTTCAAGGAAATGTTGTATTCATTGGGAATATATGAAACTAATATTGTTAGGGAACCAATCCTTGCAATTGATTTTATAAACCGTGAAATAAGTAATGAATTGATTGAACGTTATAAAACAATCCGCAATAGTTTGTATGATTAAAATGATTTTGTTTATTGGGATAATATAGCTTCAATTTAGTTCCCTTTAAGTAATAATTTGCTTCAATTCCATTATCTAATCATAGTCAATTATAAGAAGAATAGTAAGAGGTAATAAGTATCAGAATAGGAGATAGGTATTATTATGGATATAAAATATAACCCCCTGTAATTTATATAGTTACAGGGGTGTATAGCAATTACTTAAAATTACTTACTCAAAGCCGGCACTGTCCATAATTTTGTGTAAATGTAAACGGAATTCAGTTATAAGTTCTCTTATATCTGAATTCTGTTTTCAAAAATAAGCATAAATTGGTTCATAATCAATCCCCAGTTAGTAATCGGCATCGTCCATTTCCTCTCAATCTCCGTCAGAGAAAGGTATACCATTTTCTTCACAGCATCATCCGAAGGGAATGAAAGCTTTGTTTAGTGTACTTTCTGATTTTTCCATTCAGATTTTTTATGAGGTTTGTGGTGTAGATTATTTTCCTGATTTCCAATGAAAACTGGAAGAAAACAGTCAGGTCATCCCAGTTATTCCTCCATGAGAGGATGGCATAAGGGTACTTCCCTCCTCATTTTTTTCCCAAATTATCCAGTTCCACGGCAGCAGCCTCCTTGTTGGGCGCGTTATAGATGTTCTTCATATCGGCTGTAAACTCTTTCTTGTCCTTGTAAACGACATATTTACAGGAGTTCCTGATCTGATGTACGACACATATTTGCTGGAAGATTGAGGAAATACGGCACGTATGGTGTCGGTAAACCCGTTCAGATTGTCAGTGCAGGTAATCAGTATGTTCTGCGCTCCGCGGGCCTTCAAATCTGTCAGGACACCCATCCAGAATGAAGAACTTTCTGATTTTCCCACCCACATGCCAAGGACTTCCTTCAAGCCGTTCTGTTTCAGACCGACACAGAGATAGACAGTCTTGTTGATGATTTTTCCGTTGTCATGAACCTTGAAGACAATACCGTCCATCCAAACGATTAGATAGACAGGATCCAAAGGGCGGTTCTGCCATTCCTGAGCAGCCTGGTTGACTTTGTTCGTGATGATGGAAATGGCTGATGTGGACAGTTCTATTTCATAGATTTCACGCATCTCCTCTTCAATGTCAGAAACGCTCATTCCTTTGGCATATAGGGAGATAACAAGTTTTTCTATGGAAAGCCCACGACTCTCGTGTTTGGGAACAACTATGGGCTCGAATTCACCGTTACGGTCACGGGGAATAGGTATGACCGCTTCACCGTGTTCGGTTTGGATTTTCTTGGGGTAGCTGCCGTTACGGGAATTACCGCTGTTATGACCGGAAACCGAATTCTTCTCATAATCCGGATGCGCATCCATCTCACCTTCAAGTATTTACTCCAATACCTGCGCGTGTAGTTGCTTCAGAAACTTGCTGACATCAGCTTCTGTCTTGAATTGGTTAAGGAACTCCTTACTTAATACCTCATCAGGCACTACATGATTCTTCTCTTTCATAATTTTCTTCATTTTGCAAAGCTATTAAATAAAAAATACGGAACCCATATTGAATCCCGTATTTACATTTACACAAAATATTTTATAGTGCCCAATAAGAGTTGTTTGATTGAATAGTATTGTAAAACGCTGAATTTATGACCGTTGCCAAGTCATTACCCATTCAAACAGAAATATTCTCTAAGTCTCTTATTTAAAGCGTAGTCCAATATCATGGTGTGATTTTATATAAAAAAACAAGAATGTATTGTCGAAGTTTTACCCGGCAATGCATTCTTGTCAATTGTATTGAAAGGCATCAGCTGCATTATCCAAAAATATTTCCCGCTCGGATAAAAAAATGAGACTTTTCAAAGAACTAATTCATATGATTGATGTTAGATAGGAACATACTTGTTTTAATATTTTCTCTAAACCCAATATATTTATGTTTTTCTTAAAATTAATTCATTATGAAAAAGTTGTTTCTTTCTTTCGCAGCTATCAGCTGTATGTTTTTGGCTTCTTGTAATCAGAATGATGAGGTTACAGAACCTGCCGAACCGGGCACACCTGCCTTACTCAAAGTGACCCTTGCATCCGACGTGAACACAAAGGCATCCGGTGCCCCGGTAGCCAATGACGAATCCAAGATAGGACAAGGTATCATCCTCGTGTTTCGTGGCACAAGTCTCAACCCCGTACTTGACGGTAAAACCACCTTCGACTTCTCCACAAGCGGCAATACGGCTGTAAGCGTGAATATTACCGCCGGCGCCAACCGCCACGTCTACGTCATTGCCAACATCAGCAATGCAGCCGACTTTGCCGGGGTGACCCGCATTTCCGACCTCTACAACCTTGCCGCCAAGTACCAATTGACAGCCATGCGCACAGGTACTAACTTGGGGATGAGCGGATTTACCGAAAACATCGACGCATCTGCCGCAACTACCGCTTCGCCTGCCACGGCTACCGTTCAGTTGCACTTCCTCGGCTCACGCATCCACCTTGACTGGGATTTGTCTCAACTGCCCTCCAACATGACGGGTTTCACCATCACAGGCGCTTACCTGCTCAACGTAAAGTCGGCATCAGATTACTTCGCAGCCCCCGGTACTTACCTCACCGCCAACGTGACTTCCTTCTTGTACGGAAAGAGTGACATCACCGGATTTACCGGTAGCTACCTGCCCGTATCACCCGCAACCAATACGTACGATGCCGCACTGAAAATTGCCGACCTTAGTGCCGACAAAGGATTCGCCAAGAATTACTTCTATGCGTTGGAGAACAACAGCCAGTCGCCCACAATCGTAGCCCTCGAAGGCAAATTGGGAGCCGAAACTTACTACTATCCTATCATCATCAATGGCGACCAGAACGGTTCGGGCGCAAACAACGCCACCAATGCAGGCGACAAATCGCTGGTAGTGCAACGTGGCAATATCTATAATGTGAAAGCTATCATTAAAGGTTTCGGCAACAACGACCCCTATGCTCCCCTCAGCAAAGGCGCCATCAACGTAACCATTACGCCTGCCGCATGGAACCCTGTGATTCAGATAGATCAGGAATTCAACTAACATGAAACCTAACCTTATCTACACCGGTTGCTGCCTGCTGATGCTCTGCCTCATGCAGGCAGCCTGTGATGACGATGAGCACGATAACTGCCCTCACCCCAAAAGACAACACGTCCTCACGATTCGCTCGTACGACGGAGTGGGTAACGAAATCATCGGTACAGATGCCGTTTCCGAAGTAATGCTGTATGTATTCGATGCACAGAACCGTTTTCTGAAGAGCATTCCTTGCAAAGAGAACGAGACTGTGGGCATCGACTATCCCGAACAGCAGAGAATCACCATCGCAGGCTGGGGAAACAGCCGAAGCAGTAGCCAAAATATGCCGCAACCCACTGCGGGCGCACTGTTGGGAAATTTGCAAATGACGTTGCTCCATTCTACCGATGGATACCTCCTGTCGCCCGATGACTTATTCTTCGGTTTTGTAAATATTGATTATTCAGCCGCCACGCGCGCCTCGACTATCACCCATTTACTGAAATTACAACGAAGAGTTGCTTCCATGGAGATTCTCGTCAAAGGAATTTCGGGACGCTTTGATACTTCGGATACAGATTTTACCTTACAAGTGAGCGAGACGGCAGAGGGTATCAACTTCCTTGGCGAATTGTCGACAACGCGCAACAAGTACCGGCCCGAATGCCGATTCAATACTTTGCAGGAGCTGGTGGCACCCGTTTTCCGCACGCTCCCCTCAAAGGGCAAGGCTGTGACGGTCACACTCTATAAAGGAGGCACTCCGGTCTACGAAACCTCGGCAGACAATCAAGGAAAGCCGCTCATTCTCGAAACAGGCAAGTTGCTCTCCGTCTTCATCGACTTGGGAGGCAACCCCGAAGTAAACGTCAGTTTCATCATCAACCCGTGGAACGAATCAAACATAAATCAGGAATTTTAAAACCTCTACCACCCTATGAAGCCTACTACTTTTCTTCTTTCAGCCCTTGCCTGCTTGTTCTTCATAGCGTCGTGCGCCCGTGAAGACGATCTCCCCACCAGTCCCGACTTGGAAGAGGGAATGCCTGCCTTGATACATCTGCAGCTGAAAAACCGTGAACTGGAGACACGGAGCACCGGACTGACATCTGCCGAAGAGAAGAAAGTCAGTTCTATCCAAATCCTCATATTCGACCATACAGGAAAGATTGTAACCAACGCATCTTACAGTGATGCCAACGGACTAACGAACATTCAGAACATTTCCACCTTGTCGGGAAGCAATATGAGCATATACGCCATAGCCAATCTGACTGCGGTCAACACCAACTTTACGCAAGCAGTGAACGATATTCACAATCTGACGGACATGAACAACCTCATTGTGTACACCACAGGAGGCGATATGGAGATAAACCGTAAAATGTTGATGTGGGGATATGCTTCCAACGTGGCAATCCCCGTCAATCCGGGCAGTATAACCGTATCCCTGAACCTTAGTTATGTAGTCTCCAAAATACACGTCAACTTGATAAACAATGTGCCTGCCGGCGAACAGGTAACTTGGTCGGACTGGAAGTTGCAGGACTTCCCCCGCCTGTCTTACCTCATACCGCGCAGCAGTGATGCCGTGAACCCGGCGAACGCTTCGGACTACTTGTCGTCCATCGCTACCTTTGCTTGGACCGATACCACATTCACCGTAAACGGGGCGTCCAAACCCGGCAAGGCAACCGTGTTCTACCTCTTTGAAAACCGGCGCGGCGGCCGTACCGGCGGTTCGCCTGCCGACACCAACCCGTACAACAAGAATCTCTATGCCCCTGCACGCGCCACAGCCATCATAGCCAACGGATTCTATCAAAAGTCGGGTGCAAACACCGGCATCAAAGCCACCATCTTTCTGGGAGCAAACAGCTACAATGATTACAATTTGGAACGGAGCAAAGAGTATACCTACCAGATAACCGTCAACGGCATCAATGACATAGATATCGACTCACGTATCGAGGGAGCGGCTTCGGGCTTTCAGGCATCCGTGCAGAACACCACGCTGGACTGCCATTACGATTGGCGTCCCATCAGGCTCGGTTCGTTTGCCAACACGCTCAGCCTGCAAATACTGGACAACTCGGGACTTCCCGCCACCTCCACCTTCTGGCTGAAAGTCTCTGCGCTCAACATCAACAAGTTTGTACCGGCAGGCACCAGTATGTGGGCACGTCCCACGTACAATCCGTCTACAGACATGAAAACCTCCATCAGCGGCATTGCATTTACGGATGCCACGCAGATGACCTTCCAAACCTATTATCTGTATGCCGACGAATACCTCTCGGAAGGAACAACCCGGAACGCCACCCTGCGCATCACCAATGCACAAGGAGCTTACGTAGACGTACCCATCACCCAGAAAGGCTACCAGACGATGGGCACAGTGGGTATGCGCAAATACAGTCTGCCGGGCGTTCTGCTCCCCACCGGCGACTATAAACTTGCCGTGGAGAATGTGGAGGAAACCGGGCTGATACTGACACCGGGAGCCGAAACCGGGCTGGAAAAGACCTACACCATGCAATGGGGATTTCCCTCTACGGATATGCAGACCGTGTTGCCACAGGTGGTATTCGATTACTACAAGCGTGCCGGGCTGGACAACACCAACAACCTCGTGTACCTGCCCTCGTCCACCATTCTGCGCAAGCCCTATCCGCGCACTGGTGAGAATGTGATAGCCGAAAACCTTTACGACCCCATTTTCAACACCTATGCCGCCCGCTATTGCTTCGAGAAGAACCGTGACACCAACGGAGACGGCTCTATACTGGGAGACGAAATAAAATGGTATCTGCCATCGGAAGACGAATTGGCGCTGATTTATGCGGGAGAACCCTCACTAAGTCAGACCTCTGCCGAAAAGATATCTGCCAATCTTTACTATTCGAGTACCGAATCGCAGAGTGGAAAAGACAATGCCATCTACACCCGCTTTGACAACGGGCGAAGCACCACCACCGCCAAAGGCAACACGCTCTACGTACGCTGCGTGCGTGCAGTGGCAAGCGGTACCGGCGGACTCACCAGTCCGTATGTAGAAACGCTAAGCGGCATCATCAACAACAACGGCTTCAAAAGTACCTCGCTGAAAAGTAGCGCCGTATCGCATCCCGTACCCGTACACCTATATTCCGATGCCATAAACCGTACGGTATCTCCACGATTTGTCGTAGCCAAAGCAGACATTGTCAATGTGAGTTGGGCAGCAGCCAACGGTTGGACTTCTGCTGCCAACAGTTCATCGGGAACAGGCACTATTGCCTCACCCGCCACCGGATGTCAGGCTTACTCCGAACTCGGTGCACCCGCCGGTAGCTGGCGTGTCCCCACCCAACGGGAGTTGTATCTGATATATACCGTGAGAAAAGAGTTGCTTAGCAGTCTCGCAGGCTTTACAGACTTCCTGATGGACGGAACCCAATACTGGTCGTCCACGACCAACTCCTCATCCGAAGCGTGGACTATGGATTTTGCTTTGGGGGCAATGATGAACCGTAGCAAGACAAGCCAATACCGGGTACGCTGCATCCGCGACCTATAAGAAAAAGTTTTTTTCATCAAAAAACAAAAGGTTTAATGTGTCAATTTAGGAAGAAAGCGAAAGGATACAACTACTTATTATTAACTGCCACCTATTCTTTAAGCTTCAGTAAGAAGTATGATAAGTCAAACACATCATCTATTACGGGTAAACCCATGATGTGTTTGACTTTAATAGATAATGCGTTTGCCCCCTACGCATCATGCGATTTTTCCGATAATAGTATTTGTTGCTTGTTCTTGTCCCAACTACAATCAATTATAAAAAGAATAGCAAGAGGAAATGAGTATTAGATAGGGGATAAGTATTGCACTATAACTAAAATATAAATCCCCATAACCATTACAGTTACAGGGATTTATATATTAGCAATGTATTATATTACTTACTCAAAGCCTGAGCCACGTCAACCGCGCAAGCTACTGTACATCCTACCATCGGGTTGTTACCTATACCGAGGAAGCCCATCATTTCCACGTGAGCGGGAACTGATGAAGAACCAGCGAACTGAGCGTCTGAGTGCATACGGCCCATCGTGTCCGTCATGCCGTAAGAAGCAGGACCGGCAGCCATGTTATCCGGGTGAAGTGTACGACCTGTTCCACCACCTGATGCTACTGAGAAGTAGGGCTTACCGGCGAGAACGCGTTCTTTCTTGTAAGTACCTGCAACAGGATGTTGGAAGCGAGTCGGGTTGGTAGAGTTACCTGTGATGGATACGTCTACGCCTTCTTTCCACATGATAGCTACACCTTCGCGAACGTCGTCGGCGCCGTAGCATTTTACTTTGGCGCGAGGACCGTCGCTGTATGCGATTTCACGAACTACTTTCAGTTCACCTGTGTAGTAGTCGAATTGAGTCTGAACATAAGTAAAGCCGTTGATACGAGAGATGATCTGAGCAGCGTCTTTTCCAAGACCGTTCAGGATACAACGCAAAGGTTCTTTACGTACTTTGTCGGCTTTAGCGGCAATTTTGATTGCACCTTCTGCAGCAGCGAATGATTCGTGACCTGCCAGGAAAGCAAAACACTTAGTTTCTTCGCGGAGCAACATGGCAGCCAGGTTACCATGACCGATACCTACCTTGCGGTCGTCGGCTACCGAACCCGGAATACAGAATGCCTGCAAACCGATACCGATAGCTTCGGCAGCATCAGCAGCGTTCTTGCAGCCTTTCTTGATAGCGATGGCGCAACCTACAACATAAGCCCATTTTGCGTTTTCGAAACAGATAGGCTGAGTTTCTTCACACGTCTTATAAGGATCGAGTCCGGCAGCTTCGCAGATAGCGTTTGCTTCCTCGATGTCTTTGATGCCGTTAGCGTTCAAAGCTTCGATGATACCTTTGATACGACGGTCTTGACTTTCAAATTTTACTTCTCTAATCATAGTTTCTTTCCTCCTTATATTATTCGTGACGTGGATCAATGTGTTTAACAGCTCCCTGTTCAGCAGTGAAGCGTCCGTAAGTACCGGTTACTTTCTTCAATGCTTCGTTGGCATCAGTACCTTTCTTGATTTCATCCATGAATTTACCCATGTGAACGAATTCGTATCCGCAGATTTCATCGTTTTTGTCAAGAGCGATAGTCTTGATATAACCTTCTGCCATTTCCAGATAACGGGGACCTTTTGCCAAAGTACCGTACAAAGTACCTACCTGGCTACGCAGACCCTTACCCAAATCTTCCAAACCGGCACCGATGATCAGACCGCCTTCAGAGAAAGCAGACTGAGTACGTCCGTAAACGATTTGCAGGAAGAGTTCGCGCATTGCTGTATTGATAGCGTCGCAAACGAGGTCGGTATTCAATGCTTCGAGTACAGTCTTGCCCGGAAGGATTTCAGCTGCCATAGCTGCTGAGTGAGTCATACCGGAACAGCCGATTGTTTCAACCAATGCTTCCTGAATGATACCTTCTTTGACGTTCAATGTCAGTTTACAAGCACCTTGCTGAGGAGCACACCAACCTACACCATGTGTCAGACCTGAAATATCAACGATTTCTTTTGATTTTACCCATTTGCCTTCTTCGGGTATGGGAGCCGGTCCATGGTTAGGACCCTTCTTTACAACACACATGTGTTCCACTTCGTGTGAATAAGTCATAATTAGCTCTTTTTTAAGTTATAATTAAAAAAAACGTAGTTCTATGTTTTATTAAACGGTCACAAAGGTAGTCGTTTTCTTGCTTTCTGCCAACCGTTCAATTTGACTTTTTTTCTAAAAATAGGTAATAACGGATAGAGACTTAGCGTATTGCAATGTAGAGATTGCAATACGATTGGCAGCTTGACACCCTGTCACCATACTTGCATAACTTTTTCCTCATACGCGCGTGCAGGAAATGCACGTTTCATACATTCTAAAAAAAAATCTCCTGCGCGCGCGAGGGAAAGTTATGCAAGTATGGTGACAGGGTGTCACAATGCTTTGTTTGCAGAGTAGAGGTTTAGCGTTGCAGAGTTGACCTTTGGCAACGTAAAGCTGACCTTTGACAGCTTAAAGGTGTACTATTGCATTTCCTTGAATAATTTTGGTATCTTTGCCGCTATATACTTAAAAACAGAAAATTAAGATTATGGTAGAAATAGCGGATAAAGTTCTGCAACAAGCTGCAGGTGAAGGAATGGATGCTTTCATTCAAGTATTTACAGATACGTACAAGGAAAAAACAGGTGGCGAGCTGACTGCTGAAACGATGCCTCTGCTCACCGGCGAACAACATTCGTTACTGGCATATCAGATATTCCGCGACGAACTGATGGAGGGTGGATTTTGCCAATTGATACAGAACGGGTATGGGGGCTATATCTTTGCTAACCCGTTTGCCAAGGTTATGCGCTTGTGGGGAGTGGGCGATTTAAGCAAATTGGTGTATGCTGCCAAGAAGATATATGATGCTCACCGTGAAGACTTGGAACGTGAGCGTACGGATGATGAGTTTATGGCTATGTACGAGCAATATGAAGCTTTTGATGCGTTGGAAGATGAATTTTTGGAAAAAGAGGAAGAATATACAGCGTTGGTTGCCAGCTATGTAGACGAACATCTGGATTTATTTGCAAAAATAATAAAGTAGTGTTTGCAGTATTTTTTAAGTTTCTGCATTTACATTATGTGAATTGAAATTTATATCTTTGCGAACTCTAAAAAATAATGTTTATGAAACAATTGAAATTCTTGATGATTGTATTTACCCTGATGATGGGTGTTTCTTTTACTTCGTGTCTTGATGATAACGGTGGTGGAAATAGTACTTATGATGCTTTCGGATATATGAGAACTCGTACCTATATGGGTACTTATTATTTCTATGATCTTGTAGGTAACACATATTATCCTACTTCTACTTCTCTTGAGGAAATGAAAAAGAGCGGTTTTGAAATGTCCTCATCGACCGATTTGGTTTTTGTATACTTTAAATATGTAGATACGACTTCTACTGATACAAAGGCTACCGGTTCTACGCAGACTCCTCAAACTTATACTATCGACTTGGTCGGTATAGCTTCCATAGACTCTTATGATGCAAAAATTATGAATACAGTAGAGGACATGGAAAATATGGTTACGGAAAATGCACCTGTTGTAACATTGGAACCGACCGATAACTATGGAACTTATAAGCCTGGGTTGTATGGTAATGAAATGTTGATTATACCTGTTGCTTGGAAAATGGCAGATAAGAAAGAAGCGTTGTCCCAACATACTATGAATTTGGTCTATGTAGCTGATGAGGTGAGTGAAAACAGCAAGGAGCTTGTCTTTTATTTGAGACATGACAGAGGTACTGATGAAAAGGCGGAGGTTGCTACATATAGGAATAAGGCTTATCGTATAGAATATATTTTGGAAAATTTTAAAGAAAAAACGGGCAATTATCCCACCAAAATTACAATCAAGGCAAAAATCGGTAACGACATGACCTTGCCGAAGGAGTACACCAACTACTCTATCGAAAATATTGAGTGGAAATGATTATAAAAAATTAATAGTTGAACTATAAAGAATTATTTCATATAGCAATGCAGATGATTTCCTCTCCGGCACGTGCCTGGGAGGAAATTCGTTTGGAAGAGGATAGACGAAAGGTGTTTACAGCTTTTGTCTATCCTATGATTGGTTTATGCGGGCTGTCGGTCTTTATCGGTTCTTTGATAGCGAAAGGGTGGGGTGGTCCGCAAAGCTTTCAATATGCCATGACGCAATGCTGTGCTGTGGCGGTGTCTTTGTTTGGAGGATATTTTCTGGCAGCCTATCTCATCAATGGGTTGCGTGTCCGTATGTTTGCTATGGACAACGATATTCCTTTGACGCAACAGTTTGCCGGCTATGCGCTGGTAGTGCCTTTTTTGCTGAAAATTATTATCGGTATATTGCCTGATTTCAGCATAATAGCTCTGTTGCTTCAATTCTATATCGTATATGTAGTGTGGGAAGGAAGTGCTATTTTGATGAAAATAGCGGAAAAAGACCGTTTGAGGTTCACCATTCTTTCTTCTATTTTGTTAATAGCTTGTCCGGCAGTGATAGAATTCATATTCAATAAGCTGACGGTAGTGCTGAACTGATTGATTTTATGAAACAAGCTCCTGTAAATATTAAGAATAAGCGTGCCACATTCGATTACGAATTGGTAGATACCTATACTGCGGGCATTGTGCTCACCGGTACGGAGATTAAGTCTATCCGTTTGGGAAAAGCCAGTCTGGTAGATACATTCTGTTACTTTGCCAACGGTGAACTGTGGGTAAAGAATATGCATATTGCCGAATATTTTTATGGTTCGTACAATAACCATAACGCACGCAGGGAGCGTAAACTTCTGTTGACAAAAAAAGAGCTGGACAAACTGCAGCGAGGCTCGAAAGACCCCGGTTTTACCATGATACCCGTCCGTTTGTTTATCAATGAAAAAGGACTGGCAAAGGTTGTTGTTGCTCTTGCAAAGGGTAAGAAGCAATATGACAAACGTGAGGCTTTGAAAGAAAAAGATGATAAGCGCGATATGGCGCGTATGTTCAAAAGATAATTATGGTTTCTATTGAAAATCAGGTGCGTGAGCGCATCCTTATTCTGGACGGTGCTATGGGCACCATGATACAACAATACAACTTAACGGAGGAAGATTTTCGTGGAGAACGTTTTGCGCAGATTCCCGGACAGCTGAAAGGCAATAATGACATACTTTGTTTGACACGTCCGGATGTAATACAAGACATTCACCGCAAATATCTTGCGGCAGGTGCAGACATTATCGAAACCAATACCTTTAGTTCTACAAGCGTCAGTATGGCAGACTATCACGTGCAGGAATATGTGCGTGAGATAAATCTTGCGGCTGTGAGGCTGGCACGTGAAGTTGCCGATGAATTTACGGCTTTAACTCCTGATAAGCCACGATTCGTGGCAGGTTCCGTAGGGCCTACCAATAAGACTTGTTCCATGAGTCCGGATGTGAATAATCCGGCTTTTCGCGCATTGACTTACGACGGACTGGCCGCTTCTTATCGCGAACAGATGGAAGCGATGCTCGAAGCAGGAGTCGATGCGTTGTTGATTGAGACTATATTTGATACATTGAATGCGAAAGCGGCTATATACGCTGCCGAGCAGGCAATGAAGGCTACCGGTGTTCGCGTACCGTTGATGCTTTCCGTAACGGTTTCCGATGTAGGCGGGCGCACTTTGTCCGGACAAACGTTGGACGCATTTCTGGCTTCTGTGCAGCATGCCGATATTTTCTCCGTCGGGCTCAACTGTTCTTTCGGAGCCCGACAGCTGAAACCTTTTCTCGAACAATTGTCCGCTCGTGCCCCCTATTACATAAGCGCATATCCCAATGCAGGCTTGCCCAACAGTCTTGGCGCATACGACCAAACACCGGCTGAGATGGCTGTTGAGATGCAAGAGTACATTCGTGAAGGGCTGGTAAATATAATCGGCGGGTGTTGCGGTACGACGGACGAGTATATCGCTGCATATTCATCATTGATAACCGATGCTGTGCCGCGTATTCCGGTTCCTGCACCCGCTAACCTTTGGCTTTCCGGTCTGGAACTGTTGGAAGTAAAGCCGGAAAATAACTTCGTCAATGTAGGCGAGCGTTGCAATGTTGCCGGTTCGCGCAAGTTTCTGCGTCTAATCAACGAGAAGAAATATGATGAAGCGCTGAGTATCGCTCGTCAACAGGTAGAAGACGGAGCGCAGATTATCGATATAAATATGGACGACGGATTACTGGATGCGGAAAGGGAAATGACGACTTTCCTCAATCTGATAGCTTCCGAGCCGGAAATAGCACGTGTTCCCGTAATGATAGACTCCTCCAAATGGGACGTGATAGTTGCGGGATTAAAATGCGTGCAAGGCAAGTCTGTCGTCAACTCCATATCTTTGAAAGAAGGTGAAGAGATATTTCTTGAGCACGCCCGTATTGTAAAGCAATATGGTGCAGCTACGGTAGTAATGGCTTTTGATGAACGGGGACAAGCTGATACATACGAGCGCAGAATCGAAGTATGCGAACGTGCTTACCGTCTGTTGGTAGATAAAGCCGGCTTCAATCCGCACGATATTATTTTCGACCCGAACGTGCTTGCAGTAGCTACGGGGATGGACGAGCATAATAATTATGCTGTCGATTTTATTCGTGCTGCCGCTTGGATACGGAAGAACCTGCCCGGCGCTCATGTCAGCGGCGGGGTTAGTAATCTTTCTTTCTCGTTTCGCGGCAACAATTATATCCGTGAAGCAATGCATGCGGTGTTCCTTTATCATGCCATTCGTGAAGGGATGGACATGGGCATTGTGAATCCTGCCACTTCCGTGCTCTATACCGATATACCCGCTGATATACTGGAGCGTATCGAGGATGTTGTCCTCAATCGCCGCGCAGATGCCGCCGAGCGTTTGATTGAGACTGCCGAACGCTTGAAAGCCGAGGCGGAAGCTGCCAAGAGTTCTTCTCTAAACGGTACTTCACGGCTTTCAGCTCCCAACTCTCAACTTTTCTGGCGTGAGAGTACCGTAGAGGAGCGTTTAAAGTATGCTTTGACAAAGGGCGTCGGAGATTATCTGGAAGAAGACCTTGCAGAAGCCCTGAAGAACTATCCGAAGGCCGTAGATATAATTGAGGGTCCTCTGATGGCAGGGATGAATTATGTGGGCGATTTGTTCGGTGCAGGTAAAATGTTCCTTCCGCAAGTTGTCAAGACGGCGCGTACCATGAAGAAAGCGGTAGCTATCCTTCAGCCGGTTATCGAATCGGAGAAGCAGGAAGGTGCAACCTCTGCCGGTAAGGTATTACTTGCCACGGTGAAAGGCGACGTACACGATATTGGCAAAAATATAGTTTCCGTCGTAATGGCTTGCAACGGATATGAGATAATTGATTTGGGAGTGATGGTTCCCGCTGAAACGATTGTACAGCGTGCCATAGAAGAAGAGGTGAATATGATTGGGCTGAGCGGCCTCATTACCCCTTCGTTGGACGAAATGGTGCACGTTGCCATTGAATTGGAAAAAGCGGGAGTGGATATACCGTTGTTGATTGGCGGCGCTACTACTTCTCCTTTGCATACGGCGTTGAAGATAGCTCCGGTTTACCATGCCCCGGTTATTCACTTAAAAGACGCTTCGCAGAACGCAACGATAGCAGCCCGCTTGATGAATCCCAATCAAAAAGCCGAGTTGATGGAAAGCCTCTCCGCCGAGTATCAACAATTGCGCGAGAAGAATCAGGAGAAACAGATTAAGACAGTTTCCCTAGAAGAGGCAAAGGCAAACCGGTTGAAATTGTTTTGAGAAAAGCCCTGAGGTGTATCAGCTTTTAATCTTCTTCTTGTACTGTTCGAATCGTGCAGTGATGTCCCTTACGAAGTTATAAGTTTCTATTCCGCGGAAGTAACCGTACTTGCAAACCGGGTCGGTGAAGTATTCTTCATTGCTTTTCAAGAGGATGAAATTCTCCACATTGTCCCGCCATATGTATTTGTCCTTTCCGTATTTCTCGGCTAAAGCCATGGCATCGAGCACATGTCCGATACCGGAATTGTAGGATGCCAATACAAAATTAATCCGTTCCTCTTGAGGAATGGTCGAGAAACTTTTGGCGGTAGCGGCAATATACTTTGTGGCGGCTTTTATACTTTCTTCCGGGTTGTGCTCTTTGCCCGGAGGCATTCCCATGGCACGTGCCGTGGCGGGCATCAGTTGCATCAATCCCCTTGCACCTGCCCAAGAAACGGCGGTAGTGTCGAAGTTGGATTCCGTATAGGCCAAGGATGCCAATAAACGCCAATCCCAATTAATGTCCGGTGCATACTTCTTGAAAAGAGGGTCGAAATGCGATATTTTTCCTTCCCGCAGAGACAGGATAGGAGAGTGGGGAATGGCTTTGCTGATTTCAAAATATCGTTTCATACTGGCTGTATACGCCGGAGAGGTCATATTCTCTTCATGCCATTTGTTGGCGGCTTCCGCCAGTTGCGGACAATCCTTGCGTACAGCCCACGAGGCCCGTTGGTCAAAGCTGATGGAAAGCCCGATGTTCAGGTTGGGATAATAGGTAGTGTTGAGCCGGGCTACATCATTGTCCGCCACGGTGTAAGGTATCTTACCCTGCGATACTTGCATAATCAGGTCTTCTATCGTGATGCTGTCATTGCTTACTTTGTGGATATGGATGCCGCCACCCAATTCCTTGTCCAGATTGACAAGACGCTCATAGTATTTTCCGGGTTTCACATACACATCTTTTCCGATGAGTTCCGTTACGTCCTTCAGCGGTTTTGTACGTCCGCCTGCGCGTTGCACTATGACCTGATGTGTAATCACTTCTTCTCCGCAATATATCAGGCTGTCTTTCCATTCCTTGGTTATGGGCAGGTTGTAGGCTATGAGGTCGCCCTCGCCCGCAAGGAGTTTTTCAATCAGGTCGTGTACGCTTCCGGCAACTTTAATCTTCAGCTTCACGCCGAGGCTCTTGGCAAACTGTTCACTCAGTTCATACTGAAAACCCATGTCTTGTCCGCGATAGATGAAGTAGGACGTAGAACTGTATAAGGTCAGCACTACCAGTTCTCCGCTATCCTTTATCTGTTGCAAATCACCGGTTTCTTCCTTTTCGCTTGCCGCACTATGATTGCCGCGGCATCCCATGACGCTGCAAAGCAACACGATTGCTATCAGCAATTGACAGTGGAAAACTGACAATTTGCGTTTGGCAAGGGGAGCACTCTCGGCCATATATGCAGAATTAAGTTGGTTACAAGTGTTTTTTGATATACATCGTGAGGATATCAATCGCTACCTGATTGCTTCCGCCTTCCGGTATGATAAGGTCGGCATATCGCTTGCAGGGTTCTATAAACTGCAGATGCATCGGTTTCAGGATACGGGTATAACGTTCCATTACTGCTTCGGCAGTACGTCCTCGCTCTATGACATCACGCTGGATTACGCGGATGAGACGTTCGTCAGGATCTGCATCGACAAAGATTTTGAGATCCATCATGCTGCGCAGCTTTTTGTCACATAAGGCAAGTATACCTTCGATGATGATGACTCCCCGCGGTTCGATGTGAATGGTTTCGGGCTGGCGGGTACAGGTCAGATAGGAATATGTGGGCTGCTCGATGCTTTTGCCTTCACGAAGCATGGATACGTGTTTGGACAAAAGTCCCCAGTCGAAAGCATCCGGGTGGTCGAAATTAATATTCTGCCGTTCTTCTACGGGGACGTGACTGCTGTCTTTGTAGTAAGAGTCTTGGGGTAACAATACCACTTCACCTGCCGACAGGCTTTCGACTATTTTACGTACTACGGTGGTCTTTCCCGACCCGGTTCCGCCTGCAATTCCTATTATTAACATCCGTTTAAGTGTATATTTAAAACAAAACGAGTATTTTTGCGGTTTTAAAAAGCAACCGTTTCGGTTGACAAATATAGATATAAATCATTTAAATAACAAAGTTATGGTAAAGCATATTGTATTATTTAAGCTGAAAGACGAAGCTCCCGCTGACGAAAAGTTAGCTGCAATGAATAATTTTAAGAAGGCTATTGAAGCGCTTCCCGCTAAGATATCCGTTATCCGTAAGATTGAAGTCGGATTGAACATCAATCCTGCCGAGACTTGGAGCATTGCTCTTTACAGCGAATTCGATACGTTGGACGATGTGAAGTTCTACGCTACGCATCCCGACCATGTAGCTGCCGGCAAGCTCATTGCAGAGGTTAAAGAAAGCCGTGCCTGCGTGGATTATGAAGTATAAATTAAAAAAAACGAAAGAATAAAATGAAGAAAAGCATATTCTCCATTCTTCTGTTGCTTTTCGCCGTGGTGGTGCAGGCGCAGATACAGGAACCTGTCAAGTTTAAGTCGGAGTTAAAGACTTTGCAGGCAGGTGAGGCAGAGGTCGTATTTACAGGAACTATTGATAAGGGCTGGCATGTGTACTCAACCGATTTGGGTGACGGCGGTCCTATTTCGGCAACATTTAATGTCGAAGAAATCTCAGGTGCGGAACTTATCGGGAAACTCAAGCCGATAGGAAAAGAAATTGCCGCATTCGACAAGCTATTCGAGATGAAGGTGCGCTATTTTGCAAATTCCGTTCAGTTTGTACAGAAGCTGAAGCTGACCGGTGGTGCATATAAGGTGGAAGGCTATTTGGAATATGGCGCATGTAATGACGAAAACTGTTTGCCGCCTACACAAGTGCCGTTCAAGTTTTCGGGCAATGCGGAAGGCGTGGTTCCTAAAGAACCGGCGGCCGATGCCCAACCGGTGAAACCGGAAGTTTCTTCCGAAACGGCCGAAACCGGAGAGGCGACTATTATAGGTGGGGCGGAAGGAACTACCGGAATCAAAGTTGCCGATAATGGAACTATCGACCTTTGGAAACCGGTTATCAATGAATTGCAAGCATTGGGCGAAACCACCTCGCAGGAAGATATGTCTTGGATTTACATCTTTATCACCGGATTTGTCGGCGGGTTGCTGGCATTGTTTACACCTTGCGTGTGGCCTATTATTCCAATGACTGTCAGCTTCTTCCTGAAACGTAGCAAAGACAAGAAGAAAGGTATTCGTGACGCTTGGACGTACGGTGCATCTATCGTAGTGATATATGTTGGTTTGGGGCTGCTGGTAACAGGGCTTTTCGGTGCTAATGCCTTGAATTCGTTGTCAACGAATGCTGTTTTCAACATCTTCTTCTTCTTGATGCTGATAGTTTTTGCGGCGTCTTTTTTCGGAGCTTTTGAAATTACGCTTCCTTCCAAGTGGAGCAATGCGGTAGACTCTAAAGCGGAAAAGACAGGCGGCTTGCTCAGTATATTCTTGATGGCGTTTACGCTGTCGTTGGTGTCATTTTCGTGTACTGGTCCTATTATCGGTTTCTTGCTGGTACAGGTTTCCACTACCGGCAACATGATAGCTCCGGCTATCGGGATGCTGGGTTTTGCTATTGCTTTGGCATTGCCGTTCACTCTGTTTGCACTGTTCCCGTCTTGGCTGAAGTCAATGCCCAAATCAGGCGGCTGGATGAATGTAATCAAGGTGACACTCGGGTTTCTTGAATTAGCGTTTGCGCTGAAATTCCTTTCCGTGGCCGATTTGGCTTACGGTTGGCGCATACTCGACCGTGAAACTTTCCTTGCATTGTGGATTGTACTGTTTGCCCTGCTTGGTTTCTATCTGTTGGGCAAAATCAAGTTCCCGCACGATGATGACGATGTAAAAGTCAGTGTGCCTCGTTTCTTTATGGCACTGGCTTCGCTGGCGTTTGCCGTATATATGCTTCCCGGGTTATGGGGGGCTCCGTTGAAGGCTGTCAGCGCTTTTGCACCGCCTATGCAGACGCAAGACTTCAATCTTTATAATAATGAGGTGCATGCCAAGTTCGATGATTACGACCTCGGTATGGAGTATGCCCGCCAACAGGGCAAGCCTGTGATGTTGGACTTTACCGGCTATGGTTGTGTGAATTGCCGTAAGATGGAACTTGCCGTATGGACAGACCCGAAGGTAAGCGATATTATCAATAACGACTATGTGCTCATTACGCTCTATGTAGACAATAAGACTCCGCTTCCCTCACCGGTGAAGATTGTGGAGAACGGAACGGAACGTACCTTGCGTACGGTGGGCGATAAGTGGAGCTACTTGCAGCGGGTGAAGTTCGGCGCCAATGCCCAGCCTTTCTATGTGTTGATAAACAATGAAGGTGAGCCGCTGAACAAGTCATATTCTTATGATGAAAGTATTCCAAAGTACATCGAGTTCCTGCAGACAGGATTGGAAAATTATAAAAAAGAAAAATAATAACTGAATAGAAGAAAGGATGCTGTATAAGTATCCTTTTTTCGTAATCCATTTTTTATTTATGAAACACATTATCGACATTGACACTTGGGAACGTCGTGACAATTACGGTTTTTTCCGTACATTTTTAAACTCATGGTATTCGGTGACTACCGAAATAGATTGTACGGAGGCCAGTGTTGCGGCAAAGCAATCAAAACACTCTTTTTTCCTTTATTACTTGTATGCGGTTCTTCGTTCGGCTAATGAGGTGAACGAACTCCGTTACCGCATAGATAAGGACGGGCAGGTTGTATTTCACGACCGGGTAGACATTATTTCCCCGATTGCAGTTCCGGGAAAGACTTTCTATACAGTTCGTATTCCTTACCATGAAGACTTCAAACGCTTTTATACCGAAGCGTATGCTCTGATTACGAATATTCCCGAAGACGGCGACCCTTACGGTGCGGAAAAGACATTGATGCAGCAAGGAGATTACGATGTGGTGCATCTGAGTGCAGTGCCCAAAATGTACTTCACATCGACCACTTATACCGTTGCCGAAGCCGGTAACGGTTGTAGCCATCCCCTGATGACCGTCGGTAAAGTAGTGTCTCGCGGAGAGCGTCTGGTGTTTCCGCTTTCCATTTATGTGAATCATGCTTTTGTGGACGGTTCGCATCTGGCTTCCTTTTTTGAGAAGATAGAGAAACACTTGAAAGAAATTACAGAATTATTACAGAATTAATCTTTAGCTTTGCAGATGTGAAACCGATGTTAAATGTTTATATCAAGAGCATCTGTCATTCAGAGCGTAGCGAAGAATCTACTCTCTTGATGTATATACAGAGAAGAGATTCTTCGCTACGCTCTGAATGACAGATAGCATAAGCTAATTATGTGTATTTACTTATTTTGAAATAATTATGGTAAAGAAGAATTTTGGTGTATGGAGAATCTGTGGCTTGCTGATAGCGGTATTATTTGTTGTGCCTATTTCTCTGTATGCACAGGAAAGGGACTTTACCACTTGGGCAAGTACCGGTTTTAAATATAAGGTAAAACCGGCATTTACCCTGTCCGGAAAATTGGAATGGCGTACAAAAGATAATCTTGACAAGACAGACCGTTGGGGGTTGGATATAGGCGGGGCATATTCTGTGCTCCCTTTTCTGAAAGTGGCTGCGGGCTACGAAGTCCATTATCGCAACCGGGGAGAAGCGGGTTGGAAATTCCGTCACCGTTATCATTTTGACGGAACGCTTTCCACTCGCGTACAAAGGCTGAAAGTTTCGCTTCGCGAACGTTTCCAACACACTTTCGATAGCAATGGTGATGAGTTCCGCTGGCGTTCACGCGTTAAGTTGGCCTATGATATTCCCAAATGTAAAATAGAGCCGTATGCTTCGGTTGAAATGTATAACGGATTGAATCGTGGAGAACGGTTTGATGTACAACGTATGCGCTATCGTGGCGGAGTGGTTCTTCCGCTCTCTTCCGATTGGGAAGCGGATATCTTTTATTGCCGCCAATGGGAGAGCAAGGGGCGAAAGGATATAGTAGGGGTGGCTTGTACTTATTCCTTCTGATTATAACAGGTTTGTTATCGCTTTTTCTTGCGGTGTTCCTTTTTCAGACAGAAGTTGAACCCTGCATATACCTGCAATGTACCGAAGCCGTTGTTCAAAGAGAAGTTGTTTCGGTAATAGTCATATGTTCTGCCTACGAATGAAGTGCCTACAAAATACTTGCTGTTGTTGTATACCACTCCTGCACGCAGGATGAAGTCGATATTGAAGTTCTTGTACCAGTCGTCCATTTCTCCTTCCGCTTTTTTAATGCGTGAGGTTTTGTAAGCCACTGCCGGATTGAGGGAAATGCAGGCAAGGCAGTTGCGGGCAAATACCCAATTATAGGCATAGCCGGCGTTGAGGCTGATATTGGTGTATTTTATATGGTTCACTTTCATACCCGGGTTCATTGTCTCCTGAATAACGTCGGGCAGCTTGGTATAGTCAAAATCCAGATTATGAGTTGATACGGAGAATCCGGCAATGAAAGAGCCGGCGTTACGCCGCTGGTTGGTGGATTGGCTGAAAGCGGCAGGATAAGAAAAGCGCCGGTTGTTGAATATATAGTATAAATTCAGTCCTTTCATCTTTACTTTCAGTCCGTTGAAGTCTTCAGAATAATTGGCAGGTATATGGTCGGAGAATCCTGTTACGTTATGTATCTTGTAAGAGTTACCTGTACGTTTATATAAAATATCCACTCCTAACTTGGAACTGTAAAGGCTGAGGTCGAATTCAGTTCCTCTTTTTTTCCCGCTTTTCTTTCCGTAAAGGCCGTCCGCATCGACAGCCCACCCCAAGAAAATCCAGCGCCAGCCAAAATAGACTCCTATTTTATTATGAGGTTTGGGTGAGAACCGGAGGCGTTGAGGTTCGGGAGTGCCACTCCCTACGGAATAATATTCATAGTTGGTGAAGTGGTCGAGCATCAAAGCGTAGTTGTAGCGGTTTGGACTGATATAAGTGGTATCAAAATCGCTGAAATTGAGGAAACGTTTAATCACTTTCTTGAATCGACTGTCATTCCTGCGTGATATGCTGTCGGATATAATTGAATCATTTTCTTTGTTTTGGGCAAACAAAGAAAGTGTTAACAATACACCTATACAAAAGCTGATACCTCTAAGCATTCTTCTTTTATTAATTATTCGGTTTGTATAAATATAAACAAACTGAAGGATGAAAGTATTGCGACTCTTACCCATTCTAACTGACAGCCCATTTGGATAAACGAAGATATGAAAAAAACAGTATGTAAAAAGAGAATTTAGTTTATTTCTTAAGAAAAAGGGGAGAAACTTTTCTGAAATTCTGAACTTTGCCGGATACATATCTTTTCTTTTTGATATATATTCGTATTTTTGTACATTACTTATTTTGATTAATACTGGAAATAATATGATACAATCTTCACATAGTGACACCTATAAGCTGGAGACAACGAGAGTTTGTGCGAATTTACTCATAATGATGCTAATCGCCGTAGTGACAAGTATTATTCCTTTACTATTGAATAATAATTCTGCAATCTTCTATACAAGTTTGCCCTTTTATATTACGGTAGTCATACTTTTTACTTGTGTTATGTATCTTCAATATTGGGGGATAGTTATTGGAGTGATGTCATTTTTAATATGTGGATTTGTTTTAGAGCTTCCTTTGAAAATATTATTAATAAATTGTATCGTTAATACTTTTCAGATTTTTCTATTACTTGTTGCTTTCTTTGCCTTGAAACGGTTGAAAATACCAAATAGGAATAAATATGCACAAGGGATATTTTATCTTTCACAATATAACTTTTTGCTATTGATTTTATTTATCCTATATATTTTATTTTGTATATTCAATTCTCATACATGGATTACGATTCTTTATACATTTGCTTCTGCCACTTTTGTTGTAACGATTATAAAAGTAATTGTTAATAAGGATCTTCATTTGCTTTTCTATACTGTTTGCATTGCTCTGTTACCTTCTCTTTTGTGCAGCACTATTTCTGCATTAGGAAGTGGAGTTCCTTCGTTCCTGATGGGAGATTATATTTTTACATGGACTTTTTCTAATTATATATTATTGCAGACTTGTGGCTATTTAATATTTCAAATGCTATTTACCAAGTCTCGAACTCGACTACCCAATAAAGAAATTGTAGAGATAGATCTGAGTAGTATTGCCTATTATGTCGCTATGTTATTATGGAATCTTTTGATTATTTATTTACTATATTCTAAAATTCTGCAACACAATATTTATATCTACTTTTTCCCATGGATATTGGGAAATATCTTTTTCGGTTTTAATCTTTGTTTTAGTTTTTATAATGATGCTGAGAATGTTACAGATAAATTTGCATGGTATGAGCACAGAGTTGTTGTGGTTGAAAAGAATACAAGTGGTATAGTTACTATCATTACTTTTTTATTACCGCTCAGCGTATCTTTTATTGGCAATATTCCGGAAGAATTATTTGTTCTTTTCATTGCTAATATCTTTTGTGCCTGTTTATCAGTCGGACTGATTTGGGTACCAAGTCCCAATATAAAGTTTATAGCTTTATTGAAGAGTATGAAAACAATTTTCTATTTATATTCAATTACTTTGCTGTTGATTAGTGTTATAATGATTATGTTTAGCAAACATTAGTTGCCGACTTAACTATGTAGAGATTTGCTTTATTTCTTTTTTATTTCCCGAATTTTACATAGGTTTGTAACATCATAACGATACCTTTGTAAGCAAACTCTAAAAATACAGTATGTACGTAACCGGAATTCTTAATGATGAACATGCTCTTGTTCTCCGTCTGATAGAGGGGGATGAGGATGCTTTCTGCGAACTTTATGCTGCCTATAAAAATCGTTTGATATACTTTGCCATGCGCTTTTTGAAGTCACGCGAGTATGCAGAGGATATTTTTCAGGATGCTTTCACGGTAGTTTGGCAAGGTCGTCGTTTTATCAATCCGGACGCATCTTTTTCGGCTTATCTATATACGATTGTACGCAACCGCATACTGAATCAGTTGCGTGACTTGGCCAATCAGGATAAACTTAGGGAACAGATACTCTCGCAAGCGGTGGATTATACAAATAATACGAAAGAGACTGTTTTTGCCAATGACTTGCGGCAGTTCATTGTTCGTGCATTGCAACAACTGACACCCCGCCAGCGTGAAATATTTGAAATGAGCCGGGAACAGCAAATGTCTCATCGTGAAATAGCCGAAGCATTGGGTATTTCTGTCAATACGGTACAGGAATCCATTTCTATATCATTACGGATATTGCGTACTTATTTGGAAAAGAACTCAGTAGCGGGTGCAGACCTTGTTTTGCTTCTTATTTGCTTAAATTTGTAGGAAGACGCACGACCAGACCATTTGGCAGGAATTTTATTTCTTAAAAAACGCTAATCGCACCCCTGTAATTCTTCTCTTACGTGTATATCTCCATATAAAAGGTTTATTTTTGATAGCCTTTGTACTATTAAAATTAGGAACTATGGAGAATAGTGAAAGAGATAAATCATTGTTTCGCCGTTATTTAGATGACTTGTATACTACGGAAGATGCACGTAGGCTGATGGATGGTTTACAGTGTTCGGAACATCACGGTATTGACGGTTTTGAAGAACTGGCAACCGATATTTGGGAAGAATCTTCCGTTCGTCAGGCTCGTACTGATCTTGAACGCGAACAATATAAAAAGGAAGCTCGATTGTTGTTGAAGCATATTGAGCATAAAAAACGGACATGGTTTCGCCGGACAGTGGCGGCGGTAGCAAGTGTGGCTGCTGTGGTTTGCCTTATTTTTGGCAGTATCAGTTATATACATTATATAGACCGGCAACAGATATCCTATTTGGAAGCTTCCACGTCTTTCGGTGAACGCAAAGAAATACAACTTCCTGACGGTACATACTTAACTTTAAATTCCTGTTCACGTGTGCGTTATCCGAATCATTTTGTCGATGATGAACGCAGAATAGAGTTGGAGGGTGAAGGTTATTTCCGTGTATATCATAACGAAAAACAGCCTTTCATTGTAAATGCCCGTCATTTTGACGTGCGTGTGTTGGGTACTTGTTTCAATGTCAAATCCTATTCTTCGGATGAAGTGGTTTCTGTAGATGTAGAAAGCGGTAAAGTGCAGGTCGATATGCCCGAAGCAATGATGCGTCTGCAAGCTAAGGAACAGGTACTTATCAATACAGTTTCGGGAGAATATAACAAGCGGCACGAAGATCGTGCAGTAGCTGTTTGGCGAAAAGGTAGCTTGCGCTTTAACACTACTCCGATACGTGATGTAGCCAAAGAATTGGAGCGTATGTATAATTGTCGTATCACTTTTGCTGAAGGTCAAGACTTTAGCAACCTTATTTCCGGTGAGCATGATAATAAGAGTTTGGAGGCTGTGCTACAGTCTATTGAGTACACAAGTGGCATTCGTTATAAGAAGAGTGGAAATCAGGTATTATTGTATAAGCAATAAAATATGTTAATGAAACCCCAGCGCATTGAAGTAATAGTGTATTATATGTAAACCTCGTGAATATTAACCTTTAATTCAAGAAAAAGCAAGTATGAAAACACATCCTTAATTCTTAAAAAAATAGGAGCTGTCTCTCAGAGAAGCCCCTATCATAGTCCGGACGGATATTCATTCGTTTTCCCCCGTGTGAATAACGTATCGCGGATTACTAAAACCTTTGTTTTAAATAATTTATTTAATTACTAAAACGCACAAATTTATGAATATTCTTCCTAATTCTAAAAGGAAAAGTAGAAATGTATATTCGTTTTTAGCTTTTTTACTATTCGTATGCTTGTCATTTGTACCTTATAGTGTTCAAGCACAAAATCAGAACAATATTACGCTAAGTGTTCAAAATGAAACGGTAGAAAATGTTTTCAATCAACTGAGTAAACAAACCGGATTGAAATTCTTTTATGATGAAACAGTGATAAATAATGTATCACGTGTGTCTTTAAGTGTCAAGGATGCTTCTTTACAATCTGTATTGGATAAAATATCTTCTCAAACAAAGTTATATTTCAATAGGGAAAATAATACGATTTCTGTAGGCAAACAGAAAAATTCAAATACGGGTAAGCAAGTAAAGACTAAAACAATTACAGGTAGAGTAGTTGACCAAACGGGAGAGCCTATTATTGGTGCAAGCGTGGTAGTAAAAGGCACAACTAATGGTATAATAACCGATGTTGATGGGAACTATACTTTGTCTGATGTTCCGGAAGAAGGGACAATCTCTTTTTCTTATATCGGTTATAAAACAGCTGAATTTAAGGCGGATAATAGAGATTTGGCTAAAATTATTTTAAAAGAAGATAATGAACTTCTTGATGAGGTGGTAGTCGTTGGTTATGGTGTACAGCGTAAGCGTGATGTTACTACTTCTATATCATCAATGAAAGCCAGCGAGTTAGCCGTTCCTGTGTCAAGTGTGGATCAGGCCCTTGTCGGTAAGATGACTGGCGTACAAGTTACTCAACCGAATGGGGTACCCGGTGGCGGATTATCTATAAAAGTTAGAGGTAGCGGCAGTATTACCGCGGGTACAGATCCTTTGTATGTAATAGATGGTTTTCCAATGTCTAGTGATGCCGGTAATGGGGCAGGACAAAGTGTTTCTCCTTTGAGTACTATCAATATGAATGATATTGAATCTATTGAAGTATTGAAGGATGCCTCAGCTGCGGCTATTTATGGTTCGAGAGGCGCTAACGGTGTTGTAATTATTACGACCAAAAAAGGGAAAGAAGGCAAGGATTTGAAACCGACAGTACAATATGACGGATATGTAGGTTTCCAACAACGCACAAAAAAAATAGATATGCTGGATGCTTATGACTATGCAAAACTTAGTTATGACGGGCATAATAATGCATATCTTGACTTATTAGAGAGTAAAGGTATACAAGGAAGCATTACTGATACTAATGATGAACGTAATACTAAACTTGGAAAGAAACCGGGCACTATAAATCAGGCATATTTGTTGCCACCGGAAATTATGCCTTATATAAATGGTGAGACAGGCTTGACTAATACTGATTGGCAGGATGAGGTGATGCGGACTGCTTTGACTCATAGTCACAATCTTTCTCTTTCCGGTGGAAATAGCTCTACCAGATACTTTATTTCAGGGAATTACATGAAAGAAGAAGGTATTGTTATTGGCTCTGAATTTGAACAAATGGGCGCAAGAGGTAAGGTTGATACTAGTTATAAGAGATTTGCTTTTGGAGCTAATCTATCTTTTAACTATTCAGTGTATGACATTGTGCCTACTGAAGACCGTTATAAGAATGAAACTATTGTTGCTTCTGCACTGGCAATGGCTCCTATTATGCCTGTGTACAATCCTGATGGGTCTTATAACTTTGATCAATGGAACTGGCAATATAAGCATCCGCAAATTGTAAATCCGGTGGCATTGGCTAATGAAAAAGAGGATCAAATGAAGAGGTATCGTTTTTTGGGTAATGTATATGGAGAATATGAATTGTATAAGGATTTGAAATTTAAGACTAGTTTTGGGGTTGATTTTAATAGTTATAGTCGTTCGTATTACCGTCCTTCTACTTTGCCGACATCATTGAATAGAGTACCGCCTTCTGTACCGGAAGGGTCGAAACGTGATAAAAACCTGTTGAACTGGGTATGGGAGAATACGCTGTCTTATGTGAAAACATTTAAGCAAGATCATCATTTGTCTGCTGTGGCAGGTTGGTCAGCTCAAAAAGAGTCTGCTAATACCTCTTTGATTGCAGGAAATGGTTATCCAAATGATTTGGTGCATACTATAAATGCGGCATCGGCTATTACGAATTGGAGCGCTACGGCTTATGAGTGGTCTTTACTTTCTGCATTGGCACGTGCACAGTATTCTTATAAAGGAAAATATATGCTTTCGGCAGCTATTCGTGCTGATGGTTCTTCCCGTTTTGGGAAAAACAATCGTTGGGGGACATTCCCTTCTGTATCTGCCGGATGGTATGTCAGTGAAGAAGACTTTATGAAGAGTTTACATTGGCTTTCTTCTTTGAAGTTGCGTGCCAGCTATGGTGTGAGCGGTAATTTTAATATTGGCAATTATGATTATTATGCGACTTTAAGCGAGGATAACTATGCTTATGGAAAAAATGACGGAACTTTGGCAAATGGTTTATATCCGTCAACTGCTGGAAATCCGGATTTAGGCTGGGAAAAAACAGCTATGTTGAATTTAGGATTGGAGTTTGGCTTATTTAATATGTTTACCTTTGAACTGGACTGGTATACAAGTACTACCAGTGATATGTTATTGGATGTTCCTGTTGCAGAATTTTCCGGTTTCAGTACAATCCCTATGAATATCGGTAAGGTAAGCAATAAAGGTATTGAGTTTTCTTTGGCTACAACGAATAAGTGGGGAGATTTTACTTGGAATAATCGTTTTAATATTTCCGCTAATAGAAATAAAGTTGTTGATTTAGGGGGAGTTGATGAGATGCTGACAACAACAGAAAGTGTGACATTTATTACGAAAGTTGGCGAACCGATAGGTAACTATTATACTTTGGTTACAGATGGTGTTTTTGCTAATCAAGCGGAGATAGATAATTCTAAAGATCCGGATAAAACTAAACGCAAATATGCTTATGTAAAAGGTGCCAAACCGGGAGATTTCCGTTATAAAGATGTAGACGGAAGTGGAGAAATCGATGAAAATGACCGTACTATTACAGGAAACTATATGCCGAAATTTACTTATGGATTCTCTACCGAGATGAAATATAAGAATATCGATTTAGCCGTGTCTTTACAAGGAGTACAGGGGAATAAAATTGCTAATATATTCCGTCGTTATATCGATAATATGGAAGGTGGAAACAACTGTCAGGTTGATGCTTTGGATCGTTGGGTATCAGAGAGTAACCCGGGAAGTGGATTGGTGGTACGAGCCAATAGAAGCGCTACCGGAATGAATGGTACTACTTCAACTTGGCATATTGAGGATGGGTCTTATTTGAGAATAAAAAATATAACGTTAGGTTATACATTGCCTAAATCTTGGTTGTCTAATGTAGGTATTAATCATCTCCGCGTTTATTTGTCTACACAGAATCCGTTTACTTTTACAAAATATAGCGGATATAATCCCGAGGTAAATATGAAAGGCAATTCTCTTACACCCGGTATTGATTATGGAACTTATCCATTGGCTAAGTCCTTTGTTTTTGGATTAAATGTAACCTTTTAAATAGTATAGATTATGAAGATAAAATATTATATAGTTAGTTTATTCGCTCTATTGTCGGCGACAAGTTGTAGTGACTTTTTGGACCTAACTCCTATATCTGAAGCCTCTTCTGTTAATTACTATAAAAATACCTCAGATATAAATTCGGCTTTAACAGCTTGTTATGGTTCATTGCAAGGCACTTATCAATATGGAGAATACTTTATAGCTTTAATGGAACTTCGTTCTGACAATGTAGAAGATATTAATCCTGGGGGTGCAGCCGGTGTATTTTATTTTATAGATAATTTTACGGCAACTTCTGGAAATAATATTATTCGTCAAGCCTGGAAAGAACTTTATAATCAGATTTATAGATGTAACAATGTACTCGCTAATAGCCATGTTGTTGCTAATGATGAATTGAGGGAACAATATGAGGGAGAAGCGGCTTTCTTGCGTGCTTTGGCTTATTTTAATATTGTCCGTTTATGGGGAGATGCTCCTCTTATTTTAGAGCCGATTAAAGCTGTGGATGCAGTGAACTATGGCCGTACTCCTATAGCAGATATTTATAAAGTTATTGAAGATGATTTAAAGGATGCAGCTAAAAAGTTGGAACCCTCGTATGGTAGTGACGATTTAGGGCGCGCAACTTCCGTTGCAGCAGAGGCTTTGTTGGGTAAAGTGTATCTGACTGAGAAGAAGTGGTCGGATGCGGTTACACTATTGGATAATTTGATACAGACATATTCATCACAATACGGCTTATTAGATAATATTGCGGATGTGTTTAGTGTGAATAATGAGATGAACAAAGAAATATTGTTTGCTGTCCGTTATTCAAAGTCTGTTATTGGAGAGGGACATGGATACAATGATTATTTTAAGGACAAATCTGTTATTTATAGTGAATTAAAGGCTTCTTATGGCACTACGGATGAACGTCGTGATATGATTGAATATAAAAAGGTGGATGCTAATAATAATGTGATAGCTAAATATTATGATACGTTTGATGCAACAACAGCTAAGGTCGGTTTTGATCTTCCTTTATTGAGATGGGCTGATGTTTTGTTGATGTGTGCAGAAGCTCATAATGAGGTAGCTTACGATGGAACGGAGGATGGTAAGGCTATGAGTGCTTTAAATTTGGTTAGAGGACGTGCAAAAGCGGTTGCATATACTTCAACAGAATTGAACGATCAAAATAGCTTTCGTAAGGCTGTATTAGAGGAAAGACGTTTGGAATTTCCTTTTGAACTGCACCGTTGGTTTGATTTGATTCGTACAGATACAGCAATAGATGCCATGTCTAAGGTTGGATTTACAATTACGAAGAATGATTATTTATATCCGCTTCCGAAAACAGAGGTTGATTTGATTAATAATCCTGTAACATTCCCTCAAAATCCGGGGTATAATTAATATGAATCGGTATATTTTATTATTGGTTGTGGCGGCATTTGCCGCCACAACCGTCTTCTCACAGACTTTGGAGAAATGGGAAGAGGGGTATTTGGATATTCATCACATAAATACCGGACGTGGTGATTGTACTTTTTGTATTCTTCCGGATGGTACAACTTTATTGATTGATGCAGGAGAAATAAAAGCTAATACGAGAGTTGTTGCCCCCAAACCGGATAACCTAAAAAGAGCAGGTGAATGGATTGCTGATTATATTGCTTCCTTTATTCCAAATGGCAGGAAGTATATTGATTATTATTTGTTGACTCACCACCATTCTGATCATATTGGTGCTTTGTTTCGCGTAAAAGAAGAGAAAAAACGTTATTATTTAACCGGAGTTACAGATGTTTATCAGCATTTTCCGGCACATACAATCGTTGATAGAGGAGGAGACTTTTTTCCACCTTCTTTTTCCGATTCTTGTTATTCCAATTATTGCCGTTTTATAAAATCTATAGACAATAAGGTGGAACATCAAACTTTTAAAGTGGGTACTGATAAACAATTTAGTTTGCTGTATGATAGACTGAGCTATCCTTCTTTTCATATCCGGAATATATATGCCAATGGTATGTTAGCTTTGGAAAACGGTGAGATTGATACGTTATTTTCTGACCGAATTCTTTATACCAAAAAAGAGATGCCCCGGGAAAATATGTATAGCTGTGTAGTTAAACTGACTTATGGGTTATTTGATTATTACACAGGTGGGGATATTCCCGGCTATCCACGTCCCGGACGTCCACTATGGCATGATATTGAGTCTCCTGTTTCTGATGTTGTGGGTAAGATTGAAGTTGCGGTCTTAAATCATCATGGAAATGAAGATGGTACAAATGAGCATTTTTTGGCGCGTTTATCCCCTCAGAATATAATAATGTCTGCGTGGGATGCTTTACATCCTAATCATACAGTATTAGCCCGGGCTTTATCAAAAGAGATTTATCCGGAAAGTAGGAATGTGATATCTACTAATTTACATCCGGCTGCAAAGATAGTTATAGGAAGTTTGACGGATAAGATGGCATCTACTCAAGGACATATTGTTGTTCGTGTGTATCCGGGCGGGGCAAAATACAGTATTTATATACTGAATGACAGTGATTCCAAACATTTAATTAAAAAAGAATTGGGTACATTTGATTGTACGAAATAATTTTATGGTTATGAAGAAAATTTTATTATTCATTTACGTTAGTGTGATATGGGCAGGTTATGTACTTGCTCAACAAACCGTAGACCATATTTTGGAAGGATTTAATGCACCAGCCAGTGAATCAGTGTTGGTTGTATCTCATCGTGCCGATTGGCGTAATGCTCCTGAGAATTCTTTGCAGGCTATTCAAAATTGTATTGATATGGGAGTTGATATGGTCGAGATAGATTTAAAACGTACCAAGGACGGACATCTGATTCTGATGCATGATAAAACAATTGACCGTACTACAACAGGAAAAGGTCGTCCGGAAGATTTTACTTTAGCAGAATTGCATGAGTTTCGTATGCGTAACGGTGCAGGACATAAAACACGTCATCTTATACCCACCTTTGAAGAGGTGATGCTTTTGTGTAAAGGTAAGATAATGGTGAATGTGGATAAAGGTTATGATTACTTTAAAGATGCATATGCTATTCTTGAAAAAACGGGTACGGTAAATCAGTGTGTGATGAAAGCCGGTTTGCCTTACGAACAGGTAAAGGCTGAAAATGGTGAGGTGCTGGATAAAATGATTTTCATGCCTGTTGTGAATTTGCATAAGGAAGGTGCTGAAGCTGTAATAGACAGCTATTTGAAACACATGAAACCACAGGCTTTTGAATTGGTATTTAATAATGATGGTCCCGAAGTTCAGCGTTTAATAAAAAAAGTTCGTGATAGCGGTGCAAAAATCTTTATAAACAGCCTCTGGCCTGAACTCTGCGGCGGACATGATGATGACCGTGCCGTAGAGTTGCATCAGCCGGATGAAAGTTGGGGGTGGATAATCGGTCAGGGAGCTAAACTGGTTCAGACGGACCGTCCGGCTCTGTTGCTGGAGTATCTGAAAGCAAAGAAGTTGCATGAATAAAGATTGAAAATCATCATGTTTAAGTCTATTATTGATTTCTACCGGGTTTCGCAACCGAAATCCGGTCATGGCGGAGCTTTGTCTGATAACTCCTCTTCCGATGACTGCCTGATGGGACAGAAGCAACGTTTGAAGCGTTTACAGTGGTCCACTTTCCTTGCCGCCACTTTGGGTTATGGTATGTATTACGTCTGCCGTTTGAGTCTGAATGTAGTGAAGAAGCCTATTGTGGATGAGGGTATCTTTTCGGAAACCGAACTGGGAATCATTGGTGCGGTACTGTTCTTTACCTATGCTGTCGGCAAGTTTACGAACGGTTTTTTGGCAGACCGCAGTAATATCAACCGTTTCATGTCAACCGGTTTGCTGGTGACCGCATTGGTCAACCTTTGTTTGGGTTTTGTACATTCTTTTATTCTGTTTGCCATTCTTTGGGGTATCAGCGGGTGGTTTCAGTCTATGGGTGCGGCTTCCTGTGTGGTAGGTCTTTCCCGTTGGTTTACGGACAAGGAACGCGGCTCTTTTTATGGCTTTTGGAGCGCAAGCCATAATATCGGTGAGGCAATGACATTTATTATTGTGGCTTCCATTGTAAGTGCGTTGGGATGGCGTTACGGTTTTCTGGGTGCAGGTCTGGTTGGTCTGGTTGGTGCTTTGATAATCTGGCGTTTTTTTCATGATACTCCTCAGAGCAAGGGACTTCCTGCCGTCAATGCCCCTGCGGAGAAAAAGGAAATGAATGCTTTGGAAACAGAAGAGTTCAACCGTGCCCAGAAAGCGGTGTTGAGAAATCCTGCCATTTGGATACTTGCGTTCAGTAGCGCTTTTATGTACATCAGCCGTTATGCGGTGAATAGTTGGGGTGTGTTCTATCTGCAGGCAGAGAAGGGATATTCCACGTTGGATGCCAGCTTCATCATTTCCATAAGTTCGGTATGCGGTATTGTAGGGACTATGTTTTCCGGGGTTATCTCGGATAAGCTTTTCGGAGGTCGTCGCAATATTCCCGCCTTGATATTCGGTTTGACGAATGTGGTTGCCCTGTGTCTTTTTCTTCTTGTTCCGGGTGTCCATTTTTGGGTGGATGCTTTGGCAATGATTCTCTTTGGCTTGGGTATCGGTGTGTTGATTTGCTTCCTGGGCGGACTGATGGCTGTGGATATTGCTCCCCGTAACGCATCGGGTGCTGCTTTGGGCGTGGTAGGCATTGCGAGTTATATCGGTGCCGGCTTGCAGGATGTGATGAGCGGAGTGCTGATTGAAGGCAACAAGCGGCTTGTCGATGGTGTGGAGGTGTACGACTTTACCTATATCAACTGGTTTTGGATAGGTGCGGCTTTGATGTCTGTGTTATTGGCGTTGCTGGTGTGGAATGCGAGAAGTAAAGAATAAAGTTGTGTGGATTTCATAGAATAGCTTATCTTTACAGAAAAAATAGTATATGAAGAAGATTATCAACCCATGGAAAAACATGGAAGGCTATAATTGCTTTGGTTGTTCTCCTGATAATGAGGCAGGTGTAAGAATGGAATTCTATGAAGACAGCGATGAAGTAGTGAGTATCTGGAAGCCCCGTCCGGAATATCAGGGATGGTTGAACACATTGCATGGCGGCATTCAGTCCGTATTGCTGGATGAAATTTGCGGCTGGGTGGTGTTCCGCAAGTTGCAGACCGGGGGAGTGACTTCTAAAATGGAGACTCGTTTTCGTAAGTCCATATCTACTAATGATACACATTTGGTACTGCGGGCGTCGCTACGTGAACAGAAACGTAATATTGCCATTATAGAAGCAAGGCTGTATAACAGCATGGGCGAACTCTGTACGGAAGCCACATGCACCTACTTTACTTTCCCGCAGGAAAAGGCGGAAAAAGAAATGTGTTTTCATCACTGTGATGTAGAACCGGATGAAATATTACCGCTTATTTGATGAAAGTGAAAGAAAAAGTGAACTTTTTGTGATAAATCTTTGGTTGTTTAAAACAAATCGTTTACATTTGTCGCATCAAAAGTAGAGAAAGTATGAAGAATATCGTTGCACATCATCACCATTATCATCCTGACGAATAACTCGGTGGGCGTATGAGGATATGTGTATAACGAAGAACATATAATGAACGAGGCTTGCCGAACACTGGTAAACCTCGTTTTTTTATTAGCAAACCATAAAATATAAAATAATATCATGTTAAGAATTGCAGTACAGGCCAAAGGCCGTCTTTTTGACGAAACAATGTCATTCCTTGAAGAATCGGATATTAAACTGAGTGCAACGAAACGCACACTATTGGTACAGTCTTCCAACTTTCCTTTGGAAGTCTTGTTTTTGCGCGATGATGATATTCCGCAAACGGTAGCTACGGGAGTGGCCGATTTGGGTATTGTCGGTGAAAACGAGTTTATGGAAAAGGCGGAAGATGCTGAAATTGTAAAGCGTTTGGGATTCAGCAAATGCCGTTTGTCACTGGCCCTGCCTAAGGATATTGAATATACGGGTCCGCAGTGGTTTGAAGGTAGGAAAATTGCCACTTCGTATCCCGGCATTCTTTCCCGATACCTTAAAGAACAGGGAGTGAAAGCGGAGATACACGTGATTACAGGTTCGGTAGAGGTTTCTCCGGGTATTGGTCTGGCCGATGCGATTTTTGATATTGTAAGTTCCGGTTCTACTTTGGTGAGCAACCGCCTGAAAGAAGTGGAAGTGGTGATGAAGTCCGAAGCTCTGTTGATTGGCAACAAGAATATGAGTGAGGAGAAGAAGGAGATTCTGGATGAATTGCTGTTCCGTATGAATGCAGTAAAGACGGCGGAAGACAAGAAATATGTGTTGATGAATGCGCCGAAAGAAAAACTGGATGAAATTATAGCCGTATTGCCGGGTATGAAGAGCCCTACGGTGATGCCGTTGGCGCAAGAGGGTTGGTGTTCAGTACATACGGTGCTGGATGAAAAATGTTTTTGGGAGATTATCGGTAAATTGAAGGCATTGGGTGCAGAAGGCATTTTGGTGTTGCCGATTGAAAAAATGATACTTTAAAAGTTAGTGGTATGAACTTGATTACTAATCCTGATAAATCTCAATGGGCGGAATTACTGAAACGTCCGGTGATGAACACGGAAAACCTCTTCGATACGGTACGGGCTATTATAGACCGTGTGAAAGCGGAAGGTGACCGTGCCGTATTGGAATACGAAGAAAAGTTTGACAAAGTGTCGCTGGCCGCATTGGCTGTGACGGAAGAAGAACAGGAGGAAGCTGCCGCATTGGTGGGCGAGGAGCTGAAAAAAGCCATCCGTCTTGCCAAACAGAATATTGAGACCTTTCATGGGGCGCAACGCTTTGAGGGCAAACGGGTAGAGACTCAACCGGGTGTTACTTGTTGGCAGAAAGCGGTTGCCATAGAGAAAGTCGGTTTGTACATTCCCGGCGGAACAGCCCCGCTCTTTTCTACCGTACTGATGCTGGCTGTTCCGGCAAAGATTGCAGGATGCAAGGAGATAGTGCTTTGTACTCCTCCGGGCAAAGATGGAAAAGTGCACCCTGCCGTTTTGTTTGCGGCTAAGGTGGCGGGTGTAAACCGCATTTTCAAAGCCGGTGGTGTGCAAGCCATTGCGGCAATGGCCTATGGTACGGAGAGTGTGCCGAAAGTGTATAAGATATTCGGTCCGGGCAATCAATATGTAACGGCTGCCAAACAGTTGGTGAGCTTGCGTGATGTAGCCATTGATATGCCGGCCGGTCCTTCGGAAGTGGAGGTGCTGGCGGATGAAACAGCCAATCCGTCTTTTGTGGCTGCCGACTTGCTGAGTCAGGCAGAGCATGGTGTAGACAGTCAGGCGATACTGATTACCACTTCCCCGGCGTTGCAACAGGCGGTGAAAGAAGAAGTGGAGCGTCAGTTGGCTTTGCTGCCCCGTAAGGAGATTGCGGAGAAGTCTCTTGCCAACAGTAAACTGATTGTAGTGCGCGATATGGATGAAGCCATTGAACTGACCAACTCCTATGCACCGGAGCACCTCATCATCGAAACTGCGGATTATATGTCCGTTGCGGAACGGGTAGTTAATGCCGGTTCGGTATTCTTGGGTTCTCTCACTCCGGAAAGCGCAGGAGACTATGCTTCGGGAACCAACCATACGCTGCCCACCAACGGTTATGCCAAAGCATATAGCGGTGTCAGTCTTGATAGCTTTATACGTAAGATTACTTTCCAAGAGATTAAGCCGGAAGGAATACGCACCATTGGCCCGGCTATAGAGGAAATGGCTGCCAACGAGCATCTGGATGCACATAAGAATGCGGTAACTGTCAGACTTGATAAATTGAGAGTTGAGAATTGAAAATAAAAAAAACATCTGTCCATGAGAACTTTAGAAGAACTTACCCGGCCGAATGTGTGGCGTTTGAAGCCTTACTCTTCGGCACGTGATGAATATAATGGCGCTGCCGCGTCCGTTTTTCTCGATGCAAACGAAAATCCGTACAATATGCCGCACAACCGCTATCCGGACCCGATGCAACGGGAATTGAAGAAAGAACTGTCGAAAATAAAGAAGGTAAGCCCCGAACATATTTTTCTGGGAAATGGCAGTGATGAGGCGATAGACCTTCTATTCCGTGCTTTCTGCGAGCCGCGTATGGATAATGTGGTAGCTATAGACCCTACATACGGTATGTATCAGGTGTGTGCGGAGGTGAACGATGTGGAATACCGTAAAGTATTGCTGGATGAGAATTTTCAGTTCTCGGCAGATAAGCTGCTGGCGGCTGCGGACGAGCATACGAAGTTGATATTCCTTTGTTCTCCCAATAATCCTACGGGAAACGACTTGCTTCGTTGCGAGATTGAGCGAATTATCCGTGGGTTCGATGGGCTGGTGATACTGGATGAGGCTTATAACGACTTTTCGGAAGCGCCTTCTTTCTTGGAAGAACTGGATAAATACCCTAATCTGGTTGTGCTCCAAACCTTCTCTAAAGCATGGGGATGTGCTGCCATACGTTTGGGCATGGCTTTTGCTTCGCAGGAGATTATTTCGATTCTCAGCAAAATAAAGTATCCTTATAATGTGAACCTGCTGACGCAGAAACAGGCGATAGAGATGTTGCACCGTTACTATGAGATAGAGCGTTGGGTAAAGACCCTGAAAGAGGAACGCGAAAGCTTGGAGGAGGCGTTTGCTAAGTTGCCTTGTACGGTGAAAATGTTTCCTTCTGATGCCAACTTCTTTCTGGCCCGCGTGACGGATGCTGTGAAGATTTATAATTATCTGGTGGGCGAAGGTATTATTGTGCGTAACCGTAACTCCGTATCGCTTTGCGGAAACTGCCTGAGGGTAACGGTAGGTACAAGAAACGAGAATGACAGGTTGCTTGAGGCGTTGAGGAAATATGAGGTATAAAGTATAAGATATAAAAAACAAAGTATGAAGAAGGTACTTTTTATAGATCGTGACGGGACGTTGGTTATTGAGCCGCCTGTAGATTATCAGTTAGATTCGTTGGAGAAACTGGAGTTTTATCCGAAAGTGATGCGTAACCTTGGCTTTGTCCGCAGCAAACTGGATTTTGAGCTTGTTATGGTTACCAATCAGGATGGGCTGGGTACGGCGTCTTTTCCGGAAGAAACTTTTTGGCCGGCGCATAATCTGATGATGAAGACGCTGGAAGGGGAGGGAATTACGTTCGATGATATTTGCATAGACCGTAGTATGCCCGAAGACAATGCACCGACCCGCAAGCCGCGTACCGGTATGCTGACGAAGTACCTCGACAATCCCGAATACGACTTGGCAAACAGTTTTGTGATAGGCGACCGCCCTACGGATGTGGAGTTGGCGAAGAACTTGGGATGTCGTGCCATCTTTTTGCAGGAAGATACGAATATGCTGAAGCCGAAATCATCCGGCGGTGAAGCTGTCTGTGAGGGCTTGGAGGATGTCTGTGCTTTGGCAACGAAAGATTGGGATAAAGTCGCTGAATTTCTTTTTGCAGGTGAACGGAAAGCGGAAGTACGCCGTACCACGAAAGAAACGGATATTTACGTAGCTGTGAATTTGGACGGTAACGGTCATTGTGATATTCATACCGGGCTCGGCTTCTTCGACCATATGCTGGAACAGATAGGCAAGCATGGCGGTATGGATTTGACAATTCACGTGAAAGGCGATTTGGAAGTGGACGAACATCATACGATAGAAGACACCGCCCTTGCTTTGGGTGAGTGTCTGTATCAGGCATTGGGCAACAAGCGCGGCATAGAGCGTTACGGGTACGCACTGCCTATGGACGATTGTCTGTGTCAGGTATGTCTGGACTTTGGAGGACGTCCCTGGCTGGTATGGGATGCCGAGTTCAAGCGCGAGAAAATAGGAGAGATGCCTACGGAAATGTTCCTGCATTTCTTTAAGTCGTTGAGCGATGCGGCCAAGATGAATCTAAATATCAAAGCGGAAGGACAGAATGAACATCATAAGATAGAGGGAATCTTCAAAGCCTTGGCAAGAGCCCTGAAAATGGCAGTGAAACGTGATATCTATCACTATGAACTGCCAAGCTCGAAAGGGGTACTGTAAATGTATGATGCGTTGCGTCCGAATACATCATCTGCTTTGCCCGGACGCATCATCTGCCTTGCCCGAACGCATCATCAGTTTTCTCTCTCCGACAGATATACTTTAGTATATCTTTTCTTTATTAATTATGTTGTGTCAGTAGACTGGCAGTAGCATTGGCTGTAAAATGGGCTATTCGTCTGGAAATGAGCCCGAAAAATGGCACATGGGCTGGCTTTTTATTGGCACGTTACAGAATCGCCGCCGATTGTCCGCAAACGAACAGGGGGAGTGTCCGATTTCGGACACTCCCCCTTGCGTAATGCCTTCCTGCCCGCTTGGCACACTCTTTGCTTTTCTATCAACGACAATTTTAAAGACCGAACATGAAAAAGAATATTTTACTCGCCGCTTGTTTTTTGATGCCGCTGATTGCATCGGCACAAAATGATACTCTGACGCACGAACGTGACATTACTTTGACAGAAGCCATCGCCCTGGCACGTACCCAGTCTGTAGATGCTGCGGTGGCACTCAACGAGTTGAAAACAGCCTATTGGGAATACCGTACTTTCCGTGCAGACCTGCTGCCCGAAGTAAACTTTACAGGAACATTGCCCAATTATAACAAGTCATACAGCACCTATCAGAATTCAGACGGTTCTTATAGCTTTGTCCGTAACAATACATTGGGACTGTCCGGTGCACTTTCCATCGACCAGAATATCTGGTTCACAGGTGGTAAGCTGTCGTTGGCTTCTTCCCTCGATTACATCAAGCAGTTGGGCTCCGACGGTAATAAGCAGTTTATGTCCGTGCCCGTAAGCCTTGAATTGACGCAACCCATATTCGGCGTGAACAGTTTGAAGTGGAACCGCCGTATCGAACCTGTACGGTATGCAGAGGCAAAGGCTGCCTTTATTTCGGCAACGGAACAAGTAACGATGAAAACCATCACCTACTTCTTCGAATTATTGCTGGCAAAGGAAGCGCTTGCCACAGCACAGCAAAATAAAGCGAATTCAGACCGCCTATATGAAGTGGCCATTGCCAAACGCAAAATGGGGCAGATTTCAGAAAACGACCTGTTGCAGCTCAAACTGAACTCCCTGCAAGGCAAAGCCGATGTAACCGAAGCCGAAAGCACACTGAACGCCAAGATGTTCCAGTTGCGTTCATTCCTCGGCGTGTCGGAGAGCGAGGGACTGAACCCTGTGATACCCGCTTCTGTTTCGGGTATTAAAATGGACTATGACCGCGTCCTGAACAAGGCTTTGGAACGCAACTCGTTTGCCCAGAATATACGCCGCCGCCAGTTGGAAGCCGACTATGAAGTGGCTACGGCACGTGGAAATTTAAGGAGTATTGACTTGTTTGCCAGCGTTGGCTATACCGGACAAAACTATGAATTCTCCTCTGCCTATCAGGATTTGCTGGATAACCAGATTGTGAAAGTCGGTGTAAAAATACCTATCCTCGACTGGGGCAAACGTCGCGGCAAGGTGAGAGTGGCGAAGAGCAACCGCGAAGTGGTGCTTTCCAAAATCCGCCAGGAACAAATGGACTTCAATCAGGACATCTTCTTGCTGGTGGCAAACTTCAACAACCAAGCCCAGCAACTGGAAATAGCCGAAGAAGCCGACCTGATAGCCGAAAAACGTTACAAGACCAGTGTGGAGACTTTTATGATTGGCAAAATAAGCACTCTTGACCTCAACGATGCGCAGAACTCCAAAGACGAAGCACGGCAAAAACACATCTCCGAACTTTATTACTATTGGTATTATTTCTATCAGCTCCGTAGCCTGACTCTTTGGGATTTTGAACGGAACATGGAGTTGGAAGCCGACTTTGAAGATATAATCAAAGGCTGATTCCGGTACAAAACATACCGATTTGTAAGATTATAAGGGAAAAAACAAAAAAAGAGTGCAAATCTGTATGAACTGTGGTGAAAAAACTTACTTTTGCAAGCAACTAACTACAAAATGCTATGATACTGATAGTCGATGATGATAGTGCCGTACGTTCTTCACTTAGTTTTATGTTGAAGCGTGCCGGTTATGAAGTAAAAACAGCTCCGGGTCCCCGTGAAGCAATGGATATAGTTCGTGCAGAATCTCCCGCACTGATATTGATGGATATGAACTTTACGCTCTCCACTACCGGTGAGGAAGGGCTTACGCTGTTGAAGCAGGTGAAGGTGTTCCGCTCCGACGTCCCCGTTATCTTGATGACAGCATGGGGCAGTATACAGCTTGCCGTACAGGGTATGCAGGCGGGTGCTTTCGACTTTATTACCAAGCCGTGGAACAATGCCGCCCTTTTGCAGCGCATCGAAACCGCTTTGGAATTGAGCGCCGCTCCGAAGGAAGTGCCGGAAGAGCAGGCGGAAGGCTTGAACCGCAGCCACATCATAGGAAAGTCACAAGGACTGATGGAAGTACTGAATACCGTAGCCCGCATAGCCCGTACCAACGCTTCCGTACTCATCACCGGTGAGAGCGGTACAGGTAAGGAACTGATAGCCGAGGCCATCCATATCAACAGCCAGCGTACCAAGCAACCTTTCGTGAAGGTCAATCTCGGCGGTATTTCGCAGAGTTTGTTCGAGAGTGAGATGTTCGGTCATAAGAAAGGCGCTTTTACCGATGCGAGCGCCGACCGTATAGGCCGTTTTGAACTGGCAAACAAAGGGACTATCTTTCTGGATGAAATAGGCGACTTGGATTTGTCTTGTCAGGTAAAACTGTTGCGTGTGCTTCAAGACCAGACTTTTGAAGTGCTTGGAGACAGCCGCCCGCGCAAGGTGGATGTACGTGTAGTATCCGCCACCAATGCCGATTTGCGCAAAATGGTTTCCGAACGCACGTTCCGCGAAGACCTTTTCTACCGTATCAATCTGATAACCGTAAAACTTCCCGCCTTGCGCGAACGTCGTGAGGATATTCCTCTGTTGGCACGCCACTTTGCCGACCGTCAGGCAGCTGTAAACGGTTTGCCACATACCGAATTCTCGGCGGACGCACTGAATTTCCTTTCCCGCCTGCCTTATTCGGGTAATATCCGCGAATTGAAGAATCTGGTGGAGCGTACCATTCTTGTCAGCGGAAAACAGACTTTAGATGCTTCTGATTTTGAATCGCAATATCAGCGCCATGACGAACCCGCAAAGGCCGCCGAAGGAACGTCTTTTGCCGGCATGACGCTGGACGAAATAGAACGGCAGACTATCCTGCAGGCTTTGGAACAACATAAAGGCAATCTCAGTCAGGTTGCATTAGGGTTGGGCATCAGCAGGGCTGCACTGTACAGGCGGTTGGAGAAATACGGAATAAAATATGAATTATAATTTCTGATTCATCATAACTCATTTATCGTGCGCATCAAATTCTATTTTTTCATCCTCGTGCTGTTTCTGCTCGGACTTGGCGGGGCATTGATATGCCTGGCAGATAAAATGCAAACCGTCCACCTGTATATAGTGGAGGGCATCATCGCATTTATACTTATTTATCTGGTGGTGTTTTATCGCAAGATTGTCAAGCCGATGAGTACGATAGGAAGCGGTATGGAATTGCTGCGCGAACAGGACTTCAGCAGCCGGCTTAGTCAGGTGGGGCAGTATGAGGCCGATCGTATTGTAAACATATTCAACCGCATGATGGAGCAGCTCAAGAACGAGCGTCTGCGTATGCGCGAGCAGAACCATTTTCTCGACTTGTTGATTCAGGCATCGCCTATGGGAGTTATCATTATGACGTTGGATGGCGAAGTGTCGCAACTCAACCCAATGGCTGTGAAGATGTTGGGTGTCCGTCCTGAAGAAGCGCAGAACAAGAAACTGGAGAAGATTGATTCGCCTTTGGCGGAAGAACTGGCATCGCTTCCTAAAGAGGAAACTTCCGTAGTGCGGCTGAATGATGCGAATATTTATAAGTGTACCCATTCCTCGTTTATCGACAGAGGATTCAAGCATCCTTTCTTCTTGATAGAACGTATGACGGACGAAGTGATGAAAGCGGAAAAACGTGCATACGAAAAGGTTATCCGCATGATTGCCCACGAAGTGAACAATACTACTGCCGGCATAACCTCTACTTTGGATACGGTGGAGCAAGCCCTTTCTACGGAAGAGGGCATGGAAGACATTTGCGATGTAATGCGCGTATGTACGGAGCGTTGTTTCTCTATGAGCCGTTTCATTACCCGTTTTGCCGATGTGGTGAAGATTCCCGAACCTACGGTGGCGCCGGTTCGGCTGAATGAATTGGTATCCATGTGCAAGCGTTTCATGGAAGGGATGTGCAACGACCGTAACATTATCCTCCGCTTGGAATGTGACCCTGAAGTGGGACAGGTTCGTCTGGATGCTTCATTGTTTGAGCAAGTTTTGGTAAATATCATTAAGAACGCTGCCGAAAGTATAGAGGGGACCGGCGAAGCGGCAGGCAAGCAAGGTGAAATAATAGTAAGGACCACCGCCCCCGCTTTCATAGAAATCGTAGACAATGGTCCCGGAATAAGTAAGGAGGCCGAAGCTAAACTCTTCAGTCCCTTCTTCTCCACCAAACCGAACGGGCAGGGGATTGGCTTGGTGTTTATCAGGGAAGTATTGAGTCGTCATGGTTGTACATTCTCCCTGCGCACATACAATGACGGGTTGACCCGCTTCCGAATCTTATTTAATTTTTAATTTTCCTTCCCATTCCTCCGCGTATTCATCCAATATACGCTTGATGCCTTGGCCGATGGTGACGTAATCGTTCTCATTCAGATTGGCAAGGGAAGCGCGCACGCTCCATTCCGGCCCGTCGAAGCCGCCGCCGTTCAGAAGTACCAGGGATGTTTCTTGGGCAAGGCGGAACACGACGTTCAGCGGGCTGTACGTCTTTTTGAGGTATTCCACAAACTTGTCTCCATAGAACTTTTTGGCCCAGACCAGCATATCGATTTCCGTATAGTAGCCCACCCGTAAGGGGTCTTCCACTAATGTAAACCCGGTGTTGTCCCAAAGAGCCTGCAAACGGCGCCGGATGATTTCCTGCATCTTTTGCTTGTATCGGTTCTCCTTGTCCAGCAATGCAAAAGCGGCGAATAAGCTCATCTGCATCTGCTGAGGCAGTGAAAGTCCTGCCGTATGGTTCAATGCTACCTGGCGGCTGTCTGCTACCATGCGGTCTATGAACTTCAGTTTCTCGGGATGCAGGGTCAGTGTGGCATAACGGCGGTTGAGGGCTTCGCGTTTCTCTTTTGGCAACCGGGATATTTGCCTGTCGAATACATTGTACTCGTGCAGTGCTATGACGGCATTGCGCCAGCCGGTGGCGCCGAAATATTTGGAGAATGAATATACACAAAGCGTATTGTACGGAATTTCTGCCATGAACGAACGGAAATGCGGGCTGAATGTGCCGTACACATCATCCGTAATAATCATCAGGTTGGGGTTGTCTTCCTTTACAATGTTTACGATGCGTGCCATTGTCTCCGGACTGAGCGTGTAGCTGGGCGGGTTGCTCGGATTGGTAACGAACAATGCCTTTATCGCCGGATTCTTCAGCCTGTCAATATCCTCGTCACTGTATTGCCACAGGTGCAGTCCGTCTTTGTTCATGCGGTTGGCATGCAGTTCGGTCACCTTAAACCGGTAGCGGCTCAGTTGGGGAATCTCTATGTAAGGTGTAAAGGCGGGAACCATGAGAACGATGCCGTCGCCTTTGTTTAATAGAAAATTTTCTTGCAGGGAGTCGAAGATATAGCACATGGCGGCTGTTCCGCCTTCGGTGGCAAACAGGTCGAACGCTCCTCGTGGCGGACGGTTGTCGCACATTTCCTGATTCAGGTAGTCGCATACCAACATTTCGGTGAATTGCAGAATGCGGTCGGGCACGGGATATTGGTCGCCTATAACGCTTTCCGCCCATTCGTGGACAAGGCTGTCCGGGTCGACGGCATGCTGCATCAGCATATAGTTGTAGGTTTGCTCCAACAATTTGGCTCCGGGCTGATAGGTATTGCTTTTGAGGAATTGCTCAAAACGGGAGGCAATGCCTTGCTTTTCGGGAATGCCGGCGATGCCTTCGGGAAGGAACATGGTGTGGCGGCATTCTTCTAACCCGAACTTTCCCAAAAGGAAGAAGGCTTCGCGTGGAGTGGTTGCAATCCAGTTGGGATTACCGCGCCCGGCGTTCAGCATGGTACGCGCGGTCTTTTTCAGACTTTCATCTGCCATATCAATGAGACGGTTTTTCAGCTCGAAAGGGCTGATGTTTTCCATCTTCTTTTCTAAAAGTTTTGTATCCATATAATCTGAGGTTTAGGTATTTAATTACTGCTTCGCATTATTTAATAAAATATTATGATTTCAAGGGCATCTGTAATTCTTAGTTTGTTTGGAGAATAGCTATTGTTTGCTTAGAGCCTTTGTACGCTAAATCAGCAGGACGATAACCACTCCCCATATAATAAGCAAGGTATTGCCTACTGCATACGTCACTGTGTAACCCAATGCAGGCGTTTCGCTTTCTACGGCATCTTGTATGGCTCCGAGGGCTGCCGTAGTGGTTCTTGCACCTGCACAGCACCCAAGTGCGATGGCGGGGTGAAACTTGAACAGATACCTTGCCAGCAGCAGTCCGATAATCAGCGGGAGAGTGGTGGCAACCGCACCTACAAGGAACAGGCTGATGCCCACGTCATGGAATCCCTGTACAAAGCTGGGACCTGCCGATATGCCTACTACGGCGATGAACATATTCAGCCCTACATTATTCAGTACCCATTGCGACGGTTCGGGAATGCGTCCGAAGGTGGGATGCTTGCTACGCAGCCAACCGAAGAACAATCCCGCTATCAATGCTCCGCCACTGGTGCTCAGGCTGATTGGCACGCCGCCGATGTGAACGGATAATGCACCGAACAGTCCGCCCACAAGGATGCCGAGCCCTACGAAAATCATGTCTGTCTGGTTGGTAGGACGGTCTATATAGCCCAAACGTCTGGCGGCAGCTTCCACTTCCTGTCTGGTTCCCACTACTTCTACCACGTCACCGGCATCTACTGTGGTCTGTGCCATGACGGGGATGTCGATGCCTGCACGCTTGATGCTGCGGATGCTGACACCGTGCATGAACTTTTCGCTGCGGATTGCCGAAACGGTCTTTCCTGCAAAAGTCTTTTTTGTTACCATGACGGGCAGCCTTTCTGCAGGGAAGTCCAGTAATTGCTGGTCTTGTATTTCCGGACCTATCCAGTCCTCCTCACCGATAACGTATTCCCGGCGTCCGCTGAGCACAACTTCATCTCCTATCTCCAGTTGCACGTTGGGGCTGACTTCGCGGATAGTGCCCGCTTTGCGGAGCCGTTCCACAAACAGGCGCTTGTCCTGTTGCTGGAAGTACATTTCGAGGTCTATAACCCTTTTCCCGTTTTTGAACCATTCGTTTTTTATGCGGTAGGCGCGGAAGGTGACGGGACGTGCGGCGTGCATGAAGCCGGGCTCGTCTGCCTGGGAATTACCCATGCGGGCTTCCAAATCCTTGCAGGCGGCTTTCACCTTATCCAGCCCGCCCAGCATTTTCGGTCCGATGGACGATAGTACCCAAGCCGAGCCGGCAGTGCCGAAAATGTAAGTTACGGCATAGGATACCGGAATGATGTTGACGTAACTCTGCCGTTGCGCTTCGTCCAGCCCCATATTGGCCATTGTGTCTTCCGCTACTCCGATAACGGCGGATATGGTTTGCGAGCCGGCAAGCAATCCTGCCGCTTCTCCCATGTTATATCCCATGAGCAAGGCAAGAAGCCAAGTCACTCCCAATACGGATACGCACATCAGCACAGCAAATGCCACCTGCGGCAGTCCGTCTTTTTTCAGTCCGCGGAAGAACTGCGGTCCTACCTTGTAGCCTACGGCAAACAGGAACAGTAAGAAAAATACTGACTTGATAGGGCCGGGTACGGCAATATTCAGCTGCCCCACCACTACGCCTACCAGCAGCACACTGGTGACGGTTCCTAAAGTGAACTTGCCGATGCGCAGCTTGCCCAGCCAGAACCCCAAGAAAATGGTGAGGAAAATGGCTAATTCGGGACGTTCTCTGAGTTGATTGAAAATCCATTCCATAATTAAGTATTTAGGTCGGTTTGTACGTCTTTTGCAAGTCGTTTTCGCTATACAACGGGTTTTAACGGGAAGTGTTTTGAATAAAAGTGGTTTTTTAGAACATTTATTCCGCAAAACCGAACTTTTATAAAAAGTTTTCTTCCGTACCTTTGCGCACTGAATGATAGATAGGTAAGGTATGAGGTTGTTTATTAGGGTGTTTCTGCTGATGCAGATAATTGTAGTTCCCTTGAGGGCGCAATATGTAGTGCAAGGTGTTGTCACTGATTCGCTGACACGGGAGCCGTTGCCATATACCTCGGTCTATCTGAAAGGAACCACAGAGGGGGGAATGACTGATGACAAGGGCGTGTTTTCTTTCAAGACCTATCGTCCGGAAGCGCGGCTGGTAATCTCGGCTGTGGGTTATAATGAATACACCCGGTTGATTCATCCGGCACGCGGGGAGCGTATAAAAGTTGCGCTTGCCCCTGCTACTTATGCGCTGAACGAGGTGGTGGTGAAGCCGAAGCGCGAGCGTTACAAAAAGAAGGACAATCCGGCTGTGGAGTTTGTACGGAAGATGATAGAGCACCGGGACGATTATTCTCCGGATGAACGTGACTTCTGGCAGCGTGAACGTTATGAAAAAATGACGTTTGCCATTAACAATTTCGATAGCGTAAAGCAGCAGAAGTGGCTGTACCGCAAGTTTAAGTTCCTGACCGATTATGTAGATACTTCCGCCGTTACCGGAAAACCTGTATTGGCGGTGTCCAATCGCGAGCTGCTGGCTACGGATTATTACCGCAAGTCGCCCCATAGCGAAAAGCAATGGGTAAAGGCACGGCGGCAGGCAGGTGTGGACGAAATGCTGTCACAGCAAGGCATGGAGCAGGCTATCAGCGTCACCATGACCGATGTAGATATTTATCAGAACAATATAACGCTGTTTACCAATAAGTTCGTCAGTCCGCTATCTTCTTTGGGACCTTCGTTCTACAAGTATTACCTGATGGATACACTGACCGTTGCCGGGAAGCCTTGTGTGGACTTGACTTTTGTACCTTTCAACTCCGAGTCGTTCGGCTTTACGGGGCATCTGTACGTCATGCTGGACAGTACGTATTTCGTGCGTCGCGTAGTGATGAACTTTCCTCAGAAAATCAACCTGAACTTTGTGGACTACATGAAGATAGAACAGAACTTTGGCCGTGCGGAGGACGGTACAAGGCAGCTGATGAATGAAAGTATCACGACGGAATTCAAATTGGTGGATAACAGTGACGGTATCTATGCCAAGCGGGATGTATATTATCAGGATTATGCCTACGAACTTACCGCTGATGCTTTGCAGGCATTCCGAAAGCCCGAGAAAGTGATTGAGGGCATGGATTCTTCCGCTCATTCCGACGCTTATTGGGATGCCAACCGGCTTGCGGAAGTGAGCAAAAAGGAGACTTCCGTAGACAAGATGATGGCTCAATTGCGCAGTTATCCGGTTTATTATTGGACGGAGAAGGTGCTGAAAGTATTGTTTACGGGGTATATCCCGGCTCCTAAAGAGAAAGCTCCCTTGTTCTATATCGGCATGATGAATACCACTATCAGCGGTAATGCGCTGGAGGGGGTTCGTGTACGTGCCGGCGGAATGACGACCGCTTGGCTCAATCCGCATTTGTTCGGTAGGGGATATATGGCGTACGGATTTCGTGATGAGCGTATGAAAGGGCTGGCGGAACTGGAATATTCTTTTCACAAGAAAAAGGAGTATGCCAACGAGTTTCCGATTCATTCCTTGAAACTTCGCTATCTGTCCGATGTCAACCAATACGGGCAGCATTATCTCTATACCAGTCAGGATAATGTATTTCTGGCTTTGAAGCGCCAGAAGGACGACCGCATCGGCTATCAGCGGAAGGCGGAACTGACGTACACAAACGAATTTCATTCGGGCTTTTCTTTCCAGCTGACTACGCGCCTGCGGAAAGACGAATCTTCACATCTTATTCCTTTCGTGAAGCAAGATGCCGGAGATGAGTTTGTAAAAAGTATTTCTACAAGTGAACTGGAATTGAAGCTGCGTTATGCTCCTAACGAAAAATTCTTCCAGACCCAATGGAACCGTTTTCCGGTGTCGTTGGACGCTCCGGTTTTTACTCTGACGCATACTATGGCGGCTAAAGGTGTGTTGGGTGGGGATTATACCTACCACTATACGGAGGCGGGTTTCCAGAAACGTTTCTGGTTTTCGGCCTTTGGCTATACGGATGTCATACTGAAAGCCGGTAAGGTGTGGAATAAAGTCCCTTTCCCGTTGCTTATTATTCCCAATGCCAACCTGTCTTACACTATTCAGCCGGAGTCTTATTCACTGATGAATGCGATGGAATTTATGAACGATGAATATGCCTCGTGGGATGTGACTTATTTCTTGAACGGTTTTCTCTTCAACCGCATTCCGTTGTTGAAAAAACTGAAATGGCGTGAAGTATTGTCCTGCCGGGGAATTTATGGAAACCTGAGCAACAAGAACAATCCCGAATTCAGTGAAGGATTATTTGCTTTTCCGGCAGGAAGCACTACCATGGGACATACTCCGTACGTGGAAGTCGGGGTGGGGATTGAGAATATTTTGAAAGTGCTGCGGGTGGATTATGTATGGCGTTTAACTTACCGGGATTTACCGAATATAGATAAATCCGGGCTTAGAATCAGCTTGCATATGACATTTTAACTTAAATCTTACTAACAGAGCATTAAATCGGATAAAATGACTAATCCCAATTGGGTAAAATACCCTAAATTTGAGCAATTTTTTAAACTCTAAATAATACAATGGCAATGAAAGAAAACATTAAGCCGGCAACCGGTCGGTTAGGCGTACTGGTAGTCGGAGTAGGTGGTGCGGTTGCAACCACTATGATTACAGGTACATTAGCTGCCCGTAAGGGGTTGGCAAAAGCTATAGGCTCAATCGCACAAATGGCTACTATGCGTATGCAGGACGGCAAAGAGCATCTGATTAAGGATGTAGTGCCTTTGGTTGATTTGAACGATATCGTTTTCGGCGGTTGGGATATTTTTGCAGATGATGCGTATGAAGCTGCAATGTATGCAGAAGTTTTGAAAGAAAAGGACTTGAACCTCGTAAAGGATGAGTTGAAGGCCATCAAACCTATGCCTGCCGCTTTTGACCACAATTTTGCAAAACGTCTGAACGGTACACACATCAAGAATGCCGCTACGCGCTGGGATATGGTGGAACAGTTGCGTGAGGACATCCGCACTTTCAAGGCAAATAATAACTGCGACCGTATCGCAGTATTGTGGGCTGCAAGTACTGAAATTTATGTTCCTTTGGCTGAAGAGCACAAGTCTCTCGCCGCTTTGGAAAAAGCTATGAAGGAAAACAATACGGAAGTTATTTCTCCGAGTATGTGTTACGCTTACGCTGCAATCGCAGAAGGCGCTCCGTTCATCATGGGTGCTCCTAACTTGTGCGTAGACACTCCGGCTATGTGGGAATTCTCCAAGAAGATGAATGTGCCTATTTCCGGTAAGGACTTCAAGAGCGGACAGACTTTGATGAAGACTGTACTCGCCCCGATGTTCAAGACTCGTATGCTGGGCGTAAGCGGATGGTTCTCTACCAATATCTTGGGTAACCGCGACGGCGAAGTGCTGGACCAACCGGAAAACTTCAAGACAAAAGAAGTCAGCAAGCTGTCTGTTATCGACAATATCTTCGAACCTGAAAAATTCCCCGATTTGTACGGTGATGTATATCACAAAGTACGTATCAACTATTATCCGCCTCGTAAGGACAATAAGGAAGCATGGGATAATATCGATATCTTCGGCTGGATGGGTTATCCGATGGAAATCAAGGTAAACTTCCTCTGTCGCGACTCTATCTTGGCAGCTCCTATTGCACTCGACCTGGTTATTTTCAGTGATCTTGCTTTGCGTGCGGGTATGTGCGGTATTCAGACTTGGTTGTCATTCTTCTGCAAGAGCCCGATGCATGACTTTGAACATGAACCGGTACACGACTTGTTCCAACAGTGGAGAATGGTGAAAGAAACTCTCCGTAATATGGTAGGTGAAACTGCACCGAGCTATTTGGACTAAAATAAGATACTGATAAAGTTGTAAAAGTGATAAGGTGATAGAGTGATAAGCAAGTTTCGTTTTGAGATTTCGTCACTCTACTACCTTACCACTTTTATAACTTTATCACCTTTTCATTTTTATCACCCTATCACTTCTTTTAATTCATGAAGAAACCCTCCTTTTTTCCAGTCCTTGTCGGTACAGGTTTCGGTTCGGGCTTTTCTCCTTTTGCTCCGGGTACGGCAGGTGCTTTACTGGCTACACTTATCTGGCTTGGATTATCTTTTATTGTTTCGGAAGCATGTCTGATATGGCTGACGGTGGCTTTTATCCTTTTTTTTACGATACTGGGAATATGGGCTGTCAATCGTCTTGAACCTTATTGGGGAGAAGACCCTTCGCGTGTAGTGGTGGACGAAATGGTAGGAGTGTGGATTGCTCTGCTGGCTGCACCTTCGGGCAGTGTTTGGTATGGATTGGGGGCTTTTGCTCTTTTTCGCCTGTTTGACATTTTTAAACCGTTGGGAATTCGCCGTATGGAAAGTTTTCCGGGTGGATTTGGGGTGATGATGGATGATATCTTGGCAGGAATTTATAGCTTTGTAGTCTTAATAGGAGTAAGATGGCTGATAGGCTGAAAGAAACATCGAGATTTGCAGGCTGGCGTTATGCGGTTTGGGTCTTCATCAAGGCTCAGCTTTCGTCGTATGTGGCAAGTCTTGTGGATTTTCTTGTAACTATTCTGCTGGTTAAACTATCCGGACTTTTTTATCTGTATGCTACTTTCTTGGGTTCTGTGGTTGGCGGTATGGTGAACTGTGCCATTAACTACGGTTGGGTATTTCATGCGGACGATTGCAAAAAGACGCATGTGGCGCTGAAATATCTTTTTGTTTGGGGAGGTAGTATTCTATTGAACACATGGGGTACGTTTGCTCTGACTGAGTGGTTGACTGGTATGCGCTGGGTGGACGGCTTGTTGGGGCATTATATAAACGATGTGTTTATACTGTCCAAGATCATTGTAGCTGTTTTGGTTGCATTCTTCTGGAATTATCATCTGCAACGGATATTCGTATACCGTAATCATAATTTCAGGAAATTTATACGACAATATTTTAGAGACTAAATAGAACTGATATGAATTATAGAGATTGGCTGCAACAGTTGATTTATAAGATTATAAATCCGATTGTACATGGCATGATTAAGGTGGGCATTACGCCTAATTTTATTACTACCACCGGACTGGTGATGAACATCGTGGCTGCGTGCGTATTTGTGTATGCGGGTATGTACAAACCGGGTGAACTGGCCTATGTGGGTTGGGGAGGAGGAATTGTCCTCTTTGCCGGTTTGTTCGATATGATGGACGGGCGTGTGGCGCGTGTAGGCAATATGTCTTCCACATTTGGAGCATTGTACGACTCGGTGCTCGATCGTTATAGCGAGATGGTGACGTTGTTCGGTATCTTCTATTATTTGATTCTGCAAGGTTATCTGTGGGGGTCGATGATAACTTTTGTCGCATTGATTGGCTCGCTTATGGTGAGCTATGTGCGTGCACGTGCCGAAGGGTTGGGGCTGGAATGTAAGGTAGGTTTCATGCAACGTCCCGAACGTGTGGTGCTGACCAGTCTCGGTGCTTTGTTCTGCGGCATTTTCGGAGATTGCGAAGCGTTTGACCCCATGCTGATACTGATTGTTCCGATGGCTGTGATAGCTTTTCTTGCTAATTTGACGGCATTTGCACGTATTGCGCATTGCTATAAACTCTTAAAGAAGCAACGATGAGAAAAAATATCTTCCCTTCTGTCAAAGAAGCGTTGCCTGTTGTTGTTATTACGGTACTGTTCTTGTTGTTGACAGCCGTTTGTATAGGGCTGCGCACAGAACATCTTCTGATGGCGGGTCTGTTTCTGGTGCTCTTCTTTGCAGGAAAAACAACCCGTAAATTGGCGGTAGCGTTACTTCCTTTTATCATCTTCGGCATTTCTTACGACTGGATGCGGGTATATCCCAATTATGAGGTGAATCCTATTGATGTGCAGGGATTGTATGAGGCGGAGAAGTCCTTATTCGGTATCTCGATTAACGGGACAACGTTGATTCCCTGTGAATATTTTGCGCAGAACCACTGTGCGACAGGTGATTTCTTGGCAGGCATATTCTATCTCTGCTGGGTTCCTGTTCCCATTGCATTCGGCTTGTGGCTTTATCTGAAAGGCGAACGCAAGCTGTATCTTCGCTTTGCCATGGTTTTTTTGTTGGTAAACCTTATCGGGTTTGCCGGGTATTATATTCATCCGGCAGCACCACCTTGGTATGCTATGAACTACGGCTTTGAGCCGATTCTCGATACGCCGGGTAATGTGGCGGGGTTGGGGCGTTTTGACGAACTGTTGGGGTGCTCCATCTTTAATTCCATTTACGGGCGGAATGCCAACGTGTTTGCTGCTGTTCCTTCGCTGCACGCAGCTTATATGGTGGTAGCTGTGGTATATGCCGCTATGGGGCGTTGCAAGAAGTGGCTGATAGCTCTGTTCTCTGTTGTCATGGTGGGCATCTGGTGGACGGCTGTCTACTCCGGACATCATTATTTGATTGATGTAATGCTGGGCATTTCCTGTTCTCTGCTGGGTATTCTGGTATTTGAGCAAGGGCTGATGAAGTGGGGGACGTTTAAACGTTTCTTTGAAAGATACAGTCAATATATTCGATAAACATAGAAAGGTATGGAACACAGGATTTTAAATTGTGCTGTTGTCAGAGGAAGCGGCGACAGTACCTATTTGGTCCTTCATGGCAAGAAATATGCGATTGCAGGCGATGAAGTCATGGAGAAGTTATTTGTACGCCCGTATTATACGCGGGTTACTGACAAATGCCTGAATGTGTTGCCGGATGGCGAATTCTTGTCTGTTTCGTCCCGGTTGGTGGCAGACTCGGACAATAAAGTTTATTTGGGTGTAAATGGCTGCCTGAAACTGCCGATTCTTGATTCTGTCACTTTTGATGAAATGGGCTTTGCCGCCGATAAGATACAGGTGCTTCCGGAAAACGAATTGGAACAAATTCCGACCGGTGAACCTGTTGAAGCTGGCAATTGGGGTTGGGAGCATGAAGATTGGATGTCCTGCGTGCCGGATGATACTCTATTATCCGGAATTTCAATTCCCGGCACCCATGATACTATGAGCTATACGTGCTATCATAAGAATCTCATAAAGGAGGTAATAGAACAAAAAAAATGGGGGCTTATTCTGGATGCTACGGCGGCCTGCCAAGCTAAATCTTTGGAAGAGCAACTTAAAATGGGCGCACGCTTTTTTGACCTTCGTTTGGACCATACGATGCGCTTTTATCATGGCGCTACGGATTTGAAGCTGGTGTCGGAAGACGCTATGCAGCCATTGGTGAGATTTTTGGGCGAGCATCCGGATGAAACGGTTCTTTTACGTGTAAAGTCGGAAAATACTCAGGATGAGTCCGCTTACAGAAACCTTTTGGAAAAGGAAGTGATAGGGCGTTATCGGCAATGGTTCTGGAGCTGGTCTGAGGAATATTCCGGAGCCGGTGTAAAAGATGAACATGGAGTGGTGATTCCCGTATTGGGTGAAACAAGGGGAAAAATAGTCCTCTTTAATTCATATCAATTGGAAGATATGAAGGATGGGGTGAAAGAGTATATCGGCTATCAGCTTCGGTTTTATACGCCGGTGGTTGATGGAGAGCCCTTCCCGGTAACTTGCCAACATTTGCAGGATGAATATCAACTTGGTTCCACTCCCCAAAAGATACAAGCAATTAAAGAAAATGCCCGGAAAGCAGACCGATGTGAAGATTCTGTCTATTCCATTAATTTCCTAAGCGGAGTGGATAATATAAAACTTTCAGACTCCATAAAAATTCCAGTTCCTATTCCTCAGGTATGTGCCATGAGCAATAATCCTCAGGTAGAAAAGTTTCTTATCGAGGAGATAAGGAATACAACGGGCATTATAGTTATGGATTTCATGGGGCTTGACGAAGGTGTGACGCCACGTGTGTTGTTTACCAATTTCCGTCGGCATTAATGTAGCGTTTTTGCGATAGTCGGTTTTTATATATAGTATAGAAGTATATGAATAATTTTGTCTTTTATAGTCCTACGGAATTTGTCTTTGGTAGGGCAACGGAAATGCAAGTCGGCGCTTTGGCGCATAAGCACGGGGCACAGAAAGTAATGATTGTATATGGTGGCGGTTCCGTGGTGCGGAGCGGTCTGTTGGACAGGGTGAAGCAATCTTTGCAGGAAGCCGGTATTCGGTATTGCGAGATGGGAGGCGTACAGCCCAATCCGGTTGATACGAAGGTGTATGAAGGCATTGAGATTTGCCGTCGTGAACAGGCTGATTTACTGCTTCCCGTGGGAGGCGGCTCTGTGATTGATACAGCAAAGGCAATTGCTGCCGGTGTGCCTTATGAAGGTGATTTTTGGGATTTCTTTATCGGTAAGGCGAAAGTGGTGAAGGCATTGAAAGTGGCTGTTGTACTGACAATTCCCGCTGCGGGCAGTGAAGGGTCAGGCAATTCGGTTATCACGAAGGTAGATACCCTTCAGAAATTGAGCCTGCGTGTGCCGGAGCTATTACGCCCTGTCTTTTCTATAATGAATCCTGAGCTGACTTATACATTACCGCCTTTTCAGACCTCTTGCGGAATTGCCGATATGATGGTGCATATTATGGAGCGTTATTTCACTAATACGCAGGAGGTGGAAATCAGCGACCGCCTTTGCGAAGGTACGCTGACGGCTATCATTAAGGAGGCTTATCGTGTAAAGCAAAATCCGGAAGATTATGACGCACGCGCCAATATTATGTGGTGCGGAACGATAGCCCATAACGGAACTTGTGGTGTAGGTTGTGAGGAAGACTGGGCTTCGCACTTTTTGGAGCATGAGGTCAGTGCTATTTACAACGTTACGCATGGCGCAGGGTTGTCTGTGATAGTTCCGGCATGGATGACTTTTATGGCTGAGCACAATCCGAAGAAGATAGCCCAATTCGCCAACCGTGTTTTTGGAATTCCTGAGTCGGAAGATTTGGAAGAAATGGCTTTGGCGGGAATCGCCCGTTTAAAACACTTTTTCCGCTTTATAGGACTGCCGGTCAACTTTAGGGAGTTGGGCATTGAGAACCCTGATATAGATCGCTTGTCGGATAATTTGCATCGCAATAAGGGAGAGTTTGTGGGCAATTATGTAAAACTGACCAAACAGGACAGCAAGGAAATCTATCGTCTGGCACTGTAATAACGAACAAAAAAACGGCGAAGTGTTTATCAGACTTCGCCGTTTTCTTTATTTGATTTCGATTTCTTCCTTCATATCAATCTCTTCTCCTTGCGGATCGTAGAAGATATACTCCAGAAACGCTAATTTCTGGCTTGGAATAATCTTGATTCCGAATCCGTATTTCATTTGCCATTTCCGTTTCAGCGAGAGGACTCCCTGATTGATGTAGGCAGCGATATACGGGTGGATGTGTAACGAGAATCTCTTTATCTTCAATTTGTTGACAAGGTAGTCAATTTTACTCTCTAAGGTGTCCGTAAAGAGGATGGACGATTTAATAGTGCCTTTGCCGAAGCAGGTTGGACAGGTTTCCGTGGTATTCACATCCATTGCCGGACGTACTCGTTGACGAGTTATCTGCATCAATCCGAATTTGCTGAGCGGCAAGATGTTGTGGCGTGCTCTGTCTTTCTGCATATTAGCACACATACGTTCGTAAAGCTTTTGTCTGTTTTCGGCTTCATTCATGTCAATGAAATCCACTACGATAATACCACCCATATCTCTTAGTCGCAATTGGCGTGCCAGTTCATCGGCGGCTCCCAAATTCACTTCCAGTGCATTGGCTTCTTGCCCGTTGGCATTTTTGATGCGGTTACCGCTGTTCACGTCTACTACGTGAAGCGCCTCGGTGTGCTCAATAATCAGGTAAGCCCCGCTTTTGTATGAAACGGTTTTGCCAAATGACGACTTTATCTGTTTGGTGATACCAAAATTGTCGTAAATGGGAAGTTGACCCTTGTACAGCTTTACGATTCCTGCCCGTTCAGGGGCGATGAGTGTTACGTAATCCTTGATTTCGTTGAATACAGCTTCGTTGTTCACGTGGATGTTTTCGAAAGAAGGATTGAACAAGTCGCGCAATAAGCCTACGGCGCGGCTGGTTTCTTCGTAAATCAGTGTCGGAAACTTGGTCGCTTTTTGTACTTTCGTAATAGCTTCTTCCCAGTGTTTCAGTAATACTTTAAGCTCTCCGTCAAGCTCTGCTACGCGTTTTCCTTCGGCAACAGTACGCACGATAACCCCAAAGTTCTTGGGTTTGATGCTCATTAGTAGTTGTTTGAGGCGGGCGCGTTCTTCGCTTGATTTAATTTTTTGTGATACGGAAACTTTATCATTGAAAGGAATTAGCACAAGATATCTTCCGGCAAAAGAGAGTTCGGAAGTCAGGCGCGGTCCTTTAGTTGAGATAGGTTCCTTTACGATTTGCACCACTACTTCTTGTCCTACCTTGAGTGTGTTGGAAACTGTTCCGTCTTTTTCAAGATCGGGAAGTATGGTTGCTTTAGTGATTGGATTAAGCTTTTTTTTGTCGCTTAAAGTTTGCTTTACGTATTTCTCTAATGAGTTAAATTGAGGACCTAAGTCCAAATAATGAAGAAAAGCATCTTTCTCGTAACCCACGTCCACGAAGCAGGCATTCAGGCCTGGCATCAATTTCTTGACGCGTCCCAAATACATATTGCCCACAGAGAAGGAAATATTTCTTCCTTCGCTTTGGAGTTCTACCAGGCTTTTGTCTTCGAGCAGAGCGATGGAGACCTCTTTGGGCTGTACGTCTACAACGAGTTCGCTTGTCACAATTATTTGCTTTTACATTTATTATACAGAAATTTTCTGTTTGGATTGACCGATGCATCAATCTTTTGTATATTGGTGATCGGCTTAATACTTAAACAAAGAACAAACCCGCGAGACAATTACCTTCACAAGTTTGTTCTTTATTTTGTCCTTCAGACTAAAAATTACTTTTTGCTTTTATGTCTGTTCTTTCTTAGTCTTTTTTTACGCTTGTGCGTAGACATTTTATGTCTTTTTTTCTTCTTTCCGCTTGGCATAGCTTCAAAATTTTACGGGTTAATACTATTGTTTATTATTTTTTCACAGCAATGGTGAATGTCTTAGCAGGTTTAAAAGCCGGAATGTTGTGTTCCGGAATAATGATAGTAGTGTTCTTTGAGATGTTGCGAGCTGTTTTCTGAGCTCTTTTCTTCACTACAAAACTACCAAACCCGCGGAGATAAACATTTTCATCTTTTGATAAAGATGCCTTCACTGCGTCCATGAACGCTTCAACGGTTGTCAGTACTGTGACTTTGTCAATTCCGGTGTTCTTTGTAATTTCGTTTACAATATCAGCTTTAGTCATTTTTCTAAAAAAAATATTATTACTATAGTTTTCTAATTTTTTGGACTGCAAATATATAGCTTTTTGGCGGCTCTAAAAAATATATTCTCGACATTTTTTGAAAAAAGTCTAAGCATTGGGCATTGTTAGACTGAAAATCCGTATTTTTGTTCTTCCGAAAAAGGACTGCATCCTTTGGGGGATATGGAACTATTTATGAATATATTGACTGAGACTTTACTGAATTGGTATGCGGATAATAAACGCGATTTGCCGTGGAGAGAAACAACCGATCCTTACCGGATATGGATTTCTGAGATTATCTTGCAGCAGACGCGGGTAGTGCAGGGATATGAGTATTTCCTTCGTTTTATCCGTCGTTTTCCTGATGTGGCGGCTTTGGCTTCGGCTTCGGAGGAGGAAGTTTTAAAATACTGGCAAGGATTGGGCTATTACTCCCGTGCCCGTAATCTGCATGCCGCCGCCAAGAGTATGAACGGCAAGTTTCCGGCAAGTTATCGGGAAGTGCGCGCTTTGAAAGGGGTGGGCGACTATACGGCTGCCGCTATTTGTTCCATTGCCTATAATATGCCGTATGCGGTGGTGGATGGTAATGTGTATCGCGTCCTTTCCCGTTATTGGGGTATTGATACTCCGATTGATTCTACGGAGGGAAAAAAACTTTTTGCGGCTTTGGCGGATGAGATGCTTGATAAATCCCGGCCGGCGACCTATAATCAGGCCATAATGGATTTTGGGGCTATTCAGTGTACGCCGCAGTCTCCCAACTGTATGTTTTGTCCTTTGGCGGATAGTTGTACCGCTTTATCAAAGGGGCTGGTGACGCAACTTCCCGTGAAGCAACATAAAACAAAAACTTCCAACCGCTACTTTAATTATATATATGTACGCATGGGCGCGCGTACTTTTATACATAAGCGGACGGGCGACGATGTTTGGAAGAACTTGTTTGAGTTGCCGTTGGTTGAAGCGGATAAGGACTTGTCTGAAGAGGAATTCCTTGCATCGGCTTCTTTTCGATCACTTTTGGCGGAGGGGGAGACGCCGGAAGTGCGTTCGGTGCTTCGGAATGTGAAACATATTTTGTCGCACAGGGTGATTTATACTAACTTTTATGAAGTTGTGTTGCCGGAGAACTCCCGTTCGTTTTCGGGTTATCAGTGTATCAGGGTGGAAGATTTGGAGCAATATCCGGTATCTCGTCTGGTGCATGCGTTCTTGGAGAAATATGTATAAAAGTTGGCTGTATTCTTGCATGATGTTGTTATTCTCGTTAATTTTGGCAACAAATATAAAATTGAAAGTATATGTCAGTAAATAAAGTGATATTGTTAGGAAATGTAGGCAGAGATCCCGAAGTGAGATACCTTGACACAGGTGTTGCTGTCGCTACTTTCCCTTTGGCTACTTCAGACCGTGCCTATACATTGGCAAACGGAACGCAGGTTCCCGAGCGTACGGAGTGGCATAATCTTGTCCTTTGGCGCGGACTGGCAGAAACGGCTGAGAAATACGTGCATAAAGGAGACAAACTTTATGTGGAGGGCAAGATACGGACTCGTTCGTATGATGACCAGACCGGTGCAAAACGGTATGTAACAGAGATTTTTGTAGATAGCATGGAAATGCTTTCTGCAAGAAATACAACTCCCGGGGCTGCACCGCAGACCGGTATGCCGGGACAGGCGGGTGCTCCTGTACAGTCAGCACAATCGCAGGCGGCTCCTGCACAGAATAATCCAACGGACGATTTACCGTTCTAATTGTTTAACTAAAACCAAAATCTTTGGACCCAGACGCTTATTTATGCCAGTTGGCAGATATTTTTAACGGTATAACCGTACAAACTCCTTCTGTTTCGGCTATTATAGCCATTGTATTGGCAGGTGTGCTTTTACTTGCTTCCGGTTTTGCTTCGGCTTCCGAAATAGCATTCTTCTCACTGTCTCCTTCCGATTTGAATACTATTGGAGAGGGGAAACATCCTTCTGACGAGAAAATCAGGAATTTGTTGGATGATACGGAGCGATTATTGGCTACGATATTGATTACGAACAACTTTGTGAACGTAACGATTATTATGCTCTGCAACTTCTTCTTTATGAATGTATTCCTGTTCCATTCGGTTATTGCGGAGTTCGTGATTCTGACGGTTGTCCTGACTTTCCTGTTGTTGCTTTTCGGAGAGATTATGCCAAAAATCTATTCGGCGCAAAAGACATTGGCTTTTTGTCGTTTTGCTGCTCCCGGCATTATGGCGTGCCGTTCCATCTTCTATCCGTTATCTTCGATATTGGTGCGTTCCACTTCGTTTCTTAACAAGCATTTCGTACGGAAGAACCATAACATTTCAGTGGATGAACTGTCGCATGCGTTGGAGTTGACAGATAAAGCCGAACTTTCAGAAGAGAACAATATATTGGAGGGTATTATTCGTTTTGGCGGTGAGACGGCTAAGGAAGTAATGACATCCCGTTTGGATGTGGTGGATTTGGAGATTCGCACTCCTTTTAAGGATGTGTTGAAGTGTATTGTAGAGAATGCTTATTCACGTATTCCTGTTTATGCGGAAACACGTGACAATATAAAGGGAGTGCTTTATATCAAAGACCTGCTTCCCCATCTGAACAAGGGAGATAATTTCCGTTGGCAGTCGTTGATTCGTCCGGCATACTTTGTTCCGGAAACCAAGATGATTGATGATTTGCTCCGTGATTTTCAGGCGAACAAGATTCATATCGCTATTGTGGTGGATGAGTTCGGAGGAACATCGGGCATCGTTACAATGGAAGACATTATAGAGGAGATTGTGGGTGAGATACGTGACGAATATGATGATGAAGAGCGTACCTATGCAGTTCTCAATGACCACACATGGGTCTTTGAAGCCAAAACACAGCTGACAGATTTCTACAAGATAACCAAGATAGATGAGGAGACCTTTGACGAGGTGGCGGGTGATGCCGATACTTTGGCGGGACTGTTGCTTGAATTGAAAGGGGAGTTTCCCGCACTTCATGAGAAGGTGACTTACAATTGTTATGAATTTGAAGTTCTTGAAATGGACAACCGCCGTATCTTAAAAGTGAAATTCACGGTTAATGAACCGGTTCGGGAAAGTTCTGAAACAGAAAAATAAAATGCCTGTCTTTAAACAATATACCGACAGCTCTTGCAGGTGGGGCATTTGGAAAACCGATGAGACGTTGGAAGAACTGTTTGCCTTGCTTCCCCATAGAGAAAAATATGAGGCGGATATTCGGGTATTTACGGCTGAGTCCCGTAAATTGGAGCGACTGGCCGTCCGTGTATTGCTGTATGTGATGCTTGGTGAAGAGAAAGAGATAGGTTACCATCCCAATGGAAAACCGTATTTGGCGGACAGCTCTTTCTCTATCAGCATTTCGCATACCAAGGGCTATGTTGCCGTTTTGTTGGGCAGGCCGGAGAAAGAAGTGGGTATCGATATCGAATTTTATGGCGAGCGGGTACGTAAGGTAGCGCATAAATTCATGCGGGAAGATGAACGGATTTCTTTGTTCGGAGATACGGAAACATGGTCGTTGCTGCTCCATTGGTCTGCCAAGGAAACCATGTTTAAGTGTATGAATGCTTCCGATGTGGATTTTCGGGAGCATTTGCATGTGCTGCCGTTTACAGTCAGCGAACAAGGAGTATTCTCCGCCGAGGAATATCGTACGGCGGAGAAACGGAAATTTCGGATTCACTACTGCTTGTTTCCGGATTTTGTTCTAACGTTGAGCCTGTAATTCCTACAGTCGTTCCAGTTGTACGGTAAAGTGGCGCATTAGCGGGGCTTCCCATGCAATGCGTACTCCTCTTGTGATAGTCTCACGCTTGTCATATACATTCTTGAGTGCGGCGGCTATTACATTCATATGATTGTCGGTGTACACGCGGCGTGGAATGGCAAGGCGGAGCAAATCAAGTCCGTTGAAGCGGTTCTCGCGGGTAACGGGGTCACGGTCGGCAAGCAAATAACCTATTTCACATCCTCGTATGCCGGCTTCCAGATACAGCTCTACGGTCAATGTCTGTGCCGGGAATTCTTCTTTGGGTACGTGTGTCAGTACTTTGGGGGCGTCTACAAAGATTGCGTGTCCTCCGGCAGGACGCTGGTAAGGTATTTCATACTCATCCAGTTTCTTTGCCAGATATTCTACTTGGCGGATGCGGGTTTCAAGATTGTCGAACTCGGTGTTTTCATCCAAGCCGATGGCAAGCGCATTCATGTCGCGGCCGTTCATGCCGCCATAAGTAAGGTAGCCCTCGAACTGCACGCAGAATCCTTTGGCCCCTTCGTACCAGTCCTGTCGGCGGGTTGCGATAAATCCGCCCATATTGACGATGCCGTCTTTCTTGGCGCTCATGGTCATGCCGTCTGCAAGGGCAAACATTTCTTTGGTGATTTCCTTAATGCTCTTGTCCTTGTAACCTTCCTCGCGGGTTTTGATGAAATAAGCGTTTTCGGCAAAGCGGGCAGAGTCAAAAAGGACAGGCTTGTCGTACTTGTCGGCAATGCTTCGGACTTCACGAAGGTTCTGCATGGAAACGGGTTGTCCTCCGGCTGTGTTGTTGGTGATGGTGACAATGACGAACGGTATGCGGTCACTATGTTCCTGCAATGCTTTTTCCAATTTGGCAGGGTCTACATTCCCTTTGAAGGGGATTTCCAGTTGTGTTTGTTTGGCTTCGTCTATCGTGCAGTCCAGCGCTATTGCCTTCCGGCTTTCGATGTGTCCTTTGGTTGTGTCGAAATGGGAGTTTCCCGGTACTATGTCCCCCTCATGCACCAGATAGGAGAACAATACATTTTCGGCGGCACGCCCCTGATGGGTAGGGATGACGTATTCAAATCCGGTGAGACGGGTGATAACCTCTTTCAGGTTGAAGAAAGAAGAAGCGCCTGCGTAACTTTCGTCCCCAAGCATTATGCCTGCCCATTGCCGGTCGCTCATGGCTCCTGTTCCCGAGTCGGTGATGAGGTCGATATAGACTTGTTCTGATTTCAGCTGAAAAACGTTGTAATGAGCCTCTTTCAACCACTGTTCACGTTCTTGGCGGGTACTTTTGCGGATAGGTTCCACCATTTTAATTTTCCATGATTCGGCAAATGGTAATTCCATAGATTCTTAATTTTTATAAGTTCGACAATAGGTCAACGGAAGAATCCGTTTGTTGTGTTTTTATGTGCCGAATATAATGATTTTGCGGGTGATAGGCAATCTTTTTCTGACTTTTTGTAAAACAAATGTCCGGACGAATCACTTCGGCCGGACATCATTTAAATAAACTTGGCAGAGTTTATTCTCTTTTACTTTCTTTGAAAGAGTTTTGATGAATGAAATGATTGGATGAATTATCCGGTTCATTAGACTCAACGCTTTTTCCTCGAAAGCAATGATAAAACAGTGCATGGCAGGTCTTCTGACTTGTTTCTGTTGCAAACAGCCTTCCCGGAATATGCTTCCAGTGGCATGGAGAGAGTTTATAGCCTGCAACATTATGTGAAACTTACAGCAGCGGGACTGTCCAGGATTTGCACCTGATTCCCTTTTAATTGCCTCCTTTGAAAGAAAGGAGGCAAACCAATGCATCGCAAAGATAATGAAAAAAGTGACATACAAGAATGAATGGAGAGAATTATTTCTCCTTTGCCAGCGTGAACACAAATTCCAGTCCACCCCCCTGATTGTTCTTGGCGGAGATTGTTCCACCGTGGATAATGACGGCGTTTTTCACGATGGCAAGTCCCAAGCCTGTGCCGCCCAGTTTGCGTGAGCGTCCTTTGTCTACGCGGTAGAAGCGTTCGAACAGGCGGTTCAGGTGCTCCGGCGAAACACCCACTCCGGTATCCGCAAAACTGAAATAATAGAAATTCTCGTCTTCGCGGAAGCAGTTGATGTTGATGTGGATATTCGTTCCGGCATAAGCTATGGCGTTATCCATGAGATTGCGGAATATGGAGTAGAGCAATGAATAGTTGCCTTTTAGCTGTATCTTGGGTTGCAGGCTGTTGATGACGGTAATATGTTTTTCTTCCAATTCCAGCGACACTTCATTGACTATATTGGTGACGAGCATACTGATGTCCACCTTTTCCATGTCAATCATGTTGGCGGCTTCATCCATGCGCGTCAGTACGGAAATATCCCGCAGCAGGCGGCTGAGGCGATTGCTTTGGGCATAGCACCGTTCGAGGAAGGTCTGCATCTTTTCATGCGAGATATTCTCGTTGTTGACGATAGTTTCCAGATACCCCTGAATGCTGCTTACGGGAGTCTTCAGTTCGTGGGCGATGTTCTGCGTGAGTTGCCGTTTCAGGCGTATCTGTTCTTCTTCCAGCGTGATGTCATTGATGGAGATTTCAAAACTCAAGTCTTGGAAGATGATGCATTCTACAATGAATATGCGTCCGTTCTTATTGATATTGATGGACAGCCGTTTTTCTTCTTTATCCGAGGGTCGTTTTTGCGCCTTGCTGATGAAGTCGGTTATCTTTTGGAACTCACAGATGGAGAATATCTCTTCTGTGGTCTGCAGGTTAGAGTCGGAAATGAGGTTGCCGTATTGGGTAAAAAGGTTGTTGACAAGAATTTCCTTCTTGTCTTTGGTGAACACTCCCAGTCCTTCGCGAGAGGTTTGCAGGTGGGTGATGAGCTTTTCACGTTCGATGTACAGCGCTTCTTTTGTTTCGCGCAGACGTCTGTATATCTGTATGATGTGCTGGGAAATCTCGCCAAGTTCGTTGTGCGGAAAGGCGGATTGTATATCGGTTTCCACAGGTTCGTTCTTGTCGGCGCGCTTGGCAAATTCGCGCAGGTGGTTGATTGCCGTACCAAGTTTGGATGTAAACTTGTAGAAGACGAATATCAGCAATAAGGTTACAATGGCTGTAAACCAAAGGTAATGCGGGTCGGCGGCAAGACTGTTTATCAGGTTTACGTTGTAGGGCAGCGCCGAGCGGATTATATAATCTGGGTAGAGGGTTGCCGAATAGAAATAAGGGATGCCGGTTGTTTCGGAAGTACGTCTTAAATCATACCCTTTCCCGTCTTTTAGCGCCTTTTGAATTTCCTGACGATTGATGTGGTTGCTGAACGCTTCTTGGAACGTTTCATTATAGCTGTCATAAAGCACGTCTCCGTGCAAATTTATGATGGTGACACGCAGATTCTTGTGCGAGCCTTTGGTGATGTATTTATCCAAAGCGGCACTCCACAGGCTGTCGGGAGTACTCCTCAATTCCTGTTGCAGGCGTTCGTTGTAGTCTTGCAGCTGTGTGTCAAGCAACTCCACTTTATACTCTTTCTCCCGTTGGTATTGATAAGCAATAAAGCAGCCGGCAAAAACAAGAAACAATGAAATCACCGAAAGAAACAACTTCCGGCTGAACGACAGGAAATGCCCGTCATTATTCGGCTTCAAAGCAATAACCATATCCTAAACGAGTTACAATACATTTGCCATATATTCCTATTTTCTTGCGCAGACGGGTGATGTTTACGTCTATGGTGCGGTCCAGTACATATACTTCGTCGCTCCAGATGCGGCTTAATATGTCCTCACGCGAGAATACGCGTCCTTTGTTTTGCAGTAACAGGAGCAATATCTCGAACTCTTTCTTGGTGAGGGGCGCTTCTTCACCGTCTATGCTTACTTTCTTTTTGATGATGTCGAGCACTAATGACTTGTAGACGATTTGTTCCGGTGCGTGTTCCGTTTCTCCTTGCCGGGTGCGGCGCAGCACTGCTTTGACGCGTGCGGCTACTTCGCGCAGGGAAAACGGTTTGGAGATATAATCATCCGCTCCCAGATTGAATCCCGTTACCGTATCGTTTTCAGTGTCTTTGGCGGTGATGAAGATGATGGGCACTTGGGCGGTTTTTTTCTCCTTCTTCAGCATACTTGCCATTTTGAATCCGGAGATTTCTCCCATCATCACATCCAGCAGCAACAGGTTGTAAGCACTGATGTCCATTTTCAAGGCTTCTTCGGCAGAATTCGCAGTATCTACCTCGTAACCTTCGTTTTCGAGATTGAACTTTAAGATTTCGCATAAATCTTCTTCGTCGTCTACTACTAAAATCCGGTATTCGTTCATTGTACTTCTTTATTAATGTAATGAGAGACTGCAACGCCTCTTTATTACAAAGTTAAACTTTATTTCTTTTCTTCGACAAAATTGGGGCATTTTTGTTACGATAGAGTGAAACAAGTGTTACATTGTGATTACAAAATTCCGGTGGCAATAGGTTGTGTGCTTTTTTAGGCACGGATGACGCGGATTTCACTGTTCTCTTTTAGGCTTATCCGTACCAAATGACTTTTTCAAGCGTGTCAAATGACTTTTTCAAGCGTATCAAACAAGTTTTTCAAGTATATCAAACGGGATTATTATCATAACAAAATGCATTATCTGTTTTATAAGAACGCATTATCTGTTTTGTTAAAACACATTATCTGTTTCGTTAGGATACATCATCTGTCTTGTCATTAGCTTCGCTCAAAACACTTTAAACAGAGCAACCTTACCCTTAAATAAAGTGGACAATTCCAAACGAGTAACAGTTTTCTTATCCCATTAGCATATAAATAGAGATTTATATGCTAAATTTGTGTGGTTTTAATGGGAATGACTGTATGAAAGAACTTATGAGCATGATGAGGTGGAAGCAATCCAAATGGCGTATGTCATTAGCGGTGGCTGTGTTGGCGATTGTAGTTATCGGTTCAATTTGGTTGAATGTTGCTCCTTTTCGCTCCGGTTTTGAGATAACGGATGAATTGGGAGGAAATATATTCCCTTCCAGTATTTTGTCTGTTGCAACAACGGATGCTCAGGTCATTGTTCCGGTCGACTCGATGTTTGTCGGAAACCCCAAGTCTTGTATCGCAGTGAAGGTACGCTCTGCAAAAGCGTATAGCAGGGTGAGGGTGGAGGTTGCGGAAACGCCTTTCTTCTCCCGTTCCGTTTCGGAGTTCGTATTGGCGAAGCCGCGTACCGAATATATTATTTACCCCGATATTATCTGGAACTATGAAGCGTTGAAAAACAATAATCAGGCGGAGCCGATAAGTGTTGCCATTACGGTGGAAATGAATGGAAAGGAACTGGGGCAGCGGGTACGTACGTTTTCGGTGCGCAGCATCAACGAGTGTTTGTTGGGGTATGTCACGGGAGGTACAAAATTCCATGATACCGGAATCTTCTTTGCGGCATATGTAAATGAGGAAAATCCTATGATAGACCAATTATTGCGTGAAGCCCTGAATACCCGTATAGTGAACCGATTTTTGGGCTATCAGGGCAGCCCCGAAGCTGTGGATAACCAAGTGTATGCCTTGTGGAATGTTTTGCAGAAACGTAAATTCCGTTATAGTTCCGTTTCCAATACGAGCCTCTCCAGCAATGTGGTCTTTTCCCAGCGGGTGCGTACGTTCGACGATGCTTTGGAGTCATCACAAATAAATTGTGTGGACGGAAGCGTCTTGTTTGCTTCTTTGCTTCGTGCCATTAATATAGAGCCGATACTGGTGCGTACGCCCGGACATATGTTTGTGGGCTATTACACCGATGCGAGCCATAAGGACATGAAGTTCCTTGAGACTACCATGATTGGCGATGTGGACTTGGATGATTTCTTTCCCGACGAACAGCTGGACTCTACTATGGTGGGAAAGACGCAGAACCAGATGTCCCGCATCACTTTCGAGAAAAGTAAAGAATATGCAAGCAAGAAATATAAAGACAACGAAAAAGGCATTCATTCCGGCAGATTGAATTATATGTTTCTGGAAATATCCAAGGACGTAAGAAGAAAGATACAGCCTATTGGTAAATAATCAGGATAAACTAACCGTGTCGGAAACTCATTAGTTTATAGAATGTTAAATTAAATATCTTAAAATATTGATGCACATATTGTTTCATTGATTATCTTTGCATTCGAAAAAATAGAGTTAAAATATAATACGATATTGGAGACCTACAAAGTCTTCATTCATAGATGATGATTGGAACAGCCGGTTCGTGAGAATCGGTTGTTTTTTTGTTGCATTGTTTGCATATCAACGGTTGTAATGTTACTTTTGCAAGAAAGAAGTCATTTAGTCAATGAAGTATGGAACAAGGTAAGAAATTTATTTCTCCGGGAGCATGGTTCTCTATGGTTTATCCGGCAGACTGGAACGAATTTGAAGACGGGGAAGGCTCTTTCCTGTTTTATAATCCTAATGAGTGGACAGGCAATTTCCGTATATCGGCCTATAAAGGCAGTACGGCATACGGCAAGGAAGCCGTCAGACAGGAACTAAAGGAGAATGCTTCGGCTGCGCCTGTAAAGGTAGGGCACTTGGATTGTGCTTACAGCAAAGAAATGTTCGAGGAAGAAGGCGCGTACTATACCTCTCATCTTTGGATAGCAGGAATAGGCGATGTCGCTTTTGAATGTTCGTTTACGGTGCGCAAAGGAGAACCGGTGGCAGAGGCGGAGAGCGTCATAGCTTCATTGGAAGTCCGCACAGCCAACCGGAAATATCCGGCAGAGATAATCCCGGTACGCCTTTCGGAAATTTATCAAATAAACGAGGCGTACGAGTGGGTGAGCGCCACCGTGAAAGAACAATTGAAAAAAGACTTTCAGGGGCAGGAGGAAGATATAGCCAATATGCAGCAGATGATGGACAGCGGCAGCATCAGTGCCAAGAAAAAAGAGGCATGGTTGGCGTTGGGCATTACGCTTTGCGTCATTTTGGCTAATGAGATAGACGGTTTGGAGTGGCGTACGCTGGTCGACGGCAACCGTGAAGCTCCCGTTCTTGTGAATACGGCAAACGACATGATGATAGACCCGATGAAATTAGTATGGAGCAAAGTGAAAGCCGGAGAACCCTGCGACCTTGCGGAAATCTATAAGAATCTACTTTCATAAGTCCCTGTCCGCAGGACAGATTTCTCTCCGTATGGCAACTATTAACTTTCAACTATCAAAACATTGGCAGCAGTAAATTCAATCCTCCAAGTGGAAAACCTGACCAAGTCATTCGGTGACTTGGTGTTATTTGAAAATATATCTTTTGGACTGTCCGAAGGGCAGCGTGTAGGACTCATTGCCAAGAATGGCAGCGGAAAGTCCACATTACTCAATATCCTTTCGGGAAAGGAAGGCTATGACAGCGGTACAATCTCTTTCAGACGTGATATAAGGGTAGGCTATCTGGAACAAGACCCTCAATATCCGGAAGAACTGACCGTATTGGAAGCCTGTTTCCATCATGGCAACAGCACCGTGGAACTGATTAAAGAGTACGAGCGTTGCATGGAGACGGAAGGGCATCCCGGTTTGGACGAGATTCTGGTGCGTATGGACCATGAGAAAGCGTGGGAGTACGAGCAGAAAGCCAAACAAATCCTTTCACAACTCAAAATCCGTGATTTCAACCAGCAGGTGAAGTCCCTTTCAGGCGGACAACTGAAGCGCGTAGCGCTTGCCAATACACTTATCACCGAACCCGATATCCTGATATTGGATGAACCTACCAACCACTTGGACCTCGACATGACCGAGTGGCTGGAAGACTATCTGCGCCGTACCAACCTGACCCTGTTGATGGTGACGCACGACCGTTACTTCCTCGACCGCGTTTGTTCGGAGATTGTTGAAATAGACAACCGCCGGATATACCAGTACAAGGGTAATTATAGCTATTATCTGGAAAAACGCGAAGAACGTATCGAAGCCAAGACGGTGGAGATAGAACGCGCCAACAACCTGTATCGTACGGAGCTCGAATGGATGCGCCGTATGCCGCAGGCCAGAGGTCATAAGGCGCGCTATCGGGAAGATGCTTTTTATGAGTTGGAGAAAGTGGCCAAGCAACGTTTCAACAATGATAATGTAAAGCTGGATGTAAAGGCGTCTTACATCGGCAGCAAGATATTTGAAGCAGACCATCTTTATAAGTCATTCGGTGACTTGAAGATACTGGACGATTTCTCTTACATCTTTGCCCGTTATGAGAAGATGGGTATTGTAGGTAATAACGGTACGGGAAAGTCCACTTTCATCAAGATACTGATGGGACATGAACAAGCGGACAGCGGTACGCTGGATATAGGCGAAACCGTTCGCTTCGGTTACTATTCGCAGGACGGCTTGCAGTTTGACGAACAGATGAAGGTCATAGATGTGGTGCAGGACATTGCGGAAGTGATAGAACTGGGTAACGGCAAGCGCCTCACGGCATCGCAGTTCCTGCAACATTTCCTCTTTACACCCGAAACGCAGCATAGCTATGTCTATAAGCTGAGCGGTGGCGAGCGTCGTCGTCTCTATCTGTGTACGGTATTGATGCGCAATCCGAACTTCCTGGTGCTGGATGAGCCTACCAATGACCTTGACATTGTAACATTGAATGTACTGGAGGAATATTTGCAGAACTTCAAGGGCTGCGTCATTGTGGTGAGCCACGACCGCTACTTCATGGATAAGGTGGTAGACCACTTGCTGGTATTTAACGGTCAGGGAGATATTCGCGATTTCCCCGGCAACTATACTCAGTATCGCGACTGGAAAGACGTGAAAGCCACCCAAGAGAAAGAGAAGGAGAAAGAAGCTGCAAAGGCTCAGGAAGAGAAGACTGCGAAAGTTCGTTTGAATGAAAAGCGTCGTATGTCTTTTAAAGAAAAACGCGAATTTGAGCAACTCGAACAGGATATTGCAGCATTGGAAGCCGAAAAGCAGTCCATTGAAGATGCCTTGTGCAGTGGTACGCTGTCCGTAGATGAATTGACGGAGAAGTCGAAACGCCTGCCGGAATTGGCGGACTTAATTGATGAGAAGACAATGCGCTGGTTGGAATTAAGCGAAATAGAGTCGAACTGAAGTTCGGGAATAATAATTTAATGAAAGAATAAGAGGATGAGCAGGAGTGAAAATCTGACGAATTATCATAGTCACAGTCTGTATTGTGACGGACGTGCAGGCATGGAAGACTTCGTACGGTTTGCTTTGAGCGAGGGATTTACTTCGTATGGCTTTTCATCCCATGCCCCTTTGCCTTTTTCTACGGCATGGACGATGGAGTGGGATAGTATGGACGACTATTTGGCGGAATTTCATCGGATGAAAGAGAAATATGCCGGTAAGATAGAACTTTACCTCGGCTTGGAAATAGATTATCTGAATGAGGAGAGCAACCCCTCCGTTACCCGTTTTCGGGAACTGCCGTTGGACTACCGCATCGGGTCCGTACATATGTTGTATAATGATAAATCAGAGGTCGTGGATGTAGATGTTCCGGCTGATACCTTCAGGCATATAGTGGATGAACATTTCTGCGGTGACTTGGAGCAGGTTGTTCATCTGTATTACGGGCGGTTGAGACGTATGTTGGAGTTAGGCGGTTTTGATATAGTGGGACACGCGGACAAGATGCACTATAACGCTGCCTGTTACCGTCCCGGCCTGCTCGATGAACACTGGTATGATACACTCGTAAAAGAATACTTTGAGGATATTGCCGCACATGGCTATCAGGTGGAAATCAATACCAAGTCTTACCATGATTTGGGAACTTTCTATCCCAATGAACGCTATTTCCCGTTATTGCGTAACTTAGGTATTCGTGTTCAGGTCAATAGTGATTCTCATTATCCGGAACGGATAAATAGCGGCCGCCCGGAAGCATTACGGGCATTGAAGAAAGCCGGCTATAAAAACGTAATGGAAATATATGACGGTGTATGGCAGGAAATGCCGATAGTCTTATAAGCATAAATCGCCATTTCCTGCTTTGACACACTTTGTTTTATTTTTTCAACAAGAACTCATCAATTGCTTTCTTGTAAGTCGCCTTGTCGGCAGCTCCGCGGAACAACTGGGGTTCGCCTTGCATCGGGATAAAGACGAATAAAGGAATACTGGTGGCATTGAACAAGGCAGCCAGTTCTTTTTCCTTATCCACGTTGACTTTGTATATCACAATTTTCCCGGCATATTCTTTCGCCAGCTCTTTCATGATAGGAGCAGTCATTCGGCAGGGTCCGCACCAGTCGGCATATAAGTCGATGATGGCGGGTTTGTCACCTTTGTATTTCCACTCTTTGGTCTTCTCGTAGTCGAATATGTCCTTGATAAACATATCTTTATTCATTACGATTACGCTACCCTCTTGGGTGGTCTCTTGCGTTTCCGCCGGTTTTTGCTTGGCTCCATCGGTACAGGCATAAGTAAGTATGCTTGAGAAGATGAGAGCCGCCATAGTTATAATTTTCTTCATTTGTTCTAATTATGAGTTTTGTTCGATAATGGCTTTAAGCTCTTTACTGCTGATTACACCGGAATGACGCCATACCGCTTCACCTTTTCTGAACAAGATGAAAGTAGGAACCATTTGTATCCGATAGTTTGCAGCCAGTTCTTCATGCTGGTCTACATCTATTTTTGCGATACGTGCCCTTTCGCCGATTTCACTTTTCAACGCTTCCAATACCGGATGCATTGCTTTACAAGGACCGCACCATGTAGCAAAGAAGTCCACTAAAACAGGTTTTTCTGATTGTATTAATTCTTCAAACTTTTCCATAATCTTTGTTTTATAATAGTTTATGAGTATATAACAGATAAATGGAAGAATTGTTCACTAAGCATTATTCGCTAATCGTCAGTTCTTTGATGATGTGCGAAGCACCGGCATATTTGTCTATGATGAACAAGGTGTAACGGATGTCCACACAAGCTGCACGTTGTGACGAGGGGCGGAAAGCGATATCACCGGTCAGGCCCTCGTAGTTGCGGTCGAATCCTGTACCTATCAGTTCGCCTTTGGCATTGAATACCGGGCTGCCGGAATTGCCACCTGTATTGTCTGTGTTTACGATGAAGCAGACGGGCATTTCTCCATTGGGCATGGCATATCGTCCGAAGTCCTTAGTCCGGTACAATTGCTTTAATTTGTCGGGAACTACGAATTCCCAATTGTCGGGATCTTCCTTCTCCATCGCTCCTTTCAGTGTGGTGTAATATCCATACTCCACACCGTCGACAGGCTTATACGGCAGTACGCGTCCGTAGGTCAGGCGCAGGGTAGAGTTGGCATCGGGATAGATAGGCGTACCGGCTTCTTGTTTCATGTCCATCATGCCTTTTACCCATACCTTATGGGCGGCATTGTAGTTACGGTTGGCATCCATCATGGCAATGGTGGTTTGCAGCAGACCATCGGTGATAGAGTATTTGAACAGCGTCATCCAGTCATTGCCAACCTTGTACAGGCTGGGTTTGCGGATGAATTTGGCAAAGTTTTCCTTACTGCCGAAGATGGAATACTTGAAGCAAGCGTCGATGAAAGCATCACTGTCTCCCTTGAAACGCTTGTCGATAACTTTGAAAATACCGATACGTTGTTCGTCAGGGATATATTTCATGTAGGTTTGCAGCATTTTCTTGCCCACAATACGTTCCACTTCGGGGAAAGGGACAGAGGCGAAATACTTGTCGGCGGCAATTTGCAGGCTGTCTGCTGCAGCTTTTATTTTGGCTTTGTCCTTACTCTGCAATGCAGTGACCAGAGCCGTAGTACTCGGAATTTTCATAAAGTCAAGACCTGTAATCAGGGCTTCCTGAATGGCTTGCTGATGATAAAGAGCATTGCGGCGGTGTTTTACGATGCTGCGTATTTGTTCGAAGGCTTTTTGGTAAGAACTGTCGTTCAAGGCACGACCGCGTGCAAGGAGTTGTTCCTGTTGGGTGCGTTTGGTGTCCAGTACTTTCAAGCGGACAAGTCCTTCGTTCATGCCGATGGCGTTTTTCCAGTAATTGGCGGACGAGGCGTATTTACTTGCATAATGAATGCGTACGGCATCATCTTTCAGCATTTGTTCCATAAGGGCTTTCTGGCGGACATCGCGCACGTGGTGGCGCATAAAGTTAGTGGTTTGCATACGTTCTTCCACTTCGTCGGAAATCATATAGCGCCAGTTGCGTCCGGGAAATCCCATGACAAATGTAAAGTCACCTTCGCGGTAACCGGCAAGGCTGATAGTGAGGTGCTTCTTTACTTGCAAAGGTATATTGTCCTGACTGTAAGTTGCAGGCTGTCCGTTCTTGTCGGCATAGATGCGGAATAGGGAGAAGTCTCCTGTGTGGCGCGGCCACATCCAGTTGTCCGTATCGGCTCCGAACTTTCCGATAGAAGAGGGGGGCGCGCCTACCATGCGAATATCGCTGTAAGTGGTCTTGAGAAACAAGTAGTATTTGTTTCCGCCATAGAATGCTTTCAGTTCCGCTTTGCGGCCGGGCGTCAGCGTGATGCCTTGCTCGGAAAGGAAACGGTCGGCTACCATGGTAAGGTATTTGGGAGACAGATAATTCGTTCCGTTCGGGTCGGAATCTATCTGCAACTGTTCGTTGACGTAGTCCGTTACGTCCATTATTTCGTCGATGTAAGTAACGGTGAGGCCTTTACAAGGTAACTCCTCGCTACGTGACATCGCCCAGAAACCGTCCGTCAGATAGTCATGCTCCACGCTACTGTGCTGTTGGATGGCTCCGTAACCGCAGTGGTGATTGGTCAGTACCAGCCCTTCTGCAGAAATAACTTCGCCTGTGCAACCGCCTCCGAAGTGTACTACCGCATCTTTCAAGGCTATGCCGCCGGGATTGTATATTTCTTCGGCGGGAATCAGCAGACCGAGTTCCGTCATGGCGACCTCGTTCTGTTGTTTGAGGTCGGTCAGCATCCACATACCCTCGTCGGCATATGCCGAGAGGATACCGGATGCAAGGAATATTGCAAATATAATTCGTTTCATATCAATATGCGTTAGAATCACTCAACAATATTCATTTCTTTTATCAGATGTCCGCAGTCTCCCAGTTTTTCCAGAATGAAGAGTACGTAGCGGATGTCCAGCGCGATGCAACGTTGCAGGTTGTTATCGAAGTTGATGTCACCGCTCAGGGATTCCCAGTTACCGTCGAATGCGCAACCGATGAGCTGGCCTTCGCCGTTGATGACGGGGCTGCCGGAATTACCGCCGGTGATGTCGTTGGTGGTCAGGAAGCATACGGGCATTGTGCCGTCTGCCATGGCATAGCGGCCGAAGTCTTTGTTGAGAATAAGTTCTTTCAGTTTGGCCGGTACTACGAACTCACGGTCTTCGGGGTTCTCCTTTTCGAGAATACCGTCTGTGGTTGTGTAGTAGTTGTAATGCACTGCGTCGCGCGGGCTGTATGACTTCACATTACCATAAGTCAGGCGAAGCGTGAAGTTAGCGTCCGGATAAGACGGTACGGGGAGTTTCATTTCTCCTAAACCGCGGATATATGCTTTGTGCAGCAGGTCAAGTCCGTCGCTCAGGGCGTTGTTCTCCAAGGCAACGGCTCTTATTTTCTCTACTTTCGAGCGTGAGTAGGCGGTAGCGGGGTCTTTCTCGATGACCTTTACCGTAGGCTTCTTCATGAACTTGTCGAAGTTTGTACGGTTGGAGAGAATAGAGTTGTCATATATATCATCTATATAAGCGTTATAGTCGCCTTTGTACTTGTCGCGGATAGTCAGGTAGAAGCCGGGCAGCTCTTCCGGTCTCAGCTTTTGGGCAAGAGCGGGTAAAATAGCTTTGGCTACGGCACGGTCTACTTCGTGGTCATAGTCTTTGTTGTGTATGTCACTGAACACTTTTTCCAGTTGTGCTTTGCCGGCAGTGAGCAATGAATCGTTTTTCTCCTCCAATGCTGTTTTAATATTGTCCATAATCATGTACGGGCTGCCAAATTCAATGGCGCCGCTCAATGCTTCGTACAAGTAGTTAAGCTGACGGGTAACAGGCATTCTTTTGGCGATAACACCGTCTATTTTGTCTACTACGCCTTCATATTCAGGTTTGCCTTTGGCAAATTCGGCGAATTTCTTTTCCTGTTCCGCTTTGGCGCCCAGCACATCATTGTCTACGATTGCCTTGTTCATGCCGATAGAGTTCTTCCAGTAGTTACTGCTTCCGGCAAATTTGCTGGCATATTGGATGCGGGTTTTGTCACTGGCATTCATGTATTTGCGCAATACGTCAAGACGAACGCCACGCATATCAATCATAGCTTGGTTGTCGGCTTCCATGCGTTCTTTTACTTCCGACTGGGTAAGGTAACGGCTGGTTCTGCCGGGGAAGCCCATAATCATGGCGTAGTCATTCTCTTGCAGTCCTTTGATGGAAATCGGCAGGAATTTAGGAGTTTGCAAAGGCACGTTGTCTTTGGAGTATTCGGCAGGCTCTCCATTCTTGTCGGCATAGATACGGAACATGGAGAAATCGCCCGTATGGCGCGGCCACATCCAGTTGTCGGTTTCACCGCCGAACTTTCCTACCGAGGAGGGGGGAGCGGCTACCATGCGCACATCGCTATATACCTTATAATAGAACAGATAGAATTTATTTCCTGCATAGAAAGGCAGGGCTTTTACTTCAATGCCCGGCTTGCCTTTCAGATCGCTTTTTTCCAGTTCTTCTTTGGCAAGTTTGCTGAGGAACGGTGCGGTCAGTGCGTTGACTTCCGTTACTTCTCCGGATTTAATTTTTTCGTTTACGAGGTCGGTGATGTCCACAATGCGGTGCACAAAACGGAACTTCAATCCCGGAGTAGGCAATTCTTCGTTGCGGCTCTTTGCCCAGAAACCGTCTGTCAGGTAATCGTGTTCTACGGAGCTATGCTGCTGGATAGCGCCGTAACCGCAGTGGTGATTGGTAAGGATTAATCCTTCCGGCGAAATGATTTCGCCGGTACAACCGCCGCCGAATATGCCTACGGCATCTTTCAACGATACACCGTTCGGGTTATATAAGTCATCTGCTTCGAGCTTCAATCCTTGTTTCTTCATCATGTCGGTGGAATTCTGCTGTTTCATGAGTTGCAGTAACCACATTCCTTCGTCTGCGCGTACGGAGCAGACTGTCAGCACGGCAATAGCCGCAATCAAATACTTCGTTAATTTCATCCTTCTTAGTTTATTGTTAATGTACTATATTGTTTCATTTGAATTTTCCTTCCCGAATAGCTTCCATGATATTGGCAGGCGGACGCTGATTCAGTAATTCCTGTTTCATAAAGTCCATGTAAGGGGCCGCATGCTTGAAGAATTTCCGGTAGCCGGCACATAGGTAGTTCAAGCCGGGCTCGCCGCTTGCAGTATGTGCAAAGCGGTTTTTGGGGCATTCGCCATTGCAGGCAAACAACCATTCGCATTCCCGGCATTGGGTAGGGAGTGATTTTTGTTTCATCAGTCCGAAGGCTTGCTGCTGTTCGCTGTACATCATCTCTACCAATGTTTTCTGATAGATATTTCCCAATTTGTATTCCGGAAACACAAAGTGGTCGCAGGCATATACATCACCGTTAAATTCCATTACGCCGGCATGTCCGCAGGTTTTTGCCATGGAGCATACTCCCGGTTGCTCGCCTACCCAGTTGGCAAGGGTGGAGTCGAACAGTTGGATGTAGTAAGTGCCCACATCTTGCTTCACCCATTCGTCAAACAGGGTGCAGAGGAAGTTTCCCCATTGTTCCGGGGTGACGGAGAAATCAGCCAGTTCCGTTGCTTTTTCTTTGTCTGCCAATGATGCCAAATGACGTCCGTCCTGATGAGGCGTAATTCGCTCTACAATAGGAGCGAACTGGATATAGCGGGAACCAATCTCTTTGAAGAAGTTATAGAATTCGAGAGGATAGTCGGCATTAAAGTCATTCACTACCGCCATTGCATTCCATTCCACTCCATGTTTCTTCAGTAGGTTGATGCCTTGCATTACTTTGACAAAAGACGGTTTTCCGAGCTTGTTCTTGCGGTACTCATCGTGGAACTCCTGCGGGCCGTCGATGGAAACACCCACCAACCAGTTGTTCTCTTTGAAGAACTCGCACCATTCGTTGGTGAGCATTGTCCCGTTGGTCTGTATGCAGTTGTCTATTGTCCGGCCGTTGGCATATTTCTTCTGCAGTTCCATGGCTTTTTTATAGAAAGCCAACGGACGCATCAGGGTTTCTCCGCCATGCCAAGTGAACAACACCTGTGGCATTGTTTGCGAATTGATATATTCTTCAATGAACTTTTCCAGCAACTCATCACTCATCACGTGTTTGGGATTGTTCACGTACAATTTGGACTTCTCCAGATAGTAACAATAATCACATGCAAGGTTGCATACGGCCCCTACGGGTTTGAGCATTACATAAAGAGGTTTGGCAAAAGGAGCATAGGTTGACATGTCTTTTTTCCGTTTTTTTATTATTTATAATTGTGCAAAAATACGTAAACCAAATGAAAATTCCTTTCTTTCTATCCGGTTTATAAGGAATATTAATACCTTTGCTGCGTGTAATTCATAAATCGTTTCCTGCATGATTAGAATGAGTGTAAACCGTATTTTGCCTCTTTTGCTTTTACTCGTGTTTTTCACTTCTTGTACCCGGAAGTATAAGGTGGAGGGTAGCTCCTCGGTCACAAGCCTCGACGGGAAAATGTTATTTCTTAAAACTCTTCGGGACGGTCAATGGGTAACTATTGATTCTGCAGAGGTTATTCACGGGCTTTTCTCCATGAAAGGCAGGGTTGACTCTGTGATGATGGTTACTCTTTATATGGACAATGAGGGGATTATGCCGCTTGTGCTGGAAGACGGTAGGATAGAAGTTTCCATCTCAAATACGCAACTGACGGCTAAAGGCACATTTCTCAACAACCAGTTGTATGAGTTTATAGAAAAACGGAACGCACTGGAATTGCAGATAGAGGAACTTGACCGTAAGGAGGCGCGTATGGTGCTGGACGGAGCCAATCTGGAAGATGTCCATAGGGAGTTGGAGCAGGAGGGGGAGAATCTTGTGAAGGAAATGAACAGTTATGTAAAGCAGTTCATCATTGACAATTATGAAAATGTCTTGGGTCCGAGTGTATTTATGATGATGTGCAGTACATTGCCGTATCCTATCATGACCCCGCAGATAGAGGATATTATGCGAACCGCTCCGTTAACGTTCAAGCAGAATAAGTTGGTAAAGGATTTCCTTTCAAAAGCAAAAGAAAATATGCAGTTGATTGAGGAACATCAGCGTGTCAAGCAAAACGCTTCGGCTGACACTCCCCGTCAGTAAACTGTAACCTGTGTGTGGACTGGGAACCTTAACGGTCTTGGTCTTCGTTTTTAATCATTCCTTTAAATTTCTCCGGAAGACTGCTTTCTACGGCTGCGTATGCTTCAGCCATAGTTGTTTTGATATTTTCCGCGCCTTGCCCTTTGGGGGCAATCGGTTCATGGATGGTCAGTATCATGCGGTGGCGGCGTATCCACTTGCCGGTACGTGGAAGTATCTCGAACGAACCGTCAATGGTAACGGGAACTACCGCCAATTGAAGTTCGTCCGCCAATTGGAAAGCTCCTCTCTTGAAATATCCCATATGCCCGGTGAATGTGCGCGCCCCTTCGGGGAATACCACTAATGATACTCCATTTTTAAGCGATGATTCTGCTTGCTTCATAGTTGCCAATACTCTTCGAGGGCTGGAACGGTCTACAAAGATATGTCCGGCGCTTTCGCAAGCCTTGCCGACAAATGGAATCTTACGAAGGCTTTTCTTCATCATCCACTTGAAGTTTCTTCCCAGAAAACCGTAAATCAGGAAAATATCGAAAGAACCCTGATGATTGGGGACAAACACGTAGGAAGTACGCTTATGGAGTTTCTCCCGTCCGTTTATTTTTACCGGAATAAGCAGAAGATAACAAATCAGTTGTGACCATATTTTACCGGGATAATACCCCCAAATATGGGCGCCGCCCAGCAGTGAACCGATAATTGTGACTAATGCGGTGAGGATAGTCAACACCAATAATATAGGCAGTGCAAAGCAAACTTGATAAATATTATAGAGTATCTTCATGGTTTTTGGGTTTTATTGCCACAAAGATAGACCTTTTTTGTATTTTGCTACTCTTTCTCGCTAACTAATTTTATAACGGTGATTTCGGGCCATGCGCCAAAGCGGAAAGGCAGTCCTACGTAGCCTATGCCGACATTGACATATAATGCACGTTTGCCTTCGTAGTACATACCGGACCATTCCGGATAAATGAGAGAGGCTAACGAGTGCCCTAACATTTCCATTTGCATGGCATGGGTATGCCCGGAAAGGGTAAGCTCTATGTCAGAGTCCGGCAAGACTTCACGTCGCCAGTGGGTGGGGTTATGGCTGAGCAGAATACGAAACATCCCTTCTGTTCCCCGTAGGGCTTTGGGCAGGTCGGCAAACTGTGAGAAAGGCGGTTCACCATCATTCTCGACACCTACCAGCGCGATGCTGTCACCTTTGTGACGCAGGATGGCATACTCGTTATTCAGCATTTTCCAACCCATCTCTTTTTGCTGACTTATTAAATATTCCAAGTTGGCAACTTCCTCTTTCCTGTTGCGCCAACGGTAATATGTGCCGTAATCATGATTGCCGAGAACGGAATATACTCCGTCGGGTGCATGAAGCTGTGAAAGTATTTCTTTGAAATTATCCAGTTCGTGACTTTGCTGATTAACCAAATCACCGGTAAAGACAATGATATCTGCTTGTTGCTCGTTCACCAGCTTTACCAAATGCTGAACGGCTTCCTCTTTTCCCTGCCAACTGCCTATATGTATGTCTGACAGTTGCAGGATGCGGTAACCGTTAAATTCTTTGGGAATATTGGCCGACCTGTATTCCACCTCCTTTACTTCAAAACGTGTAATACCCGCCATTGCTCCATAAAGGATATTGGTAAAAGTGATTGCACCTAATATTATGCCGAGAAGCGTATAAGGAAGCCGGTGGGCAACGAAAGGATAGCGGGGGTTCCTGAATGGCGTATGGAAAATGATGAATGACAGCAACCGGCTGATTCCCCGCATCAATATGCCCAGCAGTGAACAGAGCATAAATACCGTTTTGGGAACGGCAAACAACATTACCGCCACCGCCAGTCTGCCGATGCTTTGAGGATGATGTGACAGGGCATTATCTCCTGTCAGATAGATGTAGTAGATGTATATAGCTACCAGTATGGCGGTAGGAAGCCAATAGGCGCTGCGCCAGATGATATTACGCGTTTTCTTAACAATGTACACCAAATAGATGTACATATCCGGTAAAAGCAGGAATAAGATAAGTATAAGGGTTATTCGGTGCATATATCTTCCAGTTCTTCTATATTCTTTTTAATGCTGTCGAGGTGTTTGTAGATGACTTTCTTATAAATGAAATATATGAGGATTACATCCCATATGATACAGAATCCCAGCATGATAGCTTGTACTATGAGCGGCATCGTATAGTAATCCATCACCCAGTAGAACAGTGCGGTGAAGATGACTGCCCAAATAGCCACTGCCCATACTTCGTAACGAGTCCAGCAGCGGAATGTGGTCATGCGCCGGCTTACTTCGGCTACGGACATTTCGTCTACCCTCGTATTCCTGTTCCAAAGGTAGGTTTTCCAGTCCCACCACATACCGCCGAGGATAGTGGCGGTGATGAAGGCCAAGAATAGGGCTGTCTTGGTTTGCAAGTGTTCGTTGAAGCCGAAGGTGGGGAGCAGGAGCCATATCAACAAGATAATAGCCAGACCGACCGCACCCACTCCGAGTGAGAAGCGTTGCAGGATTACGAGTCGTCCCAGGCTACGGCGGGTATTCGTTTTATAGCTTGCAATCAGTTCCTTAATTTGTTTTTCATCGGCGATAGGTTCCTTTTGCAACTGTGCATCCAATGCATTCCATGATTTTTTCAGTTCGTCCAGTTCCATATATTATTCCTCCTTGTTCATCTTTTTCAGTTTGTCTTTAATACGGCTGAGTTTAGTGGCCACATTGGTTACAGTCAGTCCGGTGATTTCGGCAATCTCTTCATAGCTTTTCTCTTCCAGATAAAGCAGGATGATGGACTTCTCCAGTTGTCCCAACCGGTTTATCATCCGGTAGAGTTGCCGTAACATGGCTTGCGTTTCGTCATCCTCTTCGCTGCGGTCGGCTTCTTGTGTGAGGGTTACAATCTCCGGAATGTTCTTTTCTTTCCGGATGAAGCTGATACAGGTATTCAAGGCGATACGGTAAATCCACGTCGAGATTTTACATTCCCTTCTGAATTTGGGAAACGCTTTCCAGATGTTGAGCACTACTTCCTGATATAGGTCGCTAAGAGTCGCGTTCGGAGTGGTGTATAAGTAACACACCTTATAGATAACGCGTTCATATTCCCGTATGACGGACATAAACTCTTGTTCTATATTTTCCATTGTATTGTTTCTCGAATCGCTTTTATTTTGTTTGTCGTAACAGAAACCGGAAAATCACACTTTTAGCATTCAACTTTTCAGATTTTCTGCAAGAAACTTTCGCATTTCATCAATCGGCTTACCGCGTCGGCGGGCATAATCTTCCAATTGGTCTTCGCCAATCTTGCCTACGGCAAAATAGTGTGACCGGGGATGTGAAAACATAAGTCCGCAGACAGAGGAATGCGGATACATGGCTCCGTTTTCGGTTAGCGTGATGCCTATTTGTTTCATATTCAGGAGTTCGTCCAGTATGAAGTTTACGGACTGGTCGGGCAGGGAAGGATAACCCACTGCCGGACGAATACCCTGAAATTTCTCAGCCAGTAAGTCCGGGATGGAGAGTGACTCGTCGGGAGCATATCCCCATGCCGCTTTACGTACATATTCGTGCATTTTCTCTGTTGCAGCTTCGGCGAGCCGGTCTGTCAAAGTTTGTACAAGGAGATGTTTGTAAGGGTCGTCTTGGTAGTAACCTTCGCTCTCCGCGCTGATGGAAGAGGCAAAAAGGCCTATCGTATCGGCTATTCCGGATGAAAGGGGGCGTATGAAGTCGCTCAGGCAGAGAAACGGGCCTCCATCCGGACGAGGAGTCTGTTGGCGGAGCAGGGGGAACACCGTATCTTCAATAATGAGGTTGTCTCCTTCTGCATTAGCACGGCACAGCCTGTAGATGCACTGAACCGTAAGGGATTCATCCAGCCGGTTGAGTATCCTGTTGGCTTCCTTAAACAGTTGCATGGCTTCGGCAGCTTTGGCACGTTCTTCTTGTGGAAAAGCCGCAAGCCACATGGCGCGGCAGGAATCACAGCCGTGAATGTTGGCGATTGCCGCAAACTTGGGTTGGAAGCCCCAAGCATGGAAAAAATAAATCCAGTTGATGTAGGGACTTACCTCGTGGACTTTATAATTGATAGTTGGCAATTGATAATGTATATATAGGTTATTCTCTGAATCGGTTAACATATTACGCTCCGGCTGACGGGTAATCGAATCTCAGTTCTTCACCGCGATAAGAATCATCCACCGTATCGCCATTGTAGACAAGATGTCCGTTGGCAAATGTCTTTTCCACTTTCCAGTTGAACGTATGTCCTTCTAAAGGACTCCAACCGCATTTACTCAAAATCTTGTCCGTAGTAACTTCCCAAGGAGAGTTTGGACGTACCAGCACTAAGTCTGCCTGATAGCCTTCGCGGATATATCCACGTTGACAGATACCGTATATTCGGGCAGGGGCATGACACATTTTTTGGACAATCGTTTCCAATGAGAAAACCCCTTCGTCCACCAGTCCGAGCATACTGACGAGAGAAAACTGTATCATGGGCATACCGGACATCGCTTTCAGTGCGCCTCCCTCTTTTTCACTCAGCAGGTGAGGGGCATGGTCGGTAGCTATCACATCAATCAATCCGGAATTGACAGCCGTCCGCAGAGCTTCCCTGTCCGCTTTTCGTTTGACGGCAGGATTACACTTGATGCGTGCGCCCAGACTGTTGTAGTGAGATAGTGAAAAAAGTAAATGTGCTACACAGGCTTCGGATGTGATATTCTTGTCTTCCAAAGGCTCATCACTGAATAGTCGCAGTTCTTTGGCGGTGGACACGTGCAGAATATGCAGGCGTGCTCCTGCAATCCTTGCCAGACGGATAGCCAAATCGGAAGACGTATAACAAGCCTGAACGGAGCGGATGCCGGGGTGGGCGTTGACGGGAATCTCGTCCGCTCCTTGATATTTTGTCTTGTATTTCTCGATGTTGGCTTTTATTATTTCCTGATCTTCGCAATGGGCGGCAATCAGCATATCCGTACCATTGAATATTTTCAGCAGACTATTCATCTTGTCTACCAGCATATTGCCGGTGCTGGAACCCATAAACAGCTTGATGCCGCAAACACGATGTTTGTCCAGCTTGTCAAATTCCGTATAGTTATTGTTGGTTGCACCGAAGTAGCAGGAGTGGTTGACGATACATTTTTCATTCAGCAAGTCGAACTTGGCATTCAGGGCATCCAGTGTTACAGTCAACGGATTGGTGTTGGGCATATCCATAATGGATGTCACACCGCCGGCGGCTGCCGCGCGGCTTTCCGTCAGGATATCCGCTTTATGGGTAAGGCCCGGGTCGCGGAAATGCACGTGGTCGTCAATGATGCCGGGCAACAGGTAGCAGCCTGTTGCGTCAATCACTTCTTCACAAGGAGCGGAGAGAGGTTTCCAGTTGGTGAGAACTTCGGCGATGCGTCCGTTTTCTATAACGACCGAACCTTGGATGGACTGTCCTTCGTTGATAATCGTAGCGTTGTGTATCAGCGTCCTTTTCATATCTTTAGTTTTTTAAGTTTGGATATTTATGAAACCAGCTATTCCACTTCAGCCGGATAACTCCGAACACGGCTTCTCCGAAAATGCTGCTGTTCATCTTGGATGTTCCCAGTTCGCGGTTGATGAAGATAACCGGTACTTCCTTCACATTCGCCCCGCATTTATAAGCGGTGAACTTCATTTCTATCTGGAAAGCATAGCCTTTAAAGCGGATGCCGTCCAGATTGATGGTCTGCAATACCCTGCGGCGGTAGCACACAAAGCCGGCAGTGGTATCGTGGATGGGCAGCCCCGTAATGATACGTACATATTTGGAGGCGAAATAAGACATCAGTACACGTCCCATAGGCCAGTTCACCACATTCACGCCGCTGACGTAGCGTGAGCCGATAGCCACATCCGCCCCTTCTTCGGCACAAGCCCGGTAGAGGCGGGGCAGGTCTTTGGGGTTGTGGCTGAAATCGGCATCCATTTCGAATATATATTCATAGTCGCGTTGCAACGCCCATTTGAATCCGGCTATGTAGGCCGTGCCCAAACCCAGCTTTCCTTTGCGTTCCACCATAAACAGGCGGTCGGAAAACTCCTGCTGCAAGTCTTTTACGATAGCGGCTGTGCCGTCGGGCGAGCCGTCTTCGATGATAAGTATGTGGAATCCGTGCTCCAAGGCAAAAACGGCACGGATGATATTCTCGATGTTTTCCCGTTCGTTGTAGGTGGGGATGATGACAATACTGTCTGATGTCTGCATATTCATTGAAAATATATGGGGCTTATTAATGGGAACAAATGTAGTGCTTTTCTATTACTTACAGACAAAACTAAGGATTATTTATGTATTTTTGCAACGGAAATTCACCGTAACAATGATTATTACCGAACTGCAACAATTATATGCCGCCCATCCCAATGTAGAGGGTGTGTGCAGGCTGCTAAAGGACAATTCCGTCCGTCATCTTTATTGTAGCGGCTTGTGCGCTTCTGCCGCTTCGCTGTTTTCGTCCGTGCTGGTACAGCGGGCGGAATGTCCGTTTGTTTTTATCCTCGGCGATTTGGAAGAAGCCGGATATTTCTATCACGACCTGACACAGATTTTGGGAACCGAACAGGTGTTGTTCTTCCCCTCCTCCTTCCGCCGTGCCATAAAATACGGGCAGAAAGATGCCGCTAACGAGATTCTCCGTACGGAAGTGCTGAGCCGCCTGCAGAAAGGCGAGGAAGGGCTTTGTGTAGTTACCTATCCGGATGCGCTGGCAGAAAGGGTTGTTTCCCGTAAGGAGCTGGGAAATAAAACCTTGAAACTCCATACAGGCGAAAAGGTGGATATGGACTTTGTTACGGAGGTGCTGCGCAGTTACGGTTTCGAGTACGTGGATTATGTGTACGAGCCGGGGCAATATGCCGTGCGCGGCAGCATTATCGATGTATTTTCCTTTTCTTCCGAATTTCCTTTCCGTATAGACTTCTTTGGAGATGAAGTGGAGAGCATCCGTACTTTTGAGGTGGAGAGCCAGCTTTCCAAAGAGAAGAAAGAAGATATTGTCATAGTCCCCGATTTGAGCCGTAGCTTGGAGCAAGGCGGCAATGGCGGAATGGTATCTTTCTTGGATTTCCTTCGGCCGGACACCTTGCTGGCGATGCGTGATTTCCTCTGGTTGCGTGAGCGCATTCAGACCGTTCACGATGAATCGCTGACCGCTGCTGCCATTGCCGCCCGCGAGGCCGAAGAAAACGGTGCAATCTCTCTGGAAGGAAAGTTGATAGACGGGGGAGAATTTACCTTGCGTGCACTCGATTTCCGCCGTATGGAATTCGGCGCGAAGCCTACAGGAACACCGGATGCGACAGTGTCATTCAGTACCGCCGCACAACCTATCTTCCATAAGAATTTCGACTTGGTGGCGGAAAGTTTCCACGACTATCTTTCCCGCAACTACACCCTCTATATATGCAGTGACAGCCTGAAACAAACCGACCGTATCCGTGCTATCTTTGAAGACCGGGGAGATGATATATCCTTTACCTCCGTTGAGCGTACCTTGCATGAGGGTTTTGCCGATGATACTTTGCGTCTCTGCATCTTTACCGACCACCAGCTGTTCGACCGTTTTCACAAATACAACCTGAAAAGCGATAAAGCCCGTAGCGGCAAGGTGGCTTTGAGCCTGAAGGAGTTGAACCAGTTTACTCCCGGAGATTACGTGGTGCATACCGACCACGGCGTGGGACGTTTCACGGGACTGGTGCGTATTCCTAACGGAGATACGACGCAAGAAGTGATGCGTCTGGTCTATCAGAATGACGATGTGGTCTTTGTCTCCATCCATTCTTTGCATAAGGTTTCCAAGTACAAAGGCAAAGACGGTGAAGCCCCCCGCCTCAACAAGCTGGGTACCGGTGCATGGGAGAAATTGAAAGACCGTACCAAGACCAAGATTAAGGATATAGCCCGCGACCTGATAAAGCTCTATTCGCAACGGCGCGAGGAGAAGGGCTTTCAATACAGCCCCGACAGTTTTCTGCAACGGGAACTGGAAGCGTCTTTCATTTACGAGGATACCCCCGACCAAAGCAAGGCAACCGCCGACGTAAAGGCGGATATGGAAAGCGCCCGCCCCATGGATAGGCTGGTATGCGGCGACGTAGGCTTCGGCAAGACCGAGGTTGCCGTGCGTGCCGCTTTCAAGGCGGTGGCGGACAATAAACAGGTTGCCGTCCTCGTTCCCACCACCGTTCTTGCCTATCAGCATTTCCAGACTTTTAAGGAACGTCTGAAAGGCCTGCCTTGCCGTGTGGAATATCTGAGCCGTGCCCGGACGGCGGCACAGGTCAAAGCCGTTATCAAGGGTCTTGCGGACGGTGAGGTGAATGTCCTTATCGGAACCCACCGCATTCTGGGTAAAGACGTTAAGTTCAAAGACCTCGGCTTGCTGATTATCGACGAAGAACAGAAGTTCGGTGTCTCCGTCAAGGAGAAGCTCCGCCAACTGAAAGTGAACGTGGATACCCTGACCATGACCGCCACACCCATTCCCCGCACCTTACAGTTCTCCCTGATGGGTGCGCGCGATTTGAGCGTCATCCAGACGCCGCCGCCCAACCGTTATCCCATTCAGACGGAAGTGCATACGTTCAGCGATGAGATTATCACCGATGCCATCAACTTCGAAATGAGCCGCAACGGACAGGTGTTCTTTGTAAACAACCGCATTTCCAATCTCTCTGAACTGAAAGCGATGATAGAGCGCAACATCCCCGATTGCCGTGTATGCATCGGTCACGGGCAAATGGAACCTGCCGAACTGGAAAAGATTATTTTCGACTTTGTCAATTATGATTATGACGTATTGCTCGCCACTACCATTATTGAGAGCGGCATTGACATACCGAATGCCAATACCATCATCATCAATCAGGCGCAGAATTTCGGCTTGAGCGACCTGCACCAGATGCGCGGTCGTGTGGGGCGCAGCAATAAAAAGGCCTTCTGCTACTTGCTGGCTCCTCCCTTGTCCTCGCTTACGCCGGAAGCCAAACGCCGCTTGCAGGCCATCGAGAACTTCTCCGACTTAGGCAGCGGCATCCACATCGCCATGCAGGACCTCGACATTCGCGGTGCGGGCAATATGCTTGGCGCAGAGCAAAGCGGCTTCATTGCCGACTTGGGTTACGAAACTTATCAGAAGATATTGTCCGAAGCCGTACATGAGCTGAAGACCGACGAGTTTGCCGATCTCTATGCCGACGAACTGAAAGGCGACGGCACTATCAGCGGCGAGCAATTTGTAGACGAGTGCCAGGTAGAGAGCGATCTTGAACTGTTGCTGCCCGCCACTTACGTCACCGGTAGCAGTGAGCGTATGTTGCTCTATCGCGAACTGGACGGTCTGACGCTGGACAAGGATGTAGACGCCTTCCGCGCCCGCCTCGAAGACCGTTTCGGACCTATTCCCCCCGAAACGGAAGAGTTGCTCCGTATCGTTCCCCTACGCCGTCTTGCGGCACGTCTGGGAACGGAGAAGGTGTTCCTCAAAGGTGGTCGTATGACGCTGTTCTTTGTCTCCAATCCGGACAGCCCTTACTATCAGAGCCGGGCTTTCGGCAAAGTCATTGCCTACATGATGAAATACACCCGCCGTTGCGACCTGCGGGAGCAGAATAACAAGCGGAGTATGGTGGTGAAGGATGTCACTACCGTGGAAGAGGCTGTGGTGGCGTTGCAGGAGATTGTGGCGATGCAGGTGGAAGAATAGGTTAGTCTGTTGTTCGCTTGATATATATCTTGTGTGACCCTCTGCCCGTATGGCCGATTCCGCTTTCAGGCATTTCGCTCCACTGTTTCAGCTCTTGTGCAGCGGCGTTGCGCAGTAGTCCTGTCAGTTCGCAGTAATCACCTACTTTCAGTAACGGATGTGACTCTAAATAGTCCTGCGCCAGTTTCAGCCGTTGTTCGGCGGTGTAGCGTGAGGAAGAGTGCCGGAACTTCCATTTAGAACGGTTCAGTATGCAGTTTCGTCCTGTCTCGTAGATGAAATCCTTGTCTGCATGGAAGTTGATGTTGTCTACACAGATGCTTCTTACATTGCGTTTTTGTCCGCCCTGTTCGGCGCTTTCCCGTTCAAAACCTTCGCGCAATCCTAACGAGGGAGTGAATACACCCAGTCCGTCCACTTTCACCGAGTGTCCTTCGCCCATTTCACGGGCTATGGCTTGGGTAAGTGATTTTACCACTCCGATGATGTCGCCGGGAGTAAAGGTACTGCCGTAGTTGATGCGTCGGGCAAGGTAGTCCAAATCTACTTGTCCCCAAATCTTGATGCGGGGGAAGAGTTTTTTTTCACCGTCTTTGTTGGGAAGGTTAGAGGTCTGCATTTGATATTCTGCCATGATGTTTTTTTGTTGTTTACGGATTGATAATTTGGTGATGGAAATCCGTCCTGCATAGGGCTAAGGATGAAATGACATGGGGTAGGGACGAAAGTAGGCAGACTTGCTTACCGGAAATACTCAACCTATGCTTTAAACTGTATCTTCAGTTTAAAGATGTATATCTTTAGGCTGAAGATGGCGGTCTTTATCCTAAAGATGTTCATCTTGAGCGTAAAGATACGGCTTATTTCCTATATGAGCAAGCTTTTCTCCTAAGAAGTGGGTGTTTGAAAACAGGAGTGTGTATGTTTCTTTATGGATAGCTGACGGTTAGTATCTTCTTATCCTTATATGTATAGGGGCGGCATCAGCTCCTGATACCCGTGTTTTTGTATGCGAATAATTTAGAATTTATTATAGTGTCATTCAGATTATATTTTAGTGGAGTCAATCTACCCGTAAAAGCCTTATTTACAATAAAAAAGAGGAAAATCATCTCTGAATTTCCTCTTATCTTTTTGGGGGGGTGACTGAAGGGACTCGAACCCTCGACATTCAGAACCACAATCTGACGCTCTAACCAACTGAACTACAGTCACCATGTTATTGCATTTCTTAAATGCGGTGCAAAGATAGGGATAATCTTTGATATTACAAATATTTCGATGAATATTTTCAATTAAAAATAGCTATTTGTTATTCTCATAAATTCCTGTGTTGTGCTGTAATAGGAGATTTCGTGAGTTTTTTATAAAGATATTCAGGCGATTACGAGCCGATTCCGGTAAGTTGTCAGCCGATGAGTAGGAAGGATATAAAATGTAATTTTTTTCTCCAGTGAGAGTGGGACGAGCGGTCCACACCAAGGTATATCCACACCGGATGACACGGGAGAATGGAAAAGAAGAGACAAAAGGCTTGAGTGACGGTGAATAACTCAAATTGTTTTGCAATGGATGAATAGGATTGGGAAGAGGATATTTTTCAAGTTCTAGCGTAAAGATAAGGCCACCGTCCGTATTTGCGGCACTCATGTTGGAGATGAAGTTTCCTAAAGAATAGACAACAGCATGTTGTTGATTGCCATCCTTGCGTAATTCCATAGGCTGGATTACGTGTGGGTGTGAACCAATAATATGGGTTACTCCTTGTTCCAGCAGCCAGTCAGCAAGTTCGCGTTGCGCGTGATTAGGGAGTGATTGATATTCTTCTCCCCAATGCATACAGGCTATAATGGCGTCCGGACGTACGGCTTGAGCACTATGTATATCCTTTAGAATTGTTTCTTTGTTGATATAATTGACAATGTTGGGCGCAGATGCTTTGATTCCATTAGTACCGTAAGTGTAGTTGAGTATAGCTATGCAAAAACCTTTTTTCCGGATGAAAAGAGGATAGTGTTGCCTGCGTTCCATGCTGTTACGGTAAGTGCCTGCATGGGGTATGGAGAGAGAATCCATTTGCGCGATAGTACGTTCCAGTCCTTTCTTGCCACGATCCAGACAATGGTTGTTTGCGGTAAGAAGAACATCGAATCCTGCATCTTTGATAGCTTGCAGATATTCGTCGGGTGCACTGAAAGTGGGATAACCTCGGTAGGGTTTTCCACCGAGAGTTACTTCAAGGTTGCCTATTGCAATATCGGCACGGGAGATTTCTTTCTTTACGAGGGAGAAATAAGAGGAGTAATCATATTTCCCGCCGGAAGTACGGGCAGCATCTATTTGTGCTTGATGTTGCATCAAGTCTCCTACAAATAATAGTGTAATCCTTTCCTGCGAGGAAAGGGTTACACTATATAGTAGAGAGATAAGGGTGATGAGGGCTTTCATCATCCTTGTTATTGGTAAATAGCTTTCTTGCCTGCCAGAAGTGTGTTTTTCATTAAAGAGACAATGGTCATCGGACCTACACCACCGGGCACAGGAGTGATGAATGAACATTTTGGAGCAACCTCATCGAACTTGACGTCACCGGTCAGTTTGAAGCCGGATTTTTTGGTTGTGTCCGGTACACGAGTAGTACCTACGTCAATAACAACTGCACCTTCCTTCACCATTTCCGCTTTTACGAAGTTGGGTTGCCCCAATGCTGCGATAATAATATCGGCTTCTTGGCACTCTTTTACCAAATCCTTGCTGCGGCTGTGACAAACGGTTACCGTGGCGTCACCCGGGTAAGCTTTTTGCATCATGAGGGCAGCCATAGGTTTACCTACGATGTTGCTGCGTCCCAGTACAACACATTTCTTTCCGGAAGTTTCTATTTTGTATCTTTTCAGTAGCTCGAGAATACCGTTGGGGGTTGCGGAAACGTAGCAAGGCAGCCCTATGGACATACGTCCTACATTGATAGGATGGAAGCCGTCCACGTCTTTGCGATAGTCGATGGTTTCGATCACTTTCTGTTCCGAGATATGTTTGGGTAAGGGTAGTTGGACGATAAAACCGTCTACATCTGCATCCTCATTCAGCTCGCGCACTTTCGCCAGTAACTCTTCTTCCGTTACATCTGCCTCATAACGAATTAGCGAGGATTTGAATCCGCATACTTCACAAGCTTTTACTTTGGCGGCTACATAGGTTTCGCTGCCACCGTCGTGTCCTATAAGGATAGCTGCCAAGTGAGGACGTTTTCCGCCGCGTGCCACTATATCAGCTACTTCTGCTGCAATTTCCTGTTTTACTTGTTCGGAAATTGCTTTTCCGTCAATTAGTGTCATATTCAATATTGTTGTATTAGTTATTATTTGCATAGCATTATTCGCAAAAGTAGACTAAATAACCGAATAAAGCAAAAATCCCGCCGATTTCATTTAATATATGAAATCGGCGGGATGTATGTGCAGAGACTTTTTTCTTATCTTTTCAGCTTCGGCATCATCTTGCCCATTTTGCTGCCGGTCACCATTTTCATCATTTTACGGGTCTGGTCAAACTGTTTCAGTAAGCGGTTTACTTCTTGAATATTTGTGCCGCTACCTTTAGCGATACGTTGACGACGTGATCCGTTCAGAATTGCCGGGTTGCTGCGTTCTTCCGGGGTCATGGAGTAGATGATTGCTTCGATGCTCTTGAAAGCGTTGTCATCAATATCAATATCCTTGATGGCTTTGCCAACTCCCGGTATCATGGAAGCAAGTTCTTTCAGATTACCCATTTTCTTGATTTGCGCAATCTGACTCAGGAAGTCGTTGAAGTCGAACTGATTCTTCGCAATCTTCTTTTGCAGACGTTTGGCTTCTTCTTCATCATATTGCTCTTGTGCGCGCTCCACCAATGATACGATGTCACCCATACCGAGAATGCGGTCGGCCATACGGGCAGGGTGGAACTGATCGATAGCATCCAACTTTTCGCCGGTTCCGACAAACTTGATAGGCTTGTTTACTACGGACCGGATAGAAAGAGCGGCACCACCGCGGGTATCACCATCCAACTTGGTCAATACCACACCATTGAAGTCTAAACGCTCATTGAATTCTTTGGCGGTGTTTACGGCATCCTGACCGGTCATGGAGTCTACCACAAACAAGATTTCGTTTGGGTTAATGGCAGCCTTGATTGCAGCAATTTCGTTCATCATCTCTTCGTCTACCGCCAAACGACCGGCTGTGTCGACGATTACGAGATCATATCCTTTTTCTTTAGCTTCCTGTATGGCGTTTTGGGCTATGGCTATCGGGTCTTTGCTGTCCGGTTCGGAGTACATGGGTACTTCAATCTGCTCTGCCAGTACGCGTAACTGTTCGATGGCAGCGGGACGGTATACGTCGCAGGCTACCAATAAAGGCTTCCTGTTCTTTTTAGTTTTCAACATGCGTGCCAACTTTCCGGAGAAAGTTGTCTTACCGGAACCCTGCAGACCGGACATCAAAATAACAGCCGGTTTGGAGTCTATATTGATTTCCGCTGTTTCACCACCCATGAGTTGCGTTAACTCATCGTGTACGATTTTTACCATTAATTGGCTGGGTTTTACGGCTGTCAGTACGTTTTGTCCCAAAGCCTTTTCCTTAACGGTATCGGTGAAGTTCTTGGCAACTTTATAGTTTACGTCGGCATCTAGAAGTGCTTTACGCACGTCTTTCAGCGTTTCCGCTACATTAATCTCGGTGATTTTACCTTCACCTTTCAAAATTTTAAACGACCTCTCAAGTCTCTCGCTTAAATTATCGAACATATTATCTTATTACAATTACTAAATTACAATTTACTCTTATTGAGGCGCAAAAGTACAAAAAATACCTGTAACTGCCTTCTTTTAAAGGCAGAATATTATTGCAACCTTGCAGCAGGATAGGTGAAAAGAATGGTCGGACCTTCCGGTGCATCAGCGAGAACTTGATAAGTACCACCAAAATGCTTTAGCAACAAACGGTTGATTTCATGCCGTATAGAACTTTCCTGACCATTATGTTTTCTGTCAGCTAAAGGTGAGTTGATTACTTTGAAATATAAAATATCTTCACTTTTATCTAAACTGAAATGGACTTCATTGTGCTCTTGGACTGTTAAAGGGCCCGTTAGTGTACTGATTATCATTTGCATTATCCGGTTGCAGTCAGTGTGTATAATATATTTTTGTACCGAACTTTGGAAGCGAATGTGCAGATTGCTATTTTGCATTTGTGCGGAGCATACGGCATCATTACAAAGTTGGACTACGTCATAGTTGGTCAACTGATATTTCATCATGTCGGCTTCCAGCCTTGATAAATCCAAAACATTGTTTACCAATAACATCAGTTTTTCTGTGTTTTGTTGTATGATATCAGAATATTCCTTACGGTTTTTCTCATTGATGTCTGTATCAGTGGCTATGAGTTGTGAAAAGCCAACTACGCTGTTAAGTGGTACGCGAATAGCGTGGCTCATGTTGGATAGGAAGCGGCTTTTCTGTTCATTGGCTTCTTCTGTTTTCCGGGTAGCTTCTTGTGTCTCTTTTTCGGAAAGTTTAAGCTCTCGTCGTATTCGGCTAATGCGTATTGTGTAAGTGATACATAATATTAATATGATAGCTACTACCGCTAAAATAATAATTTGTATATATCCTTTTAACCGTCCTTGCTCCAATATTAGTTGGTTGAAGTGATAAGATTCTTTTATTTCTTCCAATTGTTGGCTGGATACAGCGACACTTAAAGAGTCCTCTATTTGAGTAGCCTTTTCATAGAGTGGTAATGCTTCGGCATACCGTCCCATTGCTTTCAGGATGTCGGCTTTATAGCCTGTTTCTTCAGCATAATCAGATATGTCGAAATTGTTTTTTTGTACAAAACGGATTGCGCTATCGGCAATGGCAAGAGCTGTGTCATATTCTTTGAGGGAGAGATGATATGCGATTGCCATATTCTGATAAATAACCAAGTAGGGTGGGAAAGTGTTAGGAGTAATGTATGAAGAGCATTTTTCATAATGCTTTTCTGCCAGTTTTTTATTGCCGGTCTCTATATATAGATAAGTGTAATACATTTCTACGTACAGATATTGACTGGACATGCTGTTTAATACTGCCGGATTGTTGTGTATTATATCGTCCAGTACTTTTCGGGTCTTGTCTAAATATGTTTTGAGGTCGGTATAGTTTTTTACTTGTTTGCTGAAAGCGATAAGCTGACTCAAAATATTAATTTGTGTACCGGGATGAGTAACTTGTGGTAATAACTCGTAGAGCCTTTTGAGCACTTTGTCTTCATCTTTCCAGCGGTTAGTTTCGTGGTAGATGTTGGCCAAGCATTGGTAGGCGGAAACTTCTCCGGTCACACTCTTTATGCTTTGAGCTTTTTCCAACATTTTGGATGCTTCGTTAAAAGCATATTCGTATTGGTAATTGTATATATAGGTATTGATAAGTAACTTTTGTGAATCGAAGTATACTTTCCAGTATTGAATACTTTGGGCTATGGGTTTTATCAAGTCAACCCATTTACTTATGCTGTCTTGTTCGCCGTCATTGTTATAATAATAGAGAATCTGGAAATATGCACCATCGCACATATGCAGTTTATTGTTTTGTAATTGTGCTTCTTTGTATAGCTCTTGAGCGTATTTGAGTGCGTGAGAAGTGCCTTGAGAAGATAATATTATTTGTTGAAGTACTTTTAAGCGAGTGATGTCGTGAGGTAATGTGGGTAGTACTGTCAGTAAGCTGTCAGTAATTGATGACGTATAATCTTTGCTCCAACCGGAAAATATTTGCAGGGTAAAGAACAGTATGAATAGTAATCTTCTCATTGTGCTTCCTTCTCTTTATTATTGATGGTGGTAGGTTGGATAGGGTGCGTAAATACAAACCGTGAACCATCCTTGTAATCAGTGTCAATCCAAATTTTGCCGCCAAAGTGCTCAACAATCAGCTGGCAGATAGACAGCCCTAACCCACTTCCTTGCGCATTCTCGTCCAGCTTCTCAAAACGGTTAAATATTTTGTCTTGTTTTTCAGGAGCAATCCCGCATCCGGTATCGGTTACTGAGAATAATGCCATATTGTCCTGCATATCCAATGTAAGAGTTATGCTGCCTTCTGTTGTGAACTTGGTCGCATTGATGAGTAAGTTTATAAGCAATTGTTGCAAGCGAGCTTCATCAGTGTATAGTTCAAGCTTCTTTAAAGAAGTTTGAAACGTAACAGTAGCGGCTGTTTGCTTTATTTTGTCTACGGTGTCAATAACGTTTTGACAAAGGAAAATGGCGTCATGAATTCCGAAATGAAATTGCATTTTTCCTCTCTCCAGACTGGATAGGTCTACTACATCGTCTATTAACTTTAATAATAAATCTGAATTTTGCTGAATAATGTCATTGCATTGTTTGCGTATCTCTGTATCTATATTACTATCGGTCAGTATGGAAGAAAAACCGGAGAGTGCGTTTAAGGGAGTACGTATTTCGTGACTCATATTCGACAGGAACAGGCTTTTGGTGCGAATAGAATTCTCTGCATTTTTTTGTGCTTTGTCCAGCTTTTGTCTGGATACCGCCAAGTGTTTGTTTCCCTTTTTTATGCGGAAAGCAAAGAACGCAAATATACTCAGGATGATGATACTGCCTATGATCAGATAAAATAATATTCGGTTTCTCTGTGCTTGATTGTCCAATTCAAGACGGTCTACTTGATATACAATATGTAGTAAGTTTATTTGAGAAGTGTAACTATGGGCATCGATAGAGTCACGTGTGGCCCTAATAGTATGATACGCTTCGCAAGCCTCTTTGTACTGTCCTAATTCTTTATGTATGTAAGCTATCTTCTTTCGAATTTTTAGATAATTATTATATACATCTACATTGTTGGATTTGCTGGCAAGTTCTATAAATATTTTAGCTGCTTTTGTATAATCTCCGGTTTCTCGCGCATATTCAGCCTGCATATATCTCAAGATGCTGGTATGGAAAGAAGAAGGTATCCGGTTGTTAGTATTTTCAGCTTCACTGATGTATTGCCGGGCTTTATCCAAGTCATTGTTACGCAGGTAATAGTAGGCCTGATAGGCATAAAGAAGAAAAGGATTCAGATGCCTGTTCTTGTAAATTTCACTCATGCGCTCTAAATAGGCTTTGGCTTCGTCCATACGCTTGAGTTTGATGAGAGTAGGGATTAATTGTATGAATATTTTCTCCTGTACTTTCTCCGTATCGGGTGTTTTCTTCAAAATCTTGATTGCTTTTTCATACTCCTCTTTGGCTTCAGATCTCATGCCGGCATTGAGGTAGATGTCTCCAAACGCAAAATAAGACAGGGAAATACCTATGTTGCATTCCATTAATCGAGCTTCGGTCATCATGGCATTGGCTTTTTTCAAGGCTTCGGATATTTGAGCCCGAAAGGAATAAGCATACACAGCCATCTGTTTCATGAGAAACATATGTTTGTAATCTTTCTTTTGGCGGAAGATGTCCACGATTTCATCTTCCCATTGAATGATGTCAGCTGGTGTTGCATCTTTGGAATAGGCCAGATTGTTGTCCATCAACTCCTTGATAAGATGAAGATGCTGGTTGTTCGTAGCTTTTGAAACAGAAAAAGCCCAGGGGTATATCCCAAGCAATAAAAAGATTAAGATTATGTTTGTCCTATATGTTTTCACCTTCTTGTTCTTTTCATTACACGAAAGAAATAATAACGTGTGGCAAAAATAATTAAAAAAGAGCGGAATAATACAATTATCCCGCTCTTTTTATTTCTTGTTGCTATTTCTTGTTTCTAATAAGAACTTAGCTGTTCATGCTCATTAAGAATTCATCATTGTCTTTGGTTTTTTCCAAACGGTCTTTTACGAAGTCCATTGCTTCTATCGGATTCATGTCGGCAAGGTATTTGCGGAGAATCCACATACGATCCAATGTTTGCTTATCTTGTAGCAAGTCGTCACGACGAGTACTGGAAGCAACGATGTTGACAGCCGGGAAGATACGTTTGTTGGACAGGTTACGGTCGAGCTGTAACTCCATATTACCTGTGCCCTTGAATTCTTCAAAGATTACTTCATCCATCTTAGAACCGGTATCGATAAGTGCCGTTGCAAGGATAGTTAACGAACCGCCTCCCTCAATATTGCGGGCAGCACCGAAGAAACGTTTGGGTTTGTGCAGTGCATTGGCATCCACACCACCGGACAGTACTTTGCCTGAGGCTGGGGAAACAGTATTATAAGCACGTGCTAAACGGGTTATTGAGTCAAGGAAAATGACAACGTCGTGTCCGCATTCTACCATTCTCTTGGCTTTCTCCAAAACAATGCCTGCGATTTTTACGTGACGTTCTGCCGGTTCGTCGAATGTGGAGGCGATGACCTCTGCGTTTACAGTACGTGCCATATCGGTTACTTCTTCCGGACGTTCGTCAATCAACAGCATAATCATGTAAACTTCCGGGTGATTGGCTGCAATGGCATTGGCAATGTCTTTCATTAAGATAGTCTTACCTGTTTTGGGCTGTGCTACAATTAATGCACGTTGTCCTTTGCCGATGGGAGCGAAAAGATCTACTACGCGAGCAGACATGGAATCAGAATATCCTCCTTTGCAAAGTTTGAATTTCTCATCAGGAAAAAGTGGGGTAAGATGTTCAAATGGTACACGATCGCGTACAAAAGCCGGATCACGCCCGTTAATTTTGGATACCTTTACCAGCGGGAAGTATTTCTCACCTTCCTTGGGGGGACGGATAACGCCTTCCACAACATCACCGGTCTTTAAGCCGAATAACTTGATTTGTGATTGTGAAACGTAGATATCGTCGGGAGAAGAAAGGTAATTGTAATCGGATGAACGCAGAAAACCATAGCCGTCTTGCATGATTTCCAATACACCGGTTCCGGTAAGTATATCGTCGAATTCGTATGCCTTTTCACGTTCTATTGCAGGTTTGCGTTCGGGAACAACATTGTTTTCATTATTGTTTTGTTGCTGGGTGGGACGCTGTTGCTGCTGTGCAGGACGTTGACTGTTATTGTTGTTACGATTATTGTTATATGGAGTATTGCTTTCGCGGGGACGGAGACGGGGACGCTGTTGTTGCGGTTGTTCTGCAGCAGGAACGGGAGTTTCTGCTTTAGTAGCTTCAAATTTTCCGATGAGTTCTGATGGTAATTCTATTTTTTCCGTAGGCAGGTCCTCTATAGGGATAAAATCGTCTTCTACTTCCGATAAGATAGGACTTTCATCCGGTGTGGGTTGGGGTTGGGGGATTGCAGCAACTTTTTTGAGTTCTGCCTTTTGGGGCTCTGTGATTTCTGCTTTAGCTTCTGTCTGAACGGTTTTAGGCGTCTTGGACGCTTCGGTAGCTGGAACTGCTTCTTGTTTTATTTTACGAGGACGTCCCGGTTTACGTTTGGGAGTTTCAGCTTCTGCTACAGGGGCAGCAGCAACCGGTTCTTTTGCGGCTTCTGCAGCTTGTACAGCAGCTTGTGAGACCAGCGTTTCTTCGTTTTTTCCTTTTGTAAGGTCTCCATTTTTGTTGGTTGTGAACACCTTGTCGGCTCCTTCTTTCTTGACCGTTACGCGAGAACGTTTTTGTTTGTCTCCCTTACGTTCTTCTTTTAATTTGTCGGCTGCTACTTTCTTGGTTGCTCCTGCAATAGCTTGCTCGTCAAGTATTTTATAAACGAGCTCTTCTTTTTTGAGAGAATCAGTTTTTTTGATACCCAACTCTTGGGCAATAGCTTGCAATTCCGACAAATTCTTGTCGTTTAATTGAATAATATTATACATACAGTATATGTGTGAATGGTTTTTACTTATTTGGTAAGTCTACCTTGTAAATTATGATTTAATAGGGATATTTATTATTGAACCGGAAATCTGACTAACAAACCTTACCTCAGTAAAGAGTGACAGAATGTTTCAACGGTGCAAAGGTAATAATTATTTTTGGTTTCATAAATAAATCGTCTTTTTTTTAATTTTAAAAGTTTATCTTTGCTTCATTATCATCAAGAAATAGATTTATGAATATATATGCAGTTCATTTGATTACTTTTTCACCTACCCACACTTCTAAACAAGTGGGTGAGGCAATTGTTCGCGGTACAGGTCTTTCGGAAATCACAAAAACGGATTTGACTTTGCATCCGGCTGAAAAGTTGGAAATTCCCGAAACTACATTAGTGGTGGTTACAGTTCCTGTGTATGGAGGAAAAGTCGCACCTCTGGCATTGGAGCGGATGAAGTGTATCCATACTTCCGGTGCTCCGGTGGTGCTGGCTGTGGTTTATGGAAACCGTGCTTATGAAAAAGCATTGGCAGAACTGGACACTTTTATATCGGAAAGAGGTTTTAAAGTGATTGCAGGGGCTACATTTGTAGGAGAACATTCATATAGTACAGATAAGAATCCTATAGCTGTAGGTCGGCCGGATGCAGATGATTTGCGGTTTGCAGAAAATTTTGGTGCAAAAATACGTACTAAGATTGAAACTGCCGCTGGTATGGATAGGTTGTATACTGTTGATGTTAATCGTATTCAACGTCCTCATCAGGCATTTTTCCCGTTATTCCGCTTTTTGCGAAAAGTGGTGAAGCTACGTAAAAGTGGTGTGCCCATGCCTCGTATTCCGGCAGTTGATGTGGAACTTTGCAATCACTGTGGATATTGTGCGACACATTGTCCCGCAGGAGCTATTGGGAAAGGTGATGAGTGCAGTACTGATATAGAAAAGTGCATTCGTTGTTGTGCTTGTGTAAAGGGGTGTCCGCAGAAAGCCCGTACCTTTGATACGCCATTTGCTGTTTTACTTGCCGATTGCTTTAAAAGACAGAAGGAAAACAGGGTCATTTTATGACAGGGGGGAGAGAAGATGGATTGTGAGTATGCGGCGTGTGGAGGAGTCGATGCGGAAACGGTTGTCTGTTCTTTCGCCTACCAGCCAAATGATTTCTTTGCCACAACACAATACCCATTGTTGCTCTTTGCGTAAAAGGGAAAATTTTCGGTCGGTCATGTAATCGCTTACTTTCTTTCTGCCTTTCATGCCGAATGGGATAAAAGAATCTCCTTGTTGCCAGAGTCGCAGAGATAGAGGATGTAGAAGCTTGTCTGCATCGAAGCAGGCGGTTCCCTTATCACGAGGGATAATAAAATCGGGGGTAAAGGCATATTCTTTCATTGTCAGTACGGGTTCTGCTACTTGTTGATATGCTTCAATCAGCAAATATTTACGGTCTTTTACAACACGCCAATGTTTTGATGAAAAGGCTTTTCCCGACTGTCCGTTTAAGGTTCGGTATATGTCTTTGACTTGGGCTGCATTGAAACCAAGCGGGTGTAAAATTTCAAACAATAATGTTTCAGGAGCAGGTTCTTGCATCAGGTCATCAATAAGTATGCCTTTGGGGGTTTGCACCCGTTTTATTCCTTCATCTATGCCCCGTTGGTATATGACAGATGCTTCGTTCAGATGTTCAGCGGTATTGAGAATACTTTCTTTGACGGAAGGGTTGATATCCTGCATCATAGGAAGTAAGTTCAGGCGTATTTTGTTACGGGTATATTCGTCTTGCAGATTGGTGCTGTCTATCACGTAATCTTGTCCTATGCGGTTCAGGTAGTTAGTGATTTCTTTACGGTCCAAACAGAGCAGAGGGCGTACGATGTACCCATTCTTGGGGCGTATTCCCCGTAATCCGTTGATTCCTGTACCGCGGATTAAATTTAATAGAAGGGTTTCTACGCTATCGTCCTGATGATGGGCTACGGCAATGATGTCGGCATTGCTTTCCTGTCGTATTTTTTCAAACCATTCATAACGCAATTCCCGAGCTGCCATTTCAATGGAGATGTGCCGTTCTTCGGCTGTACGTATAGTATCGAAATGGATGGTGTGTAGTCGTATTTGCTGCTTTGCGCATAGTTGGCGGACAAATGCTTCATCCCTGTCAGATTCTTCACCGCGAAGGTGGAAATTACAGTGCGCTGCTTCGCAATCATAGCCTAAATCTTTCAGTAAGCACAATAGAGCAACGGAGTCTGCACCGCCACTCAAGGCAACGAGTACTTTGTCTGTTGGCGCAAAGAGTTGCTTTTGGTTAATATATTGTGCTACTTTTTCTTTTTCCATAGGGCAAATATACATGTTTCTTCTTGATTTCTGTCATTTCTGCGTGAAAACGTTGCCCGACGTTTGTTTCCTTAACTCCTCTTATTTAAAAACATTCTAAATTATTTGTGCGATATGAACTTATCTTTTATCTTTGCGACAAAAATAATGAAAGGCAGAAGACTATGCGTTTGTCCGAATTGAAAACCGGTGAAAAAGGTGTAATCGTTAAGGTACTGGGGCACGGCGGTTTCCGTAAGCGAATTGTAGAAATGGGCTTTATCAAGGGGAAGACCGTAGAGGTACTGTTAAATGCTCCTCTGAAAGATCCTATTAAATATAAGGTAATGGGGTATGAAATCTCTTTGCGGCGTCAAGAAGCTGATATGATTGAAATTGTCGGTGAAAAGGAAATGCACCGGGAGTCTGTGCAGCTCGATTATCATAAAGGATTAAGTGAAGATATGTGTTTGGGTGAAGAAGAACTGAAACGCATTGCTTTGGGGAAACGTCGTACCATTAATGTTGCCTTGGTAGGAAATCCTAATTGCGGTAAAACATCTCTTTTCAATATTGCTTCGGGCTCGCATGAGCATGTGGGAAATTACAGTGGTGTAACTGTAGATGCCAAAGAAGGCTATTTCGATTTTCAGGGCTATCATTTTCGCATCGTGGACTTGCCGGGTACTTATTCGCTTTCTGCTTATTCTCCTGAAGAAATTTATGTCCGTCACCACATCATCAACGAAACTCCGGACATCATTATCAATGTAGTGGACTCTTCTAATCTGGAACGTAATCTGTATCTCACCACCCAGCTGATTGACATGAATGTGCGTATGGTTATTGCGCTTAATATGTATGATGAACTGGAAGCGAGCGGAAATACGTTGGATTATGTAAAACTTGGCCAGTTATTCGGTGTGCCGATGCTGCCTACTATCAGCCGTACCGGAAAAGGAATTGAACAGCTTTTCCATGTTATTATTGATATTTATGAAGGCGGTGACTTTTTGGATAAAAAAGGTAAGGTACGTACTGAAATCTTGAATGATTTACGCAACTGGCATAAGGAATATGTGCCCGACCATGACTTTGGCACTCATAAAGAGGAAAAAGAGCATCCTGTGGGCTTTTATCGCCATATTCACATCAATCATGGACCGGAACTGGAGCGGAGTATTGAAGAAGTGAAGCGCATTATCAGTGTCAACGAGAATATACGGTATAAATACTCTACCCGTTTTTTGGCCATCAAGCTGCTGGAAAATGATGATGATTTGGAGAATACAGTACAGGAATTTCCTAATGGAAAGGATATTATTGAAGTTCGCAACCGTGAGGAGCAACGCTTGCGCAATGTAATAAACGAGGATAGTGAGCAAGCTATTACGGATGCCAAATATGGTTTTATTTCGGGTGCGCTTCGCGAAACTTATGTGGACAACCATGAAGATACGGCACGTACGACACGCGTGATAGACTCTATTGTGACACATCGTGTATGGGGATATCCTATCTTTTTTCTGTTCTTGTATCTGATGTTTGAAGGAACATTCATACTGGGAGACTATCCGATGCAAGGTATTGAATGGTTGGTAGGAGTATTGGGCGATTTGGTACGTAATAATATGTCCGAAGGTCCGTTGAAAGATTTGCTGGTCGATGGCATTATCGGTGGTGTAGGCGGGGTGATTGTTTTTCTGCCTAATATATTGATTCTATATTTTTTCATATCGTTAATGGAGGATTCCGGATATATGGCACGTGCAGCTTTCATTATGGATAAGATAATGCATAAAATGGGGTTGCATGGTAAATCCTTTATTCCTCTGATTATGGGATTCGGTTGTAATGTGCCGGCTATTATGGCTTCACGTACTATTGAAAATCGTAAAAGCCGGTTGGTAACCATGCTTATCAATCCGTTGATGTCATGTAGTGCGCGTTTGCCTATCTATTTGTTGTTGGTGGGGGCGTTTTTTCCGAACAATGCCAGTTTGGTATTGTTAGCAATCTATGTTATCGGAATCTTGTTGGCAGTAGTTATGGCACGTCTTTTTTGTCGTTTTCTGGTGAAAGGAGACGATACGCCGTTTGTAATGGAACTTCCCCCTTACCGTATACCGACATCTAAATCCATTTTCCGTCATACATGGGAAAAAGGCGCGCAGTATTTGCGTAAAATGGGTGGTATCATTATGATAGCTTCCGTTGTAATATGGGCATTGGGGTATTATCCTAACCATGACATGTATCAAGATGTGGCGGAACAACAGGAAAATTCTTATATTGGTAGGATAGGTAAGGCTGTAGAGCCTGTGATAGAACCGTTGGGCTTTGACTGGAAGTTGGGTATCGGCATTCTCTCCGGAGTAGGCGCTAAAGAATTGGTGGTAAGTACGCTTGGAGTACTATATGCTGATGATGCCGAAGCCGATGCTGTGAGTTTGGGTGAACGTATTCCAATTACGCCCTTGGTAGCTTTTGGCTATATGGTGTTTGTACTGATATATTTTCCATGTATTGCTACGCTGGCAGCCATTAGGGGGGAGTCGGGTAGTTGGAAGTGGGCTTTGTTTACGGCAGTGTACACTACTGCGCTTGCTTGGGTAGTGTCCTTTGCTATTTATCAGATTGGAGGACTGTTTGGATGAATAATTGGCAGAATTGGGCGGTAGCTCTCATTTTATTGCTGTGCATTGTCCGTATAGGGCAGAGTATTTATGTTTTTTTTCGTAAAGTGAAGGAGAAGCGTAATCCTTGTGAGAACTGTGCAACTGGTTGTGAATTAAAGCAATTGTACGAAAAGAAGCGTTCTGAGTGCAGCGTTGAGAGAAAAGAAATAAAGAAAAAATGTTGCGGATAGTTGGTAGTTCCAAAAAATGTACTACCTTTGCATCCGCAAACGAGAA